>VFQN01000067.1_pt1 | contig 241991 bp, 243 predicted proteins | sample 3512371 | NCBI WGS metagenome assembly VFQN01 (sample SAMN10412370, study PRJNA504923) | tailings metagenome | isolation source: Replicate 2 from Balatoc abandoned mine | place: Philippines: Itogon, Benguet | collected 2017-08-28
ACCAAATTGCGGCACGGATGGGCGGTATTCCTGGCAAGCGTGGTTCTGGCGTCCTGCCATCCGGCCCCGCCCAGCGCGCCCGCATTGCGGGCCGGGCTGTCGCAGGACGGGCGTGTGCTGGAAATCCGCGCCGACGACGCTGCGCCCATCGTGGCGGCGGAATTGCGGCCGGCGAATGTGGAACCGATTCCGGCCCGCAAGATCGACGTCATCCGCCCCTTGCCCTTGCGCGAGGAACGCCCCGGCGTTGGCGTGGGGGCGTCGGGCGGTTCGTCGTCGGGCATCGATTTGGGGATGAGCTTTCGCGTGCCGTTGGGCCAAGACCGCCGGCCGCGCCTGATCCGCTCGACCGCGTTGATCGATTTGCCGGAAAATTACCGGCGCGGCAGCGGCATCGTGCGGATTACATTCGCGGACGACAATGGCGATCGGCGCGTTGTCGATCTGCCCGCCCCCTGATAAAAGCCTGCGCCATGACACATCTTCTCCCCCGCCGTGCGGCACTCGCACTCGGCCTTGCTTTGGTGATCCCGATGTCCGACGAAGCCGACGCGCAAACCTCCGATCTTTCGACCGCCAAGCGCACGCGCTCGGGTCTGGGCATCGTCGACGTGAAGGAAGGCTCGGGCGATTCGCCGACGTCCGGCCAAACCGTGCGCGTGCACTACACCGGCTGGCTGCTGGAAGACGGCAAGCGCGGCCGCAAGTTCGACTCGTCGCGCGATCGCGGCCAGCCCTTCGAATTCCCGCTGGGCATGGGCCGCGTCATTCGCGGCTGGGACGAAGGTGTCGCGTCGATGAAGCCGGGCGGGCAGCGCACGCTGATCATCCCCGCCGATCTGGGCTATGGCGCGCGCGGGGCGGGCAACGTGATCCCGCCTAACGCCGTGCTGGTGTTCGACGTCGAATTGCTCGGCGTTCGCTAAAAGCGCCCGCCCGCGACGAAGCGCAGAATCCCCGCAGCCATTTCGGATTCTTGATCGAGGAAGCCGTGCGGCTGGCGGCCTTCGCACGCCGCCAGGTCGCCCGGCTTCGCGTCCGAACCCGGCCCGCCCTCCATGATCGCGGCTTGTTTGCGCGGGGCCGCGCTCGCCTTGTCCGCAATACGCGGCACATTGCCGGGCGGCGAGCGCAAGCACGTATCTTTCGCGTGGCCGACGACCAGCAGCGGAATCGAAATTCGATCCAGCGGAAACATGAACACGTCATGCGCGACCCAGGGCAGATTGCCTTTGGCGCCCGCGCTGACGGGCGAGGTGATCACCACGCCATCGGGCTTGGCGTCGCCGTCCAAACGGCTCGCGGCATTCGCGGCGGAGATCGCCCCCCGGCTGGTGCCGACGAGCCATACCGGCACGCCGAAGCGCTTGCGCATCTCGCGCACGGCCGCACCCAAGGCTTGCGCGTGCGCGGGCTCGGCGCGGAACGTCGCCAGCCCATCGCGGCCGCGCCATTCGGCGGGGGCGTCGGCCAGCGCGGTGACGGCGCCGCCCTTGTTGAATTCCGGAATCGACCGGATCAGCGAATTTCCCTTCAACGCGCGTGCACAACCATCCGCGTCGAGATCGGAGAGACCATTGCCGCCGGGCAGCAGAATCAGCACCGCGTTCGGCTTGGCATCCGGAACGGCGATCGACAGCGCGAATTTGCCGCCGGCCGGCGGATCGATGGTCACGATCTCGCCGCAACGCGTTTGCGCCGCCAATGGCGCCGCGAACAGCATCAGGGCGAGGGCGAGTACGCGCATCACACGGATCGCGTGATGCCGCCGTCGACGCGCAGATTCTGGCCGGTGATGTAGCCCGCATCGTCGGACAGCAGGAACGCGGCGGTCTTCGCGATTTCCGCCGTGCTGCCGTAACGGCCCATCGGAATTTTCGGCAGCAGCGCTTCCTTCACCGGCAAAGAATCGATGAAGCCGGGCAGAAGATTGTTCATCCGGATGCCCGCCTTGGCGTAGCGATCGGCGTAAAGCTTGGCGAAGGCGCCGAGGCCCGCGCGCAGCGTGCAGGAAATCGGGAAGACGAGATCGGGTTCGAACGCCGCGAAGGTCGAGATATTGACCCACGCCCCCTTGCCCTGCTTCTCCATGATCGGCGTGACGATACGCGCCAGGCGCACAACGTCGAGGATCACGAGATCGAGGCCCTTCTTCCACGCATCGTCGTCGAGCGACAGAAGATCGCCCTTGGGCGGATGGCCGGTCGATGTGACCACGCCATCGATGCGGCCCCATTTGTTCATCGCCGCGTCGGTCAGGCGTTGCAGATCGGCGGTTTCGACGACCGAACCGGTAATGCCGATCCCGCCGAGTTCGGGCCCGAGCTTCTCGGCGTTGCCGGACGGCGAGAGCAGGGCGACCTTCCAGCCGCGCGCGGCGAGCTCGCGCGCGCACGCCCCGCCCATGCCTTTGCCCGCACCGGTGAGAAGAGCGACTTTGTCGGTCATGATTTTTCCTTCGCGCGGAGTTTTTTGATTTCGTAAAGCGCGTCGAGCGCTTGCTTGGGCGTGAGTTCGTCGGGCAGCAATGCGTCGATCGCGGCTTCCAGTTCCGGATTGCCCGCGTGTTTGGGCAAGCCGCCTTTGGGCTGCGGGGCGGCGAACAGCGGCAGATCGTCGGCGAGCTTGGCGAGGTTCTGCGCTTCCGCCCCGCCTTCCAGCGCCTTCAATACTTCTTCGGCGCGCGCGACGGCCGCTTGCGGCAAACCCGCCAGTTTCGCCACATGAATGCCATAGGAGCGATCGGCCGTGCCCGCACCGACTTCGTGCAGGAAAACGACGTCGCCCTTCCATTCCTTGACGCGCATCGTGCGGCAGGAAAGGCCGGGCAGCTTGGCGGCGAGTGCGGTCAATTCGTGATAATGCGTGGCGAACAACGCGCGGCATTTATTGGCGGCGTGAAGATGTTCCACGCACGCCCACGCGATCGACAAACCGTCCCAGGTGGCGGTGCCGCGCCCGATCTCGTCGAGGATGACCAGGGCGCGCGGCCCCGCGAGATTGAGGATCGCGGCCGTCTCCACCATTTCGACCATGAAGGTCGAACGCCCGCGCGCGAGGTCATCGGCCGCACCCACGCGGCTGAACAAGCGATCGACCGCCCCGATGCGCGCACGTTTGGCGGGCACGTAGAGCCCGGCTTGGGCAAGGACCGCGATCAACGCGTTCTGGCGCAGGAAGGTCGATTTACCGGCCATGTTCGGCCCGGTGACGAGCCACACGAACTGCCCGCCTTCGGCGTCCAGCGTGCAGTCGTTCGCTACGAAGCCCGCATCGCCGCGCGCTTTCAGCGCCGCTTCGACGACCGGATGGCGCCCGCCTTCGATTTCGAACACGCGCGTGCCATCGACCAGCGGCCGCGACCAATCGCCGTCGATCGCGAGATCTGCGTTCGCGGCGGCGACATCGAGCGACGCGAGCGCTTGCGCTGCGCGCGCGATCTCCGCCGCCTTCGCCACGACATCGCGCACCAGTGTGGCGAAGAGTTCGAGTTCGACCGCCAGCGCCTTGTCGCGCGCACCGGAGATGCGCGATTCGAGCTCCGACAATTCGACGGTGGTGAAGCGCACCGCCCCCGCCATCGTCTGGCGATGGATGAAATCGCCGCCCGGCTTCAAAAGTTTTTCGCCGTGCTGGGCGTTCACTTCGACGTAATAGCCGATGACGTTGTTGTGCTTGATCTTCAACGCCGCGATTTTCGTCTCGTCGGCGTATTTCTGCTGCAGCCCGGCGATCAAGCGGCGGCCTTCGTCGCGCGCTTCGATCAGCGTGTCGAGCTCGGGCGCATAACCTTTGGCGATGAAACCGCCGTCGCGCGCATCGAGCGGCAGATCGGCGGCGAGGGCGCGTGTGAGCGTGTCGGCAAGTTCGCCATGCTCGCCCAGATCGTCCAGTGCCAGGACGATGCCGTCGGGCAATTTCACGTCGCCCGCATGGCCGCGCAATTCCGCGCGCACTTGCGGCAATTTGCGCAAGCCCAGGCCGATGCCCGCCAGATCGCGCGGCCCGCCGCGTCCCAGCGCCAAACGCTGCAACGCGCGTTCGAGATCGGGGAATCCGCCCAGCGTGTCGCGCAACGCATCGCGCGCGCGCGACGCGGCGACGAAGAACCCGACCATGTCGAGCCGTGCGGCGATGGCGGCCGCATCGGTCAAGGGTGCCCCCAAACGTTGTGCCAGCAAGCGCGCCCCGGCCGGCGTTTTGGTGCGGTCGATGGTTGCGAGCAGCGAGCCGCGCTTCTCGCCGCTTTGCGTTTCGGTCAATTCCAGCGAGCGCCGCGTCGCGGGATCGATCTCCATCGTGCCGCTTTCGGCGCTGCGTGCGGGCGGCGTCAAACGCGGCAAGCGGCCTTTCTGGGTCAGCTCGACATAATCGACCAGCGATCCGGCGGCGGCGATTTCCGCGCGACCGAAATTGCCGAACCCGTCGAGCGATTTGACGCCGTAAAGCGTTTCAAGGCGCCGGCGCCCGTTTTCGGAATCGAAGCGCGCGGAGGGCAGCGGCGTCAGCAGCGCCTTGAACGGTTCAATGGCGCCCGCGAGATCGCTGGCACCCGCCAAGCGTTCGGAGAGCAGCAATTCGCCGGGTGCGACGCGCGCCAAGGCCGCCCCCAAACCGGCAGCGGAAACGCTTTGCACGCGAAAATCGCCGGTCGACATGTCGAGCCAGGCGAGACCCATCGCCCCGGCCGCTTCGGCAAGGCAGGCGAGATAATTGTTGGAGCGCGCATCGAGCAGTGTGTCTTCGACCAGCGTGCCGGGGGTGACGAGGCGCACCACGTCGCGCTTCACCACGGATTTGGCGCCGCGCTTTTTGGCTTCCTCGGGCGCTTCCATCTGTTCGCAGATCGCCACACGGAAACCCTGGCGGATCAGCCGGGCGAGATACGCCTCGTGCGCATGCCAAGGCACGCCGCACATCGGGATTTCCTGTCCCAGATGCAGGCCGCGCTTGGTCAATGTCAGGTCGAGCGCCTTCGCAGCTGCAACAGCGTCGTCGAAGAACATCTCGTAGAAATCGCCCATCCGATAGAACAGCAGCGCGTTCGGATATTGGCGCTTCAATTCCAGGTACTGCGCCATCATCGGGGTGACGGCGGCGTCGGTCTCGCGGGGCGTTTCGCGGGGCGGTGCGGTGTTGGTATCGGTCATGTCGGGAATGAGAATAATTTAGGCAGCGCCGCGTGCAATGCAGCATTCGATTGTCGCGCCGAGTTTTTGACGGCGCGGGCTCGATACACGTACCATAGCGTTATAACGAGGTCGCGCATCTTGCGCCGGCCCGGTCTGGAAACGCGTATTCAGCATAAAGGCGAAGCCGAACATGACCTCCCATTCCGCGCCCGTCACCGAACAGGACGCGCTGCTCTTCCATCAGCAAGGCGGCAAGGCCGGCAAGATCGAAGTCGTCGCGACGAAGCCGCTGACGACCGCGCGCGATCTGTCGCTCGCCTATTCGCCCGGCGTGGCGTGGCCCTGCCTGCATATCGCGAAGAACCCGGACGCGGCCTACGACTACACGTCGAAGGGCAATCTCGTCGCCGTCATCTCCAACGGCACGGCGGTGCTGGGGCTCGGCGATTTGGGTGCTTTGGGCGGCAAGCCGGTGATGGAAGGCAAGGCCGTTCTGTTCAAACGTTTTGCCGACGTCGACTCGATCGATCTCGAGGTCGATACGAAGGACGTCGACCAGTTCGTCAATTGCGTGCGCTATCTGGGCGTGACGTTCGGCGGCATCAATCTCGAAGACATCAAGGCGCCCGAGTGCTTCGTCATCGAGCAGCGCCTGCGCGAATTGCTCGACATCCCGGTGTTCCACGACGATCAGCACGGCACGGCGATCGTCGCGGCCGCCGGTCTCATCAACGCGATCCATCTGACGGGCCGGAACATTGCCACGACCAAGATGGTCATCAACGGGGCGGGTTCGGCGGGCATTGCTTGCGCCGAGCTCGTCAAGGCGATGGGCATGAAGCACGAGAACGTCGTGCTGTGCGACACCAAGGGCGTCATCTATCAGGGCCGCACCGAATCCATGAACCAATGGAAATCGGCGCATGCCGCACCCACGAAGGCGCGCACGCTGAAGGAAGCGATGGAAGGGGCCGACGTGTTCTTCGGTCTATCGGTCAAGGGTGCCGTCGACAAGGCAATGGTCCGTTCGATGGCCGCCCAGCCGATCATCTTCGCGATGGCGAATCCCGATCCCGAAATCACGCCGGAAGAAGCCAAGGAAGCGCGCGCCGACGTGATCATCGCGACCGGCCGTTCGGACTACCCGAACCAGGTCAACAACGTGCTCGGCTTCCCGTTCATCTTCCGCGGCGCGCTCGACGTGCGGGCGCGCACGATCAACGAGGAAATGAAGATCGCCGCCGCGCACGCGATCGCGGCCTTGGCGCGCGAGGACGTGCCCGACGGGCTCGACGCCGCCTATGCCGGGCGCAAGCTGCAATACGGGCCCGAATACATCATCCCCGTGCCCTTCGATCCGCGTTTGATTTCGGTGGTGCCCGCCGCCGTCGCCAAGGCGGCGATGGATTCGGGTGTCGCGCGCAAGCCCATCGCGGACATGGACGCCTATCGCCACGCGCTGCAATTGCGCCGCGACCCGGCGGGCGCGATGCTCGACCGTATTTTCGAAACGGTGAAGGCCAATCCCAAGCGCGTCGTGTTCGCCGAAGGCGAGGAGGAAAAGACGATCCGCGCCGCGATCGCCTTCCGCAATTCGGGCTACGGCACGCCGATCCTGATCGGCCGCGAGGATCGCATCGCGGAAACGATGCGCAACGCCCACATCACCCAATCGGCGGCGCAGCTCGGGCTCGAAGTTCACAACGCGCGCCTGTCCAACAACAACAAGCGCTACGCCGATTTCCTCCATACGCGTTTGCGCCGCCACGGCTCGCTGCTGCGCGATTGCCAGCGTCTGGTCAATCAGGACCGCAACGTGTTCGCGGCGTTGATGGTCGCATCGGGCGACGCCGACGCGATGGTGACGGGCTCGACGCGCTCGTACTATCAGGCGCTGGAGGACATCACCCGTGTGATCGACGCGGAGAAGGGCAAGCGCTTCATCGGCCTGACGGTGATGATGACCAAGGAACGCACCGTCTTCGTCGCCGACACGACGGTGACGGAACTGCCCAATGCGCGCGACATGGCTGAAATCGCCATCGCTGCGGCGGCGGCGGCGCGCAAGCTCGGTCACGAGCCGCGCGTGGCGCTCACCTCGTTCTCCAATTTCGGCAACCCGGTGCGCGAGAAGGCGTCCCAGGTGCGCGAAGCGGTGCAGGAATTGGAGCGCATGCACGACGGCGGGCGCGAGATCGATTTCGAGTTCGACGGCGATATGAGCCCCGAAGTGGCGCTCGACTACGATCTGATGAAGAACCTTTATCCCTTCGCGCGCCTGACCGGCCCCGCCAACGTGCTGGTCATGCCGGGCCTGCATTCGGCGAACATCTCGTCGAAGCTGGTGCAGATGCTGGCCGGCGGCACGGTGGTGGGCCCGATCCTGGTCGGCCTGTCCGCGCCCGCGCAGATCGTGCAGGTCGGCGCTTCGGTCGGCGACATCGTCAACATGGCCGCACTCGGCGCCTTCCAGGCGATCGCCAAGCAAGGCTGAGGCGATGGCGGCGAAGATGGATCTGGCGGCGTTTCGCGCGTCGTTGAAAAACGACGCGCCGCCGCCGGGCCTCGCCCGGCCGCTTGCCGCACTCTGGCATGCCGGGCGCGGCGATTGGGATGCGGCGCATAAGCTCGTGCAGCAGGACGAAGGCGAGAAGCAGCACGATTGGGTGCACGCGCATCTGCATCGCGTCGAAGGCGATTTGTCGAACGCGGGCTATTGGTATCGCCGTGCCCAGCAGCCGGTCGAATCCGGCCCGCTCGACGCCGAATGGGCGAAGATCGTCGAAGCGATGCTTTAGGCCTGCTTGGCCTGGACGATCGAGCGGCGGATTTTGCGCGCTTTGGCGAACAGTCGCTCCAGCGTCGCGCCCTCGTCGTGGCGGATCGCCTTCTGCATCGTCGCGATATCCTCGTAGAGCCGGCCCATCATTTCGAGAACGGCGTCCTTGTTGGCGAGGAACACGTCGCGCCACATCACCGGATGCGACGCGGCGACGCGCGTGAAATCGCGGAAGCCGCTGGCGCTGTATTTGATGACTTCGGCGCGCAAGGTGCTTTCCAGGTCGCTGGCCGTGTTCACGATCGTGTAGGCGATCAGATGCGGCACATGGCTGGTGATCGCCAGCACGCGGTCATGGTGTGCCGGCGTCATGCGCGCGGTCTTCGAGCCGATGCGCTTCCAGAAAGCTTCGACCTTTTGCGCGGCGTGCTTGGGCGTGCCGCGCACCGGGGTGACGATGCACCAGCGATCCTTGAACAACTCGGCGAAGCCCGATTCGGGGCCCGAGTTTTCCGTGCCCGCGATCGGGTGGGCCGGCACGAGATGCACGCCTTCGCGCAAGCTCGCGCCCAAAACGTCCAGCGCCGGGCGCTTGACCGAGCCGACATCCGAAAGGATGGCACCCTTCTTCATCGCCTTGCCCAGCGCCTTGCCGAGTTTGGGATAGGCCGAGAGCGGTGTGGCGACGATGACGAGATCGGCTTTCGCCGCCGCCTTCGCGGGATCGGCGACGATCTCGTCGGCGAGTTTCAACTTGGCGATAGCGCGGCGCGCAGGTGCCGACGCGTCGCACGCGACGATGCGATTGACCGCCCCCGATTTGCGCGCGGCCCGCGCGATCGACGAACCGATCAGCCCGAAGCCGATAATCGCCAGCGTCTCGACGATCGGTTTGGCCATCATCAAGCTTTCATGAAATCGGAAAGGGCGGCGAGCACTTTGCGCATTTCGTCCTCGGTGCCCAGCGTGATGCGCAGGAAATCCGGCAGGCCGTAATTCGCGACCATGCGCGGAATGATCGCGCGCGACATCAGGAAGTCGTTGGCCGCCGAAGCCGTCTTGCCCGTTTTCGGAAACTCGACCATCACGAAATTGCCGACCGAAGGCAGCGTCGTGAGGCCGAGCTTCGCGACCTCGGCCGGGAACCAGGCGAGCATCTTGTCGTTATGCGCGCGGCTGGCTTCCTGATGCGCCATGTCTTCGAGTGCGGCCACACCCGCGGCTTGCGCGATCGCCGACACGTTGAAGGGCCCGCGCACGCGGTTCAGCACGTCGATCACGTTGGCGGGCGCATAGGCCCAGCCCAAACGCATGCCGCCCATCGCGAAAATCTTCGAGAAGGTGCGCAGCATCACCGTGTTCTCGCCCGCATCGACCAGCTCGGCGCCCGCCGTGTAGTCGTTGCGCGCCACGAACTCGGCATAGGCCGCGTCGACGATCAGCAGCGTGTGCGGCGGCAAACCGTCGCGCAGGCGCTTCATCTCGACCGCCGAAATATAGGAGCCGGTCGGATTGTTCGGGTTGGCGACGAAGCAGATCTTCGTCTTCGGGCCCGCCTTGGCGATCAGCGCATCGACATCGGTGCGGTAGCCTTTCTCGTCCGCCGTCACCGGGGTCGCCCCGGCGGCATGGGTCGAGATCGGGTACATCACAAACCCGTACTGACTGTAGAGCACTTCGTCGCCGGGACCGGCATAGGCTTTGACCAGCAGCGCGATGAGTTCGTCGGAACCCGCACCCACGACGATGCGCTCGGGATCGAGGCCGAAGCGCTTGCCGATCGCCGCACGAATGGCCGAAGCCCCGCCATCGGGATAGCGATGCATCTCGGCGGCGGCTTTGGCGGCCGCTTCCAGCGCCTTGGGCGACGGGCCCAGCGCCCCTTCGTTGGACGACAGCTTGATCGGCTTGGCGCCGCCCGGCACCGAAGATTTTCCGCCGACATAGGGCGAAATCTTCATCACGCCGGGTTTGGCTTCGGGACGGCTCATCGACGAATTCCTTTGTTGCGCGCGCGCGGCGTATTACCAGCCGCCGAGGCCAGCGCCAAGGGCAGCGCGTAGCCGCCGGCCACGCGCACGCGCGCGTCCTTGCCCGCCAGTGCTGCCAAGCGCGGATCGCTCGCCGCGATCGCCGCCGCGCAGACCGCCAAAACGCATTGCCCGGTCTTGTCGGACGTTTCGGCCAGGATGCGTTCCAGCGCGATGCCGGAATCGGCGAAGCGCTTGGCGATTCGGGGCCGCGACACGGCCTCGTCGAACTCGACGACCAGCAAATACCGGTCGTCGCCCGACGGATCGAAGGCTTGCTTGCCGACGACCAAACCGCCGGGCTGGGTTTCGGTGCCGTCGACCGGAATGCGCGCGATCACTTGCGTGCCGTCGCGGCCGATGCGCGTCCACCACGGCGTGTCGGCATCCTCGGGCGAGGGGAACACGGCGATGTTCACCGCACCGTCGGCGAGCATCGAGAACAGGCGCGAAGCGCCATCGACGCGGCGCACCGCGTCGCCCAGGCCGAAATGGCGCTGCGCCAAATCGCCCAGCCATTCGGGCTCGTTCAACGCGCCGACGGCGAAGGGGCCTTGCAGGCGGGTGAAGCTCGTCATCACGTCGCGCCAGATGCGCACGACCAGATCGGCGGGCAAGGGGCCGCCGATGCGCTTGGTCAAACGCCGCAGAATCTGCATCTCGCGGCCCGGCCGGCACAGCACGCCGCCCGATCCGCCCTTCGCGGCCTGCACTTCGGCCATCTTGCGGGCGCGCTCGGCCAGCAGGTCGAGCAGCTTGTCGTCGATCGCGTCGAGCTGGCGTCGGATCGCGGTGAGCTTGTCTTCGCTTCCATTCATGACGCCGGGAAAATGCCACACTCCACGGCCGGGAGCGACGCTTGAATCCGGGGGCGAAGCGGGCCATGTTCCCCTTCAACTCACGGGAACCAAACCTTGTCCGCGACACCGCGTATCGCCGCCGTCGATATGACGGCCCCGGATTCACCGGGCCAGCGCTTCGAGATTCCGGCCGACCGGCCGTTGAAGCTCGATTCGGGCGTCGAATTCGGCCCGGTTACCGTCGCGTACCGCACTTACGGCGCGCCCAATGCCGACAAATCCAACGCGATTCTCGTCTGCCATGCGCTGACCGGGGATCAATTCGTCGCCGATACGCACCCGGTCACCGGCAAGCCCGGCTGGTGGGAAGCGATCGTCGGCCCCGGCAAGATCCTCGACACCGATCGTTACTGGATCATCTGCGCCAATGTGCTGGGCGGTTGCATGGGCTCGACCGGGCCCAAATCGATCGATCCCGCGACCGGCCAGCCTTACGGTTTGAAATTCCCGGTCATCACCATCGGCGACATGGTGCAGGCGCAAGCAAGGCTTCTGGACCATCTTGGCGTCGGGCAGTTGTTCTGCGTCATCGGCGGGTCGATGGGCGGGATGCAGGTGCTCGATTGGGTCTCGACCTATCCCGAGCGCGTTTTCGCCGCGATCCCCATCGCCACGTCGTATCGGCATTCCGCGCAGAACATCGCGTTCCACGAAGTCGGCCGCCAGGCGATCATGGCCGATCCCGATTGGCGCGGCGGCGATTACTTGAGTGCGGGCACGCTGCCCCATCGCGGGCTGGCGGTCGCGCGCATGGCGGCGCATGTGACCTATCTGTCGGAGCAAGCGCTGCATCGGAAATTCGGCCGGCGCTTGCAGAACCGCGCGGCGCTGTCCTACGGCTTCGACGCCGATTTCCAGGTCGAGTCCTATCTGCGCCATCAGGGCTCGACCTTCGTCGATCGGTTCGACGCGAATTCCTATCTCTACATCACGCGCGCGATGGATTATTTCGACCTTCAGGCCGAGCATGGCGGTTCGCTGCCCGTGGCGTTCGAAGGCACGAAGACGCGCTTCTGCGTCGTCAGCTTCACCTCGGATTGGTTGTTCCCGACATCGGAAAGCCGCACGCTGGTCCATGCGCTGAACGCCGTCGCCGCGAACGTGTCCTTTGTCGAAATCGTTTCCGACAAAGGCCACGATGCGTTCCTGCTGGACGAGCCCGATTTGCACAACACGCTGCAAGGCTTCCTCAACGGCTGCGCGGAGCGGCGGGGCTTGCGCGGCAAATGACCGAACCGTCGATCCTGCCGGCGGCGGCGCAAACCCGCCCGCGCGCCTCGATCCGCGTCGATCTCAAAACCATCGGCGAGATGATCGAGCCGGGCAGCCGCGTGCTCGATATCGGCTGCGGCGACGGGGCGTTGTTGGATTGGCTCAGCCACGAGAAGAACGTCGACGGGCGCGGCATCGAATTGAGCCAGGCGGGCGTGAACGCGTGCGTCGCGCAAGGCCTGTCGGTCATCCAGGGCGACGCGGATACGGACCTTAAAGACTATCCGACCGGCGCGTTCGACTACGCTATTCTGTCGCAGACGCTGCAAGCGACCTGGGACCCGAAAACCGTGCTTGGCCATCTGGTGCGCATCGGCAAGCGCGCGGTCGTGTCCTTCCCGAATTTCGGCGTCTGGCATGTGCGCTTGAAGCTGCTGGTCGGCGGCAAAATGCCGGTGACCGATTCGCTCGATCAATCCTGGTACGAAACGCCCAATGTGCATTTGTGCACGATCGACGATTTCGTCGAACTATGCCGCGTTCTGGATATCGAAATCGAATACGCCCAAGTGCTCGATGCGGCCGGCCGGCCCAAAGGCCTGCGCGCCCCCGGGTTTTTCGCCAATCTGCTGGGCGAACAGGGCTTGTTCGTGTTGAAGCGCGCACGGTGAAATTCTAAAGTCGCGATCCACCAAAACGCCGGGCCCCCCAATCCGGCTTTCCGGGAGATCGACGCCGATGAATTATCGCCTTCTTGCCGCCGGCTTTCTCGCCGCCGGCCTGTTCGCCGTTCCCGCGGCCAATGCCCAGCAGCGCGTGACGCTCAAATCCGCGTCGTCGGGCTCGTCCTATTACGTGATGACCGTCCAGCTTTCCGAAGTCCTGCGCACCGCCACGAACGGGCGCATCGCCGCGACGGTCGAGGAAAGCCAAGGTTCGGTCCAGAACGTGCGCGAAGCGCCGCGCCGCCCGGCCGGGTTCATCTACACCGCCCCGCCATCGATGGTGCGCGACGCGCAAGGTGCGAAGGCGCCGTTCACCGACGGTGCGGACTACGCGACGATCCGCACGCTGTTCGTGATGCCGCCGGTGACGATGCACTGGATTGTGCGCGCCGACGCAGGCGTCAACGACCTGAAAGACCTTGCCGGCAAGCGCTTCATCGCGGGCGGGCGCGGCACGTTCACCGAGCGTCAGGCCTCGGCGGTGTTCCGCCAGCTTGGCATCGCCGATCAGGTGCGCTTCTCGGAAGTCGAGCTCAACGCCGCGTCCAACGCGATGCGCAACCGCCAGGTCGACGGCTTCGCCTCGGGCTCGTCGCATCCCACGTCGAACGTGCAGGAACTCGCCGCGACGATGCCGATCAAGCTGCTGTCGATGACGCCCGAGCAGGTGAACATGGTCACGGTGCAGGACCCGAGTGCGGGGCCGGTGACGATCGCCGCCGGCACCTATGCCGGACAGACGCAGCCCGTGCACACGGTCGGCATTCCGGTCGGCGCCTACACCACCGCCGCGACGTCGGACGACGTGGCCTACGAGATCACCAAGATCTTCTGGGAGCGCCGCGCCGATATGGGCAAGGTGAATCCGTGGTGGAACGCCGTCGCGCGCGACCAGATCGCGGGCATCGGCGTGAAGTTGCATCCGGGTGCGCTTAAGTACTACACGGAAGCCGGCGTGAACATTCCGGCGGGTATGCGTTGAGTCTATTCGAACAAGCGGCCGAGACGGGCAAGCGCGCGGGTCCTTTCGTTCTGGCCTTCGCTGCCGTCTCGGTCGCCTATCATCTCTATCTGATCTTTTCGGGTCTCGTGCCGGCGCTCGTCGCGCGGCCGATGCACTTCGCGCTCGCGATCCCGTTCGTATTCCTGATCGGGGTCAAGGGCCCGGCCTGGTACCGGATGTGGAGTGCGGCGATCGGTCTGCTGGGCATCGCCGCGTGCCTCTACATCGCGATCAATTGGCGCGAGTTGGTCGATCAATACGGGCGCCTCGAATCGACGCTGCAATACGCGGTGTCGATTTTCCTGATCCTGCTGGCGCTGGAAATGGCGCGCCGCGCGGTCAAATGGATCATGCCGACCGTCGCGGCGATCGTGATTCTCTACGGCCTGTTCGGCCAGCATATCCCCGGCGAATGGGGTCATGCGGGCCTGCCGCCGGATTTCTTCTTCGGCACGCTGCTGCTGACCGAAGGAGGGCTGTGGAGCTCGCTGACCGCGACGTCGGTCGAACTCGTCGCCCCGTTCCTGATCCTCGGCTCGTTCGTCGCGGCGGGCCAGGCGGGCACCGGCTTCATGGCGCTCGCCACGCAAATCGCCGGGCGTTATCGCGCGGGTACGGCGAAGGTCGAAGTCGTCGCCTCGGCGCTTTACGGCACGATCTCGGGCTCCGCTTCCGCCAACGTCGTCTCGACCGGCACGTTCACCATCCCGGCGATGATCCGCAACGGCTATCCGCCCAGTCTCGCGGCGGCGGTCGAAGCCGTCGCCTCGACCGGCGGGCAGATCATGCCGCCGGTGATGGGGGCGGGCGTGTTCCTGATGGCCGCCCTGATCCAAATTCCCTACAACGAATTGATGATGATCGCGACGCTGCCCGCGTTGCTGTTCTTCATCGCGTGCTGGATCGGCGTCGATCTCTACGCCGTGCGCCACGGCCTGACCGGCTTGCCCGCGTCGGAAATGCCCGGCTGGGCCCATGTCGCGCGCAACATTCCGTTCTTCCTCGGGCCGCTCGGCATTTTGATCGCGGTGCTCGGCTTCACCGAATTCACGCCCCAAATGGCGGCTTTCGTCGCGGTCATCGCGGCGTTCGGTTTGCTGCTGTTCGAAGACGGCTATCGCGTGTCGATCCTCGGCTTCCTGCGCCGTGCGGCCGATGGCTGCGTCAACGCGGCCGAGCAGATCGCGATGATCGCGGCCGTGATCTTGTGCGCGAGCCTGATCACCGGCGTGTTCCACATGACCGGCGTGGGCGTGAAGATCACCTCGCTGATCGTCGGTCTCGCGGGCGATAATCTGTGGATCGCGCTGCTGCTGACGGCCGTGGCGTGCATAGCACTCGGCATGGAATTGCCGACGACGGCCGCTTACGTGATCTGCATCGCGGTCGCGGGTCCGGCGCTGATCAAGATGGGCTTGGCGCCGTTGCAGGCGCATATGTTCGTGTTCTGGTACGCGCTGCTGTGCACGATCACGCCGCCGGTCTGCGGCAACGTGTTCATCGCGTCGACGATCGCGAAAACGCCCTGGTTCCCGGTGTCGCTGCGCGCGATGCGCATCGGCCTGGGGCTGTTCATGGTGCCGCTCGCCTTCGTCGCCAACCCGTCGCTGCTGGCCGTGTTGACCGATCCGGTCCTCGCCGTCGCCGCGACCGTGAAGATCGGCGTGGGGCTTTGGTTCTTGTCCTACGCCGTGATCGCGGACACGCCGTTGTTGAAACGGCTGGGCGCGTTCATCGTCGGCGGCGCGATCGTCTTCGCGTTCGGATTTTAGGCCGACAGTCCTTCGGGATCGTCGCGATAGCGGCGCACGATATCCTCGACCGTTTCGTCGGGATCGAGGCCCAGTGCGCCGCCCTTCGCCGACAACACTTGGCGCGGCCAACGCGCGGCGATTGCGGCGATGGCCGGATTGTGCGCGACCGTGATCTTGCCCGGCCGAGGGCCGAATATGCGCTCGACCGCCGCGATGGCCTCGCGCGGGCTGATCCGCACGGTGGGCAGACCCGCGACCCGTTCGGGCCCGAACGCTGCCGCCGGCGCATCGGCGGCGACGCGCAACGCGCGCAAAGACCGCGCAAGGGCCGCAACCGCGAACGGCGTATCGGGATCGACCGGGATCGTGAAGTCGCGCCCATTGGCATAGGCGACGATCAGATCGGACATGAAGCCCGCCGTCGTCGGGCCCTTGCGCGATGGGCGCACAAGCGTCGTCGGCAAGCGAATGCTGCGCGCGTCGATGCGCCCCGCGCGCGCGGCATCCGCCAGCAGAATCTCGATCGCGCGCTTGGCGCTGGCATAGGCGCCGGTTCCGGTCGCCGGCGTCGTATCGTCCACGACGCCGTCGTTTGCGGGTCCATAGACCGCGATGGCCGACGCGAAGACGAAGACCGGCGGCTGGGGCAAGCGCGCGGCTTCCGAAATCAGATTGACCGTGCCGATCATGTTGGCGTCGAGGGCGGCGGGCCAGTCGGCTTCGGCCTCGGCGCCCGCCACCACGGCGGTATGGAAGATCCGGTCGATGCCGTTTAGTGCGGCGGCAACTTGCGCGCGGTCGCAGAGGTCTTGGCTGTGCTCGCGGTCGAAGCTGCGAATTTCCGCGGTGCGGGGATCGCTGCGCAAATGGCGGATCAGCCTTGCGCCCAAATAGCCTTCGGAGCCGGTGACGAGAATACGCATCGCATGCGACAGTGCCGGAACTCCCTCGTTTATCGCAAGCGTTAGGCAATGGCCGATCCGGTTTCGCTGCTGTGGATTCCCGCGACGTTGTTCGCTTCGGCGGCGCAGACCGCGCGCAACGTGATGCAACGCCATCTGACGGAGGCGCTGGGCACGCTCGGCGCCACGTCGGTGCGCTTCATCTACGGTTTCCCGTTCGGTCTGTTGATGCTGGGCATCGCGTGTTTGATCGCGGGCAAAGCGCCGCCGGTGCCCGATGCGACGGCATTGGCGTGGATCGCGGGCGGGGCGCTGTTGCAGATCGCCGCCACCGCCGCGACGCTTGCCGCGATGCGCATGAAGGCCTTCGCGCTCGCCATCGCCTACACGAAATTCGAACCCGTCGAGGTCGCGATCTTCGCCTATTTCGTGCTCGGCGAAGCGCTATCGCCGATCGGCTTTGGCGCCATCGTCGTGGCGACAATCGGCGTGCTCGCCATGTCGGGCAATCCGTGGCGCAACGGGGTGGATCTCGGCGCCACGACCTATGGCCTGCTCGCAGGGGCGGGCTATGGCATGGCGGCGGTGTGCTATCGCGCGGGGATTCTCGAATTGGGCGAGCCGGTCTTCTATCTCGGCGCCACCACGTCGCTTGCCTATGCACTTGGGCTTCAGGCCGCGTTGCTCGCCGTCTGGTTCGCGTGGCGCGACCCGGACGTTCTCAAGAACGTCTTCGCCGCATGGCGCAAATCGATGTTCGCGGGGGCCATGGGCTCCTTCGCGTCGGGCGGCTGGTTCGTCGGGTTCTCGCTTGCCCCCGCCGCGCTGGTGCGCACGCTGGGTCTGGCGGAAGTGCTGTTCTCGCTGATCGTCGGGCGCAATGTGCTGCGCCAAAGCCTGGCGCCGCGCGAAATGGCGGGTGTGGTGCTGATCGTCGCGGGCGTGGGCGCGCTGTTGCTGTTCGGTTAGCGCTTCGCCTGCGAGGCCGGCAAACCGTCGCGCAGCTTCTTCTCGATCTCGACCTTCAGCTCCGGCTCCGGCTTGCTGCGCAAGGCGCGTTCCCATTGGAACGCCGCTTCGCGCCGGCGGCCGACGCGCCAATACCCGTCGCCCAGATGGTCGAGCAGTACGGGGTCTTCGGGCAACAGCTCGGCCGCGCGTTCCAGCAGGGGCACAGCTTCCTCGTAACGGCCCAGGCGATAGAACGCCCAGCCGAGCGAGTCCACGATATGCCCCGAGTTCGGGCGCTGTTCGACCGCGCGGCGCAGCATGCGTTCGGCCTCGATCAGATTCTCGCCGCGATCGACCCAGGTATAGGCGAGATAGTTCAGCACGTCGGGCTGTTCGGGGAACAATTCCAGCGCGCGTTTGAAATGGCGCTCGGCCTCGGGCCAGTTCTTCGCGCGCTCGAAGGCGATGCCGCGCACGTAGAAGATCGACCAGTGGCGGCGTTCCGGATTGGCGCCGACGCGCTCCAGCGCGCGGCCGTAAGCCGCCGCCGCTTCGGGAAATCGCTCGGCGACGCGCAGGAAATTGCCCATCGTCGACAGCGCGTCGAAACGATCGGGATTTTCGCGCGCGAGTTTTTCCAACGCCGCCAGCGCGCCGTTCAAATCGCCGCGCTCTTGCATGTTTTCCGCGCGGCGCATCTGCGCGACATAGGCATAAGGCGAATCGGCGGGAACGCGCGCGAACAGCTTGTCCGCTTCGTCGCGCTGATCCATGCCGTCGACGATCTCGGCGACCGTCATCAAGCCCAGCGCCGCGTCGGCATCCAGATGCAGGCCCAGCCGCCCGAAAGACAATGCCGTCGCCATCGTTGCATCTTGGCGGAACAAGGCGGCGAGGTTGAACAGCGCGTCCGCCGCCCCCTTGCGCGCGTCGCGCAGCGGGAATTCGGGGGCGGGCACGGGCGGCGCGCCCACGCGCGTGCGCGCGAGGCCCGCCAGCACGATCGGCGAATCGGGGGCGACTTGGCGATAGCGCAGATAAAGCTGGCGCGCTTCGGCCGTTCGGCCGCGCCGCTCCAGGAAGCCGCCGGCGATCTCGATCAGGCGCGGCGGCGCGCCGTCCTCGCCTTCCAGCGCGGCGCGGTAGAATCCTTCCGCCTCGGCGAAGCGACCGCTGCGTTCGGCGATCAGGCCGGCGTAGTAATCGTGCATCTGCTTGAAGCCCTGCACGTCGAGCAGCGAGCGCAGAATGTCGAACGCGGCAGGATTGCGGTCGAGCCCGACATTGATCCATGCGATCAGCAGCGGATTGACGACGCGCGAATAGCCTTGCAGCGGCAGCCCCGCCATGCGCCGTTCGGCGGCGGCGAATTGGCCGCGCGCGATTTCGTCCGCGACCAGCGTCATCTGCGCCGCGACCTGGCCCGGCGACATCGCGACCAGGCGCGCGGCCAGCGGCAGCGCTTCGTCGATCCGCCCCGCTTCGACCAACGCGGCATGGGTGCGCACCAGCAATTCCGCGTTCATCGGATTGGCGTCGAGCACGCGCGCGGAAAACTCGGCCGCCGCGTTCGCGTCGCGGATGCGCTGGGCGTGCAAGGCGGCCAAATAATTGCCGGAGATCGACGCCGGGCCCGGATCGATCGGGGCGTCGGGCGCTCCCGCGCGTTGTTCGGGCGGGGTCGCGCAAGCGCCGAGCAGGCCAAGGGCGATAACGGTGGGGAGCAGGCGAATCCGCTTCATCTTTCGCAAATTAGCCTATGGTTCGCCCGCTTGACAGGACAAAGGCCGCTGCCCGCCGCCGGGCCCGGGCGCTAGTGCGCTTATATCATTGGTGGAATCCGCCACTTGATTCGGGCGCGGAAATCCGTATATTCCGCCGCGACATAACGTCCAAGGTTAGCCTTGGGCGACAATAACAAGTGGGCCCAACGGCCCACTTTTTTATTGCCGGCCCGGGCGGACACGGGCGTTCCGAAACGCGAACCTAGGAAACCGGCCCCTTCACGCATGGACCGTGACAACGCGCTCGCCGATTTGATCGAACCCACCGTCGATGCGATGGGTTACGAGCTCGTGCGCGTGATCGTCGCGGGCCGCGACCGGCCGACGCTCCAGATCATGGCCGAGCGCAAGGATCGCAAGGCGATGACGCTGGGCGATTGCGAAAATCTGTCGCGCGCCGTGTCCGCGAAGCTCGACGTCGAAGATCCGATCAAGGCGCAATACGTGCTGGAGGTCAGCTCCCCCGGCATCGACCGCCCGCTGACCCGTGCTTCGGATTTCGACCGCTTCAAGGGCCACGAAGCGCGCATCGAAACCAAATTCCCCGTCGAGGGGCGCAAGCGTTTCTCCGGCCGCCTCGCCGGCCGCCAGGGCGACGCCGTGCGCATCGAAACGCAGGAAGGGCATGCAACGTTGCCGCTCGCCGAAATCGCGCGCGCCAAGCTGCTGCTCACCGACGAACTCATCGCCGCGACGCGCGCCGAAGAAGCCGCCGCCGCTGCTTCCGCCGTCTAACCTTCGAAGAGACGAATGATGGAACGTACGACCGCCTATAACCGCATCGAAATGCTCCAGGTTGCCGACACGGTGGCCCGCGAGAAGGGCATCGACCGCGAGCAGGTTCTCGAGGCGATGGAGCAGGCCATCCAGAAGGCCGGCCGCGCCAAATACGGCATCGAGCACGATATCCGCGCGCATATCGACCGCGACAACGGCGAAATGCAGCTGCTGCGCTATCGCCTCGTCGCCGATCCGGTGACCAACGACGCGACCGAAATCGCGCTTGAAGTCGCCCAGCGCAAGAACCCGGACGCGAAGGTCGGCGACTATCTGACCGATCCGCTGCCGCCGATCGATTTCGGCCGCATCGCCGCGCAGACCGCCAAGCAGGTGATCGTCCAGCGCGTGCGCGAGGCCGAGCGTCTGCGCCAGTTCGACGAGTACAAGGACCGTATCGGCGAGATCGTCAACGGCCTGGTCAAGCGCGTCGAATTCGGCAACGTCACGGTCGATCTGGGCCGCGCCGAAGCCATCCTGCGCCGCGACGAAACGATCCCGCGCGAAGTGTTCAAGCCGCAGGAACGCGTGCGCGCCTATATCTACGACGTGCGCCAGGAACCGCGCGGCCCGCAGATCTTCCTGTCGCGCACGCATCCGCAATTCACGGCGAAGCTGTTCGCCCAGGAAGTGCCGGAAATCTACGACGGCATCATCGAAATCAAGGCGGTCGCGCGCGACCCCGGCAGCCGCGGCAAGATCGCCGTCGTCAGCCACGATTCCTCGATCGATCCGGTCGGCGCGTGCGTGGGTATGCGCGGCAGCCGCGTTCAGGCCGTCGTCGCTGAACAGCAGGGCGAAAAGATCGACATCATTCCCTGGTCGAACGATCCGGCGACCTTCGTGGTCAACGCGCTCGCCCCGGCGGAAGTCACCAAGGTCGTGCTCGACGAAGAAGCGCGCCGCATCGAAGTCGTGGTGCCCGACGAGCAGCTCTCGCTCGCCATCGGCCGTCGCGGCCAGAACGTGCGTCTCGCCTCGATGCTGACCGGCTGGGCGATCGACATTCTGACCGAGGCCGAGGAATCGGAACGCCGTCAGGCCGAATTCAAGGAGCGTTCGCAGCTCTTCGTCGACGCGCTCGACGTCGACGACGTGATCGCCGGCCTGCTGGTCACCGAAGGCTTCACGAAGGTCGAGGAAGTCGCGGCCGTCGACGTCGACGAACTGGCCAATATCGAAGGCTTCGACGAAGGCGTGGCGGGCGAACTCAAGAGCCGCGCCGAAGCCTTCGTCGAGAAGGAAAACAACCGTCTGGAAGGCGAGCGCAAGACGCTCGGCGTGACGGACGAGGTCGCGGAATTCACGGGCTTCGGCCCGGCCGCCCTGGTCAAGCTCGGCGAAAAGGGCGTCAAGACGCTCGACGATTTCGCCGATCTGGCCGGCGACGAGCTGATCGAGATTCTCGGCAAGGACGAGCTCGACGAGGAAACCGCGAACGCGTTGATCATGAAGGCGCGCGAACATTGGTTCGCCGACGAGGAGAAGAAGTAAGCATCGATGCTGAGCGCCGCCGACATCGCGCATGTGGAAGCCACGGAAGCCGCCGAAACGGCTTCCGACGGTCCCGTGCGCCGTTGCGTCGTCACGGGCAAGACGGGCAAGCGGGAATCGTTCCTGCGTTTCGTCGAAGCGCCGGACGGCACGGTGGTGCCCGATATCGAGGGCAAGCTGCCCGGCCGGGGCTTGTGGCTGACGGTGTCGCGCGCCGCACTCGAACAGGCGGTCGCGCGCAACGCTTTCGCCAAGGCCGCGAAGAAAAGCTTGAAGGCGCCGCCCGAATTGCCGGCGATGGTCGACAAGCTTCTGCTGCGCCGCGCGATCGAATGCCTGTCGCTGGCCAAGCGTGCCGGCGCGATCGTCGCGGGCTTCACCAAGGCCAAGGCCGCGATCGAACGCGGCGGCATCGGGCTGGTGGTCGAAGCGCTGGACGCCAGCCGCGCCGAACGCGCCCGTCTGGGCGGGCGCGACTTGCCGACGGTCTCGGTGCTGTCGGCGGAAGAAATGGGGGCCGCCCTGGGCCGCGAAAACGCGGTTCACGTGGCGGTGCGCGACGGTGCGATGGCGCAGCGTCTGCGCGACGATTTGATGCGCCTTGCGGCTTTCCGCACGGCGTCTGAAGACAAGGGCGAGTGATGACGGATACGAACGAACAGGACGGCAAGAAGAAGCTGGGTCTCGCGAGCAAGTCCGGGGGTCGCCTGGAATTGCGCGCGCCCGCTGCCGCCGGCGCCGATGGCCAAGTCCGGCAAAGCTTCTCGCATGGCCGCACCAAGACCGTGCAGGTCGAAGTGCGCAAGACCCGTTTGCCCGGCCGCCCCGGTGCCGCCCCCGTCGCCGGTCCTGCCGCAGCACCCGTCGCCGCGAAGCCCGCCGCCGCAAGCCCCGCGGCACCCGCCGCGCCCAAGCCCGCGACGCCCGGCAAGCCGCAGGTTCTGCGCGAGCTGACGGAAGAGGAAAAGCTCGCCCGCCAGCGCGCGATCCAAACCGCGATCCGCGCCGATGTCGAAGCCAAGCGCCGCGACGAAGCCGAAGCCAAGCGCCTCGAAGAGGAAATGGCGCGCAAGGCCGAGGAAGACGCCAAGCGCAAGGTCGAGGAAGAGGCGCGGCGCAAAGTCGACGCCGAAACCGCGAAGAAGACCGACGCCGAGCAGAAGAAGAAGGCCGAGGACGAAACGCGCCGGATGAACGAGGAAGAAGGCCGCCGCCGCGAAGCCGCGTCGACCGCCGCACGGCCGGCCGCCGCCGCTGCCGCCCCGGCCGCCGCGCCGGCGCCCGCACCGGCGCCGACGGGCCCGGTACTCGTCCCCGGCACCGTCATGATGGCGCCGCGCAGCGCCGCACCGGGTGCCGCCGCCACCGCGGACGACGACGATCGTCCGCGCCGCCCCGGCGGCATGCCCGGCCGCCCGATGCCCGGCCGCGGCGCTGTGCCCGGCCGTCCGGCGCCGCGCGCGCCCGAAGGCCGCGAGGACAAGAACCGCCGCCAGCAAGGCAAGATGTCGGTTCACCAGGCGCTCGATTCGGAAGAAACGATCCGCGTGCGCTCGCTCGCCGCGATGAAGCGCGCGCGCGAGAAGGAAAAGGCGCGTCTGGCTGCACAAGGCCCGCAGGCCAAGCAGGTCCGCGAAGTCGTCGTGCCCGAAGCGATCACGGTGCAGGAACTCGCCAACCGTATGGCCGAGCGCTCGGTCGACGTCATCAAGTCGCTGATGAAGATGGGCGTGATGGCGACGATCAACCATCCGCTCGACGCCGACACGGCCGAGCTGATCGTCGGCGAATTCGGCCATAAGGTGAAGCGCGTCTCGGAAGCCGACGTCGAAATCGGCCTGACGGGCGACACGGACACGGACGAGCAGCTCCAGCCGCGCGCGCCCGTCGTCACCATCATGGGCCATGTCGACCACGGCAAAACGTCGCTGCTCGACGCGCTGCGCGCGACCGACGTCGCCAAGCACGAAGCGGGCGGCATCACGCAGCATATCGGCGCCTACAAGGTCACGCTGAAATCGGGCGCGGCCATCACGTTCCTCGACACGCCCGGCCACGAAGCCTTCACCGCGATGCGTGCGCGCGGTGCCAAGGTCACCGACATCGTCGTGCTGGTCGTGGCCGCCGACGACGGCATCCAGCCGCAGACGGTCGAAGCCATCGCCCACGCCAAGGCGGCGCAGGTGCCGATCATCGTGGCGATCAACAAGATCGACAAAACCGGCGTCGACCCCGATCGCGTGCGCAGCGAATTGCTCCAGCACGAAGTGGCGTTGGAAGGTTACGGCGGCGACGTGCTCGGCGTCGAAGTCTCGGCCAAGACCGGCAAGGGCCTCGACAAGCTCGAGGAAGCGATCCTGTTGCAGACCGAGCTTCTCGATCTGCGCGCCAACCCCGAACGCGCCGCGCAAGGTGCGATCGTCGAAGCCAAGCTCGAGCGCGGCCGCGGTTCGGTCGCGACCGTGCTGGTGCAGAAGGGTACGATCAAGGTCGGCGACATCTTCGTGGCCGGCGAGGAATGGGGCCGCGTGCGCGCCCTGATCGACGATCACGGCCGCCAGGTCGTCAGCGCCGGTCCCTCGACGCCCGTCGAAGTGCTGGGTCTGACCGGCACGCCGCAGGCGGGCGACGACTTCCAAGTCGTCGAGAACGAAAACCGCGCGCGCGAAGTCACCGAGTTCCGTCAGCGCCGCACGCGCGAGCAGACGGCGACCGCGCGCGCGCGCGGCACGCTGGAGCAGATGTTCAACAAGATCAAGGAAGGCGAAGCCAAGGAACTCGCCGTCGTGGTCAAGACGGACGTCCAAGGCTCGCTCGAAGCGATCGCGGGCTCGCTCGCCAAGCTGCGCACCGACGAAGTGGCGGTGCGATTGCTGCACGGTGCGGTGGGCGGCATCACCGAAGGCGACATCGCGCTGGCCAAGGCCAGCCAGGGCCTGATCGTCGGCTTCAATGTGCGCGCCAATCCGCAGGCGCGCGAGATGGCCAAGCGCGACGGCATCGAAATCCGCTACTACTCGATCATCTACAACGTGATCGACGACATCAAAGCGGCGCTGTCGGGCCTGCTGTCGCCCAGCTTGCGCGAAAAGTTCCTCGGCAACGCCGAGATCCGCCAGGTGTTCAACATCACCAAGGTCGGCAAGGTCGCGGGCTGCCGCGTCGTGGAAGGCATGGTCAAGCGCGGCGCCAAGGTACGCTTGCTGCGCGATCAGACGGTCATTCACGAAGGCACGCTCAAGACCCTGCGCCGCTTCAAGGATGAAGTCCGCGAAGTGCAGGAAGGCTACGAGTGCGGCATGGCGTTCGAAAACTACGACGACATCCGCGAAGGCGACGTCATCGAGTGCTTCGAGGTCGAGGAAGTCGCGCGCACGATCTGACGCGCGGATCGTCCAAAAGCGAAGGGGCGCACGGAAGGTTCCGCGCGCCCCTTTTCGTTTCCGGGTTCGCCCGTCCGGCGATCAGCGCGCCTTGGCGTACCAGCGCAGGAACGGATTGAGCAGCCGCCCGGTGACGCCGGGCAGGCGTGCGGCACCGTCGTCCACCGCCAAGCACAGGCAGTTCTGGCCGCGATCGACGGTCGGACTGTGCATCACGTCGCCGTCGCCGATCGACACGTCGCCGCGTGCGTAAACGGCGCGCTCGTCGTGGAAGCTGCCGTCGAGCACCAGCAGCAATTCCGTGCCGGTATGCGAATGGGTGGGCACGCGGCCGCCATTGGTCGAGCGCAGCAGGCTCATCGCGTGGGGGCCTTGGCGCGTCAGCATCGCTTCTTCGAAGCCGCGGCTCGCCTTGCGCCATTGCAGCTTTTCGATCCCGCCTTCGGGGATATAGGGTGCCAGCGCCTTGGGCAGGCCCGACGCATCGTGCGTTTGGGGCAACGCGGCGCGGATGTCCTGCGGCGTGGAATCGAGCTTGGCGAACACGGCTTCGATCGTCGACGGCGACAGGCCGGCGGGCGGAAGCTGCTCGAGCAACGCGCCGCCGACGGCCTCGAGCCGTGCCAGCGTGGCGCGCGCCGCGGGGCACAGCTCCAGATGCGAAGCGACCAGCACCGACACGGCTTCGGGAGCCGAGCCGGCGGCGTAGTCGAGCAGATATTCGTCGTGGATCGGTCGGGGCATCATTTCTCGTCACCGAACATGGTGCGCAAACGGCCGATGGCAAGCCGCAGGCGCGATTTCACCGTACCCAGCGGCAGGCGCAGCGATTGCGCGATGTCGCCGTGCGAACGGTCCTCGTAATAGGCGAGCTTCAGCATCTGCGCCTGCTCTTGCGGCAATTCGCGCAAGGCTTGCGACAGGCGCGCTTCCCAGCGCCCGGCGTCGAGTGTGCGGTCGGGCAGGGCGTCCGCCTCCGGTTGCAACGCGGGATCGTCGGAATCGAGCTGGGCGCGTTTTTCCCGGCGCAGCGCGTCGATGCGCCGGTTTCGCGCGATAGCGAAAATCCAGGTCGACGGGCCGGCGAGCTTGGGGTCGTAGGACGGCGCTTTGCGCCAGACCGTCAGCATCACTTCCTGCGTCAAATCCTCGGCCTGCGCCTGATCGGCGCCCAGGCGCAGTAAATAGGATTTCACGCGCGGGCCGAAATGCCCAAACAACCTTGCGAACGCCGCGCGATCCTGATTGCGGGCGATCGCCAGCAAATCGCGCACGTAGATATCGAGCGCTTCTTCCTGCCCGTCCATGCGGCCTTGTAGCGATGCCGGGCCCCCGGCCGCAAGCATGGCCGATGCGGCCATATCGTCGCGGAATCGAGGGGCGGGGCGGTTGACGTGAAGCATCGTGAATGCGATACGGCGCCGTCATGGCTTCGGATCATCGATTCGCGATTCGGCTGGGAATTCTGGCCGCGGTTTGCGCTTTGTTCGCGCCGATGCTCGCCCACGCCCAACAGGCGCCCAAGCAGCTCGGCAAATTCGACACTTGGTTCGCCTACGAGGCGGGCCCGAACAACGCCAAGATTTGCTACGCCATCGTGCGGCCGTCGAAATCCGACAGCCGGCCGGCGGGCGCCAATCGCGGCGATATCGTGTTGATGATCGCGCATCACCAGAATCCGCGCCGAAACGACGAATTCACCTGGACGGCCGGCTATTCCCCACGCGATGGCGGGGAAATCGAGATCGGTCGCGCCAAAATCGCACTCTCCACCTTGGGCCAGCAGAACGCCACGGGCGCTTGGGCCAAGGAAGCCGACGGCGACCGCCAGATCGTGGCGGCGTTGCGCAGCGCCCCGGCCACGGCCAACGCGGTGGTCAAAGCCACGTCCAGCCGGGGTACCGAAACGGTCGACACGTTCCCGCTGGCCGGGTTCCAAAAGGCCTTGGCCGAGATCGACAAGGCCTGCGGCGTACGCCGATAACCAAATGCGCGGCGTACGCCGGTAGACTCTAAATGGCTCTGCGCCTATTAAGGCGCCATGCTCGAAGCCCAAGTTCCGCCGCCGGCCCTCGCCCCGTTCAAGGAGGCGCTGCCCGCCCCGTCGCACGCCGACGGGCGCACGAATCTCGTCGGCCTGTCGCGCGAGGAATTGGGCGATCTGTTCAAATCGATGGGCGAGCCCGCCTTCCGCGCCAAGCAGCTTTGGGGCTGGATCTACGGCAAGGGTGCGCGCGATTTCGCCGACATGACCGACATGTCGAAGAAGCTGCGCGCAAAGCTGGAGGAAGGCTACGCCGTGCGCCGGCCGCACGTGTCGCGCTTGCAGGATTCGATCGACGGCACCAAGAAATGGCTGCTGCGCATGCCCGACGGGCAGGAGATCGAGACCGTCCATATTCCCGAGGACGATCGCGGCGCGCTATGCGTGTCGAGCCAGGTCGGCTGCACGCTGACCTGCAAATTCTGCCACACCGGCACGCAGCGCTTGGTGCGCAACCTGACGCCCGAGGAAATCGTCGGCCAGGTCATGCTGTGCAAAGACACGTTCGACGAATGGCCGGGGCCGGAAACGAACCGCAAGCTCACCAACATCGTGATGATGGGCATGGGCGAGCCGCTGTTCAATTACGAGAACGTGGCGAAAGCCTTGCGCATCATCATGGATGCGGAAGGCATCGCGATTTCCAAGCGCCGCATCACGCTGTCGACCTCCGGCGTCGCGCCGCTCATTCCGCGCGCGGGCGAGGAATTGGGCGTCATGCTCGCGATCTCGCTGCACGCGGTGCGCGACGATCTGCGCGACGTGCTGGTACCCCTCAACAAGAAATACCCGATCGCCGAGTTGCTCGCGGCGTGCCGCAAATACCCGACGCTGTCCAACGCGCGGCGCATCACCTTCGAATACGTGATGCTGAAGGGTGTGAACGACAGCCAGGCCGATGCGCGCGAGCTCGTGCGCCTGATCGCGGGCATTCCGGCCAAGATCAACCTGATCCCCTTCAATCCTTGGCCGGGCGCCCCGTTCGAACGTTCGACGCCCGAAGCGATCTGGGAATTCGCCGATATCGTGTCGCGCGCGGGGTATTCGGCGCCGATCCGCACGCCGCGCGGCGAGGATATTTTCGCCGCTTGCGGCCAGCTCAAAAGCGCTTCGGAAAAGCTCAAACGCAGCGAGCGCGACGCGCTCGGGGCGTGATCTTGGGACTTGCCCGTCCGGGCCCGATCCCATAATTTCCGCGCGAATTTCCCTTCCGCCAACGGGACTTACCCAGATGGAAAAGCCGGTCAAGAAAGTGGTGCTCGCCTATTCGGGCGGCCTCGACACCTCGATCATCCTGAAATGGCTTCAGGACACGTATCGCTGCGAGGTGGTGACGTTCACGGCCGATCTGGGCCAGGGCGAGGAATTGGAGCCCGCGCGCAAGAAGGCGCAGATGATGGGCATCAAGGAGATCTTCATCGACGATCTGCGCGAGGAATTCGTGCGCGATTTCGTCATGCCGATGTTCCGCGCCAACGCGCTGTACGAAGGCCAGTATCTGCTCGGCACGTCGATCGCGCGCCCGCTGATCGCCAAGCGCCAGATCGAAATCGCGCGCCAAGTCGGGGCCGATGCCGTGTGCCACGGCGCCACCGGCAAGGGCAACGATCAGGTGCGCTTCGAGCTTGGCTATTACGCGCTCGAGCCGAATATCCGTGTGATCGCACCGTGGCGCGAATGGAAGCTCGACAGCCGCACCAAGCTGCTCGAATACGCCGAGCAGCATCAGATCCCCATCGCCAAGGACAAGCGCGGCGAAGCGCCGTTCTCGGTCGACGCCAATCTTCTGCACATCTCCGCCGAAGGCAAAGTGCTGGAAGATCCCTGGCAGGAGCCCGAGGAATTCGTCTATTCGCGCACGGTCGCGCCCGAGAAGGCGCCCGACAAGCCCGAATATGTCGAGATCGAATTCGAGAAGGGCGACCCCGTCGCCGTCAACGGCAAGAAGTTGTCGCCGGCCGCGCTGCTGACCGAACTCAACGTCATCGGCGGGCGCAACGGCATCGGCCGCCTCGATCTGGTCGAAAACCGCTTCGTCGGCATGAAAAGCCGTGGCGTCTACGAAACGCCCGGCGGCACGATCTGGCAGGCGGCGCATCGCGGCATCGAATCGATCACGCTCGATCGCGGTGCGATGCATTTGAAGGACGAGTTGATGCCGCGCTACGCGGAACTCGTCTATTACGGCTTCTGGTTCGCGCCCGAGCGCGAAATGCTCCAGGCCGCGATCGACAAGAGCCAGGCCAACGTGTCGGGCACTGTGCGGGTCAAGTGCTACAAGGGCAGCGTGAGCGTCGTCGGCCGCAAGAGCCCGAATAGCCTCTACTCGCTCAAGCACGTGACCTTCGAAGAAGACGCCGGTGCGTATAACCAGCGCGACGCCGAAGGCTTCATCAAGCTGAACGCGCTGCGCCTGCGTTTGGCCGCGTCCAAGCGCAAGTGACCGGCGACGGCGAGATCGATCCCCTCGACGCCGCGATCCTGCGTTTGACGCAGGACGCGGGTGCGGGAAAGTCGATCTCGCCCTCCGACGTCGCGATGGCGCTGGAGCCGCAAGACGGCGAATGGCAGAAGCTGCTGCCGCGCATTCGCGCGCGGGCGGTGGAACTCGTTCACGCCGGCAAGATCGAAATCCTGCGCAAGGGCAAGCCCGTGCCCAACCCCGAAGGGGCGAAAGGCGTGATCCGCCTTCGCGCGAAGTTCGACGTTTAGAGCTTGATGCCGCGGCGCAGCTTGGCCGCGCGCAGCGTGTTTTCCAGCAAACACGCGATCGTCATCGGCCCCACGCCGCCGGGCACGGGCGTGATAGCGCCGGCTTTTTCGGCGGCCGATTGGTAATGCACATCGCCAACGAGCTTGGTTTTGCCGTCCGCCGCCGGCACGCGATTGATGCCCACATCGATTACGATGGCGCCCGGCTTCACCCAATCGCCGGACACCATCTCGGGCCGGCCGACAGCAGCGATCAGAATATCGGCCTGACGCGCCATCGCGGGCAGATCGGTGGTTTTGGAATGCGCGATCGTCACCGTGCAATCGGCGGCCAGCAGCAACTGGCCCATCGGCTTGCCCACGATGTTCGAGCGGCCGATGACGACGGCATGTTTGCCCGCGAGTTTCGGCTCGACCGAACGAATCAGCCGCATCGAGCCCGACGGCGTGCAGGGCACGAGACCCGGCCGGCCGATGGCGAGACGCCCCGCATTGATCGGGTGGAACCCGTCGACGTCCTTGTCGGGATGGATCGCGTCGAGCACCGCATTCGCGTCGATATGTTTGGGCAGCGGCAATTGCACGAGAATGCCGTCGACCGAATCGTCGGCATTCATGCGCTGGACGATCTCCAGCAATTCGGCCTGGGTCGTCGTCGCGGGCAATTTGTGCTCGAAGCTTTTCATGCCCGCTTCGAGCGTCGCCTTGCCCTTGTTGCGGACGTAGACCTGGCTCGCCGGATCCTCGCCCACCAGCACGACCGCCAGACCCGGCGTCACGCGGTGGGCTTCCTCCAGCTCGTCCACGCCCAGGGCGATCGCCGCCCGCAGATCGGCGGCGATTTGCTTGCCGTCGATCTGTCGCGCGGTCACAAAAAGACCCGCGCGAGAATCTTCTGTGCGAAGATCAGAATAAGAATCAAAACGACCGGCGAAATATCGACGCCGCCAATAAACGGAACAAAGCGGCGGATCGGTCGTAAAGCGGGTTCGGTAATCCGGTAAAGAAAATCGCCGATCGCATAGACGACCTGGTTGCGCGGGTTCAGCACGTTGAACGCCAGCAGCCAGGACAGGATCGCCGACGCGATCAGGACCCAGGTGTACCAACCGATCGCCATGATCAACAGCTCGGCGACAAGATCCATTAGGCCTCTCCGAAAAATTCCGTCGAAACCGTACACGACCCGGCCAAGTCCATGCAAGGCCACGATAATCCGCCGCTTGACTTACAGGGGAGGCCCCGACATTATCCCGCGCCATTCATTCGGGCGGCCGGGGCCGTAGCTCAGCTGGGAGAGCGCCTCGTTCGCAATGAGGAGGTCGTCGGTTCGATCCCGATCGGCTCCACCAACCCGCCCCCGAATGAATGCCATCGCCAAAGATGGAACAGCAGGGGCGGCGGCCCCCGCGCAAATCCCCGAATCGCCGTATAATTTGCGCTCCATGAGCGCCGAACTTCTCGCTTCCATCGAACATGTGGGCCTGCGCGGCCTGTTCCGCTATTGGCTGCGCCATTGCCCGGCCAGCGGCGGCGTTCCGCGCGCCAAGACCTTCGGCGTCGAAGGCCTGTCCGATTGGGCGCGCAACCTGATCGTGATCGAAGTGCGCGCCGCGCAGAATTTCCGCTACGGTTTCTACGGCACGTCGTTCCGCAAGGCGTTCGGAATCGATATGACGGGGGCGAATGTCGACGATCTTCCGACCGAGCAGGCGAGCTTGCTGCGCGCCGAATATCGCCTCGTGCGGCGCACGCAGCGCCCGTATTGGCGCGTCTATGCCGCATGGTTCGGCAAGAACGACGAGCCGCAAACCTGGGAGCGTTTGTCCTTGCCGCTGACGGGCGAAAAAGGCGACGTGAAATTCATCCTCGCCGCCGCCTATCGCGTGGATCGCGCGTCGAAGCCATGAGCTTGCGCGCCCGGATCGTGACCGTCATGACCGCGCTCGGCGTGGCGCTGGGCGTCGCCTACGCGATGGTGAACGGCGGCGGCAGCGCTGCGAGCTTCGCGCGCGGCGTGGTCGCGGGATTGCCGATCAGCCTGGGAATCTCGCTGTTCGAGGCCTATGTCGTCGATGGCCCCTACGGCAAATGGCTGCGGCGCATGCGCTTCATGGCGCTGTTCGCGATCCGCATCGCCGTCTGGTTGACGATCATCGTCGCCAGTTTGGCCGCGATGCGCGCCGTGCTGCCGATCGCGGACGAATTGCCGGTGTTCGGCTTCCTCAGCGACGTCGTTTTCGGCTTATCGCTGGTCGCCATCGCTGTCGCTTATCTCTCGATCGACCGCTTGCTCGGCCGGGGCAATCTGTGGCGCTTGATGACCGGCCGCTATCATCGCCCGCGCGAGGAGACGCGGCTTTTCCTGTTCCTCGATATGGAAGGCTCAACCGCGGCGGCGGAGAAACTCGGGGCACCCCGCTTCCTCGAATTGCTGGCCAGCGCCGTGCTGGATGCCACACCGCCGATCCTGGATGCGCGCGGCGAGATCCATCGCTATATCGGCGACGAGATCGTCGTGACATGGCCGATCGCGCGCGCCGACGACGCGGTGAAGGGCGCCATCGCGACGATCGCCGCCCTCGATACGCTCGCCCCCGACTATGTCGCGCGGTTCGGCATGGCGCCGCGGTTTCGCGGCGGCTTGCATGGCGGCACGGTGGCGGTGGGCGAAATCGGCGACGTACGGCGCGAGATCGTCTATCTCGGCGATGCGGTCAACGTCGCCAAGCGATTGGAGGCGGAAGCGGGCGCACGACGCGCGCGCTTGTTGATCTCGGGTGATGTCGTCGCGGGGCTGCGCGATGCGGCGCTTCGCGCGCGGCTTTCCGATTTGGGCGAGATTCCGATCGCCGGGCGCGCGGCACCCTTGCGCACCTTCGTCGCCGCGATCTGATTACTCGGCGCGTTTGAGTTTTTCGATGCGCTCGGTCAAATCGGCGCGCGCGGGCGAATCCGCCGGAATCGTGTCGAGCAGACGCTGCCACAAAGCCGTCGCCGCCAGCTTGTTGCCCGCATTCGCGGCGTCGAGCCCGTTCAGCCACAGCGCCGCCGGGTTGGCGGGTTCGAGCTCCAGCAAACGCGCCATCGCGGTGCGGCCGGGTTCGGGCAGTCGCTCGGCCTCGGGCACCAGATCGAGCAGCGCGTCGGCGTAGTCTTGCAGCACGCCGGTGTTGTTCGGCACGATCGCGGCGGTGCGCGCATAGGCGGCGAGCGCCTTGTCCTTCTCGCCCAGCACGCGCCAGCTGCGCGCCAAGCGCCGCCAGCCATCCAGATCGTCGGGCTGCGCTTCCAGGCGCGTCGCGAGCGACTCGACCATCGTGCGGATGGCGGCGAGGCGATCGGCGTCGGGCAGCGCAGCGATGCCCGCCCCGCCGGGCGGCACGATCGACGGCGGCCCCAGCGTGATCTGGGCGGGCGGATTGTTGGCCGAAGCGCGCAGCGAACGCAGATTGATGCGCGATTCCTTGGCCGCTTCTTCCATGCGCGCGCGCACGGTCTCGACCCAGGGCGCGTCCTTGGGCGACGCGGCGATCAGATTGAACCAGATCTGCACCGCGTCGCGCGCTTGGCCCGCTTGCAGCCGCGCCAGGCCGGTGAAGAAACGCGCGCGCGGATCGCCGGGGGCCACTTCCAGCACGCGCGCGAAGGCCGCTTCGGCTTCCGGCGTCACGTTGCCGTCATTGGCGGCGACGGCAGCTTCGCCCAGCAGCCCGGCGATTTCCGGCGGTTTGCCGGCGATCTCGTCGGCTTTGCGCCACGCGCCCAACGCTTCGGCGGTTTGGCCGATGGCGCTGGTCGCTTGCGCCAAGCGTATCCAGGCTTCCAGATCGTTGGGGTCCTTGGCCGTGCGCTCGCGCATCGTTAGCGCGAAGCGCACGATCTGCTGGCGGTCGGTTTCGCCTTCGTCGGGGCCTTGCATCCGTCGCTCGGCCAAAGGCTGGCCGGGCCGGTCGGGGGCGCCGCGATCGGCATAGAGCGCGACACCCGCAACCGGAAGCGTCAGCACGATGAACACGGCGAATTTGCGCAAGGCGGGCCGTGCGACGCTGCCTTCGACCGCTTCGTTCGCGACCGCCAGCAACCGCCTGCCGATTTCGGCGCGCGCGGCCTTGGCTTCCGCATCGCCGATGGCGCCGCGCGCCAGATCGCGATCGATCTCCGCCAATTGGTCGCGATAGATTTCCTTGTCGTATTCGGCGCGCGATTGCGCGTTCGTCTTGGGCCGCAGCAGCGGCCACAACACGGCGCCGATACTTAAGCCCGCCAGAAGGATCGCCAGCGCCCAGATCATTCGCGGCGCTCCACGATCGCCTTCAATCGCGCTTCTTCCTCGGCCGTGAGGGCCGCTTCGATCGCGGGTTTGCGCCGGCGCAGATAGACGAACGCGCCGATACCGCCCGCAATCAGAATCGCCAGCGGTCCGAACCACAACAGTGCCGTATCCTCGCGCATCGGCGGGCGCAGCAGCACGTAATCGCCATAACGGCGCACGACGTAATCGAGCACGCCCGCGTCGCTGTCGCCCGCGACCAAGCGCTCGCGCACCAAACGGCGCAGATCGGCGGCCAAGGGCGCGTTGGAGTCGTCGATCGATTGGTTCTGGCAAACCTGGCAGCGCAATTCCAGGCTCAAGGCGCGCGCACGCGCCTCCAATGCCGGATCGGCGAGACGTTCGCTGGGCAGCACGGCCAAAGCCGGGCCGGTCAGCAGCATCAACAGGAAGGCGAGCCGCTTCATGATTTGCGCTTCAATTCTTCGATCAGCGGCAGGATGTTGTTGTTCAGCACGTCGGGCGTGATCGGGCCGACATGCTTGAAACGGATCGTGCCGGCCTTGTCGACGACGAAGGTCTCCGGCACGCCGTAAACACCCCAATCGATGGCGACGCGTCCGTCGAAATCCCAGCCGATCGCCTTATAGGGGTTGCCGAGCTCGCGCAGCCATCTGGCCGAATCCTCGGCCTTGTCCTTGTAGGAAATGCCGTAGATCGGCACGGCGTTGTCGCGCGCCAGGCGCATGAAAATCGGATGTTCGATCCGGCACGGCGCGCACCACGACGCGAAAACATTGACCAGCGCCACGTCGCCTTTCAGCGTGGCACTGGTCAAGGCGGGCTTGCCCGTGCCCGCGATTTCCGGCAGCGCGAATTCGGGGATCGGCTTGTCGATCAACGCCGAAGGGATCTTGCTGGGATCGCGCGTCAGGCCGAAACCGAAATAGACCGCTACGCCCGCGAAGACGAGCAGCGGCAGAATGAACAGGAGACGTTTCATTCCGCGGCCGTCGGCAGTGCCGCCTGCGGCAAACGCTGCGGGGCGCCCACGCGATGGCGCCGGTCGGTGAGCGATACGCCCGCCCCGATCATCATCACCAGCGCGCCCAGCCAAACCCAGGGCACCAGCGGGTTGTGATAGATACGCGCCGTCCACGCGACGTCTTGACCCGCTTGGGTAAGGAAGGCGGGCGGGCCGGCCGCACCGGGCTGGCCAGCACCCTCGGGATCGCCGATCGTGGCGTAAAGATCGGCCAACAGATTCGTGCGGATCGACGCTTCGGTCGTCGTCGAGCCCGCCGCCGGGAACAGGCGTTTCTCCGGCGTCATCACGGCGTAAAGGCGCTCGTTCTTGTAGACCTCGAACACCGCGCGCGTGGCGATGAAGTTCGGCCCTTCCTGGCGCTGCGTGCCTTTGAATACGAAGCTATAGCCCGCGACATCGAACGCGTCGCCCGCGCGCACCAAGCGAATCACTTCGGTCTGCCACGCGGTCGATCCGGTGATGCCCAGCACCATCAGGCCCAAACCCGCATGCGCGATGGTCATGCCCCAGGCGGCGCGCGGCAGGTTGACCGCGCGCGACCACACGGTGGCGAGCGGGGCGCGGAACAGCTTCACGCGTTCCGCCCATTCGATCAGCGCGCCGAAGATCAGCCACGCGGCAAGGCCCATCGCCAGTGCCGCAAGGACATGGCGGGTTTTGTCGACGGCGAGTGTCAGCAGGATCACGCCGAGGCTCAACGCCAGCGCCACCCACAGGCGCTGGAATACGGCCCCCAGCTCGGCGCGTTTCCAGCCCATCATCGGCCCGAACGACACGGCGATCAGCAGCGGCACCATCAGCGGCACGAAAGTCGCGTTGAAGAAGGGCGGGCCGACCGAGACTTTGGCGCCGCCGATCGCTTCCAGGAACAAGGGATACAGCGTGCCGATGAACACGGTCGCGGTCGCCGTACCCAGCAGCAGATTGTTCAGCACCAGCCCGCCTTCGCGGCTGATCGGCTGGAACAAGCCGCCGGCTTTCAGCATGGGTGCGCGCCACGCATAGAGCGCGAGCGAGCCGCCGACGGCGATAATCAAAATCGCGAGGATGAACACGCCGCGCTTGGGGTCCACGGCAAAGGCGTGGACGGAGGTGAGAATGCCCGAGCGCACCAGGAACGTGCCGACCAACGACAGCGCGAAAGCGAGAATGGCGAGCAGGATCGTCCATGTTTTCAGCGCGTCGCGCTTTTCCGCGACGATCGCCGAATGCAGCAACGCGGCCCCGACCAGCCAGGGCATGAAGCTGGCGTTTTCGACCGGGTCCCAGAACCACCAGCCGCCCCAGCCCAATTCGTAATAGGCCCACCACGAACCCAGCGCGATGCCGCCGGTCAGCGCCGACCACGCGGCCAGCGTCCAAGGCCGCACCCAGCGCGCCCAGGCGGCGTCCACGCGGCCTTCGATCAACGCCGCCATCGCGAAGGCGAACACGATCGAGAAGCCGACATAGCCGAGATAGAGCAGCGGCGGATGGAAGGCGAGACCGGGATCCTGCAGCAGCGGATTGAGGTCTTGCCCGTCCGGCGGCGGCGGGAACACGCGATTGAACGGGTTCGAGGTGAACACGATGAAGGCGAGGAAGGCGACACCGATCATCGCCTGGATCGACAATGTGCGCGCCTTCAAGCCCGGCGGCAGATTGCGCCCGAACGCGGCGACGGCCGCACCGAACAGCGCCAGGATCAGCGCCCACAGCACCATCGAGCCTTCGTGGTTTCCCCACGCGCCGCTGACCTTGTAGAGCATGGGCTTCGCCGAGTGCGAGTTGCGCACCACGTTCTCGACCGTGAAGTCGGAAACGACGAAGGAATAGATCAGGCAGCCGAACGCCAAGGCGACCAGGAAGAACTGCGCGTAAGCCGCGGGCTTGGCCGTCGCCATCAAGGCGGGGTCGCGCGCTTGCGCGCCCGCCAGCGGCAGCACCGATTGGATCAGCGCCACGCACAGCGCCAGGATCAATGCGATATGGCCAAGCTCGGGCGCCATGTCAGTTCTTCGCTCCCGGCGGTTCGGTATGCTGCCAACGCCCCGAGCGCTTCAACGCTTCGGCGACTTCGGGCGGCATGTAGTTTTCGTCGTGGCGGGCCAGCACTTCGCTGGCGGTGAACACGCCGTTCGATGCGAGCTTGCCGTTGGCGACCACGCCTTGGCCTTCGCGGAACAGATCGGGCAGCACGCCGCGATAGACGACGGGCACGGCGTGCTCCAGATCGGTCACGCGGAATCGCACTTCGGTGCTGCCCGCGACGCGCTCCAGCGAGCCTTCTTCGACCAAGCCGCCGATGCGCATTTGGCGGTCGAGCGGCGCCTTATGCGTCGCCACATCGGTCGGCGTGCGGAAGAACACGAGATGGTCGTCGAACGCCGTCAGCGTCAACGCGGCGGCGGTGCCCAGGCCGATCATCGCCAGCAGCAGCACGGCCATGCGTTTACGTTTGGCGGCGCGCGCTTTGGGAAGTTTCATGGCGCGTCCTCGCGTTCGAACGCGGCGAGATCGGCTTCCAGCCCGCGCAAGCGCCGCCAGCTGGAAACGCCCAGGCCGATCAGCACCACGGCCGTCAGCGCGTAGCTCGTCCACACGTAAACCGCATAGCCGCCCATGGCGAAGAATTCGCTCATTGCGCGTGCCCCGCCGACAAACGCGCCTGGACAAGCGCGCCCAAGCGCCGCTCGATCAACTCGGCCTGGATGCGGACCAATGCCAAGACGACAAAGAGCAGCGTGTAGCCGACCGCCATCGCCAGCAGCGGCCACAGCATCGATGGGTGGATCGCCGGCCCGTCGAGCCGCATGACCGAGGCGGGCTGATGCAGCGTGTTCCACCAATCGACCGAGAATTTGATGATCGGCAGATTGACGGCACCGACGAGGGCGAGCACGGCGGAAGCGCGCGCACCCCTTGTGGCGTCGTCGAACGCGTTGTTGAGCGCCATATAGGCGAGATAGACGAAGAACAGGATCAGCACCGAGGTCAGGCGCGCATCCCATTCCCACCAAGTACCCCACATCGGCTTGCCCCACAGCGATCCGGTGGCAAGGCACAGGAAGGTGAACGCCGCCCCGACGGGGGCAATGGCGCGGCCGGCGACTTCCGCCAAAGGATGGCGCCAAACCAGTGTGGCCGCCCCGGCGAGGGCAAGGTTCGCGTAGACGAACATCGCCATCCAGGCGGCGGGCACGTGGATATACATGATCCGCACGCTCTGCCCTTGCTGGTAGTCGGGCGGCGAAACGAACAGCGCTTGATAAAGGCCGTAGCCCAGGCACAAGGCCGCCCCGCCGGCCGCCCAGGGGAAGATCCGGGCGGAGAGCCGCTTGAAATTGGAAGGGCTGGCGAAACGATGCCAATTCACGGGCAAACCTGCGGTTTTTCCTGCGTCGCGATGGGGGGACTATGGCGCGCGGGAATGTGAAAATCCAACCCAATGAAGGCGACAAGATGGCGCGGTGCCCCAGGAAATGAACACCGCATCACGGGGGTTATTCCGCCGCCTGGCGCAACGATGCCGCCATGGCGAAGGGGGCGATGGTCAGCGCGAAGACCGACAAGCCCGCCAGCAGGAAAAGATGGGGGCGGGGGCTTAGCCCCGCGATCGCCGCATCCACCGCCGCGACCGCGAAAATCAAGATCGGCACGGTCAGCGGCAATACGATCAGCGCGAGCAGCGCCCCGCCGCGCCGCGCATTGACCGACAAGGCGGCACCGATGCCGCCGAACAGCGATAGGCCGGGCGTGCCCAGCACCAGCGTCAGCAACAACGTCGCGTAACCCTCGGCGGGCAGATGCAGCATCGTTGCGACGATGGGCGAGATCGCGATCAACGGCAGCGCCGTGGTGATCCATTGCGCCGCGACCTTGGCCAAGGCGAGCAGCTCGAGCGGGGCGGGTGCGCCGACCAGCAGGTCGAGCGAGCCATCCTCGGCCTCCGCCTGAAACAGGCGGTCGAGCGACATCAGGCAGGCGAGCAACGCCGTTACCCAAACGATGCCGATGGCCACACGCGCCAGGATTTGCGGCTCGGGCCCGATGCCGAAGGGAAACAACGACGCGGCGATGACGAAGAACGCGAGGATCGTCGCGATCTCGTTCGGGTGGCGCCAAGCCAAGCGCACATCGCGCGCGATCAGGGCGAAAGCGGCGTTCATGCGGCTTTCCGTTCGCCCAGCGTCAGCGTCGTCGCACCCGCACCGGCGAAGTCCAAATGTGTCGCGGCAACGACGATGCCGCCGGTTTCGCGATGCGCGGCGATGGCGGCTTCCAAACGCGCCGTCGAATCCGCGTCGAGCCCGTTGGTCGGCTCGTCCAGCAGCCACAAAGAGGCAGGGGCCGCGATCAAACGCGCGAGCGCCACGCGCTTGCGCTGGCCCTGGCTCAACAAGCGGGCCGGCAGCTCGGCGAATTTGGCGAGCGCGAACGCGTCGAGTGCGGCAGCGACTTTGTCGGCCGCATGCCCGCGCAGTTTCGCGTGAAAAACAAGATGCTCGGCGACGGTGAGGGCGGGTTTCAGCGCGTCGCTGTGCCCTGCATAGGCGGTGCGCGCGCAATGCGCGTCGGGATCGTCGGCGATATCGTCGCCGTTCCACGACAGCGCGCCATGGGCGGGGCCAATCAAGCCCGCCATCATCCGCAGCAAGCTGGATTTGCCCGCCCCGTTGGGCCCGCGCAGCACCAGCAAGCCGCCGGCCTCGACGCGGAATGCCAGACGCGCGAACACGATCCGTCCCCCGCGCAGGCAGGCAAGGTCATGGGCTTCGAACGACGCGCGACCGATCATGGGGGCGCAATCTATCGAAGATGCGGGGAGAAGGAAAAAGCAGGGGCAAAAAAATTGGCGGGCGGAGCGATACATCCACGCTCCAACCCGCCTTCGCGCAAGTTCCCGAGGGGACTGGAGTCCGGGGAGTCCCTCTCGGGCGAGAGGTCGGCGGAACCTTCGTGTGCGCGATCACCGTCGTTCCGTCGATGTGCATATAACGGGCTGGATCGGGCGCTATTCGGGCGCGTTTATGGCCAAATCGTGATTTTTGCCAAGTCTCTGTAACCGCTGGTAAATTCGTGACTGAAACGGATCAGACGCGCGTTGTGTGCATTCAATTCGTCTCGATACATGCGCAAACCGCATGTCTCGCCTCGCGGCTTATCGCAAGTCTTTCGCCAAAAGGTGGCGCATCTTTCGCCCGCTTTCGTGCCGGGACATGACCCGGCCGATCATGGAGAGAAAGATGTTGGCGTTCGTGTCGATGGTTTCGATGGTGGCAGCTCTGGGTGCGCTGGCTTGGGCGCTCGGCCGCTCGTCGGAGTCGCTGATCGCGACCCACCCGGCCGTGATGGCCGCTGCGGCGCACCGCTAACGCGGCGCCGCGCGGGTTCTTTCCCGCGCCTCAATCGTATTTGCGTAAGTCCTCGATCACCTTGCCGTCATTCGGCAAGGTGCCGGGGCTTGCGAATTCGATCGCCCCTTTGAGTTTGGTGAGTGCCGTTAGGTCGCTCGCCAGCTTGGCGGCGAGCGAATCGTTTGCCGGTGCTTCGACGCGCAAGGTCATGACGTCATTGTCGCCGTCGCGCGTCACGACCAGGCGGAATTTCGCGAGACCGCTGCGCTTCGCCGCCTCGGCCACTTGGCCGGGATGGACGAACATGCCCTTTACCTTGGTCGTCTGATCGGCGCGGCCCATCCAGCCGCGCAAGCGCGCATTCGTGCGCCCGCAAGGCGACGCGCCGGGCACGAACATCGATAGATCGCCGGTGGCGAAGCGGATCAACGGATATTCGGGCGTAAGCGTCGTCACGACGACTTCGCCGACCTCGCCTTGCGCCAAGGGCTCGCCGGTTCCCGGCCGGACGATTTCGACCAGAATCGATTCGTCGAGGATCAGGCCTTCGTCGGCTGCGCTCTCGTAGCCGATCAAACCCAAATCGGCGGTCGCGTAGCATTGCAACACGTCGATGCCACGCGATTTGAATTCGGCGCGCAAGGCCTTGGGTAAGGCCTCGCCCGACACGACCGCGCGTTTGATCGACGAAACATCGCCGCCGGTTTCCGCCGCCTTCTCCAGCAGGATTTTCAAGAATGACGGCGTGCCGACATAGGCGTCGGGCTTTATGTCGGCGATGGCGCGCAGTTGCAGTTCCGTATTCCCCACGCCCGCCGGCACGACCGCGCAGCCGATCGCTTGCGCCGCCATTTCCAGCATCGAGCCGGCCGGCGTCAGGTGATAACTGAACGCGTTATGCACGATCATGCCGCGCCGGAACCCGGCGGCCCACAACGCACGCGCCATGCGCCAGTAATCGCCGCGTTTGCCTTCGGGATCGTAGATCGGGCCCGGCGACATGAAGATGCGGCCCAAGGCACCACTCGCCACGGCGGTCAACCCGCCGAAGGGTGTCGCGTTCTTCTGCAACTCGATCAGATCGGATTTGCGTAAGACCGGCAACGCGGCCAACGCCGCGCGATCGACGACCGAAGCGGGATCGATGCCCGCCAGCGTGCGCGCGAAATAGGGCGCGTTCGCCTTGGCATGCGCGATCTGTTTGCGCAGATCGGCGAACAGCGCCGCTTCGCGCGCGCCAGCATCGCGGGTTTCGAGCGCGTCGTAGAACTTGCTCACGCCAGCCACCGCTTGCGGCGCTTGTAGTGTTTGACGTCGCGGAAGGATTTGCGGCCCGCCCCCGAAACGCCGAGATAGAATTCTTTGACGTCTTCGTTGCCGCGCAGGGCTTCGGCCGTACCGTCGAGCACGACGCGCCCGTTTTCCAGGATATAGCCGTAATGCGCGTGGCGCAGCGCGATGGACGTATTCTGCTCGGCCAGCAGGAACGACACGCCCTGTTCCTTGTTGAGCCTTGCCACGATCTCGAAAATCTCCTCGACCAGCAGCGGGGCCAAGCCCATCGACGGCTCGTCGAGCAGGATCGTTTCCGGTGCCGCCATCAACGCGCGGCCGATCGCGGTCATTTGCTGCTCGCCGCCGGAGGTGTAGCCCGCTTGCGATTTGCGCCGTTCTTTGAGGCGCGGGAAATAGGCGTAGACCTTTTCCAAATCGCGCGCGATCGCCGCGCGCCCGTCGCCGCGGGTATAGGCGCCGGTCAGGAGATTTTCCTCGACCGTCAGATGGCCGAAGCAATGGCGGCCTTCCATCACCTGGATCACGCCGCGCTTGACCAGATCGTTGGGCGTCAGCCCGTCGATGCGCTGGCCCTTGTATTCGATCGTGCCCTTGGTCACGTCGCCGCGCTCGGCGCGCAGCAGATTGGAAATCGATTTGAGCGTCGTCGATTTGCCCGCCCCGTTGGCGCCCAGCAACGCGACGATGCCGCCCTTGGGCACGTCCAGGCTCACGCCTTTCAGCACCAGGATCACGTGGTCGTAGATGACTTCGATATTGCGGACGGCGAGCAAGATGGAACCGTGCGAAAAAAGGGGCGGATCGTCGCCGATCCGCCCCGTCGTGGCGTTGCGTCAGCTCTGGTTGGCGCAGTTGCGCGGGGTGATGTTCTTCTCGCGCGCGTACTGGCTGGAGCTCGCCTCGTACATCTCGCGGATCATCTTGCGGTTGGGTTCGATCCAGTCGGACGCCCAATTCCACTTCTTGCCGTCCCATTGCTGGATGCGGACGATACCGCCGCCCTCGTGATCGCCGCAGGAGAGTTTCAGCGGCGGCATGAAGCCTTCGAAACCCATCGCCGCGAGGCGCGTGGTGTCGAGGTTCAGCGCCTCGAACCCGTCGCGCACTTGCGTGCCGGTCATGGCTTTGCCCTTGCCGTGCTTTTCCTGCGCGGTGCGCACGGCTTCGACGATCATCGCCGCGTTCACGGCCCCGCGATTGTAGAGAACCGTACCGATATGTTTGCCGTCGCCGGTCGCCTGGCCCGGCTTGTGGACCAGGTTCTCGATGTCGCGGATGACTTTGTAGTCCTTGCCCGAGCCGTGGAAATTCGCCGAGAGATAGCCCTTGGCGAGATCGCCGGGCGGCGTGACGTCCTGTTCGGAACCGGCCCACCACACGCCGATGAACTTATCGCGCGGGAAGCCGACGGCCGCCGCTTCCTGAATGGCGGTCGGGTTCATGATGCCCCAGCCCCACATGATCACGTAGTTGGGGCGGATTTGCCGGCCGACGCGCAGCCAGATCGCTTTTTGCTCGACGCCGGGATTGGGCACGGGGAATTCGGAAAGCTCGAACCCGTTTTCCTTCGCCAAGCGCTGGATCACCGGCAGCGGTTCCTTGCCGAAGGCGCTGTCGTGATAGATGTAGCTGATCTTCTTGCCGCGCAGATTGCCGCCTTCCTTGCTTTTGATGAACGACACGATGGCGTCCATCTGCGAGAAATAGGTGGCGGGCGGCGTGAAGGTCCACGGGAAGACGCGCCCGTCGGACGCATCCGACCGGCCATAGCCGGAGGTCAGCAGCGGAATTTTATCCGCGGCCGTGCGCTCGATCAGGGCATAGGTGATGCCCGTCGACAGCGGCACGATCGCCGTGGCGCCGGTGGGCCCGCGGCCCTTCAGGCGTTCGTAGCACTCGACGCCGCGATCGGTGTTGTAGGCGGTCTCGCATTCCTCCCATGTCAGCCGCACGCCGTTCACGCCGCCGTCGCGCGCGTTGATCATTTTCAGATAATCAACGAAGCCGTCGGCGAAAGGCGTGCCGTTCGGGCCGAAGGGTCCGGTGCGGTAGACGAGGGCGGGGATGAATTGTTCCTGGGCTTGGGCCAGGACCGGCGTTGGGGTCGACAGCGCACCAGCGGCGGCAGCCGCGGCGGCGAGGACGAGCCCGAGTTTCGCGAACTTCATGGGCGATCTCCCTGTATCCGTATCGATGACGCGGCGTGTTTTTTATGCCGTCGTGATCGAACGATAGCCCGAATTCTCCGGGCCGATAAGGGTGTTTATCGGGCGCGCCGCAGCGCGAAATACGCAATGCCCAGTCCGATCGCCTGGGCCGCAATAAAGGCGGGAACGTCCGCCGGGCGGATACCGGCGAAACTATCGGTCAAGGCGCGGGCCAGCGTCACCGCCGGATTGGCAAAACTGGTCGACGCCGTGAACCAATAGGCGCCGGCGATGTAGCAAGCGACCGCCGCGGGCGCTTGGGCCGCCGACACGCGCAGCACGATCATCAGCAAGCCGCAGCTCGCCACGATTTCGGCCAGGAACTGGCTTGCCCCGCTACGCGGCTTGACCCCCTCCATCAACGGCGGCAGGCCGAACATCAAATGCGCCAGCACGACGCCCAGCACCGCGCCTGCGATTTGCACGGCGATGTATGGGAAAAGATCGGCCTTGGACAAATCGCCGCGCCAAACCATCGCTAGCGACACCAGCGGATTGAAATGGGCACCCGATACGGGGCCGAACGCGGCGATGATCGCATAGAGCACGCCCGCCGTCGCGAACGCGTTGGCCAGCAGCGCCAAGCCGACGCTGCCACCCGAGAGAGCCTCCGCCATGATGCCCGAGCCGACGACCGCGGCGAGCAGGAACGCCGTGCCCGCGAACTCGGCGAACAGCCTTTCGCCGCGCGTCACGCCGGTTCCTTGCTTTTGCCCATTTCGTCGATCTTGCGCTGGATCTCCAGCTTCGACAGCGTCGCCAGCGGCAATTGCGCGAAGATTTGGATGCGCCGCTCGATCATGCGGAACACATCGGCGGTAAAAGCCGCCTTCTCCGCGTCGCTGCCCTGGACGCTCGACGGATCGGGGAAGCCCCAATGCGCGGTCATCGGCTGGCCCGGCCAAATCGGGCAGGCTTCGCCCGCCGCCTGATCGCACACGGTGAACACGAAATGCATTACCGGCGCGCCCGGCTTGGCGAATTCGTCCCAGCTTTTGGACCGGAAACCCGACGTGTCGAAGCCCATACGCTGCAGCAGCGCTTCGACGAACGGGTTGATCCGCCCCGACGGGAAGGACCCCGCGCTATAGGCCTTGAAGCGGCCCTTCCCATGCTTGTTCAGAAGCGCTTCGGCCATCACCGAACGCGCGGAGTTGTGGGTGCACAAGAACAGGACGTTTTTGACGTCGTCGGTCATCGCACGGCGCTCTTGGTTCGAGGGGCAGGGGATTTGGCGGGCGGGTAGGCTTTCGCCGGCGCGCAAAGGGCGGGATTGCCGCCGCAGCAATTGTCGGTCAGGAAACCAACCAGTGCGGACATCGCTTCGAAATCGGCCGTATAGCGGATCGAGCGGCCTTCGCGCGCCGACGCGATCAGGCCTGCGTTTTCCAGATCGCGCAGATGGAACGACAAAGTGGGCGGCGGCACGTCTAGCGTGCGGGCAAGGTCGCCGGCCGCAAGTCCATCCGGCCCGGCGGCGACGAGGGCGCGGAACGCGCCCAGCCTTGTCGCTTGCGCCAAGGCGCCGAGCGCGTCGATGATATGCATATCTTTCATATTTTTAAAAATATCAAAATGATTTTCCGACCTCAAGCCGAAATTTATATTTCGAATATTCCAGAAATACGGTTGACTCCGTGACCGCGCGATGACATATTCGCGTCATGAAGACCGAAACCGCCGCCGCACATCTCGAAGCCTTGGGCAATCCCACGCGCCTGGCGATTTTCCGTCTGCTTGTGCGCGCGGGCGAGGAAGGCTTGCCCGTGGGCCGCATCCAGCAGCGTTTGGATCTGCCCGGCTCCACGCTGTCGCACCATCTGAAGGCGCTGTGCGCGGCCGGGCTCGTCCGGCAAACGCGCGAGCGCACAACGCTGCTTTGCACCGCCGACTTCAAGCTGATGCGCGGGCTGGTCGATTTCCTCGTGGCCGAGTGCTGTGTCGAATCGAGCTGCGCCGCGCGCGACGGCAAGGCCGCGTGATTTTGGCCATAATTTCCAACTTTCCAGAAATACGGAGATTGAAATGAACCCTGTGAAGCGTATCGCCATCGTCGGCGCGGGCCCTGTCGGTTTGGCCGCCGCCGCCCATGCGTTGGAATACGGAATCGAACCGATCGTGTTCGAGCGCGGGCCCGAGGCGGGCCATGCCATCGCGCAATGGGGGCATGTGCGGATGTTCTCGACCTGGTCGTTGAACATCGATGCCGCGAGTGCGCGTTTGCTGGCGAAAACCGGCTGGAAGCGGCCCGACGATACCGGCCACCCGACCGGCGTCGAACTCTGCGATCGCTATGTGGCTCCGCTCGCCGCGACCGACGCGATGCGCAAAGCCGTGCGCTATCGCCATACGGTCCGGTCCATCGGCCGCGCGGGCATCGACAAGGTGAAGAACGCGGGCCGCGCGCAGGCGCCGTACGAACTGATCGTCGATACGCCCGACGGTCCTTCGCGGTTCCGCGCCGATGCGGTGATCGATGCGTCGGGCACGTGGTTCGCGCCCAACCCGGCCGGCGCCGATGGCCGGGCGGCACCGGGCGAAGCGGCGAACGCGGCGCATATTTCTTATGGCATGCCCGACATCGCGGGGGCGGCCCGCGCGCGCTATGCCGGCAAGCGCATCGCCGTGCTGGGCGGCGGGCATTCGGCGATCGGCACGCTGATCGAACTCGCAGCTCTGGCCGAAACCGCGCCGGGCACGCGGATCGTCTGGCTCTATCGCGGCATGCGGCTGGAACGTGCTTTCGGCGGCGGTTCGGCCGATGCGCTGGCCGCGCGCGGCGCGCTCGGCAGCGAGATCGCGGAACTCGTCGCGCTGGGCCGGATCGAGGTCGAGAAGGGCTTCCATCTCGACGCGATCGAGCCCGGCTTGGTTCTGCGCGCGGGCGAACGCCGCGTGACGGCGGACGAACTGATCGTCGCGACGGGCTTCCGGCCCGATCTCGATATGCTGCGCGAGGTGCGCCTGTCGCTCGATCCCGCTCTGGAATGCCCGGCCGCGTTGGGGCCGCTGATCGATCCCAATCTGCACTCCTGCGGCACGGTGCGTCCGCATGGCGCCGTCGAGTTGGCGCATCCCGACCCGGGCTTCTATCTCGCCGGCATGAAGGCCTATGGCCGCGCGCCGACCTTCCTGCTCGCCACCGGCTATGAACAGGTGCGCTCGATCGTGGCCGAATTGGCGGGCGACACGGTCGCCGCGCGGCGGGTGGAATTGGTATTGCCCGAGACGGGCGTGTGCGCGGGGCCGGTCAAAACCACCGTGCGCGTCAAAGCCGCCAGTGCGCCGGCGGCGTCGGCGGGGTGCTGCGGCGGGCCCGCGACGGTCGCCGACGCGTGCTGCGTCGACGACCAGGAAGCAAAAGCGGCGGGCGAAGCGGGATGCGGCTGCGCCGCACCGGCACTTATTTCAGCGTCGCAAGATACGCGATGACGTTGGCGCGCTCGGTCTCGTTGCGGATACCGGCGAAGGCCATCGTCGTGCCGGGCACCACTTCGCGCGGATTGGTCAGATACTTGTCGAGCACTTCGGGCGTCCAGACGAGATCGGCCTTCTGATTGGCGGCCGAGTAGCGGAAGCCTTCGACTTTGCCCGAGTGGCGGCCGACGACGCCGAACAGCGTCGGGCCGACACCGCGGCGGCCTTCGGCCGTCACGATATGGCAGGCCGCGCACAGGCGTTTGAACGCCGCTTCGCCCGCAGCCGCGTCGGCGGCTTGGGCGGGGGCGGCATAGGCGGCGAAAGCGAGAAAAGCGGCGGCGAGGGGGAGCTTCATCGGTCGAGCCTCGATACTGTGGGTGTGGGCAAAGAGTTATGCCAGACCCTGCCCGATTTCAACATCGGGCGCGCCGTTTTGTCGCGGGGGCCGCGTTCAATGCGGGAAGGGCCACAAACGCAGTTTTTCCTTGGCCAATTGCCAAAGGCGCGCGAGGCCGTGCGGCTCGACGATCAGGAAGAACACGATCAGCGCGCCGAAGATCATGTACTCGAAATGCGCGATCGTGGCGGTGGACAGCGGCACGCCCAAAGCCGTGGGCACGACGTTCAGAAAAATCGGCAGCAGCACGATGAACGCGGCGCCCAAGAACGAGCCGAGTATCGAACCCAAGCCGCCGATGATGATCATGAACAGGATCTGAAAGGACCGGTTGATGTCGAAGGCGAGCGCCTCGACCGAGCTTGTGTAGATGAACGCCCAGAGCGCGCCCGCCACCCCGCAATAGAAGGACGACACCGCGAAGGCGAGCAGCTTGGTGCGCAAGGGCCGGATGCCGATGATCTCCGCCGCGATATCCATGTCGCGGATCGCCATCCAGGCGCGGCCGATCCGCCCGCGCACGAGATTCTTGGCGACCAGCGCCAGGACGGCGACCAGCGTCAGGCAGAAAATATACTTCGCCTCGGCCGTCGCCTCGATGCCGGTCACGTAAAATCCGAAAACCGATCGCGGTGGCGCGGAGATGACGCCGGAGCTCGAGTAATTCGTGAACCAGGGCAGCTTGGTGAACAGCCAGATCAAAAAGAACTGTGCGGCCAGTGTCGCGACCGCCAAATAGAAGCCTTTGATGCGCAGGCTCGGCACGCCGAACACGACGCCGACGGCAGCCGCCACACCGCCCGACAGCAGGAAGACGAGCACGATGTTGAGCTCGGGGAACGCCGTCGCGAATTTATAGGCGGCGAAGGCGCCGCACGCCATGAAGCCGCCCGTGCCCAGCGACAACTGCCCGCAATAGCCCGTCAGAATGTTCAATCCGATCGCGGCGAGCGCGAAGATCAGGAACGGGATCAGGATCGTCGACAGGAAATAATGGTCGGCGATCAAGGGCACGACAACGAAGGCCGCGAACAATATCGCGGCCATGCCGATGCGATCCTGGCGGATCGGGAAGATCGCCTGATCGGCGGCGTAGTCGGATTTGAATTGGCCGGATTCGCGATACAGCATCACACCCGCTCGATGATTTTTTCGCCGAACAGGCCCTGAGGGCGGAACATCAGGAAGACGAGGGCGAGGATATAGGCGAACCAATCCTCGATCCCGCCGCCAATGCCCGGCGCCCAATAGACCTCCGCCACTTTCTCGCCCATGCCGATGATCAGGCCCCCGACGATGGCGCCGGGTATCGACGTGAAGCCGCCCAGGATCAGCACCGGCAGCGCCTTCAACGCGATCAGGGCGAGCGAGAATTGCACGCCGAGTTTCGAGCCCCACATGATCCCGGCAACCAGCGCCACAAGGCCCGCGACCGCCCAAACGATCACCCAGATCGTTTGCAGCGGAATGCCGACCGATTGCGCCGCCTGATGGTCGTCGGCGACGGCGCGCAAGGCCCGGCCGATGCGCGTCGATTGGAAGAAGAAGGCGAGGCCGCCGACCAAGGCGCCCGCGATCAACGCGGCGACGATGTCGAAGCTGTTGACCTGCACGCCGGCGAACTCGATCGGGTCCTTGGGGATACCAACATCCAGGCGCTTCACGTCCGATCCCCAGATCGTCTGGAACAGCCCGTCGATGAAGAAGGTCACGCCGATCGTCGCCATGAACAGGATGATCGGCGCTTGATTGACCAGCGGGCGCAGCACGAGGCGCTCGATCGCCAGCGCCATCAGCAGCATCACGCCCAGCGTCAGGATCAGCGCCAGCCAGATCGGCGCGCCCAGTTCCTCGAAGCCGACGAAGGTCAACGCCGCGCACAGCACCATGGCCCCTTGCGCGAAGTTGAACACGCCCGACGCTTTGAAGATCAGCACGAAACCCAACGCCACCAGGCTGTACATCACGCCCGACAGCAAGCCGCCGATCACGACTTCGGCGAAGAACGCCGGGAATTCCCAGATTTCCTTCAGCGGGCCGAACAGAATGTCGATCATCGGCCCCTCATTCGTGCGCGACGCCCAGATAGGCGTCGATCACGCGTTTGTCGGCTTTGACCGCATCGGGCACGCCGTCGGCGATCTTGCGTCCGTATTCCAGCACGACCACGCGGTCGGAAATGTCCATGACCACGCCCATATCGTGTTCGATCAGCGCGATCGTCGTGCCGAACTCCTCGTTCACGTCGAGGATGAAGCGGCACATGTCTTCTTTTTCTTCGAGATTCATGCCCGCCATCGGCTCGTCCAGCAGCAGCAATTCGGGCTCGGCGGCCAATGCCCGGCCCAGCTCGACGCGCTTCTGCAAACCATAAGGCAGGCGCCCGACCGGCGTTTTGCGGATCGCTTGGATTTCCAAGAAATCGATGATTCGTTCGACGAATTCGCGATGCGCGATTTCCTCGGCGCGCGCCGGGCCCCAATGCAGGCATTGCCAGAAGAAGCCGCGCTTCATCTTCAGCAGGCGCCCGGTCATGATGTTGTCGAGCGTCGACATGCCCTTGAACAGCGCGATGTTCTGGAAGGTGCGCGCGATCCCGCCCGCGGCCGCAGCATGGGGCCGCATCGCGCTGCGCTCGACGCCTTTGTAGACGATGCGCCCGGCGCTGGGCTGATAGAAGCCGTTGATGCAGTTCAGCATCGACGACTTGCCAGCACCGTTGGGCCCGATGATCGCGCGGATTTCGCCTTTCACGATATCGAACGACACTTCGCTCAATGCCTTCACGCCGCCGAAGCCCAGCGAAACATTCTCGACCTTGAGCAGGATCTCGCTCATGCCGCCGCCTTCACGTCGCGGATCATCAGATCCGCGTCGAGGCGGCCTTTGCGCCCGTCTTCGTAGGTGATCGACGCCGAAATATGCGCGCGGTCCGCATCGGAATAGAGCGCGTCGACCAGTGCTGCGTAGCGTTCGGCGATGAAGCCGCGCCGCACTTTGCGCGTGCGGGTCAATTCGCCGTCGTCGGCGTCGAGTTCCTTATGCAGCACCAGGAAGCGCCGTATCTGCGAGCCCGCAAGCTGCGGATCGGCCGCGAGATCGCGGTTCACCTGTTCGACGCACCCGCCGATCAGCTCGTAAACCTCGGGCTTGGCGGCGAGTTCCTGATAGCTCGCATAGGCGATGCCGTTGCGCTCGGCCCAGTTGCCGACGGCTTCGAGATCGATGTTCACGAATACGGCGACCCGGTCGCGCCCGTCACCGAACGCCACGGCTTCCTTCACGTAGCTGAAGAATTTCAGCTTGTTCTCGACGTATTTCGGCGCGAACAGCGTGCCGTCCGACAGGCGGCCGACATCCTTCGCGCGGTCGATGATCTTCAGATGCCCGTCGCGGTCGAAGAAGCCGGCATCGCCCGTCCGATAATATCCGTCCGGCGTTTTGGCGCCGCTGGTCGCGTCGGGATTCTTGTAGTAGGCGGCGAAGACGCCGGGCGATTTCACCAGCACTTCGCCGTTTTCGGCGATCTTAATCTCGACCTCGGGTGCGGCGATGCCGACCGTGTCGGATTTGATCTGCCCGTCGGGCTGCATGCAGATGAAGACCGAAGTTTCGGTGGCGCCGTAAAGCTGTTTGAGATTGAGGCCGAGCGAGCGGTAGAAATCGAAAATATCCGGGCCGATCGCTTCGCCGGCGGTGTAGCCCAGGCGCATGCGCGAAAGCCCGAGCACGTTTTTGATCGGGCCGTAGACGAGGATCTCGCCCAGCGCGTAATGCAGCCGATCGAAAGCGGAGACCGGCTTGCCGTCCATCAGCGCGATGCCGGTGCGCTTGGCCACGGCCATGAAATGCCGGTAGAGCCAGCGCTTGATCGCGCCTGCATCCTCCATCCGGATCGACACTTGGGTCAGGATGTTCTCGAAAATGCGCGGGGGTGCAAAGAAGAAGCTCGGCCCGATCTCCTTCAAATCGGTCATCACCGTGGCGCCGGATTCGGGGCAGTTGACGCAGAATCCGGCGACGTAGGCTTCCGCATACGAGAATATATGATCGCCGACCCACGCCATCGGCAGATAGGCGAGGATCTCGTCGGCCTCGCTCAGCTTGTCGAACGCGATCGCGTTCTCGGCCGTGCGGATCACGTTGTCGAAGCTGAGCAACACGCCTTTGGGCTGGCCCGTGGTGCCCGACGTGTAGAGCATGACCGAGGCGTCACCGCCTTTGCCTTTGGCGATTTCGGCGTCGAGCCATGAATCGTCGAATGCTTTTCCCGCCGCGGTCAGCGCCTCGTAGCCCAGCAACGCGGGATCGGCGTAGTTACGCATGCCGCGCGCGTCGGTGAAAACGATACGCGTCAACGCGGGCGCCTTTTGCGCGACCAGCAGCAGCTTGTCGACCTGCTCTTGATCTTCGGCGATGGCGATATGCGTCTCGGCATGGCCGATGACGAACGCCATCTCGTCCGCGACCGCGTCCTGATAGACGGGTACGGGGATGGCGCCCAAGCATTGCGCGGCGCAGATCGCCCAATAGAGTTTGGGCCGGTTGTCCCCGACCAGCGCGATCGTCTGGCCGCGCTTCAGGCCGATGGCGGCCAGGCCCTTCGCCAGATTCCGGATCTCGGCTTCCATCGCCGTCCAAGTCCAGCTTTGCCAGATGCCGAACTCCTTCTCGCGCATCGCCACGCGCATCGCGCGCAAGTTCGCGTTGCGCCGGAGCAGCTTGGGAAACGTATCGTGCGCGCGATCGGCCGGTGGCGGCATCGTATCGACGTCCCGTTCTACCCTGTTCCGCCGGAACTCTGTTCGCCGTCGTTGGCCGGGCTATAGTGCGGCCGCGACGGCGCCGGTGCCGTTCGGTATTGCGGCCCGAGTTAAGCAGGTAAATTTCGGACAGGTCAAGAAAGCGCCGCGATGCACGACCGCCTGACGTTGACGCAAGGACGCGTCGCCTTTCGCCGGATTTGGCCGGAAGCCGCGGCCGGCACCCCGATCGTCTTTCTGCACGAAGGCCTGGGTTCGATCGCGCAATGGCGCGATTTCCCCGACGCGCTATGTGCCGCCACCAAGCGGCCGGGCTTCGTCTACGAGCGTTTCGGCCATGGCGCCTCCGATCCGATCGTCGAAAAGCGCCGCAGCGACTATCTGCATCGCGAAGCGCGTTTGTTGGGCGAGGTGCTGGACGCGGCCGGGATCGCGTCGGCGGACCTGCTGGGCCATTCCGACGGCGGTTCGATCGCGCTTCTGGCGGGGGCGTTCGATCCCACCCGCTACGGACGAATCGCGACGATGGCGGCGCATGTCTTCGTCGAGCCCGTGACGCGCGCGGGCATCGAAAAAGCCGTCGAAGCCTGGCGCACGACCGATTTGAAGCAGCGTCTGGCGCGCTATCACGGGGCGGGAACGGAAGCGCTGTTCTTCGCCTGGGCGGATATTTGGCTGTCGGCCCCTTTCGCCTTCTGGAATATCGAAGCCGAAATAAGACCGGTCGGCGCGTGGTTGCTGGCATTGCAGGGGGCCGACGACGAATACGGCACCCCCGATCAATTGGCGCGGATCGCGCGCGCGGTGTCGGGGCCTTGCGAAACCTGGCTTGTTCCCGACAGCGCGCATCAGCCGCAATTCCAAGCGCGCAACGCGGTGCACGACCGCCTGACACGCTTTTTTGCGCCGGGATAGCCGGGCCGTCGACCGGGGCCGATCAGGCCGCGTCGCGCAGCCAGCGGTCGGCCGGCAGCCTGAATCGCACGCGCGTGCCTTTGCCCGCCTCGCTTTCGATCTCCAGCCGCCCGCCATGCATCTCGATCAAGCGCTTGGTGATGGCAAGGCCAAGCCCTGTGCCGCCGTAGTTCCGGCCCACGCCCTGGGCCTGACGGAAGGGCTCGATCACATGCGGCAGATCCTCTTGCGAGATTCCGATGCCGGTATCGGCGACGTCGACTTCCACGCCGTCCTCGCGCGCGCGCCACGCGACGTCGACGCGCCCGCCTTTGGGCGTGAACTTGATCGCGTTGGACAAAAGATTGAGCAGCACTTGGCGCAGCGCGCGCCCGTCGGCGCGCAAGCGCAGCTTCTCGCCCGCGGCGTTCAGGCGCACGCCGGCGTGATGCGCCTGGCCGCGCGCGATCGCGATCGCCGCTTCGATCGTCTGGGTGAGGTCGACCTCGTCCTCCTCCAGCGTATAGCGTCCGGCCTCGATCTTCGACATGTCGAGCACGTCGCCGATCAGATCGACCAGATGCCTGCCCGACGCGGCGATATCGGCGGCGTATTCGATGTAGCGCTTGCTTCCGACCTTGCCGAAAATCTCCTTCTCGATCATCTCGGCGAAACCGATGATGGCGTTCAGCGGCGTGCGCAGCTCGTGGCTCATATTCGCCAGGAACTGCGATTTGGCGCGGTTGGCCGATTCCGCCGCATCGCGCGCGTTGCGCAAGGCGGCCTCGGTCTCCACCATGCGCGACACGTCCGTGCGTATGCCGACGACGCCCACGCCCGGCACATGACGCTCGGCGACCGAGACCGTGCGCCCGTCGGCGATCCGCAGCAGCCGCGTGCCGGTCATGCCTTCGCGATGGCGGCGCATGCGCTCGGCGACCCAGGTTTCGGTCGTGAAGCCGGGCTCCGGCGGCTCGCCGCGCGCGATCGACATGCGCACCAGCTCCTCGAACGTGCGCCCCTGCAGGCGCGACGGGTCGGTTTCGCCCGCGAACATTTCGACGTAAGGCCGGTTGGCGACGACCAGGCGATCGTCCTCATCGAAGATCGCGAAGCCTTCCGGAATCGACTCGATCGCGGCGCGCATGCGCGCTTCGGCGGCGCGCGTCGTGGCCTCCATTTCGCGGATCGCGGTCACGTCGGTCGCGACCGACACGTATTGCGCGACTTTTCCGTCGTCGCCGAAAATCGGAATCTTGCTGGTCAGGAAATGCCGCATCCGTCCCGACGCGTCGGGGAAGCTTTCGGCATGATCGCGAATCGCGCGTCCCGTTTCGGCCAATTCGCGTTCCAGCGCCTCGACCTCGCCCGCCAGCGGCCCCGACAGGAACTCCGATACGCGTTTTCCGATCGCTTCGCGCGGGTGGATGCCGAATACCGCCGCCTGGTACGCGTTCATCAGCGTATAGCGGCCCTCGCGATCCTTGGCGTTGATGATCGCGGGCACGGTGTCGACGACCGTGCGCAGCTGGCGGCGCGACTGCGCCAAGCGTTCGATGCCCGCGCGCCTTTCGGCATCGAGCCGCGCGTGGCGGCCCAGCTGGAACCAGACGAGGAAGGCGAGCGCCAGCGTGATCACGGCGCCGGCGGCCACGGCGATCAGCTGGGTGCGCAACGCGGCGCGCATCGGCGCCATGTAATATTCTTCGGCGAAGGCGACCGAAACGACGAACGGCAGATCCGCGACGCGGCGCCAGGATTGCAGCCGGGCGACGCCATCCAACGGCGACACCACGGGATGCGTTTGTTCGCGCAGGCCCGTCATCAGGCCGCGATGCAAAGGCTGGCCGGCGAAAACGCGGCCAATCATCGCGGGATCGTAGGGCTCACGGATCAGCAGCATGCCGTCCGTTCCCCAAAGCGCGATCGCGCCGCCCACGCCGACATCTAGCGTGGCGTAATAGGCGCGGAAATACTCGGCGTCGAGCGCTGCCGCGACCACACCGGCGAAGTTGCCTTGCGCGTCTTCCAGCCGTCGCGACAAGACCAGCACGGAAGCGCCGCTGTCGGGATCGACCATCGGCGGGGAAAGATAAAGTCCCAATCCCGAACGATCGCGATGCGCCACGAAGTAGGCCGTCGTCGAAACGTCGCGCGGCGCCACGTCGATGGTGGTGGAATCGAGCCGGACGTCGCCATCCGCATCCACCCAAAAGATCGAATGGATGCCCGGCACGAAATTGTGCCGGTCGACGATCATCGCCTGGAGGTCGACGCCCGCGAACGCGCCGCGCCCTTCCAGCGCCTCGATCATCGCGGACAGGGCCGTGTCGGCGGCGCCGAAGCTGCGCGCGGCATGAGCTTCCAGCGTGCGCGCCAACGCCGCAGCCTGGCGGGCCGTGGTTTCGATCGTGCGCTCGTTGGCCGAGCGCGCGGCCGCGACGTAGACGAATCCGATCGCGACGCCCAGCAAAAGCACCAAAGCCAGCAGGACCCAACGCAGCCGGGCGACATCGGGCACGCGGGTTTCGGTCCTTATGTCGTTCTTGGCGGCTGTATCGGGCAAAAGCGCCTCCCGGGACCGGACCCGGGACGGGACGGTCGCCCGACAAACTTGCCCCGGCGCGGGTTAACAGGTTGTTGACGGGGGCATGATAAACCCCCGCAAGCGGCATGGGTTTCGACTTGTCTTGGAATTCGTGCTACGTCACCCCCGTCCCGGGAGGGCCGCAACGGCCGCCCAATACCGAGGAGATAGGCTCGATGTCCGCATTCGGCACCGATACGCTCAAAACCCGCCGCACACTCACGGTCGATGGCAAGACCTACACCTACTACAGCCTTGAAGCGGCCGCGGCCGCGGGGATCACCGGCACCGAGCGCTTGCCGAACTCGCTGAAGGTTTTGCTCGAAAACCTGTTGCGTTGGGAAGACGGGCGCACCGTCTCCGTCGACGACATCAAGGCGATGTCCGCCTGGGCGAAGGACAAGAAGTCGACGCGCGAAATCGCGTATCGTCCCGCGCGCGTGCTGATGCAGGACTTCACCGGCGTTCCCGCCGTCGTCGACCTTGCCGCCATGCGCGACGCGATGGTGTCGATGGGCGGCGATCCGCGCAAGATCAACCCGCTATCGCCGGTGGATCTGGTCATCGATCACTCCGTGATGATCGACCATTTCGGCGGTCCCGACGCGTTCAAGAAGAACGTGGACATCGAATACGAGCGCAACGGCGAGCGTTACGCCTTCCTGCGCTGGGGCCAGTCGGCCTTCTCGAATTTCCGCGTCGTGCCCCCGGGCACCGGCATCTGCCACCAGGTCAATCTCGAATACCTGGCGCAGACCGTGTGGACGCAGGACAGCGACGGCACGACCTATGCCTATCCCGACACGCTGGTCGGCACCGACAGCCACACCACGATGGTGAACGGCATGGCGGTGCTGGGCTGGGGCGTTGGCGGCATCGAGGCGGAAGCCGCGATGCTGGGCCAGCCCGTGTCGATGCTGATCCCCGAAGTGATCGGGTTCAAGCTCACCGGCAAGCTGAAGGAAGGCATGACGGCGACCGATCTGGTGCTGACCGTCACGCAGATGCTGCGCAAGAAGGGCGTGGTCAACAAGTTCGTCGAATTCTACGGCCCCGGCCTCGACGCGCTGTCGCTCGCCGATCGCGCGACGATCGCCAACATGGCGCCCGAATACGGCGCCACTTGCGGCTTCTTCCCGATCGACGCGGAAACGATCTCGTTCCTCAACTTCACGGGCCGCGATCCGTCGCGCGTGAAGCTGGTCGAAGCCTACGCCAAGGCGCAGGGCATGTGGCGCGACGCCAATTCGCCCGACCCCGTGTTCACCGACACGCTGGAACTGGACATGAGCACGGTCGAACCGTCGCTCGCCGGGCCCAAGCGTCCGCAGGACAAGGTGGCGCTGTCGGCCGCCAAGCAGGGCTTCGAGAAGGTTCTGCCCGAATTGCTCGGCCCCAAGAACGCCAAGGACGGCGTTCCGGTCGCGGCGTCGGGCGGCTACACGCTGAAGAACGGCGACGTCGTCATCGCGGCGATCACCTCGTGCACGAACACGTCGAACCCGGCGGTGCTGATCGCCGCGGGTCTCGTGGCGCGCAACGCGGTGGCCAAGGGCCTGAAAGCCAAGCCCTGGGTGAAGACGTCCTTCGCACCCGGCTCGCAGGTCGTGACCGATTACATGGTCGCCGCCGGCTTGATGCAGCATCTCGACGCGCTGGGCTTCAACCTGACCGGCTATGGCTGCACGACCTGCATCGGCAATTCGGGTCCGCTGCCGGACCCGGTCGCCGAAGCGATCGACAAGGGCGATCTGACGGTGACTTCGGTGCTGTCGGGCAACCGCAACTTCGAAGGCCGCGTCCATCCGCAGGTCAAGGCGAACTATCTCGCCTCGCCGCCGCTGGTCGTCGCCTATGCCTTGGCCGGTTCGATGTTGAAGGACATCACGACCGAGCCGCTGGGCATGGGCAAGGACGGTCCGGTCTATCTCAAGGACATCTGGCCGTCGAACCAGGAAATCACGGACACGATCCGCAAGAACCTGACGGCCGAGATGTTCCGCAAGCGCTACGCCGACGTCTTCAAGGGCGACGCGATGTGGCAGAAGATGGGCGGCGGCACGGGCATGACCTACAAGTGGGACGACGGTTCCACCTACGTCAAGCTCGCCCCGTATTTCGAAAACCTGCCGCGCGAGGCGGGCGGGTTCTCGAACATCGTGGGCGCGCGTCCGCTCGCGTTGCTGGGCGATTCGATCACGACCGACCACATCAGCCCGGCCGGCAACATCAAGAAGGACGGCCCGGCGGGCGAATACCTGACCGAGCGTCAGGTGCGCCCCGTCGACTTCAACTCCTTCGGCGCGCGCCGCGGCAATCATGAAATCATGATGCGCGGCACCTTCGCGAATATCCGTCTGAAGAACGAGGCGGCCCCCGGCACGACCGGCGGCATGGCCAAGCTTCAGCCGGAAGGCGAAGTCATGTCGATCTACGACGCGGCGATGAAGTACAAGGCGCGCAACACGCCGCTTTGCATCTTCGCGGGCAAGGAATACGGCACCGGCTCGTCGCGCGACTGGGCGGCGAAGGGCACGATCCTGCTGGGCGTGAAGGCGGTCGTCGCCGAAAGCTTCGAGCGTATCCACCGTTCGAACCTGGTCGGCATGGGCGTGCTGCCGTTGCAGTTCCCCGAAGGCGTGACGCGCCAAACGCTGAAGCTCGACGGCACGGAAGTGTGCGACTTCACCGGTATCGGCGACGGCATCAAGCCGCGCCAGACGGTGAAGCTGACCATCAAGCGCGCGTCGGGCGCGGTCGATACGGTGGATTTGCTCTGCCGCATCGATACGCTCGACGAGGTCGAGTACTACCGCCACGGCGGAATTCTGCCCTACGTGCTGCGCGGGCTGCTCAAGGCCGCGTAAGCCGGAAGGCAAAGTACGGCAAATGGAAACCCCGGCGTGCAAGCGCCGGGGTTTTTCGTTTTAGAGCGGCAGCGAATCGCTCTCCCGCGGCGGGGGCGTATCGCGCCGCGCCGTCGGGGGATTCAGACGGCGGATCACGATATTGCCTTGCGCGTCGATCTCCGGTGCCGCGTATTGCGGCAGGTTATCGACGAACAGCTTCAACGCCTGCAGCAGCTTGGCGACGCCGTCGCGGGCAACCGCCTCGGGACTGTCGGCTTGCGGCGGCAGCGGCGCGGGGGCTTGGGCGAAGGCCGGGACGGCGCAAAACACGCCCAGGGCCAGCGTCAGGGGAATGGTTCGGGCTTTCATGCCCCGAAAACGGGGCAAGCGGGCGATTAATCCCGGCCGTCACGTAACCGCTTGGCGGCGGCGGAATTTTTCGTCGTCGAAGCGTCGACTTTCGATCGTATCGACCAGATGCGCCGCCGCATCCCACGCATCGACATAGCGCACGTACAGCGGCGCGAAGCCGAAGCGCAGAATGTCGGGCGCGCGGAAATCGCCGGTCACGCCTTGCGCGATCAAGGCCTGCACGATCGCGTAGGCGTGTTCGTGGCAGAACGAAATCTGGCTGCCGCGCGCTTCGGGCGCGGCGGGCGAAACGCATTCGAGGCCGAGTTCCGCCGCGCGCGACTGCACCAGCGTGCGGAAAATCTCGGTCAGCGCTTCCGATTTCGCGCGCAGCTCCACCATCGGAAAACGCAGCAGCGTATCGACGCCGACTTCCAAGGCGGCCAGCGACAGGATCGGCGGCGTGCCGGTCGTCGCCCCCGCGATGCCCGCGGCAGGGCGATACGCCGGCTCGAACGCGAAGGGTGCCGCATGCCCCAGCCAGCCTTGCAGCGGCTGGCGGAAGCTTTCGTGATGGCGCGGCGCGACGTAGAGGAACGCCGGCGCGCCCGGCCCGCCGTTCAGATATTTGTAGCCGCAGCCGACCGCGTAATCGGCTTTGGCCCCGGCAAGATCGACGGGCAGCGCGCCGGCCGAATGCGCCAAGTCCCAAATCACCCGTGCCCCGGCCGCATGCGCCTTGGCGGTGATCGCTTCCATGTCGTGCATCGCACCCGTTCGATAATCGACATGGGTCAGCATCACGACGGCGACGTCGTCGCCAATATTCTCGACGCGCTCGACCAGTTCCAGGCGATGACCTTGGCCCAGCAACGCGGCCAAACCTTCGGCCATATAAAGATCGGTCGGGAAATTGCCGCGTTCCGACAAGATCGTCTTGCGGCCAGGATTGCGCGCCAGCGCATCGGCCAGAACTTTGAACAGCGCGATCGAGGTGGAGTCGCCCACGCTTACCGTGTTTGCCTCGGCGCCGATCAGCTTGGCGATCTTGTCGCCCACGCGCCGCGCCAGATCGATCCAGCCATGTTTGTTCCACGACGCGATCAGGTCGCCGCCCCATTCGTCGCGCACGACGTCTTGCAAGCGTGCGGGCGTGGCGCGCGGCAAAGCGCCCAGCGAGTTGCCGTCCAGATAAATCGCCCCCGGCGGCAGGCTGAACAGATGGCGCGCTGACGCCAATGGGTCGGCCGCATCCATCGCCTTGGCATCGGCGCGGGCCGGCAGCGACGCGGCGAAAGGCGAAGGCCGCGCGCGCGCCGCCATCAGATGAAGCCGTCGGCCAACGCTTGCGACAGGCGCTTGGCGAAGGCGGCGGGATCTTCCAGCTTGTCGCCTTCGACGATCCGCGCCTGGTCGTAAAGCAGCTTCGCCGCTTCGCCCAAACGCGCCTGCATCGCCGTATCGCCGTCGGCCTTGGTCAAGGCCGCGACCAGCGACTTGATCGTGGGGTGCGCGGGGTTGATCTCCAGAATGCGCTTGGCCGAGAAGCCGAGCTGCTTATGCTGGCGCAGCATCCGTTCCAGATGGATGTCGATATCGCTGTCGTCGGCGACGAGGCAGACGGCACTTTCGGCCAAGCGTTGCGACGCGCGCACGTCCTTGACCTGCTCGCCCAAAGCCAAGCGGAACAGCGCGATCAGCGCCGCCGCGTCGCTCGGCGTCTCTTCCGCCTTGGTCTCGTCCTTCTTATCCTCGGGCGCGATCTTGTCGAGATCGGCGCCGCCGCGTGTCACCGACTTGAACTTCTTGCCGTCGAACGCGTCGGTCTGCGCGATCCAGAACTCGTCGACCGGATCGGACAGCAACAGCACTTCCACGCCGCGCTTCATGAAGCCTTCCAGATGCGGCGATTTCGCCACCAGCTTCGGGTCGTCGCCGGCGATGTAATGGATCGCCTCCTGGCCCGGCTTCATGCGCGCGACGTAATCGGCCAGCGACACCCAGCCGTCGGGGTGCAGGGTGGAGCGGAAACGCGCAAGGCCGAGCACGCGCGTGCCGTTGTCCTTGTCCTCGAAAATGCCTTCCTTCAGCGCCTCGCCGAAGCTCTCCCAGAACTTGGCGTAATCGGCCGCATCCTTGGCTTTTTTCTCAAGCTCCGACAGCACGCGCGTCGTGACACCCTGGCGGATCAAAGTCAGCACCGGGTTGTTCTGCAGCATCTCGCGCGACACGTTCAGCGGCAGGTCTTCGGAATCCACCACGCCGCGCAGGAAGCGCAGATAGCGCGGCAGCAAGCCTTCCGGCGCTTCGTTGACGAACACGCGGCGCACATAAAGCTTCACGCCGTGCTTGCGGTCGGGATGAAACAGATCGGACGTGCGCGTTTCGGGCACGTAGAGCAGCGCCGAATACTCGATCTTACCTTCGGCGCGCCAATGCATCGTCGCCCAGGGTTCGTCGAAGGCGTGCGCGATATGGCGATAGAATTCCTTGTGCTGCTCAGCCGTCACGTCGCTCTTCGCGCGCGTCCACGGCGCGGAAGCACGGTTCAGCGTGCGCTCGCCCAGCTTGATCGGGATCGCGATATGGTCGGAGTAGCGCTTGACGATATCCTCGAGCGTATCGGCGTCGAGGAACTCCTTCGCATCGTCTTTGAGGTGCAGCACGATTTCCGTGCCCCGCGCATCGCGCGCGGCCGGCACGACCGTGTAGCCGCTCTTGCCGTCGGATTCCCAATGCCAGGCTTCGGCGGCCCCCGCCTTGCGGGTGGTGACGCCGACTTTGTCGGCGACCATGAAGGCCGAATAGAAGCCCACGCCGAACTGGCCGATCGCGCCGACGTCTTTACGCTTGGATTCGTCCAGCGCCTTCATGAAGGCCGCCGTGCCCGAACGCGCGATCGTACCCAGATGCGAAATCAGGTCGTCGCGATCCATGCCAATACCATTGTCGGCGATGGTCAGCGTGCCGGCATCCTTGTCGGCCTTCAATTCGATGGCGAAATCGGTGCCGCCCTCGGCCAGCTTCTCGTCTTGCGTCGCGAGGAAACGCAGCTTGTCGCAGGCGTCGGAGGCGTTGGAGATCAGCTCGCGCAGGAAAACCTTGCGCTCGGAATAGAGCGAATGCGCGACGATCTCCAGCAGGCGGCTGACTTCGGCTTGGAATTCGTGGGTTTCGGCGGTCTGGCTCATGGTTCGTCCCCGGATTTGCGGCCGTATATAGGCGCCAATTCGGGGCCCCTCAAGACCGCTTGAACCGGGGGCCTCGCCCGCCCAAACTCACCCTATGGCGAGTCCCAAGATCACCGCGGTTCTCGGGCCCACCAATACCGGCAAGACGCATCTCGCCGTGACGCGGATGCTCGGCCATTCGTCGGGGATGATCGGCTTTCCGCTGCGCCTGCTGGCGCGCGAGAATTACGAGCGCATCGTCGCCGCCAAGGGCAAGAACGCGGTCGCCTTGGTGACGGGCGAGGAACGGATCGTCCCGCCTTACGCGCGCTGGTTCGTCTGCACCGTCGAAGCGATGCCGATGGATCGCGACGTGTCGTTCCTGGCGGTCGACGAGATCCAGATGATGGCCGACCGCGAACGCGGCCATGTGTTCACCGACCGGCTCCTGCATGCGCGCGGGCGTGACGAAACGATGTTCATGGGGGCGTCCTCCGCCAAGCGCTTGATCCGGTCGCTGGTGCCGGAAGCCGAATTTATCGAACGGCCCCGCTTCTCGACGCTGACCTATACGGGCCCGCGCAAGATCACGCGCCTGCCGCGCCGCTCGGCCGTGGTCGCGTTCTCGGCGGCGGAAGTCTATTCGATCGCCGAACTCGTGCGTCGCCAGCGCGGCGGCTGCGCCCTGGTTTTCGGCGGCTTGAGCCCCCGCACGCGCAACGCGCAGGTGGCGCTCTATCAATCGGGCGACGTCGATTATCTGGTTGCGACCGATGCTATCGGCATGGGCCTCAACATGGATATCGACCATGTGGCCTTCGCGCAGCTGGCGAAATTCGACGGGCGGCATATGCGCCGCCTGACGGATCCGGAGCTGGGCCAGATCGCGGGCCGCGCGGGCCGGCATATGAACGACGGCACGTTCGGCACGACGGCGGATATGGGGGCCCTCGATCCCGAGACGATCCGCGCGATCGAGGATCACGCCTATCCGCGCCTGGAACACGCCTATTGGCGCAATGCCAATCTCGACTTCCGCAGCCTTGATGGATTACTCGCGACACTCGATGCGCGCAGCCCGCGCGCCGATCTGATCCGCGTGCGCGAGCCCGACGATTACAAGGCGCTGCAAGCCTTGGCGCGCGATCCGGAAATCGCCAAGAAGGCGCAAGGCCGCGTGGCGCTGCTGTGGGACGTCGCGCGTATTCCCGATTTCCGCAAGGCGATGTCGGATGCGCATACGCGCCTGCAAGCGCGCATCTTCGGGCATCTGGCCGAAAAGCCGGGCCGCTTGCCGCCCGATTGGGTCGCCAAGCGCATCGCCGATCTGGACGACGCCCAAGGCGATATCGAAAAGCTGCTGGAGCGCATCGCCGGCATCCGTATTTGGACCTATGTGTCGCATCGCGAAGATTGGCTCGCCGATGCCGCGACATTCCAGGATCGCGCGCGCGAGGTCGAAGACCGGCTGTCCGATGCGCTGCACGAGCGGCTCACGCAGCGTTTCGTCGACCGGCGCAACGCCGTGCTGGTGCGCAAGCTGGAAGACGGCGACGAGCTTCTTGCCAGCGTTTCAGCGGCGGGCGAGGTCGCGGTCGAAGGCGTGCATGCCGGGCAATTGCGCGGCTTCGAGTTCATCCCCGATCCCAGCCTTGCGGGCGGGGCGGAAAAGGTACGCGCCGCCGCCAATCGCGCCTTGCGCCGCGACGCTGCCGCGCGCGTGGCGATATTTGCGGACGACCCGGATGCGCAATTCGCCCTCGACGCGCAGGCGCGTATCCTGTGGCGCGGCCAGTTGGTGGCACGCCTTGGCCCCGGCCCGTCGGCGCTGGAGCCGGAGATCGTTTTGGCACGCGCCGATCTGTTGGAGCCTGCGCAGCGCCAGCTCGTGCAAAAGCGTCTGGCGAAGTTCCTGAGCGATCACGTGCGCGCCCATGCGGCACCCTTGTTCCGCTTGCGCGATGCGGCCTTGACCGGGGCGGCGCGCGGCCTCGCGTTCCAATTGGTCGCGGCCCTGGGCGCGATCGCGGGCGAGTTCGCCCTCGATGGTTCGACGCGGGGCAGCCTGACGCGCGAAGGCGTTAAGTTCGCGAGCTTCGGCGCGTATGTACCCGCGTTGAAGGATCAGGCGGGGACGAAGCTTCGCGCCTTACTGTGGTCGGTGTGGCGCGGCCAACCGATGCCGCTCACGCAAGGCGGTCGTGCCAGCCTGCCGCGCGCGGCGGGCTCGGACGAAGCGATGGCCGCCTGCCTCTATTTCCCCGCCGGACCGCTTTACGTGCGCGCCGACCGATTGGACAAAATGTCGCAAGCGCTGGCCGCCCTTTCCAAGCGCGGGGCCTTCGCGCTCGATCCGGCTTTGGCGAAGCTGGTCGATTGCGATGCCGTTGCCCTGCCGGCGGTGGTCGCCGCACTCGGCTATCGCGCGGTGCGCGACGGCGACGCGGTCAAGTTCGTGGCCAAGCGGCCGCGCAAAGCGCGGCCCGAGAAAGCGATCGACACGGATTCGCCTTTCGCCGCTTTGGGGAAATTGGTCGATCCGTGACCGCGACGACGCCCCGGATTCGCCTGGATATATGGCTGTGGCACGCGCGCTTCTTCCGCACGCGGGCGCTTGCGCAGGAAGCCTGCGAAAAGGGCCGCGTGCGCGGCCACGGCCATCGCCTGGACAAAGGCCACCCGCTCAAAGTCGGCGACGTGCTGACCTTCAGCCAGGGATCGAAGCTGCGCACTGTGCGGGTCGAGGCGTTGGGCGAACGGCGCGGCGGCGCGGAAGAGGCGGCGCTGCTCTACACCGATCTATTCCCTTCAAATTGACCCGAGTTCGAGTGGGGTTGCCCGGCGCCAGGGTGCGTGCTAACCCGACGCTTCGTTCGGTTCGAAGAGAGCGTTTGCGATGACCTATGTCGTCACCGATACCTGCATCAAGTGCAAGTACACCGATTGCGTCGAAGTGTGCCCCGTCGATTGCTTCTACGAAGGCGAGAACATGCTCGTCATCAAGCCCGACGAGTGCATCGATTGCGGCGTCTGCGAGCCGGAATGCCCGCCCGAAGCGATCGTGCCGGACACCGATCCGCGCGCGTCCAAGTGGCTGGCGCTAAATACCGAATATGCCGAGAAATGGCCGAACATCACCCGCAAGAAGGACGCTTTGCCGGGTGCCGACGACGTTCGGTCCGAAGCCGGAAAATTCGAGAAGTATTTTAGTGAAAAGCCCGGCGGCTGACCGGTAAAAATTTACCACACACACCGAGAGTCAAGCGAAGAATCTGCCTTCGCATAGCCGCCCCTTGCGAAAAACGCGGGTGTCGGGCGTGATTTTTCGCCATTTTTGTGATAGCTTCTTTTTCCTCGGGCTGCGGCATTTTTGCAGCACCCCTGGCCCCGGAAGGGGCGTTTCGGGCTTTAAGCCCGTCACATATCGCGGCGCCGCCTGAATTTCGGGCGGCAGAGCCTCAACAGCTTGGAATGCCTTGGAAATAGGCATTCCCGGGTGTCGGGTTTTCTGTCCCCAGCTATCCCAGGGGGCAGCGCGTCGGGGGGTTAATGAATGGGTGCTTGGAAGGAGTTTCGGCTCACATGACGGTTGCGAAAAAAGTGGTACGCGAGACGGACGATCTGGGCTTCGCGGTCGGCGATCACGTCGTCTATCCGACGCATGGCGTGGGCAAGATCACCGGCCTGGAAACGCAAGAGATCGCGGGCCACAAACTGCGCCTTTTCGTGATCCAGTTCGACAAGGATCGCATGACGTTGCGCGTGCCGACGATGAAGGCCAAGACGTCGGGCCTGCGCCGTCTGTGCACCAAGAAGGAAATGACCAACGCGCTTGCCACGTTGAAGGCGCGCGCGCGCGTGCGCCGCACGATGTGGAGCCGCCGCGCCCAGGAATACGAAGCCAAGATCAACTCGGGCGATCCCAAGGCGATCGCGGAGGTCGTGCGCGACCTGTTCCGCAACGCCGGCCAGCCCGACCAGTCGTTCTCGGAACGCCAGATGTACCAGGCGGCCCTCGATCGTCTGGTGCGCGAATTCGCCGCCGTCGAGAAGATCTCGGAAGAGACGGCCGTGCAGCGCTTGGAAGCGATGCTCAAAGCCGCCTAAGGCTTCCGCGTCGCGTCGATCACGAAACCCCGCCGGGCGACCGGCGGGGTTTTCGCGTTTTTGCGTTATCTTCGAACGATGGCGACTCGGGGAACCTCCTCGCCGGCGACACCGGCCAAAAGCGAGCGCTTCGCGACGCTGAAGCGCGTGGGCCGCGTCTGGGCGATCGGCGCGGTGCGCGGCCATGCGCAAGCGCTGGCCCAGCTCTACGACGAGATCGCGCAGCGCGTCGAACCCGGCGACCGGATCGTCCATCTCGGCAATCTATTGGGGCCCGGTCCCGACGCGGCCGGCGTGCTCGACGCGCTGGTCGATTTCCGCCGCGCTTTCATCGCCATGCCCGGCTTTTTCGCCGCCGATTTCGTCATGCTGCGCGGCGCCCAGGAGGAGATGTGGCAGAAGACGTTGCAGCTCCATTTCGCCGTCAACCCGCGCGATATCCTGACCTGGATGCTGGCGCGCGGGCTGGAAGCCACGCTGCAATCCTATGGCGTCGATCCGCGCGAAGGAATGCAAGCCTGCGGGGCGGGGGCGACGTCGATCGCGCGCTGGACCGCCAAACTGCGCGCGGCAATGGAAGCGCGCGGCGGCCATCGCGACGTGATGCTGGCCCTGCGCCGCGCCGCCCATGACGATCTGGGCCGCCTGCTGTTCGTATCGGCCGGCCTGGATTTGGCCCGGCCGCTGGCCGCCCAGGGCGATGCCTTGTGGTGGGGCAGCGGCGATTTCGCCAAAATCGACGCGCCGTTCGAGGGGTTCCAGCGCATCGTGCGCGGCCATGCCCCGGAAAAAACCCGGAATCCGGACGGCCCCTATACGCTAACCCTTTGCGGGGAAACGCCCGGCACGCTCGTCGCGGCCTGCGTGACGAACCGGGGCGAAATCGTCGAAATGCTGCAAACGGAGCAGTGATCCACCCGGCGGACCCCGGCGTATTTCTTCACGGAGATACGCATCATGGCCCGTATGGACGACACCGCCACGCAAGCCGCGAATATCCGCTTCATCCGCAAGGCGATGAAGACCAAATTGCTCGCGCGCGAACGCGAGCTCGATCTCGCCAAACGTTGGCGCGAATCGGGCGATCAAGCCGCCCTCGACGAATTGATCGGCGCCTATAGCCGCATGGTCGTGTCGGCGGCGCTCAAATTCCGCCATTACGGCCTGCCGGTCGGCGATCTGATCCAGGAAGGCCATATCGGCCTGATGCAAGCGGCGGCGCGTTTCGAGCCGTCGCGCGACGTGCGCTTCGCGACCTATGCGCAATGGTGGATCCGCGCGGCGATCCAAGACTTCGTGCTGCGCAATTGGTCGATCGTGCGCACCGGCACGACGGCCGCGCATAAATCGCTGTTCTTCAATCTGCGCCGCGTGCGCGCGCGTTTGGGCGACCGCAACGGCGAGCCGATGACCGACGATACGCGCGCCAAGGTCGCCCAGGAATTGGGCGTAACTATCGGCGACGTGATCGAGATGGAAGGCCGCATGTCGGGCGGCGACCGCTCGCTCGACGCGCCCGTCGCGGGCGACGACGGGTCGGCGCGCAGCTGGGGCGAATCCTTGGCCGACGAGCGCGCGGATCCCGAAGCCGACGCGATGTCGTGGCACGATCGCGACGCGCGGGCGCGGCTGTTGCGCGAAGCGATGGGCGATCTGTCCCCACGCGAACGCGCGGTGATCGCCGCACGGCGCTTGGCCGACGAAGACGAAAGCGTGACCCTCGAAACGCTGGGCACGCGCCTTGGCGTATCGAAGGAGCGCGTGCGTCAGATCGAAGCGCGCGCGCTCGGCAAGCTCAAAGTCGCGCTGGAAAAGCGCGTCGCCAACCCGGCCGATCTTTACGCCGCGTAATCGCCCTTGGGGGCGAGCACTTCGCGCTTGCCCACGTGGTTGGCCGAGCTGACCACGCCTTCGGCTTCCATCTTCTCGACGATGCGCGCCGCGCGGTTGTAGCCGATCTGCAAATGGCGCTGGATGAAACTCGTCGAGCATTTGCGCTCGCGCGCGACCAGCGCCACGGCTTGATCGTAAAGATCGTCGCCCGAGCCGCCGCCGCCACCGCCGCCCATCGCGTCGCCGCCGCCGTCGAGTGCGGCGAGCGCTTCCTCGTCTTCGGTCACTTCGTCGACGTAAGCCGGGGCGCCCTGCGCCTTCAGATGCTGCACGACATGTTCGACCTCGCGGTCGGACACGAACGGCCCGTGGACGCGGGTGATGCGTCCGCCGCCGGCCATGTAAAGCATGTCGCCTTGGCCCAGTAGTTGTTCGGCACCTTGTTCGCCCAAGATCGTGCGGCTGTCGATCTTGCTGGTGACCTGGAACGAAATACGCGTCGGGAAGTTCGCCTTGATGGTGCCGGTGATGACGTCGACCGACGGGCGTTGCGTGGCCATCAACAGATGGATGCCGGCCGCGCGCGCCATCTGCGCCAAACGCTGCACCGCCCATTCGACGTCCTTGCCGGCGACCAACATCAGGTCGGCCATTTCGTCGACCACGACGACGATGAAGGGCAGCGGCGTCATGTCGAGGGGCTGATCCTCGAACACCGGCTTGCCCGCCTCGTCGAAGCCGGTCTGCACCTTGCGCGTCAACGCTTCGCCGTTCTTGCGCGCGTCGGCCAGGCGCTGGTTGTAGCCCGCGATATTGCGCACGCCGAGCTTCGACATGGCGCGATAGCGGCTTTCCATTTCCTTGACCGCCCATTTGAGGGCCACGACGGCCTTCTTGGGGTCGGTGACCACGGGCGACAGAAGATGGGGAATGCCGTCATAGACGGACAATTCGATCATCTTCGGATCGACCATGATGAAGCGGCATTCGCCCGGTGTGAGCTTGTAGAGCAGCGACAGGATCATCGTGTTGATCGCGACCGACTTGCCCGAGCCGGTCGTGCCGGCGATCAGCAAGTGCGGCATGCGGGCGAGATCGACGATGATCGGCTGGCCGCCGATATCGCGGCCGAGTACCAGATTGAGGATGCCGTTCTGCTTGTCCTCCAACGTTTGTTCGAGGAGATCGCGCAGATAGACCGTTTCGCGTTCGGCGTTGGGCAATTCGATGCCGATGACGTTGCGCCCCGGTACGACCGCGACGCGCACGGCGAGGGCGGACATCGAGCGCGCGATATCGTCAGACAGGCCGACGACGCGCGCGGCCTTTGTGCCGGGGGCGGGCTCGAGTTCGTAGAGCGTGACCACGGGGCCGGGGCGGACCTTCACGATCTGACCCTTCACGCCGTAATCGTCGAGCACGCTTTCCAGTAAGCGCGCGTTCTGGGCCAAGGCGCCTTCGTCGACGCTGGCGATCTTCGCGATCTTGGGCTTGGCGAGCAGATCGATCGACGGCGGTAGATATTCGCCCTGCACGGCCAGATCGAGTGCCGCTTGCTTCGGCTTCTTCTTGGGCTCGGCCTTCGGCTTTTCGACCGGCGCGCTGCGTTCGACCAGCTGTGCCGGCGTGGGGCGCGGCTTTTCGATCTCGGGCTCTTCCTCGATCTCCGGCGCGGGATCGGCCGATCCGTCGAACGAAGGCTCGGCGCGGCTGCGCTTCATCTCGCGCTTTTCGCGCGCGCGCGCCTTGGCGGGATCGCCCAGGCGGATCTTCGCGACAAGCGCCGAGAAGAACGCAACGATCGTCGTCGTGCCTTGCGCGACGCCGCGTGCGGCCACGCCGCTGGCCCACGCCGCGGTGCGATACTCGCCCCAAGTAATGGCAAGGCCGAAGACGAAGCCGATCGTCGCGAGCAGTGCCGCACCCCAGGCCAGCACATCCGCGCCGTGGCCAAGATCGGCGCCCAGCGCCAGGAACTGCGCCAGGAACAAGCGGCCCACGACGCCGCCCAAACCGCCATCGAGCGGGCGCGGCCAGCCGGCGGGGGCGGCCCAAGTCGACAACGCCATCGCTGCAAGCAGCACGGTCACGGGCAGCAGCGATACGCGCAGGCCCCACAAGGGCAAGCTGCGCGAACGGATCAAGCGCCAGCCCCAGCCGAGCAAGGCGACGGGGATCAGTGCGGCCGCAAGGCCCAGCGTCTGGAACAGGATATCGGCGATCGAAGCGCCCGCATGGCCCAGGATGTTGGACGGCGCCTTGTCGGTCGCGTGGCTGAAGCTCGGGTCTTCGGGCGAGTAGGTGACGAGCGAGGCGACGATCAACGCCGCGATCACGATCGCGGCCGTGCCCGCGATCTCCGCGATGCGCCGGCGCAGGAAGGCGCCCGCCCCTTCGGGAAGAAGTCCGCCGGAAATGCGCGTTGCGATGGCCATCTATCGCTCCAATATCATCCAAGAACCTGCGCCATGCGGAAGAGTGCCGCATCGCAGGTTTCGTATTCGTGAACGAGCGCCACGCGGATATAGCGTTTGCCCGTATTGGTGCCGTCTTTCTCCGGCTTGGTCAGATACTCGCCGGGAAGGACCTTGATCGCGGCGTCGCGCCACAGCTTGCGCGCGGCGTCTTCGCCGTCGCCGACCTCGATCCACAAGAACATGCCGCCCTTGGGCGCGTAGAAGCCGGGCAATTTACCCAGATGGCGCCGCGCCGACTCGATGCGCTTGGCATAGGCTTCGCGCGTCGCGATCGCATGGCCTTCTTCGGCCCACAACGCCGCCGATGCGGCTTGGATCGGGAAAGGCTGGCCGGCGCAGGAGAAACTGCGCAGCCGGTTGAGGAGTTTGATGGTCGTGGGCGAACCCACGCCGAAGCCCGACCGCATCCCGGCGGCGGAGCTGCGCTTCGACAATGTGTGGAAGCATACGAGATTGTCGAGCGGGTGGCCGTCTGGGCCGGGCCCCAATGCCAGCGCCGCCTGCAAGCCGCCTTGCGGCGCTTCGGGCGTGTAGTAAAGCTCGGCGTAGCACTCATCCATCACGAGCAAGAAGTCGTATTTGCGCGCGAGACCCAGCGCCTTCTTGATGTAGTCGATCGACGCGATGGCGCCCTGCGGATTGCCGGGGCTGCACAGATAGAACAACGCCGTGCGTTGCAGCGTTTCTTCCGGGATCGCGTCGAGATCGGGCAGAAAACCGGTCGCCTCGGTCGTGGTGAGGTAGACGGGCTCCGCGCCCGCCATCACCGCCGCGGCGTTATAGACTTGATAGAAGGGATTGGGCATCAGCGCGACCGGCTTTTGGCCGTTCTTGGCGCCGTTCACGGCAAGCTGCGCCACGATGAACAGGCCTTCGCGGGTACCCGCCACAGGCGCGATCTGCGTTTCGATATCGATCAGATCACGCGGCAGCGCGTAGCGCCGGTCGAGCCAGGTTTTGATCGCCGTGCGCAATTCGAACGTGCCGATCACCGGCGGGTAGCCGTTCCACTTGTCGGCATGGTCGGCGATGATCTTCATCGCGAATTCCGGCGGCTGACCTTGCGGGTCGCCGATCGACATGGCGACGGGCGCGATATTGACCTTGGGCGTGATGTCGGCGATCAGCGCGGCGAGCCGCGCGAAGGGATAGTCCTGTAACTGGTCGAGACGTTGATTGAGCATTGCCGTTTTTATCCACAGGCCCCAGATTTAGCGCGCCGGACCCCGCCCGGATCGACGTTGCCGATCAGGTACAAAGGTGAAACAAGCATAACAAGGCGACTCTTAAAGTACAAGTTTAAGAGCCCGGCCTATACCGAGTCTTGGGGGTCACCCCGGACTCGAAATCTAAATACCCGATTCGCCCCGAGTCGTTCGCATTCCCCCGAACCGGACGCGAACAAAACGGGAGAATAGCCTTTTATTCCTATGCGTTAAGTGACGTTAACCATATTCCCCTCCGGCACAATATACCGCCCGATAGGGGCCCCCCGTTTATCGGTGGGATTTCGCCGCAATTCCGTGGGATAAGCCCGATCCCGTGAGTATCCCGATCCTTGCCGACCAGAGCACGCGCGGTCTTCTGACCCGCCTTATCGCCAACCATGTGCGCCCGCATTGGGGCCGGGTGGCGCTGTCGATCCTGTGCATGGCTTTGGCCGCTGCCGCGACCGCCGCCAATGCCTGGCTGATGGAACCCGTGCTCGACAAGGTGTTCGTCGCCCGCGATACGGCCATGCTTTACCTCGTGCCGCTGGCGGTGATCCTGGCGGCGCTGATCAAGGGAATCGCGACCTATTTCCAGGGCGTGCTGCTCAACTATGTCGGACAGCGCATCATCTCGGATCTGCAGATCAAATTGTTCGAGCAGGCGGTGCGCGCCGATCTCGCTTTCTTCAACGACAATCCCGCCGCGCGCCTGGGCATCAGGCTGACGCACGACGTGGCGCTGATGCGCGCGGCGATCACCCAATCGCTGGTCGGTCTGTCGAAGGATTCGCTGACCGTCGTGTTCCTGGTCGCGTTGATGTTCTGGCAGGATTGGCGCATGGCGCTGATCGCCTTCGTGGTGTTCCCGATGGCGTTCCTGCCCGTGCGTCGCATGGGCAAGCGCATGCGCAAAATCTCGAACAACACCCAGGTCGAAGTCGGCGCGCTGATGACCACGATCGACGAGGCGTTCCAAGGGATCCGCCATGTGAAGGCGTATCTGATGGAACGCCAAGAGACGGCGAAGCTGCGCGAGATCGTCGAACGCATTTTCACCCTGCTGCACAAAAACGCGCGCACGCGCTCGGCCGCCAATCCGATCATCGAAACGCTGGGTTCCATCGCCGTCGCCGCCGTCATCTTCTATGGCGGCTGGCAGGTGATCCAAGGCCAAACGACGCCCGGCACGTTCTTCTCGTTCATCACGGCGCTGCTGATGGCCTATCAGCCGATCAAGAGCGTGGCGAATCTCAACAACACGCTGCAGGAAGGTCTCGCCGCCGCCGCGCGCGTCTTCGCGCTGGAGGATATGTCGCCCAAGATCGTCGATCGCAAAGGCGCCGCCGCGATCTCCAAGGTCGCGGGCGAGATCCGCTTCGAAGGCGTCACCTTTTCCTACCGCGAGGATCGCAAGGCGCTCGATGGCCTGACCTTGCGCATTCCAGCCGGCAAGACGGTGGCGCTGGTCGGCCCGTCGGGCGGCGGCAAAACGACGATCCTCAATCTTCTGCCGCGTTTCTACGACGTCGATCAGGGCCGGGTCACGTTGGATGGATACGATGTTCGCGACCTGACGCTCGATTCGCTGCGCGCCAACATGGCGCTGGTGACGCAGGAAACGAGCCTGTTCCACGACACGATCCGCGCCAATATCGGCTACGGCAAACCGGGCGCCACGGACGCGGAAATCCGCGAGGCCGCGCGCATCGCCGGCGCGCTCGATTTCGTCGAAGCCTTGCCCGACGGATTCATGACCGTGGTGGGCGAGCGCGGCTCGAAACTGTCCGGCGGCCAGCGCCAACGCGTGGCGATCGCGCGCGCGTTCCTGAAGAACGCACCGATCCTGCTGCTGGACGAAGCGACGTCGGCGCTCGACAACGAATCGGAACGCTTGATCCAGCAATCGCTCGCCACGCTGATGAAGGGCCGCACGACGATCGTCGTGGCGCACCGCCTGTCGACCATCGTCGACGCCGACATTATCTGCGCGATCGAAGACGGCCGCCTGGTCGAATCCGGCACGCATGCCGAGTTGCTCAAGCGCGGCGGCCTCTACGCCAAGCTCCACGCGCTGCAAAGCTCGGCGAAGGACAAGGAAACTAGCGCCGCGACGGCGTGACCGGCTCGTAGACTCGCAGCACGGTACGGAACAGGTCGGGCCCGCCGAATTTGCGCGACAGGTAGCGCAGCAAAGGTGCCGCTTCGTAGAGCGTCGCTTGCGCGCGGCCGATCTTGCCGGTCTTTGCGAAACTCTGCCGCCGTGCGCCGTCGAAACCGTCGTCGTAGCGATGCTCGTCCTTGTCGTCGAGCAGGCGCACGCTGCGCACGAAGCTTCTGCCGTTCTCGCGCGTCCGGTAATGGCGCAGAACCATCGCGCGGCTGCGCGGGACGGCGTAGTAATCGGCGAGCGACCCGATTGTTAGCGTCGCGGTATCGACGCCGAAATCCAGCACCTTGCCTTGCAGCGCGCAAAGCCGGTCGAGCGGCGAGCCGGGCCCCAGCGGGTCGTCCCACGGCATCGGTTCCAGCAATTTCGCCGCTTGCTTGCCGCTGGCGGCGAAGCGCGCCGCCGGGTGCGCCGCGATTTTCATATCGGGATCGGCGATCACCGCGCGCGCGAACTCGCCCAAGCGGCCGCGCGGCGGCCCGGCCAGCGGATCGAAACCGTCGCCGCCCGCCATCTGGCGGCCGACGGCGATGCGTTGATCGGCCTCGGCGAAATTGCCCGCCGTTTCGCAAGGCACGTGGAACAGCAGCGTGCCGTTGGCGCCGACGGCGCGGCGAAGCGCTGACAGCACGCCTTTGGGGCCGTTCTCGACCGGTACGAGATCGCGCATCGCGACATGGGGAATGATCGCGTCGCCCGGCCGCACGCCGAGCGCGCGCAGTTGCTCGGCGAGGGTATCGATCTTCAGCGTGGGTTCTGCGCCCATCGCGCCAGCTTCTTCAGGAAGGCCTCGCACTGGGCGAGCTGGTCGCGCGTCGTGTATTCGTCGGTCTTGTGCGCGACGGCAATATCGCCGGGGCCGCAGATGACGGTGGAGATTCCCGCTTCCTGGAATTGCCCCGCCTCGGTGCCGAAGGCGACCGACGATACGGTGTTCGCGCCCGTCATCTCGCAGGCGAGTTTCTGCGCCAGCCCGTCATGCTCGGGCTTGCAGGCGGGGATCCAGGCGTATTTGGTGACTTCGAAGGAAGCCTCGCGCGATTCCTTCTTCATCGCGGCATCGATCTCGGCGGCCTTGGCAAGCGCGCGGGCGTAGATCGCTTCGGCGTCGACGCCCGGCAGCGGGCGCAATTCCCAGGCGAGGCGGCAATCGCGCGGCACGATATTGACCGCCGTGCCGCCCTGGATATGGCCGATGCCCACGGTCGTGTAGGGCGGATCGAACTCGATGCCGGGGATCGCGTGTTTCTGGCCCTCATCGATCAATTCGCGCTGCAAATCGTCCAGGAAGGCGAGGAACCGCCCCATATGGACGATCGCGTTGCTGCCCAATTGCGGCGCGCTCGAATGCGCTTCCAGGCCGCGCGCTTGGGCGATGTTGGAGCAAATACCCTTATGCGCGACGATCACGCGCATCATCGTGGGCTCGCCCACGAAACACACCGACGCGCGCGGCAACTCGCGGCCGAACAGCGCGATCGCGTGGGGTGCGCCGAAACAGCCGACTTCCTCGTCGTAGGAGAAGCAGAAATGGATCGGCCGTTCGAGCTTCAGCTTGGCGAACTCGGGGGCGAGGCCCAAAGCCACGGCGATGAAGCCCTTCATGTCCGACGAGCCGCGGCCGTAGAGCTTGCCGTCCTTCTCGGTCAGCTTGAAGGGATCGGTCGACCAGGGCTGGCCGTCCACGGGCACGACGTCGGTATGGCCCGACAGGATCAAGCCGCCATCGACCATCGGGCCGATCGTCGCGACCAGATTGGCCTTGGTGCCGTCTTCGTTGGGAACGATGCGCGCTGGAATGCCGAGTCCGGCGAGATAGCCGCGCACATCCTCGATCAGCCCAAGATTCGAATCGCGGCTGACCGTGCGATGCGCGACCAGCCGTTCGAGGAACGCGACGGAGTTTTGCGCCGTGGTCATTCCGCGATCAGCCGTGCGATCCGCTGTCGCGCGGCGCCCCGACGATCGCCAGGAACTCGCGCCGCGTGGCTTCGTTGTCGCGGAAGGCGCCGAGCATGCGGCTCGTCACCATCGACACGCCGGTTTTATGCACGCCGCGCGTGCTCATGCATTGATGCTGCGCCTGGACGACGACGGCAACGCCCTTGGGCTGGAGAACTTCTTCGATCGTGTTCGCGATCTGCGCGGTCATCTTCTCCTGAATCTGCATGCGCTTGGCGTAGACGTCGATGACGCGCGCGAGCTTGGAGATGCCGACCACGCGCTTGGCGGGCAGATAGGCGACATGCACCGTGCCCAGGATCGGGGCGAGGTGGTGTTCGCACACGCTTTCGAAGCGCACGTCGCGCAGCACGACCATTTCGTCGTAGCCTTCGGTCTCCTCGAAGGTACGCTTCAGCAATTCGACCGGATCTTCGTTGTAGCCGGCGAACCATTCCTCGTAGGCGCGCACGACGCGTTCGGGCGTGCCCAGCAGGCCTTCGCGCATCGGATCGTCGCCCGCCCACTCGATCAGCGTGCGGACGGCTTCTTGCGCGGCTTCGCGCGTCGGGCGCGCGCGCTTGGTGACGACGGATTTAAGGGCGGATTTCAAGGGCGGGGGTCCCTTCAGTTCAGTTTCGCGGTGAAATGCGGCGAGTCGAGCGAGAAGGCGGGCACTTCGATATCGAAGCGGTCGCCGTCCGGCGTCTCCATCAGATAGGTGCCGGCCATGATGCCCGACGGCGTGCCCAACGGCGTGCCCGACGTGTATTCGAAGCTCTGGCCGGGCTTCAGAATCGGCTGCTCGCCGACGACGCCCGCTCCCTTCACTTCCTGCAAGCGGCCCAGCGCATCGGTGATCTTCCAATGGCGCGCGCGCAATTGCACGGTGGCGCGGCCGAGATTCTCGATCCGCACGTGATAGGCCCAGACGTAATGGTTTTCGGACGGCGAGGATTGGTCGTCCAGAAACACCGGCTTGACGGTGACTTTGATGTCGCGGGTCGTGGCACTGTACATGACCGGCGCACTATAGGCCCCTCGGCCGGGGCTATCCAGCCCCGGCCGGTAGGGTTATTGGGCCGGTTACCGGGCCTTGCGGGCGGCGGCCAAGGCGCGCTCGATATCCTCCAGCAAATCCGCCGGGTCCTCGATGCCCAGCGACAGGCGCAGGCTGCCGGGGCCGATGCCCAGGCGCGCCTTCTCCTCCGCCGGCAGGCGTTGATGCGTCGTCGTCGCGGGGTGGGAGATCAGGCTTTTGACGTCGCCCAGATTGTTGGAGATGTCGATCGTCTGCAGCGCGTCCTGGAAGGCGAAGGCCGCCTTTTTGCCGCCCTTCACGTCGAACGCCACCAGGGTCGAGCCCGATTTCATCTGCTTGCGCGCCAGCGCGTATTGCGGATGCGATTTGAGGCCGGGGTAGTAGACGCGCTCGATCTCGCGCGCCTTCTCCAGCCGCTTGGCGACGATCAGCGCGTTGCGCGTTTGCGCTTCCACGCGCAAGGGCAGCGTTTCGACGCCCTTCAGCAGCACCCAGGCGTTGAAGGCCGACAGCGTGGGCCCCGTGTGTCGCAGGAATGGCACCAGCGTCTCGTCGATCCATTTCTGCCGGCCGAGCACGGCCCCGCCCAGCACGCGGCCTTGGCCATCGATATGCTTGGTGGCGGAATAGATGACGACATCCGCGCCCAGCGCCAACGGCTTTTGATACATCGGCGTGGCGAACACGTTGTCGACGACGACGCACGCCCCCGCCTTATGCGCAAGCTTCGACACCGCTTTGATGTCGACGAGGTCGAGCATCGGGTTCGACGGCGTTTCCAGGAACACGGCTTTCGCGGGCTTGGCGAGGGCGGTCTTCCATTGGTCGAGATCCGCACCGTCGACCAGCACCGATTCGATGCCCCAGCGCGGCAGCAACTCGGTCACGATGTAGTGGCAGGACCCGAACAGCGCGCGCGATGAGACGATGCGATCGCCGGCCTTCAATTGGCTCGCCAAGGCCGCGAACACTGCGGCCATGCCCGACGCCGTCACCTTGCAGGCCTCCGCACCCTCCAGCGCGGCCAGACGCTTTTCCAGCATCTGGTTGGTCGGGTTGCCGAAGCGCGAATAGACGAAGCGTTGATCCTTCGGCGGCGTCTTCGACGAGAAGGCGGCTTCGGCGTCGAAGGCGCTGTCGTAGACGAAACCCGAATTGAGATAGAGCGCCTCGCTCGTTTCGAACCATTCGGAACGGTGCGTGCCTTCGCGCACGAGCCTTGTGGCGGCGCGCCAGGATTTGCGAATCGTATCGGACTTGTTGGCCGGCATCGGAAGAAACCCCCAAAACGACAAAACCCCGACCGGGGGATCGGGGCTTTCGGGCGGAACCGCGAGGGGTTCCGGGACTTCCGGCACCGACCTTTTAGCGGGAGGATTAACGTGACCCCGCAAGCCGGCCGGCCCAAATCGTCACGTGATGGCGAAACTATTCCCGCCTCCGATTTCTGTCAAGCCGGACCGGCTTGCGAAAACCGCGAGCGCCGCCTATCTTCCCGGACGGTGCGCGGGTGTAGCTCAATGGTAGAGCAGAAGCTTCCCAAGCTTACGACGAGGGTTCGATTCCCTTCACCCGCTCCACTTTCCCCGTAAAAGCCGCCGCCAGCAGCCGCCGCGTGTAATCCGCGCGCGGGTTGGCGAGCAGCATTTCCGTCTCGCCTTCTTCGACGATTTTGCCGTCCTTCATCACGGCGATGCGGTCGGCCATCGCGCGCACAGTGGCAAGGTCGTGGCTGACGAACAGATAGGCGAGACCGTGGCGCGCCTGCAGATCGCGCAGCAATTCGACGATCGCCTTTTGGATCGTGCGGTCGAGCGCCGAGGTCGGCTCGTCGAGGATCACGAGCTTGGGCCGCAGCACGATCGCGCGTGCGATGGCGATGCGCTGGCGCTGCCCGCCGGAAAACTCGTGCGGAAAGCGGCGGCGCATTTCCGGGTCAAGGCGCACTTCTTCGAGGGCCGAAGCCGCCCGCGCGTCGCGTTGCGACGCCGTCAGGCCGGGCTCGTGGACGCGCAAACCCTCGCTCACGATCTCGCCCACGCTCATGCGCGGGGACAGCGAGCCGTAAGGGTCCTGAAAGACCATCTGCAGGGTCTTGCGGATCGGGCGTATCTCGCTCTTCGACAGCGGCAACAAGGCGCGATCTTCGAACCGCACCAAACCGGTCGCGGGGGCAAGGCGCACGATGCTGCGCGCCAGCGTCGATTTGCCCGAGCCGGATTCGCCGACCAGACCCAGCGTCTCGCCGGCGCGCAAGGCGATCGATACGCCGTCGACCGCCTTCACCATCAGCGTTCTGCGGCCGAACATGCCGCGCAGGATTTCGTATTCGACGCGGATGTCGTCGGCGGTCAGCACAATCGGCGCATCGGCCGCAACCGGCGCTTTCCGGCCCGCGGGTTCGGCGTCGAGCAATGCCTTCGTATAATCGTGCTTGGGCATCGCGAAGATATCGGCGACGGCGCCATGCTCGACGATCTCGCCGCCGCGCATGACGATCACGCGCTTGGCGAAGCGGCGCACGAGGCCCAGATCGTGGGTGATGAACGCGATCGCCATGCCGAGCTCGCGCTGCAACGCGCCGAGCAGTTCCAGAATTTCGGCTTGGATCGTCACGTCCAGCGCCGTGGTCGGCTCGTCGGCGACCAGCAGATCGGGCCCGTGCGCCAGCGCCATCGCGATCATCACGCGCTGGCGCTGCCCGCCCGACATTTCGTGCGGATAGGAATCGAGCCTTGCGGCCGCATCGGGAATGCGCACGCGGTCGAGCAACGCCGCCGCTTCCTCGCGCGCCGCGACGCGGCTGATCGGTTTGTGGCGGCGCAGCACTTTCACAAGTTGCGCGCCGATCGTGTAGAGCGGATCGAGCGAGGTCATCGGCTCTTGGAAGATCATCGCGACCTTGCGTCCGCGAAGCTCGTCCAAGGCGCTTTGCGATGCGCCGACAAGCTCGATCCCGTTCAGCTTCGCCGAACCCGTCACCCCGCCATTGGCGGCGAGCAAACCCAACGCGGCCAGCATCGTCTGGCTTTTGCCCGAGCCGGATTCGCCGACGATGGCCAACGTCTCGCCTTTCTCGATCGCGAAGGAAACGCGCTTGACCGCGTGCAACTCGCCCGCCCCCGTGCGGAAGCGGATATCGAGATCGCGAATGGCGAGGACCGGCGCCATGTCAGCGATCGCGCGGGTCGAGCGCGTCGCGCAGCCCGTCGCCCAGGAAGTTGAGGCAGAACAGCGTCGTCGTCAGGAAGATCGCGGGGAACACCAGCAGATGCGTGTTGCCCTGGATGTTGCGCGCCCCGTCGGCGATCAACACGCCCCAGCTCGTCATCGGCTCCTGCACGCCCAGGCCCAGGAACGACAGGAAGCTTTCCAGCAGAATGACCTTCGGCACCAGCAAGGTCGTGTAAACGACGATGGGCCCGAGCGTATTGGGAACAATATGCCGCGTAAGAATGCCCGTGGCGCTTACGCCGAGCGTCTCGGCGGCGGCGACGAATTCGCGGCGCTTCAAGCTCAGCGTCTGGCCGCGCACGATGCGCGCCATGTCGAGCCATTCGACCGCGCCGACCGCGATGAACATCAGCACGAAATTGCGGCCGAAGAACACGACCAGCATGATGACGAAGAAGATGAAGGGCAGGGAATAGAGCACGTCGACCGCGCGCATCATCAGCGCGTCGATGCGCCCGCCCGCGAAACCGGCGACGGCGCCGTAAACGACGCCGATGGAAATGGCGACGAAGGTCGCCAGCAAACCGATGGCAAGACTGACGCGCCCGGCGATCAATGTGCGCGCCAGCAAATCGCGGCCGTTGCCGTCGGTGCCGAAGAAGAAGTAATTCCGCTCCAGCGGAACTTCGACGGTCAAACGTTTGCCGTCATCTTCGCGCGACATCACGCGTGCTGCTGCGAACAAATCGGAGCGTTCGAAAAATGCGAGCGAACGCTCGTCAATGGCGCGGGGCGCTTCCAGCACGATCTTCAGCGTATCGCCGTCGCGTGAAATATCCGTCGCGCGGGCGCGTAAGCGCGACGCGATGCGTTCGACCGCAGGGGCGATCAGATCGGCCGTCGGCTGGGCTTGCAGCGACGGCGGCACGCGCACGTAATCGGGATAAACGCGGTCATAGGCGTTGCCGACCAGCATCGGGCCGAAGACGCAGGCAAGCGCCAGCAGAATCAGCATGGCAAGGCTCGCCGTCGCCGCGCGATTGCGCCGCAGACGCCGTGCCGCATCGGCCCACAGCGAATTTCCGGCCGTACTCATTCGTAGCGCACGCGCGGATCGAGCAGCGCGTAAAGGATATCGACGATCAGATTGAAGACCAGCACGAACACCGCGACGACGACGACCGTGCCCATCACCAGCGTGTAGTCGCGATTGAGCGCACCCTCGACGAAATAGCGCCCGATGCCGGGCAGGCCGAAAATGGTTTCGACCACGACCGAGCCGGTCAGCAGCGCCGCCGCCGTGGGGCCGAGATACGAGACGACCGGCAGCAAGGCCGCGCGCAACCCGTGCTCGGCAACGTGACGGCCCCCCAGCCCCAACGAGCGCAGCGTGCGGATATGGTCGGCGCGCAAGGTTTCGATCATCGCGGCGCGGGTCATGCGCGCGACCACGGCGATCTGCGGCAGGGCCAGCACGATCACCGGCAGGATCACATTGCGCAGCGCCCCATTGTTCCAACCGCCGACCGGCAGCCAGGCGAGCGTCAATCCGAATACGATTTGCAGCACGGGGGCGACGACGAAATTGGGGATCGTCACGCCGGCGGTCGCGAAGCCGACAACCGCGTGATCGGCACCGGTGTTCTGGCGCATCGCGGCGAAGGCGCCAAGGCCGGCCCCAAGGATCAGCGCCAACAGGATGGCGCCGCCGCCCAGCGCCATCGAGACGGGAAGCCCTTGCATCAAAATCTGCGCGACCGAGAAGTCGCGCATGAAGAAGGACGGGCCCAGATCGCCGCGCAGCAGATTGCCGAGATAGCGCAGATATTGCTCGTGCAGCGGCAGATCGAGGCCGTAGGCGCGCTGCAAATTCTCCATGATCTTCGCCTCCAGCGGCCGTTCCAGATCGAACGGACCGCCGGGGGCGAGGCGCATCAGGAAGAACGAGAGCGTGATCACGACGAACAGAGTCGGGATCGCGCTCAAGAAGCGTCGAAGAACGAAGCCGAGCATGCGGTCGTGTCCGGCCGCGCCGCCGGAATCAGTTCTTGATCGACACGAAGCGCGACGGGTTGGCGCCGCGCAGATTGGGGATATAGCCCTCGACTTTGTTCGAGATCAGATTGCGGTTCGAATAGAACAGCAGCCCGACATAAGGATGATCGCGCGCGACGATGGCCTCGGCGCGGGCCAGAATTTGCGCGCGCTTGCCGAGGTCGATCTCGTCGCCGGCCTGCTTCATCAGCGCGTCGAACTCGGCGTTAGACCAGCGCGCGTAATTGAAGCCCTTGTTGTCGCTTTGCAGCAGGAACAGGAAGTTCTGCGGGTCGGAGTAGTCGCCGATCCAACCCGCGCGGGCGACGTCGAAATCGCCGCCGTCGCGCAAATGCGCGAAATGGGTGCGCGTATCGGTGTTGATCGTGGTCGTTTCGACGCCGATCTGCTTCCACATATCGGCGATTGCGACGGCCGAAGCGCGGTTATTGTCGGTCGTGTTGTAGCGGATCTGCACGCTCAGCTTCTTGCCGCCGGGCCCAAAACCCGCGGCGGCGAGCAGCTTCTTGGCTTCGTCCTCGCGGTCGATCGGCGACTTCGTCTTGTAGTCGACCTCGACCGGATTGGGCACGTAATTGCCGATGCCGGGCGGAATCCAGCCGAAAGCCGGCACCATCGTTTCCTGCCACACCTGTTCGGCCAGGAACTCGCGATCGATCACCATCGATAGCGCGCGGCGCACGCGCACGTCGTCGAACGGCGCCTTCGCGGTGTTGAAGGCGAAGTACCACGTGCCGAGATAGGGCGTGATCTTGACCTGATCGCCCAGACGCTGGCGCAGGAACTTGATCTGATCGGCGGGAATGTCGGTCGTGACGTGCAACTCGCCCGCCAGGAAGCGGCGTGCACCCGCCGCCAGATCGGGATGCGGGATGAAGTTGACGATATCGACCTTCACGGCACCCGCATCATGGAAGGTCGGGTTCTTGGCGAGGCGGATATGCGAATTGGGCACGTTCTCGACCAGACGGAATGCGCCGTTGGACACGAGATTGCCGGGCTTCACGAAATCGGCACCAAAACGCTCGACCGACGGGCGATGCACCGGGGCGCCGGTCTGGTGCGTCAGCAATTCCAGGAAATACGGCGTGGGCCGTTCCAGGTCGATGCGCAGCGTGCGCGTATCGACCGCCTTCACGCCCATGTCGTCGGCAGTTTTGCCCTGGCCCTTGTTGAACGCCTCGGCGTTCAGGATGGGGTAAAGGATGTTCGCGTATTTGGCACCGGTCGCGGGGGTCATGATCCGCTTCAGCGAATATTCGAAATCGCCCGCGACGACCGGATCGCCGTTCGACCAGCGCGCATTGGCGCGCAAGGCGAAGGTGTAGCTTTTGCCGTCGGGCGAGACCGTCCAGCTTTCGGCGACACCCGGCGCCACGCGGCCGCGTGCATCGTGGATGACCAGATTTTCGAACAGGTCGCGGATCAGATGGGCTTCGGAGACCGTGGAGGTCTTGTGCGGATCGAGGGTCTCGGGATCGGCGTCGTAACCGCGATTGAAGGTCACCTGCGCGGAAGCGGCGGAAGCCGCGAATACCAGCGCAAAACCGCATGCGCGCAAAGCCGTCCGAATGCCCATGGATTGCCCCTGTCCGTTATTTATGACGGCCAGTTTGCCATTTCCCGGCGTTACGGAAAAGCGTCAGCGGATGCCGGCGCGCATAAAACTCTGAATGAATTGGCGCTGGAACAGCAGGAAGGCGATCAGCAGAGGCCCGCAGCTCATCAGCGTCGCGGCCGTGATGACCGACCAGTCGACACCCTGCTCGATCGCCGTGAACACCCGCAAACCCACGGTCAACGGCCGGGTTTCGACCGAGTTGGTGACGATCAGCGGCCACAGGAAATTATTCCAGTGATAGCTGACCGAGACGAGGCCGAAGGCGATATAGGTCGGCCGCGCCAGCGGCACGTAAACCCGCCACAGCGTGACCAGCACGCCGGCCCCTTCCACGCGCGCCGCGTCGTCCAATTCCTTGGGCAGGCTTTTGAACGTTTGGCGCAGCAGGAAAATCCCGAACGCCGAGGCGAAATAGGGCAGGCCGATGCCCAAGATCGTATCGACCAGGCCGAGCTGCGCCATGATCAGGTAGTTCTCGACCAGCAGCACGTCGGGCATGATCATCAGCTGGACGAGGACGAGCGCGAAGGCGATGTCGCGCCCGATGAACTCGAACCGCGCGAAAGCATAGGCGGCGAGGGTGACGAGCACGAGCTGCCCCGCCAGCACCATCGTCACCAGCGCGAAGGTGTTGAGGAAGTAGCGCGCGAACGGGGCGGCGTTCCACGCCTTGACGAAATTCTCGACCGACAGCGGCGCCCACAACACGAATTTGGTCGCGTATTCCGGCGGGTGGAACGCGGTCCACACGCAATAGAGAAGCGGGGCGACCCAGAAAATCGCCAGCGCCCAAGCGCCGAAGGTTTCGAGCGCGCGGCCGAGCCCGCGTGGTGCCAGGGCGTCGCTCATCGATAGTGAATCCGCTTTTCGAGTACGACGAACTGGATCAGCGCGACGGTGCCGAGGATGGCGAGCAGCACCACCGTCAGCGTCGCGGCATAGGCGACGTCCCAATAGCGGAATGCGACGTCGTAGATCATCACCAGCAGCAGCATGCTCGCGTTGTTGGGCCCGCCGGCGGTCAACGCCACGACGTGATCGACCATGCGGAACGCGCCGATCACCGCGTTGACCAGCACGAACAGCGTGGTCGGCATCAGCAGCGGGAAAGTCACGCGGCGGAAGAAGGTCCAGCGCCCGCAGCCTTCGATCGCCGCCGCCTCGGCAAGGTTGGGCGGCATCGATTGCAAGGCCGCCAGATAGAAGATCATGAAGAACCCGGCTTCCTTCCAGATCGTCATCACGATCAGGCAGCCGAGCACCGTGCCGGGTTCGCCCAGCCAATTCGTCGCGCGCAGGCCGAACAACCCGCGGATCTGATCGAACAGCCCGTAATCGGGCGTGTAGAAGAACAGCCAGATATTCGCGACCGCGATCATCGGCAGCACGGTCGGCGTGAAATAGGCGAGCCGCAGCCAGGTGCGCCCGGCGAGTTTTTCGTTGACCCACAGCGCCATCAGCAGCGCAAGGCCGATCGACACGGGAATCGTGCCGACCGCGTACCAGAAGTTATTGATCAACGCCTGCCAGAACACAGGGTCGTCGATCATGCCCTGGTAATTGTCGAGCCCGACATAGACCGACGGGCGGTTGCGCCGCGCGGTCGAATGGAACGAGTGATAGAGCGTGGCGATCGCCGGCCAATGCGTGAACGCGGCCAGCAGCACGAAGGCGGGACCCAGAAGCAGCCAGCCGTAGATCGTCGCTCTTGCTTTGCTCATGCGCGGGAAAACCGGGGCGGCGGCATCGATCCGCCGCCCCGTCGCTCCTTATCGCTGGAAGGGGCGCAGCAAGCGCTGGGCTTCGCGTTGCGCCTCGGCCATCGCGACCTGGGCGGTCTTGGCGCCCGTCAGGCCGGCTTGCAGACCGTCGTTCAGCGCCTTGGTGACGCGCTGGTTGTCGTGCGTGGACAATTCCGCCCAGGCGAGCGGCAACTGATCGCGCGCGACCGCCGCCGCCGGGAAGCCGGCGACGTAATCCTTCATGCGCTGGGTTTCGAACGCGGCCGGCGTGACCGCCACATAGCCCGTGTCGATGCCCCATTGCGCGGCGCGTTCGGGCTGCGTGACGAATTTCGCGAAGGCGGTGGCCGCCGCGCGCTCGGCGGCGTTCGCCTTCTTGAAGACGTAGAAATTGCCGCCGCCGGTGGGCGAGCCGCCGCGCCGGCCGAACGGCATCATGCCCACGCCGAAATCGAACTTCGCGTTCGTGCGCACGTTGGTCAGGTTGCCGGTCGTCGTCCACATGATCGCGACCTTGCGCTCGAAGAAATCGCGCGGCGTGGTGCCCCATTCGACGATACCGGTCGGATGCACTTTGTGCTTCATCGACAGGTCCATCCAATACTGCAGCGCCTCGACCACCTTGGGATCGTCAAAGAAAGTGCGCGTGCCTTCCGGGTTCATCAGGCGCACGTCGTTCTGCGTGGTCAGCGCCTGGAACAGCCAATAGGGGAAGCCGGAGCTGGGGATCTGCATGCCCCATTGCGAGGTGTTGCCCGACGCGTCGCGCTTGGTCAGTTTCTGCGCGATCTCGATCTGGTCGGCCCAGGTCTTCGGCGGCACGTCGGGGTTCAGGCCCGCTTCCTTGAACAATTCCTTGTTCCAGTACTGCACGATGGTGGAGCGCTGGAAGGGAATGCCCCAGGTCTTGCCCTCGGCCTGGCTGTTTTCCATGAACGCGGGATAGAAGCTCTTGATCCATGCCTGATCCGAATCGTCGAACGGCACGATCACGTCTTCGTCGATCAGCGTGAACATGTCGGTCGACAGCAGGATCGCGAAATGCGGGAAGTCGTTCGACTTCAGCGCCGTCAGCGTCTTGGCGATCGTGTCCTGATACGAGCCGGTATAGATCGGCTGCACCTTGATCGACGGATTCTCGCGCTCGAAATCGGCGCACATCGTGTCGATCAGCTTGGTGATCGGGCCGCCGACGGCGACGGGATAGTAGAAGTTGAGGCGCGTCTGGCCTTGCGCCAATGCCGGGGCCGCCAGCTTGGCCGCACCCGCCATTGCCAATCCGCCGGCGACGAAGCCGCGACGTCCGAATTTCGAAACGGTCATTTGACTCTCCCTTGTTTATGCCGGCGGATCGGCGACCCGCCGCCCCGTCCGATTATCGAAGATATGTTGCGCTTCTTGTGTCCAGGCGAGGCCGATGGCCGCACCCGCTTCGATCTTGGCTTTGCCCGGAACGCGGGCGACCAGCCGCCCGGCGCCTTTGCGCGCGGCGACCAGCGTGTCGGCGCCCAGATACTCGATCGATTCGACCCGTGCCTGCACGGCGCCCGGCGTTTCGATCGGCACGACGACGATATCCTCGGGCCGCACGCCCAGCGCGCCGGCCCCGCCGGGCGCGTCGGCGATGCGCCCTTCGTCGTCGAGATCCACGACGTTCATCGGCGGCGTGCCGATGAAGCGCGCGGCGAAGATGGTCGCGGGGTGCGCGTAAAGCGCGTCCGGGGCGGCGTCCTGCTCGATCTTGCCGTCGCGCAGCAGCACGACCTGATCGGCCATCGTCATCGCCTCGACCTGGTCGTGGGTGACGTAGATCATCGTCATCGACAGGCGGCGTTGCAGCTCGCGGATCTCCAGGCGCATCTCGTGGCGCAATTGCGCGTCGAGATTGGAAAGCGGCTCGTCCATCAGGCAGACCGGGGCTTGCGCCACGATCGCGCGGCCCAGCGCCACGCGCTGCTGCTGGCCGCCGGAAAGCTGGCTGGGCTTGCGGTCGAGAAGTTTGCCAAGGCCCAGCAATTCGGCCGCGCGTTCCAGCCGGCGCTTGCGCTCGGCGGCGTCCACGTGGCGCACCTCCAGGCCGAAGCAGATATTCTGCGCGACGCTGAGATGCGGGAACAGCGCATAGCTTTGGAACACCATCGCGATGCCGCGCTTGGCGGGCGGCAAGCCGGTCACGTCCTGGCCGGCGATGCGGATAGAGCCGCCGGTCGGCGATTCCAGGCCCGCGATCAGGCGCAATAAGGTCGACTTGCCGCAACCCGACGGGCCCAGCAAGACCGCGAAACTGCCCGCTTCGACTTTGAACGACACGCCGTCCAGGGCTTTGGTCGTACCCCAATGACGCGCAAGTTTCTCGACGACGACGTCCGACATGAACTCTCCCCGCGTCGGAAACTAGCGAACCGCGATTGCGGTTTGGAGTCATATTTGTGACAGCCGTCGTCCGGCAGCGCCCAAAAAGAAACGGGCCGGTCTTGCGACCGGCCCGTTCGTAACGTCCGTCCCTTGCGGGAAGGGTGTTACTGCACGCTTTCGCCGTGCAGCGACAGGTCGAGACCGTCGCGCTCGGCTTCTTCCGAGACGCGCAGGCCCACGATCGCGTCGACGATCTTGAGCAGGATCAGCGAAGCGACACCCGAGTAGATGAGCGTCGCGGCCGTCGCGTAGACCTGGATCATCAACTGGCCGGGATTGCCTTCCAGCAGGCCTTGCAGGCCTTCCGGCAGGGCATCCGTCACCGACAGGGCACCGGCGGCCAGCACGCCCGTCAGCAGCGCGCCGACGATGCCGCCCACGCCGTGCACGCCGAACACGTCCAGCGAGTCGTCGTAGCCCAGCGCCTTCTTGAGCGAGGTCGAGGCCCAGAAGCAGACCACGCCCGCGACGACGCCGATGACCAGCGAACCGCCCGGCGTCACGAAGCCCGCGGCCGGGGTGATCGCGACGAGGCCGGCGACCGCACCCGAGATCACGCCCAGGACCGACGGCTTACCGCGCGTCGCCCATTCGGCGAACATCCACGCCAAAGCGGCCGCACCCGTGGCGACTTGCGTGGCCAGCATGGCCATGCCCGCGCGGCCGCTGGCGGCGGCGGCGGAACCGGCGTTGAAGCCGAACCAGCCGACCCACAGCAGCGAGGCGCCGATGACGGCCAGCACCAGGTTGAACGGCGAGAAGTTCTCCGTGCCGTAACCCTTGCGCTTGCCGACGACGATCGCCGCGACCAAGCCCGCGATGCCGGCGTTGATGTGCACGACCGTGCCGCCCGCGAAGTCGAGCGCGCCCAGCGCGAACAGCCAGCCGTTCGGATGCCACACCCAGTGCGCGACCGGCGCGTAGACCAGGATCGACCACAGGCCGATGAACCACAGCAGCGCCGAGAACTTGAAGCGGTCGGCGAAGGCGCCGCAGATCAGTGCCGGCGTGATGATCGCGAAGGTCATCTGGAACATGACGAACACGACTTCGGGGATCGTGAAGGCGACCGCACCGTCGCCCGAGCCCAGCGTGAAGGGCTTGTCCCAGGTCATGCCCGACAGAAAGACGCGCGAGAAATCGCCGATGAAGGCGCCGCCTTCGCCGAAGGCGAGCGAGTAGCCGACGACCATCCACAACACCGAAATCAGCGCCGTGATCGCGAAGGACTGCATCAGCGTGGCGAGCACGTTCTTCTTGCGCACCATGCCGGCGTAGAACAGCGCGACGCCCGGAATGGTCATCATCAGAACGATGGCGGTGGAGGTGAGCATCCACGCCGTGTCGCCCGTATCGATCTTCGCGTCGTCCGCGAAGGCCGGCCCCGCGAAGGCCATGAACGCCGCCGCCGCAAGGGCGCCGCGCGTCGCAAGGCGTTTGGTGTTGGTCATTGTCGTCTCCTGGCTTGCCCGGACTCGACCGGGACGTTTGAAGCTTTCTTGCGGCACCCGTTGCGCCGGGCGGCGGCTTATAGAGTCAAGAATCGTGCCAGGGAAAATGTCGCGTTGTGCGACGCACAAGCCGGAGATTTAACTGCGAATTCAAATAATTATGGATGTGCCTTGAAAATAGGCCGGACTCGATCGCAAATCCCCAAAATGACGACGGCCCGCTAAGCGGGCCGTCAATCTGCCTAGTTTTTAGGCGAAGTGCGGAAGATTACAGCGCTTCGGCATTCGTCTCGCCGGTGCGGATACGCACGGCGTGACTGACATCGAGCACGAAAATCTTGCCGTCGCCGATCTTGCCGGTGTTGGCCGATTTTTGGATCGATTCGACGACGCGCTCGACCAGCGAATCCGTCACGGCGATCTCGACCTTCACCTTCGGCAGGAAGCTGACCGAATATTCGGCGCCGCGATAAATCTCGGTTTGGCCCTTCTGGCGGCCGAAGCCCTTGACCTCGGTGACAGTGAGGCCCTGCACGCCCAGCGCGGTCAGTGCCTCGCGCACTTCGTCCAGTTTGAACGGCTTGATGATCGCGACGACCATTTTCATCGGAGTATCCCTTTCCCTCGGTGCTTGCCCCGGATTTGCTGATCCGGGGGCATTGCTTTCCCCGGCTTGCTGGGCGGAATGGTTCAAAAATCATGCCGCATTGCGATTTGCCGTGGCAAATGAAATCGCCCCGCGACGCGAGGTCGCGACCGGAATCGCTAATGCGGACCTGCGGGTTCTGCTAGATAAAGCCCCATGTCGAATGTGATCGAAACCGATGTCGCGATCGTCGGCGGCGGCTTGGTCGGCCTGACGCTGGCCTTGGCCTTGGCGCGCGGCGGTATCGCCAGCGTCGTCGTCGATCCCGAAACGCCGGCATTGCGGGCCGCCGATGCGTTCGATGGCCGCGCCTCGGCGATCGCGCTTGGTTCGGTGCGCGTGCTGCAAGGGATCGGGTTATGGCCGGCGCTTGCGCAAGATGCGTCGCCCATCCGCGACATCCGCGTGTCCGACGGCGATTCATCGCTGTTCCTGCATTACGACCATCGCGAGATCGGCGACGAACCTTTCGGCTATATCGTCGAAAACCGGTTCACGCGCCGCGCCCTCTACGCCGCGTTGGCGATGGAACCGCGCGTCAAGCTTATGGCGCCGGAAAAAGCGCTCGACGTCGTCTCGCATCCCACGCATGCCGACGTGGCGCTTGCGTCGGGGCAATCCTTACGCGCGCGTCTGGTCGTCGCTTGCGACGGGCGCCCGTCGCCGTTGCGCAAAGCCGCGGGTATCGGTGCCGTGCGCTGGGATTACGAGCAATCGGGTATCGTCTGTTCGATCCGGCACGAAAAGCCGCATGACGGCATCGCGCATGAGCGTTTTCTGCCCGCGGGGCCCTTCGCGGTGCTGCCGCTCAACGACGCGCCCGACGGGACGCATCGTTCGTCGATCGTGTGGACCGAGAAATCCGAACTCGCGAAATTGTTCGCGGCCCTGCCCGAAGACGAATTCTGCGACGAGATCCACGAGCGTTTCGGCTGGGGTCTCGGCAAGATCGAACTTGCCGGGCCGCGCTGGGTCTATCCGCTGGTCTTCGTCCAGGCGAAGAAATTTTTCGAAGGCCGCGTGGCGCTGGCGGGGGACGCGGCGCATGGGATTCACCCGATCGCCGGCCAAGGTTTCAATCTGGGCCTGCGCGACGTGGCGGCCTTGGCCGAAGTGCTGGTCGAAGGCCAGCGCCTGGGCCTCGATCCCGGCTCGGCGGAGCGCTTGGAGGCTTACGCGCGCTGGCGCGGTCTCGACACGGTCAGCATGTCCGCCGTCACCGACGGATTGCTGCGCCTGTTCTCCAACGATATCGCGCCGATCAAACTCGCGCGCGATTTGGGGCTTGCGGCCGTGCAAGCCGTGCCGCCGTTGAAGCGGCTGTTCATGCGCCACGCGATGGGCACGGTCGGCAGCTTGCCGCGGCTGATGCGCGGCGAAGCGCGTTAGTCAGCGCGGCGGCAATCTTTTCCGATCGAGATCGATGTCGGGCGCGTCGCCTTTGGGCGGGGTGACGTCTTTCATCTCGCGCGGGCCCCAATCGCCGCGTTCCCCGAATTGGACCGTTTGCACGCGGATCGTCGTCGCGTGGCGCGCCGCCCGGCGCAGCGTGAACCCGGCGAAGGCGATCAGCGCCGCCCCCGCCAGCCACACCCAGGCCAACAGAAACGTGCCGAAGGCTTCCAGAAAGCCGAGCACGGATCGCGCGATATCGTCGCCACCCAAAATCCCGGCGAACCAGCGCAGCAGATCGCCGCCAAGCGCGATAACCCCCCAGAATCCAAGGCAAAGCAGGGTCCACAGCGCGAAGGCCGTGACGGCGAAGCTCGAAACGAATCGCGACAGCATGGCGGGAATATAGGTATCCCGCGCGGCGCGCGAAAGCGGCGGCGTTAGCGTCCCTTTAACCCGGCGGGTGGCATCAATTGGCTGCTTATTGCTGGGGGAAAGACGATGCTCATCGGAAAGACACTCGGATCGCTCGCCGCACGGCTGATTTTGGCTTTCTTCGCCGTCGCGCTGCTGTCGTCCGCCACGCTGTTCGCGATCTCGTTCTACGAGCGCAAACGGGCGGACGAAACGGCCGAGTTGCGCGCTATCGATCAGGCGCAAGCCGATGTGATGGACGAAATCGAGGCGCGGGTCGCCGTCGTGCGCGGCATCGTCTCGACGCTGTCCGCCGTACCCGCCTTCCGCGACGCGCTGTTGCGCCAGGATCGCGCGGCGGTCGCCGCGATCGCAGGGCCGGCCCTGGCCCAAGCGCGCGAAGCGGTGGGGTTGTCGACGGTTACGACGATGATCGCGCCGGGTATCGCCTTCTACCGCGCGCACGCGCCCGAATCGTTCGGCGACGATGTGACAAGCCGCCGGCGCACGGTCACCGAAGCGCTCCGCGACGGGCGCCTGTCGTCGGGCCTCGAACCCGGCCGCGACAATTTCAGCGTTTTCGCGACCGCGCCGGTGAAGGACGGCGACAAGACGATGGCCACGATCGACGCAGGGATTTCGCTGGCCCAGCCTTTCGCCGAGACGGTCAAGCGCAAGCTCGGCGTCGAAGTCGCGTTCCATGTGATCGACGGCGATAAGTTCAATACCCTGGCCGCGACGCGCGCCGGCGGGACCGCTTTGTCGGCCGATGAAATGAAGCGCGCCATCGCGGGCCAGAAAATCCTGCGCGAGATCCAGGCCGGCGACCGCACGTTCCTCGTCCGCGCCGAAAAGCTGGTCAGCAAAGCGGGTGTGAATTTCGGTGTGACCGAAATCGTCAGCGACATCACGGATCGCCGTGCCGCCGCGGCCGCCGCGCGCATGCAGCAAATTCTGGGCGCGGTGGCCGTGCTGGCCGTCGCGATCGTGCTGGGCGTGTTCATCGCGCGCCGGATTTCCAAGCCGATCCTGTCGCTGACGTCGGCGCTCGACGCGATCAAGGACGGCAAGACCGATCTCGAGGTGCCGGGCACGTCGCGCGGCGACGAGATCGGCCGCATGGCCAAATCGGTCGACGTGCTGCGCCAAGCGCTGGTCGAGGTTGAGCGCTTGCGCGCCGAAGCCGAAGCGCACGAACGCGATGCCGAACGCCAGCGCCGCGAACAGGCATTGGCGTTGGCCGATTCCTTCGAACGCTCGGTCGGCGGCGTGGTCAGCGCCCTGTCGCAGGCCGCGACGGTGCTGGACGACTCGTCGAAGGGCATGAGCGACACGGCGGCCGCCACGGCGCGCGAGGCCGAACAGCTCAACACTTCCACCGAACAAGCGGCGACCGGCGTGCAAACCGTCGCGGCCTCGGCGGAGGAGCTCTCCGCCTCGGTCCGCGAAATCGCCAGCCGCGCCTCGAACTCGGCCGCGAAAAGCGGCGAGGCGGTGGAACAGGCGCGCACTGCGACCAAGACGGTCGAAAGCCTGGTCGAAGTCGCCGCGCGTATCGGCGACGTCACCAAGCTCATCAACGACATCGCCTCGCAGACCAACCTGCTCGCCCTCAACGCCACGATCGAGGCGGCGCGCGCGGGCGAGGCGGGCAAGGGTTTCGCGGTCGTCGCGTCGGAGGTGAAGAATCTCGCCGGGCAAACGGCCAAGGCGACCGAGGAAATCGCGCGCCAGATCGCCGAAATCCAGGGCGCGTCGGACGGCGCGGTCGTCGCGATCCGCGGCATCGCGGGCACGATCGACGAAATCTCGACCATCGCGGCGGCGATCGCCGCGGCGGTGGAGGAGCAAGGTGCGGCGACCGGCGAAATCGCCCAGACCGTGCAGCGCGTGGCGAGCGACACGGCCGAAGTCTCGCGCGGCGTTTCGGGTTTCAGCCAATCGGCCGCGCATACCGGCGAAGTCGCGTCGGGCGTGCGCAAGAGTGCGGGCGACGTCGCTGCGCAAACCGAACGCCTGCGCGAAGACGTGAAGCGTTTCCTCGACGGCGTGCGCGCCGCCTGAGGCGCAACGAAAAACCCCGCCGGGCGACCGGCGGGGTTTCCGTGTTCAGCAGGATGAGGCGGGCGCTTACGCCTTGTTCATCCGGTTGTTGACCAGATCGTCGACCACGGTCGGATCGGCGAGCGTGGACGTATCGCCCAGCGCCGAATGCTCGTTCGCGGCGATCTTGCGCAGGATGCGGCGCATGATTTTGCCCGAGCGCGTCTTCGGCAGGCCGGGCGCCCATTGGATCAGATCGGGCGAGGCGATCGGGCCGATCTGCTTGCGCACCCACGCGACCAGTTCCTTGCGCAATTCCTCGGTCGGGTGTTCGCCGGCCTTGAGCGTGACATAGGCGTAGATGCCCTGGCCCTTGATGTCGTGCGGATAGCCGACGACCGCGGATTCCGCGACCTTCGGATGCGCGACCAAGGCGGATTCGACTTCCGCCGTGCCCATGCGATGGCCCGAGACGTTGATGACGTCGTCGACGCGGCCGGTGATCCAGTAATAGCCGTCGGCGTCGCGGCGGCAGCCGTCGCCGGTGAAGTAGTAGCCCTTGAAGGTCGAGAAATACGTCTCGACGAAGCGCTTGTGGTCGCCGAACACGGTGCGCATCTGGCCGGGCCAGGAATCGGCGATGCACAGGTTGCCGTCGGTCGCGCCTTCAAGCAGCTTGCCGTCGTTGTCGACCAAGATCGGCTTCACGCCGAAGAACGGCTTGGTCGCCGAACCCGGCTTGGTCGCGATGGCGCCGGGCAGCGGCGTAATCAGAATGCCGCCGGTTTCGGTCTGCCACCACGTATCGACGATCGGGCAGCGCTGGTCGCCGACGACGCGGTGATACCAAAGCCAGGCTTCGGGGTTGATCGGCTCGCCGACCGAGCCGAGCAAACGCAGGCTCGCGCGGCTCGTCTTCTTCACCATGCCTTCGCCTTCGCGCATCAGCGCGCGGATGGCGGTGGGGGCGGTGTAGAAGATATTGACCTTGTGCTTGTCGACGACCTGCCAGAAGCGCGAGGCGTCCGGATAGTTCGGCACGCCTTCGAACATCAGCGTCGTGGCGCCGTTGGCCAGCGGCCCGTAGACGATATAGCTGTGGCCCGTGACCCAGCCCACATCGGCCGTGCACCAATAGATGTCGCCGTCGTGATAGTCGAAGACGTATTGATGCGTCATCGACGCGAAGACGAGATAGCCGCCCGAGGTGTGCAGCACGCCCTTGGGCTTGCCGGTCGAACCCGAGGTGTAGAGGATGAAGAGCGGATCCTCGGCCGACATTTCGGCGGCCGGGCAGTCGGCGGCAACACTGGCGGCTTCGTCGTGCCACCAGATATCGCGGCCCGCTTCCCAAGCGACGTTGCCGCCGGTGCGCTTCACGACCAGCATCTTCTTGACCGACGGGCAGGATTTCAACGCCGCGTCCGCATTGGCCTTCAGCGGCACTTTGCGCCCGCCGCGCAAACCTTCGTCGGCCGTGATGACGAAGTTCGAATCGCAATCCTGGATGCGGCCGACCAGCGAATCGGGCGAGAAGCCGCCGAACACGATCGAATGCACCGCGCCGATGCGCGCACAGGCCAGCATCGCGTAGGCGGCCTCGGGGATCATCGGCAGGTAGATCGTGACGCGGTCGCCCTTCTTGACGCCGTGCTTCTTCAGCACGTTCGCCATGCGCGACGATTGCTCGTGCAGTTCCTTATAGGTGATGTGCTTCGACTCGCCCGGGTCGTCGCCTTCCCAGATGATCGCGGTCTGGTTCGCGCGCTTGGCGAGGTGCCGGTCGGTGCAGTTCGCCGCGACGTTCAACGTGCCGTCGTGGAACCATTTGATATGGACGTCGCCGGTATAGGAAACGTCCTTCACCTGGGTATAGGGCTTGATCCAGTCGACGCGCTTGCCGTGTTCGCCCCAGAACCCGACGGGGTCGGCGATCGATTTGTCGTACATCGCCTGATACTTGGCTGCGTCGACCCACGCTTTTTTGGCGAAATCGGCGGGAACGGGGAATAATTCGTCGGACATCGGCGGCTCTCCCTGGGCGCAACGTCTGGGGCGCGAATTCTGGCGGGGCCGGTTGATCGCAACCCCGTCGCCCGATGGTTTTATCCGGTTGCGGCGGGGTTCGACAAGCCGAACCGGTTGCGCTTTACCGCATTCCGCAGCGTGACAAGGGGACGCAGGGTGGGGGCTATTCCCCGTCGTTCCAGACGATCGCCGGGCATTCCAGATCGCTGGTCACGACCCGGATATCAAGTTTGGTCAGCGACCGGCCCCGGCAGGGGCCGGCGACGCACGCACCATCCGCGATGGCGAACAGGGCGCCGTGCAGCCCGCATTGGATGAAATCGCCCGACGGCGCCAAAAAGTTGTTGGCCCCGCCCGCCAGCGCCACACCCGCATGCGGGCAGATATTCACATAGCCGTAAACATGGCCGTCCTTGCGCACGACGAAAATCTCGCGCGGGTCTTTGCCATCCTGCTCGATCAGGAACCCGGCGCTACCGGGGTCCGAAATCTCGTCGAGGCGGCAAAGAACGGTCACGCTTTGACGCCCAGCTTCTTGCAGATGAATTTCCATTCCGCCGCCGTCACCGGCTGAACCGACAGGCGCGAGTATTTCAGCAGCGCCATCTGGGCGAGTTCGGGTGCCGCTTTGATATCGGCCAGGGTCAGCGACGTTTTGGCCGCTTCCACGGGCTTCACCGTGACCTGCACCCACGGGCCTTCCTCGGCGGTCGGGTCGGGATGCGCCGTCTTGGTGACTTCCATCACGCCGACGATCTCCTTGCCGACATTCGAATGGTAGAAAAACGCGCGGTCGCCGACCTGCATCGCCATCAGGTTCAGCTTGGCGGTGTGGTTGCGCACGCCGTCCCAATTGCCCGTGCCGTCCTTGAGCAGCTTCGACCAGGGATAGACGTCGGGCTCCGATTTCATCAGCCAGTATTTCATGCGCGCTCTTCCTTCAGGGGGCGGGCCAGCAGGCTTCGCATCGCCGCGTCGGGATCGGCGCCGCGATGGACGATTTCATAAACGGCGGCGCAGATCGGCATTTCCACGCGGCACTGCTTGGCGAGTTCGTTGACCGAGATGGCGCCATCGATCCCTTCGACCGCCGCATGGGCAAGGCCGAGCTTCGGATCGCGCAATGCTTGGTCTTTGGTCAGCCCGCGCCCCAGCGCCATGCCGAAACGCATATTGCGCGATTGGTCGTTGTTGCAAGTCAGCGACAAGTCGCCGAGGCCGGAAAGCCCCATCAGCGTCTCGGGCTGGCCGCCGATGGCGACACCCAATCGCACCATTTCGGCAAGGCCGCGCGTCATCAACGCGGCGCGCGCGTTGTCGCCAAGGTCTTTGCCCGCAACGATGCCGCACGCGACCGCCAGCACGTTCTTGACCGCGCCGCCCACTTGCGTGCCCGGCACATCGGTCGAGGAATAGACGCGGAAAGCCGGCGTGGCGCAAATCGACGCAAGCTTCGCGGCGAGCACGCCATCGGCCGCCGCAATCGTCACGGCGGTGGGTTTGCCGAGCGCCACTTCGCGCGCGAAGCTCGGGCCCGACAGCACGGCGATGGCGCGACCCGGCGCCAATTCGGCGGCGATGTCGCTCATCAATTTGCCCGTACCTGTCTCGACGCCTTTGGTCGCCAGGATCAACGGGGCGTCCGGCGGCAAATGCGGCGCGGCGTTCGTCAGCGTGGCGCGCAGATGCTGGGCGGGTGTCACCCACACCAGCAAATCGGCGCTGTTCACCGCTTCGGCCAAATCGGTCGTCGCGCGGATATTCTTCTCCAGCGCGACGCCCTTCAGGAAAACCGGGTTCTCGTGCGTCGCATTGATCGCGTCGACCGTCGCGGCTTCATGCGCCCACAGCGTGGCGTCGAGCCCCGCACGCGACAGCGTCTGCGCGATGGCCGTACCCCAGGCGCCCGCACCGATGATGGCGGCGCGCTTCATGCCGCCCTCGGATCGAGCGGCCAACGCGGCCGGCAGGGAAAATCGAGCGGATCGTTGGCGCCGAGCACGAAACGCTCCAGCCCCGCCCAGGCGATCATCGCCGCATTGTCGGTGCACAAGCTGACCGGCGGGGCGACAAGGTCGAGCCCCGCCTTGTTCGCGACGCGCGCAAGACGTTCTTTCAGCGCGTTATTGGCGGCCACGCCGCCCGCGACGACCAAATGCTTGCCGTGCGGGTATTTGTTCAAGAACGCGTCGATCGCGTTTTGCGTGCGATCGGCCAGCGTATCGGCGACCGCCATTTGGAACGCGGCGGCAAGATCGGCGGCGTTCGCGTCCGGCGTTTTGTCGAGCACGTTGCGCACGGCGGTCTTCAACCCGGCGAAGGAAAAGTCGCAGCCTTTGCGGCCCTTCAACGGGCGCGGCAGATCGAAAGCCTTGGCGTCGCCGTCGCGCGCCAGCTTTTCGATCGCCGGGCCGCCGGGATAGGGCAAGCCCAGCAGCTTCGCGACCTTGTCGAAAGCTTCGCCCACGGCGTCGTCCAGCGTCGTGCCCAGGCGCGTGTATTGGCCCACGCCCTCGACGATCAGCAACTGGCAATGCCCGCCGGAAACGAGCAGCAGCAAATAGGGGAAGGGCACGTCGGCGATCAAACGCGGCGACAGCGCATGACCCTCGAGATGGTTCACAGCCACGAAGGGCAAGCCCCGCGCCATCGCGGCGGCTTTGGCGAAGGTGGCGCCGACGATCACGCCGCCGATCAGGCCGGGGCCGGTGGTCGCGGCGATGGCGTCGATATCCTGCCAATCGGCCTTCGCCTCGGCCAGCGCATCGCGCACCAGGTCTTCGAGAACGGCCAAATGCGCGCGCGCGGCCACTTCCGGCACGATTCCGCCATAGGGCGCGTGGGCGCGGATCTGGCTCGCCAATTTCTGCGCGCGCAGCGTTTTGTTCGAATCGACCAGGGCGGCGGCCGTTTCGTCGCAGCTTGTCTCGATACCCAGGACCAAAGTCATGGCGCTTGTGTAGCCGACCGGTCCCTTGCGATAAAGAATGAAAGCAAGGCTGGGGACGCATGACGGAAACTTTGCGAATCGGCACGCGCGGCTCGCCGCTGGCCCTGTGGCAAGCGCACGAGACCAAGCGCCTTCTGACGGAAGCGTTCCCGGCGATTGCCGTCGAAATCCGCATCTACAAAACGACCGGCGACCGCATCCAAGACCGCAATCTTTCGGAAGCGGGCGGCAAGGGCCTGTTCACGAAGGAAATCGAGGAAGCGCTGCTGGCGCGCGAGATCGATCTCGCCGTCCATTCGATGAAGGACGTGCCGACCTATTTGCCCGACGGGCTCGGCATCGTCGCGATTTTGAAGCGCGAAGATCCGCGCGACGCGCTGATCGCGCGCGAAAGCGCCAAGACGCTCGCGACCTTGCCGCAAGGTTGCGTCGTCGGCACGTCGTCGTTGCGCCGTGCCGCGCAATTGCGCGCCAAGCGGCCGGATATCCGCATCGTCGAGTTCCGCGGCAATGTCGACACGCGGCTCGAGAAGCTCAACAACGGCGTCGCCGACGCGACGTTCCTGGCGCTGGCGGGTTTGAAGCGTTTGGGCAAGGCCAGCGTCGTTTCCGCGATTTTGGAGCCCGCGGAAATGCTGCCCGCCGTCGCGCAAGGGGCGGTCGGGATCGAATGCCGCCTGGACGATGCGCGCACGCGCGAATGCCTTGCCGCGATCGATCATGCCGATACGCATATCGCCGTGCGCGCCGAACGCGGGCTGCTGGAACGCTTGGATGGGTCGTGCCGCACGCCGATCGGCGCGCTGGCGATCCTCGACGGCAAAGGCGGCTTGCGGCTCGACGGTCTGGTCGTGCGCCCCGATGGAACCGGTTTGCTGACCACGTTCCGCGAAGGCCGGATCGCCGACGCCGAAGCGCTGGGCCGGGATGCGGGCGAAGAATTGAAGCATCGCGCGGGGCCGGGATATTTCGCCGTATGACCGAGAAACGCCGCCTTACCATCCTGGTCACGCGCCCGCGCAGCGAAAGCGAGGTCTTCGCGTTGACGCTGGCGATGCGCGGCCATGATGCGGTTCAAGCACCGCTGCTCGATATCGTGCCGGACGAAACGGCAAGCGTCGATCTCGATGGCGTGCAGGCGCTGCTGTTCACCTCGATCAACGGCGTGCGCAGCTTCGCGCGCGTCTCGACCGCGCGGCACGTGCCCGCCTATTGCGTGGGCGATGCAACCGCCCAGGCCGCGCGCGATATGGGTTTCCGCGACGTGCATTCGGCGGGCGGCGATGTGGTGGCACTCGCCAATCTCGTGCGCATGAATTTGGCACCCAGCGAGGGCGCGTTGCTGCATGTCAGCGGCTCGGCCGTCGCGGGCGATCTTGCCGGCGATTTGGGCGGCGATCGCTACGATGTGCGGCGCGTGCAGCTCTATCGCCAGGACACCGCGCGCGATCTGCCCGACGCGGCGGCCGAAGCGCTGAAATCCGGCGCGCTCGACGCCATCACGTTCTTCAGCCCGCGTACCGCCGCGACCTTCGTGCAGCTCGTCCGCAAGGCGGATTTGCTCGATACGTTGAAGAACGTCTCGGCATTGGGGTTGTCGCAAGCCGCCCTCGACGCCGCCCGGGTCGAAGGGGCACACTGGAAGTCGGAGCGCGCGGCATCCCAGCCGACCGAAGCGGCGCTGCTCGAAACCATCGATGCCTTGGCGGCGGAGATGCCGCCGCAAGAAGCGCCCAAGCCCCAAGCTTTCAAGATCGAGACGGATATGCCCGATCCCAAGCCAGCAACCAAACGCCCCGCCCTCGGCGCCATCGCCGTGGCGCTGGTCGTGGGCGTGGGCGGCGCGTTCGCCTTCACCTATTGGCAGACGCAGATGATGCCGTCGGAATCCGCGACGGCGCTGCGCGCGATCGATCTGCGCTTGGCCGCACTCGACCGGCGTTTGACCGCACTCGAAAACAAACCGGCGCCCGAAACGGTGACGATCCAGGCGCCGGCGCAAACCGCCACGCCGGTCGATCTTTCGCCGCTCGAACGGCGTTTGGCGACGCTCGAACAGCGCCCCGCCGCCGATCCCGCTTTGGCGGAAACCATCGCGCGGCTGACGCAGGAAAATCGCGAGCTCGCGCAAACGCTGGCTTCGATCCGAACGGAAGCGCAGACGATCCGCGAAGGCGGCGAGCGCGATCGCGCCGACGTGAAGCGCGCGGAATTCCTGCTCGCGGTCGGGCAGTTGCGCGACGCCGCACTCGCCGGGCGCGGCTTCGCGCCGGAATTGGCGTTGGCGCGCGGCCTAGCGCCCGAAAACGCGGCGCCCTTGCTGCAGCAATTGGATTCGCGTTCGGGCGGCGTGGAAACGCGCGCCGGTTTGGCGCGCCGCTTCCCCGCGATCGCCAATGCCGTTGTCGCCGCCGCGCGCGTGGAAGCGGCATCGGACACCCCGGTTCTGGCCGAAGCGTTGGAGCGCGTGCAGCGTTTCTTGTCCATTCGCCGCGTGGGCGAGATCGAAGGCGACTCCGCCACCGCGCGCGTGGCGCGCGCCGAAGCGCGTTTGGCGGTCGAAGATCTGCCGGGGGCGCTGGCCGCCCTCGATCCGCCCGGTCCGGCGTGGCTGGCCCCGGCGGCGGAATGGATGGAAGCCGCGCGCGCGCGGCTGGCGGTCGAAGCGGCGCTGCAACGCCTTGCGTCGGGCGGGTAAGGCCCCGTATGCGCCGCGTTCTCGTTATTCTGGTTCTGGCGCTGGCGGCGATGCTCGCCGCGGTGTGGCTGGGTGCCACGCCCGGCCGCGCCACGTTGGAATTCGCCGGGTGGCGATTCGATTCGTCGTTCGGCGCGCTGGCATTGCTTGCGGCGATCGCGGGTTTCGCGCTGATCGTCGTCGATCGCATCTGGCGCTGGATCGTGGGCACGCCCACGCGCATTAAAATGTGGCGCCACGCGCGGCGCGAACGGCATGGCTATGCGGCACTAACGCGCGGTCTGGTCGCGGTCGCGGCGGGCGATCCGCGTTCGGCCTTGCGCGAAGCGGCCTTGGCTGATCGCCTGCTGGGTGCACCGCCCGCATCGCTGCTGCTGTCGGCGCAGGCGGCGCAGCTGGCGGGCGACGAAGCCGCCGCGCGCAAACATCTGGAAGCGATGCGAGCAGCACCCGAGACCGAATTCGCGGCGCTGCGCGGCCTTGTCGCCATCGCGATGCGCGAAGGGCGCGACGACGAAGCCTTGGGCTTGGCGCGCCGCGCGCGCGATTTGCGCCCCGATGCGACCTGGGTGTCGGGCGCCTTGATCGACCTCGAAACCAAGGCCGCGCGCTGGGACGATGCGGCGCTGACCATCGACGCCGCGCGCCGCCAGCAAATGCTGCCTGCACCGGATGCGGACAGGAAGCGCGCCGCCGCGTTGCACGAAGCCGCCCGTCAGCACGAAGCGAAAGGCGACCGGCGCGAAGCGGTCCGTGCGGCCGAGCGCGCGTTCAAGCTTGCGCCCGATCGGCCGGAAATCGCGGCGACGCTCGCGACCCTCTACGCCAAGGATGCGCGCGCGCGCGCGGCGGCCTCGCTGGTCGAAAAGGAATGGACGCGGGCCCCGCATCCCGAATTGCTCGACGCCTATCGCAAGGCGCGGCCCGTGCCCGACGCGCTGCAATGGATCAAGCAGGTGGAGCGTCTGGCGAAGCTGGCACCCGCGCATGCCTATTCGCACGGTGCCCTGGCGGAAGCCTCGCTCGCCGCCGAATTGTGGGGCGAGGCCAAGCGCCATGCCCAAGCCGCGATCGATGCCGAGGGCGGCGAGCCCCGCGCCAGCCTGTGCCGTTTGATGGCGCGCATCGAAGAGGAATCCGGCGGCGATGCGGCCGTGGCGAAATCCTGGCTCGCGCGTGCGGCCGATGCGCCCGGCGATCCGGCATGGACGTGCGATTCCTGCGGCCATCCGCATGCCGAATGGCATGCGATCTGCCGGCGCTGCGGCGCCTTCGACAAGCTGGCTTGGACGGCGCCCGCGCGCCTCGCCCCCGCTTTCGTCGCGATCGATACGACGAAAGACCAGCAATAAAAGCGACTTACCGCCGTATTGCGGTGCGGCCGTGCTCCGTTGACCCAAGCACTTCGGGGGTCTAGTGTCGCGCACCCTCTCGCAATATCCGGGGAAGTCGCTGGAATGAAAGTGCTGGTCGCGGTCAAGCGGGTCGTCGATTACAACGTCAAGATCCGCGTGAAGGCCGACAAGACGGGCGTCGAGCTCGCCAACGTCAAAATGTCGATGAACCCGTTCGACGAGATCGGGGTCGAAGAAGCGGTCCGCCTCAAGGAAAAGGGCGTGGCGACGGAAATCGTCGCCGTGTCGATGGGGCCGACGCAAGCCCAGGAAACGCTGCGCACCGCGCTGGCGATGGGGGCCGATCGCGGCGTGCTGGTGCAGTCGGACGCGGAATTGCAGCCGCTCGCCGTCGCCAAGCTGATGAAGGCCGTGGTCGACAAGGAACAGCCCAAGCTCGTCATCCTCGGCAAGCAGGCGATCGACGACGACAGCAACCAGACCGGCCAGATGCTGGCCGCGTTGCTGGGCTGGCCGCAGGCGACCTTCGCGTCGAAGCTGACGATCGAGGGCGACGACATGACCGTGACGCGCGAAGTGGACGGCGGTTTGGAAACCATCGCCGTCAAGCTGCCCGCGATCGTCACGACCGATCTGCGCTTGAACGAGCCGCGCTACGCTTCGCTGCCCAACATCATGAAGGCGAAGAAGAAGCCGATCGATACGCTGACGCCCGACGCGCTGGGCGTGGACGTGGCCCCGCGCTTGGAAACGCTGTCGGTCGAAGAACCGCCCAAGCGTTCCGCCGGCATCAAGGTGCCGGATGTGGCGGCACTCGTCGAGCGGCTCCAGACCGAAGCCAAGGTGATCTGATATGTCGATTCTCGTTCTCGCCGATCACGACGCCTCGGGCCTGAAGCCCGCCACGCTGCACGCGGTTTCGGCCGCCGCCAAGCTGGGCGGTCCGGTCGACATCCTCGTCGCCGGTGCGGGCACGGCCGCCATCGCCGAAGCCGCCGCGAAGATCGCCGGCGTGGCCAAGGTGCTGCATGCGGACGATTCGTCGCTCGCCAACGCCCTCGCCGAAAATCTCGCGCCGCTGATCGTCAAGCTCGCCGCGGGCCGCACCCATGTGGTCTCGGCCGCGACCGCGCAGGGCAAGAACACGCTGCCGCGCGTCGCCGCGCTGCTGGACGTGGCGCAGATTTCCGACATCGTCGGCGTGGTCGACGCCAACACCTTCGTGCGCCCGATCTATGCGGGCAACGCGCTCGCCACCGTGCGCTCGAAGGACGCGGTGAAGGTGCTGACCGTGCGCACCACGGCCTTCCCGCCGGCGGTCGCCGAGGGCGGTTCGGCGGCGATCGAAGCCGTGTCGGGTGCCGCTGATTCGGGTCTGTCCAAGTTCGTCGGCCAGGAGCTGACGAAGTCGGAACGCCCGGAACTCACCGCCGCGCGCATCGTCGTGTCGGGCGGGCGGGGCCTCGCCTCGGGCGAGAACTTCAAAACCTATATCGAGCCGTTGGCCGACAAGCTGGGTGCGGCCGTGGGCGCCTCGCGCGCCGCCGTCGATGCGGGCTACGCGCCCAACGATTACCAAGTCGGCCAGACCGGCAAGGTGGTGGCACCGGATCTTTATGTCGCCGTCGGTATTTCGGGCGCCATTCAGCATCTGGCCGGCATGTCCGCGTCCAAGACGATCGTCGCGATCAACAAGGACGAAGAAGCGCCGATCTTCCAGGTCGCCGATTACGGCCTGGTCGGCGATCTGTTCAAGCTCGCCCCCGAGCTCACCGCCGCTTTGCCGGCGAAGAAGTAACCCCAGGAAGGATCGATCATGGGCATCCAGATCATCGGCGTCGTCGGTGCGGGCCAGATGGGCAACGGCATCGCGCATGTCGCCGCCCAATCGGGCTTCGATATCCGTCTGCTCGACGCCAACCCGGACTCGCTGGGCAAGGCTATCGCGACGATCACGGCCAATATGGACCGTCAGATCAAGAAGGGCGCCTTGACCGAGGAAGCCAAAGCCAAGGCGATTGGTAAGATCAAGACCGGCACCGATTACGCGATTTTCGGCGACGCCGATCTCGTCATCGAAGCCGCGACCGAGAACGAGGCGATCAAGCGCGAGATCTTCAAGAAGCTCTGCCCCGCGCTGAAGAAGGAAGCTTTGGTCGCGTCGAACACGTCGTCGATTTCGATCACGCGCTTGGGCGCTTCGACCGACCGGCCCGAGAAATTCATCGGGATGCATTTCATGAACCCGGTGCCGGTGATGCAGCTGGTGGAGATCATCCGCGGCATCGCCACGTCGAACGAAACCTACGAAGCGATCCGCGATCTTACCGCCAAGCTCGGCAAGACGTCGGCGACGGCCGAAGATTTTCCGGCCTTCATCGTCAATCGCATTCTGCTGCCGATGATCAACGAAGCCGTCTATACGCTGTACGAAGGCGTGGGCTCGGTCGAATCGATCGACACGGCGATGAAGCTGGGCACCAACCATCCGATGGGCCCGCTGGAACTGGCGGATTTCATCGGTCTCGACACCTGCCTTGCCGTCATGCACGTGCTGTACGACGGGCTGTCGGATTCCAAATACCGCCCGTGCCCGCTGCTGGTGAAATACGTCGAAGCCGGCTGGCTCGGCCGCAAAACCAAGCGCGGTTTCTACGATTATTCGGGCCCCAAGCCGGTCCCGACGCGCTGACATTCGGCGCACGGCGAAACGACGAAACCCGGACCTTCGCGTCCGGGTTTTTCGTTTGCGGGGGCGGTCTTGTTTCCTCTGTATTGTCCAGTAGTTTCAATAATTTGGTAGACTTAGATTGTGATATCTTGCCAAGCTGATCCAAAGTGGCATCTAATAACTGAATGAGTGATGAAAAGAACCCACAGATCGGATCAGTTGGAGGCGGATCTTTTTTTAGTCAAAGGATTCTTGAAAGGATCGCTGCTACTGCGGCAATTATCGGTACTCTGATCTCAGCGTACGCTCTTATCGCAGAAAGAGTTGGCGTTTCTCGGCAGCTTTCCATTCAGGTGCATCAGCCAGAGCCGTTGCTGGCATCGGCCGTTTCAAGACCCTCAGATATCGAATTAATTTATAAAGGGGAAAAAGTATTAAATCCAGTTCAGTTAAAGGCGACACTAAGAAACTCCGGCAAAAGTCCTATCCTAATTTCCGAAATTGAATCTCCGGTACGACTCACCGTTACTCAGGGCCGGTTGATTCGTGCGGAGCTTCAGGAAACATCTCCTTCGGGGCTGGAGGTGTCGTTAAAGTCGGGTGAAACATTTGTTGAGATAATTCATAAATTAATAAATCCAGGAGATGCAATTTCAGTTATTCTTCTTTTGGACGGGAATATTGGGCATCAAGCGCTTGTCGGTTCGGCACGCATCGCTGGTGTGTCGAATATTGACATGACTTACCCTGACGCTGGTCCGGCTAAAGTCACCGCGTTCGATGTGCTGGCAAGCTATTTAAAATTGCCAAGCGCAACACTTTTTCCAGGAAAAATGATTATCATTTTCTTGGCGGCCGGATTGCTAATTGCAGCAGCGATGCCAATCACTGAGTCGTGGACAACGATCAAGGGCGACGGCCCAGTTATTAAAGATCAAGAGCACGAACTCACAGCTTGGGAGATTGTGGAACGGCATGCCCGTGAGAATCTTAATTCCTCCTTTGGGCAAGAAAGATCAATGAGCAGCAATGTAAGCTTAGAAGCGAACTTAGATTCTGGAAGTTTGAGCTCTTCAAAGTCAATCAACGTTGATCTGAATAGATTCTGCCTTGCGCTTTGCGCAACACGTCCCCCTCAGTTAGCTGCCTGGTTATTGAGCTCTGACGGTGTTGAAGATATGACCAACCAATATAGACAAATTGGAAAGTACCTCGGTATCGACCTAGTCCAGGTTCATGGTCAGTTGGCAGCGGAATTTAAGGAACAAGTCACAACGCCACATAATATCTTAACTCAGATTGGACTAAGCCCAAATCAGGCGAATAAGTTGATCGAAGCAAACCTAATCCCTTCGCAGGAAGCCGGAGTAACGTACGAGGTATGGATTCAGAACATAAAGTCTGCCGTGAATTCTCGTGCGGGCCAGCGAGCGATTCGCAATGCTCAATTATCAGCGGCTGCTGAAACATTTGGAATTGGCGCCGTATTTTTAACTTTAGCGATATTTTTAAGCTTAGTTGGGATGAGCTTTATTCCAGCAAATTGGATGCCTTTTTTACGATAAGCTTTCATTATAAATGAACTACTTACGTCCTAAGCAATAGTACGCACTCCGCACGCGCCATTTTTTCGAGCGGCGTCAGGCGGCGTTCGATCGATGTCCAGATCAGGGCGGGATCGACGCCGTCATAGCCGTGGCGCAGGACCGAGCCCAGGTCGCGCAGTTTGGGCAATTCGCATTCGGGATATTTCGCGTCGAAGCCCGGCCCCAATTTGCGCGCGGCCTCGGCGATACGCTCCAAGCAACGTTCGACCGCGTCCTGGGTTTTGAGATCGGCGAGGAACTGCGCGCGGGTCATCTTGCCCAGATGGCCGCGCAGCCGCGCGATATTGTCGAGCATATCGCGAAAGCGGCGCGCGGGATCCTTACTGGTCATTCGAACACGCAGATCGCGTCGGCCAAAGCCTGCGCTTTGAACGATGCGGGAATACGCGCGCGCGGCACCAGATCGACGCGCAAGCCCGCGATCGCTTCGATCCGCTTGGCGACGAAGGCAAGATCGAGCGCGTCGAATTCGGGCCGCGCGGGATCGAGCGCATAGAGCAGATCGAGATCGCTGTCGGGTCCATCGGTTCCGCGCGCGACCGACCCGAACACCCAGAGCCCCGAAAGCCCGAGCTTGCGCAATTCGCGTTCCGCCGCGCGTAAAGCCGAAACGATGCGGCCCAGCCGGCCCGATGTTTCCGCCCCTTTCGCCTCGATCGCGCGCAAGGCCGCGCGCGCCAATGCGGGGTTGCGGTTCAGCGCGGCGGCGATTTTGCGCAACGGTCCCTTCGCTTCGGGGCGCGCGCGCATCGACAGAACGGGCAGGGCGGACATGAAAAAGTAATACCGTATTACGTTCGTGACAGCAAGGGACAGGGCGCGGGCGCGCATGCTAGAAACCGCCCGTCATGATCGATTCCGCCGATATCGAATTCGCCCATCGCTTGGCCGAAACGGCCGCGAAGGTTTCGCTCTCGTATTTCCGCACCGCTGTTCAAGTGGACGACAAGGACGACGCCTCGCCCGTCACCATCGCCGATCGCACGGCGGAAAAGGTGATGCGCGAATTGATCGCCAAGGAACGCCCGAATGACGGCATTCTGGGCGAGGAGTTCGGCCGCGAGCGCACGGATGCGCGCCGCGTGTGGGTGCTCGATCCCATCGACGGCACCAAAGCCTTCATCAGCGGCAATCCGCTGTTCGGCACGCTGATCGGCCTCGCCATCGACGGCAAGCCCGCGCTGGGCGTGATCGATTGCCCGGCTTTGGGCGAACGCTGGATCGGCGCCAAGGGCCAAGCCACGCGCTTCACCGACGCCAAGGGTACGCGCGAGGTGAAGACGCGCAGCTGTCCGGAATTGTCGCTCGCCTCGCTCTATTCGGCCGTGCCGGTATCGAGCGACACGAATTTCCCGGCTTTCGATCGCTTGCGCCAGCGCGTGAAGCGTCCGCTGCCGGTCTGCGATTGTTATGCCTATGGCTTGCTCGCACGCGGCGGCGTGGACCTCGTGGTCGAAGCGGGGCTCGGCATTTACGACTTCACCGCGCTGGTGCCGGTGGTCGAAGGGGCGGGCGGCACGATCCATGACTGGCAGGGTAAGGCGCTGACGACCGATTCGCCCGGCTACGTGATCGCCGCGGGCGATGCGCGCATGGCGGCGGCGGCGGTCGCAGCGTTGCGCGCTTAGGCTTCGGCGCCGGGGCCGGGCTCGGCGCCCGGCGGGCATTTGCCCAGAATGATCATGCCCAGGACTTCGTCCTTGGTGACGTCGCCCACGCGTGCCGTGCCGACCAGCCTGCCGTTTTTCATCACCGCGACGCGGTCGGCGAGGTCGAACACGTCGTGGATGTCGTGGCTGATCAGGAAAATGCCGATCCCTTGGCGCTTCAGCTCGCCGACCAGGTCGCCCACTTGGCGCGTTTCGGCGGGGCCAAGGGCGGCCGTCGGCTCGTCCATGATCAGCACGCGCGCGTCGAAATAGATCGCGCGCGCGATCGCGACCGATTGGCGCTGGCCGCCTGACAAGGCGCGTACCGGTTCGGTGAAGCGGCGGAAATGCGGGTTGAGCCGCGCCATCACCTTGCGCGTTTCGGCTTCCATCGTCGCGTCGTCCAACGTGCCCCAGCGCGTCGTGCGCTCGCGCCCCAGGAACACGTTCGCCGCCGCGTCGACGTTGTCGGCCAGCGCCAGCGTTTGATAGATCGTTTCGATCCCATAGCGCTTGGCATCGCGGGGGCTCGCGATATCGACCGTTTCGCCGCGCACGCGGATCTCGCCCGAATCGGCGCGATAGGCGCCCGACAGAATTTTGATCAGCGTCGATTTGCCCGCCCCGTTATGGCCGAGCAACGCGACGACCTCGCCTTCGTCGAGATCGACCGACACGCGGTCGACGGCTTTGATGCCGCCAAACGCGATCGACACGTCGCGCATTTCCACGAGCTTGGGCTTCATTTGATCCCCCGCCGGAACACGACGTCGACCCATACGGCCAGCACCAGCACGCCGCCGACCACGACGTTCTGCAAGGGCGCATCGACGCCCAGCAGGATCATGCCCGATTGCAGCGATTGCATGACCAGCGCTCCCAGCATCGCGCCCGCGATCGTGCCAATACCGCCCGCCAGCGACGTGCCGCCGATAACGGCGGCGGCGATCACGTAAAGCTCGTCCAGCGTGCCCGCCGCATTGGTCGCGGCGTTGAGGCGTGCGGCCGATACGCACGCCGCGATGCCGCACAAGGCGCCCATCGTGCCGAAGACGAGCATCAGCGTGCGCTTGGTATCCACGCCGGCGAGTTCGGCGGCCTCCGTATTGCCGCCGATCGCAAAGACATAGCGCCCGAAGCGCGTGCGCGTGGCAAGCCACGTCGTCGCGATTCCGGCGGCGATGGCGATCAACACGGGAATGGCGAAACCATGCGCGATGAACACGCCGCCCGCGGGCCAGGTGCCGCCGGCTTCTTCGACCAACCGGCGCGCAATGCCCGGCGGCACGGCATAGGCGTTGGCGACCCACGCGGCACCGATCACGGCGGCGCAGGCCGCCAGCATGACGGCGATATGCGCCCAAGCGGGCCGCACGGGAAACCCGAAGCTGCGGCGCCGGTTGCGCGCGTAATGCATCGCCGCCGCGATGGCGGCACAGGCGATCACGGCGATCGTCCAGGTCGCGATCTCGCCGACGGCGCCGCTGGCCCCGCCGCCGATGCGCTGGAACCGCCCGTCGAGCGGCGCCACGGTCTGGCCTTGAGTCACCCACCATGCCGCCCCGCGCCAGACCAGCAAGCCGCCCAGCGTCACGATGAACGAGGGAATGCCGAGATAGGCGATCAGAGCACCCTGGAACAGGCCGATCGCCGCACCCGTCGCGATCGCGGCGATCACGGCGATGATCCAGGTCGCGGGATGTTCGAGACCAATCAGTTCGGGCAGCAGGCGCGCTTGCAGCACGCCGATGATCATGCCCACGAAGCCCAGCATCGCGCCGACCGACAGGTCGATATTGCGGGTGACGATCACCAGCACCATGCCGCAGGCCATGATGGCGATCGACGCGGTCTGGACCGACAGATTCCACAGATTGCGCGGGGTCAGAAACGCGCCGCCGGACAGGAAATCGAAGCCGATCCAGATCGCGGCCAGGGCGCCCAGCATGCCGGCAAGCCGCGGGTCGAATTCGAGCTGACGCAGTTTGTCGTTCATAAGCCGCTAAGAAAAAAGCGGACGGGCACGATCGCGCCCGTCCGCGTTGCTGGGACTAGTTGCAGGCCGGAACGCGGCCCGCCGGCACGCCCTGGCAGACGGCGGCGCGCGTCGCCCAGCCCGCTTCGATCACGACGTTGAGATTGTCGCGCGTGACCGGAACGGGTTTCAGGAAGATCGCGTTCATCGGCACCTTCGACGGGCCTTCGGCCCATTTCATGGCGCCGGGGATCTTGTCGACCGCCGTGCCGCCCGCGAGCTGGATGGCGATTTCGGCCGCCGTGCGGCCCAGTTCGCGCGCGTCCTTCCAGATCGTCACGGTCTGGGTGCCCAACGCCACGCGGTTCAGCGCCGCGCGATCGGCGTCTTGGCCCGAAACCGGGACGGACCCGGCCAGACCTTGCGCGGCCAGTGCCGCGACCGCGCCGCCGCCCGTGCCGTCATTCGCCGCCACGACCGCGTCGACCTTGTTCTGGTTACGAGTCAGGAACTGTTCCATGTTGCGCTGGGCGTTGGCGGGCAGCCAGCCGTCGGTGAAGGCTTCGCCGACGTTCTTGATCTTGCCGGCATCGATCGACGGTTTCAGAATTTCCATCGAGCCCTGGAACAGGAAATTCGCGTTCGGGTCCGCGCTCGAGCCCTTGATGAACACGTAATTGCCTTCCGGCTTCGCCTTCAAAATCTCGCGCGCCATCATGCGGCCGACTTCGACGTTGTCGAACGTCAGATAGAAGGCGCGGGGATTTTCGATCAGGCGATCATAGCCGACGACGGGAATGCCTTCGTTCAGCGCGCGTTCCACCGCCGGGCGCACGGCTTGCGCGTCCTGCGCCAGCACGATCAGCGCCTTGGCGCCGCGCGCGATCAGGCTTTCGATATCGGTCAGCTGTTTGCCCGGCGAAGACTGCGCATCCGCGGAAATATACGTGCCGCCGACCTTCTCGATCGCGGCGCGGATCGCGGCTTCGTCGGTCTTCCAGCGTTCCTCCTGGAAGTTCGACCAGCTGACCCCGATCGTGGGGCCGCGCGTTTGCGCAGGCGCCGGGCCCGCGACTGCCATCGCCGCGACCACGGCGCCGGCGAACAAAAATTCACGACGGATCATTGTAGCGTCCTCCCTTTTGGATCGTTCGACCGTCGCCGACGCGGGTTTCCCGTCTTCGGTCGCGGCCTTTCCGATATCGATAGAACGGCCGTCGAAGTCAAGCCAATTAGGGTAGAAGGAATATTTTCACCGGTTTCCGACTGGAAACCATCGAACACGCGCGCTGCCGCTCCCGGCGGCGAAAATCCGCGCCGGATCAGGGATTAAGCGACGCCGTTTCTATTCCTGCGCGCGCGCGCCATGATAGAAAGGAACAACTCGTCCATCAGGAGTACGCCCCTTGTACGCCCCCCTTGGATTCGCCGCCGCCCTTCTGACGACGGCGCTTTTCGGCGCCCCGCTGGCCGCCCAGGAATTGAGCCCGGGGACCGGCCCGCGCCACGCGATCGCCATGCATGGCGACATCAAATACCCGGCCGATTTCCGCCATTTCCAGCATGTGAATCCCGACGCGCCCAAGGGCGGCGAGGTGAAGTTCCACGCGTTGGGCACGTTCGACAGTTTCAACCCGTGGATCATCCGGGGCACGGCGAACGGGCTGGTCGGTTTGACCATCGAAACGCTGATGGTGAATTCGGACGACGAGCCGTTCACCGAATACTGCTTGATCTGCCGCACGGTCGAAACGCCCGCGGACCGGTCCTGGGTCGAGTTCGAGTTGCGCGCGGAAGCCAAGTTCCACGACGGTTCGCCGATCGAGCCCGAGGACGTGATCTGGTCGTTCGAGACCCTGCGCGACAAGGGCCGCCCGTTCTTCCGCGCCTATTACGGCGACGTGGCGAAGGTGGAGAAGACGGGCCCGCGCAAAGTGCGCTTCGTGTTCCGCAATGCGCAGAACCGCGAGCTGGCGTTGATCGTCGGGCAGATTCCCGTGCTGTCGCGCAAATGGTGGGACGGCAAGGAGTTCGACCGGCCGCTGACCGAGCCGCCGCTGGGCTCGGGCCCCTATCGCATCGAAAGCTTCGAGATGGGGCGCAACACCGTGCTGCGCCGGGTCGAAAATCACTGGTCGCGCGATGTGGCGGTCAATCGCGGCCGCTACAATTTCGGCACGATCCGCTACGACTGGTATCGCGACGCGCAGGTGGCGCTCGAAGCCTTTCTCGCGGGGGGATATGACCTTCGCCAGGAGAACACCGCGCGCTTCTGGGCCCAGGCCTACGAAACCGACGCGCTGCGCGCCGGTCTGATCCGCAAACACGAAATCGCCGAAACGCGCGTCTCGGGCATGCAAGGCTTCGTGTTCAACACGCGCCGCGCGCACTTCGACGACCGTCGCGTGCGCCAAGCGCTCGCCCATGCGTTCGATTTCGAATGGTCGAACAAGAACCTGTTCTTCGACGCCTATACGCGCACGCGTTCCTATTTCGACAATTCGGAACTCGCCGCGAAGGGTCTACCGCAGGGCGAGGAACTCGCCATCCTGACGCGCTTCAAGGACAAGCTGCCGCCGGAAGTGTTCACCACCGAATACAACCCGCCCAAATCCGACGGCACGCCGGAAAACCGCGGCGGGTTGCGCGAGGCCGCGCGTATTTTGCGCGAAGCGGGCTGGCGTGTGCAGGGCGGCAAGCTCGTCAACGCGCAAGGCCAGCCGATGAGCTTCGAGTTCCTGCTGCCGCAAGGCCAGGCGGCGTTCGAGCGCATCATCGCGCCCTTCGTCCAAAATCTGGAAAAACTGGGAATTTCCGCGCGTATCCGTCCGGTCGACGTCGCGCAATATCAGAACCGCGTCGACGATTTCGATTTCGACATGATGTTGTCGACCTTCGGCCAATCGGAATCGCCGGGCAATGAGCAGCGCGACTATTGGTCCTCCGCCAAGGCGGACCAAAAAGCTTCGCGCAACATCGCCGGCATCAAGGATCCGGTGATCGACGAATTGATCGAACTGGTGATCTCCGCCCCCGATCGCGACTCGCTGGTCCAGCGCGTGCGCGCCCTCGATCGCGCGCTGCAATGGGGCCATTGGGTCGTGCCGAACTGGTATTCGAACGTCGATCGCGTCGCCGCGTGGGACAAATTCGGCTGGCCGGCGACGACCGCGCGCGCCGGATTCGATTGGACAAGCTGGTGGGTCGATCCGCAACGCGAAGCGGCGTTGCGCGCCAAGCGCGGACGATAATCCACCGACATGGCCGCGTATCTGATCCGCCGGTTGCTGCTGATCGTGCCCACGCTGCTGGGCATCATGATCGTCAATTTCGCGATCATCCAGGCGGCCCCCGGCGGACCGATCGACGTGATTATCGCGGAGATGCGCGGCCTGTCGACCGACGCCACGCAGCGCATTTCGGGCACGGGCGGTACTGAAACCCAGCGCCAGACCCAATCGAGCGGATCGACGAACCAATATCGCGGCGCGCAAGGCATCGACCCCGCCTTGATCGCGCAGCTCGAACGCGAATTCGGTTTCGACAAACCGCCGCTCGAGCGGTTCGTCACGATGATGACGAAATTCCTGACCTTCGATTTCGGGCGATCCTTCTTCAAGGACCGGCCGGTGGTCGATTTGGTCTTGGAGAAAATGCCGGTTTCGATTTCGTTGGGCCTGTGGACCACGCTGATCGTCTATCTCGTGTCGATTCCGCTGGGGATACGCAAAGCCGTGAAGGACGGCTCGCGATTCGACATCTGGACGTCGGGCGTCGTCATCGTCGGCTACGCGATTCCCAGCTTCCTGTTCGCGGTGCTGCTGATCGTGCTGTTCGCGGGCGGGCGGTTTCTCGATTGGTTTCCGCTGCGCGGCATCCTGTCGGATAATTGGCGCACGCTGTCTTGGCCCGCCCTCGTCGTCGACTATATCTGGCACATGACGCTGCCCGTGCTTGCCATGGTGATCGGCGGCTTCGCGGGCCTGACCATGCTCACCAAGAATTCGTTCCTCGACGAAATCGGCAAGCAATATGTCGTGACCGCGCGCGCCAAGGGTTTGACCGAGCATCGCGTGCTTTACGGCCATGTGTTCCGCAACGCGATGCTGATCGTGATCGCCGGTTTCCCCGGCGCCTTCGTGTCGATTTTTTTCACCGGGTCGCTGCTGATCGAGATCATCTTCAGCCTCGACGGTTTGGGCCTGCTCGGCTTCGAAGCGGCGATCAATCGCGACTATCCGCTGATGTTCGCGACGCTCTATTTCTTCACCTTGCTCGGATTGCTGATGAAGATCGTGTCGGATATCGCCTACACGCTCGTCGATCCGCGCATCGATTTCGACCGGCGCGGCTGATGGCTTTTCAGGATCGTCTGTCGCCGCTCAATCGCCGCCGTTTCGCCAATTTCAAGGCGAACCGTCGGGGCTGGTGGTCGTTCTGGATTTTCGCGGCGTTGTTCGTCGTGACGCTGTTCGCCGAAGTCATCGCGAACGACAAGCCGATCTTCGTGCTCTACGACGGCAAGCCGCATATGCCGGTCTTCGTCGAATATCCCGAAACGCATTTCGGCGGCGATTTCGAAACCGAAGCCGACTACCGCGATCCCGAAGTCGTGCGCCTGATCGCGGAGAAGGGCGGCTTCATGATTTGGCCGCCGGTGCGTTTCTCGTATCAGACGATCAACCGCAATCTGCCCGTGCCGGCGCCAGCACCGCCCTCGGCGGAAAACTGGCTCGGCACCGACGATCAAGGCCGCGACGTCGTGGCGCGGCTGATCTACGGCTTCCGCATTTCGGTGCTGTTCGGTTTGACGCTGACGATCCTGTCGTCGATCGTCGGCGTCGCGGCGGGCGCCGTGCAAGGCTATTACGGCGGCTGGGTCGATTTGCTGTTCCAGCGCTTCATCGAAATCTGGGACGGCCTGCCGCAGCTTTATATGCTGATTATCCTGGCCGCCTTCGTGGAGCCGAATTTTTGGTGGCTGCTGGGCCTGCTGCTGCTGTTCCAATGGATGGGGCTGGTCGGCGTGGTGCGCGCCGAATTCCTGCGCGCGCGGAATTTCGATTACGTCCGCGCGGCCAAGGCGCTGGGCGCCTCCGACGCGTCGGTCATGTTCCGCCACGTTCTGCCCAACGCGATGGTGGCGACATTGACATTCATGCCCTTCATCCTGTCGGGCTCGGTCGTGGCGCTGACCTCGCTCGACTTTTTGGGCTTCGGCCTGCCGCCGGGCTCGCCGTCGCTGGGCGAATTGCTGGCCCAGGGCAAGGCGAATCTCAATGCCCCTTGGCTCGGCCTCACCTCGTTCTTTACACTCGCCATCATGCTTTCGCTGCTGATCTTCATCGGCGAAGCGGTGCGCGACGCCTTCGACCCCCGAAAGACATTTCGATGAGCATCGGCGAAACCTTGCTGCGCGTCAGCGATCTATCGGTCCAGTTCGATATGGGCCGCTCGGCGAAATTCACCGCCGTCGATCGCGTGTCGTTCGACCTGCATCGCGGCGAAACATTGGCGCTTGTCGGCGAGTCGGGCTCGGGCAAGTCGGTCACCGCCTTGTCGGTGCTGCAATTGCTGCCCTATCCGCTGGCTTCGCATCCGTCGGGCAAGATCGAATATCGCGGCGAGGAGTTGCTGGGTGCCGGCGAAGGCCGGTTGCGCGAAGTGCGCGGCAACCGCATCGCGATGATCTTCCAGGAGCCGATGACCTCGCTCAATCCGCTCCACACGATCGAAAAGCAGATCGGCGAAGCATTGACGATCCATAAGGGTTTGAACCGCGAGGCGGCGCGCGCGCGCATCGTCGAGTTGCTGCAACTCGTCGGTTTGGGTGAACAGGCGAAGAAGCGCCTCGACGCTTATCCGCACCAGCTTTCCGGCGGGCAGCGCCAGCGCGTGATGATCGCGATGGCGCTGGCCAACGAGCCCGACATCCTGATCGCGGACGAGCCGACCACTGCCGTCGACGTGACGATCCAGGCGCAGCTTCTGAAGCTGCTCAAGGAGCTTCAGGAAAAGCTCGGCATGGCGATGCTGTTCATCACCCACGATCTGGGCGTGGTGCGCCGCTTGGCGCATCGCGTGGCGGTGATGAACAAGGGCCGCATCGTCGAAGCGGGGCCGGTCGCCGACGTGTTCGGCAAGCCGCAGCACGACTACACGCGCCATCTTTTGGCGGCCGAACCCAAGGGCAAGGCGGGCCCGCGCGATGCGAAGGCGCGCACGGTCTTGCGCGGCGGCGATATCCGCGTGTGGTTCCCGATCAAGGCGGGCGTGTTCCGCCGCACGATCGGCCATGTGAAGGCGGTCGACGGGATCGACGTGAATTTGAAGGCCGGGCACACGCTGGGCGTGGTCGGCGAATCCGGCTCGGGCAAGACGACGCTGGGTCTGGCGCTGCTGCGCCTGGAACGCGCCGACGGCACCATCGAATTCGACGGGCGCGATATCGCGAAGCTGCGCGGGGGCGATCTGCGCCCCTTGCGCAAGGAAATGCAGATCGTCTTCCAGGACCCGTATGGCTCGCTGTCCCCGCGCATGTCGGTGGCGGAGATCGTCGCCGAAGGCTTGGCGATCCACGAGCCGGGCTTGAGCGATGCCGAGCGCGACGCGCGCGTCGTGGCGGCGTTGAACGAAGTCCGTCTCGATCCTGCGACGCGCCATCGCTATCCGCACGAATTCTCCGGCGGGCAGCGCCAGCGCATCGCGATCGCGCGCGCCCTCGTGCTGAAGCCTAAACTCGTCGTGCTCGACGAGCCGACGTCGGCGCTGGATATGTCCGTGCAGGCGCAGATCGTCGATCTGTTGCGCGAGTTGCAGGCCAAGCACGGCCTCGCCTACGTGTTCATCAGCCACGATCTGAAGGTCGTGCGCGCGCTCGCCGACGACGTGCTGGTGATGAAGGACGGCAAGGCGGTGGAACAAGGGACCGCGGCGCAGGTTTTCGAAACGCCGCAGGCGCCCTATACCAAGGCGCTGATGGCGGCGGCCTTCGAACACAAGGTCGTCGAGGGCGCGGGGATGCGTACGTGAAGCTTCTGTTTTTGTCCGAGTCCGACCGCGCGGAAATCTGGCGGCCGGTTTTGCAGCGTTTGGCGCCCGAACTCGAATTCGTGCAATGGCCGAACGTGCCCGATCCCGCCGCGATCGATTTCGCCGCCGTGTGGAAATATCCGCCGGGCGAGTTGAAGCGCTATCCGAATTTGAAGCTCGTCTCGTCGCTGGGGGCGGGGATCGACCATATCGTCGGCGATCCCGATTTCCCCGCGCACGTGCCCTTCGTGCGCTTGACCGATCCCACGCTGACGGCAGGCATGATCGAGTACGCGCTTTACGGCGTGTTGCGCCATCACCGGCAGATGCGCGCCTATGCCGCATCTCAGCGCGACGGGCGCTGGAAGCCGCTGCCCGCCCCGGTCACCGCATCGTGCCGCGTGGGCGTCGCGGGAACGGGCGAGATCGGTGGGGCGGTCGCGCTCGCGGTCAAAGCCCTGGGATTCGACGTCGCCGGCTGGTCGCGCACCGGCCGCGGTCCCGAAGGTCTGTCCATGTATGCCGGCGAATCGGACTGGATGCGATTTTTGGCGCGTTGCGACATTCTGATCTGCGTTTTGCCGCTGACCGAAGCGACGCGCGGATTGCTGAACGCGCGGGCATTCGCGGCGATGCCCAAAGGAAGTGCGGTCATCAACATCGCGCGGGGCGGCCATGTCGTGGACGCCGATTTGATCGCGGCGCTCGATACCGGGCATTTGCAATATGCGCTGCTCGATGTGACCAGCCCCGAACCGCTGCCGCCCGAGCACGCGTTCTGGGCGCATGAAAAAGTCGAGCTGACGCCGCATATCGCCAGTCTGACCAATGCCGAAACGGCCGCGCCGCAGATCGTGGACAATATCCGTTCTTATCTGGCCGGGCGGCCACTGCGGAATGTCGTCGACCGGACCCAGGGGTATTGACTACCCAGATGAGTCCTGCGAGTTAACCCTACCGGCCCGAACCCGATCGTTCGGGCCAAAGGAAAGTCATTCGCAATTGCGACGGCAAGCCAGTCGAAACGATGTCCGAGGCCGCCACCAATAACGAACCGCCTGCCGAACTTCCGCCACCGAAGAAGGCGGATAAAAGCAAGCATTTCGCGTTCGATCACGCCGTCTTCCAGGTGAAGGGGGCGTATTTCGGATTCGGCAAGGACGGGGACACGGTGTGCCTGCACGTGCCGCTGGGCGACATCATGGCCGCGCTGCCGCTCGACGCGGTGCTGATCCAGTTCAAGATCGACAAGGACAGCGAGGACGCCAAGCTTCTCGACGTCGTCCAAAAGTCGATGAAATACGCGCGCCGGATCGAGCCGGGCGATTCGATCCCCGCCGAAATTCTCGACGGCACCGCGTCCTGGCGCGTGGAGCCGCATCACGTCGCGCGGGCCAATGCGCGCATCTCGGTGTCGATCCTGTCCTGGATCAACGGCAAGCCGGTCGAATTCGGCGACGGGCATCAGCTGGAATCGATCGCGAACAATCCCGAGACCAAGAAGAAGGTCCAGGAAGGGTTCGAGGTGCTGGCCGAGAAACTTGGCTTGGGCCGCGCCAACAAGAATCAGGTCGTCGACAAGATCGAACAGCTCGCCAAGGAAAGCGCCTATATCGAGGCGCTGCGCGAGCGTTTCGCCGATATTCAGAAGGTCTATTCCGGCTTCAACATCCTGTTCAACGCCTACAAGCGCGAGCGCGGCGTGCAGGAGGAGATCGGCCGTATCCGAATCCTGATGAAGAAGCCGGTCGACGACATCTCGGGCATTCTGCTGCAGGTCGACGCGAATACGGGCGAGGTCTTCAACGTCTTGAAGCGCCTGCCCGAAGTGATCAGCTATATCCGCGAAAAGCGCGACGAGCTGCATCAGCGCTTCATGCTGTGGGACGACATTCTGCCGGCGTGGAAGAACATGCCGATGGAGCGCGACGGGCGGGTCGACAAGCTGGTTCGCACGACCTATCGTTTCGTCGCGCGCCATTTCCCGCAGAATTCCGAGTGGAGCCTGATGCGCTAGGCATCGGCGCGGAAAGGACTCGATGACCGACCCCGATCTGATCGTCGATCGCCGGCGTTTGCGCCGCTCGCGCTCGCTATGGCGCGCGGCGGCCGTCGTGTTCGGCGTTGGCGCGATCGCGATCGCCGTCGGGCGCAGCGATCTGGCGCGCGAATTCAGCCCCTATGTCGCCGAATTGCGCGTCGCGGGCATGATCGTGCAGGACCAGGACCTGCTCGACGCGGTCGAGGACACGATGGCGCGCGATCAGGCCAAAGCGCTGGTCTTGCGCATCGACAGCCCCGGCGGCACGGTCGTGGGCGGCGAAAGCCTGTATCACGCGATCCGCAAGGTCGCGGCCGAAAAGCCGGTCGTCGCCGTGATGGGCGAGATGGCGGCGTCGGGCGGCTATATGGTCGCGATCGCCGCCGACCGGATCTACGCCCGCGAAGGCACGATCACCGGCTCGATCGGCGTGATTTTGCAGACGACCGACGTGACAGGGCTCCTCGACAAGCTGGGCGTTTCGGCCGAAGCGATCAAATCCGCGCCGCTGAAGGCCGTGCCCTCGCCGTTCGAGAAATTGACCGACGATGGGCGGCGCGCCACTCAAGGGCTGGTCGACGACATGTATGCGATGTTCGTCGGCATGGTCGCCGAACGGCGCGGGCTGGACGCTGAAAAAGCCAAGGAATTGGCCGACGGGCGGGTTTTCACCGGGCGCCAAGCCGCCGCCAACGGCCTGATCGACGGGATCGGAGGGGTGGCCGAAGCTCGCGCCTGGCTCGACGAAAAGGGCGTTTCGGCCGATCTGCCGTCGCGCGAAATCCGGGTTTGGCGCGAAGACGATTGGCTTGGCGGGGCCGCCAAAGGCGCGATTCGGGCCATTTTCGGAAAAACCTATCTTCCCGAACGGCTTACGCTTGACGGGCTGGTGGCGGTCTGGCACCCTGAACTGCGTATTCGTTAGCGATTTCAACGGGGTGTTGGGGCGATGACCAAATCCGAGCTGATTTTGCGCCTAGCCGAGCTCAACCCGCACCTTTATCAGCGCGACGTCGAGCGCATCGTCTCGACCGTGTTCGATGAAGTCGCCGCCGCTTTGGCGCGCGGCCATCGCGTCGAACTGCGCGGTTTCGGCGCGTTTTCGGTCAAACGTCGCGGCTCGCGCACCGGCCGCAACCCGCGCACCGGCACCTCGGTCGAGGTCTCGGAAAAGCATATCCCGTTCTTCAAGACGGGTAAGGAACTGCGCGAAAAGCTGAACGAACAGCCCAAGCCGGCCGCCTGAACGGGCGGGGCGGCACCCCTTGCGCACCCTCTATTGGATTTTGGCGGGATCGCTCGCGGCCCTCGCGGGTTTGTTCGCGCTCAATAATCGCGGCGAATTGACCGTCGATCTGTGGCCGATCGGCCCGCAGATGCAGCTGCCGATCTTCGTGGCGCTGGTCGGCGCGCTCTATTTCGGCTTTCTGTTCGGCGCGCTGGTCGCGTGGCTCGCGGGCGGTGCCGCGCGCAAACGTGCGCGCGAAATGGCGCGCAAAGCCGCGAAACTCGATCTCGAGCTTCAGGAATTGAAGGCCAAGCAATCGGGCGCCGCGGTCGAAACACCGCCGCCGATTCCGCTGCCGCCCGGCTCGCCGTTCTAGACGATCGTTCCTTCCGGCAACGACAGCGCGTGTTGGGCGATCTCGCCGGTGCGCGCGAGCCAGATTTCATCGCGGTGCTTGGCGATGTGCGCCAGCGCGCGGCGCAGATGCAGCAAGCGAAACGGCACGCCCACCAGATAAGGGTGGAGCGACAGGTTGAACACCAGCGGACGCTTTGCCGACAACCGCCGCATCTCGTCGAACATATCGATCACCGCGTCGGCCCAGACCGAGGGCGGCCATTTGGCGCCCATCAAGCAGGGCAGATCGTTGGTGTGGCGCGCATAGGGGATCGACAGCAGCTTCTTGCCGCCGCGTGTGGCCAGGAAATGCGGCTGATCGTCGGCCGGCCAATCCATCGTGTAGCGATAACCCGCTTCCGCGAGCAGATCGGGTGTCGCGCGCGTTTCCGAAACCCACGGGCCCATCCAGCCTTGCGGCGGCGTGCCTTCCTCGGCGGCGATGCGGTCGCGGCACGCGGCGATCAACGCGGCTTCGCTCGCTTCGTCCATCGACGATTGGCGCTCTGCGTTCGTGCGGCCATGGCCGACGATCTCCGCCTTGCACGTGCGCAAGGCTTTCGCAATCGCGGGCGCTTCGTCGTAGGTCGCGGTGTTCATCAACGCGCTGATCGGAAATCCGTCGAGGGCGTCGAGCACGTTCCAGATGCCGACGCGATTGCCGTAATCGCGCCACGCGAAGTTCTGCACGTCCGGCTCGGGCTGTTTGGGTGCCAACTCCGGCCCCATGCCTTCGCCGAACGGAAAGACTTCGACGTTGAGTGCCACATAGACCGCCAAGCGCTTGCCGTCGGGCCACGACCAATCGGGCCGGTCGGGCAAGGCGGAGTAGGGATAGCGGCCGTGGCTCGTCAGTCTTTCATGCGCCATTCGGAATCTCGTCGTGATCGCCGTTCAGGAACTGACGATACGCCGCATCCGCCTGATCCAGAAACAAGGTTCGCGTGACACCCGCGACGATGCGGGGTGCAATGTATTTCATGCCGCTATTGGACGCCGAAACGGGGCCGAGGCTCATTACCGACGCGCGAGTGATGTTGAAGATGCGCTTGAGATAGGGCGCCGACCCCGGCGTCTTCTCCAGCATCTCGCCATTGGGGCCGAGATAGAGGAAATTGCCGAGGCGCGCTTCGGCCATGTCGGGCGGCGGGGCGTAACGATCCTTCCACAGCGCCGCGTGTTCGCGGATCGCGGCGTATTCGGGCCGCTTGGCGATATCGACGTAAAGCCCCGTCGCGACGATGGCGAAATCGTATTCGAGTTTGCGCGTCCCGCTTGTCACCACGATCGTCTTGCCGTCGGGGCTTTCGACCTTGTCCCACGGCGTGGACGGGCAAAGCTTGAAACCGGCCTGTGCCATCGCGCGATCATAGGTCGGTTTGGGCGGCGGCTGGCCGATGGCGTAAAGCCTTCGCATATAGGCCCAGCGCTGCGCGTCGGGCAGCGCCGCGAAATGCGACAGGAAGCCCGGATACTCCATCCAGCGGCGTGGATTCTGCCGCGGCAATTGCGCGCGCCGGAAACACAGATCCGCGCTCGCCGCCCCCGCTTCCAGCGCGGCGGTGGCGTTGTCGAAGGCCGAAGCGCCGGCCCCCAGAATGCCGATGCGCTTGCCCTTCAACGTCGTGAAGTCGATCGCATCGTTGGTGTGGGCGTAGAGTTCGGCGGGCAGCGCGGTCCGGATGAAATCGGGAATCGCGCGCCCGCCGGAACCTTCGGCCCCCATCGCCATGACGACGGTGGATGCATAGAACACCTTGTCGCCGTCCGGCGTGGCGAAAGTCAGCTTGAACAACGTATCGCCCAGCGGTTCGATCCGCATGCAGTCGTGACAGTTATGAACGACCGCACCGGTCACGTGGCGATACCAGCGCAGATACTCCATCCAAGTCGGACGCGGGATGCGGAACATCTCGTCCCACGCCTTGGCGCCGTATTTCGCTTCGTACCAGGACCGCACGCCCAGCGACGGAATGCCGAACTCGGGCCCGGTCAGATCCTTGGGCGTGCGCAGCATCGACATGCGCGCGAAGCTCATCCACGGGCCTTCGAAGCCTTCCTCGGCGCGATCGAAACACGCGATGCGCGCAACGCCTTCGCGCTTCAAACCGAAGGCGAGGGCAAGGCCGTATTGCCCCGCCCCCACGATCGCGCAATCCAACGCCGCTTTGCCGTCGGGCGCCAAGACCGGCGCCACCCAATCGCGCTTGGGATAGGCGACGATATCGAGATCGCGCGCGATCCGCGCTTCGAGGGCGGGAAGTCCTTCGATTGCCGTCGTCGTCATGTGCGTTCCTTGGCCGTCGATTACCGGAATGTATGCCCACGCTTTGGGCATGCGTCGCAGCAATCGACGTGCCATTCGCGCCGCATTCGGGCAATTCGCGGGCTATGGCACGCGCGTTGCTGAATCCCGTCCATGCGGGCGTCAACCGGTTGCGGCGCCCCGCGCGGAGGTCGCGGATTTGGATTTCGAGTGGGGTTTATTCGTCGAATCGCTGCCAGCGCTGGCCAAAGGCGCCGTGACGACCGCCTATCTCGCTTTGGGCGCGGCGTTCTTCGGCTTGGCGATCGGATTGGTCGGGGGTTTGATGCGCGTCGCGCGCAACACCACGCTGCGCGCGGTCAGCCTGTTCTACGTCACCGTGATGCGCGGCGTGCCGTTGCTGGTGACGCTGCTGTTCATCTATTACGGCCTGCCGTCGGCGGGCATTCTTCTTGAAGCGAAAACCGTCGCGATCCTGGCGCTGGCGCTGACCAATGGCGCCTATGTGACCGAAATCGTGCGCGGCGGAATCGAATCGATCGATCGCGGCCAGATGCGCGCGGCGCGCTCGCTCGGCATGTCCACGGCGCTCGCCATGCGCCGCATCGTTCTGCCGCAGGCGTTGCGCCGCGTGCTGCCGCCGATCACCAACGAAGCGATCACGCTGCTGAAGAACACCTCGCTCGTCTCGGTCATCGCCATCCCCGATCTGCTGCGCGCGGGCACCGACATCATGACTTGGCAGGCGAACACGTTCAGTCCCTTCGCGGGCGTGGCGCTCATGTATCTGTGCCTGACGCTGCCGCTGGTGGCGCTGAACGGCCATCTCGAACGCCGCTTTCGGATTCGGTGAAAACAATGGCCGTTCTGTTCCGCGCCGCTTCCTATCTCGACGCCGATCTCGCCCTCGTGCGCGGCAGCGACATTTTGGTCGTCGGCACGCATATCGCCGCGATCGGGAAAGACATCGCCGCGCCCGACGGCGCCGAGATCGTCGATGCGCACGACCTGCTGCTTGTCCCCGGTTTCGTCAATGCGCATACGCACTCGCCCGAGGCGTTGGCGCGCGGCCGCGCGCCCATGGCGCGGCTGGACGTTTGGCTTGCCGACGCTTGGCGCGGCCTCGATGCGCTCGACGAAGCCGGGATCGAAGCGGCGATCGATGCCTGCGCGGACGAGATGATCCGCGAAGGCTGCGTCGCGGTGCTCGACCATTTCCGTCAGACGCCGCAAACCGAATGGGGCTTGCGTGCGGCACGGCGGGCTTGGGCACGCAGCGGGCTCGACGCGACGCTCGCGATCATGTTGCGCGACAAGCCGACTTCGTCGGGGGCGTCGCCCGGCGATCCGGCCGAAAGTCTGGCGTTGCTCGACGCCGCGCTCGCCGTCGACGACTGCGTGAAGATCGCGGTTGCGGCATCGGCCCCGGATCGCGCGTCGCCGGAATTCCTGAACGCCCTGGTCGCGCGTGCGCGTGCGGCGAAGGCGCCGTTGCATATGCATGTCTGCGAAACCGCCGAGGATGCCGCCGCTTGCCGCGCGGCGTTCGGGATAAGTGCGATCGCGCATTTGGAGAAGATCGGCGCGCTGGGAACGCGGACCTCGCTTGCGCATTGCGTCCATCTCGATGCCGACGATCCCGCGCGCTTGGCCGCGACGGGGACGACGCTGGTACATAACCCTGTCGCCAATCTGCGGCTAGGCAGCGGGATCGCGCCGATCCGCGCGGCCCTTGATGCCGGTGTGACGCTCGCCATCGGCACGGACGGGGCGGCGTCCAACGATTCGCAATCGATGCACGAAGCGATCAAGCATGCCTGCCTGCTGTCGCGCGTCGCGGGCGGGCAAGACAAATGGCTTTCGCCGCGCGAAGCCTTGGCGGCCGGGATCGGCGGCGGGGCGTCCTTCGGCGTCGCGCCCCCGAGGATCGCGGCGGGTGCGCGCGCCGATATCGCCTGTTTCGCGGCGGTTGCGGCGTCGCTCACGCCGCTCCACGATCCTGTCGCGCAGATCGCGTTCGCCGCCGCGCGCGGCGACGTCGTGCATACGATGGCGAAAGGCCGCTTCCTGATGCGCGATGGCGTCCTCGCGCGCCGCGACCGTCCGGAGGCGGCATGAGCGAGCCAACGATCCGTGTGCGCAATCTGCACAAAAGCTACGGCGAGACGGCCATCCTGCGCGGGGTCGATCTCGACGTGGCGCAAGGCGAGGTCGTGTGCGTGATCGGGCCGTCGGGCTCGGGCAAAAGCACGTTGCTTGCCTGCATCGACGGGCTGGAGCCGTTCGAGTACGGCGAGATCGTCGTTTGCGGTGACCATGTCGGCCTGGGGCCGGAGCGTGGCGGTGCGCGCCAGCGCTTGCCCGAAGCGCACATGAACAAAGTGCGCCGGAAGATCGGCATCGTCTTCCAGCAGTTCAATCTGTTTCCGCATATGACGGCGCTGGGCAACATCGTCGAAGCGCCAATCCATGTGTTGGGTATCGCGCGCGCCGAGGCCGAAGCGCGCGGCCGGGCGCTGCTCGCCGATGTCGGCCTCGCGAGCAAGGCCGATTCCTATCCCGGCGAATTGTCGGGCGGGCAGCAGCAGCGGGTAGCGATCGCGCGCTCGCTGGCCATGCGGCCCGCCGCCATGTTGTTCGACGAGGTGACGTCCGCACTCGATCCCGAGCTGGTGGGCGAAGTGCTCGGCGTGATGCGCAAACTCGCCGCCGCCGGCATGACGATGGTCGTCGTCACCCACGAAATGGCGTTCGCGCGCGAGGTCGCCGACCGGATCGTATTCATGGACGAAGGGCGCGTTGTGGAAGTCGCGCCGCCCGCCGAATTCTTCGCCGCCCCCAAGAGCCCGCGCGCCGCCGCCTTCCTCGCCCGGATCCTGTCCGGCGGGCGCGACGCCTAGTTCCAGCCAGAAAGAAAAGGAGCATCCGATGATCCGCAAAATCCAGCCCAGCCGGCGCGCCGTTCTCGCCGGTCTCGCCGCCGCCGCGGCGTTGCCTGCGATGGCGCAGGTGCCCGCCGACACGCTCGCCAAGGTCAAAGCGGCGGGCAAGCTGGTGATCGGCAATGGCGGCGCGTTCCCGCCGTTCGAATTCGTCGAGAACGGCAAGCTGACCGGCTTCGACGTCGAACTCGGCACCGAACTCGCCAAGCGCATCGGCGTGCCGGTCGAATGGCAAGTGATCGAGTTCGCCGGGCTGATCCCGGCTCTGACGTCGGGCCGCGTCGACATTCTGCTGACCGCGATGACCTGGACGAAGGAACGCGCCGAGCGCATCGCCTTCTCCGAACCCTATTACAAGACCGCCATCGCCGCCGCCTATCGTCCGAATCTGTCGATCGACAAGCCCGAAGATCTCGCGGGCAAGGTCGTCGGCGTGCAGGTCGGTTCGGCGGGCGAGCGCTTCGTGCGCGATGGCTACGCCAGCGCGGTCAAGGAACTGCGCACCTACAACGAATTGCCGCCGGCGTTGCGCGATCTGGAAATCGGCCGCGTCGAAGCGGTCGTCAACACGCTGCCGGTGATCCGCTACAATGTCAGCCGCCGCGAAAAATTCGGGCTCAAGTACTCCGCGGCTTGGGACCAGCGCGACGTCGGCATCAACGCACGCCTGGGCGACGCGCCGATCATGGCGGAAATCAACAAGCATCTTGCCGCCCTGCGCGCCGAAGGCTTCCTCGACAAGCTCGACGAGAAGTGGTTCGGCGCCAAGGGCTGACGCTTCCGCATCGGCGCGGTCTTGCTATAGTCGCTCCGGCGTCGCCAGCTAGGCGGCGCCGGATTTGCGTTCGGGAGGCGTCATGCGGGGCGGGACGGGCGGTCCCTTGATCGTCGGGGCGAGCCAGGTCGAGAACATCCTGGAAGTCGGTCCGCTGGTCGAAGCGTTGCGCAATGCGTTCCGGCGCGGCGCGGTCGTGCCCGTGCGCCATCATCACGCGATGGACGTGCCCGGTGCCGCGACCGCCACGCTGCTGCTGATGCCGGCGTGGCAGCCGGGGCGCTATGCCGGCATCAAGATCGTCACCGTCTTTCCGTCGAACGGCGAACGCGGCTTGCCGTCGGTCATGGGCAGCTATGTGCTGATCTCCGCCCGCGACGGTCAGCCGCTCGCGGTCATCGACGGCTCGATGCTGACATTGAAGCGCACCGCCGCCGCGTCGGCGCTCGCCGCCAAATATCTCTCGCGCCCCGACGCGTCGAAATTGCTGATGGTGGGCACGGGCGCGCTTGCCCCGCATCTGATCGTCGCGCATGCGAGCGTGCGGCCGATAACGGAACTCGTCGTGTGGGGCCGCGACGTTGCCAAGGCCGAACGCCTCGCCAGGAATTTCGACGGCCGCCGCTTGAAGGCGCGCGCGGCGCGGTCGCTCGAAGAAGCCGTCGCCTGGGCCGATACGATCAGCTGCGCCACGCTGGCGAAGGAACCGCTGGTGCGCGGCGCGTGGCTGCGCCAGGGCCAGCATCTCGATCTGGTCGGCGGCTTCACGCCGCAGATGCGCGAAGCGGACGACGAAGCGGTGGCGCGCGCGCGCGTCTATGTCGATACCTATGCCGGCGCCGTCAAGGAAGCGGGCGACATCGTCCAGCCTTTGGCGAACGGCACGCTCGACGAAAAGCAGATCGCCGGCGAATTGGCCGAACTCGCGCAAGGCCGCGCGGCGGGCCGTTCGTTCCATAACCAGATTACGCTGTTCAAATCGGTCGGCACCGCGCTCGAAGATCTCGCGGCGGCCGAGCTCGTTTACGAATCGATCCGCCAATGAATCTGCTGCCCGACCCGGCGTTGCTCGCGATGTTCCTTGCCGCCACGCTGGCGCTGAATCTGACGCCCGGTCCCGATATGGCGTTGGTCGCCACGCGCGCGGTCGGCCAAGGCAAAGCGGCGGGCATCGCGGCGGCGCTGGGTGTGGGTGCAGGCTGCCTCGTTCACACGGGCCTTGCGGCGCTTGGAATCGGCGCGGTGCTGCGCCATTCCGAAACCGCTTTCGCGATCGTGAAATACGCCGGGGCGGCGTATCTGCTTTTTATGGCGTGGGGCCTGTGGCGCGCGGGCTCGGGCGAGAGCGGCGTCGCGCCGGCCGCCGCGCGGGTGTCGCTGACGCGCGCCTTCCTCGAAGGGGCGATTACGAACACGCTCAACCCGAAGGTCGCGCTGTTCTTCCTCGCGTTCCTGCCGCAATTCATTCCCGCCGATCATCCTTCGCCCGCGCTGGCGATGGCCGTTTTGGGGTTGTTGTTCAACGTCTCGGGCACGGCGGTGAATGCGGGCGTCGCGGTGCTGTCGAGTGCGGCCCGCCGTCGGGTTGGGGCATCGGTGACGGTCAAGCGCCTGCTCAACCGTGCGGCCAGCGTGTTTTTCGTCGGCCTCGCCGTCCGTCTGGCCTTGGCCCAGCGCCCCTAGCCGACACATTCCCTGGTGTCCGCCCGGCCCGGCGGCAACGCGATATATGATATCCGCCATCGCGCTGTGAATCTCCGTCGCGCGCCGGCGGACCATCGCGAATTTCGCGTTCGTACAAGCCAAGGCGGTTTTCCCCGCTTGGCGGTTTTCCCGCCCGCTGCTAAATTCGATGGTGGCGGAACAGGATCGTCTTCGAAAAGAAAGACACCCGATCCGCCGTAAACGCGCACGGGATTGCGAAGGGCGGACGGAGACAGCAATCGCGGCGAGCGGACAGGGAAACGAAGACGTCGTGCCGGTCAACGCCCGACGACGCAACACTGAGGACGATGGATATGCCTTCGGGTGACGGGACGATGCGGGCCACGGTGAAGTGGTTCAACACCGCCAAGGGTTTCGGGTTCGTGACGCCCGGCGACGGTTCGCCGGAAGCTTTCCTCCATCTCTCCGCGTTGAAGCAGGCCGGTTACGAATCGGTCGGCGAAGGCGCGTCGGTGACGGTGGAGATCGGTCAGAGCCCCAAGGGCCGCCAGGTGCTACGCGTGCTGGAAGTCGATAATTCGACGTCGCGGGCGCCGGCGCCGCGCGCGCGTCAGGGCGGCTTCGGCGATCGCGGTGATCGCGGCGGCTATGGCGGCGGCGGTGGCGGTTACGGCGGCGATCGCGGCGGCTACGGCGGCGGTGGCGGCGGGTATGGCGGCGACCGCGGCGGCTATGGTGGCGGCGGTGGCGGCGGCGGATTCGGCGGCGGCGGCGGTTACCAGCCGCCCGTGAATCTCGAAAACGCCGAAGACATGGACGGCGTGGTGAAGTGGTTCTCTGGCCTTAAGGGCTATGGCTTCGTCCAGCCCAATGGCGGCGGCAAGGACGTGTTCGTCCACATCACCGTGCTGCGCAACGCCGGTCTTCAGAATTTGGCGCCCGGCCAGCCGGTGCGCATGAAGGTCGTGACGGCCCGCAAGGGGCCCGAAGCCGTGACGGTGGAACTGACCGGTCCGGTCGGTCCGGCTCCCGGCGAGTGAGATCCGCGACAGCGGAATGAGAAAGGGCGCGGCGGCGAAAGCTTCCGCGCCCTTTTTATTTTGAAGCGCAGCGTTCATTCGCGCGCTAAAGCGCGACCGCTTCGAACGGCCCCACGGCGCGGGTCGAGGTGATGAGCTTCGCGCCGTCCCACAAATGCAGCTGGAAGCCGGGCGCCTCGTCGGTCCACATCGCGGGCGCTTTCTTTCGCCAATCCAGCGCGAATTGATGCGCGGTCGACGGGCACACGCTGGCGATCGTGCCGCCGAACGGGGCGACCATCTGGCGATGCAGATGGCCCGACACGATGCGCACGATCTGCTTGTTCTTCGCCACGATCTTTTCGAACGCCGCCGCGCCCGCGAAGGGCCATGCTTCGACATGGCCGATCGCGGTGTCGAAGGGCGGGTGATGCGTGGCGATCAATGTGGGTCGGTCGGGTGCCGCCGCCAGCGTGGCTTCCAGCCAGGCGAGACGCTTTTCGCAAAGCTCGCCGTTCACCTTGCCGGGCACATGCGTGTCCAGGCCGATGATGCGCAAGGGGCCCAAATCGTCGCGGACCCAATGCAGGAATTCGCCTTCGCCCATGATCGCGGTCTTGCCGAAAGCCGCATGCAGCGTGTCGCGCGCGTCGTGATTGCCGGGAATGATGGCGAGCGGAATGCTAAGCCGGTCGAGCAACGGTTTGAGGCGCGCATATTCCTCGGCCGAGCCGCGATCGACCATGTCGCCGGTCAGCAAGGCGAGATCGGGTTTGGGGTCGAGCGCCACGATCGCGTCGATGGCGCGCGCCAGCATCGCGTGGCTGTCGAAGCGGTCATAGACGCGCTTGCCGTCTTCCAGCACATGGGTGTCGGTGAATTGAACGATCAGCATGTCACTCCCCCGCCAAAACGCGGATATCGACTTTGGCGCCCGGCTTGAATCGCGCGGCGCACCATTCCCAGGCTTCGCGCATCGCTTCTTCGTAGCGCCACGGCGCGTTGATCGCCAGAATTCCGCAGCCGCGCAAGCCTTTCGCGTCGGGCGCGGGCGGCCATTCGATCTCCGCGAGCGTCACGCGGCGCACTTCGCCGCTCGAATAGGCGGCGATCAGCGCGTCGGGCCCTTCGCGATCCTTGATCGGATACCAGGCGAGGAACACGCCCGTCGCGAAACGCTTCAGCCCGTGGCGCAGCGCGCGCGCGAGTTTGTCGAATTCGTCGGTCGATTCGAAGGGCGGGTCGATCAGCACGACGCCGCGCCGTTCTCGCGGCGGGAGCTTGGATTTGACGGCCGCATAGCCGTCGTCGGCGACGATCTCAATCCCGCTTTCGCCCGCGAAGGTCCGCTGCAACGTCGCGGCGTCGACCTGGTGCAGCTCGCACAGCATCGCGCGGTCTCCATCGCGTAGGAAGTGGCGCGCGATGCGCGGGCTGCCCGGATACCAGCGCGGCGGCAAATCGGCGAGGGCGGCGGCATAGGGGGCGAGCGATTCGGGCGCAGCCGCCAGATCGTTGCGCAGCTTGGCGACGCCGTCGCGCCATTCGCCTGTGCGCGTCGCTTGATCGGCTTCGAGATCGTATTCGCCCAGCCCCGCATGGGTGTCGAGCACGGCGAAGGGTTTGGGCTTCTCGGCCAAGCGCGCGAGTACCCAGGCATAGGTCGCGTGCTTGACGACATCGGCGAAATTGCCGGCGTGAAAGGCGTGGCGGTAGTTCATGGCGCGCAATCTAGCGCGCGTTCACGTCAGGTGTTCCAAAAAGTAATCGGGCCGCCGTCCGGTCCCGGGAGCGGGGGGAGGACGGCGGCCCGACGCCGCGAAGCGGGAAGTAAGGGGCTCGAAACCTTACTTCCAGCCCGCGCGGTCCGTGAGCCGCAAAGCGGCTTCGTTGTTGCGGCCGAACGTGGCCGCGGAAAGCGTATCCTCGCGGAACTCGCCGAACTGCTGGAGGGCGGCCACCAGCTTCGTGCCGCGCACGACCGGGTATTCGCTGTTGCCTTCGGCGAAGATCGTCTGCGCGTCGGGCGAGGCGAGATATTCGAGGAAACGGATCGCGTTCGCCTTGTTCGGCGCGGTTTTGACGACGCCGGCACCCGAGATGTTCACATGCGTGCCGCGATCGTTCTGGTTCGGGAAAATGATGCCGGTACGGGCCAGCACATCCTTGTCCTTCGCGTCGTTTGAGCGGAACAGATTGGCGTAGTAGTAGGTGTTGACCACCGCGATTTCGCCTTCGCCGGCCGCGACCGCGTAGAACTGGTCGCGATCGCCGCCGCGCGGCGGGCGGGCCAGATTGGCGGCCAGGCCGCGCGCCCATTCCTCGGTCTTCGCCTCGCCGTGCACGGCGATCATCGCGCCGGTCAGCGACTGGTTATAGATATTGGTCGAGGAGCGGATGACGACCTTGCCCTTGAGCTTGGGGTCGGCGAGCGATTCGTAGGTCGGGGCGTCGGCGGGGTTGAACTTCGCCTTGTCGTAGATGAACACGCGCGCGCGCTTCGAGAGGCCGAACCAATGGCCTTCCGGCTCGCGGAAATGGGCGGGGATTGCGGCCTCCAAGGCGGCCGACTTCACCGGCTGCAGCACGCCGGCTTGGTGGGCGCGCCACAGGCGGCCTGCATCGACCGTGACGAACACGTCGGCCGGGGAATTGGCGCCTTCGGTGCGGATGCGCTGGAGCAGCGCGTCGGCGTCGCCTTCGATCCGATTGACCTTGATGCCCGTCGCCTTGGTGAAATTCGTGTAGATCGCTTCGTCGGTGTCGTAATGGCGGCCGGTGTACAGATTCACCACGCCGCCGGCCGCACCCTGCGCCCACGCCGGCACGGAAGCGGTCGCGGCGAGGCCGGCCGCCGTACCGAGCAATGCGCGACGCGAAATTCGGGGGGTCACCAGGGTCATTTCCTTCGAGCCTCGTTAATTGAGAATGATTTGCAATCGCGGGCGAAACATACCGCCGACGATTTCGAACTGCAAGTGCAAATTACTCGCAAGGCCAAAATCCGTAAACAGCACCACACACCGGCAGATTCGTTTTATCTGACAATGTCTTGCGCCCGTCCTCTATCCCTTGCCCTCGACTCGCGGTTGGGCGTAGGGTTCGAAAATCGGCATGGACGATCTGATTCAAAGCAAGATCCACGATCTGCTGCGCGTGGCCCAAACGGGGCAGCGGGCGGCACGTGCGACGGTGGGTAACGAGCTCGGCGAGATTCTCGCCGACGTGCCGATGGCGCTCGACCGCACGGAATACGAAATCGCCGCCGATATCGTGCGCCGCCTGGTGCGCGACATCGAAACCGATATCAAGCTGCGCTTGGCCGAACGTCTCGCCGAAACGCCGGACGCGCCCAAGGAATTGGTCGTCGCGTTGGCGAACGACGAGATCACCGTCGCCAAGCCGCTGCTGACGATGAGTGCGGCACTTGCCGACGAAGATCTGATCGAAATCGTGCGCCAGCGCGGGGCTGCCCATCGTTTGGCGATCGCCAGTCGCGACGGCGTGTCTGAAGCGGTCGCCGCCGCGTTGGTCGAAAGCGGCGACAGCGACGTGATGAAGGAGCTGCTTGAAAACCGCTCCTCGCGCATCGCCGAAGCGACCTACGCCTATCTCGCCGAATTCGCGCGCGAGCGCGACGGTCTGCAAAAGCCGCTCGTCTCGCGCGAAGATCTGCCGGGCGATGTCGCCGCGCGCCTCTATGGCTGGGTCGCCGCCGACCTCAAGCGACAGATCCGCGAACGCCATCCTTTCGACGCATGGGCCGTGGAATGGGCCGGCGAAATGGAATGGGCGATCGAGGAAGCGAGCGTGCAAGCCGCGTCCGATCACGCCCAATCCTACGATTGGGGGACGGCGACCGACCATTTGGCCGACGCGATTCAAAGCGAACGCCTCAACGATCCCGCGATCCTGGTCAAAACGCTGCGCCAAGGCCATGTGTCGCTATTCGAAGCGATCTTCGCGCGCTTCGCCGAGTTGCCGATCAAGATCGCGCGCCGCTCGCTCTACCAGCCCGATGGCCGCGCACTCGCCGTCGCGTGCCGGGCGCTGGGCATGGAACGCACGCATTTCCTGGCGTTGGCGCAACTTGTGCGCCGCACGTCGTCCAGCGAAGGCCGCTTGCTGCCCGAAGGCGAAAATCCGCAAGGTGCGCCCGACGGCGCGGTCGCGTTGTTCGATCGCATGGGCACGCCCGAAGCGATCGGCATTTTGAAGAAGTGGCGCGATCAGCCGTCGGCACCCTCGGGCGTGCGCGGTTTGCCGTGGGCGCGCCGCATCGATCCGGCCGCCATGCCGGGGGCCGGGGCCTGACGCCATGATGGACCCCAAAGGCGATCAGACCGACGAGGAAACCCTCCTCACCGAATTGGAGCGCATCAAGCGCTCCGACGATATCCAATATCGTTACGGCGCGATCATCGCGATGAACTCGCCCGCGTGGTTCAGCCGCCGTCGCGAGAATTTCCAGCAGATCATCAAGGCGCTGCAGCAGCTTGTCGCGGGCTCGGACGCGGGCGTCTACGCGATGCACAACTACAACATCGTGCTGCTGTTCCGCCGCGACCATCGCTATCACCTCGATTCGATCGAGGACGATCTCAAAGGCATTTTGCGCACCCATGCCTCGGCCGCGGGCCTCGAGGAAGGGCAGGCGGCGCAAGCCTACGAGTTGTTCGCGTTCAAGGACACGTTCGCCGATTTCGAGGCGATCGTCGGCAAGATCTACGAGGATTACAAAGCCTTCCAGGAACGCCGCCAGCGCCTGTTGCAGAAGGCGGGCACGGCGATCGGCTCGTCGCAAGGCCAGCCGCTGACTACGTCGTCGCTGTCGAAGCTGGAAGACCTGCTGCGCAAGGCCGACATCACCGGGTTCCTGAAAAGCCAGATCGCGTGCGCGATCGCGCCCGGCGAGCCGATCCGCCCGTTCTTCCGTGAAGTCTTCGTCGGCGTGAACGATTTGCGCCAGCTGGTGGCGCCCAAGAACGATCTGCGCGCGGTCAAGCCGCTGTTCCAGCAGCTGACGCGTACGATGGATCAGCGCGTGCTGCGCGCGATGTTCGACGGCTTCGTCACGCGCCAATCGGGCAACGTGTCGCTGAATCTGAACGTCCAGACGATCATGTCGTCGACGTTCCGCGAATTCGATACGCGTATCGCGAATTTCATCCCGAAAAGCCAGCTGATCATCGAGATCCCGCGCTTGGACGTGTTCTGGGATTTCGCCGAGTACCTGACCGCGTGCGAATTCCTGCGCAACGCCGGCTATCGCGTGCTGCTGGACGGCGTCACGCTCGACACGCTGCCGATGTTCGCGCGCCCCGAAATGGGTGCGGACTTCATCAAGATCTTCTATCGCACCGAACGCCCGGCCGAATGGCGCGAGGCGGGCGTGGCCGAAAAGATCGCGCAGGCCGAACCGGGGCGCCTGATCATGGCGCGCTGCGAGAATGCCGAGGCGCTAGAATTGGGCCAAGCCTCGGGTATTCGCATCTTCCAGGGCTTCCATATCGACGCGCTGATGCGCGATCCGAACCGGCGCATCGCGTAAGCGCCGCATTGCGCCCGTCGCAAAACGTAACGCGACTTCCCTAAAATCACCGATCCGTCGCCAGGATTTCGCCACGATCCGCAGCGATACCCATCGCAGCCGATTTTGGGAGGCTGTGATGTGGGACCTTCGCTACGACGAGCCGCGTTTGGACGAGATGCTGCGCGACCCGGTCATGCTGGCCGTGATGGATCGCGACCGGGTGACGCGCGAAGACTTGCTGGTGTGCGTCGAGCACGCCCGCCGGCGGCTGGTCGCCCAGCGCCACGCCGCGCGGCGCAGCGAGCGCGCCCGTTTGCGCGCGATCGACTGAGGCCGCGTCGTCAGGCGGATTCGAGTTCCGAATCCCAGTAGAGGAAGTCGCGCCAGCTTTCGTGCAGGAAGTTGGGCGGGAAGGCGCGGCCGTTCTCCTGCAATTGCTGCGAGGTCGGCGCCTCGGCCGCGTGGCGCGGGAACATCCCCACCTCGTGCGGCAGATGGCTGCCTTTGGCCAGATTGCAGCTCGAACACGCGGTGACGACATTGGCCCAGGTCGTGCGCCCGCCGCGCGAGCGCGGGATGACGTGGTCGAAGGTCAATTCGTGCGCCGGAAAACCGTCGCCGCAGTATTGGCAGATAAAGCGGTCGCGCAGGAACACGTTGAACCGCGTGAAGGCGGGGCGGCGCGCCGCCGGCACGTATTCCTTCAGCGAGATGACCGAGGGCAAGCGCATCGCATGGGTCGGCGAGCGCACGACCTTGTCGTATTCGTGCACGACATTGACGCGATCCTGAAACACGGCTTTGACCGCGTCCTGCCAGGACCACACCGACAACGGGTAATATGACAGCGGCCGGAAATCGGCGTTCAAAACCAGCGCTGGACAAGCATCGGCCGAAACGTACACGACAAGATCACTCCCTCGAGGTGGGTCGAAGGCCGCCTTGTCGATTCGCCGATGATCAGTCCCGGCGGGAACGCCAAGGCGGAAGCAACGTCGTAGACTCCATTAATTGTTAGGCGAATCGCGGTCCGAACACAATATGTCGGATAACGCCGAATATTGCGGCGCCGTTAAATCACCCGTCGAGCGCCTTGACCGCCGCGATCGCGGCTTGGGTCAGGGGCTGTGGCAACGCGTCGCGCGCGAACCAGCCCAGATCGGCGAGTTTGTCGGGTTCGTGGATTTTGGGCGTGCCCGACGCAATCCGTGCGCGCTCGACGACCGAAACCCAATGCACGCCGTTTGGCAGAATCAAATCGACCGCGCACAGGAAACCTTGCAGTTCCAGGCGCACGCCGATTTCCTCCGCGATCTCGCGAAGAATCGCGTCGCGCGTGGCCTCGCCGGGCTCGATCTTGCCGCCGAGCAGCCCGTAGCAGCCGGCTTCGGGTTCCGTCAGCCGCCGGGCGAGCAGCATCCGGCCGGATTCGTCCAGGATTGCCGCCCCGCAGCCGAGGCGCGGCACCATCAGCCGAGAACGCGGGCGAGGAATTCCATGCCCTTGGCGATGCCCGCCTCGTCGATCGAGTGCGGCAGGCCGGGGCAGGCGAGGGTTTCGACCGGCACGTTCAGCGCCGTCAGCGCCTTTTCCGCCGCCGCCATCGAATCGAACGGCACGATCGGGTCCTGGTCGCCATGGACCAGCAGCACCGGCGGCCGCGATTTGATTTCGTCGGCCAGCAGGCCGCCGCCGATCAGGCGCCCGGAATAGCCGGCCACGCCCGCGATCGGCGCCGCCCGGCGCGGGGCGACGAACAGCGACATCATCGAACCTTGGCTGAAGCCCATCAGCGCGATCTTCGCGGGCGGCAATTCGGCCTTGGCGAGTTCGGCGTCGATGAACGCGTCCAGGATCGGGGCGGCGGTCTGCACGCCCGCCAGAATCTTGGCCGGGTTGCGGTCGAGCAGCGAGAACCATTGCCGCCCATACGGCGCCATGTCGCAAGGGAACGGGGCGTGCGGCGACACGAAAGCTGTGTGCGGCATCGCGCGCGCGAAAATCGGCGCGAGCGAAATCAGGTCGTTGCCGTCGGCACCCAGGCCGTGCAGCAACGCGACGATGGAACGGGGCTTTCCGCCGGCGGCCGGGCCCATGCGCGGCCCATCGAGGTGGATATTCGACATGGGCCTTTCCTAGCAGCGCGGCATGTTAGTGTCGATCCCGCCATGATCGTCACGCGTTTCGCGCCCTCGCCGACCGGCTTGCTGCATCTGGGCTCCGCCTATTCGGCGCTGTTCGCCTGGGATCAGGCGATGAACGTCCCGGGGCGCGCCAAGGGCCGCTTCCTGCTGCGGATCGAGGATATCGACACGGCGCGCTGCCGGCCCGAATACGAATCGGCGATGCGCGAAGACCTCGCTTGGCTCGGCTTGCACTGGGAGGAGCCGGTGCGCCGCCAATCCGAACATCGCGCCGACTACGCCGCCGCACTCGACCGATTGAAGGCGAAGGGCGTGATCTATCCGTGTTTCTGCACGCGGGGCGATATCGCGCGCCTCGCTTCCGCGCCGCACGGGATCGAGCCGATCTACCCCGGCACATGCCGGGGTCTTGCGGCGGACGAGATTGCCCGCCGCCAGGCGCAAGGCCAGGCTTTCGCGCTGCGCCTCGATTCCGCCAAAGCGGCGGCGCTGACCGGGCCGCTCGAATGGCGCGACTGCGATCGCGGCGTGTTCACGGCCGATCCCGCAAGTCACGGCGACGTGGTGCTGGCGCGCAAGGATATCGGCACGTCCTATCACCTCGCGGTCACGCTCGACGATCATCTGCAAGGCGTCACGCTGGTCACGCGCGGCGAAGATTTGCTGCCGGCGACGCATATCCATCGCCTGCTGCAAGCCTTGCTCGATTTGAACGTGCCCGAATGGCGCCATCACCCGCTGATCCGCGACGACGAGGGCGGGCGATTGTCCAAGCGCACGCAAGCGCTGGCGATCCGCAACATGCGCGAGAGCGGCGAGACGCCGGAATCGCTGCGGGCGCGCCTCGGCCTTTAGCGCCGCATGCCTTCGACGATGGCGAGATAGTCGGGATGCTCGGGGCTGATCAGCCCGTGGCGCACAAAGAAATCGATCAGGACGAGATTGCAGTTGAACTTGAATTCGCGCGTGCGCTCGACCGTCTCGGCGACGCGCGTCCAATGCCACAGGAAAAATTCGTCGATCTCGCCATCGGTATTGCGCGGCGTGAAATCCGGCGGCAATTCCAGATCGAAGCAGAACTGCACGTCGGGCTTCAGCCCGTCGGACGCGTCCATGCGATAGGAAATCGCGCCGACCGGCACCACCTTGCGCGCCAGTTCGGGCGGAATGCCGCCTTCCTCGCCGCATTCCTTCACCATGTTGTCGATCAATCCCATGCCGACCGGCTGGCCGCCCGCGACGGTGTTGTCGAGCATGCCGGGATAGGTCGGTTTCAAACGCGCGCGGCGTGCCACCCAGATATGGATGCCGTCCGCTTTGCGCGTGTAGCCGGTCATATGCACGCCGAAGGATCGGATGCCGAAATGCGGCGCGGCGGCGCGCTCGATGACGAAATCATAGGGCCGCCCCCATTCGGGGCAGGCGGGATAGTTTTCGTCGCGCCGGCCTTTCACCACGCCTTCGGCTTCGAGGATTCGCACCGCCTTGTCGATCGCGGCGCTGCGTTTTTCGACCGTGTCGAATTCAGGCAGCAACGTCACGCTCGTCCCGTCGACCGCGAAAATCGCCGGCATCTTCGCCAAGCGTTCGGCCAAAGCGTGGCGCACGGCCCCCACTTGCCGTCCGGCGGCGAAAAAGGGGCGGTAAGCGGCAGGGTCGTGCTTGTTGCACTCGGCGATGCGATCGAGGAAAGACATGCGGCCCATCTGTGCGAAGCTTCGATGGCGCGCTATATAGCACGCGATGAAACGCTTTTTCGTGCTTCTCGTCGCATTGCTGGCGCTGCTCGCGGGCCCGGTTTCGGCCGCCGATTTGCGCGGTTTCGCGCGTGAAATGCGGCTCAACGATGTCGAAGGATTCGTCGCGACGGTCGAATCGATCCGTGCGACCGGCCGCCTGCCGGCCGACCGCTATATCGACAAGGACGACGCGGCCAAGCTCGGTTGGCGGCCCGGCGGCGATCTGTGCCGCGTGGCGCCCGGTAAGGCGATCGGTGGCGACCGTTTCTTCAACCGCGAAAAGCGCCTGCCCGAAGCCGCCGGACGGCGCTGGACGGAAGCCGATCTCGATTTCGCTTGCGGCCGGCGCAACGCCAAACGCCTCGTCTTTTCCAGCGACCGGCTGATCTATGTGACGGTCGATCACTATTCCAGCTTCCGCGAAGTGCCGAAATGAAACGCGCCGTCCTGACATCGGGCCACGACACAATGGAAAAGGTCTACGCGGCGCTCGCGGCCGACCTGGCGTTTCCGGCCCATTTCTCGCCCAATCTCGACGCGTTGTGGGATACGCTGCTGCGCGACGTCGAAGGCCCGTTCGAGATCGCCTGGCGCGATGCCGCCAAAGCCGGGCACAAGATCGGGCCGCAATTCAAATCGCTGTTGATGCTGTTCGCCGATCTGGCGGAAGCGCGCGGCGATTTCAGTTTCCGCCGCCGGTGAACCCATGCAACTCCTTCTTGCCGTCTTCCCCTATCTGATCGGCGCGGCCTGCCTCGCGGTCGTCGCCACGCTGTTCACCGGGATGGGCGGCATGGCGCAAGGCGGCGAATTCAACCGGCGCAACGGCAATAAAATGATGCGCTGGCGCGTGGGCTTGCAGGCCTTGGCGCTGTTGCTGATGCTGACTTACGCGCTGCTGCGCAAATACGCGGGTTGAGAAATGGTGAAGCTGACGCGCATCTACACCAAGGGCGGCGACACGGGCGAAACGTCGCTGGGCGATGGTAGCCGCGTGCCGAAGGATGCGCTGCGCGTCGCCGCGTTCGGCACGGTGGACGAGGCGAATGCCTGTATCGGTCTCGCGCGCCTGCATACGAAGGGCGAAGCGGATTCGATGCTCGCGCGCATCCAGAACGATCTGTTCGATCTGGGCGCCGATCTGTGCACGCCCGAAACGCCCGATCCCAAATATCCGCCGCTGCGCATCGTCGAAGCGCAGGTCGAACGGCTGGAGCGCGAGATCGACGCGATGAACGAGAAACTCGCCGCGCTCAATTCCTTCGTGCTGCCCGGCGGCAGTCCGGCGGCGGCGGCACTGCATCTGGCGCGAACGGTCACGCGCCGGGCGGAGCGCGAAATCGTGGCGCTCGCCGCGCGCGAAGCGGTCAATCCCGCCGCGATCCGCTACGCCAACCGGCTGTCGGATCATCTGTTCGTGCTGTCGCGCCACCTGAACGAGAACGGCGCGGCCGACGTATTGTGGGTGCCGGGCAAGAACCGCTGAAAACTTACTGTTCGCGCGTGTTCTCGTCGATCAGGTTCAGGCCTTCGACCAGCGTCTTTTCCGCCTTGTCGGCGCCGACGACGAGTTCGAGCATGCGCACGCTCGAATAAAGTTCGGCCTCCGCGTCCTGGCGGTTGTCGACCGTCAGGCCGCGCGAGCGGATATCGCCGAACAGGCGGCCGGTATGGCCGTCGATCTGGCTTTCGACGCGCTTGATCTCGTCCTTCAATTCTTTGTCGAGGCCCAGATCGCCCGCGTATTTCGCGGCGAGTTGCAGCGCCACCAGCCGGTCCTCGACCAGCTGCATTTCGCCGATATCGCCTTCGCCCGCCGCCTTGGCCGCCAAGCGGCCGATATCGGCGAGAACGGCGCTGACGTCCTTGCTCGCGTTCTCGATGATGTTCGAGTTGACGACGTCCTTGAGCTTGATCTTCACGCGCTCGAGCCGGCGCGACGCGGCCGCACCCGACTGGCCTTTCAACTGCTCGCGGCCTTGGGCGATGCCCTTCAGATGGTGCTCGATCTCCTTGGCGAGATCCTCGCGCACCGTGACCTTGCCGTCGTTCGCGCCGCTGGCGATGGAACGGCGCACTTCCTCGAAACGCTGCTCCATGTCGGTCACCATCACCTCGGTGGTGATAGAGGCGAGTTCGCCGGTCGAGCCCGCCATGCCCTTTTCGGCGACGCGCACGAAGATCGACAGGATTTCGGTCGGCTGGTCGAGGCGTGCCACGAGCGCGTAGACGACGACCGGTGCACGCTGGCGCATGCGCGCGTCGACCGCCATCACGGTCTTGCCGATCGTCTCGATATCCTCGTCGGCCAGCGCCACGATGGGCTTGGGCGGCAGCCCCTCGCGCATCGTCTGGATCTCGACCGCGATTTCCATGACGTCGGTGATGTCCTGGAAGTCGAGATACATTTCCGGCCCGCCCAGCTTGGGCGTGATGTCGGCGCGATAGGCGACGTTCTTTTCCGCGCGCGTGACGATGTCGCGCATTTCCTTGGCGCATTGCGGCCACAGCCGCGCGCCCAATTCCAGCCACGAATTGTTGCCCTTGGGCATCGCGCGGATCGCGGTTTCGATCTGCTCGACCTCGGTGCGGCCCAACTTGTCGACCATCAAATCCCAGGCGGGGTCGATGACGTTGCGGCTGATCTTGCCGATGATCTTCGACTGCGTCTTGGGCGCGTTGGTCAGCATGTCCTCGAACGGCATGGCGAACAGGCGCTTGGCGCTCATACGCCGGCCCGGCCGGACAAGCTGCAGACGCGGACGGAACTGGCCCAGCAGGCCCAGCGCCGTTTGATCGGTGTGGTTGCCCGCGCGCTTGCCTTCCAGCGCCCACACGATCTCGATCAGCGTGGACTCCGGAATCTGCGAGAGCCGCTGCGACAGGTCGCCCAACGCTTTGGTCACGTCGGTCATGCGGCCTTCGCCTTGTATTTTTCGAGGCGGGTGCGCAGATCGGCGTCGATCGTGCCGGTGACCCAATCCTCCATCGGTTTGACGAGCTTGCGGCGCTGCACGCCGATATCGCGGATCTTGTCGCGCCGCGCGCCGGTCACTTCCTCCTCGGGAATGATCGGCAGAATGCGCGCGAGCTCCTGCACCACGGCCTGCTGCTCGTGCGGCGCCTTGACGACGGCGTCCTCCCACATCGCGACCAGCAAATCCCAGCCGTCGAGCATCCACGAGATGCGCTCAATCGCGTCGGCGATCTCGGTCTGCGTTTTGTCCCAGGCGGAGACGGTTTTGTCGATCTTCTCGAGATAGGCGTCGGCGACCGCGAAGGTCTCGGCGGCGAGGGCGGAGGTTTCGCGAGCGACGAGGCTGGCGAGCCCGCCCAGCGGCGCGTGTTCGGATTTGTCGACCTCCGACCAGCCGCCGATCGAATTGGCGAATTCCTCGATCCGCTGGCGCATGCGGCGCAGGCGTGGTGCGCGCGTCAGCTTCGGCGTGCCGATGGGGCCGAGCAGATCCGACCACGCTTCGATGCGCGCGTAGAGCTCGTTGCCTTCGATGTTCACCTTGTGCGCGACGCGCGCGAGGATCAGCTTCGCCTGCTGGCGGCCCGTCTCGCTTTGCACATGGGCGAGCGTGATCTGCAACTGGCCGCCCGACAATTGCGTGACCGTTTCCGACAGCAGCGAAAACTGGATCAGCAATTTGAAATCTTCCTGCTCCTTCAGCAGGGCCTTGGCCTGCTTGGCCGCGGCGGGACCGGCAAGGCCGGTCGCGGCGGTGCGCATCGTGGCCGCGCGCACGGCCTCGGGCGTCGAGGCGCCCGCTTCGTCGAGGGCCCGATGCAGAACCCGATCATGGACCGTGAGCGAGAACACTTCCGGCAGAGACTTCCACCCCAGAATGTAGTTGCCCTTTGCGCCCGAAGGATTCGGCACGACGAGTTCCAGCTCGTCGTAATGCCCCCGGACGCGGCTGCCGACGATGATCGGTGTCGTGAACGGCACCGACGCCCCCCGCTCGGCGAAAGTCGGGGGAGCCCAGAACGATTTCGATACGGCTCCGTCCATCGTTCTTGTGCGTCCAACCCGTCCGTTCGACCGATCACCCGGAAGGGGCCCGAAGCGGCAAGGTTGCCGCGCCGTAACCCCGGCAACTTATCCACGGAAAATAGCAGATAAGGTAATATGAGGCCAGAGATCGCCTATTTGAGTCAAATTGTTAATATCCCAATTCGCAAAATGAGACGACTGAATATGTCCCGTCCGGCAGCCCCCCGTTTCGATCCTGCCCGCGAGCGGCAGGCCGTCCTGTTCGCCAACGAAATCTTTTATCGGGCGTTTTCCGACCGGGATTTCGCGGCGATGGAGCGGATCTGGGCCAAGGCGGCGGCGGTCGCTTGTATTCACCCCGGCTGGCCGATTCTGACCGGCCGCGACGCCGTGATGGAAAGCTGGCGGCGGATTTTGTCCGGCCCGGCGCCGTCCAGCGTGCCGGTCGAGCCGGATGTCATTTTTGCGGGCGAAACCGCCCTTGTGGTGTGTTTTGAATCGCTGGATGGCGGCAAAGGCTGGTGTGCGGCGACCAATGCGTTCGTGCGGGAAGGCGGCGAATGGCGGATGGTGCTGCATCAGGCCGGCCCGGCCCCCAAACCCGCCGAACCGCCCCCGGCGAAGGCGCCGCGCGCGAATTAATCTCACCCACGGGTGAGGGAAATACATCGGCCCCGCCCGCTGCGGGAATTATGCTGTCGCCATGGCCTATCGTCTTCCGCCGCTGAAAACCTTGCGCCTGTTCGAAGCCGCTGCGCGCCACGCGAGCTTCAAAAAGGCGGCCGAAGAATTGGCGCTGACGCCCAGCGCCGTCAGTCATGGCATCCAGACGCTGGAGGATTGGCTGGGCGCCAAGCTGTTCGCGCGCGGGCCCGGCGCCCTGTCGCTGACCGAAGGCGGGCGCGACTACCTGCCCAAAATCCGCGCCGCGCTGGAGACAATCGCGCGGGCGAGCGAGGGCGTGCCGGGGCGGCGGGCCAACGGCAAGCTGACGGTCAGCGTCGCGCCGACCTTCGGCATGCGCTGGCTCGCCCCCAATCTCGCCAAATTCGGCGAGGCGCATCCCGGCATCGAGATCACGCTGGATACCAGCCAGCGTCAGGTCGAATTCCCGCGCGACGGGGTCGATGTCGCGATTCGGCTGGGGCGCGGCGATTGGCCCGACCTGACCGCGACGTTGCTGTTCCACGAATGGCTGGTACCGGTCGCGTCGCCCGCGATCGCCGCCGAGATACGCAGCGTCGCCGATCTCGACCGCTTCGCGCCGATCCGCATTTCGACCGCGCGCGACGATTGGGATTCGTGGCGCGAATTGGCGGGGGCGCCGCAAGCCGGCCCCGGCACGCCGCCCGCGCGCAACGTCGATTCCATCTTCATGGCCTGCGAGACGGCGGCGGCGGGCGGCGGAATCGCGATCGGCCGCCTGCCGTTGATGCAAGCGGAGTTCGCGCAAGGCCGCGTCGTGCCGGTGCTGGGCCCGCCGCTGCGTTCGCTCTCGGCCTATTGGCTGGTGTCGTCGCGCGAAGCGATGGCGCGGCCGGAGGTCGCCGCGTTCCGCGCCTGGGTCAAAACACTGGTCAAGCCGCAGCGCCGCCCGCCGGTGTCGCGCGCATAAGCCACGCGTCCAGCGCCTCGCGCAGATCGCGCGTGGGCACCATCTTGGCGAATTGCTCGCTTTCCACCAGCAAGCCTTCGCCGATCGGCAAATTGATCCCGCGCGTCGTCGCCGCGATCACCGACGCCACCGCCAAAGGCGAGTGCCGCACGATTTTGTGCGCAAGCTCCAGCGACGCCGCCATCAGATCGGCGTGCCCGACGACGCGATTGACCAGGCCCAGCTCCAGCGCGCGATAGGCGTCGAAACTGTCGCCGGTCAGCAGTAATTCGAGCGCGCGTTTGCGCCCCGCCAAGCGCGGCAAACGCTGCGTGCCGCCGAAGGTCGGCGGCATGCCGAGCTTGATTTCCGGCTTGGCGAATGTCGCGCGCGCCGACGCGACCGCCAGATGCGCCGCCTCGGTGATTTCGCAGCCGCCGCCATAGGCCAGACCATTCACCGCCGCGATCACCGGCTTGGGAAAGGCTTCGATCCGCGCGGTCAGCGTTTGGCCGCGCCGCACGAAATCGCGCACGGCTTGGAAGGCGCCCGCGCGCACGCTTTCGGAAAATTGCGGAATATCGCCGCCCGCCGAAAACGCGCGCTGGCCAGCACCCGTCAGGATCACCGCATGCAGATCGGGATCGATCTCGATCGCGTCGAGCCGGGCGAGCAACGCATCGGCGGTCGCGTAATCGATGGCGTTGAGCTTTTTGGGCCGGTTCAGCGTCAGGATCGCGATCTTGCCGTCGCGATGGAACAGCACTTCATCGGGCATCGTTACCTCCGTCGGGATCGGCGATCCTGGCGGCCGGGGCGGTGCGCGCGCCAACGAGAATTTCTCGTCCGCGGGTGAATCGAACGCGTTTGGCCAGCACCACGCGATTTGGCGCAATGGCGATCCAGACGACGGAGGATTTCCATGCGCGACGATTCGCCCGCCCCCGATTCACCCGAAAGCCGCAGGCTCGATCTTTTCTTCTCGCTCGGTGTCGCGATCGGCGTGGCGATCGTCTACATCGCGTTCCACGTGATGGCGGCGACGCCGGACAAGGAATTCCGCGTGCTGTCGCCCGACTTCGCCGACGGCGTGGCGCTCGACGACCGGCTGACGCATTCGCAATTCGGCTGCTGGGGCGCCGATCGCTCGCCGCTGCTGTCGTGGAGCGGGGCGCCCGCCGGCACTCAAAGCTACGCGGTCACGCTGTTCGATCCCGATGCGCCGACCGGCAGCGGCTGGTGGCATTGGCTGGTGATCGATATTCCCGCCGCGACGAAAGGCCTGCCCGCGACGTCGCCGGGCGCCAAGCCCGCCTTGTGGCCGGCAACCGCGCGCGAAATGCGCAACGATTTCGGCGCGGCCGGTTACGGCGGGCCGTGCCCGCCGCCGGGGCCGTCGCATCGCTACGTGCTGACCGTGTTCGCGCTCGGGGTGGCGAAGCTCGATCTGCCCGACGACGCGTCGGCCGCGATGGTCGGCTATCTCATCAACGCGAATGCGCTGGCGCGCGTGCGGATCGTGTCGCCCTATGGGCGGCCTTAGCGCCGGCTCTAACGCCGCCCGAACGCCGACAGGAACAGCAGCAGCCAGCCGGCCAGAAACGCCATGCCGCCGGCGGGCACGACGGGCCCGAGATCGATGCCCTGCAACGCGCGCGCGTAAAGCCCGCCCGAGAACATCAAGCCGCCCAGCGCGAAGGCAAGGCCCGCGAAGGACAAGCGGAAGGTCAGGCGCTTTTCGCTCAATGCCGCGACACCGATCAAGGCCAGCGCGTGGATCGCCTGATAAAGCGACGCCGTGCGCAGCCATTCCTTGCCCGCGTCGTCGACACCCGGAAAATGCGCGCCCATCGCCCCCATCGCGACCGCGATGAATCCGTAAAGCGCACCAAGGGCAAGCCAGAACCGCATGACCGGAAACATGCCATTTCCGTGCGGCGGCGCAAATCGGATAACGTGCCGCAAATCCTTCGGTTGGAGACGGCGGACATGGATCAAGGGCTGGCGGGCAAAGCGGCGATCGTCACGGGCGCGTCGCGCGGTATCGGGTTGGCGATTGCGGAGAAGCTGGCGGCCGAAGGCGTCAACGTGCTGCTGGTCGCGCGCTCGGCCGGCGAACTCGACGCGCATGCGGCGCGGCTGTCGCGCCAGACGAAATGCGCGGCCTTCGCCATCGATCTGCGCGAAGCGGACGCGGCGGCCAAGGCGGTGGCGGCGGCGATCGCGCGATTTGGGCGGCTCGATTTTCTGGTGAACAACGCGGGTGCGACCAAGCGCGGCGATTTCGCGGCACTGACCGACGACGATTTCCTCGACGGCTTCGCGCTCAAATTCCATGGCACGGTGCGCATGACGCGCGCCGCATGGACCGCGTTGAAAGAGTCGCGCGGCGCCATCGTCAACATCATCGGCATCGGCGGGCGTATGGCGGCGGGCGATTTCACGATCGGGGGTACTGTCAACGCGGCGCTGTTCAACTTCACCAAGGCGATCGCGCAACCGGCCACGCGCGACGGCATTCGCGTCAACGGCATCAATCCGGGCTGGATCGAAACCGATCGCTTGAAGGGGCGGCTTGCCCAGGCGGCGAAGGACAAGCGCGTGGACGAAGCGACCGCGCGCGCCCAGGCGCTGGCCGATCTCAAAATCGCGCGTTTCGGCCAGCCGGCGGAAATCGCGGAACTGGCCGCCCAGCTCCTCAGCCCCCGATTCGCCTATGTGCAGGGTGCCTTGATCGACTGCGACGGCGGCCTCACGCGGGCACTGTAGGGCGCTGAAAACAAGGGGTTTTCGGGCTTTCGCGCGCGTGCCGCCCCGGCAGTTGCATCTTGGGCCCGCGTCCTGTAGTTTCCGCGCCGCTTCGAAAGACCCCACGCGTGCCGCAGTAGCTCAGGGGTAGAGCAGCGCATTCGTAATGCGCGGGTCGGGGGTTCAATTCCCTCCTGCGGCACCATTTCTTTTCAATGACTTATAGGAATTTCCGGCAAGCGGGAGAAATCCCGAAATTTGTCTATGCACCCAACGTGCACCCGGCGGGGTTACTTTCGCATCCCTTTGGACGCGGTGTACGCAAAATTGCGCAGAGAGTATTTTCAAAAAAACGGCCTTACATTTACGCGAGAGAGTGCGGTCCTTCTGTTAGACCCTCGAGGAGGGGATGGCGCCATGAAGTGCTTGCGGCTGGCGTTTCTTATTTTTGTCGTTTCTGCGAATCTCGAACCCGCGCGGGGGCAAGGTGCGGCGGGCACCGGAAACGAGTTTAAGATGCACTGCCAAGCGGCGCTTCAATCCACCGGAGCAGGCAGCTTTTCTGAGGGTTATTGCCTAGGAACCATAGCCACCGTTCAGTTTCTTGGCAATGGCGGGCTCTTCTGCACCCCACAAACATCGACCCTCAGGCAGTGGGTTTTAGTTACCCTCGCTCACATCGATCGAAATCCACAGCACCTGCATGAACCTCTGGCTGCATTGACGATATCTGCGCTTAAAGAATCGTTTCCATGCCGCAGCTAACATGCGCGGCCACAATCCGAACGTTTTTGCTGGCCGTTGCAATTTGCTCGAATGTTTCTATCGCGCTGGCAGAGCCCGGCGCGTGTCGCGCTATCGACGGCGACACGTACCTTTGTCGTGGCGAGCGCATCCGCGTCGAGAACATCGATAGCCCCGAATTGCACGCGCGGTGCGAAAGCGAGTTAGATGCCGCGATGGCTGCAAAGCTCTTTGCTCAGGCTGCGCTAGACGGTGCGCTCCAAATCGAGATTAAGGTCTATGAGAAGCGGCCCCGCGATCGATACGGCCGAACGTTGGCGAGGGTGCTTGTAGACGGCGATGATCTTGGCGAGATTATGATCGCCGCAAAGCTTGCTCGACCATATCACGGCGAGCGGCGGCAGAGTTGGTGCGAACGATAGAACAGGCTTCGGGTTATTGAAGGGTCGGCGCGCGCCACTGATCTTGAATAGACGAGACGCGCGCAGTCGATAGAAGATTAAGTACAGTTTCCGAAGATAGCGCGAAACCAATACCAATAACGGGCCGCTCGGTAGAGCCGCCTGTTCTACTTGGTTCAATTCTCATCGTTGCGATTCCAACAACCCTTCCAAGACGATCAAATACGGGCCCGCCGGAATTGCCAGGATTAATCGCTGCATCAACTTGAACATACCCAGCGCGCGCGATGACGCGAAGCTGACTGACTATCCCGCCGGTAATTGAGCCCTCGAGCCCGATTGGCGAGCCAATAATCAGAACTTCGGTTCCGACCGATGGAAGGTCGCGGGCAAGCGAAAGCGGAGTGAGGTCAAGCGGTCGCTCTGTTTTGAGAACGGCGAGATCATTGGCGCCATCAAATACACGCTCTACCTTTGCTCGCGATACGAGCGCACCGTTTTGAGTCAACTCAACCCAGCCGCCGCGCGCGCCCTCAATGACGTGGCGGTTGGTAAGGATCGTATCGCGGGAAATGGCAAAGCCCGTCCCTTGGCTTGTGTCGGCTCGCACTGTGAAGATGGATCCGATGGTCTCGGAATAAATGTCGGAGATGCGTCTTGCAGCGCCTCCGGCAGGGACATCGCCGCGCGGAGCCACCGGCGTCAAACCTGGGGTTGGCACTACGGCTGGAATTCGTAGGCTGCGCTCTTGTGGCGATATCATCGCACTAATCTGTTGCGCTCCGTCGATTGATTGTCCGCCGGGCGCTGCAATCCGAATTGCGGCAGAAAACTCCGTACGCAGCGTTATTCCTGAGAATGGATCGATCAGCATGTGGTTGTTGCCCGCAAGGCGCGCTGCGGCACTGTTGGAGCCAGTGCCAAGCGTCAACGTTGCGCGGACGGGACCGGATGACTCCAGTACATCTTGTCCGTTCCATATACGTGCGCCGGTGATTCGGCCACCGAACGACGTATCGCTGCCGCGAAACATGCTCGTCATGGCGCCGCCAACTGCACTCACGAACTGATCGTAGTTGCTTATACCGCGCCGTTCCGTCGCGGGAAGACGGTCGAAAATCTCTCGGAACTGCGGCGACCTCGCGATTGCCGGAATCATTTCACTTTCAAACAATTGGATAAACTCGCGTGGTGTTTCGGGCCAAATGCTTGTCCCCACCGCCAACCGCGAACGTCGAACCGGATATAAGGGCCAAATATTCTCAGAGAGCGTCTGCAGCGCAAGAAAGCGCCCGGCGTCTCGCTCTTGTATCCTCGCGCTGTCACGCCTTGCGTCCAGCAATGTGTTTAGAAGCGGAAAGGATATCTCATGGAATGTGTTGTCTAGATTATGGACGGACTCAAAAATTTGTTGCGAGAGCCCCGTCTCTCTGACTTCGATCCGCTTGCCCTGACCTCGGGCCGACACAACGCCGTCAATCGATTCAACGTAAATCGAAAATGTTGTTCGGCCGTCAGGTCTGGGGGCGGTACGAACCGAACCACGATAATTGAAATCTTGGATCAGTCCATCGGCGCCACCACTTAGATCAACTCGAATGCGAAGATCAAAGTCTCTCCGTCCGATTCCCTGCATCCGCACATTAATTGGCTGTGCGAACACGCTGCCAGCGTCGTCGAAACGGATCGGTGTTAGATACGCGGCAGGCGGCGCGGTAGTCGTGGGAGCGACCGGTGCCGCACAGCCCAAAAGAAAGGTCACGAGGATGGCTAGCGATACCCTGAGCATCTTTCGCCCTCCGCCAAATTCAATGCGGCAACCTAAACACAGGTATCTATTTTGCTCTACATCTTTTTGAAATCGCCTTCATCCCGTATCCGAAAGCTTGGCATCTAAGGACGCTGCTCCGGTCTGCACAAATACGAACAGCCGCCCCCGATCCTGCGGAAAGGCATCGAGATGCATTTCGCGCATCGGCGCCACATCGGCGCCCCAAGGGCAAGCCATGACAACAGGCTTTCCATTGGCGCCGATTCCTTCTACCGCATCAAGCCGCCTCGATATGTTCCGCATAATCGCTGCTCCACTCCAGGGCCGCACCATTGCGCGTCGCGAGTTCTGCGACCGTGTACGGTCGCGACATGCGCCGCGTTTTAGGGTCGATAAATCGAATTGCGATATTGGCGACGGCACCGCCAGTCGGCCGAACGGATTTCTCAGCCGCATCTAATCGCCGCGCCACAGACCTATTCATCGGGCGTCTCCAACCCAAGAAAATTCAAGGAAGTCGAGCGAGTTTTCGGGGTGCTTCACTTTGTCGTGCGTCTGCCAGAATGCGGCGAGTGCATTGGCTCGGGCGCCCTTCCAATAGAAAACGGTTTCGCGCGCGTGCGCGCTACCTTCCAGCGCCTTAAGTCGAGCCGCTAAGTCTTTTCTCATTCCGTTTCCCTTCTGTGATGAGCGCGCAGACACGCTCGATTGCCTCGGTTAAATCAGCGTCGCCCATTGCGTTGATACTAGCGATGGGCCTTCCGAGAACACGCTCAGCAAGTCGCGCATCGAGAGCGTCGAACGGCCATCGATCTTCAGGCACGCCCTCGTATCGGCGCCAGTTGGGCAAGTTCCTCTCGGCGCGTTCAATCGCCGACTTGATCTTGCTCCCCGTCATCGCGCCGCACCCGTCGCCGCCTCGATGCGCGTTAGCCGTGCCTCTAAGTCCACCGTCTCGATCGCGCGGCGTTTCGTTTCGAGAATTCCGGCGAGGGCGCTTGCCTGTTCGGGCGTTATCTCGCCGGTCGCCGCCGACTGCACAACGGCGCCGAGTGCTGCCAGCACGTCCGAAGCGGTCTTGATTTCCGGGAGATCAATCTGCACGCGCGGTCCCTTGCGGGCGGGCCATATGCGCCCCAGCACGATTTCGGCGGCTTTGAGATCGCCAGCCTTCGCGGCGTCCAAGACCTTCTTTAGTACCGTCTGCGCGTCGCCATCCGCCATCTCGTCTAACAAGATGGTAGCAGCGTTGCGCGACCCAACAGGACGGCCGGGGCCGCCCGGATTGCCGGGTGCGAACGGCTTTCCGGCGCCGCGCTTTCGCGTTTGAGATTCGTTTTTAATCGCCATGACTGCGCGCACTACGCTGCCCCCGCGATCACGACGACGCCTTCGCATAGGGCCTGCAAGCGGAGCTTCGCAAGTTCGATATCTGCGTTTGTCAAATATCGCGTGTTGGGGATCGGCCGCCCCAACACGCACTCGGCCGTTTTTGCCTCGCGTACATCGATGGGGCGCCACTCGAGAGGGAGTCTCTCGTAGTCGCGCCAGTGCCCGCCGCAGGAACGCGATGAAATGCTATCGAGCAACATAACGCCACCTATCCCAGAAGACCCGACGGCATACGGAACTGATTGCCGTCCCACCAGTTGAAGGCGCGCGGACGGCCGGACTCGGTGCCGATCGCGAAGCGGTTCCCGGCCCAGGAATTAAAGGCCTGCGGCGGCTTGACGATGGCTTCCCGCAGCGCCTGCTGCGCGATCTGCTCCGCCGTCCGCTGCGGTGTTGGTGCGTAGGCTTGCGTGGTGGGCGCGCCGTGGTCGCCGCCGCCCCGGCTGTCGCTTGCGAATCCGCCGGGGTCCGTGGGTGTCGAGGGAGCGCTGGTTGGTGTCGCTTCGAAGCCCGTCATGCCGCGCGCGGCGGCCGTGGTGATATCGCCGACCGTGCGGCCACCAAGCAAGCCGGAAACTGTGTTGATGGTTCCGACGCCGGGAACCATACCAAACCCCATATTGATTGCCGTCGCGATCGGATTCGCGCGCGCGTCGTTGATCTTGGTCGAGAAGAAATCGCCGACACGATCCAGAAGCCCGCGCGAATCGTTGAAGCCGCCAATGCCGCCTGCACGACCAGCCGCCCGGCCCCTGTCGCCTTCGTCGCGACCGCCATCCGCCATAGGCGCCGAAAAATCGACCTTGTCGCCCCGCGCCAGGGCATCGGCAAGCTGCTCGCCGGGCGTCGTGCCGCCACCGCCCATATTGCCGCCCGGGGCTCCGCCGCTCGGATCGCCGCCGACCATGCCGCTGGAATTCGAGCCGTGACTATCGGCTTGGTCCGAACCCTCGAAAAATTCGAGCAGCCCCGTGCGCGGGTTGACCGTGCCCGAGCCGCCGCGCGCCTTCAGCAGTGCGGCTTCCTCCGGCGTGATGTGGGCAACGATCTTGTCGCCGTAGCGCCCGGCTTCCGCCAGTCGCGCGGCGTCGTCCAGCAAACCCGGCCGGTCCTTGGTCGCCGATGTGGCTTCGCTCAACTGATGGCCCAAGCGGCCCTTGAGGGATGCCGGGAGGGACGATTGACCTCGCCGCGCACGAATGAGCGCAGCACTCTCATTGGGTGTCATCCGGCGGGGTTGTTCATTGCGAAACGTCATGCTGTTTTCCTTTCGTAGGTCTTTGGAGTGCCGCCCCCACAATCGGGTTTAGGCGGGCCGGAAATCGCCTCGGGCGAAATGGCGGCGCGGGCTCGAAAACTCATGCCTTGCGATTCCTCACCCGGTTTCCGCGCGACTGCGGGGCGGTCTGCGAGGAAAACAGGCCCGCTCCCGGACATCGACGCAGTTTCAGCGGCGCCGAATCCGAGATCGATTTCCAAGATGCTTTCCGGACGCCGAACACCCCCGAGGGTTCCAACCCGAGGGGAGTGTTCGCACTCCCCGGGGGGTATGGGGGGTGAGAAGGAACAGCGTTCGAAGGTCGTTCGAAGGGGGGTTCGAAGGGCGTTCGAAGTCATGCCGACACTCCAGCCGGAACCAAGCGCCTATACCGCCGTGAAGGCGGGCCGTGCTCCTCGACGCGGACCTTTCCCGAGTTCAAAAGCCGCTGCATCGCCTTTTCGAGTTCGCTCTTGCGCGCGCCCTCGTCGGCAAACCGCTTCGCCATGACGCTGGGCGCGTAGGATGGCGACGGTTGGTGCGAGACCGAATCGCCTTGCGCGATCACGCGCCCGAGATAGTCGAGGAATTCCCGGTCCGCTTTGGCGTTCGCTGCCATGCGGTCAAGCGCGCCGGGAAGGGCCTCAGGAACCAGCACCCCGTTGCGCCACGTCATTTTGATTTCGTCGCCGATCCCCGCGTAGTTCGATTTCATGCGCTTCAGCACACGCGCGTCGGGATCGCCTTCGCCGTCTTTGGCGGGCGGGCGCGTGAGGTAGAGCCGGGATCGAACCGAGTTGTTCCAAGCGGTAGAGCCGCTAAGGCCCGTGCCTGTCTGTTGCCCGGCGACGCTGGGGTGTGCTGTCAGAACCACTGCGCCGTCGATCTCGTTGGCGAGATTGCGAAGCATCCCGACAAATCCCCGGACCTGGGATCGAAAATTCTCGTTTCCGCCGAACGTATCCGCGACGGTATCGACGATCACCAACCGTGCGCCAAAGCTCAGGACCCGTCCGCGAAGCTCGTTGTAGATGCGCGTCGCCCTACCCGGCTCATTCCCTGAAGACGGGAAAGACATAAGTACGTTCTCAAGACCCGAACGCGCGGCCCATGCGATTCCGCCGGCTTCCGCGAACGACGCGCCAAGCCCCTCCAAAACCGCCTTGCAGCGAATGTGAACTTCGGTTTCGTCGTCTTCGCAGAACATGGCGAACGCTTTACGTTGCTCGACGGGAATGCCCAGCCAATCGCGCCCTAAGGCAACCCCGGCCATCAATTGCAGGGTCAATAGGGATTTACCCACGCCCCCGTCGCCGCCCAGCAATGTGACCGCGCGATCTGGAATCCAGCCATCGACAAGCCACCGCCGCGACGGAATCGGAAGACCGTCTAGATCTTCTGCGAACGTTGCGCGCATCTCGGGGGCGGATTGACGGGGTCGCGCAGCGATACGCTCGGCTTCCGTTAGCGAGATGATGGCGGGCGCGTTCATGCAGCCCTCGCTTTATGAACGAAGATTCGCGGCACGGATTGGGGGGCCTTGAGTGCGGCTTCGATTTCTCGGGCGTGTTCCAAATCCTGCGCCGTGATCCCACCGGGCAGGCGGGACAGGACCGCGCGAAGTTCGACGGGATCGGCAGTTAGGGGCACCACGCCCCGGCATTTGGCCTGGAGCCATGCCAACGGCGAACGCCAAACCATCGTCGGCTCTTGGTCGGAAAACAGTGCGGACCCCAGCACGGGCGAGAGGCCGGTGATCGTCGCGAGCCAATCCGGCCTCTCGAGATCGAATGCCGCGAGGTCGACCGTATCGCCGAGCGTTACCGACATCGCAGGCGCCGGATGATCGACATCAATTGGCGCCTCGGGATCGACGCGAACGGGCACGACGAATGCCTCCCGGCCGGTTTCTGCCAAATAAAATTTTTTTTGTTCGGCCTCGATGCGCGCGACGCCAACAAGGCCCCAGGTCAAGACAATGGTGGGCACGCCAGCGGCCTTGAGGCGCCTTTTATGTTCGGCGGTCAACGCAGCGCGTGCCGCGACGAATTCGGCCGAAAGATCGGTTTCCCCAATCATGCGGCGTCCTTCGCTTTTGCGGTAGCAAGCGCCCGCTCGACGATCCGCTCAATCACCTCGCCAATCGGCTTGAACGGTGTAGACGGTGGCCTTTGATAAGAAGTCTTACGCCGCATTGGCGCGGCCCTCGCTCGTGTGGCGACGCGGCGCCGACGTGCGAGCTTCGGCCCACTCGACCAGATCGGCGGGGCGATAGATGGCGCGGCGGCCATAAATCCGGTGGATCGGACCCCCACCGAGACAGGCGAGCTTTTCGAGCGTGCGTTGCGCGGTCGGGTAGCCGCGCTCGGTTAGATACTGAGCTGCTTCGCGGCGGCCAAGGTAATCGGGGCGGTTAGTTTCCGTATCCATCTTGCTTCCCTTGCATCTGGCGCGGCGGCGTTCGCCGTCGTGCGATGCTTGGAAGCATGCCGAAGCACGGTGACCAGCGGGAGGCGTGAGGGTCTTCGATTACGGGCAAAAACTCAGCCGTCGCCGCCGAGTACATCCCGGCGATACATTTTCCAACAAACTTCGACGTGGCGCGCCGAGACACCAAATTTCTCGGCAACCGTAGCGATGATTTCCCCGCGAGCGCTCTTTGGGCGGCGAAGCTTCACGCTGTAAAACCGGGGAAATCCTCTGAGCTTTGCCGCGACCATCTGTGGCGATTCACGTGGGCCGCGAATGTAGGCAACTGCTCGGTATCTTTCAGCGAGCTTTTTATCCGCAATCTCGTTGCCGTGCTGTTCGTGCAAAGCTTCGCACTCCGCGCCGATCGCGACGCGAGTCCACCCGGCCGTTTTTCGAGGCCGCCCACCTGGCATAGTAGTTTGCCCTCCGCAGGGCTCCGCAAGGTGCGAAAGCGGGGAAACGCGATGCGGTATCGCGCTTATCGACTGGCCGGTCTATCCCCGCCGAGACTAGCATTTTAACACGCCGAATCGCCCCGCCCAAGCCCATCAAGATGATTGCCCGGGCATGCCTCCTGGAGGCGTGACCGGTTGAAAATGAAAGCCATCGGCACAATTGAGCGCGCATTTTCGCCGACATCTAGGCTGAACGACGGCGACCCTCTACGATGAGTGCAACAGCGCGGTTCTCAGAAATCATCACAGAAGGGAGAGAAAAAGATGGTAGGCGATCCGCTGCGTACTTGGCACGCCCCCGCCGAAGGAATGGACTTCAAGCCGCTTTCAGAACTCGACCGAACGATTCTAGGTGGAAGGCGCGAGTGCCGGATCAACATCCCCGTCGTGTCACGCTATGACCTTCGTGTGGTCGCGGACGCCATTCGTGAATTGGCATCGGTCCTGGATTTCGAGAGCCGCCGCCAAGATGTGCCGGAGCGCTCGTCCCTGTTCCGCGTGCAGGAAGAATGCCGCCTAGTTAACTGGCGCATCCAGGAACACTTTGCGCCGATCTACGAGCAACTAAGAATCCCGGCGCCGAGACGCGGCGGGCGAAAGTCGGGTCGTGACGGCGATGAATCTGCGGGGTAGAGATCTATGCAGGGGGGCGTATGGGGTTTTGGCGTGTCGCATCTTGTGATTGCCATCTAATCCAGTCAGTCTTCTAATCACCCTGAGGACCCGGTCCGCGCAGCCATGACAGACAATAAAATAGATTGGAGCAACCCGGATCACGTTAGGCACTATTCCGAGCACGCGATTCGAGTCTGGAGCGCGAAAGCGCCCGCCGATGCGACGTTGGGCGCTGCACACCTGGCGGGGCTGTTGAGCTTTGCTGCTCTGGCGATCAATGCTGCGATTATCCTGAACGGTGCCGCTGCAACGGCTGTTATCGCGTTGTTGGGTACGCTATGGGGTGCAAGCGGTCCCGACGCTTTTTCCTTTATTCTCCCCGCTGCCGTTGAAAGTCTAAAAGCGTTTGGTATCGGTGCGGCTTCTGCCGTTGCTGCGTCCGGATTGGCTTATCTCTCGCAAGCTGCATTTGTCGATTTGTTGCAGCGTAATATCGATTTCGAGACTCAAAAATTGAATGTACCGCCCGCGACGCCCGATGCTGCCGCCGTGGCGACTCGGGACCGAATCAAGTTTTGGGCCGAAACATTTCGTTTCGTCGCGATACTTCTTTTCGTTATTTCGCTCGGTGCGTTCATCTATGGTGCAAAACTTGGGCTCGATAATCTCGAGTCTCTTGTTTCGATTTTTTCTGAAGTCTGACTCCCCATGCGTCGTCGCGAATACCCCGATGCGCCGACCCTATCGAACGTGAACCAATGGGGCGATAACGTTGCTGGCATCACGGTCGAATGCTGGCCGTGCAAGCGCGGCACGTCGTTTCCGCTCGTGTCTTTGGTCGACCAGTTCGGGCCGGATCAAGTGGTTTACAGTAAGCGTCGTGGCTGGAACTCGGTTGACCGGGGGCGGGACGATCCGGTTGAGAATGCTCTGCTGCCAATTTCGGCTTGTGGGCTCATTTTTGGATTAAGGCTTGGACGGTTATCTGCACTCACCCGTCAACCCATTTTGATTGATATGAGTCGAAAACTCAGGCCGTCACATAGCGGTCGCGGCCTTCGTGCTTAGCACGATAGAGAGCCTCGTCCGCCCGTTGCTGCGCCGCCGCGACATCGGCGTCTACGGGATCGAGCGCCGAGATGCCGATGCTGACCGTCACGCCGATTTTTTCGCTATCGACGGAAATCGGTTGGTCACGGACAGCGGCCAGAACACGGTCGGCCAGGATGTTCGCTTCCTTCACGCCGATGCCAGGAGCGAGGATAGCGAATTCCTCGCCACCGAGCCGCCCGAGCAGGTCGGTCGTGCGAAGGCAGCGTTGAACGCGCCGTGCAAACTCCACCAAAACGCCATCACCGGCCGCATGACCATAGGTGTCGTTGACGCGCTTAAAATGATCGATATCGAGTGCCAGGAGCGCGCAACTGCCGGCATAGCGTTTCGACCGTTCGAGTTCGACATCGGAGCGCGCAAGGAAGGAGCGGCGATTGGCGACGCCGGTCAATGGATCGATTGTGGCAAGCCGTTCCAATTCGACGTTCAGCGCGGCGAGTTCGGCCTCCTTGCGTTTGAGATCGGTTATATCGACCCGAGAGGTGATCCGATGTCCACTTGGGGTGCGGATATGCGATATTCGGTACCAGCGCCCGTCTGGCGCGTGCGCTTCATGCGGCAGGACGGAAGCGCCAAACGACGCAGCGCGTTCGCGAATATAAGCATCTTCGCGCCCTGCCAATTCCGGATAAAGGCCGGCCTCGACGCCGATACGCAAAACATCCTCGAAGCCGAGACCCGGAACGATGCGCGCGGCCCAAGCACCAAATGGTTCGGGATACTTCGAATTGAACGTGATGATCTTGCCTTCGGGCGAGAATAAGCAAAACGCGTCGGTGAGCGATTCGATTGCCTCTCGCAGACGCTCGTGCGCTTCGATCGATTTCTGACGTTCTCCCGCGAGCTGCTCGGCCAGGGCCGCCATATCCATCGCCTGCCGTTCGAGCCGTTCGCGGCCGTCCTCCAGCTCGATCAGGGCGCGGCGCAGCTCCGCTTCGCTGGCCGCCAGCCGATCATACGCCTCTTTTCTCGCCGTTATGTCCGACTGGATCGCCATGAAACCGTTGAACTCGCCCGACACATTGGTCGTCGGGCGGATTTCAAGATCGACCCAGTATTGTCGTCCGTCTTTCGCTCGATTGTGGATTTCGCCGCGAAAGGAACGCCGTTCGTCAAGCGCCGCCCGGATATCCTGGGCGCTTTCCTGCGACGTCCCCTCGAATCCGACCAACTCGCGCGGTTTGCGGCCAATTGCTTCGGAAAGCGGGTAGCCGGTAAGCCGCGTGAACCCCTCGTTCACCCATACGATGCGCCGTTGCTCATCCGCGACGATGACGCCATTCGTCGTGCGCTCCACGACTTTGGCCAACCGGTCGAGATCTTCCGTCATCGCATTGGCGAGCGTCATCGCACGTGCGCGGCTGGTCAGCAGTAGCCATGCTGCAAACGACAGGGCGAACGATAGCAGCGCGATTCCGGCAAAGGCGACGACCGGCGTCGTGCGGTCGATCGTTGCGTCCCACGCGGGCGTCGCCCATGCGCGAACGACAAGCAGCTGTTCGGCGACAATGATGGGCAGAAAAAATGACACGCGATCTTCGGGTGCTTTGCCCGATATCGGAACGCGCGAACTTGGCGCACGGTAGCTGAAGACCGGCTGAATTTGGCCGTCGGGCAATCCATCAAAAAGATCGAACTCCAGGAGACCGTCGGCCACGGCGGCCACGCCGCGCACCAGTTCCTCCACGACCATGGGCACGTAAATCACACCCGTTACCGCCGCCCGGCGCTCGGCCACTCCATCTGGTGCGCGGCCGCTGCCGTAGAGGGGTAGGACGAGCAGATAGCCAGGTTTGCCGCTCGTATCCTGCACAAGCTGAATTGGCTCGCTCAGCGCTGGGCCAGCCGTTTCGATCGCCGTTTCGATCGTCGTGCGCCGGAGGCGTTCCGCGCCGATGTCGTAACCCAGCGCGGTGTCGTTGCCCTCCGGAGGCGCGATATAGCGGATAACGTAAAGATCCGTCGCGTCGCCCTCACTGCGGATTGAAAAGTTCGGTGCGCCGTCGCGGCGGACCCGCTCGACGAAATCCGCGACGCGATCTCGTGCCACACGTTCGGCATACCCGAAGCCGCGCACGCCCGGAAACTCGACCGGCAAATTGCGCGCCGATACGAACGCGGCGAACTGCGCGCGATCCGGTGTTCCGTGGGCTATGAAGCTCGCTGCGAGACCGCGCAGACCATAGACCGGCAGTCGAAATCGCTCTTCGACGGTTGTTCGGATTCGGCTGGCGAGCCTGTCCAGACGAATATAGGATTCGGCATCGATGTCTTCGGCAATCCAACGCATCGACGCGAACGCCACCGCAAGACCGATGATCAGAATTGCTACCGCCGCGACTGCGCTGATCAGTCTTTGCGTTCGCATTCGCGCGGCATGCACCGCATCCCTCGCCGTCGAGTAATTCAAATACAAGGCCTCCGGGCAGACCTAGTCGATCAAACGGCTACTATTATAGCTATTCTCGTCCAGCGCGTTTAGGACAGATTGTTCAATCTGCATAAGGCAGAGTATTGGGTACACCGTCACTGTTGGAGAACCGCCCAGTTCGTCCTTTCCATAAAATTCGTGATTTGGGCGCGGTTAATCGAGGGCAGCGCGGTCAGGCTTACGATGCTCTTCCGGTGGCGCGTTTCGGGCCTATCTTCGGGCGAGGGCTTCGACGAACGGTCTTCTGAACTACGAGTCATCTGCCGAGGCGCGTAACTCGCGCCATCATCCCGGAACCACAGCCGACAGAATGCAGCATGAAGCGTATTGAGACCTTTTCTCAGCTTGTTACGCTGTACCAGACCCACCAAAGGAGTGAGCCTGCGGCCGCGATCCATATCGCAATGATGATCGCCAAGCCGGCACGGCTTATAGGCCGTTCGATCATCTCGGCAGCTCGGCTCCGGAACTCCTCGAGCAGAGTCATTGGGATGAGCCGAATGGCCAACATGATGCCGAGCGGCACAATAACAATGTCGTCGAGATAGCCGAGTACAGGAACGAAGTCGGGAATCAGGTCAATCGGCGAGAGCGCGTAGGCTGCTATCACTACTGCGACAACTTTGGCGGCAAGCGGCGTTCGAGGATCTCGAGCAGCTATCCATAACGTCATCACGTCGCGTTTGATGAGGCGTGCCCATTGGTGCGCTCGCGCTCGCCAACCTAAGGCCGTCATCGCGTCGCAATCATCCTGGATTCGCTCATTGCCTGTCGCCCGTCCTTGCTTGGTCTTCTATTCGCGCTGGATTATATGCCTACGGCAGTAGCTCGGCGATGCTGTTACGCATGGTCCGCGCCCTTTCGGGTGGCTTGCGCCGCAATCTTGGAAACGCGGGCGGCGAGGCTCGGAGTCATGCCGTATAGCGCGATGACGGGGGGTGGTGCCGCTCCCATTTTGGCGAGCGTCACGACGGCGCTTGCGATGAATGACGCGACTAGGCGGGCCGACGTTTCCAGATGCGCTTTCGTGTAGATATTCGCATCCTCTCCCGCCTCGTTCCAATCGATGACGGCTGACAGGGCGGCAACCTGCCCCGCAAGGCCCTGAAGCGTCGTCGCGGGCGTTGATACCGCCAACATTAGGGCCGCGTCGTGCGCCCGCTCGATACGCGCGGATTCGTCGCCTTCGGTGTTTTCGCCCTCCAAGATATGCGGCTCGGCGTGCGCCAGGATCGCCAAGACGGGATCGATCGGCGCGCGGCTGGGCTTGCCGGTCTTAGCCATTGTTCGCCCCCGTTGCGGCCATGAATTGCGCGCGTCGTTGCTTGGCGCCGGGATCGATCATATCCCGCAGTTCGCGCAACGCATCCCAAAGGCCGGGTTTAGCGGCCGTGACCGTTTCGCGCGTCTTGTAGACGTTATCGAGCGTGAACCCGAAAGCGTCGGACACTTCGCGCCCTTCGTCGCCGTAGTGAAGGATTCGCTGGGTATCGACGGCCGCGCCGTGTTCCGTCAACGCAAGGTCTACCGCGTCGATTGCACTGTGAAGCTTGCCCAGCGCCGCGACCATCTCGGGCTTGGTCGGCCGGGTCCTCTTTGCCGCGTTGCTCTTGCCCCGCGTGTTATTCTTCGTCTTGGCCATCGGTTTCGGCCCTCCTTTGGCCGTGTCGGTGGTTACGCTCCGGTGGCGCTGCAACGCTGCCGGGGCCGCCTATTGCGCGGTTCCGCCGCGCGCGGCTGCGATCAGCACCCAGCGAAGCGGGTGGAGAAGCCGTTGAGATGCGCCGAGTTCAAACGCGCAATTCCGGCGGCGCGGATCGGATTTAATTGCGGATCTAGATGGGCAAGCGGCGCCGTATCGAAGCGCTCTTGCAGCTTCGCGATGCGAGCCGCGTTGATCGCCTCAAACTCCGCCCGGCGCTTAGCGCCAGCCCATGCGCCCCGCAGAGACGCCGGAAAGCGTTCCTTCGCTGAAGCACCGCCCCACATGGACGCGGCCGTCTTGGCATTGGCCCAGGCTAAGCGAAAGATAGCGGCACGGTCGAACACTTGGGGTTCCGATCAGTTGCGGTTAATCCATACATTATGTATAGTCTATCCATCCCCCAAAGATCAAACATTTTGTAAGGTCTCCGATGCAGAAAAAACCTGCAATTAGTCTTACGGCCGCGCAATGCCGTGCTGCGCGCGCGCTCTTGGATTGGTCGCAAGATGACCTTGCGGCGCGAGCAGAAATTACGCGCACGCCGCTCGCTATGTTCGAGGGCGGGAAGTCCACGCCGTACCAATCCACGCTAGAGCGTCTACGGAAGGCGATTGAGCGCGGCGGCGTAGAAATACTGGACGATGGGGAAGAATCGCGGCGCGGCGGCCCTGGCGTGCGACTACGAGGAAAATAGCCTCTGCGGATTAACGACTTTCCGAGGCTTCTCTATCTCTTATCCAAGCGCGTTTCCTGGCTTCGAAATCGTCTTCTATTTTTGCCCCGGATTGCTTGGAGACTTGTGTGTCGATTGCGGCGCGCGACCAAAGCTGTCGGCGCACTGGAAGCTTGACCGGTGATGGGAGTAAGCGACGCTTTACGCATTTGTCGAAGTCGGACACCGACATGCCGCAATAGGCGGCCGCCTGCGTTCGGTTCAGCAAGGCAGGCCAGCCCTGGATATCCATTGGGCCTTGCCGACTTTCGGTCATGGCGCCTAGTTCCGTGCGATTTTCGTCCTTTCAATTGATACAACATTACCGGTCGGTGGGTTCAAGATTCTGTCGATCGCTGCCCCCAGGCGTTCCAAAGCGTCACGCTTCTCGGCCTCATAGGCGTGTACGTCATAGGTACGGCGCAAGGGTTCCATTGCGTGCCCGAGCACACGTTCTGCAATGTCGTTTGAGATTCCAGCGCCCGACATAAGCGTGCGCGCCGTGCGTCGCAGATCGTGAAGGCGCCAATTCGGGATCGGCTCTTTGGTACCCTTGGCCTTCCGCGCCGCATTAATCGCCGCGTCGAGCGTCGCCTTGCATTTGGAAAAGCCGGAGAACGGCGTCTTGCCGTTGGTCGAAAACACATAGGCGCATTTATTCCGCCGGGGCTGCGCCTCGATCAGCGACTTGAGCTTAGGTGTCAGCGGCACGAGGTTGTCGCGCTTTGTCTTGTATCGAGCGGCCGGAACTATCAGCGTATCGCCGTCGATTTCCGCCCATTGCATCCGGGCGATTTCGTCGCGGCGCTGCGCCGAATACATGAGCGTTCGGACAATACCGGCGAATACCTCATTGACCGAGGGCAGGGCGGCCTCGATCTCTCGCAGTTCATCGGCGGTCAACGCGCGTTGACGGGCGCGTTCGCGCGGCGACGTTTTCGCCATACCCCGAACCACCGGCACCCGGAAGCTATCGTCCTTGCTCGTGGCTTCATACCAATTCAACGCCCGCCGGGTGTGGGCGAGCATCCGATCCGCCAGAGTCGGGCCGTTCTCCTTAGCGATTGAGTCGAGCATATCGACCAAATGCGACTTTCGGAGATCGTGCACCGCGAGGGCGCCAATCCGAGGCTTAACCAGCCGGTCAAACAGCGATTTGGTGTCGTCGGTAGAGCGGAGCTTCTTCGGGCGGGCATAGTCGGCAATGAAGGCGTCTAGGACTTCCCCGATTGTCTGGGCGCCCTTGGCCTTGGCTCGAGCCTCTACCTGCTCGCCCAGGGGGTCGCGGCGGTCGGCAACGGCCCCGGCGTGCTTCTGGGCGATGGTGCGGGCTTGGTCGGGCGTGACCTGCCCATGAAGCCCTAAAGCGATCCAGCGGCGCTTTCCTGCGCCTTTAAGGCGGTACCTGAACCCATAGGTGATTTTCCCCGAGGGAAGGCACCGGGCGACGAAGCCTTGGACCTGGGTATCTGCCAGCAAGTCCCCCGGCTTCATGGCGTCCACCGCGCGCTTGGTAATGGCCTTTCGCATGCGCACCCAAAACGTTCCGGGGTTTACCGTGCACCCAACGTGCACCCGGGCGGGGGGAAAGTCAAGCGGGCATAGGGGAAACCCCGGGAAGTCTAAGAATGCCAATAGATCAGCAAAAAATGACCGTGAGGAAACTCAGGCGGGTCGCGGGGAAATCCAGGGAAGCATGGACTTTTTAATTCGTAATGCGCGGGTCGGGGGTTCAATTCCCTCCTGCGGCACCATTTTTCAAAATCGCAAAAGACCTTCGGCGCGGCGCAGATTTAGGCGGCGTTCTTCGCCGCGTCCTTCATTACGCCGGCGAGCAAACCATATGTCGCGGTCCATGCGGATTCGGTGTCCGGCGTGAACTTGTCGCCCAGGCCCTGCTTCAACGTGAACAGAAGTGCGGCACCGACGATGTCGTAGTGCTCGTCCTTCACGCCGTATTTGACGTGGCGCGCGCCCAGCTTCGCCACCGCATCCGCGATTTTGTCGACTTGGTGCAGATTGGTGACCGCCGTGCCGATCATCTGCATCAGCTTCTTCTTCTGGTCCTTCATGTCTTGCGGGAACATCGCGCGGACTTGCGGCGCGGTCGCGAACAGGCGGTCGTAAAAAATATCCGCCGCCGTGTCGGCGATCGGCGCCACCATTTTGAAGCTCTCTTGGACGAGTTTGACTTGCTCGGGCGTCATCGGCCTTCTCCCGCCAATCCGGGGTTGGGGTCGGCAATCGCGCCGCCCGCAATTTTTGGGGCGCGATTCTCCGAAATCGCCGCGATCTATGCGAATAACGTGCCGACCTCAGGTGGCAGCGCCGCGCAAACAACTATCGCGCCGGCGCGCCCCCGCCCTCACAGCACGTAATAAAGCCCCGCCAGGACCAGCGCGATGGCGCCGTATTTGATGATGTTATAGGCGGTGCGGTTGCGCTTTTTGACGTTCTGCTTGATGTAGGCGCGCAGCTTATAGATCGGCTTATACGCGGCCGAGATCCACGAGATTTTGCCTTGCGCGTCGGCCCCCGTGAACTTGCTGACCACGCCGAAATCCAGCGCGTCGGCCAGCGGCTTGATCGGCCGCCACAGCTGCGTCTTCTCGACGTCGCAGAACAGGATGATGCGCACCACATCCGTCTCGTTGATCGCGCTGTGCAGATAGGTCGGGTCGAACAGCAATTCCTCGCCGTCGCGCCACACATGCGGCACGCCGTCGAGCGTCAGCGCGCATTTCTCCGAATTCGGCGTCAGCAGGCCCAGGTGATAGCGCAGCGACGAGGCGACCGGATCGTGATGCCGGCCCAGGCGCGCGCCCGGCGGCAGCACGGTGAACAGCGCCGAGCGCACCGACGGAATCGAATCGACGATCGCGCAGGTCTGCGGGCACGCCGCTTTGGCACTGGGGTCGCATTCGCGGCTGTACCATTTGAGGCGGTAGAGCCGCCAGCCGCCTTTCTCGAACGTGTTGTAGCCGGGCTCGTCCTTCGCGGGTGCGCGGTTGAACACGCCCGCGTCGCGCAGCGCCTGCGCCTCCGCGCGGATGATCGGATAGGCGGCTTTCAACTGGTCGAGCCCCGGCACGATGCTGGCCGGATAGGTCGCCGATTGCTTGCCGCGCGTGAAAAACGTGAACAGGAAGTTCAGCGGCGCGAACAGCATCACATGGTTCGCGAGATACCGGTGGAATTCGAGCCGGTCCGCGTAACGCGAATAGGTATAGGCGAAGGTCGCGCCGTAAACGCCCAACACCGCCGCAAATTCCCACTTCATCGCGTCCCTTTCCCCGCGTCGCAACTGTCGCTGGCGAAACTACCGAAGGGGATTCGCGCTGGCAAGCCAGCGCCGGAATCCGGCGTCTAGCGGATGCCGTCCTTGTTCGAGAAATCGAGCTGGACGGAGGCGACGTTGGCGCCCCATTCCTCGACCAGCGCCTGCTGGCGTTCGCCCAGGCGCCGGTTCTCGCGCTCTTCCTCGACCTTCGCCAAGTAGCGCACCAGCATCGGCACGCCGTAATAAAGCGTGGCGCCCAGCAACGCGCCCAGGAACGGCCACATATAGGCGTTCAGCGTCCACAGCGGCGTGAAGCGCATATTGCCCACGACCGACAGCAGCACGAACGGCAGCGCGCCCGCGAGATTGAGCGCCCCCACCGCGAACACGCCGCGCTGCTCGGGATCGTCGTCCATCATCAGCATGGCGAGCGTGGGCAGGCCCGCGATCAGCAGATAAACCGCCGTCGTCGGCTGCACCACCAGCAGCGCCAGAAAAATCAGCGCCGCGCCGGACCAGGCGGCGGGCAGAAGCTTCGTGAGCGAGGAGCGCGGAACGATGGCCATCGATCCACGCTAACCCAAATGCAAGGCGAGCACGACGAAGAACAGCGCCAGCGCCAGCGAGCCCGCCGCCAGCGCCGCCGATTCCCGGCCGCGATAGATCGCCTGGCGCGCGCGGTCGATCATCACGAGATCGGCCTTGGAAAGTTTTTCGGTCGCGTTGGCGTATTCGGTTTTGGCGGCGCCGAAGCCGCGCTGATCGGCCTCCAGCCCCACCTTGTCGTCGACCAGGCGCACGAGTTCGCGCAGATCGCCCGCAAGGATCGCGGCCTCCGCCTTGGTGCGGATCAACTCCTTTGTCGCGATGCGCTGATAACGTTCGAGCGTGGGCCGCACCAGCCCGGCGCATTCGCGCGCGAGATTGGGCAGCGAGCCGACGAGATAGGTTTCCTGCAATTCGGCGAGCAGGCGCAGCGCCGCAAGGCGCGCTTCCTCGTCCGCCGCCCCGCCGGCCAGGCCCCGCAGCGCGTTTTCGTCGGCCGAAACGCGCGCGGCAAGGAAGGCGGGCACATGCCGGTCGAAGCCGCGATTGGCGCCGTCTTGATCCTCCAGCGCGCGGTCGATCTCGGGCAGTAAATCGCCGGCCGTTTCGACCCAGCCGTCGACGCTGAGCGGCGACAGGCACGGCATGCGCGGGTCGAGTTCGTAAAGGCAGCGCTCCAGCCCCGCGCCGACGACCGGCTCGTTCGCCCAGCGTCCCAAACGCTCGAAGGCGTTGATGCGCCGCGTCGTGGATTTCTGGTTGGGGTTCGCGGCTTTCTGCGCGTCGGCCCATTCCAGATGCAGGCCCGCCCGGATCGCCGCGTCGATCGCGGGCAGCATCTGGCGGTCGGCGGTGAAGGCGCGGCCCAGGGCGGCGGCGATCCCGTCGGGCCGGAACGCGTAGCCCGCGACCCGCAAGGGTCCGGTCGGATCGAGCGCCATGCACGCGCGCGCGACCAGCGGTCCGTCGCCGTCGCGCGCGGCGGGGCTGCCGGGGCCGGACATGGTGTCGAGCTTGCGCGAAGCGATGTCGTCGGGCAAAGCGCGGCGCGCCCAATCGCGCAACAGGCCGGTGCGCAAAATCGCGGCGGCGGGCTGCGGATTCTTGCCCATGGCGATCGCGATTTCGCGGCCCGTGCGCAAAAGCTTGCCTTCGAACAGGAAGGGTTCGCGCGCCTTGGGCGGCATGGTGAAGCGCGGCAATTGCGGGCGCGATCCTTCGGCCCATTTGGCGAGCGTGGCCAGCGACCAGCGCTCGTTCGGGTCGTCGCACAACAGCCCGCGCAGCAGATCGTACATTTCGGTCGGCGGATTGTATTTGCCGGCCAGCGCGTCCCAGCTGCCCAGCTCCATCCGCTTATCCAGGATCTGCTCGTCCGTCAGATCGGCGAGCGGCCATTCGCCGCGCAGCAAGGCCAGCACCGTAACGCCCAGCGAAAACAGATCGTCACCCGGCGTGCCAAGCCCTTTGCCGTAGGAGTCGCAAATCGCCATTTCCAGCGTTTCGCACACGGCGGGCTGCATCGCGCCGGCGGGGCCGACGGTGGCGGGCCCCAGCGTCAGGCGCGTTTTGCCGTAGTCGTACCAGAACACGTTGTCGGGCCGGATCGCGCGATGCGCCACACCGCGCCGGTTGTATTCCGTCAGCACCTGGGCGGCCGGGATCACGAACATGCGCGCGAGCAGGCGCGCATCCATCGCCTCGATCCGCTTGCCTTTGCGCAGCAGCGGCGGCCCGGCCGGGGTTTCGTAGACCATGGCGAAACGCTGCGCGCCGTCGGGCCAAGTCACGGGCCCCGCTTCCAGCAGCTTGACCACGCCCGCATGTTCGTAAGTGCGCAACTGCGCGCAAGCGCCCACGCGCGGCAATTGTTCGGGACGCGCGACCAGCGCCACGCAAGCCGTGTCCGGGCGGGTCGAATCGCTGGCGGCGAAGGCTTCGGCCAGGGGGCTCGCCATATCCAGCACGGTTTGGGTCGGGTGGATCTTGATCCGCTCGCCCAGCGTGACGGATTCGCGGCCGCCCAGCGCGGCGCGCAAGCCCGCCTCGACGGCGCCGACCGTTGCTTCCGCCAATTCGCCGTCGTCGGCCATGAATCCGATAAACCCTTCCCGCCGCGCAAACGCGGCGCCGGGTATGGAGTTTCACGCCTTGGGCGCCGGGGTCAAGGGCCGGATTTTGGACGTTGTCAGGCGGGCTCGGGGTCGGCCGGCGTCAATTCCAGCAAGGCGGGCGCCTTGTCGATGATCTCCCGCAGAATTTTCTCTGCCAGATCCAGATCGTGCGTGGTGTCGCCCGGCAATTGGCCCAGGAAAGGCGGGCGCGACAGCGTGTTTTTGAGGTTGTAGATCGACCGCAACTCGCGCAGGAACACGTCCTTGGCGCCCAGCGGCAATTCCTTCTGATTGGCGACCGCGCCGATCAGCTCGATCGAGGCCTTCAACATGCGCGTCATCGCGTGAACGCGCGCGGTCAGCAGCCGGCTTTCGAACCCGGCGCGTTCCGCGTCGCCGGGGATCTTCTTGATCCGGTATTCGATCAGAATGCAGAATCCGTCGAAATCCGACGCGGCGTCCGAAAACGTCTTGTAGGCGGCGAAGGACGAATGCGCCACGCCGCTTTTGGCGTGGGCGATCGCCGCGTCGAGGGCGAGAGACTTCTCGTCCAAGGCGCCCAGGAAGCGTTCGGCCTCGGCGGTGGGGTTGACAGTGCGGGCCATGGCCTCAAAGGTGGCGAGAGGACGACATCTGTCCTTCTTAAACGCAGCCGATTAAACGACGATTAACCGCGATGACGCAATTTACCTTGTCCGAACTCGATGCGGCCGCCGAGCGTTTGCGCCGCGCTATACCGCCCACGCCGCAATATCACTGGCCGCTGCTCAGCGCGCGGGTGGGCGCTGAGATCTGGGTGAAGCACGAGAATCACACACCCGTCGGCGCCTTCAAGGTGCGCGGTGGCATTTTGCACATGGCCGATCTGGCTGCGGCGAAGCCGGGGCTGCCGGGCGTGATCTCGGCCACGCGCGGAAATCATGGCCAATCGATCGCCTTCGGCGCGGCGCGCGCGGGGTTGAAGGCGACGATCGTCGTGCCGCACGGCAACTCCACCGAAAAGAACGCCGCGATGCGCGCTTTGGGTGCCGAATTGGTCGAGCACGGCCATGATTTCCAAGCGGCCCTCGAGCACGCGCGCGACTTGGCGGCGTCGCGCGGGCTTCACTTCGTCGGCTCTTTTCTTCCCGATCTGGTGCGCGGCGTCTCGACCTACGCGCTCGAATTCTTTCGGGCGGCACCGGCGCTCGATCGCGTCTATGTGCCGATCGGCTTGGGCTCGGGCATTTGCGGCGTGATCGCCGCGCGCGATGCGTTGGGCCTTGCGACCGAAGTGATCGGCGTGGTCGCGGAAAACGCGCCCGCCTATGCCTTGTCGTTCGAAGCGCATAAGCCCGTCTCGACCAACACCGCCGACACGCTGGCCGACGGCATGGCGTGCCGCGTGCCCGTCGAAGGTGCACTGGAGGTCATCTGGAAGGGGGCGGCGCGGATCGTGCGCGTTTCCGAAGCGCAGATCGAAGGGGCAATGCGCGCCTATTTCTCCGACACGCACAATGTCGCCGAAGGGGCGGGGGCGGCGGGATTGGCCGCAGCCCTCGCCGAAAGACATCTCAATGCCGGCAAGCGGGTCGGATTGATCCTGTCCGGCGGCAATGTCGACCGCGCGATGTTCGCGCGTATTATTTCGCAAAAGGACGACGCATGACCCAGGAGCTGTTCCGCGAGGATTCCTATCTCAAATCCTGCCGCGCGCGCGTGGTCGCTTCGGGGCCGGAAGGCGTCGTGCTCGACCGGACGGTTTTCTATCCGATGGGCGGCGGCCAACCGGGCGATACGGGCACGCTGATTTTTGACGACGGCAAGCGCCTTGCCGTGACCGACACGCGCAAAGGCGAAGCGGGGATTCTGCATCTCCTGGCCCCCGGTTCGGAAGCGCCGGCGATCGGCAGCGAACTCACCGCCGAGATCGATTGGGACCGCCGCCACCGCCATATGCGGATGCACACGAGTCTGCATTTGCTGTGCGCCGTCATCCCGGCGGGCGTGACCGGAGGGCAGATCGGGGCGGAGCGTTCGCGTCTGGATTTCGACCCCGGCGACGTCGTGTTCGATAAGGACAAAATAGAAGCCGAGATCAACCGCTTGATCGGCGAGAACCATCAAGTGGCGCCGCGCTGGATCGACGAAGCCGAACTCGACGCGAAGCCCGATCTGGTGCGCACCATGTCGGTCAAGCCGCCGCGCGGTACCGGAAAGATCAGATTGCTGGATATCGCCGGGGTGGATTTGCAACCTTGCGGCGGTACGCATGTCGCCCGGACCGGGGAAATCGGCCGCATCGCGGTCGAAAAGATCGAAAGCAAGGGCAAACGCAATCGCCGGGTCGTATTGGCGCTTCACGATTAGGATTTGGAATAGCTTGCGCCTATCCCCCCGCATGCTTAACTAAGCGCAATGATTCCTGCCGACACCCTCAAAACCATTCTGGTCGGCCACTCCGCTTTCCTTTTCGGCAAGCAGGGCGGCAAGCGTGCCGATATGCGCGGGCTGGATTTGCTGGGTCTGAAACTGAACGGTGTCAATCTTTCCGCGGCGCTGCTCGGCGACGCGCACGTGGCGGAATGCGAGTTGATCGGTTGCGACCTGTCGGACGCCGACGCGTTCTGCGCCGATTTCGCCACCGCCACGTTGGTCGGCTGCGATATGCGCCGCTTCGACGGGCGCGGGGCGAACTTCGCCAAGGCCAAGCTTTCGGCGTGCGATTTGCGCAACGCCGATTTCCGGCCGGGCAAATCGGTCAAGATGTCCAGCGACCCGGAGCGCAAATCGACCTTCGATGGCGCCACGTTCGACGGCGTCGATATGGGCAAGGCGAAGCTCGACAACGCCAGTTTCGACAATGCGAGTTTCGCCTCGTCCAGCTTCGTCGACGCCGAGATGAACGGCGCGAGCTTCGCGGGCGCGGATTTGACCGGCTGCGATCTGTCCGGGGCTCGCCTTGCCAACGCGAATTTCCGGGGTGCTGCGTTGTGCGGCACGCGCCTGGCCGGTTGCGATCTGCGCGGCGCCACGTTGACGGGTGCGAATGTCGCGGGGGCTTCGTTCGACGGCTCGAATATGGATCAGGCGAAGCTGCCCCAGCCCGCCGAGGGCACGGTGCCGCCCGACTCGCTGAAGGTGATGGTGCGCAACCATGCCGATTGGATGCGCTCGGGCGGGCGCGTGGGGGCCCGCGCCGCGTTCGCGGGGCTGGGCCTGCAAGGGGCCGATCTGGTCGGCGCCGATCTGTCGGGCGCGGCTTTCGACGGGGCGGATTTGTCGGGCGCCTCGCTGATGGGGGCGCGGCTCGTGCTCGCGACCTTCGTCAAGGTGCGGCTCGACGGCGCCATTCTCGACAACGCCGATCTGTCGGGCGCCGTGCTGATGGGCGCTTCGCTGCGCGGCGCCAAGCTGCGCAAGGCGATCCTGTTCCCCGCCGACATCATCGGCAAAGACGGCAAGCCGTCGGGCCGCAAGATCGCGGCCAATCTCACCGATTGCGATCTGCGCGCGGCCGATTTCTCGGGCGCCGATCTGCGTTTCGCGCGTCTGCTGAACGCCAAGACGACGGCCGCGAAATTCGCGGGCGCCAAGCTCGATCAGGCCGAATTGCCGCCGGGCACGAAAACGTGATCTTCCGCGCGGGGCTTGCCGCCGCGCTGATCCTTTGCGCTGCCGCCGCAAGCGCGCAAACGCCGCAAGCCGCGGTCGAATGGGTCGCGATCCGCCACGCCGATAAGGCGGGCGAATACGAATTCTCGGTCGAAATCGACTATCCGCGTTTCCACGGCGTGAAATTCGCCGAAGTGAACGACGCCTATCGCCGCGAGGCGCAAGCCGCCGAGGCGGAAGCGCTCGAAGCCTTCGCCGAACAGCGCGACGACGAATATTTCCGCGGCTGGGAAACGCTCCAGCGCGGTACGGCTGCGCAAATCGGCGTGAATGCGGTCGGCGTTCGCTTGCTCGTTTGGGCCTATACCGGTGGCGCGCATGGCAATGGCGGCACGCTGTGCTCGCTGGTCGATCTGCGGACCGGGAAATTCGCCGCACCCGGCGATGTGTTTTCGGGCGCGGATTGGCGCACGAAGCTGCTGCCGCGCGTCGACAGCGGTTTGCGCCGCTTGTTCAAAACCAAGCCCGGCTTCAGCGATTCCGTGCCGCGCGAAGAACTGCTCGAAGCGCTCAAGGCCGATACGCGCTTCTGTTGGGGCGAAACGGCGCTGACGATCGTGTTCGATCCCTACGAGGTCGGCCCCTACGCGCATGGCACGTACGAAGTCGTGCTGCCTTACGCCAATCTCGCGGCCCTATTGCGCAAAGACGGACCGGTGAAGCTGGGGCGTTAGCTGCGGCGCGGCGCTGCCACGCCGATTTCCGCCGTGATGCGCGAAGGTTCGCCGCCGAGTTCCAAAATGCGGTCGGCCATGCTTTCGGCTTCGGCGCGGTCATGCGTGACAAGCAGCATCGCGATGGGTTTTGCGCGCCATGCGGCCAGCACGAGATCGCGGCTTTGTGCCGCCATCTCCGCATCGAGGGAAACGAAGGGCTCGTCCAGCAGCACGAGTTCGGGCGCCACGGCGAAGGCGCGGGCGATTGCCGCGCGCCGCGACATGCCCAGCGACAACGTGCCGGGATAGGAATCCGCAAAGGGCAACAGGCCGAGCGTGTCGAGCAGCTTATCGGCCAAGGCCGGATCGGGCGTTTCTTGGGCAAGGCGCAAATTCTCGCGCACCGTTCGCCAAGGCAGCAAGCGTGGTTCCTGAAACACCGTGCCGATGCGCGGGCTTTGGCCGCGGCGCCAGTCGAGCGTGCCGTCGAAGTTGCGCTCCAACCCGCCGGCGATGCGCAGCAACGTCGTCTTGCCGCAGCCGGACGGGCCGACGATCGCGACGATCTCGCGTGCCCCAAGTTCGATGTCGATTTCGCCCAGCACGTGCCGCGCGCCGAACGCTTTGCGCGCGATATGCAGGCGAAGGATCACATCCGCCATTTCGCGACCCGCCTTTCGAGCGGCTGGAACGCCGCCCATTCGATCAGTTGCACGACCATCACGAAGGCGAGCGCGTAGGCAAGGATCGCGGTCACGTCGAAAAGCTGGAAATGGATCTGGATCTGGAAGCCGACACCGTTGCTGCGGCCCAGCAATTCGACGACCAGCACGATCTTCCAGATCAGTGCCAGGCCCGAGCGCGCCGCCGCGACGATATAGGGGGCGAGCTGCGGCAGGATCACATGGCGCAGCACGCGGCCGTGCTTCATGCGGAAGCTGCGCGCCATTTCCATCAAGGCGGGGTCGAGCGCGCGGCTGCCTTCGCGCAACGTGACCGCCGTGTTCGGCAATTTGTTGAGCGCCACGGCGCCGATCGCGGCGGCCTCGGTCAGGCCGAACCACACATAGATCAGCACGATCAGCACCAGGGCCGGCATGTTCAGCAGCAGCGTGACGGCGCTGTCGAGGGCGGCGTCGAGGCGGCGCCAGCGCCCCATCGCAATACCTAAGGCGCTGCCCAGAAAAAGCGTCAGCGTGAACGCGGCGGCGACGCGCGCCAGCGTGATGCCAAGATGAAGCGGCAACGTGCCATCGGAAGACAGCCGCCACATTTCGAATGCGACGTCGCTGAAGCTCGGCAGTAAGCGATTATCGGCCAGCATCGCGCCGACTTGCCAAATCGCCAGAAAGCCGAGCGTCGAAGCGATCCGCGGGAGCAGGCTGTGGGTCACGCGCTTTCCCGCCACTCGACCGGCCAGAACGTGCCCGGCGGCACGGATGTGGCCGGGCCGACCAAAGCGGGCCCGCCGATGCGCGCGAGCAGGGCGTAGAGCTTCGACGCGGCGTCGCGCTCGTCGGCGCCCCATCGGCGCGGCATGCCGGCGCGATACCAATCGCGAAGTTTGAGAAGCTCGCCGTCGTCGGCCACATTGGTCAACGGGCGCAAACGCCGCCATTCGTCGTCCGACCGCGCGAGGATTTCGCGCGCTTGGCGCGACGCGGCAAGGAAGCCCGCGAGCGTTTCGCGATTGCGCTGGGCCCACGCGGTCGAAAACGTGTAGCCGAGATAGGGCACGTTCGCGCCGATCCCCAATTCCGCGACCGCCTCTTCCACCGCCATCACGCGGCGCGCCCCCGCCGCTTCGGCGCGCGCGGCGAAGGGCCAGAAGGTCAACACCGCGTCGAGCCGGCCGAGTTTCATTTGTTCGGCCAACAGCGACGGTGCGGCGAAGCTGCGCTCGCTCGCGGCGTCGAGATCGATCCCGAGGCGATCTTGCGCGTAGGCGCGCAAGATCAGCCAGCTTTTGTCGAGCGGCGAGCCCGCAATACCTAGCCGCTTGCCGACAAGGTCGGCGACTTTGCGCACCGGCGACGCGTCGGGGGCGATCAATGCGCCAACGGCGTTGGAGAAGGGCACGAAGCTCCAATCCGCCCCCGTGGCGCGCTGGCGTGCGACCCACATCCAATCGACGACGATTGCGTCGACCTGCCCCGCTTGCAGCGCGATCTGTGCGGCTTGCGGTGCCGCCAATTCCTGCGGCGCGACGGGTGCGAGGCCGTGCGTGCGAATTACGTCGATCTCCCACGACACCGTGCCGAAGCGCAGCACGCCGACCCGGATGGCGGGCGCGGCGATGGCGATTGCGGGGCGTGAGGCGGCGGCGAGAAGAAGGGCCGAGAAGCGGCGGCGGGCGAGCATGCGGTCGCTATTCCAGAAAGGTCATATCAATGGTACCAACCCGTTCCCGCCATTGCCAGCGGGGCTACGAGTCGGGAGAGGGCGTCGATGAGCTTTTCCAGGATGTTCGCGAATGTGGTCGCGTTGGTCGGCGGCGGTGCGGTGGCGCTGCGGCGGATGCGCGACGGCGATCCGACTCCGGCTTGGGGCAGTGCGCCCGCAATCCCTGCGGCCAAGCCGCAAGGTGCGGTACCGACCTTGAAGATGCCGACCGCGCAAGGCTGGGCGCCGGGGCAAGTGCCGATGGCCGCGCCGGGTTTGAAGGTGAACGCCTTCGCGCGCAACCTCGACCATCCGCGTTGGATCTATTGTCTGCCGAACGGCGACGTGCTGATCGCGGAATCGAGCAGCGTGCCGGGGCCGGTGAAAACCATTTTCGGCCTCGCCACGCGCGCCACGATGGAGCGTGCCGGCGCCATCGTGCCCAGCGCCAACCGTATCACGCGTTTGCGCGACGCCGACGGCGACGGTGTCGCCGAAATCCAAGCGCCGTTCATGGAAGGCTTGAACCAGCCTTTCGGCATGGCGCTGGTCGGCGACACGTTTTACGTCGGCAACACCGATGGCGTGATGGCGTTCCCCTATGCGAAGGACGCGACGCGTATCGACGCGCCCGGTAAGCGCGTGACGACCTTCAAGCCCGGCGGGCATTGGACGCGCAGCCTGCTCGTGAGCCAAGACGGCACGAAGCTTTATGCGGGCGTGGGCTCGCTCACCAATATCGCCGATGAGGGCATGGAAGCCGAGGAAGGCCGAGCCGCGATCCACGTGATCGACATCGCGAGCGGCACGAGCCGCATTTTCGCCGGCGGCTTACGCAATGCCGTGGGCATGGCGTGGGAGCCGACGACAGGCAAATTGTGGACCGTGGTCAACGAGCGCGACGGGTTGGGCGACGAAACGCCGCCCGATTATCTGACCTCGGTGGTCGATGGCGGGTTCTATGGCTGGCCCTACAGCTATTGGGATCGCATCGTCGACGATCGCGTGCCGCAGAATCCCGATTTGGTCGCGCGTTCGATCACGCCGGATTTCGCGTTGGGCGGGCATACCGCGTCGCTCGGCCTGTGCTGGATGCCGGCGGGCACGCTGCCGGGCTTCCCCGACGGCATGGTCATCGGCCAGCACGGCTCGTGGAACCGCAGCAAGCTCAGCGGCTACAAGGTCGTGTTCGTACCGTTCGAAAACGGTAAGCCCTCGGGCCCGTCGCGCGACATTCTGTGGGGCTTCCTGGCGCCGGACGAAAGCGTGTCCTATGGCCGCCCGGTCGGCGTGACGCTCGGCCCCGACAATTCGCTGCTGATGGCCGACGACGTCGGCAACGTCATCTGGCGCGTGACGGCGGCGTAGGGCGGCGGGTCTTCGGTTCGTTCACCGCACCCCAGAAAGCACGACGCCCGAGAATCCCTTTTGGGATGCTCGGGCGTAGTGGCGGACAGGGTGGGATTCGAACCCACGATACCGTTGCCGGTATTTCAGTTTTCGAGACTGACGCCTTCAGCCACTCGGCCACCTGTCCGCAACGTCTTCGCGGTCTCGAAGGGCCGGGAACCTAACCCCGAACGTCGCGCCGGGCAAGTGTCGTCATTCGCCTTTGGAATCCGGGGCTTCGTCGACGCGGTGGGTCAGGATTCGCGGGTTGATCCCGTTCGCCAGCACCCAGGCGAGCGCCACGCACAGGCCGAACACGAAGGTCAGCGCATGGGTGAGAATGGCGAAGGCCAGGGCCGCTTCCGCCGGCACGCCGAAGATCGACAGCGCGAACACCGCTGCCGCGTGGAACACGCCGATCCCACCGGGGGCGGCGGGCACCAAGAAGGCGAGCGAGATCACCGCCACGGTGAAGATCGCCATGGTCGGGCGCAGATCGGGCAGGATCGCATCCATGCCGAAATAGAACGATGCGGCGATCAAGCTCCAGATCGCGGCCGTCCATAAGACGGCACCCAGCGCCACGCGCGGCCTGGCGAGCACGCTCAACCCGTCGAGCAAATGGCCGAGCGGCGCGATAAGGCGCGTCGGCAAGAAACGCGCGGCCACGCGCAACGCGAGCCCACGAAAGCGCAAGCCGATCGCGAACACGACGAGGCTTGCGATCAACGCGGCCGCGAAGATCGGCAGCCCGCGCGAGATCGCTTCCGGAATTTGCGACATGCGCGACATCGCGATCAGCAGCAAACCCAGCGCGCCGAACAAATCGCATAGCCGGTCGAGCACGATCGCCGACGCGCCGCTGCCCGCGGGCACATTCGCGCGCTTGTGCAGCAGCCAGATCATCGCGACTTCGCCCGCGCGCATGGGCAGCAGCGAATTGACCGAATTGCCGACCGCATGCGTGCCGAACGCGTCGTTGACCGTCAGCCGCTCGCCTTGGCCGGTCGCGCGCACGAACATGCGCATGCGCATCGGCCGCACGATCAGCCACAAGCCCCAGACTGCCAGCATGGCGGCGAGTTCGGGTATCGACGCGCCCGCCAGCTCCCGGCCGACCGTTTTCCAGTCGACCAGCAGGGCCAACCCCGCCACAGCGGCCAGGGTGACGGGGATCCAGGCCCAGCGCAGCAGCCGGGCCGCTCCCGAAGGGGCGGTTTGGGTCATCGAGGGCCGGGGTGTAGCAGGGTTTGCAGGTCCTGTCCGCAATCGACTATACTTGCCCGATCAAGCGCTTAGCCTGTGGTCGCCAGGACCGCCTTGCGCGCTTGACAGGCCCGAGAACCCGCGTATATTCCGCGCCCTCACGCCGCGAGGGCCCTTCCAGGCTCGTCGCGGCCGGTTTTTTGCGCGGTTTCGTCGTCCTTGGCCCTTCGGCCGCCCGGATACGCGGAACCTGGAGAACGGCAAGATGTACGCAGTCATCCGCACCGGCGGCAAGCAATACAAAGTCGCCAAGAACGACGTCGTCGTCGTCGAGAAGCTGGCCGGCGAGGCCGGCAAGACGGTCGAACTGAACGACGTTCTGATGGTCGTCGACGGCGCCACCGCTAAGGTCGGCGCGCCGACGCTGGCCGGCGCCAAGGTCACCGCGACCGTTCTCGAGCAAGGCAAGGGCGACAAGGTCCTGGTCTTCAAGAAGCGCCGCCGCAAGAACTCGCGCCGCAAGAACGGCCATCGCCAGTTCGAAACGACGCTGCGCATCGTCGATATCAAGGTCGCCTGAGGGAGCACGGGATATGGCACATAAGAAAGCAGGCGGTTCTTCCCGCAACGGTCGCGATACCGAAGGCCGGCGCCTCGGGTTGAAGCGCGCGGGCGGCCAGACCGTCCTCGCCGGCAACATCCTCGTGCGTCAGCGCGGCACGGTTTACGTCGCCGGCAAGGAAGTCGGCATGGGCCGCGACCACACGCTGTTCGCGCTGAAGCCGGGCAAGGTGAAGTTCCACAAGGCCGGCGGCAAGACGATCGTCTCGATCGACGTGGCTCCGGTGCCGGCCGCCGCCGAATAGGCGCCGCCGACCCTTCGCCACGAACGGATTACGGAAGGGGAGCGGCCGCCAAGGCCGCTCCCCTTCGCGCATTTAGAGCCCGAAAACGATGAAGTTTCTCGATCAGTGCAAAATCTTCGTGAAGTCCGGCGACGGCGGTGCGGGCGCCGTCAGCTTCCGGCGCGAGAAATTCATCGAATATGGCGGGCCCGACGGCGGCGACGGCGGGCGCGGTGGCTCGGTCTTCATCGAAGCGGTCGCCAATCTCAACACGCTGATCGATTATCGCTACCAGCAGCATTTCAAGGCCGAGAAGGGCCATCACGGCGAAGGCCGCCAGCGTTCCGGCCTGTCGGGCCAGGACATCACGCTGAAAGTGCCCGTCGGCACGACGATCCTGGAAGACGATCAGGAAACCGTGGTCGTCGACATGATCGAAGCGGGCCAGCGCGTGATGCTGTGCAAGGGCGGCGATGGCGGCTTCGGCAACACGCATTACAAAAGCTCGACCAATCAGGCGCCGCGCAAAGCGCTGCCCGGCTGGCCCGGCGAAGAACGCTGGCTGTGGCTGCGTTTGAAGCTGATCGCCGATGTCGGCTTGGTCGGATTGCCCAATGCGGGCAAGTCGACGTTCCTGGCCGCCACCACGTCGGCCAAGCCGAAGATCGCCGATTATCCCTTCACCACGTTGAAGCCGCAGCTCGGCGTCGTGCGCATCGACGACGAGGAACTCGTCGTCGCCGATTTGCCCGGATTGATCGCGGGTGCGGCCGAAGGCAAAGGCCTCGGCCATCGCTTCCTCGGCCATGTCGAGCGCTGCGGCGCGATCCTGCATTTGATCGACGGCACGCAGGATAAAGTCGCCGCCGCCTATAACCAGATCCGCGACGAACTCGAAGCCTATGGGGCGGGCATCGAATCGAAGCCGGAGATTCTCGGCCTCAACAAGATCGACGCGATCGAGCCCGAGGATCTGAAAAAGAAACTCGCCGCCTTGAAGCGCGCGGCCAAAAAGCGCGGCGGCGGTCAGGCCGTCCTGGCGCTGTCGGGTGCGGCGGGCAAGGGCGTGAAAGAAGTCTTGCGCGAACTCGTGCCGCCCGTGCTGGCGCGTCGCGTCGAGGACAAGGCCGCGCGCGACGCGATGCGCCGCGACGACGATTACCGATGAAAGCCGCCACCACCCCCTTCGCCGCGACGAAGCGGATGGTCGTGAAGACCGGTTCGGCGTTGATCGTCGACGACGCGGGCGCTATCCGCAAAGCGTGGCTCGACAAGCTCGCCGACGATATCGCCGTGCTGGTGAAGCGCGGCATCGAGATTGCGGTCGTTACGTCGGGGGCCGTCGCCATCGGGCGCTGGAAGCTCGGCTTCGGAAGGCGCGGCTTGAAGATCGAGGAGAAGCAAGCCGCCGCCGCGACCGGGCAAGTGTGGCTCGCCCATGCTTGGGCCGAAGCGTTGGGCGCGCGCGGCATCGTCGGCGCGCAAGTGCTGCTGACACCCGACGATACCGAAGCGCGCCGCCGTCACCTCAACGCGCGCGCGACGGTGGCGAAATTGCTCGACGCCAAGGCCGTGCCGATCATCAACGAGAACGACACGATCGCGACCGAGGAAATTCGCTTCGGCGATAACGACCGTTTGGCCGCGCGCGTAGCGCAAATGGCCTCGGCCGATACGCTGATTCTGCTCTCCGATATCGACGGGCTTTACACCGCCGATCCGCATTCCAATCCCGACGCCAAGCATATTCCGGAAGTGTCGGAACTGACGCCCGAGATTCTCGCGATGGCCGGCGAAGCGCGGCCCGGCTATTCGTCGGGCGGCATGGTGACGAAACTTGGTGCCGCGCGCATCGCGCTGGGGGCCGGTTGCCGCATGGGGATCGCACTCGGCAAGCGCGACAATCCGTTGATGGCGCTGGAACAGGGTGCCCGCGTGACGTGGTTCGTGCCGCAAGGCTCGCCCGCGTCGGCGCGCAAACGCTGGATCGCATCGACCGTGCAGCCCGCCGGGTCCGTCGTCGTCGACGATGGTGCGGCCGCCGCGCTTGCGCGCGGCAGTTCGCTGTTGCCCGCGGGCGTCGTTTCGGTCGACGGCGAATTCGATCGCGGCGACGCGATCCGCGTGCTGGACAAAGCGGGCCGTGAGTTGGCGCGCGGCCTCAGCGCCTATTCCGCCGCCGACGCGCGCGCGATCCAGGGCCGCAAATCGGCGGAAATCGCCGAGCTGCTCGGCTATCGCGGGCGCGACGAACTCATCCACCGCGATGATCTCGCGATGGCGGGAGGGCCGGGACGATGACGATCTTTAACCCGATCCGACCGTGTGCCGGCGATTTGCCGCCGCCCGCCCTTCGCCGTAAAGTTGCCGGATAAGAATCATGACACCCGCCGAACCCGCCGCCACGAATTCGACCGACCTGGACCTTAAAGCGACGATGCTCGCGATGGGCAAACGCGCGCGCGAAGCCGCTGCAGCACTGGCCCAGGCGCCGACCAAGGTCAAGAACGCCGCTTTGCGCGCCGCCGCCGACAAGCTGCGCGCCGCGACCGATGCGATCCTCGCCGCCAATGCGCGCGACATCGCCTTCGCGATGGACAACGGCAACTCGGCCGCGATGGTCGATCGCACGCGCCTCGATCCCAAGCGCGTCGAAGCCATCGCCAAAGGCTTGGAGGACGTCGCCGGTTTGTCCGATCCCGTCGGTTCGATTCAGGCGGGCTGGACGCGGCCCAACGGTTTGCTGATCAGCCGTGTGGCCGTGCCGATCGGCGTCATCGGCATCATCTACGAAGCGCGGCCCAACGTGACCGCCGATGCGGGCGGGTTGTGCTTGAAGTCGGGCAACGCGTGCATCCTGCGCGGCGGGCAGGAAAGCTTCGAATCCTCGATGGCGATCGTCGGCGCGATGCGTGCGGCCCTTGCCGCCCATGGCTTGCCGGAAGACGCGATCCAATTCATCCCCACGCGCGATCGCGCGGCGGTCGGGCATCTGCTGAAGCTCGACGGTTACGTCGATACGATCGTGCCGCGCGGCGGCAAGTCGCTGATCGAACGCGTGATGAAGGAAACGCGCATTCCGGTGATCGCGCATCTCGAAGGCCTGTGCCACACCTATGTGCACGAATCGGCCGATATCGAGATGGCGCGCAAGATCGTGATGAACGCCAAGATGCGCCGAGTGTCGGTGTGCGGCGCCACCGAGACGCTGCTGATCGACCGCACGGCCTTGGCGACGCATGGCCCTGCGATCCTCGACGATCTGATTTCGGCGGGCTGCGAGATTCGCGGCGACGACGAGGTGCGTAAGCTCGACACGCGCGTCGTGGCCGCGACCGAAGCCGATTGGACGACCGAATATCTCGACGCGATCCTGGCGGTGAAGACCGTCGCCGGGCTCGACGATGCCATTGCACACGTGAACAATTACGGCTCGCACCACACCGACGCGATCGTGGCGGGCGACAAGGATGCGGCCGACGCATTCCTCGCCCGCGTCGACTCCGCGATCGTGCTGCACAACGCGTCGACCCAATTCGCCGATGGCGGCGAATTCGGCTTCGGCGCGGAAATCGGTATTTCCACCGGCCGCTTGCCGCCGCGCGGGCCCGTCGGCGCCGAACAGCTCACGACCTATAAGTACGTGCTGCGCGGGGCGGGTCAGACGCGGCCGTGACACTGCCTTCGCCCGGTCTGGTGCTGCAATTGCCGGCGCTGGGCCGCGTGCCCCGCAAACGCGTCGGCTTGCTCGGCGGCTCGTTCAATCCGGCGCATGACGGGCATATCCATATCGCGCGCGAGGCGTTGAAGCGCCTCAACCTCGACGAGGTTTGGCTGCTCGTCAGCCCGCAAAATCCGCTGAAAAGCCCGGCCGAGATGGCGCCGCTCGCATCGCGTTTGGCGAGCGCGAAAGCGCAATGCGGCGCCGATCCGCGCTTGCGGGCGGTGTCGCTCGAAACCGCGATGGGCACGCGCTACACGGCCGATTCGCTCGCCGTCTTGCGCCAACGCTTCCCCAAAACACGCTTCGTTTGGCTGATGGGGGCGGACAATCTCGGACAGATCGACCGCTGGCAGCGCTGGCGGTCCATATTTCACGCGATGGTCATTGCCGTGTTCGCGCGCCCCGCGTATGATGTCAAAGCATTGGCCGGAAAGGCGGCGCGGGCGTTATCCACAGTCCGGGTCGCGCCTTCGCGGGCGCGGTCCCTGGCGACGTTCGATCCGCCGGCCTGGACGTTCTTCCCCGTCCGGCACCACCCGGCCTCCGCCACGCGGCTGCGCGCTTTGACCAAACGCGCGAAACCGGGGCGGAGCGCTCGGTAGACGGACGCGAAGCATGACCGGCATGGTCGATGCAGAGGATCATCGTCGTCACCCGAGCCTGTCGAGGAGAGCGAAGATAGCCACTGCGAAGCGCAAGACCGTCGGCGCCACAAAGACGGTTCTCAAAGTCGTCGAAAAAACCTTGGACGACGACAAGGCGGCCGATCCGGTCGTCATCGATCTCGCCGGCCGCACGCCCATCGCCGATTACATGGTCGTCGCCAGCGGGCTTTCCGCCCGCCACGTTCAGGCGATGGCCGAACATCTCGTCGAAAAACTCAAAGAAAAAGGCCTGAAGAGCATCCGCGTCGAGGGTGTGGCGCAGGGCGACTGGGTATTGATCGACGGCGGCGACGTGATCGTCCACCTGTTCCGCCCCGAATTGCGCGATCACTACGGCATCGAAAAAATGTGGGGTGCCGATTGGTCGCGCGCAGAAGCGGCGCGCGCCTGACGGCTTGAAAGGCGGCGGCGCAATCGACGCGCCGCCGGAACGACGATGCGCTTGATCATCTGCGCGGCCGGCAAGGCCCGCGGCACGGCGGAAGACGCGCTCGTCGCCGAATATGCGAAGCGGCTGAAACCCGCCCCCGCCGGGCTGGGGCCGCTCGACATCCGCGAAATCGAAACCAAGGAACGCGAGGCGTCGCGCCGCAAGGACGACGAGGGCGCGAAGTTGCTTGTACAGATCCCCGAGGGCGCCCCGCTGATCGCGCTGGATCCCAAAGGCAAGGCGCTGTCGACCGAGGAATTCGCGGCGCTGCTGGGCCGTATCCGCGACGAAGGCCATGCGAATTTGGCGTTCGTCATCGGCGGCGCGGATGGGCTTGCGGCACCGTTACTCGCCAAAGCGCGCGCGAAAATCAGCTTCGGGCCGATGGTGTTTCCGCATTTGCTGGCGCGCGCGATGCTGGCCGAACAGCTTTACCGTTCGGCCTCGCTGCTCGCCGGCCACCCCTATCATCGCGGTTAGTTACGCGACGGCTTTATCCAGCACGCGGCGCAGGGTTTCGATCTGCGGCGTCAGATCCTGGGGATGGTTGCCGACGAAGAAGCCCCGGTCGTGGGCGAGTTCCGCATTCGGCGTGCCGTTCCCGGCGATCGAGTAATCGTAATACTTGATCGTGTCGTGGCGCAGGAAGCAGCCGCCGGTGATGATGCGGAACCCGATATCCGCCTGCTTCAATGCCGCGAAGATCTTCTCGCGGTCGAGATCCTTCTTCGGATTGAGGATCATCGTGAAGCAGAAGGACGAGCTTTTGCCGTGTTCGCGCTGGATGATGAAATTCTCGTCGCCGGCGAACAGCTTCTGGAACAGCGCCAGGTTCTTGCGCCGGGCGGCGGTCATCGCGGGCAGTTTCTTGAGCTGCTCGCTGCCGACCGCCGCTTCCATTTCCAGCGGGCGCACGTTGTAGCCGGGGAACAGGAAGCGATAGGCCTCGAAATGGTCGCTCGCCCCGCGCTTGTACAACGGCGAGTCCGTTGGGATGTCGCGCGTCCAGCCATGGGCGCGCATGCATTTCAGCAGATGGTAAAGCTCCAGATCGTCGGTCAGAACGATCCCGCCTTCCATCGTCGAGATGTGGTGCGAGAAGAAGAAGCTGAACGTGTTGAGATCGCCGAGCGTGCCGGCCTTCTGGCCCGACGGCAATTCCGCGTCCATGGATTCGCAATTGTCTTCCATGAACCACAGCCCGTGCTTGTCGCAGAATTTGCGCATCACATCGAGCTGGCACGGATTGCCGAGGATCGATACGGCGAGCAGCGCCTTCGTGTCCTTGGTCAAGGCCGCTTCCAGCTTCGACACGTCCATGTTCAGCGTGTCGAGCTCGACATCGATGAACCGGCATTTCAGGCCGTATTGCTGCAGCGGGTGATAGGTGGTGCTCCACGAAATCGCGGGCACCAAAACTTCGTCGCCGCGCTTCAACGGCCGCGTCGAGTGATAGGCGAGTGCGGCGATCGAAATCAGATTCGCCGACGAGCCCGAATTCACCATCACGCCGTATTTCTTGCCGTGATAGGCGGCGAATTCGGCTTCGAATTTCGCCACGCGCTCGCCCATCGTGAAACGGCCGGACGCGATCACCGCTTGCAGCGCGTCGATCTCTTCCGGACCCCAGGACGGCGTGGCCAATTCATAAAACATCAGAACGGCCCCTTGAACTGAAGCTGATAGGCGAGTTTCGTGGCCGCCGGATCGGGCGCCCAGGCGGGCGCATCGGGCTTGGCCAGCGCATAGGCCGCCGCCGCGATCGTGCCGGGGTTGGGATAGAACGCGTTCTCCAACTCGGGCGAGGGCGGGCAGGGTGTAGGCGCGAAGCCCACGCGCTTGATCTGGATCGGGCCTTCGCCGGCGAGCGCTTCGGCAAGCCGCGCCGCGATCTCGGCCGACGCACCGCAATTGAGCCAGCCATTGTCCGCGATCAGCACTTTGCGCGTGCGCCGGGCACTTTCGATGATCGTGTCGGTGTCGAGCGGAGCAAGCCAAATCGGGTCGATCACTTCGGCCGACACGCCCGCTTCCGACAGCAACTCGGCGGCGCGCAAGGCTTCGACGACCATGTTCGACACGCCCACGATCGTCACGTCGCGCCCGAAACGGCACACGCGGCTGCGGCCCGGCGGCACGACGTAAGCGCCTTCGTTGACGACCGCCTCGGTCGGATAGAGCAGGCGGTGCTCCATCATCAGCACCGGGTTGTCGTCGCGGATCGCGGCGATGGTGCAGCCCTTCGCGTCATGCGCGTTGGACGGGGCCGCGACCTTCATGCCGGGCAGATGCATGAACAGCGAGTGCAAAGCCTGGCTGTGTTGGGCACCCTGGCCCCAGGATTTGCCGATGATCGACCGCACGACCATCGGCACTTTCACCTGGCCGCCATACATGTAGCGCGCCTTGCTGGCGATGTTGACGATCTGGTTCATGCACAGCATCAGGAAATCCATGCGGATATGCACATGGATCGGCCGCATGCCGGCCATCGCGGCCCCGATCGCGACACCGGTCATCGCGTCTTCCGACAACGGCGTGGTGAACACGCGATCCTTGCCGAAGCGTTCGAGCAATCCGCGCGTCGAGCCTTGGATCGATTTATGGTCGTCGACGTCCAGGCCGAACAGGAAGACCTTCTCGTCGCGCGTCATTTCCAGCGCCACGGCTTCCGACAGCGCGTCGACATAGCGCAGCACGCGCCGCCCGTCTTCCATGCGGCCGGGCCAGGTCAGCGGCGGCGGGGGGAGTTTCTTACGCGAAGACATCGCTATACAGCTCCTTCGCGTCGGGCCAGGGCGAGGTCTCGGCGAATTGCACCGCAGCGGCGAGCTCCGCTTCGATCTCCGCGTCGATCGCGGCTTTGACTTTCTTGTCGAGCTTTTTGGCCAGCACGACGACCGGATCTTTCTTCTGCCACTTCGCAAGATCGGCTTTGCTGCGGAACCCGGCGTCGTAATCCTCGCCGGGGCCGACATGCTCGCGCCAGCGCCAGGTCATGCATTCCAGGAAGATCGGCCCGCCACCTTTGCGCATCGCGGGCAACGCCTTGGCGATGTGGTCGCGGATCTTCACGGTGTCGGAATCGGCAAAGCGCGCCGCCGGAATGCCATAGGTGCGCACACGCTCGCAGAGTTTGTCGGTCGCCCAGCGCTTGGCGAGCGGCTCGTGAATCGCGAAGCCGTTATTCTCGCAAACGAAGATCACCGGCAGCTTGTGCAGGGCGGCGAAGTTCAGCGTCTCGGGGAAGCAGCCTTCTTCGGAGGCGCCATCGCCCAGGAAACACGCGACCACGGCGCCGGTCTTGCGCATTTTCTGCGCCATCGCGAAACCGGCGGCGACCGGCACGGTCGTGCCGACGACGGCCGAACAGCCCAGCACATTCGCCTTCATATCGACGAGGTGCATCGAGCCGCCCTTGCCGCGTGCGCAGCCCGTGTCCTTGCCGAACAATTCGGCCATCATGGCGTTCAGGTTGCCGCCCTTGGCGAGATAGGTGGCGTGGCCCCGATACGTGCCCGACACGGCGTCGCGCGGTTCCAGCGGATCGCACACGCCGACGGCGATGCCTTCCTGACCGATCGACAGATGGACGGGGCTTTTGATCTTGTCGGAGGGGTAGATACGCGCCACCTCCTCCTCGACCCGGCGGATGCGCCGCACGGCGCGGTAGAGCCGGGCCGGATCGGCCTTTTTCGGCGGGACGGGTTTCGGGGCGGGCATGGCTCTCCCTAGGGTGCCGACTCGACGCCTGGGATCGTACCGGTCCCCCTCGAATCCGCCAAGTTCAGTCCTGAAAAGCGTCGTCGGGCTCGTAAACCACGATGCGGCTGCCGGGGGCGTTGATGCGGATCTCGACCTCGATCAAATGGCCGAGTTTCTCGCGCACCGCTTGGCGTTTTTCCGGCGGCACGACGAAGGCCATGAAGCCGCCGCCGCCGGCCCCCAGCAGCTTGCCGCCGACGGCCCCGGCCGAAATCGCGGCATCGTGGATCGCGTCGATCTCGGGCGTCGACACGCCCTCGGCCAATTCGCGCTTCAGGCGCCAGGCTTCCAGCAGCAGCGTGCCCAATTCCAGCATCGGCCGGCGGGGGGCGGTGATGATCGCCTGCGCTTCGTCCACCATCTCGCGCATCCGGTGCAGGTTGCGCTCCTTGGCGTCCATATTGGCGATCTGTTTCTTCGCCATGGTCATCGCGAAGCGCGACAAGCCGGTAAAGAACAGCATCAAGCTGCCTTCCAATTCGTCGCGGCGCTCGCGGCCGAGGATCAACGGCGTGACGGCGAACGAGCCGTCGCGCTCGAAATCGATCCGGTTCAATCCGCCATAAGCGGCCCAGACTTGGTCCTGCGAGCCCACGGGTTCGCGGATCACCTCTTGCTCGATGCGCAGCGCGTCCTTGGCGAGTTCGTCCTTCGACACCATGCGCCCGCGCATCGCGTGCAGCGCGTTCAGCAGGCCGACGGTGAAGGACGAGGACGAGCCGAGGCCCGAGCGCGCCGGCAGATCGCCGTCATGGTGGATTTCCAGGCCCCGGCGTTCCTTCATATCCAGCAAGATCGCGCGCACGGCCGGATGGTCGATTTCGAGCAGGTCGTTGACCAGTTCGATCTTGCTCCAGACGATGCGATAGCGGTGCTCGAAAAAGGGCGGCAAGCGCCGGACAGAGATATTGCAGTATTTGTCGATCGCGGTGCCGATCACCGCTCCGCCGTGCTTCAGGTACCATTTCGGGTAATCGGTCCCGCCGCCGAACAGCGACAGGCGATAGGGCGTGCGGCTGATGATCACGGGCTTGGCGACTCCGGCGGGAAATTCTTATCCTGACTATCGCCCGAAGCCCCATCACTTGCCAAGTGAACGGACCTGACTTAGACCCAAGCGGACTTCTCGGGAAGGAACGAAAATGGCGCAGAAAACGCGGATTCTCGTGACCGGCGGTGCGGGCTATTTGGGCTCCACCATGGTGCCCGCCATGCTCGACGCGGGCTATGCGGTGACGGTGCTGGATAATTTCATGTTCAAGCAGGCGCCGCTCGCCCATGTCTGCGCGCATCCGGATTTCGACATCGTGCGCGGCGACGCGCGCGACGAAGCCGTGTTGAAGCCGCTGGTCGCCAAGGCCGATGTCGTGGTGCCGCTCGCGGCACTCGTCGGCGCCCCGCTTTGCAACGCCGACAAGATCGGTGCCGAGACGATCAATCTTGGGGCGGTCAAAACGCTGCTGAAGCTGTTGTCGAAAGACCAGCGCGTGCTGATGCCGATCACCAATTCGGGCTATGGCGTGGGCGAGAAGGGCAAGGAATGTACGGAAGATTCGCCGCTGCGCCCGATCTCGCTTTACGGCACCACCAAGGTCGACGCGGAAAAAGCGGCGCTCGATCGCGGCAACGCGATCTCGTTCCGCCTTGCCACCGTGTTCGGGATGAGTCCCCGTATGCGTATCGATCTGCTGGTCAACGATTTCGTCCATCGCGCGGTCACCGATCGCGCGGTCGTGCTGTTCGAGCCGCATTTCAAGCGCAACTACGTGCATGTGCGCGACGTGGCGCGCGCTTTCCTGCATGGGCTCGCGCGGTTCGATGCGATGAAGGACCGGCCTTATAACGTCGGCCTGTCGGACGCCAATCTGTCGAAATGGGAACTTTGCGAGCGCATCCAGAAGCACGTGCCCGGCTTCGTGTTCATGGAAGCGCCGATCGGCGAGGACCCGGACAAGCGCGACTACATCGTGTCGAACGCGCGCATCGAAGCGACCGGTTTCAACCCGGCCCATTCGCTGGACGACGGCATCGTCGAGCTGATGAAGGGCTTCAAGATGATCCGCAACACGGTTTACGGAAACGTATGAACGTCACCGAACTTTCGCTGCCCGGCGTCAAGCTGATCGAGCCGAAGATCTTCAGCGACCATCGCGGCCATTTTCTGGAAACCTGGAACGCGCAGCGTTACGCCGAGATCGGCATCGGGCCGTTCGTGCAGGACAATCTGTCCCGCTCGGTGCGCGGCACGTTGCGCGGGCTTCACCTGCAAAACGATCCCAACGCGCAGGGCAAGCTCGTCCATTGCGTCGCGGGCGCGGTGTGGGATGTGGTGGCCGAAGTGCGCAAGGGCCATCCCAATTTCGGCAAATGGCTGGGCGTCGAGTTGACCGCCGATAATCGCCGCCAGTTGTGGGTCCCGCGCGGCTATGCCCATGGATTTGCGGTGCTCAGCGACGTCGCGGATTTCGCCTACAAGGTCGATGCGCCCTATAGCCCCAAGGACGAGGTGACCGTCCGTTGGGACGATCCGGCCCTGAAAATCGACTGGAAGATCGATCCCGGGACCGTTTTGCTGGCGCCGCGCGACGCGTCGGCACCTTTTTTGGCCTAAGACTCGCCTTTTTGGCCGTTTTGGGTTGAAATCCGGGGCCCTGGAAGAAATCCGGGGAAGATGAGGTCCGGATGAAACCGATCAAGATCGCGGCCGTCGCGGCGGCCAGCCTGACGCTCGCGGGGTGCTACATGCCCTCGCGCCAGGAAGCCTTTACCGGCGGCGGGGCCCTGGCGGGCGCCATTGTCGGCTATAATTTCGTCGTCGGCGCGCCCGGCGTGACCACGGCGGCCATCGCCGGGGCCGCGGTCGGTGCGGGCGCCGGCTACGTCATCGAGCGCTATACCCGCCCGCCGCCGCCGTCGTCGACGCCGTCCGGCGGCACGCCGCAGTAAGCGCTTGATAGGCAAGGCCCCTTCGCCTAAACCCGGCGCTTATGGGCCGTAAGGGAATCATTCTGGCGGGGGGTGCGGGCACGCGCTTGCATCCGTCGACATTGGCGGTCAGCAAGCAATTGCTGCCCGTCTACGACAAGCCAATGGTCTACTACCCGCTCAGCACGCTGATGCTGGCGGGTTTGCGCGAGATCCTGCTGATCTCCACGCCGCAGGATCTGCCCGCGTTCAAGCGCGTGCTGGGCGACGGCTCGGCCTATGGCATCGAACTGACCTATGCCGAACAGCCCAAGCCCGAAGGCTTGGCTCAGGCGCTGATCATCGCGGAGAAATTCCTGGCCGGTGCGCCGTCGGCGCTGATCTTGGGTGACAACGTCTTCTACGGCGAAGGCCTCTCCAACCGATTGCAGAGCATCGCCAAGCGCGATGCGAAAGGTGCCACGGTCTTCGCCTATCAAGTGCGCGATCCCGAACGCTATGGCGTGGTCGAGATGGACGCGAACGGCAAGGCGCTGTCGATCGTCGAAAAACCCAAAGCGCCGAAAAGCAATCTCGCCGTCACCGGGCTTTATTTCTACGACGGCACGGCGCCCGCGCGTGCCAAAACGCAGAAGCCGTCGCCGCGCGGCGAGTTGGAGATCACCGATCTCAACGCGTCGTACTTGGCCGAGAACACGCTGACGGTCGAAATCTTGAGCCGGGGCACGGCGTGGCTCGATACGGGCACGCAAGATTCGCTGCTCGACGCCGCGAATTTCATCGCCGCCGTCGAACGCCGCCAAGGTTTGAAGATCGGCTGCCCCGAAGAAGTCGCGTGGCGCCAAGGCTGGATCGATGCCGATCGCCTCGCCACGCTCGCCGAACCTTTACGAAAATCCGGTTACGGCGACTATCTGCTGCGCTTGATCGGACGCGCGTGACGATGGGCACGATCCTCGTCACCGGCGGCTGCGGGTTCATCGGCTCGGCCTTCGTGCGCCAGTCGTTGCGCGACGACGCGACGCGCATCGTCAATGTCGACAAGCTCGGCTACGCCGCCAATCCCGAAGCTTTGGAGGGGGCGGCACAGAATCCGCGCTACGCCTTCCACAAGGCGGATATCGGCGATCGCGCGGCGATGCGCGATATCCTCGCCAAGCACAAGCCAGATGCGGTGGTGAATTTCGCGGCCGAAACGCATGTCGATCGCTCGATCGACGGGCCGCTCGCCTTCATCGAGACGAATGTCGGCGCGACCGGCCGTCTGTTGGTCGAGGTGCTGGAATATTGGCGCGGACGCGGCGCGCCCGCCGATTTCCGTTTCCTGCATGTCTCGACCGACGAGGTCTTCGGCGCGCTGGAACCCGACGACGAACCGTTCCGCGAGACCACGGCCTATGCGCCGAACAGCCCTTATGCGGCCAGCAAGGCGGCGTCCGATCATCTGGTGCGCGCGTGGTTCAAGACCTATGGCTTGCCCGCATTGATCACGAATTGCTCCAACAATTACGGGCCGTGGCAATTCCCGGAGAAGCTGATCCCGCTGATGATCGCCAAGGCGAAGGCCGGCGAGAAATTGCCGGTCTATGGCGACGGGCAGCAGATCCGCGATTGGCTGCATGTCGAAGATCACGTACGCGGCCTCAAAGCCGCCCTTGAAAAGGGCAAGCCGGGCGAGGTCTACGCGTTCGGCGGCGGGGCTGAACTCGCGAACCTGACGATCGTCAAATCGATCTGCGCGCATATCGACGCGAAGCTGGGCATCGCGATCGAAGGGCCGCGCACGCGCTTGATCGAATACGTCGCCGACCGCCCCGGCCATGATCGCCGTTACGCGATCGACGCGACGAAAGCCGCGCGCGAACTCGGCTGGGCGCCGCAGCACGATTTCGAATCGGGCCTCGCCGCGACGATCGATTGGTATCTCGCCGCCGGCGATTGGCTCGGGCGCATCAAGACGGAGCGTTACGCGCTGTCGCGCCTCGGGACCGGCTGACGATGCGCGTGCTCGTCCTTGGCGGCGACGGGCAAGTCGGCCGCGCGCTGCAAGCGCGGGCGGAGAACGCCGGGTACCACGCCATCGCCTTCGGGCGCGATGCGGTCGATGCGACCGACGAAAACGCGATCCGCGCGGCCATCGAAACGACCGACGCGCAAGCGCTCGTCAACGCCGCCGCTTATACGGCGGTCGACAAGGCCGAAAGCGACGAAGCGGCCGCCCATAAGCTCAACGCCGAAGCGCCCGGCCTGCACGCCCGCCTCGCCGCCGAAGCGAGTATTCCCTATCTTCACATCTCGACCGACTACGTTTTCGCGGGCAACGGCACGGCGCCTTACAAGGAAAGCGATCCCTGCGCACCGCAATCGGTCTATGGCCGCACGAAGCGCGCGGGCGAGATCGCCGCGTGGCAGGCGGGCGGGCGCGTCGCCATTCTGCGCACGTCCTGGGTGTTCGCCCCGTGGGGCAATAATTTCGTGCGCACCATGTTGCGCTTGGCCGCGACGAAGCCGGAGCTTCGCGTCGTCGACGACCAGCGCGGCGGGCCGACTCCGGCGCTCGACATCGCCGACGCGATCTATCGCATCCTGCCCAAGCTTGGCGATCCTGCGCAGAAAGACGCGACCGGCGTATTTCATTTCCAAGGCCGTCCGGCCGTCACCTGGGCGGCCTTCGCCGATGCGATTTTGGACGAAGGGGCGAAGCACGGGCATAAGCGCCCGCCGATCGTGAGGATCACGACGGCCGAATATCCCACGCCGGCCGTGCGGCCCGCGAATTCGGTGTTGGATTGCGCGCGTTATTCGCGGGTGTTCGAAGTGGCGCCGCCGGATTGGCGCGTGGGCCTCGCGGAAGCCGTGCCGGCGTTGCTCAAACTTCTTTGAATTCGGGCACGAGCTTTTTCAGCAGCGCGCGTACGGCTTCGTGATCGCCGTTGCGGGCCACGATTTCCAGCTCGGCCAAGGCGATGCGCAAGGCATCCAACGCGTCGGCTTCGGCCAGTGCGAGCATGATCCCCGGCGTGGCGGTGGGCGAGGGCGCTTCGTGACCGTGGAACAATTCCTCGTCCAGCTTTTCGCCGGGGCGCAAGCCGGTGAACGCGATCTTCACGTCGCGGTCGGGGTGCTTGCCGGCCAAGCGGATCATCCTTCGCGCGAGGTCTTGGATACGCACGGGCGAACCCATTTCCAGCACCATGATCGCACCGACCGACGGGCCGTTCGCGGATGTGGCCAGCACGCTCGCCTGCAAGACGAGCTCGCAGGCTTCGCGAATGGTCATAAAATAGCGGCGCACATCAGGATGCGTGACGGTCAGCGGCCCGCCGGCGGCGAGTTGGCGCTGGAACAGCGGCACGACCGAACCGGATGAGCCCAGGACGTTGCCGAAGCGCACGGTCACGAATTGCGTCGGGCTTTGGGCCGCATCCAGCGCCTGGCACAGCTTCTCGGCCAAGCGCTTGGTGGCGCCCAGAATATTCGACGGGTTCACCGCCTTGTCGGTCGAAATCATCACGACCGCGCGCGTGCCCGAAGCGATCGCGGCGTCGGCGACATTGCGCGTGCCGATGGCGTTGGTGAGCGCGCCTTCGGACGGATTGTCCTCCAGGATCGGCACGTGTTTGAGCGCCGCCGCGTGGAACACGATCTCCGGCTTCTCGGCGGCGAACACGCTCGCCAGGCGCTGCGGGTCGCGGACATCGGCCATGATGCCCACGCGCTTCACCTCGGGCCAAGTTTCGGCGAGCTCGCGGTCGATCGTGTAGAGCGCGTGCTCGGCGTTCTCGATCAGCGCGAGCTTGGCGGGGCCGCGCTGCGCGATCTGGCGCACGAGTTCCGCGCCGATCGAACCGCCGGCCCCGGTCACCAGCACGCGCTTGCCGCGAATAAGACCATCCATCGCCGGGCGGTCGAGCACGCGTTGCGGGCGGCCGAGTAGATCTTCGATCGCGATGGGCGCCGTGGCGGTCGCGTCCGCGTCGCCCGACAGGTCGTTGATGCGCGGCAAGCGCACGGCATTCATGCCCAGGCTGTCGGCCGTATCGACCAAGGCTTCCAGCGCTTGGCCTTCGATATGCCGGGCGGCGATGACCAAACGCTGCGGCCCGCGCCCCTTCGCCTTCATCGCCTGCACGATTTCCGGCAGGCGGTCGAGCGAGCCCAGAATTTCCACGCCGCCAATGCGCCGTCCGGTGCGCGTGTTGCCTTCGTCAACGATACCGAGCACGAAATACGGCGCGCGGCGGCGGCGGCGATTGGCTTGGATGAACAACTCGGCGCCATCATTGGCGCCGACGATCAGCACGGGCACTTGATCGTCGCGCGGCGCGCCGGCGACGAGGTTCAAATTCCCTTCGCGCAAGGCGCGATAGAGCAAGCGCGATCCGGCGATGAAGGCGAACAGCACCGTCCACACGATGAACAGCGCCGAGCGCGGCATTGCGCCCAAACGCTGCCACAGGAACATCGCGGGCAGGAACAGCAGCACGGCCAGCGTGACCGCGCGTGCGGCGAGCAGAAGGTCTTCGACGCCCGCGTAGCGCCACACGCCGCGCGGCAAGCCGGTCAGGCTGAAGGCGATTCCGGCGGCGAGCGCGAAGACCGCCGCCCCGCCCCAGATGAATTCGCCGGGATAATCCCAAAGATCGTCGCCCAGGCGCAGATACAGCGCCGCGACGAACGCCACGGCCGCCAGGCCGATATCGATCGCCATCGACAAGCGCACGCGGTCGAACCGCGACAGGAAAGTGCCGGGACCTTTGGCCATTTGGGGCTCTTGCGTAAACAAGCCCGTCCGATTTGCCAAGGGAATTGCGGCACTTGGCCTTTCCGGGCGGGCGTTTTAGGGTCGGCGCCATGATGCAAAAACGCGCCCTTGGCCGTACCGGCCTGTCCGTCTCCCCCATCGGCTTCGGCGCCTGGGGGATCGGCGGCTTCGTGCCCGGCGCGTCCTACGGCAAAACCGACGACGCGGTGTCCCAGGCCGCCTTGCGCCGGGCCTTCGAACGCGGGATCGATTTCGTCGACACGGCACCGGCCTATGGCGACGGGCATTCGGAGGAATTGATCGGCGAAACCCTGGCCGACATGCCGCAAGCCGATGCCGACCGGATCGTGATCGCGACCAAGGCGGGGCAAACGCGCTTCGCCGATCCGGTCGATTTCTCGCCCGAAGCGATCAAAGAATCGGCGGCGGCTTCGTTGAAGCGCCTGCGCCGCGCGGCGATCGATCTGTTGCAGTTACATAATGCGACGCCGGAATTGCTGCGCGCGCGGCCGGAGATTTTGGGCGCGCTGGAGGATTTGCGCAAAGCGGGCACGATCCGCGCCTGGGGCTTGTCGACAAAGTCTCCGGCGGAGGCGAAAGCCGGAATCGAAGAATTCGCCGCCCCGGTGGTTCAGGCGAATTACAACGTCATCGACCACCGCGCGGCGGATTGCGGATTGTTCGACGCGGCGGCGAAAGCGGGGGCGAGCGTCATCGCGCGCACGCCGCTCGCCTTCGGTTTCCTCAGCGGCAATCTTTCGGCCGATGCGGTGTTCCCCGAAGGCGATCACCGCCGCCAATGGCCCAAGGAACGCTTGGCGCTGTGGGCCAAGGCGGCGCGCGAATTCATCGGCGACATCGCTGCGCGCGAAAAACAAAGCCTCGCGCAGATCGCGTTGCGCTTTTGCCTGTCCCGCCCCGAGGTGGCCACGACGATCCCCGGCATGTTGCGGCCCGAGGAAGCGGACCTCAACGTCGCCGCCGGCGAAGCGGGGGCGCTAACGCCGGCCGATCTCGACCGGATCGCGCGCGACTACAAGGCGTCCGCGTTCGCTTAGCGCACCAGCGGGACGACCTTGTCCTTTACCGTCGCGATCACCTGCTCGATATCGGCATCGGGCATGCCCGGCCACAGCGGCAGCGTGATCTCGCCTTCGCCCCATTCGTAAGACACAGGGAACGACGCGGGCGTGAAGCCATATTTTTCACGGTAGTAGGTGAGCGTGGGCACCGAACGATAATTCACCGTCACCGGCACGCCCGCTTCGTTCAACGCCGCGATCGCCGCGTCGCGTTGCGCGGGCTTCACATGGATCGGGAACAAATGCTCGGCCGACACGCTGCCCTTGTCGAGCTTGGCCAGACGAATGGGCAGATTGGCGAAAGCGTCGCGGTAGCGATCCGACAACGCCGTGCGCGCAGGCAGGCGTTCGCGGATCGTCGCGATCTGGTTGGGCAGCAGCGCTGCGAGCAGGTCGGGCAGGTTCGCCTTCACGCCCAGGCGCGCCATGTCCCAATGCCGGTACTGGCCCGATTTGAAACGATCGGCGGCGATGGCGCTCATCCCGTGCAGGCGCGTCTGCTGCAATTTGCCGAACAGATCGGCATCGCTGGTGACGATCGCCCCGCCCTCGCCGCAGGTGACGTTCTTGGTCGCATAGAACGAGAAGATCGCGAGATCGGAATGCTTGCCCGGCGGCTCGCCGTCGCGCGTGCCCTCGAAGCAATGCGCGCAATCTTCGAGGATGCGCACCGATTTGGGCAGTGCTGCGCGCAGGCCCTTCATGTCGCACATCTGCCCGTACATATGGACGGGGATGACCAGCTTGGTGTTCTTGGTGACGGCCTTGGCCGTCAGCTCGGGCGTCATCAGCAGCGTTTCGGGATCGACGTCGACGAAGATGGGCTTGGCGCCGACCAGCTCGACCATATTCGCCGTCGCGATGAAGGTCTGGGCGGGGACGATCACCTCGTCGCCCGGGCCGATATCCATGGCAAGGATGGCGGCGAGCGCCCCGTTGGTCCAGGAATTGACCAGCAGCGCATGGGTCTGGCCGAAGAACTCGCAAAGCTGCGCTTCGACCTTCTTGCCCACCGCGCCCGAGGTCAGGAACGGCGTATCGAGAACCTCCGCGATCCCCTTGGCGTCGGCCGAGGACAGGCCGTGACGGTAGAACTGCATGGCGCACTCCGGAAATGACCGCTTCTTGTCGGCAGGATGGGCGCGGAAGTCAACAGAGGCTAGAATCTCGACGGTTCGATTCGGGAGACGCGAAAAATGGCCATCGCCGATATGGAAGCCGTCATCCTCGCGGGCGGGATGGGCACGCGGCTGCGCGAGGAAACCGATATCCGCCCCAAGCCGATGATCGAAGTCGGCGGGTTGCCGATCCTTGTGCACATCATGCGGATCTATCGCCGCTTCGGGGTGAAGCGGTTCATCGTGTGTCTGGGCTACAAGGGCAACGTGATCCGCGATTACTTCGTGAATTACCGGCTGCACAACGCCGATCTCGAGATCGACCTTTCCACCAGCGCCGTGCGCGTGCTGGGCGACGTGGCCCCGCTCGATTTCACCGTCACGCTGGTCGAGACGGGGGCCGACGCGCTGACCGGCAGCCGGATCGCGCGGGCGTTGAAACACGTGCGCGGCGACACGTTCTTCGCGACCTATGGCGACGGTGTCGCCGATATCGACATCGCGGCCTTGCTCGACACGCATCAACGCAGCGGCAAGCTCGGCACCGTCACGGCCGTGCACCCGCCATCCAGGTTCGGCGAGATCGATATCGAAGGCCACGAGGTGCGCACTTTCCGCGAAAAGCCGCAAATCGCCGAAGGCTGGATCAATGGCGGGTTTTTGGTCTTGCGCAAATCGGCGCTCGATTCCATATCGCCGGAAGACGGCGCGCGCAGTTTGGAAGTCGATGTCTTGCCGAAGCTCGCGGCCGGCAATCAGCTTGCCGTGCATCGCCATGGCGGGTTCTGGCAATGCATGGACACGTATCGCGACATGACTCTTCTCAACGAAATGTGGGCATCCGGGAAGGCGCCGTGGGCATGACGATTGAAAATACGATGGGCGAACAAACGACCGAGAAACTGATCCGCGATTATTACGCCGCCTTCAACGCCCGCGACTGGAGCGGCATGCTGGCGCTGCTGACCGACGACGTCGCCCACGATATCAGCCAGGGCGGGCGCGAAATCGGGCGCGACGCATTCAAGGTGTTCCTGGCGCATATGGATGCGCGCTATCGCGAAAACGTGCGCGAGCTGGTCGTCATGGTCGCCGCCGGCGGTGCGCGCGCCGCCGCGGAATTCGAGCTCGACGGCGAATATCTCGCGACCGACGGCAATTTTCCGCCGGCCAAGGGCCAGCGTTACACGCTGCGCGTGGGCGCTTTCTTCGACGTGAAGGGCGGCAAAATCGCGCGCGTGTCGAACCACTACAATCTCAAGGATTGGCTGGCGCAGGTCAAATGAGCCTCGCCTTCCAAGTCCTGTCCGGGGCTTCGGTCGAAAGCGTCGTGCCCGATCTGGCACGTTTGCGCGTGACCGTGTTCCGCGACTGGCCCTATCTCTACGAAGGCTCGCTCGACTACGAGCGCAAATACCTCGCCAAGTACGTCAAGCTGCCGCGCGCCACGATCGTGATCGCCAAGGACGGCGACGCGATCGTCGGGGCGTCCACCGCCTTGCCGATGAACGACAGCGAAGCCGAGTTGCGCAAGCCCTTCGTCGAAGCGGGATTCGATCCGGCGGATATCTACTATTACGGTGAGTCCGTGTTGCTCGCCGAATATCGCGGGCAGGGGGCGGGGGTGCGCTTCTTCGTCGAACGCGAGAAGCGCGCGCGCGAACTCGGCTTCAAGCTCGCCACGTTCTGCGGCGTCGTGAGGGCCCCGGATCATCCCGCAAGGCCCGCCGACTATGTGCCGCTCGACGCGTTCTGGACCAAGCGCGGGTTCGCGCCGCGCCCCGATCTGACCGCATCGTTCGAATGGCGTGATCTCGGCGATCCGGCGCCGACCGCAAAGCCGATGGCCTTTTGGACCAAGGATTTGACGGCGCTGTAGCGAGGTGGGCGCCTTCGCAGGCGCAAAAAAATCTTCGCGAACGCGGTATGCGGTTGTTGACTCGGGACTGCATACAGGATGATGCTGGAGATAACCCCTCCGCATAACAGAACGCTGTTCTGACAGGTAGAATGATCGTTCCGATGTCCTATATCGACGTACCGCCCCCTGCTGCCGCCATCGCCCCCAAACCCAACCGCGACAAAGAAGGCGTTGCCGCCGTCGGCCGCGCACTCGCCATCGTTGCCGCGTTCGACGAGCGCAACCCGCGCCTGACGCTGGCGGAACTTGCCAAGCGCACCGGCCTCTACAAGAGCACCATTCTGCGCCTGTCCGTGTCGCTCGACCGCGCCGGGTTCCTGACCCGCGATTCCGACGGCGCGTTCCGCATCGGGCCGGCGGCGTTGAAGGCGGGTCATCTTTATCAAGCCGCGTTCAAGCTCGGCGACGTGGCGTTGCCCGTTCTGCGCAACCTGGCCGAGGAGACCGGCGAGACCGCGTCGCTCTATGTGCGCGAGAAGGACGTGCGCGTTTGCCTGCATCGCGTCGAATCGAACCATGTCGTGCGCTCGATCGTGCGCGAAGGCGACCGCCGCCCGCTCGGCAAAGGCGCCACCGGCAAGGCGCTGCTCGCCGCCGAAGGCCAAGGCCCCGATTACGACAAGCTGCGCGCCGACGGCTACATCACGTCGCTCGGCGAAGTGACGCCGGAAAGTGCGGCGATCGCCGTGCCGGTCTACGGCGCCGACGGGCGCGTCGTCGCCGCGATCGGGCTGTCCGGCCCCACGCAGCGTTTCGCCGCCCATGCGATCGATATGCTGGCCGCCACGCTGAAGCGCGCGGGCGCGGAACTTTCGCGCCAGCTGGGCGGGACGGCGCCGAGTTGACGGCGCCGTCGCAAGCGCGCCTGACCGAATAAAAAAATATCGGGGAAACGTCATGACGAAGAACATCACCATCAGCGAGGTGGGTCCGCGCGACGGATTGCAGAACACCAAGATCTTCATGCCGACCGACGCCAAGAAGCGTTGGATCGCAGCACTCGCCGCCGCCGGTTTGCGCGAGATCGAAGTGTGCTCCTTCGTCAATCCGAAGCTGATTCCGCAATTCGCCGACGCGGCCGAGATCGCAACGTTCGCGATGACGATCCCGAGTATCCAGGTCGTGGCGCTCGTGCCCAATCTCAAGGGTGCGGAACGCGCCGCCGAGGTTGGCGTGCATAAAATCTCGCTGCCGATCTCGGCGAGCGAAGCGCATTCCAAATCGAATGTCCGCAAGACCGTCGACGAACAGGTCGACGAGCTGAAGCGCATCGTCGCCTTGCGCGATTCGCTGCCTGCGGGGTGCAAGATGGAAGTGAATGGCGGCATTTCGACCGCTTTCGGCTGCACGCTGCAAGGCGAAGTGCCGCAAGCGGACGTGCTGCGCTTGGTCGAACGCATCGCCGCGACGGGCGCGGACACGATCTCGATCGCCGATACGGTCGGCTACGCCAACCCCAAGCAAGTCCGCGAAATGTTCGTCGAGGCGCGCAAGATCGCCGGGCCGAAACTCGACGCGGCGCATTTTCACAATACGCGCGGACTTGGCCTTGCGAATTGCATGGCGGCGCTCGAAGCGGGCGTGACCGCACTCGACTCGTCGATGGCGGGCTTGGGCGGCTGCCCCTATGCGCCGGGCGCCTCGGGCAACGTCATCACCGAAGATCTTGTCTTCATGCTCGAAGCGATGGGCTATTCGACCGGCGTCGATTTCGACAAGTTGATCGCGGCGCGCCGCATCCTCGAAGAAGCCTTGCCGGGGGCCGAATTCCACGGCCATCTCGCCAAAGCGGGTCTGCCCAAGGGTTTCAAGGAAGCGGCGTAACCATCATGTCGAATGTGCAAGGGCCGCAGCCGCTCGCCGGCCTCAAAGTCGTCGAATTCGTCCATATGGTGATGGGGCCGAGCTGCGGCTTGGTGCTCGCCGATCTCGGCGCCGACGTCATCAAAGTCGAACCTGTGCCGGCCGGTGACAATACGCGCCGCCTGGGTGCGTCGGGGGCCGGGTTCTTCGCGACGTTCAATCGCAACAAGCGTTCGCTGGCGATCGATATGAAATCGCCCGAAGGCCTCGCGATCGTGCGCCAGCTGGTCGCCGACGCCGATGTGGTCACCGAGAATTTCCGCCCCGGTGCCATGGACAAGCTCGGCCTCGGCTATGACGAGCTTTCCAAAACGAACCCGAAGCTCGTCTATTGCTCGCTGAAGGGCTTCCTCGACGGGCCTTACGAACATCGCACGGCGCTCGACGAAGTCGTGCAGATGATGGCGGGGCTTGCCTATATGACCGGGCCCGCCGGCCGCCCCTTGCGCGCCGGTACGTCGGTCAACGACATCATGGGCGGCATGTTCGCCGCGATCGGCATTCTGGCCGCGATTCACGAACGCCAAACGACCGGCAAGGGCCGTTACGTGAAGTCGGCATTGTTCGAGAATTGCGCCTTCCTGATGGCCCAGCATGTCGCGCAATATTGCGTGACCGGTGTCGCTCCGCCGCCGATGGCGGTGCGCCGCGCGGCCTGGGGCGTCTACGACGTGTTCGACACGGCCGACGGCGATCAATTGTTCCTGGCCGTCGTCTCCGACACGCAATGGGGGCCGTTCTGCGACGAATTCGGCCTCGCCGAATTGAAGGCCGACCCGGCCCTCGCCACCAACAACCAGCGCTGTGCCGCGCGCGACACGATGCTGCCGGTGATCCAAGCGGCGGCGAAGAAATGCACGAAGGCCGAGTTGTTGGCCAAGGCCGAGAAACTCGGCATTCCCTATGCGCCCATCGGTAAGCCGGTCGATCTGCTGGACGATCCGCATCTGATCGCCAGCGGCGGCCTCGCCGAAGTCACCAATCCCGACGGCAAGAAGGTGCGTATCCCCGCCTTGCCGATCAGCTTCGACGGCGAGCGCCTGCCGATCCGTCGCGATTTGCCGGGGATCGGTGCGGATGGCGGCGCGATCCTGCGCGAGATGGGAATCGCCCCCGCCGAGATCGAGCGCCTGATCGCGTCCGGTGTCGTCAAAACCGAAACGTCGAATAATCGTTGACGATTCGTCAACGTTATCCTAGCTTCCCTCGTAACAAATCAGGGACTAGGCTTTTCGTCATTGGAACCGGCATGCCGGCTGCATGGTCGCGGACCGACCGCATCCATGATCGACGGCACCGGAATCGCAGGGAGTCGTGAAAAGATGAAGAAGACAACCGTTTCGCGCCGCCATTTCCTCGCCGGCACGGCCGCCGCCGTTCCGGTACTCGGCATGCCGATGATCGCGCGCGCCCAAGCGCGCTGGAAATGGGATTTGCCCGCGGGCTATCCGGCGACCAACTTCCACTCCGCCAACCTCATCCAATTCGCCAAGGACGTGAAGGATGCGACCGGCGGCCAGCTGGAAATCACCGTCCATGCCGGCGCCTCGCTGTTTAAGGTGCCGGAAATCATGCGCGCGGTCCAAACGGGCCAGGCGCAAATGGGCGAATTGCTGATGGTCGTCATGGAAAATGACGACGCGATGTTCGGCGCCGACAACGTGCCGTTCCTCGCCACGTCGTTCCAGGCAGCGCGCCGCCTCGCCGATCTGCAATTGCCCTATATCGAGAAGCGCTTGGCCGCGCGCGGCGTGCGCCATCTCTTCTCGGTGCCGTGGCCGCCGCAGGGCTTCTACAGCCCCAAGGCGCTCAACGTGCCGGACGATCTCAAGGGCCTGTCGTTCCGCTCCTACGGCGCTTCGGCCGGCCGCTTCGCCGAACTCGCCGGCATGCGCGTCACCACGGTGCAGGCGGCGGAGCTCGTCCAGGCGCTCGCCTCGGGCCGCGTGAACTCGATGATCTCGTCGGGTGCCACGGGCTTCGATTCGAAGATCTGGGAGCACATCAAGTTCTATTACGACGTCCAAGCCTGGTTGCCGAAGAACATGACGATGGTCAACGCCCGCGCCTGGGGCACGTTGCCCGCCAGCGTGCAGGCCGCCGTCACCCAAGCGGGCAAGGTCGCCGAAGCGCGCGGCTGGGCGGAATCCCAGCGCCTCGATCGCACCTTCCTGGAAGCTTTCGCCAAGAACGGTATGACGGTCTCGGAACCGTCGCCCGCGCTGCGCGACGGCTTCAAGCGCTGGGGCGAAGATCTATCGAAGGGCTGGCTGGAGCGCGCGGGCGCCGACGGCCAAGCGCTCGTCAACGCCTTCCGCGCCGCGTCCTGACGCGTCTCGCGGAAATCGGGCCGGCGGGGTAACCCGCCGGCCTTTTTCTTTCGACCCGAACGGCTTGGGATCATGCGCCGCGCCCTCGATCTACTTTACGAATCCTCCGCCTGGCTCGCCGGGTTCTCGATGCTGGCGATCCTGATCGTCACGCTGATCCAGATCCTCGGCGGCGTTTCGGACATCTTCCTGCGCGGCACCGACGCTTATGCCGGCTACGCGATGGCCGCCGCGTCGTTCTTCGCGCTCGCGCATACGCTCAAGCGCGGCGAGCATATTCGCGTGACGCTGATCCTCCAGCGCCTGCCGGCGGCCACGCGCCGCGTCATGGAAATCCTGTGCCTGGGCGTGGCCGTGCTGATGACCGGCTTCTTCGCCTGGTACGCCTGGGACATGGTCTATTGGTCTTGGGAATTCGAAAGCCGGTCCGACGCGATGGACGCGACGCTGCTGTGGATTCCCCAGCTCGCGATGTCGATCGGCGTGACGATCCTGTGCGTCGCCTTCACCGACGAATTCGTCCAGGTCCTCGGCGGGCGCGAAATCCGCGAGAGCGATCTTTCCGCCGACCAGCAGCACACGGAATAAGGTAAGCGCGCGATGGAAAATCTTTGGATCGCGGGTCTGCTGATCGTCCTGCTCTTCGTCATTCTCGGCTCGGGCGTGTGGATCGGCATCGCGTTGCTGGCCGTCGGCTGGGCGGCGATGGAAATGTTCACCAGCCGCCCGGTGGGCGCGGCGATGGTGACCACGATCTGGGGCTCGGCCTCGTCCTGGACGCTAACCGCACTGCCGATGTTCATTTGGATGGGCGAAATCCTGTTTCGCACACGGCTGTCGGAAGACATGTTCCGGGGCCTCGCCCCGTGGATGCAGCGTTTGCCCGGCCGCCTCATCCACACCAACGTCATCGGCTGCACGATCTTCGCGGCGATCTCGGGTTCCTCGGCCGCGACCTGCGCCACGATCGGCAAAATGTCGATCCCGGAACTGCGCAAGCGCGGCTATCCCGAAGGGATGATCGTGGGCAGCCTCGCGGGCTCGGGCACGCTGGGCCTGCTGATCCCGCCGTCGCTGATCATGATCGTCTACGGCGTGCAGACGAACACCTCGATCGCGCAGCTTTTTATCGCGGGCGTGATCCCCGGCCTGACGCTGGCCGGGCTGTTCATGCTGACCGTGATGATCTGGGCGCTGATCGAGGGCAAGAACGTTCCCGGCGCCGACATGTCGCTGTCGTTTCTGCAAAAGCTCTATGCCGCGCGCCATCTGATCCCGTCGGTGGCGCTGATCGTGATCGTGCTGGGCTCGATCTATGCCGGATTCGCGACGGCGACCGAGGCGGCGGCCGTGGGGGTGGCGGGCGCGTTGATCGTTTCGACCGTCCAGGGCGACATGAATTGGAAGGTGTTCAAGGAAAGCCTGATGGGCGCCACGCGCCTTTCCTGCATGATCGCCTTGATCCTGTCCGGGGCCGCTTTCCTGACCCTTGCCATGGGGTTCACGGGCCTGCCGCGCCATCTGGCCGAATGGATTGATTCGCTGAATCTTTCCTCGGGCATGCTGATCGTCGTGCTGACGGTGTTCTACGCGATCCTCGGGTGTTTTCTCGACGGTATCTCGATGGTCGTTTTGACCATGGCCGTGGTCATGCCGACGATCGAACGCGCCGGTTTCGACCTGCTTTGGTTCGGTATTTTCATCGTCATCGTCGTTGAAATGGCCCAGATCACCCCGCCGGTCGGCTTCAATCTGTTCGTGCTTCAGGGCATGACCGGGCACCAGATCACCTATATCGGCAAGGTCGCCTTCCCCTTCTTCGTCATGATGTGCGTGATGGTGGCGCTGCTGGTGTGGTTCCCTGAACTCGTCACATGGCTGCCCAAACAAATGGTCGGATGACGGCGCCGCGATGGTCCGTTAAATAGAACAAGCGGGAGTTCCCGGACGGCCGGGCGTACTCCTTGTAGGTTCGGGCGGCGGATGTCTTTAAGTCGGCGCCGGTTATTGGCGGGAGCAGGGGGGGCCGGTTTGGCGGCTCTCGGGGGCGGATTCTGCCCGAATCCCGCCGCGGCCCAAGACGCCAAATTTTTCCGCATCGCCTCGGGCCCCACGGAATCCAGCCTTTTCCAAGCCGGCACGCTGATCGGCCAGGTCGTCTCCTCGCCGCCCGGTGCGCGCGATTGCGCGCGCGGCGGGTCGTGCGGCGTGCCGGGCATGATCGCGGTCAACCAGACCACGGCGGGCTCGCTCGCCAATCTCGAATTGCTGACGACCGGTAAGATCGACTCGGTGCTGTGCCAATCCGATCTCGCCTATGCCGCCTTCACCGGCAAGGGCGCGTGGCGCGGCAAGGCCGCGACCGCCAATCTGCGCGTTCTCGCCTATCTCTATCCCGAAACCTTGCACGTCATCGTGCGCAAATCGGCCAACGTGACCGAGTTGCGCGGCTTGCGCGGCAAACAGGTTTCGCTGGGCGAGCGCGAATCGGGCACGGCCAACAACGCGCGCTCGCTGCTCGCCGCCGCTGGTGTGCCGGAACGCGATCTGCGCGCGCAATATCTCAAAACCGCCGAAGCGATCGACGCGATGAAGGCGGGCAAGCTCGACGCGTTTTTCGAAACGGCCGTCGTGCCGTCGTCGCTGGTGCGCGAACTCGCCGCCGATCAGGACATCACGCTGCTGCCGCTGGGCGGCCTGGTCGCGCGGCTTCGTCAGGAATTGCCGTTCCTCACCGAAACGACGATCCCCGCCGATTCCTATCCCGACACGGCGGAAACCAAGGCCGTCTCGGTCGGCATTCTGTGGGTGGTGAACGAATCGCTCGACAGCGCGATCGCGCAGGGCTTGGTGCGCGCACTCTGGCACCCGAATAACCGCCGGACGATCGACGCGAACGAACGTTTGGGCCGGTTGATCCGTCCGGAATCGGCGGCCGACGGATTCGGCCTGCCGCTGCATGCCGGCGCCTTGGCCTATTACCAAAACGCCGGGCTTACGCGCTGACGCCCAACTCGGCGTCGAGCCACGCGGTCAAGCGCGATCCGTAATGTTTCCAGGTGAATTCTTCGGCGCGCGCGCGTGCCGCGACGCCCATGCGCGCGCGCAGATCCGGATCGCGATGGAGCGTGCGCAAACGTTCGACGATCGCGTCGACGTCGCGCACGGGGACGAGGAATCCTTCCACGCCGTCGCGCACCACCGAACCCGTGTTCGGCGTGCAAACGACCGGCAGGCCCGACGCCAACGCCTCGTAGCTCGCGAAGGCCGAGCCTTCATGCAGCGACGGATAGGCGAACACGTCCGCCGTTTGGAACAGCGTGTGGACCTCGTGGAACGGCACATGCGGCACATGCCGGAACACGCCCGCATAGGGTGCGAAGGCCGCTGGGTTGCCCGCGAGCTTGCCCACGCAGACGAGCTCGAGGCCGGGAATATCCGCGCGCTTGGCCGCTTCCAGCAGATATTTGATGCCCTTGCGCTGCGACAACCCGCCGACGAACAGCACACGGAATTTTCCGTCCGCCGCGCGCGGGGCGGGGCGGAAGCGATTCGTGTCGACGCCATAAGGCAGCACGAACACGCGTGCCGCATCCACGCCGCGCGCGGTCAGCGTGTCGCGCACGTAATCCGACGGCACGATCACGCGATCGGCTTCGATCGCTTCGCGGCGGCAAATTTCGATCACGCGCTTGGGCGGCAAGGGCAGCGTTTCGGCGAATTCGGGGGCGGCTTTCGCCTCCGCGGCGAAAACCTCCAACCCCGCCTCGATATGGCCGATGACTTGGTTGAGGATCGCGAGCGTCCCCACGCTTTGCGCCGCGCGCTGCGCCTTCAACGCCGAGGAGTCGTGACCGATCACGAAGCGCGGGCGTTCCCGGCGCACGCGTTCCGCAAACTGCGCGTCGAACACCTCGTTGCGCCACGCGATGGCTTCAAGCTGGCGTTCTGCCGATAATTTGAGGCGCGTCGATGCCAGATAGATCATCTCCGGCACCGGCAGGAAGTCGACGCGGGCCGGATCGACGCCGGGATGCGAGCGGCGTTTCAACTCGCGTTCGATCTTGGCGCGGATCGGCCCCGGCAATAGCCCGGTCAATTTCGGCAGCAGGCCTTTTCCGGTCCAGAAAATCCCGGTCTCGAATCGCGCATCGTAGCCTTGCACTTGAAGTGCTGCGACAAGTTGATACGCGAGGTGGTTGGACCCCGGATGGCCAATCAGTCCGGTGGCGTCGCCGCGCTTCATTTGCGCAACAGCCGGCGCATCGCCGCGAAATCGTCCTGCGTCGGGCGGAACAGCGGCAGCAGCTTCGCCTCGATCGTCGTGCCCAAAGTCATCGCCATGACGACCATCGCGACGACGTTGGCGACGACCATCGCCCAGGCCGCCCCTTCCAGGCCCAGGCCCGGCAAGAACAGCGCCAACGCGCCGGCGGCACCGATCAAGCCGATCAATTCCGCGCGGCCGATCGACAGCGAGCGGTCGAACGCGTTCAATGCCTGAATGAACATCAGTTTCGCCGCGAAGAAGGGCAGGCCGATCAGCATGATCTGGCTGATCGTCGCGCTGCGATAGAAGTTCTGGCCGAAAATCAGCGGGACGAGGAATTCGGCGAGGATGGCGAGCGACACGGCACTCGCCGTCGACATAACCATGGCCAAGCGCAGGTAAACGCCGAAGATGCGCAGCTTTTCTTCCTTGTCGGGGGCGGCGCTGATTTTCGGAAACGCGATCCCGGCGATCGTATTGACCAGAATCATCGGCCCGTTGGCGACGGTCAACGCCACGGCGTAAAGCCCCAGATCGTGCGCCGACAGGAAAATCGCGACCGCCGCTTGATCGACGCGCTGGCGCGCGGAATTGACGATCTCGCCCACATGCACCCGCAAGCCATAGCCGAGCAGCGCTTTGGCGGCGGCGAAATCTGGTTTCCACGAAACCCAGCCTTGGCGCCACAGCCAGAAGAGGCCGACGACGCCCGACAGCGCCGTGCCCGCGACGAAGGCGAAGGCGAAGCCGTTCACGCCGATATTGCCGGTCGCCCATAGCAGCAGGATGAAGCCGAGATAGCCCGTGCCGACGAGCAAGCGCACGACGTTCCAGCCTTTGATGTCGAGATGGCCTTGGAACATCGTCGCGACGAACAGCGCGAACAGATAGATCGGGATATAGGCGACGATGTAGAGGTCGATCGTCCCTTCAAGCCGCGCGGACTCGCCGACCAGTGCGAAGGGGATGACGAAATAGCCGATGACGATCAGCACCGCCGACAACACGGCACCCAGGAACATGATCGTCGCGAACAGTGTTTTCGGCGCGGCCGAGCGCGTCGCCGCGCGATAGAGCAGCGCGTCCGACAGCGCCAGAATGCCGAACTCGATCAGCAGGCCCGGCCAAAGCATGATCTCGGCAAGCTCGCCGCGCCCTTCGGGGCCGAGCAAGCGCGCGGCCAGAAGCCCGGTCAGAATATTGACGACCTGGATGATCGCGGTCGTCACGAAGGACCAGGACATGTCCTTCATGGCGCGATCTGCCCCGGCAGCACATGGGCAAGGGCCGCGCGGATACCGGCGACGTCCTCGCGATAGCTCCAGCGATCGACGATTTCCAGCGAACGCTTGCCGTAAGCGGCAAGTTTGCCCGCGTCGCCCAGCACGTCGGTCAACGCGCGCGCGAGATCGTCGACGTCATCGCTGCGGAAGATCGCGCCGTTCTCGCCCGGCCGGCACAAATCGGGCGCGGCGCCGATCATGTCGGAGCAGATCACGGCTTTGCCCGCGCACATCACTTCGTTGACGACCAGGCCCCAGGCTTCCTGGCCCGAGGGCAAGACGAACGCGTCGCAAAGATCGTAGCAGGTGGGCAATTCGTTCTGGCGCTTGAAGCCCAGGAACTTGACCGACCCTGCGGGCAATTCGCGCGCAAGCGCTTCCAATTCGGCGCGCTGCGGCCCGTCGCCCGCGAAGGCGAGAACCGGATCGCGCAAGGCGGGATTGGCGCGAACCTTGGCGAACGCTTCCAACAAAAGGCGCGGTCTCTTGCGTTCGATCAGCTTGGCGACGAACAGCACGACCGGCCGGCCTTCCTCGATGCCCAGCTCGCGCTTGAACGCGGCGCGCGATTTTGCGGCTTCTTGTGCTTGCGCCTTGAAGCGGTCGTTATCGACCGCGTAAGGCACGCTGAAAATGTCCTTCGGATCGACGCCGTGCTCGACATAGTAGCGCTTGTTGAGTTCGCCGATGGCGAGATAGGCGTCGATGCCAAGCTTGAACGCCTCGAAGAAGGCGCGCTTGGCGAAACGCTTCAACCCCGAGCGTTGCGCCGAGATCGGCGTCGCCTCGTCGCGGATCATCACCTTGATGCCGCGCTTTTTGGCGGACGCGATCGCCGCCCAATGGCTGACATGGGCGTAGCCGTGAATCCACAGCGCGTCGAATTGCCCGCGATCGAGCTCGCGCGCGAAACCGCGCGACAGCGGGCGCCACAGCGTGAGCGGTTCCAGCACGCCGGCGGGCGGCTGCGGATCGAGGCGCGCCAGAGTCGTGGAGCGATAGCCCTCCAGCAACGGCACGTCCCAATCGATCATTTGCTTGAACTCGCCCGCGACGAAGGGGCGCGTCGTGAAATCCGTGCCGAAGAACGCCTCGAATTCGATATCGGGCTGGGCCGCCATCATCCGCAGCAGCGGCGCCTGGTACGGGATCGGATGCGTGACCAGGTAGGCGAGCCGGATTTTCTTGCCCATGGTCAGACGAACGCCCGATGCACTTGCCGCGCCCAGCCGCGAAGGCCGCGCTGTGCCGCCTCCGGCGACGAATCGCCCATCAGCCATTCGCGCACGGGCACGACGAAGCCGGTTTTCGGCCGGTCGAGGATTTCGGGCGGCAAGGGCGGGCGCGGTGTTGCTCCCAGGTCGCGCTTGCCCGGCGCGCCGGCACGGTTGAGCGCGGGCGCGATCTTGGCCAGGAAAAACGGATCGACGAAGGGCACGCGAATTTCTATCGATTGCGCCATGCCCGCCCAATCGGAATCGCGTAACAGGCGATCGCGCATATAATTGGCGATCTCCAGCGCGGAGACTTTCAACCGTCCCGCGTGTAGCCGGTCGAGGCCCTTATCGAGCGACCGGGGCAGGTCGAGCGCCTCTAGCCCTTCGCGGGCGAGCTTGGCGCCCAAAATTCCGTCGATTTCCCAGGGCATGAACAAGGCCCGGCGCAAAAGATACGCCCCTTCGTAGCTGGCGCCGTATTCCAGCAGCCCGGCATATTTGGGCGACGTGAGATTGCCGATCCAACCTTGGGTGAGGGCGCGGAAAGCACCCCCAAACATCGCAAACGGTGCGGTGCGCGCGACCAGCGACGGGATCTGCGCGAAGCCGGGATAGCCCGCAAAAACCTCGTCGCCGCCCAGGCCCGACAGCGCGACTTTCAATCCCGCTTGCTTGGCCGCGCGCGCGACGAAATAGGTGTTGATGCCGTCCACGCTCGGCTGGTCCATCGCCGTAAATAGATTGTCGCGCTCCGCCGCGAACGCCTCGCGCCCGATCCAGATCGTGCGGTGATTGGTGCCGCGCGCCTTCGCGAATTGCTCGGCCAGCAATGTCTCGTCGTTCTCGGTGCCGCGATAGGCGTCGAAACCGAGCGTCACGGTGTCGAGCCGGCCCGCGATGGTTTCGGCAGCGACGCCCGCCAGCACGGTCGAATCGATCCCGGCCGACAGGAACACGCCGACCTTCACGTCGGCGACCATGTGATGGGCGAGCGTATCGACGACGGCGCTGCGCAAATCGCTGCCTTCGCCGTTGCCGCGCAAGGCTTCGATCAGATCGAAGAATGGCTTGCGCGGACCTTGACCACGCGCATCGACCCACAGCGATGTGCCCGCGGGCAGCGCCACGATGCCGCGATACAGCGTGTGCGGATCGGGCACGTGGCCCCAGACGAAGAATCCGGCATGGCCCGCCGGGTTCGGCGTCGTGTCGGGCGTATCGGCCGCGAGCAGCGCCTTCACTTGGCTTGCGAAGCGGATCGTGCGCCCGTCGTCGGCAAGATAGAGCGGCTTGATCCCGAACGGATCGCGCGCGAAGAACATGCCGCCCTTGTCGGGATCGAAGATCGCGAAGGCGAACATGCCGCGCAGCGCCGCGACCGTCTTCTCGGGCCCGCGCCGCGCATAGAGGTGGAGGATCACCTCGGTATCTGACTCGGTCGCAAATTGCGCGCCTTCGGCGATCAACTCGTCGCGCAAGGCGCGGTAATTGTAGATCTCGCCGTTGAAAACGATATGGAGGCCGGTGCCGGCGAGGCGCATCGGCTGATCGGCGATCGATCGCAGATCGATGATCGATAGGCGGCGATGGCCGAAACCCACGCGCCCGTCGTCGGAAAACCATTCGCCCGTGCCGTCGGGGCCGCGTGCCGCCATCGCGTCACGGATCGCGACGAGTTCGCCCCGCCTTACTTTCGGGGCATCGGGCGCGTAGGCGAAAATGCCGGCGATGCCGCACATGTCACTTGATCGCGACGGCGTAGAGGTTTTGCGTGAGCACCTTATGCTCGCGCGAACCGGTTTCGACCGCCAGATAGAAGCGCAACGCCGCGCGGATCGCGCACCACAACACGCCGCGGATCTTGCTTTTCAGACCATGCGTCGCGGGCGGGTCCTCGAAACTCTCGACCGACTTCCAGCCCGAGGCCAGGAACAACTGCGCCAAGCTTTCCGGCGTGAAGGCGATTTCGTGCGTCAGGTCGGAATAGATCATCAGCGTGCCGAAGGGCGAGGCGCCGTTGGGCACATGCAGGATCAAGCGCCCGCCCGGCTTCAGCACGCGATGGATCGCGTCGACCGTGTCGAGGATTTCGTCGCGCGTGAGATGTTCGAGCACGTCGAACAAAATCACGGCATCCAGGCTGTCGTTCTGCGTTTCGCGCAACGCCGATTGCAGATCGCCTTCGCGAATGCCGTCGATGCCGAGCTTGCGCGCGGCGGCGACCTGGGCGGGCGAACCGTCCACGCCCTGCATATTCGCGTAGCCGGCTTTGCGCGCGAAATGCAGTAAGGCGCCGTGGCCGCAGCCGAGTTCCAGAATCTTGGCCGCGCGATCGGCGGGGAAATGTTCCGCGATCAGGCGGTTCAAATGCGCGGCGCGCGGCGCCAAGCCATCGACCGTATCGGGCGCCAAAGGCGCGTTGGTCGCGGAGGTGTAGTGCCGGTAGATGCGCTTGCGCAGACGATCGCTGGTCATGCGGCTGCTTTCCGCTGCGTGAAGCGTTCCAACAAGCGGCCCTGCTGTTCGACGTAACGCTCGAACGCGAACACCTTCTCGACCGTGCGGATACCGGCCTCGCCCATCTTGCGGCACAGGGCGGGATCGGCCGCGAGCTTGGCAATGGCGGTGGCGATCGCGTCGATATCCAAGGGCGGCAACGCGAAGCCGCAGGGATCGTCGGCCAGGATCGCTTCGGGCGAACCGTCTTCGTTGCCGCACAGGAACGCCGTGCCGCAGGACGCGGCTTCGATCAAACCGAGCGGCACGGCCTCGCCCCAGCCGGGGCCGCCGCGCGCGATCAGCGTGGCGAGGTCGGAGGCCGCGTAAAGGATCGGCAGATGGTCCTGCGGGGCGCGGCCGGTGAAGCGCACTTGATCGCCCAGGCCCTTCGCGGCGGCATAGGCTTCGAGATCGGCACGATCGGCACCGGAGCCGACGATGATGTAGACGAGGCGTTTGTCGCCGAGCTTCGCCATCGCATCCATCGTCTGGCGCTGGCCCTTGTTGGGCGGCAGCAGCATCGCGGCGACGGTCGTCATGACGAATTTATCGGCAAGATCGGCCCAGCCGTAATGCTTGGCGAGTTCGGCGCGCGCCGCCTGCTTGTCCATCGGCTTGAAGAAATGCACGTCGACCGGATCGTAGAGCAACCCGCTGGGCGGGACCTTATCGCGATATTTCGGCATCCAGTCGATCGTGTAATTGCAATCGGCGATGACCAGATCGCAGGCCTGGAACGCGGCTTCGCGCAGGCGTGGCAGCTTGGTAAGAATGTCGATGTTGTAGACGTTGACCGTGAACGGCGTGCCCGACAGCTTCTTCACCAGCCAGCCCAACCCCGCCAGATAGACGTGGTTGAGCATGACCAGGTCATAGCGCCCGCGCGCGGCGATCGCCTCGCGCACCAAGGTCGCGACCGCCTTCAGGCGATTCTCGAACGGCAGTTTGCGATGCGCCAAGCCGGGGGCCAGCAACTTGCCGTCGGTCTGCTTGTCGATCGACACGATATCGGCGTCGTGGCCCAGGCGTTTGAGCGCTTCGATCTGATAACGGCTATAGGTCGCGATGCCGCCATAGCCTTCGATGTCGAAGCCGAGAAACAGGATGCGCATGGGGCCCGAATTCGAATGGAAATTCCGGCCCGTGTAACGGCCGGCGGGAAAGCGATATTCCCTTTGCGGGACGGGAAGATAGCCCTACTTCGTGGCGACCGCCAGGAAGGTCTGGCTGAAAATCGCGTCGCGGCCGGTTTCGCCGGTTTCGGCGGCCAAGGCCAGGCGCAATACCGCCCGCAAGCCCGCCCACAGAACGGCCCGGACGGAACTTTTGAGGCCATGGGCGACCGGCTTGTCCTCGTAGCAGCGCACGTCGCGGAAATCGCAGACCAGCAGCAATTGCTCGATGGACTTCCGGGTGAAGGAACCCGTCGCCATGAAATCCCAATAGCGCACGCGGCCGGCGAACAGCGCCTCGCCGTTGGGCAAATGCAGGATCCAGCGTCCGCCCGGCTTCAGCACGCGGCGCACTTCATCGGCCAGCTTCATCTGCGTGGCCGGATCGAAATAGTGATACAGGTCGAACAACACGACGACGTCGTAGGTGGCGTCCGGCGTTGCCGCCAATTCGGCCATCAAATCGCCTTCGCGCACGCCCTCGATGCCCAGCGTTTTGGACATCGCGACCTGCTCGGGGCTCGCGTCCACGCCGATGAAATTGGCGTAGCCCGCGCGGCGCGCGGCCCAGACCACGGCGCCATGGCCGCAGCCCAGATCGATTCCCGTAATCGTCCGGTTCGCCGGGAAATGCTCGGCAATCAACTTGTCGAGGAACGGCCGGCGCCGGTCGAGATTGGCGGCGGCGTCGGAAACGGCGCCATGGGTGGAGACATAGCGCTGCAAGACGCGGCGGCGCCAATCGGTGGCGGGGTTGGTGGAAGAGTCGGACATGCTGGTTACTCCAACGCGCTCAGCCGTTCATGCATTCCCGGCGGACGACGATCCACTCCGGTTCGCGCATCATGGTGGCAAGGCCGCGCCCGGCATCGCCGCCGCCGCCGGCCGGATTCACGGCGAATTCGAAACGGTCGGGCAGCGTTTTCGCCCGGCCTTGGTCGCGGACCGTCCATTCGAACCGAGCGATCCGGCGCCGCCGGTCGGTCGGGTGCGGCTCGACGGTCAGCGCGCGATAAAACGGGCCCGGCCCCTCGACCGCGATCGGATCGATCGCCATTTCCGAGGCCCCGTAACTGCCGGCTTCCAGCCGCGTCAGCGGCGCGTTTTGCAGGCATTCGGGGTCCGGGTCGGGCAGGCGCCAGCCGGCCAGTTCCAGGGTCAGAAAATCCCGCGCCAGCTCGATTTCCAGGGCCGATTGGGCGATGGAAGGGGCGGAGCCGAGCAACAAGGCCAGGAACGGTAAAAGGGCGCGCTTCAAGATGCGGGTACGTACCCCGTCCCAAGTTCCTTCGCAAGCGGGCCCCGGAGCCGCTATTGTGGCGCCATCATGTCGACACACCATCTCGCGGCCGACTTCAAGGCCGGGATGCGCCGGCTCGGGGCCGGCGTCACCATCGTCACCACCTTCGACGGGCAAGCGCGCGCGGGGCTCACGGCCACGGCCGTCTGCTCGCTGTCGGCCGAGCCGCCGCAATTGCTGGTTTGCGTCAACCGGCAAGCCTATCCCAACAAGGTGATCGCGCGGGCCAAACGCTTCTGCGTCAACGTGCTGTCGGGCGGGCAGAAGGGCTTGGCGCTGCGTTTCGCGGGCGCCACCGGCCATAAGGGCGAGGACCGCTTCGCCAAAGGCCGTTGGAACGTGCTGGCGACGGGTGCCCCGGTGCTCGACGGCGCGTTGACCAGTTTCGACTGCGAACTCGCGCGCGCGATCCAGTCGGGCACGCATACGATCTTCATCGGCCGCGTCGTGGCTGTCGCGACGCGCAAGGGCGGCAAGGCGCTGCTTTACGCCGACGGCGGATTCGCCGGCGTCGCGCGGGGCCCGGCGAAAAAACCGGCCGCCAAGAAAACGAAGAAGTGAGGGCCTTCGCCCCGCTGGCCGAACCGATCGTCGCGCGCCTTTGGGGCGCGATGGCCGTTTTCACGACCGGCGACGAATTGTTCCGCGTGGCGCTGATCTGGCTCGCCGTCGAAACGGTCGGACGGGATGTCGGCTACCTCGGCGCGCTGCAATCGGGCGCCGTTTTGGCGGGCGCCATGTTCGGCGGCGCGCTGACCGCCTTCCTCGATCCCAAACGCGCGCTGACGACCTATTGCATCTTCGGCGCGGCATGCACGATCGTGCCGTTCCTGGTTTGGCAATTCGGGACGCCCGCCTTCCTGGCGCTGGCCTTCACGGCGGTGGGCGTGGGCTCGCTGCGCGCGCAGATCGAGCCGACGGTGCAGGGCAATCTGCCGCTGCTGGTCAAAAACCGCGACGTGCTGTTCGCGTCCAACGCGCTGTTGGAAGGCACGCGCCGCATCGCGCGCGTCACCGGCCCGATGATCGCGGCGGCGCTGGCGCTAGTGCTGGCCGTGCACCAAATTTTCCTGATCCATATGCTGACGCTGCTGCTGGCGGGCTGGCTGCTGCTGGCGGTGGGGGCGAAGTTCCCCGAGCGCGAGCCGCGCGAGGCGGGCGGCTTCGTGCTGGGGCTGAAAATCCTGCGCGATGATCCGGTGTTGAAACGCCTGCTGGCGGTGAAGACCGTCACCGACGGCGCTTGGGTCGTCGTCATTTCCCACGCTTTTCCGGTCGTGGTCGAATCGACGGGGGCGAGCTGGTCGGTATTCGGCTTCCATGTTTCGGGCGTGGCGGCCTATGGCCTGGGGATCGCGGTCTATGGCGTTTCGAATTCGGCATCGACCTTCGCGGTCGGCGCCTTGCCCGCGACCTTGTCGCCGCGGCGCATGTTGATGGGCTCGACGGTCATGAGTGCGGGTCTCGCCGCGATGGCGGCCGCCCCGCTGCTCGCCCCGCCCGATCTGGTGCTGCCGTATTTCTACGTGGCGCTTGGCCTGTGCGCGCTCGGCTCGCCCTTCTTCGACATTCCGCTGTCGCTGCATGTGCAGATTTCCGGCGGGCCGGGCGCGCCACGCGCCGCGGCGGCGTCGGTTCATCGCGTGCGCCTGGTCACCGCGTTCGGCGGCATCATGATCGCCGGCCTGATGTCGCCCACGCTGTTCGCGCTGTTCGGGCCCGGTTATTCGGTGCTCGGCTCGGGCATCGTGGCGTTGATCGCCTGCGCCGCCGGCTTCCGGATGCTGGCGCCGTATCAGCGCTCGATCAAATAGGCGACATCGTTGTCGCGCGCCTGCCAACCCGCGCGCTCCAACTCCGGCACGTCGTCGCTGCGTTCGGGATAGCCCACGCACAGATACGCGACCAGCGACCACGGCAGCGGCACGTCCAAAATCCGCGCGACCTCGTCCGGCTCGACGATCGAGACCCAGCCGACACCGATGCCGCGCACGCGCGCGGCCAGCCACAGCGTGTGCACGGCGCAGACGACCGAGTGGCGCAAGGTTTCCGGCATCGTCGCGCGGCCCAGGCCGTGGCCCTTGGCCTCCGCGTCGTCGCAAAATACGGCGAGCTGTTCGGGGGCCGCGTCGAATCCGGCGAGTTTGAGCGCGGCATAGGCTTTGGCGCGTTCGCCGTCATAGCCCGCGAGGGCCGCTTTTTTGCAGCGCTCGAACTCCGCGCGCACGGCGGCACGGCGGGCGGCTTCGCGCACATGGACGAAGCGCCAGGGCTGGCTGTTGCCGACCGAGGGTGCGAGCTTCGCGCGCCCGACCAGTTCGGCGATCGTGCCGGGCGGCAGGGGGTCGGGGCGGAAGCGGCGCACGTCGCGCCGCCAGGTCAGCAGCCGGTCGAATTCGGCGGCAAAAGCGGTATCGAAATCGGGGTCGACATCGGACATGGGGGCGCCATCCTACAGGCCTTCGCCCCGGTTGTGGCGAAACGCGGAAGGCGTTAATCAGGAAACCCTAAATTCGAATCATAAAATGGGGATCCGAAGCGCCATGAAGCTCGCGTCGTTCAAAGCCGGAAAAACCGAATCCTATGGGGCGGTCGTCGAGGGCGGCATCGTCGATCTGGGCAAAAAATTCGGCAAGAAGTTCCCGACCTTGCGCGCGGCGCTGGCGGGCATGGGGCTCGCCAAGCTGAAGGCCGCCGCGAAGGGCAAGAAGCCCGACGTGAAGAACGGCAAGTTCACCTGGCTGCCGGTGATCCCCGACGCCACGCGCATCTGGTGCGTGGGCGTGAATTATCGCGAGCATCGCGCGGAGACGGGCCGTCCCGACACCGCGCATCCAACAATCTTCATGCGCTATGCCTACACCCAGATCGGCCACGACCAGCCGATGCTGAAGCCCAAGGAAAGCGAACGCCTGGATTGGGAAGGCGAGCTTGCGGTTGTCATCGGCAAGAAGGGCCGGCGCATCGCGCGCGAAGACGCGATGAAGCATGTCGCGGGTTACGCTTGCTACAACGACGGCTCGGTGCGCGACTATCAGCGTCACACCTCGCAATTCGGGCCGGGCAAGAATTTCGTCGGCACCGGCGGCTTCGGGCCATGGATGGTCACGGCCGACGAGCAGAAGGACATCGTGCGCCAGACGCTGACCACGCGCGTCAACGGTGTCGTGAAGCAGCAAGCGACGATCGACATGCTGATCCACGATATCCCGCAGATCATCGCCTATATCTCGATCTTCTGCCCGCTGGAGCCGGGCGACGTGATCGTGACGGGCACACCCGGCGGCGTGGGGGCCGCGCGCACCCCGCCCGAATTCATGAAGGCGGGCGACGTGGTGGAGGTCGAAATCACCGGCGTGGGCTTGTTGCGCCACACGATCAAAGAAGCCTGATCGTTCCGCATCGGATTGAAGGCCGTGTCGGTAAAGAGCACGGCCTTTTTCTTTGCTTATCAGCGTATTAGCTGGCGCGCGGCGAGATATTGCAACTCATTCGCATTCGCGTTACGTTGCATCCCTTCGCGTTTGATTGTCGGGCCGCCGCACGATGTTCATCTGCAACTGCCACGGTATTCGTTCGAGCGAGATCCACGCCGCGTGCGCGCAAGGCTGCCGCACGGTGCGCGAGATTTTCGAGCGCACCGCCGGCGCGCAGCCTTGCTGCGGAAAATGCGTGCGCGAGATTCGTGAAACGCTGAAAGGCCAAGCCTGTGCGATGGCCGCAGAATGAGTCTCGCGACTGCGTTGCAGTTGCTGATCGCACTCGCGATTTTCGCCGCCTTCGTCGCCTTGTTCTTGAGAATCCGCCATGCGCGTTCTAGACCCATTTTTGGGGTCGCAAGGGAGCGGCGCCGGATTTTCAGGAGGCGGCGATGAAGGGCGACAAGGCGGTTCTGGCGGAGCTGAACAAGCTGCTGACCAACGAGCTCACCGCGATCAACCAATACTTCCTGCATGCGCGCATGTGGAAGCATTGGGGCTTCGTGAAACTCGCCAAGCACGAATACGAAGAATCGATCGAAGAGATGAAGCACGCGGACAAGCTGATCGAGCGCATCCTGATGCTCGACGGCCATCCGAATTTGCAGGATCTCGGCAAACTGAAAACCGGCGAGACGGTGCCCGAAGGGCTCGGCTGCGACCTGGCGCTGGAGCGGAACGCGCGGCCGATGCTCCAGCACGCGATCAAGCTTTGCGAGAGCCACGAGGATTTCGTCTCGCGCGAAATCCTGGTCGATATCCTCGACGACACCGAGGAGCATATCGACTATCTCGAAACCCAATTGTCGCTGATCGAGCAGATCGGCTTGCAGAATTATCTGCAAAGCCAGATCGAACCCGGCTCGGGCAGCTGACGGCGAACGGCCACGCCCGGCGGGCTTCGCGGCTCGCCGGATTTTTTCGGATCTTAGTATGCGAATGACTCGCAATCGCATTATGGAGAAAGAGGCATGACGATCGATCCCGGCATCAAAGCGGCTTCCGCGGCGCAGGCGCGGCCGATCGCGTCGCTGCGCCGCGCGGAGCAGATCGTCGTCTGGGCCTTGCGGCATACGGCGGCGATGCCGCGCGCGGGGAACATCCGCCGCGCCGAGCTTTCCAATCTCGATTCGCGCCGCGCCGCCGAATTGGAAACCGCGTTCGCGTGCGTAATCGCGGCAGCGTCGCGTGCGGGGGTGAATATCGCCGTTCCCCTGGCACTGCGCGTAGTCTCGGCCGGCGAGGAAAAATTGCTCGCCGCGCTGCGCGCGTTCCATGCCAGCGCCCCCGATCTTTTCGACGCGGCGATCGCGGACCTGACGCCGCGGGACGGCGGCGAATTCGCGGGCCATGTCGCCACGCTCGCGGCGGCGCTGGAGGCGAGCGGCGCGTCGCTCGCCTGGAAATTCGCGGCGCATGTGATGCCGGCATCGGCCGCCGCCGCGCAATGGCGCCACTGACGAAGGGATCGACGATCATGGGTTACGTCGTATTGGGCGCGCTCGTCTCGCTGGGGGCCGGGTCGGTGTTGATCGGAATCGCCAAAGACCGTCTGCGCAAGAAGGGCGGCGCGCGATGAACGGCCACGAATGCGGCGGCTTGCCGCTGTGCGAGCGCGATCCCGGCGAGATCGCGGCCGGCGCGGCCTTGGTGCTGTGGGGATTCCGCTATCGCGCGGGGCTGATGCGCCGGGACAAACCCGCCGATGCGCAATATCACGCGGCGTTCATCCGCAACGGCGTGGCATCCGCCGCCTACACGCTGGAAGCGATGACGTGGCTGATCGGCACCACGGCGATGCGCAGCGTGGATGTGCGCTGCGTCGCCTGCCCCGAAATCTCGCCCGACGAGGCGGCATTGCTCGACGCTTGCGCGCGCGCGGTCGAAGGCGACGGTGAAGCGGCGGCCTTGGCCGCGTTTCTGCCGGAAACGTCGCTGCGCTTCGCGCGCAGCTACGCGATCGGCATCGCGGCGAGTTTGCGCGACGTGGGCTTAGGCTGGAACGCGATCGGCCGCGCGCTGGTGCCCGGCAAACGTCTGGCGCCGGAAAGCGGTCTTTAATCGATCCCGAAATAGGCGCGCATCCGGGCCAGGAACGCATCGACTTGGTCGCGCTTGGCCGTGCGGCGCGCGGCGGGCGTCATCGCGCGCAGCGCCGCGTCGTTCATCTGGCGACGGTCGAGCACGACTTCGCCCAAGCGGCGCGCGAATTCGGGATCGGATTGCAGCAGCGGCGCCAGCGCCTCGGCCGAGATTTCCAGCGCGATCGTGTCGCAAAGGGCGACGACGCTGGCGCTGCGCGCCTCGCCGGTCAGCAGCGACATCTCGCCGAAGAAATCGCCCGTGCCCAGCCGCGCGACCGCGCGCTTGACGCCGTTGGCGCTCAAGCTCACCTCGAACACGCCGCGCGCGACGACGAACAGCGAGCGGTCGTCTTCGCCCTGGCGCACGACTTCGTCGCCCGCGTGGAAGATCTCGCGCCGCGAAGCGGCGGCCACGCGCGCGCGCATTTCGGCGGGCACTTCGCGGAACAGATCGACATGCTCCAGCACGCGCTCCGCCAGGCCCGGATCGGTGCGCAAAGGCTGGCCCGGCGAAATCCCGGCGGCGTCGAGCGCGTACCACACCGACGTCGCGACCTCGTCGCGGATCGCGGTGTCGTCGGCGTAGGAATCGACCCAATAGCGCACCTCGTACAGCACGCTCGCGTCGCGGATCTCCTTCGTTTCGACGAAGGGCGGGGGGCTGGTCAGCACGCGCATCGATTTTAGCGCGGCCGCGACCAGCGCTTCCTTGGCGTGGCCCGGCGGCACGCGCGCGTCGAGCGGAACTTGCAGCGAGGCGCGATAGAGCGGGGCGGGCTCGTCGAAGTTCACAATCTGCGCCGCCGCCAATTTGGAATTCGGCATCACCACCGTGTTGCCGTCGGCGGTGCGCAAACGCGTGGCGCGCCAATTGATCTCGACCACTTGCCCGGTCAGCGCATTGTCGATCTGGATCCAGTGGCCGACGCGATAGGGCCGTTCGATATTGATCGCGATGCCGCTGAACAGATCGGCGAGCGTCGACTGCATCGCGAAGCCGATCACCACCGCGATCACGCCCGATGCCGCCAGCATGCCGGTCAGCGGCTGGTCGAACGCCGCGGACACGATGCCGAACAGCGACAGGATGGCGACCAGCGCGCGCACCACGTCCTTCAAAAGCTTGGGCACCAGCACGCCGCGTTTGTCGAGTCCGCGCCAAACGAAGCGTTCCAGGCCCACCCATATAAGCAGGCCCAGGATCAGCCACCACGTCACGCCGAAGACGCGCCCCAAATCCTGCACGATCCCTTGCAGGAAGGGGCTGGCGATATGCTGGGCGGCCAGCGGCGCGCCCAGCCACAACGCGGTCGCGGCCAGCAGCAAGATCGCAAGGCCCGACAGCCGGCGGCGCGATTGATCGGCGGCGCGCAGGCCCTTTATCGCGATCCACGCCATCGCCACGGCGATGACGCCCAGATAGACCCAGTAATGAAGCGGCAAATTCTCCATGGCGCGGCAGCTAACGGCACGGCTAGAGTTTCCACAAGTGAAACTTGGGGAGGGCGTCGCCATGCGTTTGGCCGATAAAGTCGCGATCGTCACCGGCGGCGGGTCCGGTTTCGGCGAAGGGATCGTTTTGCGTTTTGCCGAGGAAGGCTGCGCCGTGGTCGTCGCGGATATCGACGAAGCCGCCGCCCAACGTGTGGCCGATGCCGTGACCAAGGCGGGCGGCAAGGCGGCCGCCGTGAAGGTCGACGTCGCGTCCGCCGCCGACACGGCCAAGATGGTCGGCACGGCGGTCGCGAAATTCGGCCGGCTCGACATCATGGTCAACAACGCCGGCATCACGCATCGCAACGGCCCGCTGACCGGCGTGGACGAGGCGACGTTCGACCGCATCTTCGACGTGAACGTGAAGGCGATCTATCTGGCCACGCAGGCAGTCGTCCCGCTGTTCCGCAAACAGGGCGGCGGCGGCGTCATCCTGACCACCGCCTCGACCGCCGGCTTGCGGCCGCGACCGGGCCTCGTCTGGTACAATTCGTCGAAGGGTGCGGCGATCACCATGACCAAGGCGCTGGCGATCGAATTGGCGCCCGAGAAAATCCGCGTGAATTGCCTGTGTCCGGTGGCGGGCGAAACGCCGCTGCTCGCGACCTTCATGGGCGAAGACACGCCCGAGAAGCGCGCGCAGTTCCGCGCCTCGGTGCCGATCGGGCGCTTGTCCACGCCGCGCGATATCGCGAACGCGGCGCTTTATCTGTGTTCGGACGAAGCCGAATTCATCACCGGCGTGGCGTTCGAGGTCGATGGCGGACGCTGCATCTAAAAACGAAAACCCCCGGACGGTTTCCCGTCCGGGGGTTTCCTTGTTCAGACGCTGAGCGCAGCGGTTATTCGTCGTTGCGCTGGCCGGTCAGGTGCAGGATCGCCTGGAAGATGGCGACGAAGTTGATGTAGAGGCTGAGCGCGTTCATCACAGTCAGCTTGTCTTCGATCTCCGTGCCGGCGTACTCGACATAGGTATCCTTCATGCGCTGCGTGTCCCACGCGGTCAGACCGCAGAACACCAGCACCGTGATCGCCGAGATGGCGAATTGCAGCGCCGTCGAGCCCAAGAAGATGTTCACGACCGAGGCGATCAGCAGGCCAACCACGCCCATGATCAGGAAGGTCGAGAACTTCGTCAGGTCGGCCTTGGTCGTGTAGCCGTAAAGGCTCATACCCGCGAACATCGCGGCCGAGATGAAGAAGGCGCGCGCGACCGAAGCGCCGGTGAACACCAGCAGGAACGCCGCGAACGACACGCCGATGCACACGGCATAGGCCCAGAACAGGGCTTGCACCGCCGTCTTCGACATCGATTCGAAGCGGAAGCTCAGCACCAACACGAAGGCGAGGGGGGCGAGCATGAACGCCCATTTCAGCGGCGTGCCGAAGATCAGCTGCGTGGCGGCCGGCGACGAGGCGACCAGCGCGGCGACGATGCCGCTCAGCGCAACGGCCGAGGCCATGTAGTTGTAGACGCGCAGCATATGTGCGCGCAGGCCCTGGTCCAGGGCCGCGGCGTCGATATCGCTGCGGGTCAGAATGCGGTTGCTCGTCTCGAACATGGGGGTCTATCGCTCCCGGTTTATTCGCCACGCGGCCTTACGCGAAACGCCGAAAGGCATCGCGGCACAAGAATGATATTGGGCGTATCGCAAGGCGATTTCAACCGCCAAAGCCCGTATAGCGGTTGGCCCTTATATGGAAAAACAACAGTTTAGATCGGTGGAAATGTCGTCCGCGCGGCCGGAAAGCCGATCGTCACGCGGGTGTAACGGTCTTTCTCGCTCTCCAAATGCAGCCGCCCGCCTTGGGCTTCGGTCAGCGCCTTTGCCAAGGAAAGCCCCAGACCCAGCCCGCCCTCCTTGCGGGCCAAGCTTTTTTCGACCTGCTCGAAGGGCAGGACGCATTTCTCCAAATCCTCGCGCGCGATCCCGATCCCGTCGTCTTCGACCGAGATCACGATACCGCCATCGTTGGCGCGCAGTATTCGAATGCGCGCCTGGCCGCCGTCGCGCCCGAACTTGATCGCGTTGGACAGCAACGCGTCCAGAATGCGGCGCAGCGCCCGGCGCTCGACGCGCAAGCCCGGCAGGCCGGGTTTGATGTCGGCGACGATCGCGATCCCGCGCGAAGCGGCTTCCCGCGCCGCCGCTTGCACGGCTTCGTCCGCGATTTCGCCCGGGCAAATCGCCTGGTCGGGGACGGGTTGCGGCTCGCCCGACAGATCGGCGATTTCCATCAGCGTTTCGATCTGGACCAGCAGCCGATTGGCGCTGTCCAGAATCGCTTGCGCGTACTCGCTGCCATGGGCCGGCGCGGGGCCGCCGCGCGCCAGAATCTCCGCGAAGCCGATCACGGCGTTCAGCGGCGTGCGCAATTCGTGACTCATGTTGCGCAGAAATTCCGATTTGGCCTGATTCGCGGCTTCCGACCGCACGAGGGCGGCGGCCAGGGCGCGTTCCGACGATTTCTTGTCGGTCACGTCCAGCGAAATCGTGACGACGCCGCGCGCGGCACCGTCGGGCCCGCGCCATGGCAATTTCGTCGTCAGCCAATCGCGCTTCTTGCCGTCGGCCCCGGCGTAATGCTCGTCGTAATTGGCGAGCGTGAGGCCGGTCTCGACCACCATCTTATCCATGCCGCCGGTATAGGCGCCGTATTCCGCGCCCAGAAGCTCCGACGCCGATCGACCGCGCGCCGCTTGCGGCGTCGTGCCGTAGGTGGCCGCCTGATACGCGTTCATGAACACGTAGCGGCTGTCGCGATCCTTGACGTTCACGAAGGCGGGCAGCGCGTCCAGGATCGCACGCATCGCGTGCGCATCCAATTTGTCGCCGTCGTCGCCGGCGTCCGAGCTCAAACCCGCGAACTCCTTCTCACCCCGTTCGATCTCGAACATTCCACGGCCCCGGCGGATTTGTCATCGGAAATTTATCCGCAGAGCATATGTGAATTAGGTTGCGAAGTTATGAATGCGCCGATCAAGCGTTGCGTAGAAGCGGTGCCGCCTTCTGGCCCAAGGCGCGCCACGTGCCGCCCAAGCCCAACAACATCACGACCACGGCGGCGCCGATCACCGTGCCGAAAATCGTTCCGGGCAGCGGCACGAATTCGACGCGCATGTATTCGCTGATCAACCCCCATGCGGCCAACGTGCCGACCAATGCCGCAACAATTGCGGCAGCTGCCCCCAGTAGCGCGAATTCGGCGAGGAAGGCGCGCATCACGTCCTTGCGCGTGGCGCCGAGCGCTTTGAGCACGACCGCATCGTAAACGCGCCGGCGATGCGTGGCGACGATCGCGCCCGCCAGCACCAGCACGCCCGCGACCAGCGTGATCGCGGCCGTGACGCGCGCGGCGGCGGCGATCCCTTGCATCGTTTCCTGCGCGGTCGCGAGTGCACGTTTCACGCGGATCGACGAGACGTTGGAGAAACGCTGCGTCACCGCGCGCTCCAGATCGTCTTCCTGCGCTTCGGCGACTTGCGCGGTGGCGATCCAGGTTTGCGGCGCGCCTTCCAGCGTGCCGGGCGCGAAGGTCAGCGTGAAGTTGATGCCCAAGCTGGTCCAATCGACGGCGCGCAGATTGGCGATCGTCGCGTCGACCTCCACGCCCAGCACGTTCAGCGTGATCGTGTCGCCGACCTTCAGACCCATGCCTTGCGCGATCTGCGCGTCGAACGACACGAGCGGCGGCCCCGAATAATCGGCCGGCCACCATTCGCCCGCGACCAAGCGCGTGCCCGGCGGCATCGGCCCCGTATAGGTAAGCCCGCGATCGTTGCCCACGGCCCAGCGCGCGTCGGGCGCGATCGTCGCCTGTTCGGGCGGTACGCCGTTGATTTTCGAAATACGTCCGCGCAAGGCTGGCACTTTGCGCAACTCGCCCACGCCCGGATGCGACTGCACCAGCGTCGTGAACTCGTCGATCTGGTCGGGCTGGATGTCGATGAAGAAGAAGGACGGCGCCATCTGCGGCAATTGCTCGGCGAGCTGCCGGCTGAAATTGCCTTGCACCTGCGCGATCAGGGTCAGCACCGTCAGGCCCAAGCCCAGCGACAGCACGATGCCGGGCGTCGGGCTGCCAGGGCGATGCATATTGGCGAGTGCCAGGCGCAAACCCGGATGTCGCACGCCGGTCGCCGACTTTGCCAAACGCTGCACGCCATAGGCGGCGATGCGGAACAGCACGAAGGTGCCCGCGGCGGCGACGCAGAATGCGGCGCCCAAGCGTTTGTCGATCGACGCGACGACGGCAAGCCCCGCGAGTGCGACGATCGCGGCCGCGACGAAGAACACGTAATGCGCGCGCGGCCAGCGCCGGGAAGGTGCGATCAAATCGCGGAACAAGGCGGCGGGCGGCACTTCGCGCGCCCGCGCCAAAGGCCACAGCGAAAACGCCAGCGCCGTCAGCAGGCCGAACGCCAAGGCGAGCGCCAATGGCATCGGATAGAAGCCTTGGCGCGCTTCGATGGTCAGACGATCCGCGATCAAGGGCGCGATCACCGCCGGCACGAAGGCGCCGATGGCAAGGCCCACGGCGATGCCGATCGCGGCGAGTGCCAGGATTTGCAGAAGATAGACGCGCATGATGAGCGCACCGGGAGCGCCCAGGCATTTCAGCGTCGCGATGGTCGCCGTGCGTCCGTCGAGATAGGCGCGAACGGCGTTGGCGACACCCACGCCGCCGACCAGCAACGCGGTCAAGCCCACCAGGGTCAGGAACATCGCGATGCGGTCGACCCAGCGCTGCAGGCCGGGGGCCGCTTCGGTCGTGCCGCGAATGCGCCAGCCCGCGTCGGGGAAGCGCGCTTTCAAAGCTTCGATCCAATTCGCGGCGCTCGCGGGATCGTTCAGCACGATACGGTATTCGTAGCGGATCAACGCGCCGGGCTGGACGAGCTGCGTTTGCCCCAGCGACGCGATCGCGACCATCACGCGCGGGCCCAGCGTGAAGATATTGGCCGAGCGGTCGGGCTCGCTTTCGACGATTGCGCGCGCTTGATACGTGCCGTCGCCGACCTGGAATCGATCGCCCAGCGAAATGCCCAGGCGGTTCATCAAGCTGCGCTCGACCGCCGCCCCCCACACGCCGTCGGCGCTTTGCGCCAAGGCTTTGCCAAGATCGGACTCGCCCGACAGGCCGACCGTGCCGAGCAGCGGATAAATCGCGGGGTCGATGGCTTTGAGTTCGCTCAGCAGGCGCTGGCTGTCGGTGCGCGTCATCGCGCGCATTTCGGTGACGACCGTCACGCGCCCGCCCTCGCGGATATACGCCAATTGCTCGGCCGTCGCCTCGCGATGGGTGAAGGCGAGCTCGACGTCGCCGCCCAAAATCGTGCGCGCATCCTGGCGCAAGGCTTCGCGCACGCCTTCGGCCAGCGAGCCCACGCCCGCGATGGCGGCGACGCCCAGCATCAGGCACGCCATGAACACGCGGAAACCCTTCACGCCGCCGCGCAGTTCGCGCCGGGCGAGCGAGACCGCAAGGCTCCAGCGCGCGGGATTGGCTTCTTGCGTCATCGGTTCAATCCGCCGCGGCGAGATCGGCGTTCAACGGCGACAAGCGCCCGTCGTCCATCCGCACCGCGCGGTCGCAGCGCCGCGCGAGCGTGGCGTCGTGCGTGATCAACAGCAGCGCCGTGCCCAGACGCTTTTTCAAATCGAACATCAGATCGACGATGCCCACCCCCGTGGTGGCGTCGAGATTGCCGGTGGGCTCGTCGGCGAGAAGCAGTTTGGGTTCGGCCACGACCGCGCGCGCCAGCGCCGTGCGCTGCTGTTCGCCGCCGGACATCTGGCCGGGATAATGCGTCAAGCGATGGCCAAGACCCACCGATTCAAGCGCTGCCTTCGCCTTGACCCAGGCTTTGGCGTCGCCCGCGAATTCCAGCGGGATCGCGACGTTTTCCAGCGCCGTCATCGTCGGGATCAGATGGAACGCCTGGAACACGATCCCGATGGAGCGGCGGCGGAACAGCGCCAAGCCGTCCTCGTCCAAGCCGGTCAGATTTTGGCCGGCGACATGCACGTTGCCTTGCGTGGGGCGCTCGAGGCCGGCGACGATCATCATCATTGTCGACTTGCCCGAGCCCGACGGACCGACCACCGCCACACTTTCGCCCGGTGCGACGGATAGATCGACGCCACGCAGGATATTGACCTCGCCCGCTTGGCTCGCCAGCTTCAGATGGACGCCCGCGAGGCGCAGGATCGGATCGACGGATTGGGACATGAAGGAAGGGTACCCCGGAATGGCGCGCGAATCTCAGGGATATGGTGGAACGCGCCGGGCTTTCAACGCGTTCCTGGCCGGAATCGCGTTGGTGGCGTCCCTTCCCGTGGGCGCCCAAACCCCAAGCCCGGCGCCGCGTTTGCTGGTTTTGGGCGATTCCCTGTCGGCGGGTTACAATATTCAGGCGCGCGAGGCGTTCCCCCAGCGTTTGGAAGCGGCGTTGCGCGCGCAAGGCGTGTCGATCCAGGTGATCAACGCGGGCGTGTCGGGCGATACGTCGGCGGGCGGGCTCACGCGCGTCGACTGGGCGCTGGGCCAGCGCCCGCCCGAATTCGCCATCGTGGCGCTGGGCGCGAATGACGGTTTGCGCGGCCTCGACCCCGAGGCGATGGAACGCAATCTCGATCGCATCCTGACAAGGATGAAAGAGAAGGGCGTGAAGCCGCTGCTCGCGGGCATGCTGGCGCCGCCCAATATGGGCAGCGACTATCGCGAGAAATACGCCGCCGTGTTTCCGCGCTTGGCCGCCAAGCACGGCGTGCCGCTCTATCCCTTTTTCTTGGAAGGTGTCGCGGCGAAACCCGAACTCAATCTCGGCGACGGCATCCATCCCAATCCGCAAGGCGTGGACGTGATGGTCGCCAATATCCTGCCCGCGGTGCGCAAGCTGCTGGCGGGCGGTTAGCCGCCGAATATCCAGCCGCCGATGATGCGGCCCGGCAGCAGCGTGAACGCGCCCGCGATCATCACGCCCGCGAACACGCTGATCATCGCGCGTTGATGGGCCTTCACGTTGCCGTGGCGGATCGCATAGATCGCGCGCGCGAGGCCAACCAGCGTGACGATCGACAGGATATGGATCCAGCTGAAACCGGCGCCGTCGCGTAATTCCTGAATCCAGAACGAGGTGATCGCCGTGATCGCCATCGCGGCGACCCAAATGCGCCCGGCCAGCTTATGCACGGCCGTACCCTTGGGCCGCAGCAAGATGGCGACGCCCAAGATCAGCGCCGTCAACGCGACGACGGTATGCAGGGCGATGATCGGCGACAACGCAAACTCCTCGTTTTTCGTGGCGGTACGGCCGGTTCCGCGCAAGGATAGGCGACCATGAAGCAGATCGCCCCGTCAATCGCCTTCGCCCAGGCCGCCGGCACGAACGCCGAAGACTGGGGCAAGCTCGCCATCGAATTGGGCGAGAAGCTGGCGCGCGATCTGCCTGGCGGTACGCTCGGGTTTCTTTACGCGACCGGCGAACTCGCGGGCCAGCTCGAGGAAATTCTCGCCGTCGTCAAACGCATCTCCGGCATCGGCGATTGGACGGGCTCGGTGGGGCTCGGCATCGTCGGCGATACGGAAGTGTTCGGCCGGCCGGCCTTGGCGGCGTTGGCGCTGGACTTGCCGAAGAGTTCCTATCGCCTCGTGCCGAATTTGACTCAGCCCGGCGAAACGCCCGCCGATCTGGAAGCATGGATCGCCGACAAGCGCCCGGCCTTGGGCGTGGTCCACGCCGATCCGCGCTTGTCCGGCATCGCCGACACGCTCGCCGATCTCGCGGAAACGAGCGGCGCCTATCTCGTCGGCGGCTTGTCGTCGGGCGACGACGGTTTCGCGCAGATCGCGGGCCGGGTCGTCGACGAAGGCCTGTCGGGCGTGTTGATCGCGGGCGACGTCAACGTCTCGGTCGGTTTGAGCCAGGGCTGCGCGGCGCTGGGCCCCGTGCATCGCGTGACCTCGGCCGAGGAAAACGTGATCGCCGAGATCGACGGGCGCGACGCGCTCGACCTGTTCCGCGAAGCCGCGGGCGTGCGCCCCGGCGGCGATCTGCGCCAGGCGGCGATGAGCACGCTGCTCGCGTTCCCCACGCCGGGCAGCGACACCAACGATTATCTCGTGCGGCATCTGACCGGTATCGATCCCGATAACGGCTTGATCGCGGTCGGCCACACGGTGGAGCCCGGCGACCGGCTGTTCTTCGTGCGCCGCGACGAAGAAGCGGCCGCGCAGGATCTGGCGCGCATGCTCGCGCGCACGAAGGCGCGCCTGACCAAGCCCAAAGCCGGGCTTTATTTCTCGTGCCTGGCGCGCGGGCCCAACATGTTCGGGCCCGATTCGGCCGAGCGCGCGATCTTGCGCGAAACGCTGGGCGACATCCCGGTCGCCGGCATGTTCTGCAACGGCGAGATTTCCAACGCGCGCCTCTACGGTTATACCGGCGTCCTCGCGTTGTTCGGATAACCGCACCCTCTCAGGATAAAAATGAAATACGTCGAACTCGGAACGACCGGCCGGAAGGTCTCGCGCATTTGCTTGGGCACCATGACGTGGGGCCAACAGAATTCGGAGGCCGAAGCCCACGCGCAAATCGATCTGGCGCTGGATATGGGGGTGGACTTCATCGACGCGGCGGAGATGTATCCCGTGCCGCCGAAGAAGGAGACTTACGGCCGCACCGAGGAATATATCGGCACCTGGATCGCGAAGAACAAAGCCAAGCGCGACAAGATCGTGCTCGCCACGAAGGTCGCCAGCCGCTCGATGGGCAACGATTACATCCGCCCCGGTCAGCCGCTGAACGAAGCCTCGATCCGCGCGGCGGTGGAAGCATCGCTGAAGCGCCTGCAGACCGATCACATCGACCTTTATCAGGCGCATTCGGCCGACCGTCCGGCCAATCGCTTCGGCGTGCTCGACTACGCGCATAAGGAAGGCGCCGATCAAGGGGCCCCCTTGGCCGAAACCGCCGGGGCGATGGAAAAGCTCGTCAAGGAAGGCAAGATCCGCTGGTTCGGCGTGTCGAACGAAACGCCGTGGGGCTTGCTCGACTATTTGCGCGCGGCCGACAAGGGCCTGGGCGCGCGCATCGCGTCGATCCAGAACCCGTATTCGCTGCTCAATCGCAGTTTCGAAATCGGCCTCGCGGAAATCGCGATCAAGGAAAAGGTCGGCCTGCTCGCCTATTCCGTGCTCGGCATGGGCGTGCTGACCGGCAAATATCTCGACGGCGCCAAGCCTGCGAATTCGCGCCTGACGCTGTTCGACCGTTTCAAGCGCTATTCCACGCCGCGCGCCGAACCGGCGGCGAAGCTATACGTCGCCGCCGCGCGCGAAGCCGGGCTCGATCCCGCCCAGATGGCGGTCGCGTTCGTGGCGTCGCAGCCTTTCGTCACGGCGGCGATCGTCGGCGCCACCAGCGTGGAACAGCTCAAGACGAATATCGCGGCGATCGACGTCGCGATTTCGCCCGAGCTGCGCGCCAAGCTCGACGCGATCCACGCCGGCAACCCGAATCCTTGTCCGTGACGTGATAAGGCTCTTCGTCGCTCTTGGCTTGCCCGAAGACATCCGCGCGCGATTGGATGCGATCGCGGCGGGTGTGCCGGGGGCCGATTGGGTGGAAAGCGACAATTATCATCTGACGCTGCGCTTCGTCGGCGATACGCAAGAAGACAAGGCCGAAGACCTCGCCTATGCGCTGATGGCGATCCGCCACAAGCCGTTCGATATCGAACTTGCGGGCGTGGGCCATTTCAAGACCGGCGACGAGGTGCGCGCCCTCTGGGCGGGCGTGAAGCAATCCGACGCGCTCGACATGCTTCACCGCAAAGTGGACGAAGCCTGCCGCAAGGAAGGCTTCGCCAACGAGCCGCGCAAGTTTCTGCCGCATGTCACGCTGGCGCGGCTCGACAATGCGCCGTTGGGGAAGGTTCAGGATTTCCTGATCGAGAACGCGTTGTTCAAGGCGGGGCCGATCCGCATCGACAGCTTCGCGCTGTATTCAAGCCTGCGGCGCCCGGGTGGGGCGGTCTATACCGAAGAAGCCGCGTTCTTCCTGCGCGACTAGACGAAGCGATTCAAAATCGCGTCGACCTGGGCGCGATACGACGCGCCGAACAGCTTCAAATGCACCAGCAGATGCCACAAGCAATAAAGGTCGCGCCGCGTTTCGCGGAAATCGGGCGAGAGCTTGCGGCGTTCGTCATAGACCGCGAGGAAATCCTCGTTCACGTCGCCGAACAGCGTCAGGAAGGCGATCTCGATTTCCGGATCGGCGAAGTAAAGCGACGGATCGACGAAGGCGGCGATGCGCCCGTCGCGGCTGATGATATTGCCGCCCCACAGATCGCCATGGATCAGGCCCGGCGCTTTGGGTTGGGGCAGCAGATCGGGCAAACGCGCGACGAGTTTTTCCACGCGCCGCGCGGCATCGCGATCGATCTGGCGGGCGACGAACATCAAGCGCTTCTCGCCGTAGAAGCGATGCCAATCGGGGTCCCAATCGTTGGGCTGCAAAAAACCGGCATGCGGTGTCGCACGCGGAAATCCGTAGCGCGGACCGACGATCGTATGAAGCTCCGCCAGAACGCGCGCCAGATCGCGCTGCGCGTCTTTGCCGGCCGCACCGGTCGATCCGTCGACATGCGTCATCAGCAGCAGGTCGTCGTCGGCCAGCAGCAATTGCGGCACGGGGCAGACCGTCGCGCGCGCGAGATAGGAAAGGCAGAAGCCTTCGGGCGCGAGGCCCGTCCCCGCCTTGGCGACCAAGCGCCGCCCGTCGGCGAGATCGACGGCGATCAACGACGCGCCATGCCCGCCGCCCATCGGTGCCGCGCGCGCGACCGGCGAACCGGCGGCCGCTTCGATGCGCGCGGTTAGCGCAATTCCCGGATCAGTCTGGCGCATTCGTGTTCCACGATATCGAGCACTTCGTCGAAACCTTTCGCCCCGCCATAATAAGGGTCGGGCACGTCGTTCCCGTCCTGGCGGAACATCGCAATTTTTGCACCAGTTCCGTCCGGGGCGAGCGATTCCAGGATTTCGTAGTGGCCCGAATCGCAGGCCAGGATCAGGTCGAATTCGGCGAAATCGCGGGGGGTGAGCTTCTTCGCGCGCTGGGGCGAAAGATCGTAGCCGCGCGTCGCGGCATGGCGGATCGTGCGCGGATCGGGCGGTTCGCCGATATGGTAGCCATGCGTGGCGCGGGATTCGATGCGCAAGGAAAGCCCCGCGTCGCGGGCCATTTTGCGCATCACGCCCTCGGCCGTGGGCGAGCGGCAGATATTTCCCGTGCACACGAACAGCAGACTGGTAATTTGCGGCGTCATGGCGGGTTCGATCGTCGTCCTTACCGGGGCCGGAATTTCGAAGGAGTCGGGCATCGATACGTTCCGCGACGCCGGCGGCCTGTGGTCGCAGGTGCGGATCGAAGATGTCGCGACCCCCTCGGCTTTTGTCCGGAATCCGCAGCTCGTGCAAGCCTTCTACAATATGCGCCGCCACGCGCTGCAACTTCCGGCGATCCAACCCAATGCGGCGCATCTGGCGCTCGCACGGCTCGAAGCCGAATGGCAGGGCAAGGTCACGCTCGTGACCCAGAATGTCGACGATCTTCATCGGCGTGCGGGCTCCAAGAACGTGCTGGCGATTCACGGTGAGCTATTGAAGTCGCGCTGCTTCGCCTGCGGCAACGTGGCCGAAGAACGCGGCGATCTGGGGGCGACCAGCACCTGCGCCGCCTGCGCCGAGATCGGCACGCTGCGCCCGCATGTCGTGTGGTTCAACGAAATGCCGTTCTTCATGGACGAAGCGATCGCGGCGGTCGAAGCTTGCGATATCTTCGTGTCGATCGGCACGTCGGGGGCCGTCTATCCCGCCGCCGGTCTGGTCGAGCACGCCAACGCCGCCGGGGCGCGCACGATCGAGCTCAATCTCGAACCGTCGGACGTCGCCTCCAACTTCGCCGAGAAGCGCTACGGCAAGGCGACCGAGTTGGTGCCGGCTTTCGTATCGGAGTTGCTGGGGAATTGAACGCGCTGCTCGAAACCTATCGTGCGCGGATCGCGGCGGGCGAGATCAAGCCCGATCCCGCGCAAGCCTTGGCCGTGGAAAAACTCGGCACGCTGTTGCGTGCCCTCGCCAGCTACAAGCCCGATCCGCGCCCCGGCTTCTGGCGCGCGTCGCTGGGTTTCGCGCGGAAATTCGGCTTGGAGCAAGCGGGCGCGCCGCCGATGGGGCTCTATATGTTCGGCGGCGTGGGGCGCGGCAAATCCATGCTGATGGATATGTTCTTCGCGGCAGCCCCGGTCGAAAAGAAGCGCCGCGTGCATTTCCACGAATTCATGCTGGAAGTGCATGCGCGCATCCATGCCTGGCGCCAATCGGGCGAAGCGAAGAAGGGCGACGGCGATCCCATTCCGCCGCTCGCCGCGGCGTTGGCCGACGAAGCGTGGCTGCTGTGCTTCGACGAATTCCAAGTGACCAACATCGCCGACGCCATGATCTTGGGCCGGTTGTTCGGCGCGATGCTGGAAAAGGGTGTCGTGGTCGTCGCGACGTCGAATATCGCGCCCGACGATCTTTACGCGGGCGGCTTGCAGCGCGAATTGTTCCTGCCCGCGATCGCGGTGCTGAAATCGAAGCTCGACGTGCTGGAACTCGACGGCGGGCAGGATTACCGGCGCATTCGCATCCGGGGCATGCCGGTCTATCACTGGCCGCTGAACGATCGCTCGACCGCGCAGTTGGAAAAGGCCTTCGCCACGCTGACCGAGGGCGCCAATGTCGGGCCCGTCACGCTCGACGTGTCGGGCCGCGATCTCGACATTCCGCGCGCGGGCGGCGGTGTGGCCTTCTGCCAATTCGATCCGCTCTGCGTGAAGGCGCTGGGGGCGGCGGATTATCTTGTGCTCGCCAAGCACTTCCACACGCTGGTGCTGGACGGCGTGCCGCTGCTGCGGCCCGATAACCGCAACGAAGCGCGCCGCTTCGTGACGCTGATCGACGCGCTGTACGAGCATCGCTGCAAGCTGGTGATGGCGGCGCAAGACGCGCCCGACCGCTTGCACCCATCGGGCGATCACGCGTTCGAGTTTCAGCGCACCGCCAGCCGATTGCACGAAATGCAGTCGGAGGATTACCTCGCCGCCCCGCATCTGGGCGGGATGTAACCTCCAGTTCGACAGGTGCGAAATATCGATATGGCCCGATTTTTCGTCCTGATTTTCCTGGTTCTGGCGGTTGTGCGGCCTGCCGCTGCCGACGCGGTCTTCGCCGAAAATGGTGTCGCGGTGCGCGGCGCCGATGTCGTCGCCTATTTCACCGTGGGCGATGCGGTGCCGGGCAAGCCGGAATTCCGCCACGACTGGAACGGGGCGGCGTGGCATTTCGCCTCCGCCCAAAACCGCGACGCCTTTGCCGCCGATCCGCAACGCTACGCGCCGCAATATGGCGGCTTCTGCGCTTGGGCGGTTGCCAACAACTACACGGCACCCATCGATCCCGAAGCGTGGCGCATCGTCGACGGCAAGCTCTATCTCAACTACTCGCGCTTCGTTCAGCTGCGCTGGGATATGTCGCGCGCCGCCAATATTTCTAAAGCCGACGCCAACTGGCCGGCATTATCGCGGCGCTAAGGCGCGCAGGAAAAAATCGACGAGTGATTCGGCGCGTTTGCGCGCTTGCGCCTTGGTCGGGGCGGGGTCGAGACCCAGCACGAAGCGCAAATGCGGCTCGCCCGCGACCAAGCTGACCAGCCGTTTGGCTTCGGCGATCGGCTCGCACGCGGCGATCTCGCCGCGCGCGATCGCTTTGCGCAAGACGGCGGCGACGCGCGGCACGGCGGCGCCGGGCCCGGCCGCATAGAAATTCGCCGCGAGATCGGGAAAGGCGGGCGCCTCGCCGACGACCATCCGATAGATCGACGCCTTCTCGGGCGTGTAGACGCCGACGATCGCATTGAACGTGGCCTGCGTCAGCATGTCGCGCAGCGGTGGCATTTCGCCGTCTTGCGGCGGGACCAGCGGTGCGGTCGCATTGCCCGACACGCGCGCGACCGCTTCCTGGAACAGACGCTCTTTGCCGCCGAAAGTCTCGTAAAGCGTGCGTTTGGCCGTGCGCGCGCGCTTGGCGATGCCGTCCAGCGTGGCGGCGCCGTAACCGCGCGCCGCGAATTCCGCCAAGGCGGCGTCGAGGATCGCGTCGCGGCGCGCGAGCTCGCTGCCCTTTTTGGGGCGGCCGGGACGGGGGCGGGGTTGAGCGGGTTTTTTCATGCGACTTGACGTTTTCTAGCACAACGCTATTTTAAACGAAACCGTTTCGTTTCATTTTTACGGAAGGCATTCCGCCCCGATGGGCAAAGTCGCGTTGCGCATGTTGTTCGGCGATCCGGGCAAGTATCTGGGCCTGGTGTTCGGCATCGCCTTCGCCACGCTGCTGATGGCGCAGCAGGCGGGGTTGTTCGTCGGCATTCTGGGCCGCACGGTCAGCCAGATCGTCGACGTGCAGGAAGCCGATCTGTGGGTCATGGACCCGCGCGTGAAATACTCCGACGTGACCGAGCCGATGACCGATACGCAGCTTTATCGCGTGCGTTCGGTCGAAGGCGTCGCGTGGGCGCTGCCCTTCTATCGCGCGATGTCGACCGCGCGCTCGCCCGACGGCATTCTCGAGCAGACGTTGCTGCTGGGCGTGGACGACGCCACGCTGACCGGCGCCCCGCGCAAGGTGCTGCTGGGCAATATCGACGATCTGCGCCAGCCCGATGCGGTCGCGATCGACCGCGCGGGGTTCGGCCGCTTATGGCCTAACGTGCCGCTCGATCTGGGGCGCGAAGTGGAAATCAACGACCGGCGCGTGAAGGTCGTGGCGATCACCGAAGCGGGGGCCCCTTTCACCACCGCGCCGGTCGTGGTCATGCGCTATTCGCAAGCCTTGATCGTCGCCCAGCCAAGGCGCAGCCAGTTGAGCTACGTGATCGCGCGCGCGGCCCCCGGCCATAACGCCGACGACGTCGCCGCGCGTATCGCGCGCGATACCGGCCTGCAAGGGCTGACGCGCGACGGCTTCGTCAATAAGACGATGACCTACTTCCTGCGCAACACCGGCATCCCGATCAATTTCGGCATTACCATCGCGCTGGGTTTCATCGTCGGTGCGGCGATCGTCGGGCAGACCTTCTTTCTGTTCGTGGTCGAAAATCTGCGCCAGTTCGGCGCGCTGAAGGCGATCGGCGTGGGCAATCTCGCCATTCTGCGCATGGTGCTGTTGCAGGCCGGTGTTGCCGCCGTCACCGGCTATTCGATCGGCATCGGCTTGGCCGCCGCGTTTTTCGAATTCGTGCCGAAGATCAGCATCGAGTTGCGCGGCCTGGCGCTGCCCGCCGAAGTCGCCGTCGGCGTGGCGGCGGCCGTGCTGTTGATCATCGCGGCGGCGAGTTTCGCCTCCGTGCGCCGCGTGCTGGTCGTCGATCCGGCCATCGTGTTCCGGGGCTGATCGCCATGTCGTTCGCCGTCAAATGCCGCGACGTGATCAAGTCCTTCGAGTCGGAGGCGGGCTTGCAGCGCGTGCTGCACGGCGTCGATCTCGACGTGCCATGGGGCGAGATGACGATGCTGGTCGGGCCGTCTGGTTGCGGCAAGACCACGCTGTTGTCGATCGTCGCGGGCATTTTGTCGTTCGATTCCGGCGACGTCGAAGTCGATGGGCAGGACATCGCGAAAATGTCCGACGCGCTGCGTGTCGCCTTCCGGCGGCGCACGCTCGGCTTCATTTTCCAGCAGTACAATCTGCTGCCCGCGCTGACGGCGGCGGAGAACGCCGCGATCCCGCTGGTCGCGGGCGGCATGGAATTGTCGGCGGCGGCCAAGGCGGCGATGCCGCTGCTCGATCAACTCGGCATGGGCGAGCACGCCGCCAAACTGCCGCGCCAATTGTCGGGCGGGCAGCAGCAGCGCGTGGCGATCGCGCGCGCGCTCGTGCACGAACCCAAGCTCGTCGTCTGCGACGAGCCGACGGCGGCACTCGACGCGACCGGCGGGCGCACGGTGATGGAAATGCTGCGCGCCGCGTCGGTGCGCGCGGACCGCGCCACGCTGGTCGTCACCCATGATCACCGCATTTTCGATTTCGCCGACCGGATCGTCCGTATGGAAGACGGGCGCATCGCCGGAATCGAAACCAAGGCTTTGGAGACCGTTCCATGAAGCGCCCGCGTTTCGTTCGCCACATCTTGCCCGTCGTTGCGGGCGGGTCTTTGATCTTCGCCGTGTGGTCGATTGCCGCCGCGGATCGTTCGCGTCCGCTGGTCGATCCGGCGGTGGCACCGCCGTCGAACCCTTACGCCGCCGCCATCGCGGGCTCGGGCTTGGTCGAGCCGGCCAGCGAGATCGTCGCCGTCGCGACCGAGCTTGGCGGCGTCGTGGTCGCCGTGCATGCGAAGGAAGGCGACGATGTGGCCCAAGGCGCGCCGTTGTTTGAAATCGACGGGCGCGTCTACGCCGCCAATCTTGCCCAAGCCCAGGCGCGCGCGGCGGCGGCCGAAGCGGCTTTGGCGCGGCTCGACCGGCAAGTGGCGCAGCAGCGCGCGATCGTCGCGCAAACCGGCACGTCGGTGACGAGTGCGGCGGCCGAGCGCGAACGCGCCGAAAGCGACCGCAATCGTCAGCAGGAATTGTCGCGCCAGGATTTCGCCAGCCGTCAGCGTTTGGAATCGGCGGTCGCCGATGCGCGCCGGGCCGATGCCGGATTGCAGGGGGCCCGCGCGGCGGTCGAAGCCGCGCGCCGCCAGATCGACGTGCTGGAGGCCCAGCGCGGCGAACTCGAAGCGTCGCTGCTCGAAGCCAAGGCGCTCGCCCAGCGCGCGTCGGTCGATGTGGCGCGCACCGTGGTCCGCGCGCCGCTCGCCGGGCGGGTGCTCCAGCTCAACATAAGGACGGGTGAGTTCGCCGCCGCCGGCGGTCTCCCGACACCGCTCGTCCTGATGGGTAGCGTGATGCCGCTGCATATCCGGGTCGATATCGACGAGGTCGACGCCCAGCGCCTGGCCCCCGGTGCCAAAGCGACGGCGCGCTTGCGCGGCGATGCCCGCTTGTCCAGCGAGCTGCGCTTCATTCGGACGGAACCCTATGTAATTCCAAAGAAATCCCTAACCGGCGGCACGGCCGAGCGGGTCGATACTCGTGTGCTGCAAGCGATTTATGCCGTCGTCGATCCGGCTTTTCCGGCATTCGTCGGCCAGCAGGTCGATGTTTTCGTCGAGGCCGCCCCCCGGCGTTAATCTGGGCTTCATAGACCCCGGTTAAGGTCCGGTTTCGCCGGGGAAATCGGGTTCGGCCGCCAGCGCTTGAAGCTTTGCGGCGGCGGCGGTACAACCCCGGCGCTTGTTTTCGCACCGCAGCGCCCCGTCCGGGGGCCGCAGAAGGGGAAATTCCGTATGGCACGCAACAAGATCGCGCTCGTGGGCGCCGGTCAGATCGGCGGCACGCTGGCCCTGCTCGCCGGGCTTCAGGAACTGGGCGACGTCGTCCTGCTCGATATCGCGGAAGGTATCCCGCAGGGCAAGGCGCTGGATATCGCCGAAGCCTCGCCGGTCGCCGGGTTCGACTCGTTCGTGACCGGCTCCAACGATTACTCCGCGATGGCCGGGGCGGACGTCATCATCGTCACCGCCGGCGTGCCGCGTAAGCCCGGCATGACCCGCGACGATCTGATCGGCATCAACGTCAAGGTGATGGCCACCGTCGCCGACGCGATCAAGAAGAACGCGCCCAACGCCTTCGTCATCGTGGTCACCAACCCGCTCGACGTCATGGTGTGGGTGATGCAGGTCCTGTCGGGCCTGCCCGCCAACAAGGTCGTCGGCATGGCCGGCGTGCTGGATTCGGCGCGTTTCCGCTGGTTCCTGGCCGACGAATTCAAGGTCTCGGTCGAAGACGTCACGGCCTTCGTGCTCGGCGGCCACGGCGACACGATGGTGCCGTCGGTGCGCTATTCGACCGTCGCCGGCATCCCGCTGCCCGACCTCGTCAAGATGGGTTGGACGACGCAGGAGAAGCTCGACAAGATCGTCCAGCGCACCCGCGACGGCGGTGCGGAAATCGTCAACCTGCTGAAGACCGGCTCGGCCTTCTACGCGCCCGCGATGTCGGCCATCGAAATGGCCGCGAGCTATCTGCGCGACAAGCGCCGCGTGCTGCCGTGTGCTGCGATGCTCAACGGCGAATACGGTCTCAAGGGGCTTTACGTCGGCGTGCCTTGCATCATCGGCAAGAACGGCGTCGAGAAGGTCGTCGAAATCGCGCTGGATCCGTCCGAAAAGGCCGGTTTCGACAAGTCGGTCAAGGCCGTGCAGGACCTCTGCGGCGTGGCCGAAAAGCTGCTGAAGGCCGAAGGCAAGCTCTGATCCTTCGTTCTACCGGATCCCGGGCGGGCGCGGTTGCCCATACCCCCCGCCCGGGTCTAGGTTTCCGTATTCCAACCCCGTCGCGGGATCGCCCATGAATATTCACGAGTACCAAGCCAAAACGCTGATGGCCAAATTCGGCGTCGCTGTCCCGAAGGGCGGGGTCGCTTACACGCCGGACGAGGCCGAAAAGGTCGCCCGCGAACTCGGCGGCCCGGTTTGGGTCGTGAAATCGCAGATCCATGCGGGTGGGCGCGGTGCCGGCCGCTTCAAGGACGATCCGAACGGCAAGGGCGGCGTGCGCGTCGTCAAGTCGATCGACGAGGTGAAGAAGAACGCCGCCGCGATGCTCGGCAAGATTCTGATCACCAAGCAGACCGGCCCCAAGGGCAAGGAAGTGAAGCGCATCTATGTCGAGGAAGGCTGCGACATCAAACGCGAGCTGTATCTCGGCATGCTGGTCGACCGCGCCACGCAGCGCGTGACCGTGATGGCCTCCACCGAAGGCGGCATGGATATCGAAGAAGTCGCCCACAAGACGCCGGAGAAGATCGTCAAGGTCGCGATCGACCCGACGCAAGGCTTGCAGCCCTATCACGCGCGCCAGGTGGCGTTCGCGCTGGGCTTGGAAGGCAAGCAGGTCGGCGCTTGCGTCAAGTTCGTGACGGCGATGTACGAAGCCTTCGTGAAGCTCGACGCGTCGATCGTCGAAATCAACCCGCTGGTCGTGACCGGTGCGGGCGACGTGCTCGCCCTCGACGCCAAGATGAACTTCGACGACAACGCGCTGTTCCGCCACAAGGACGTGGCCGAATTGCGCGACGAAGACGAAGAAGATCCGATGGAGCGCGAAGCCGGCAAGCACGAGCTGAACTACGTCAAGCTCGACGGCAATATCGGCTGCATGGTCAACGGCGCCGGCCTCGCGATGGCGACGATGGACATCATCAAGCTCTATGGCGGCGAGCCCGCGAACTTCCTCGACGTCGGCGGCGGCGCCACGAAGGAACGCGTGACGCAGGCGTTCAAGCTGATCCTGTCCGACCCGAACGTCGAAGGCATTCTGGTCAACATTTTCGGCGGCATCATGCGCTGCGACGTGATCGCCGAAGGCGTGGTCGCCGCGGCGC
>VFQN01000068.1_pt1 | contig 241974 bp, 237 predicted proteins | sample 3512371 | NCBI WGS metagenome assembly VFQN01 (sample SAMN10412370, study PRJNA504923) | tailings metagenome | isolation source: Replicate 2 from Balatoc abandoned mine | place: Philippines: Itogon, Benguet | collected 2017-08-28
TTCTCCTGACAAAGAAAAAAGGGTTTGCTGTTCACCGCACACCGGATTCCAAGATTCGGAGCCCAGCCTTTCGGCTGTTTGGTGCGGTCGGCACGAGGAACCCGGTTGGCCCTGTTGCCACCGTCTTTCCTGAGTTCATCGCCCGCGACGGTCAGGAGCGCGCGAACGGGTGCCGTCAAGGAGGCAAGCGCAGGGTTGGTGCGGCCCGCAGCGAAGCGAGGACACGGCCCTGCGCGCCTTGACGGCACACGGGCGCGGGCTACAGTCGCGGTGAAGGTGATGAAGTCAGGGGAGACGGCTGGACAAGGCAACGGCCATCCCACACGCCGACCGCACGGCAAGCGAAGCGCGCAGGCCCGAAGCTGGAAGCCGGGCCGGAGGCGTCAGCCGAGCGGAGCGAGGGAACGATGGAAGCCCGATAGGGGCGAGACGCCGCAGGCGGCTCGATGCGCCACGCGCACGACAGCGCGACCGGCCATCTCTCGAGTGGCCGGGGATGCCCGACTTCAATGCTTGACGAGCGTCACTTGAAACGTATCGTTACGGCCCCATGTGTTTGATAGGCATGTCGCCATCAACAGGGGGGGGAGATATGGCAGATTTCTGCATCACGGCTGTCCGCTACGACAAAGACCGTAGCCACATTGAGTATGTGCATGTGCGAGAGGAAAAGCTGAAAGCAATCGGCGCCGCCCGCGTCGTTCCGCGTGTATTCGTGGCAGATCTAATTCGTCTCGGTAAAGCCACCTTTCAGACGAGAATTAAATCAGCAGACGACAAGTGGAAGGTGGGTGCCGATGTGCATCTCATCGATGATGAGTACCTGACGACTGACAAGAACAGCACGAAGCGGGACAACCTTGGGAACTTGCCGGAGTTCTGAAACTCGCGCACTGCCTGCATTGACGCCCAGGGCGTCCCGCGACGCCCTGAGGGCTGATCAGACGATGATCCGCCCGGCCAGCCGCGCATCGCGCGCATAGGCACTAAGGCGCTTCTCGGCACGGAACGACAGGTCACGCTCGATCGGCAGACCCAGCCCGCCGCGCACCCTAGCCAGTTCGCCCAGACTGGCCCAGCCGATTTCCGGCGTTCCCAGGCCCAGATCGCAAAGACCAAAGGCATGGTCGTGGTCATCGGGATCAATCTCGGTCAGCAGCCAGGTCGCACCGGCATCCGGCGTGAACAGCTTGACTACGGGCGCCGGATCGAAGTCCGGGTTCTCCAAGGATTCGCGGCCGTTGGCCAGCAGCACGACGCGCTGCTCGTCGGTGATGAGTGCGTTGTTCATGGTGAACTCCTGAAAGGTTGCCGGGCGGAATTGCCCGACCCTTCCGGGGCACGGCGCAGCGCAAGCAGTCAAAGATCGAAGACGGCCGCCAGGCCGCAAGCGCCAGCGGCGCGCAGTCATTGATGGCGAGCACGCCGTGGCACGATGAAGGGAACAGCAAGACCGCCTCCCTCGCACCTCCACGCTACCCGGTTGTCGGCAAGCGCAGCGCGCAGGCCCAAGAGGGCCAAAGGCGTCAGGGATCAAAGCCGGATGGCCGAAATTTGGCACGAATCCACGGGGAGTATTCCGAGAGCCTGAAGGCAGTACGCCGGGACGGCCGCATATCGATTGCAAGCTACTCCACAGGTATCAACACCGGACCGCAACCTGAACTTGGCACCAACTCGACATACAAAGATTTTCGCCCGACGATGACGGTGAGCATCGGCCGCTTGTCCCGACGCTGCCCTGCCAACCGGTTCCACTCTGATCTGTCGAGACTAGATGGATGGGGATGGTCTTCCGGGTGGGTATGCCATTCGCCCAAATAGCGGACGGTTCCCTGACTCGCCGTCCATCGCGACAGGGCAATGGCTTCGTGACCAAACGGCATCCGCTCGAACAGGTAGCGAAACCGCTTATCCCATGTCGTGGGTACCGTCGCTTGCTCAATAAGTAAATGAACTCCATGCACGGAACCGAGCAAGAGACCACCTGCTTCGCAGTCTGCATCGCTACCTTGAACGTGCTGTCTAAATGTCTCCAGCGTATCCATCGAAAAATGCAGTAGCCTGCTTCTGTCTCCGGTCGCCCAGGAACTCAGGAATTGCATAGAGGGCAATCCCGATCCCGCAGAGGATCGCAATCCGGGGTAGCAAGCTGATGGGTCTGGTCGATCAATCGGGTTCGTAGCGCAGGAGAGTGAGCGCTGTTGACCCAATCAAGGGCCATCTCAGCGCCCAAGCTGGCGGCCTGCACCGACACAGAAGCCGGGAAAGGCACATACAGGCCCTCGCATCCATGGCCCGCCAAGATGGTAGGAAGAAGATCAAGGGTCGAGCGAAGTTCGCCTCTTCTGTTGCTGTGCCGCAGGCATCGGTAGCACGCACCCGATGCGGGCGTTCGCAGAAGCGCACGCACAGCCGTTCCCGGCCCTTCAATCCAGACGGAAAGCATGGGCGTGGGAGCCCTGTAGCGGCCGCACAGCCAGTGCCCGAGGGATTCTTCGCCGGTGGCATCGATGAGCAGATCCAACTGTCCCAACTGTGCCTGCCTGACATCCACGGGAAGCGCATGAACTTCGGCGCCTGGAGCCAAGCGCTTGAGTTCCGTCGCCATCGCCTCGGCCTTATTCGACAACAGGTCCGGGAACCCGAGTCGATGCCGCCCGATGTTCTGCGGAAACAGGCAATCAAAATCCACCAGCGTGAGTTTCCCTCCGCATGTGCCTGCCCCGGCCTTGACCAGCATATCCGAAAGGTATCCGCCGATGGTGCCGCAACCCACAAGTGCGATTCGCTTCCCCGCCAGCGTTTTCGATTTGGGGATGTTGCGCTGAGCCAGATACCGGTCATCAATCCGGATCACCGAGACGGGCATCGCTTTCAGCCCAAGGCTTGAATCCCTGCGATCAGCGAGCTTGGTCTTTTGAGTCAACGCTTGGTGGTCAAAGAGCACAGCAAAGCCATAGGTCATCAATGGCGATTCGATGACGATCAGGACGCCATTTGCCTTATTGCTTTCCCCTTGCTTGATCCGTTCATGAATCTTGCGCCGACACCGAGGATCCAGGGTGCTTTGCCAAGCCAAGATGTCCCCCACGGTCTCGGGTGGCCAGTGGTTGGTCAGCGGTCGGGGCTGGGCGGTGGTCTTGACCCGATAAGTCAGCACCGTTTTATCGGTGACCTGGTAGCCGAGCGACTTCAGCTTCTTTGTTGTTCGCTCTTCGTTGTCGGTGATGAACCACAGCGGATTCCCACTGGCTTGCGCGACGATGCAGTTCTGCCGCCCCAGGTCTCCGCCCTGCATGTCCACGAAGCAAGGCCAGCCGTTCCAATAGGCAAAAAATTCTTCCGCGAGATCTTCGACCATCTCGCCCTTCAATATCTGCCCGAACACCATGGCCGCGCGTTGCAGGCACGCCAGCGACTGCCCTACAGGGTCGTAGATGTCCAGAACGACGGTTCCCTTGGCGATATAGCAAAGTCCCCCATCCGCGCTGAGATGGGGAACCGCCTTTGGCAGTTCAGGCGGAATGTCGAGCAGTCGAATGCGAGGCAGGTCGAAGAAGGTGGGGTCAAGCTGAACCTCACACGGATAGCCCTTGTCCGCGCCGGGCGGGGTCAACAACCCCCGCAGCTTGAACCAGCTGTCATCCGTCTTGCCGACAAACTCGAAGCCTTGCTGCTTGACGGCTTCGATCACGTCTGCGACTGCAGCGACGCTGCTCATCCGGCCTTCGTTCGTCCGACCAATTCGCTCGGACCAGTCGTGGCCGGCGCTGCGGCAATGGTGGCGGCGACGGATACAACCTTGACTCGGTCCGGCTCGTTCGGAAAACGCGGGCCGAACTCGCCTTGCATCCAGATGCAGGCCTGCGAAGGGCTGCCGGCGTCGGTTGCGCCGCGCAGCACCTTTTCCAATGCTTCGAACGCTTTCGCAGCTTCTTCGACGCCCTCTTTACCAAGGCGGACAGTAAGCGACTCCGACTCATCAATGGGGTTGTTCACCCCCGCGCGCAGCCGGGCCGGCAATGCCGCGACAAGATCCAGCAATGCCAGGTCGTCGCGCCGATCCCGCTTCTCGAACAGCGGAGCCGCAGCGGCCATCAACAGAATCGAAGCCGGCCCGCCGCTGGACCACCTCCAATCGCGGAACGCCTTCAAGTAGCGAACCACGCGGCGGAACTGTTCGCCCTTAGCCTCCACCTCGCCCAGAAACCATTCCTTCACAGGCCTGGGGTCGGAGGCCATCCAGTCACACTCGCGGTGCGCCAGGAGCACCTTGTCAGCGGGCAGTGCTGTCCAGGCATCCCGTTCTGCTTTGATGACTGCATCCATCACGGAGTCGTAGCCATATCGCCTCATCGAGGCTTCCGCCAGACTCACGAATTCTTGATCAGGGATTGCGTACAGCGGAATGTCGATGTGGGCAAAGGCCGCGATGACGATGCGGATGCAAGTCGGCTTGTCGGTGACGAGTTTCCAACGCTTTTCCTCGACCAGTGGCTTCAAGGCTTCTTCCGCAGCGGCAAAAAAAACCGTAGCGGCTCTACTGGGACGCTTCGTCTGCGAAACAAAACTCAAAGGGAGATAGCAGCCATCGTCGACATCGGCCTGCTGTGGCCGTTGTGCCGGAGCGTTCAAGGTCTTGTACGCCCACGACCCTTGCGTGAAGAAGCGCGGCTGCGGCACGTCGTCCATGTACCCGCGTTCGCGCAACACGCGCGGGATGCCGGTGCGCAGGCAAGTCCTGACATCGTTGCGGGCGCTGGCGATCCAGGCGCGCTGTTCGACTGACAGATCCAGCTCATCATGCATACAGGATTCGTCATCGACGGTGGTGAAGAAAAGCGGGCTCAGGTTCAGCATGCGGCCTCCGACACATTCTTGTTGGGGCCGTGATAGAAGATGGGTGCGCCGGCCTGGTGCGCTCGAAATGGTTGGAAAAGAGGGTCGCCAAGTGCGCGCTGCGCTGCGTGGTTGCCGCGATCCTTGAGCGTATTCGTGGCGCCGATGGAAACCCGGTCCAGCGCCTTGACGTCCTTGCTTTGATCGGGCGTGGCCTTGTCGTCGATCTGGAAGTAGTTGCTCCCCAACGACTGCCGAAGCATGTAGTCCACCGACGACTCCTGGGCGGAGATCACCAAGTCGAACAGCCCCCCGCGCCACTTGCCGAAGCCGCGGTCGAGGCTGGCGCCGCCGCGGACGGTTGCACCGATCGTCATCGTGCCGATGGACAGTACCCGAACCAATGCATTCTGTTCCGGCGCGAGGAACGTATTGACTTCGTGCAACCCGAACAGCCCGGGCGCGTTGCCGACCAATCCACCATCAGCGAAGACGCCACGGTCGTTGCGCGCCAGAGGAAAGTACACAGGCGCGGCGGCGGTCGCCAGCGCCACGTCGACGATCTTCATGCGGTGGTCCATCTCGAAGGAAGGATGGTGGGGTGTCTTGAAGAACTGTCCACGCCCCGTCGAGTAGTTGACGGCCGGCACGAGAACACGGTGCTTCAGATTGCCGATCGTGGTGTCTTGGAAGCGCTCGGTCAGCACATCCCGCAATCCTGCGGAGTCGTGCTTGGCATTCAACCAGAAGCCCAGAAGCCGCCTCGCAAGACTGCGGCAACCAAAGATGCGGGAGCCCTGCTTCTCGAACAGGGCCTTGAGTTCGATGGCCGGGACTTCCGCGGCCAGCCCCAAGGCCAGCATCCCGCCTGCGGAAGTGCCGCAGATCAGGTCGAAATGCGAAGCGATGGGGCGGCCCAGCACGGCTTCAAGCTCGGCAAGAACCGTTGCTGTGTACAGACCGCGATAACCGCCCCCAGACAGGGCGAGCACATGGTAGGTGGGCACGCCCGTCATGGCACTCAGCCCTTCGGCGGGAAGGAGTCGTTGCCGTGGCTGTCCTTGTCACGGATGCGGCCATCCGGACGGTGGATGACCAGTTCGGACTGCTGGTTGCGTGCGATGTCGCGTCCCGCGTCAATGGCCTGCTGCTGCGTGTCGTGCACGGAGGTTGCCCGCTGATTGCCGGCCCCCTTGACGGCCCAACCGTCCTGGTGAGGAACTACATGCTGATTTTTGCCTGTCATGACGAATATCCTTAAGTTGAACCATCGAGACCCCGGCCAGCCGGCCGGGTTGCCAATGACCACCCGCTGTAGCAAAATATGTTGCTCTTGCAGACAACGGGCGAGTCAAGCCAATTCAATCTGCTGGAGTCGTAGAACCCACATCTGTTGTCTGGATGGACAACAATGTATCAGAGTTGGTGCCAAGCTGCAAATGGGGTGGGCTTGGCGCCTTGGAACGCAACTGGTGCGGGGAATGGGCGCATAGCGGCGTCTGCCCGCAGCCGCAAGGAACAAAACGGATGCCACAAACAGGCCTGGGCGTCGCCCTCAAGACGCTTCGCGAGCGCAGAACCCTCTCGTTGCGCGAAATCGGTCAACTGTCTTCGGTGGACCATGCCTATGTCCACCGGCTGGAGTCAGGCGAGAAGACAAACCCTTCATCCGATTTGGTCGAGAAGCTGCTGAAGGTTCTCAAACCAGGTGAAAGAGATGCTGCGCTGGTGATATGGCTTGTCGACCATGCGGAGGCTGATCCCCGCCTTGTTGAATTCGTGCTGAACGATCCTTCCATCAGCATCGACATTTTTTCGGCTGCAGCAGGTGTGAGGCATCGTGGAAATATAAGGCCCGATCCCGCGACACTGATCGCCCGGATACAGCGAGCATTCGAGGACGAGGACGACTGAACATGGATGAAGCGGATGTCATGCAGAAAGCACGGGCCTTTGTTGCGAAGGTTGATGTATCCGGCATCCGAGAAGACCTGACGCCCTATGTGGTCGCGGCCAACGCCAAGGTCAAGAAAGAGGAGCTTGGTGAGGGTGAGTCCGGCTACACGATCACCAAGCCGAATGGCAAGCACGTGATCACGGTGAATTCGCTGGAGACAGAAGAGCGCCAGCGTTTCACCATCTGCCACGAAATCGCGCATATCGTCCTTGCGCTGGAATCGAGCCACGAGGAGGTGCCGTCCTGGTCTTATGCGAAACGGCATCCGAACGAAATCGCCTGTGACACCTTCGCCGCCGAGTTGCTAATGCCGTATCAGCAATGGCTGTCCCTTGTGCCCAAGGAAGAACCTTCTCTGGAACTGATCCAGCGCATGGCGGATCTGTTCAGCACATCATTTCCCGCCGCAGCATCAAGGTTCGCTTCCCTCAGCGATGTTCCGTGCGCGTTCGTCACCATGGAGCGCGGTGCAGTGCGCTACGCGGCGCGCTCCACCAGTCTGCGACAGGCTGGGGCTTGGATTTCTCCCAGATCTGCCATACCCGTCGGCACCGTGGCGCATCGCCTCCGTTCTTCGGGCAGCAGTGCTGCTGACACGGATCAGGTTTCACAAGACATCTGGTTCGACAACTGGGAAAAGGGCCTCGACCTGTGGGAACTCTCCAGGCACTACGCGCGCACTGACACCACGACCTCGCTGCTGTGGTTCGACAGCGAAGACTTGCCTGAAGTCGAAGTGAATCGCTTTGGTGTCCGTGTCGAGGACGACGGCGGCTTGGCGGAGCTCACGGGGCAGCTACCCTGGCCAGGGCGAAGCAAGCGGCGCTAGCAAAAGCAGACGACACCACAGAACGTCCAACTGCTCGCTGCTGGTTACTGTTCACGCAGCTTGTCGGCGATTGGAGAACGCGATTCCAGAAGGCGCCGCGTATTCTCCAATTCCCGCTGCAGCAACTCGGCGTCTGGTAACAGCATCCGATAGTTCGCAGCCATGACCTTCGTGGGCAAACCTTCCAGCGCATACCGCGCCAGGGCGTGCCCCTTGTCGGCGCAAAGGATCAAGCCCACGGGCGGGTTCTCGCCGGGGTATGCCCAATGTTCCTTGGCGTAGTTGCAGTACATGTGCATCTGGCCTACGTCCGCATGATTCAGGCTCCCGAGCTTCAAGTCGATGATGACCAGGCATCGCAACCGGCGATGGAATAGCAGCAGATCCACCCGGTACCAGGTCTGGTCGATGCGCAATCGACGCTGCCGTCCAATGAAGGTAAACCCTTCGCCCAGTTCGAGCAGAAAGTCTTCCAGCCGCCGGATCAAGGCAGCCTCCAGATCGGACTCCGAATACTCGTCCTTGAGGTCCAGGAACTCCAGCACGTAGGGATCTTTGATGGCATCGCCGGGCGTGGCGGCATCCTCTGGCTTCGGCTTTGCACCCTTGAGCAGCATCGCCGCCTTGTTCTTCGATAGCGCCGTGCGCTCGTAGAACTGGCTACCGATCTGCCGATCGAGCTGGCGTACGCTCCAGCCACCGCGCAAAGCTTCGGTTTCATAGAACCGGCGGGCAGTGTCGTCCTTGACCGATAGCAGCCTTACGTAGGCCGACCATGGCAGCGGGAACATCTGCGCCAGTTCGGCGAGCCCCGATTTCCCAGACACCGTCTGGGAAATCTCCGAAGCAGGATGCACGAGGAAGAACCGCCGCATGTTCTCCAGATTGTTGACACCAAACCCCCGTCCGAATCGGGCAGTCAGGTCGCTGGACAGCCGTTCGATCAACCGATCGCCGTAACCCGCACGGCGTTTGCCTTGCTGCTCGGCGTCGACGATGCGGTGACCGATTTCCCAATAGCTCGCCGTCATCAGCGCATTGACGTTGCGTGCCGCCGCCTGGCGTGCGGCATCGAGCAGTTGCACGATGCCACCATGGATGCCGGCGTAGCCGGCAGGCGAGGCGGCCAGTGCGCCCCCCGCCGCCGCAGGCGTCCTCTTGGTCACGCTGCCACCTCCGCAGGCCGCCGCACGCCGGTGATAGCCCTGCGCCGGTTCGCCACCAGCTCGGCCGCCTCACGCACCGGCTTGTCTTCTGTGTGGACGTAGCGCATGAACATCGCCACCGTCTTGTGGGCCGTCAGCGCCATGCCGACTTTGACCGGAATCCCCGAGTTGGCGATATCGGTCGCAGAGCGATGGCGGATGCCATGCGTACCCACATGGCTCACACCGGCACGTTTGAGGATGCGCGTCCAGCCGCCGTAATACTCGCCTGTGGTCATGTGCTGGCCCGGATGGTTCGGGGACGGAAACACGTACGGGCAACCTTCCTGGCGGGGCGCGGTGGAAAGAAGCCGCCAGGCTTCCTCGCTCAAGGGCTTGGACATTCCGCCAGTCTTGCTGTCGGGCCAGACCACGCGCCGGTCGTCCAGGTCCACCCAGTCCCACTGCAGCGTGACGATCTCGGAGCGGCGGCCCGCGAACTCGAATTGCAGCCGGATGGCCAGCGGAAGGATCGCATGGTCCAGTCCCAGCCCATCTGTTTCCAGATGGTCGAGATACCGGAACAGCATGCCCATCTCCTCGTCGCTGATGAGGTGGGTAGCTTGGCCGTTGGGATACATCGGGACATGGCGGCACGGGTTGGTGCCGTCCGACCGGTAGCCCCAGACCTCAGCCAGATTGAACATCTTGCGCATAACGCTGAAGACGCGGTTCGCCTCGGCCGGCTTGTGAGCCATCTTCTTCATCGCCATGGCCACATCCGGCCGTTTCACGTCCTGGACTTTTACGCGGCCCAGCATCGGGACGATGCAGCGGTCGATGACGGCCTGGTACCCGAGCTGGGTACTGGGCTTGTTGCGTTGCTTGGAGTGATCCTCCATGAACTTCTCGCACAGTTCTTTGACCGTCGGGGCGGCGCGAGCTGCCGCCTTGGCCGCGCTGGGGTCGCCGCCCCGGCGGACCTCAGCCAACCATTCTTGGGCCAGCGAACGCGCCTGTTCGACGGTCAGTTCCCCGTACACGCCCAGGCTGGGCTTGCGACGCTCACCGGCGTTGGTGCGGTACTGGAGCATGAATACCTTGCGACCTGCTGGTGTAACCTTGCACAGGAAGCCGGGCACCAGCGTGTCCCGGAGTTCGACGGCGAGTGCCTGAGGTTGCGCCGCATCGACTGCGGACTTGGTAAGCTTGATTTTTGCCATGATGACTCCTTGGAAAGACCCGGTTCCAGGGGCCACATGGGAGCCATGCGGGCGCAAGCCGGGTCAGGTTTCGGAAAGCACCGGCATATGTTGAACTCGCCTAAGTGATTGATAAACCTGCTGTATCGGGCTTCGGCGTAGTCCAGCAAAGTTCGGTGCTGGAGTCATGGTGAAATGAAAAAAGCCGCCCGAAGGCGGCTCTTTCCGTGCGCCGGAGCGCGGTGTATCAGCGCTTCGAGAACTGCTTGCGACGACGCGCCTTGTGGAAGCCGACCTTCTTACGCTCGACTTCACGGGCATCGCGGGTGACGAAACCAGCCTTGCTCAGCGCCGGCTTCAGCGTCGCGTCGTAATCGATCAGCGCGCGGGTGATGCCGTGACGCACTGCACCAGCCTGACCCGATTCGCCACCACCGGTGACATTCACGAGAATGTCGAAGGTGCTGACGTGTTCGGTCAGCTCGAGCGGCTGACGGACGACCATGCGGCCCGTTTCGCGCGAGAAGAACTCGTCCACCGGCTTGTCATTGACGACGAAAGCGCCCTTGCCCGGACGCAGGAACACGCGGGCAACCGCGGTCTTGCGACGGCCGGTGCCATAGTAATAATCAACTTTGAATGCCATGACCGTTCCGTCCTCAGATGTCCAGAGCCTTGGGCTGCTGCGCGGCGTGCGGATGCTCTGCGCCGGCGTAGCACTTCAGCTTCTTGATCATCGCGTAACCGAGCGGACCCTTGGGCAGCATGCCCTTGACGGCCTTCTCAAGCACGCGCGCCGGGAAGCGCTGCTGCAGCTTGGTGAAATTGGTTTCGTAGATACCGCCCGGGTAACCCGAATGGCGGTAGTACTTCTTGTCCTGCGCCTTGTCACCGGTCACACGCAGCTTCTCGACATTCACGACGACGATGTAGTCACCGGTGTCCACGTGCGGGGTGAAGACAGGCTTGTGCTTGCCGCGCAGACGGCGTGCGATCTCACTGGCGAGGCGCCCGAGTACCTTGTCAGAGGCATCGACAACGTACCAGTCGCGCACGACTTCATGCGGCTTGGCTGAAAAGGTTTTCATCTCGAACGTCCTGTGATTCTGGGCGAGATCGCCCAAAAGCCCGCGAATTTAACTCGCGAGTTCGAGCGTGTCAATCCCTGATAGACAACAAAAAAAGCGCGACTCCTGGGAGTCGCGCTGAATCCACACCAAAGGAGGAGGGTGGAGGAGACACCTGCGGCAGACATCGCATTGAACGACGCCCGCGAAACCTGTCCTGATTATTGATCACGCTCAACGCAAAGGCAAGAATTTTTTGCATCGCACAAAGACGGTGCGCCTGCCATTTCCGCACCACCCGCCAACGCCTGCCACACAAACAACCATTCAAATCATGTGGATAAAAGAGATACCTGCGGCCATCGATCAGAACCCAAGTCAGGAACACCGCTCACCACACCGTCGCCCGCAAACTGGCTACCGCAGCGCACCAATCCCCATGGGCCGCGCGCCGGCCGACACCTGATTACAATCGCGCATCACTGAAGGGAGTGCGTAATGGACTGTGTGGTGAAGTGGGTGGACAACATGAGCTTCCTGGCCGAGACCGGCTCGGGACACATGATCAATATGGATGGCGCACCCGAAGCAGGCGGCCGCAACCTGGCGGCGCGCCCGATGGAACTGCTGCTGGCGGGCACCGGCGGCTGCACTGCATTCGACGTCATGCTCATCCTGAAGAAGAGCCGCCAGCAGGTCACCGGTTGCGAAGTTGCTCTGAAGGCGGATCGCGCGAGCGAAGACCCCAAGGTATTCACCCGCATCGGCTTTCATTTCAAGATCAGTGGTCGCGGCCTCAAACCCGAGGTGGTCGAGCGCGCGATTCACCTCTCGGCCGAGAAGTACTGCTCCGCGTCCATCATGATCGGCAAGACCGCGAAGATGGAACACACGTGGGAGATCATCGAAACCGGCGCCTGACGCCCCTCGCTCAGACGTAATAGGCGACGCCGGTCATGACCCGGGAGGCGGCCCGCATCGCGAGTCGGACGGGCGCCGGGAGTTGCGCAGCGCCGAGCCGCTCGGCCGTGTGCGCATGTTCGCGCTCGTCCTGGCGCATCTGTTCCAGTATCCGCCAGGATTTCTGGTCGGCCGGCGGCAGGCGGTCAAGGTGCCCCTGCAGGTGTGCTTCGACCTGCTTCTCGGTTTCGGCAAGGAAGCCCAGATTCCACTTGTCGCCGACCAGCCCGGCCGCAACCCCCATCATCAGCGCGCCGCCGTACCACAGCGGGTTGAGCAGGCTGGGACGGCTGCCCAGTTCAGCCATGCGCGAAGCTGTCCAACTCAGGTGCTCGGTTTCCTCGACAGCCGCACGGCGCAGGGCGTCGCGCACGGCGGGCTCACGGCAGGTCAGGGCCTGCCCCTGGTAGAGAGCCTGGGCGCAGATCTCACCGACGTGGTTGATGCGCATCAGCGCGCCGACCTGACTGCGCTGCGTCTCGTCGAGTTCGGCCTCAGGCAGCTCACCGCCGGGCAGCGGCCGTCCGGTGCGCGCAGGCGCGGCCAGTGTGCGCAGAGCGCGATCAAGTTCGGTAATCAGGCGGTCGAGCATGGAGATCGTCGATGAAAGTCGGAATGTTCAACGATAGCCGGTCAGCGGCGTACCGGTGCGTGCATTGAAACTGTTGGCCAGCATTTCGAGCACCTTCTTCGGCTGCAGCGCGAAGCCATCCGCGCACATGTAGTCCGAATACAGCATGAAGGGGTAGGAGTTCAGGCGGTTTCCGCCGCCGATCGGAAGCCAGCGGCTGCCGCGCGTCGGCGCCCACTCGCGGTTCGAACGCAGGTTTGCATACATCCTGCGCTCACCTGTACCGCAGCGCAGCGCCTCAGCCGCGATGTTCTCGGTCCCGCTCGGCGCGACAACGCGGGATATGTAGCGGATGGCGCCGTCCTTGCCGACAGTCAGCGGCTCGCGCGCGATGTAGTAGCGGTTGCGCGTCGAGGCATTCAGATAGAACTCCTGCCACTCGACATTCTCCGGCAGCGGAGGGACTTCGTAATCGTCCTCGGTCACCTTGGCCGCCGGATCGACGGTTTCGCCACGGAAGGGCTCAGGCTTCTGCCAGTCGGTGATCTGCGCATGGACTGCGGAAACACCTGCAAAAAAGATGAGGCCGGACAGCAACCGGCCAACGGGGAAAAACGGCATTTCAGTTCACCAAGTCAGCGCACAGCGATGTTCGCAGCGCCGCCGGCACAGGCGTAACGCCCGCACTGTAGTGCGGATGGTCGACGCCGACCGACAGGGCCGCGCCCTCGACGAGCGCGCGTTTCATTTCGGCAGTCAGTTCAAAGCGCAGAAAATGCACCGCCGAGGTCTTGACCGCGTTCTCGCGCTCAAGATCCTCGTCGGCGATCGCGGACACTGGAGGGAATCCATCGACCCGCATCCACACGGTGTCCTCGATGCCGATCAGTCGGGCGAGGTTCTGCGTTCGCTGCTGCTCGTCCGGATACTCGATCAACATCGTGGCCTTGAAGTTGCTGCCATCGGGGATGAGGGGATTGTAAGCGCCCAGTTCGTCGAGAATGCCCGCCTCCTCGAAAGTGCGTTCGATCCGCAGCATTTCCTGCACCTGATAGCGGACGGTCAGTTCGTCCTCGAACAGCAACGTCACGTGCTCGCCAAGATGCAGTGTGCGCTCACGCTTGTGCGCGATCACACGGGCCCGGAACTGCGGGCGCTCGCGCGCATACTGCTCGAGGCTCATCAGACTGTCGCGTGCGATTGCCGGCATCTATCACCCTCCCTCAGTCCAGTCCATAGGCAATGCACAACAAGGTCAGCGGATGCGCCTTCTGCGCGCGCGTGCCGCCCTGACTGTCGGCGATGCCCTGCATGATGTGGCGGCCGGCGATCGGGCAGTCCGAGCTGACGAAGTCAGGGTCGCTGCCCTGCATCTGCCGGAACACCCGCCTGCCGATCTTCATCGACAGATCGAAGAACTCCTCTTTCACGCCCCAGGTGCCGTCGTGACCCGCGCAGCGCTCGACCGTACTGACCTGCGTACCGGGCACCAGTTGCAGCGCTTCGCGCGTTTTCTGGCCGACGTTCTGCACGCGCGAGTGGCAGGGGATGTGATAGGACACGCGACCGAGTTCGCGCCTGAAATCGCTCTTCAGCAACCCGTCTTTATGCCGCAGCACGAAGTACTCGAACGGATCGAACATCGCATCGGCCACCGCGCGCACATCGGCGTCGTCGGGAAACATCAGCGGCAGTTCCTGCTTGAACATGAGCGTGCACGACGGCACCGGCGCCAGGATGGCCCACCCTTCACGCGCGAGGCGTGCGAGTGGCGGAATGTTGATCGCCTTCAGTGCCTCCACCTGCGCCAGATCGCCCAGTTCGAGCTTGGGCATGCCACAGCAGGCTTCCTTCTCGACCAGAACGGAAGGGATTTCGTTGTGCGCCAGCAACTTGAGCAGATCGACGCCGATACCCGGTTCGTTGTAGTTGATGTAGCAAGTCGAGAACACCGCCACCTTTCCGGGCGTGCGCTGTCCGTCGCGCACGGCGAAACCGTCGGCCGGCTCGGCAATGCCGCGGAAGCGACGCGGCGCGTAAGGCGGCAGCTGGCGATCCTTGTGTACGCCGAGCACCCGCTGCATCAGCGAACGCGCAGCACCATTGCCGTTCACCGCATTGACGGTCTGCGCCACTACCGGAATGGCGGCGAGCTTGCCAATGGCATCGGTGCTGGTCAGCAGGCGGTCGCGGAAGCGCGTCTCGCCCTTCCTGAACTTGATCGCCTTGGCGCGCAACATGAGGTGCGGGAAGTCGAGATTCCACTGATGCGGCGGCACGTACGGACACTTGGTCATGAAGCACATGTCGCACAGATAGCACTGGTCCACCACCTCCCAGTACCGCTGCTTCGGAATCGCATCCACTTCACCGCTGTCGCCTTCGTCGATCAGGTCGAACAGCTTGGGGAAGGCGGTGCATAGATTCACGCACCGGCGGCAGCCGTGGCAGATGTCGTACGTGCGTTCGAGTTCCTGCATCAGCGCCGCCTCGTCGTAGTAGGCGGCACTCTTCCAGTCTATCGGGTGGCGCTTCGGTGGCTCCAGACTGCCTTCGCGAACGGTCATCGCACATTCTCCGGTCGACGCACGGGGTGGCGGACGCCGGCAACGCCCGCGTCCACCGTGGCGGAGCGCTGCCGGCCCGCGGCCGGCGTGAACTCAGTCGAGCAAGCCGTCGAGCGCCTTCTGGAAACGATTGGCGTGCGAGCGCTCGGCCTTGGCCAGCGTCTCGAACCAGTCGGCAATTTCCTCAAACCCCTCGTCGCGAGCGGTCTTGGCCATGCCCGGATACATATCGGTGTACTCGTGCGTCTCGCCGGCTATCGACGCCTTCAGGTTGTCACGCGTACCGCCGATCGGCAGACCGGTCGCGGGATCGCCACAGGCTTCGAGATATTCCAGGTGCCCGTGTGCGTGACCCGTTTCGCCCTCGGCCGTGGAACGAAAGACGGCGGCGACGTCGTTCTGTCCCTCGACATCGGCCTTGGCCGCAAAGTACAGATAGCGGCGATTCGCCTGCGACTCTCCGGCAAACGCGCACTTCAGATTGTCCTCGGTCTTCGAACCCTTGAGTTGCATGGACGCCTCCTTCAACAATGGGTGAGGGATGCCCCGGAGGGCAGGGCCGCGCCGGCAACAGGCGAAGAAAGGGCGCGACTTAGACCCAGTATAAGCAGGCATTGCGCCGCTTCAAGGACGGCGGATCGACTGAGGGGTGAGGTCAGGAAGACGAGTGCAGAGGATCTTGCAGCGCACCAGGGCCCGGAAGCGCGTGTTCGCCAGCGTCGTCGCCGTCGGGCTGCCGCATCGCACCGCGCGGACGCGGTGGACGAAAAGCCAGGCGCGCAAGTTCGGTGAGCGCCTGCTGGTAGACCTGGCGCTTGAACTCGATCACCGAGTCGAGCGGAATCCAGTAGTCGCTCCAGCGCCAGGCATCGAATTCCGGGTGGTCGGTGGCGCGCAGGCAGACATCGCAGTCGCGACCGACCATGCGCAGCAGATACCAGATCTGCTTCTGGCCGCGGTAGGCGCTGCGCCATTCGCGCCGCACCCAATTGCGCGGCACGTCGTAGCGTAGCCAGTCGCGCGTGCGACCGACGATGCGCACATGCTGCGGACGCAGCCCCAGCTCTTCCCAGAGCTCGCGATACATCGCCTGCTCCGGCGATTCGCCGTGGTTGATGCCCCCCTGGGGAAACTGCCAGGCGTGCTCGCCTATGCGCTTGCCCCAGAAGACCTCGTTGCGCCCGTTGATCAGAATGATGCCGACGTTCGGGCGGTACCCTTCCCGGTCGAGCATGGTTGAACCTGCTGTGTAAGATTTTCCGTGGATTCTTCCACATTTCGCCGCCGAATTGAAGCAAACGACCCGGCGCGGGCCGATCCGCGCGAAACGGCTAGAATCGGAGGTTTATTGCCTGATCCGCAGCGGATTCCACTCCCTCCATGTACGCCAGCAAATTCTTCATTTCCACGCTCAAGGAAGCCCCCTCGGACGCCGAGGTCGTGTCGCACAAGCTCATGACCCGCGCCGGCATGATCCGCAAGCTCGCCGGCGGCATCTACAACTACATGCCGATGGGGCTGCGGGTGATCCGCAAGATCGAGGGCATCATCCGCGACGAGATGAACAGCGCCGGCGCCATCGAACTGCTGATGCCGCTGATACAGCCGGCCGAGCTGTGGCAGGAAACCGGCCGCTGGGACAAGATGGGGCCGGAAATGCTGCGGGTGAAGGACAGGCACGACCGCGACTTCATCATCCAGCCGACGTCGGAAGAGGTGGTGACCGACATCGCTCGCGCCGAAATCCACAGCTGGCGCCAGTTGCCGAAGAATTTCTATCACATCCAGACCAAGTTCCGCGACGAACGCCGGCCGCGCTTCGGCGTGATGCGCGGCCGCGAATTCACGATGAAGGACGCCTACTCCTTCGACCGTGACGAAGAAGCCGCCGGCCGCAGCTACGACATCATGTTCGACGCCTACATGCGCATCTTCCGTCGCCTGGGCCTCGAATTCCGCGCCGTCGCCGCCGACACCGGCGCCATCGGCGGCTCGCGCAGTCACGAATTCCAGGTGATCGCCGACACCGGCGAGGACCTGATCGCCTGGTGCCCGGATTCCGACTACGCCGCCAACATCGAACTGGCGCAGGCAAGCGCGCTGATCGCCGACCGCGCAGCGCCGACCCAGGCGCTGGAAAAAGCCCCCACGCCGGGCACCGTGCGCTGCGAGGACGTCGCCACCCTGCTCGGCCTGCCGCTCGAACGCACGGTCAAGTCGGTCGTGCTGGCGACCGATAAGGAAGGCAAGACCGAACTGTGGCTGCTGATGCTGCGCGGCGATCACGAACTGAACGAGGTGAAGGCGTCGAAGCTGGCCGGCCTGAAGGACGGCTTCCGGTTCGCGACCGAAGCCGAGATCGTCGAGCATTTCGGCTGCAAGCCGGGCTATCTGGGTCCGGTCGGACTGAAGAAGCCGGTACACGTAATCGCCGACCTGACGGTGGCCAACATGAGCGATTTCGTCACCGGCGCGAACGAGGTGGACACCCACCTGACCGGCGTGAACTGGGGACGCGACCTGCCGGAGCCCGAGGCGGTGGCGGACCTCCGTAACGTGGTCGAGGGCGACCCGTCGCCGGACGGCAAGGGCCGCTTGTCCATTCAGCGCGGCATCGAGGTTGGTCACGTGTTCTTCCTCGGCACCAAATATTCGGAAGCGATGAACTGCACCTATCTCGACGAAACCGGCAAACCTCGCGTCATGGTCATGGGCTGCTACGGCATTGGCGTGACCCGTCTGGTCGGCGCCGCCATCGAGCAGAACCACGACGAGCGCGGCATCATCTGGCCGCAATCCATCGCGCCCTTCGAAGTGGTCATCTGCCCGGTCGGCTGGAGCAAGTCGGAACAGGTGCGCGCCACCGCCACTCAGCTTTACGACGAACTGAGCGAGGCGGGCTTTGACGTCATTCTCGATGACCGCGACGAGCGCCCGGGCGTCATGTTCGCCGACTGGGAACTGATCGGCGTGCCGCACCGGATCACGGTCGGCGAGCGCGGCCTGAAGGAAGGCGTGATCGAGTACCAGAACCGGCGCGACGCGGCGGCGCAGAAGGTGGCGCCGGATGCCGTGCGCGCGCTGATCGGCGAGCCGGTCTGACCATGAAGCGGATGGCTGCGACCTTCGTGCTGACGCTGGCCCTGACGGCCGGCGGCGCGCGCGCGTCGCAGCAGTACGAACCGCTGGCCGACAGCGTGCGCGCGGCGCTGCATCTGGCCATCAGCGACCGCGCGGCCCCCGACCTGCCGGCGTTCTCATCGCCACAGAAGCAGTTGTGGCTCGGCACGATGTCGGAGCGACTGGCCAAGCGCATGCCGGACGAGGCCGGGCGCATGGAATTCCTGAAGACGGTGCATTACGAAGCCACGCGCGCCGGCCTGGACCCGCAACTGGTGCTGGGCCTGATCCAGGTCGAGAGCGGTTTCCGCAAGTACGCGGTATCAAGCGCGGGAGCGCGCGGCTACATGCAGGTGATGCCGTTCTGGGTGAAGCTGATCGGCAGCGAAGAAAGCAATCTTTTCCATCTGCGCACCAATCTGCGCTTCGGCTGCACCATCCTCCGTCACTATCTCGACATCGAGAAGGGCAACCTCTTCCGCGCGCTCGGCCGCTACAACGGCAGCCTGGGCAAGGCGGAGTATCCGAACATGGTGCGCGGCGCCTGGGAACGCCACTGGTCGTGGCCAGCCATCACGTCGGCCAGCAATCCCTGATCAGACCGACTCGGACAGCACCCGCCACTCGGTCACGCGCGCGACCAGTTCGGCCAGCGACCCGGCGCGCATCTTGTCCATCACGCGGGCGCGGTGCTGCTCCACCGTCTTCGCACTGATGCCCAGTTCGGCGGCGATGCCTGTGTTCGGCAACCCGCGCACGACGCGATCGAGCACCTCGCGCTCACGTGCGGTGAGGTTCGCCAGGGCGTCGGCGACCTGCTGCACGCGCTGACGCCGCGCGTCCGCCGAACTCGCGCGGACCAGCGCCTCGGTGACCCGCAAGCGCAGCACCGCTGCTTCGATCGGCATCAGCATGAAATCGAGTGCGCCGGCCCGCAAGGCACGTACCGCAACGGTCACGTCGCACGGGCCGGACACGAAGATCACCGGCGCCCGATTGCCGACCACGCGCAGGCTGGACTGCAGATCGAGTCCGCTGATGCCGCGCAGCGACGCGTTCAGCAGCACGCAGGCGGCGCGCCCCAGCGCCTCGCGGTCCTGCAGCAGCACGCCGGCGCCGGAAAATCCCTGCACGTCCGCATCGACCCCGGTCAGCGCCTGACACAGCGCCCGCCGCATCGCGGCGTCGTCGTCGACCACGCAGACCAGCGGACGCGCCATCGGATCGTCGGCGGCTCAGCGCATGCCGGGCAGCATGCCCTTCATTCCGCGCATCAGCTTCTGCATGCCGCCCTTGGAGAACTGCTTCATCATCTTCTGCGTCTGCTCGAACTGGTTCAGCAGGCGATTTACCTCCTGCACCGAGGTACCCGAACCCGCCGCGATGCGACGCTTGCGGTTGGCCTTGATCAGTTCGGGCTTGGTGCGTTCGGCCGGCGTCATCGAGTTGATGATGCCTTCGATGCGACGGATCGCCTTCTCGTCCTGACCGCCCTGCAGTTGCTGGGCGGCACCGGCGAACTGCGCCGGCAGCTTGTCCATCAGCGCCGACAGGCCGCCCATCTTGCGCATCTGCGCGATCTGCGCCTTGAAGTCGTTCAGGTCGAAGCCCTTGCCGCTCTTCAGCTTCTGCGCGAATTCCTTGGCCTGGTCCTCGTCGACCTGGCGACGCGCTTCCTCGACCAGGCCCATGATGTCGCCCATGCCGAGAATGCGCGACGCCATGCGCTGCGGATGGAATTCCTCGAGCCCGGTCAGCTTTTCGCCAACGCCGGCGAATTTCAGCGGCGCGCCGGTGACGTGGCGCACCGACAGCGCGGCGCCACCGCGTGCATCGCCGTCGAGCTTAGTCAGCACGACGCCGGTCAGCGGCAGCGCGTCCTTGAACGCCTTGGCGGTGTTGACCGCGTCCTGACCCAGCATCGCATCGACGACGAACAGCGTTTCGATCGGATTCAGCGCCTGATGCAGCGCGCGGATTTCATCCATCATCGCCTGGTCGATCGCCAGCCGGCCGGCGGTATCGACCAGCAGCACGTCGAAATAGCGCGTCTTCGCGAAGTCGACAGCGGCGCGGGCGATGTCGACCGGCTTCTGGTCCGACGTCGACGGGAAGAACTCCGCTCCGGCCTGCCCGGTGACGGTGCGCAGCTGTTCGATGGCGGCCGGACGATAGACGTCGCAGGACACCGTCAGCACCTTCTTCTTCTGCGTTTCCTTCAACCACTTGGCCAGCTTGCCGACCGTGGTGGTCTTGCCGGCGCCCTGCAGGCCGGCCATCAGCACGATGGCCGGCGGCTGCGTCGCGAAATTGAGGCTGGCGGTGGCGCCGCCCATCAGCGCCGCCAGTTCGTCGTGCACCACGCCCACCAGCGCCTGGCCCGGCGTCAGGGAGCCGACGACTTCCTGGCCGACCGCCTTTTCACGGATGCGGGTGACCAGTTCCTTCACCACCGGCAGGGCGACGTCCGCCTCGAGCAGCGCCATGCGCACTTCGCGCAGCATGTCCGAAATGTTCTCGTCGGTCAGTCGCGCCTGTCCACGCAGCGTCTTGACGACCTTGGCGAGCCGTTGGGTGAGGTTATCCAGCATGAAAGAGCGGCGTGCGCCTTGGGTTAAACTGAAGCCAATGATTCTAATCGAACTGCTTCCTTCCGCCCTCTACGCTGCGCTCGCCTTCTGGTTCATGCGCCCGGCGCGAGCAGGCGCACACGCCGCGGCCGGCGGTGTGCGGCCGGCGGCACTGGCCGCGGCACTGCTGGTGCACGCCGCGGTGCTGTCGCTGCAGATCTTCCCTGAGGGCCGCATGCGCTTCGGTGCGGGAGACGCACTGGCGGTGATGACCTGGCTGGCGCTGGTGTTCTACTGGATCGAAAGCCTGTCATCGCGACTCGACGGTCTGCACATGCTGGCCCTCCCTGCCGCAGCGCTGTGCGCAGCGGTACCGGTGATCTGGCCCGGCCGGCACGACATCGGCAACGCCGACAATCTGCTTTTCCGCGCCCACTTCGTCATGGCGATGACCGCCTACAGCCTGTTCACGTTGGCGGCACTGCACGCGATGCTGATGTCTGCGGTCGAGCGCAACCTGCACCGCGGCCGCCTGATCCGTCTGCTGGAGAACATGCCGCCGCTGCTGGTGATGGAAGGCCTGCTGTTCCGCCTCATCACCATCGCCTTCGTGCTGCTGAGCGCCACGCTCATTACCGGCATTGCCTTCTCCGAACAGGTGTTCGGCAAACCGCTCGCGTTCAGCCACAAGACGGTGTTCGCCATCCTTGCATGGGTGGTTTTCGGCACGCTGCTGGCCGGCCGTCATTTCCGCGGCTGGCGCGGTCGGCTGGCGCTGCGGTGGACGCTCGGCGGCTTCTTCGTCCTGCTGCTCGCCTATATAGGTACGCAATTCGTGCTCGAGGTCGTGCTCGGCCGCGCCTGACCGATGGATTCGATCCCACTTTCCACCCAGCTGATCGTGCTGGGTGTGCTGCTCGTGCTGTCCGGCTTCTTCTCGATGGCCGAGACGGCGATGATGGCCTCCAACCGCTTCCGCCTGAAGGCGGCTGCCCAGAACGGCTCGCGCGGCGCGCAACGCGCCCTCGACCTGCTGGGGCAAACGGACAAGCTGCTCGGCGTCATCCTGCTGTTCAACAACCTGGTCAATGCAGCCGCCGCGACGCTGACTGGCGTCATCGCGATCGACCTGTTCGGCGAGGGCGAACTGGCGCTGGGGCTGGGCACGCTGCTGATCACCTTCATGATCCTGGTGTTCTCGGAAATTACGCCGAAAGTCGTGGGCGCGGGCTACGCGAACGCGATCGCGCCGGTGGTGGCCTTCGTGCTGACGCCGCTGCTCAAGGTGTTCTATCCGGTGGTATGGACGGTGAACCTGTTCGTGTCGGCGCTGCTGCGCATCACGCGGCTGCAGCCGGGCAACACGGACGAGGGGCAGACGCTGTCGGCCGAGGAATTGCGCGCGCTGATGACGGAATCGGGCCACTTCATCCCGGCCGCCCACCGGCGCATCCTGATCAATCTGTTCGAACTGGAGGACGTGACGGTCGAGGACGTGATGACGCCGCGCAACCAGATCGAGGCGATCGACCTCGAGCAGCCGCTCGAAGTGATCCAGCACCAGATCGCCACCAGCCATCACGGTCGGGTGCCGGTGTTCGAAGGCGACCTCGACCGGGTGCTCGGCGTGCTGCCGCAGCGGCGGGTGGTCAGCGCGCTGTCGGCCGGCGAACTGGATCAGGACGAAATCCGCGGGCTGCTGACCCGGCCCTACTTCGTGCCGTCGGCGACACCGCTTTACAGCCAGCTGCAGTTCTTCCAGGAGAACAGGCAGCGTCTGGCGCTGGTGGTGAACGAATACGGCGAGGTCGAAGGGCTGGTCACGCTGGAAGACATCATCGAGGAAATCGTCGGCAAGTTCACCACCGGCGTACCGGGCAGCGGACAGTCGCTGAGCTGGAACGGCGACAACAGCGTCATCGTCGATGGCGGGCGCAGTCTGCGTGAGCTGAACGGCAAGCTCGGGCTGACCCTGCCGCTGGACGGTCCGAAGACCTTGAACGGCCTGCTGCTCGAACATCTGCAGGACATTCCGGAATCCGGTCTGTCGGTGCGCATCGGCAATGTCGCGATGGAAATCCTGCACACCGAGGACCGCATGGTGCGTAGCGTGCGCCTGTTCAGACCACAGGACGCAGCCTGAGCCGGGGCTCAAGATGCGCCGGCCACAAACCGTTTACAGATCAAGCCTGAATCGTCATCATCGAAGACGACACTTCAACACCGCTCGCACATTCTCCCTAACGCGCCATGGCCGCCACCGCTAAGAATGCACTGTCGGGTCTTGCCCGCGCGCTGGCGCAGAGCGGGCGGCTGACCGAGACCGAGGCCGAGAACCTGACGCGCGAAGGCGCGCAATCCGGCCACGGTTTCATCGCGCAACTGGTCGCCAGCGGCAAGATGAGTGCCCGCGACGCAGCCGCTTTCGCGTCGGAAACCTTCGGCTATCCGCTGCTGGACCTCGCGCAGTACGACCCGGACCAGTTCCCGGCGGACGCGATCGACAAGAAGCTGATGCGCACCCACCGCGTGCTGGCGCTGAAGAAGCGCGGCAACCGGCTGGCGGTGGCGATCGCCGATCCGTCGAATCTGCGCGCCATCGACGAAATCCGCTTCCAGACCGGCCTGGCCGTGGACCCGGTCGTCGTCGAAACCGACAAGCTCGCCACCCTCGTCGACAAGCTGTCGGAAACCGTCGAGAAGGCCCTGGAATCGATTGCTTCGGTCGACTTCGACTTCGACGGTGAAATGGCGCCGGAAGAAGATGCCGCCGCCAGCAACGACGCCCAGGTCGAGATCGACGATGCGCCGGTGGTGCGCTTCATCCAGAAGATACTTCTGGACGCGATCAACGAGGGCGCCTCGGACGTCCACTTCGAACCCTACGAGAAGTACTACCGCATCCGCTATCGCACGGACGGGGTGTTGCGCGAGATCACCCAGCCGCCGCTGGTGCTGCGCGAGAAGATCGCATCGCGCATCAAGGTCATCTCCCGGCTGGACATTTCGGAGAAGCGGGTGCCGCAGGACGGCCGGATGAAATTCGTGCTGTCCAAGACCAAGGCGATCGACTTCCGTGTCAGTACCCTGCCGACACTGCACGGCGAGAAGATCGTCATGCGTATCCTCGACCCGAGTTCGGCCATGCTCGGCATCGACGCGCTCGGTTACGAGCCCGAACAGCGCGCCTCGCTGATGCATGCGATCGAGCGCCCCTACGGCATGATTCTGGTGACCGGTCCCACCGGTTCCGGCAAGACGGTGTCGCTGTACACCTGTCTGAACATCCTGAACAAGCCGGGCGTGAACATTTCGACCGCCGAAGATCCGGCCGAAATCAACCTGCCGGGCATCAACCAGGTCAATGTCAATGACAAGGCCGGCCTCACCTTCGCCGCCGCACTGAAGTCCTTCCTGCGGCAGGATCCGGACGTGATCATGGTCGGCGAAATACGCGACCTCGAAACGGCCGAAATTTCGATCAAGGCCGCACAGACCGGTCACCTGGTGCTGTCGACGCTGCACACCAACGACGCGCCGACCACGCTGGATCGCATGCGCAACATGGGCATCGCCGCCTTCAACATTGCGTCCAGTGTCATTTTGATCACTGCCCAGCGGCTGGCGCGCCGGCTATGCTCCTGCAAGCAGCCGATGGACATTCCGGTCGAAGCGCTGCTGGAAGCGGGATTCACCGAAGCGGACCTCGACGGCAGCTGGCAACCCTATGCACCGGTCGGCTGCGAGCGCTGCAAGGGCAGCGGCTACAAGGGTCGGGTCGGCATCTATCAGGTGATGCCGATCTCCGACGAGATTGCGCATATCATCATGACCAACGGCAATTCGATCGACATTGCCGCGCAGGCACGCCGCGAGGGCGTCAAGGACCTGCGCCAGTCCGGTCTGCTGAAGGTCAGGCAGGGCGTCACTTCGCTGGCCGAAGTGCTCGCCTGCACCAACGAATGAGCGACGCCGCGCGTGGCGTCGCCGCATGAGCGGACTTATCCCGCAAGGAGCTTGATTTGGCCACCGCAACCCGCCCCGTACGCAAGGACAGCGGTTCCAAGGAAACGGTCTTCAATTGGGAAGGCAAGGACAAGAGCGGCAAGCTGGTGCGCGGAGAGATGCGTGCCGGTGGCGAAGCCATGGTCCAGGCCACGCTGCGTCGCCAGGGCATCCTGGTCACCAAGGTCAAGAAACGCAGCTTCGGCCGCGGCGGCAAGGTGACCGAAAAGGACATCACGCTGTTCACGCGGCAACTGGCGACGATGATGAAGGCCGGTGTGCCGCTGCTGCAGGCCTTCGACATCGTCGGCAAGGGCGCCGGCAACCGGGCGGTATCGAAGCTGCTCGGCGACATCCGGCTCGAAGTCGAGTCCGGCTCGAGCCTGAACCAGGCTTTCCGCAAGTATCCGCAGCATTTCGACCAGCTGTTCTGCAACCTCGTTGCCGCAGGTGAGCAGGCCGGTATTCTCGACGGCCTGCTCGATCGCCTCGCCACCTATCGCGAGAAGATCCTGGCGATCAAGGGCAAGATCAAGTCGGCGATGTTTTACCCGATCGCGGTCATCGTGGTGGCCATCGTGATCACCGCGGTGATCATGATTTTCGTCATTCCGGAGTTCAAGAAGGTTTTCTCGAGCTTCGGCGCCGATCTGCCGGCGCCGACGCTGTTCGTCATCGCGATATCGGACGCCTTCGTCGAGTACTCGTGGCTCATCTTCGGCGGAGCTTTCGCGGCGATCAGCGCATTCTTCTACATGCTGAAGCGATCGGTACCGCTGCAGATCGCCGTGGACCGTCTCTCGCTCAAACTGCCGGTCCTTGGCGAAATCCTGCGCAAGGCAACCATTGCCCGTTGGGCACGCACCTTGTCGACGATGTTTGCGGCGGGCGTGCCGCTGGTCGAGGCGCTCGATTCGGTCGGCGGCGCGGCCGGCAACCACATCTACAAGATGGCCACGCGGCAGATCCAGAACGAGGTCAGCACCGGCACCAGCCTGACCGTCGCGATGCAGAACACCAATGTGTTCCCGGTCATGGTGATCCAGATGGCCTCCATCGGCGAGGAGTCCGGCCAGCTCGATTCGATGCTGTCCAAGGTTGCCGACTTCTTCGAACAGGAAGTCGACGACTCGGTCGATGCGCTGTCCAGCCTGCTCGAACCCATCATCATGGTGGTGCTCGGCACGCTGATCGGCGGTCTGGTGGTCGCCATGTACCTGCCGATCTTCAAGGTCGCCCAGTCGGTCTGACACCGGAATCGTGAGCGGACTCGAATCGCTGGCCGAAAGCGGCCTGCTGCTGCCGCTGGTCGGCCTGCTCGGGCTGGCCGTCGGCAGCTTCCTGAACGTGGTGATTCACCGCCTGCCCATCATGATGGAGCGGGAGTGGGCGGCGCAGTGCGCCGATCTGCGCGGCGAACCAGCGCCGGAGTTCGACGCGCTGTCGCTGCTGGCGCCGCGTTCGCGCTGCCCCAAGTGCGGCCACGGCATCGGTGCGCTGGAGAACATTCCGGTGCTGTCGTGGCTGCTGCTGCGCGGCCGGTGCAGGGGCTGCGGCACCGGCATCGGCGTCCGCTACCCGCTGGTCGAACTGCTCACCGGGCTGCTGAGCTCGGCCTGTGCCTGGACATTCGGGCCAACATTGCTGCTGATCGGCGCACTGGCCCTGGTGTGGGCACTGATCGCACTCACCTTCATCGACCTCGATACCCAGTTGCTGCCGGACAGCATCACGCTGCCGCTGATCTGGGCTGGACTGCTGCTCAACCTGCTCGGCGGCTTCACCGATCTGCAGTCGGCGGTTGTCGGCGCAATCGCCGGCTATCTGGTGCTGTGGAGCGTCTACTGGGCGTTCAAGCTGGCCACCGGCAAGGAGGGCATGGGTTACGGCGACTTCAAGCTGCTGGCCGCGCTCGGTGCCTTTCTCGGCTGGCAGATGCTGCCCGTGATCATCCTGCTGTCGTCGCTGGTCGGCGCCGTGGTCGGCATCGCACTGATCGTGCTGCGCTCGCATGGCCGTGACGTACCGATTCCGTTCGGGCCCTATCTGGCCGCCGCCGGCGTGATCGCGCTGTTCTTCGGCACCACGATCAACCGCACCTATCTGGGGCTGATGTAGGCATCTGCCGGGTCTTGAATCCCCAGAACGGGCGCCCCATTTCTCCAGCGCAGCGTCCATTTCGCGCACCCGCTCCCGCCACGCGTGGGGCTGGCGATTTCCTGGCGCGAAATGTGCATGTGCAACAATGCCTTAGTCTATAATTTCGCGTTTTCTGGAGCTCGACATGCCGATCTACGGTTACCGCTGCTCGTCCTGCGGTTTTGAAAAGGACGTGATGCAGAAGATCAGCGCCGCCCCGCTGACTGATTGCCCGTCCTGCGGCGCATCGACCTTCACCAAGCAACTGTCCGCAGCCGGCTTCCAGCTCAAGGGCAGCGGCTGGTACGCCACCGATTTCAAGGGCGGCGGCTCGGGCAGCACCACCACGCCGAAGGCGGACACGTCCGCGTCGAGCGCGTCCTCGTCTTCAGGCGACAGTGCTGCCGCGCCCTCGACGCCCTGTGGCGGCTCCTGCGCCTGCCATTGATGAAGCGTTACTTCATCACCGGTCTGCTGATCTGGATTCCGCTGGCCATCACGATCTGGGTGCTGGCCTGGATACTGGGCACGCTGGACCAGACCATGCTGCTGGTGCCCTGGCAGTGGCGGCCGGCACAGCTGTTCGGCTTCGACGTGCCGGGCCTGGGCGTCATCTTGACCGTGCTCATCATCGTGGTCAGCGGCGTCATCGGCCACAACATCATCGGCCAGCGCCTGCTGCGTTACTGGGAAGGCCTGCTGTCGCGCATCCCGGTCGTGAAGTCGATCTACAACGGCGTCAAGCAGGTGTCGGACACGCTGTTCTCCAGCTCCGGCGAAGCCTTCCGCAAGGCGCTGCTGGTCCAGTACCCGCGCCAGGGCAGCTGGACCATTGCCTTCCTGACCGGCCAGCCGGGCGGAGACGTGGTCAATCACCTGCCCGACCACGTCAGCGTCTACGTGCCGACCACACCCAACCCGACCTCGGGCTTCTTCCTGATGCTGCCGCGCAGCGAGGTGATCGAGCTCGACATGACGGTGGATGAAGCACTCAAGTACATCGTGTCGATGGGCGTCGTCCCGCCGGCCAGAAAACCGAAACCGCATGCGGCCGCCGTGCCCGCACTCGACAACTGAACCGGGGTTTCCGACCCCGCACTTTCCCGGAATCACACCATGCGCACGCAATACTGCGGCCTGCTCGACGCGGGCTATCTCGACCAGACCGTAACGCTGTTCGGCTGGGCTCACCGTCGCCGCGACCACGGCGGCGTCATCTTCATCGACCTGCGCGACCGCGAAGGTCTGGTGCAGGTGGTGTGCGACCCGGACCGCGCGGAAACCTTTGCCGTGGCGGAGTCGGTGCGCAACGAGTTCTGCCTGAAGGTGACCGGCCGCGTGCGCCGTCGCCCGGAAGGCACGACCAACGCCAACCTGGTGTCCGGCGAGATCGAAGTGCTGGCGTATGAAGTCGAAGTACTGAACGCCTCGGTCACGCCGCCCTTCCCGCTGGACGACGACAACCTGTCGGAAACCGTGCGCCTGACCCACCGCGTGATCGATCTGCGTCGCCCGGCGATGCAGAAGAACATGATGCTGCGCTACAAGACGGCGATGGCCTTCCGCCGCTTCCTCGACGGCAAGGGCTTCATCGACATCGAAACGCCGATGCTGACCAAGAGCACGCCGGAAGGCGCGCGCGACTACCTGGTGCCCAGCCGTGTGCACGACGGCCAGTTCTTCGCGCTGCCGCAGTCGCCGCAGCTGTTCAAGCAGCTGCTGATGGTGGCCGGCTACGACCGTTACTACCAGATCACCAAGTGCTTCCGCGACGAGGATCTGCGCGCCGACCGCCAGCCGGAATTCACCCAGGTCGATATCGAAACCAGCTTCCTGACCGAGCACGAAATCACCGCGATGATGGAAGACATGATCCGCTATGTCTTCAAGGAAGCGCTGTCGGTCGACCTGCCCGCGCCCTTCCCGCGCATGACCTACGCCGAGGCGATGAGCCGCTTCGGTTCGGACAAGCCGGACCTGCGCGTGACGCTGGAGCTGGTAGACGTCGCCGACGCGGTCAAGGATGTCGCGTTCAAGGTGTTCTCCGGTCCGGCCAACGACCCCGCCTGCCGCGTCACCGCGCTGCGCGTGCCCGGCGGTGCGTCGCTGTCGCGTGGCGAGATCGACGGCTACACCGAGTTCGTCAAGATCTACGGCGCCAAGGGTCTGGCCTACATCAAGGTCAATGACGTGACCAAGCTGAACGAGGAAGGCCTGCAGTCGCCCATCGTCAAGAACCTGAGCCCGGAATCGCTGGCCGCCATCATGGCCCGTACCGGCGCGCAGAGCGGCGACGTGATCTTCTTCGGTTCGGACAAAGCCAAGGTGGTGTCGGACGCGCTCGGCGCGCTGCGCCTGAAGATCGGCCACGAGAAGGGTTATGTCACCGGAGACGCCTGGCGTCCGCTGTGGGTGGTCGACTTCCCGATGTTCGAGTACGACGAGGACGAAAAGCGCTGGAATGCCTGCCACCACCCCTTCACCAGCCCGAAGGACGAGCACATCGCGCTGCTGAAGACCGATCCGGGCAAGTGCCTGGCCAAGGCCTACGACCTGGCGCTGAACGGCTGGGAAATCGGCGGTGGCTCGGTGCGTATCCACCGTGCCGACGTGCAGGAAACCGTGTTCGAGGCGCTCAACATCGGTCCGGAAGAACAGCAGCTCAAGTTCGGCTTCCTGCTCGACGCGCTGAAGTACGGCGCGCCGCCGCATGGTGGTCTGGCTTTCGGTCTGGACCGCATCGTCACGATGATGACCGGCGCCGAGTCGATCCGTGACGTGATCGCCTTCCCCAAGACCCAGCGCGCCCAGTGTCTGCTGACCCAGGCACCGAGCCCGGTGGACGAACGCCAGCTGCGCGAGCTGCACATCAAGCTGCGCAACGCGCCGAAGGCCGACGCCGGCGCCTGAGGCCGTGATGACCCGCCTGCCCCGCCGGCTCCCGGCGCCACTGCTGGCGCCGATTCTGGCCCTGTGGCTGTTGCTGACCGGCTTCGCCTCGCCCGAGGTGGAGCTGGCGCAACTGCCGCCTGAAGCGGCGCAGACGCTGGCGCTGATCCGTCAGGGCGGGCCCTTCCCGTACAACCGTGACGGCGTCGTGTTCCACAATCGCGAACGCCGTCTGCCAATGCAGAAACGCGGCTATTACCGCGAATACACGGTGCCCACGCCCGGCCTGAACCACCGCGGCGCCCGTCGCATCGTCGCTGGCAGCGGCGCCGACGGCGACGTCCGCAGTTCGGGCGAATACTGGTACACGGCGGATCACTACCGCAGCTTCCGCCGCATCAAGGAATGAACGATGTCCGCATTGCCCCCTGATTCGATGCAGGCCCGACTGGGCGACGCCGCCCGCAGCGGCGTCTTTTCCGCGCAGCCGACCGCCGCCGCGCGCGCCGCGCGCTTTGCCGAACCGGCTGGCCTGCTGCTGATCGGCCTCGACCTGAAGGACAGCCGTGACCAGGCGTCGCTGCTGCAGCTGTTCGCAGAGACGATGGGCTTCCCCGACACCTTCGGCCACAACCTCGACGCACTCGGCGACTGCCTCGGCGATCTGTCGTGGTTGCCGGCCAGCGGTGGCTACCTGCTGCATCTGAGCAACTGCGCCAAGCCGGTCGAGCGCTGCAAGGACGATTTCGACGCGCTGGTCGCCGTGCTGAACGACGCCGCCGACGAGTGGCGCAGCCGCGGCACACCGTTCTGGGTGCTGATCGACCAGCCGCACACGCGCGCCCGCCCATTCATGGCCAGCGCATGAAGCGGCCGCAGTCGGTCCTGGTGCTGATCCACAGCGACGGCGGCGACATCCTGCTGATCGAGCGGGCGAAGCACCCGGGCTACTGGCAGTCGGTCACAGGCAGCATCGAAGCCAGCGAAACGCCGGAACAGGCGGCGCGGCGCGAAGTCGAGGAAGAGACCGGCATCGTCGCGCCAGCCGAGGCTTTCGACCGCTGGCACCACAGCAGCCGCTTCGAAATCTATCCAATCTGGCGCCATCGCTATCCGCCCGGTGTCACCCACAACACCGAGCACGCCTTCAGCCTCTGCGTCCCGCGCGACACGCCGATCCGGCTGGCGCCGGACGAGCACCGCGACTGGCGCTGGCTGCCCTGGCGCGAGGCACTCGACGCGGTGTTTTCGTGGACCAACCGCGATGCGATACGGATGTTGACCCAGCGCAAGCGCCTGAACAGGCGGCCTTGAAATCGGTTTTTTCCAACCCTAGTTTGGGTGTACGCGGATACCCGCACCCGACATGGAAAGGACGAAACGATGAATCAAGTGACCCGCTGGGATCCTTTTGAGAACCTGTTCAAGGACTTTCGCGGCCTCGTGCTGCAACCGGTCGACCTCGCCAACAACCCCGACGTGCCGGCGCTCAAGGTCGACGTGAAGGAAGACAAGGACGCCTACACCGTGCACGCCGACCTGCCGGGCGTGGCGAAGGACGACATCCACGTGAACATCGAAGGGTCGGTGGTGTCGATCAGCGCCGAAAAGAAGCGCACGGTGGAGAATAAAGAGGGTGAGCGCGTGCTGCGTTCCGAGCGCCACTACGGCAAGGTGTCGCGCAGCTTCCAGCTCGGCCAGGACATCGACGAAGCCAGGGCGCAGGCCCGTTTCGCCGACGGCGTGCTGGAACTGACACTGCCGAAGAAGGTTGTCGCCGCCTCGAAGAAGCTCACCATCCAGTAAGCCGTTCGCACCCCGGAAAAAGCGGACACCCTGCCGGTGTCCGCTTTTTGTTTGTGCGGTGCAAGGCTAGAATCCGGCCTCATCCTCACACCTCGCCCGAGCCCGGAAAATGCCTCTGACCTCTGACCTCACCTCCGGTATCACGCCGCACGCCAAGGCCGCGGTGCTGTCCGAGGCGCTGCCCTATATCCGCCGCTTCCAGGACCGCACCATCGTCGTGAAATACGGCGGCAATGCGATGACCGACCCGGCGCTGAAACTGGGCTTCGCACGCGACGTGACGCTGCTCAAGCTGGTCGGCATGAACCCGGTGGTGGTGCATGGCGGCGGCCCGCAGATCGACGACCTGCTCAAGCGCGTCGGCAAGCAGGGCACCTTCATCCAGGGCATGCGCGTCACCGACGAAGAGACCATGGACATCGTCGAAATGGTGCTCGGCGGTCATGTGAACAAGGACATCGTGAACCTGATCAACCAGGCTGGCGGCAAGGCCGTGGGCCTGACCGGTCAGGACGGCTCCTTCATCCGCGCCACCAAGCTGATGATGCCGAACAAGGACAAGCCGGACGAAATGCTCGACATTGGCCTGGTCGGCGACATCGTGTCGATCGACCCGACCATCATCAACTTCCTCGACAGCGGCGACTTCATCCCGGTGATCGCGCCGATCGGCGTCGGCCCGGACGGCGAAAGCTACAACATCAACGCCGACGTGGTCGCCGGCAAGCTGGCGGAAATCCTGAAGGCGGAAAAGCTCGTGCTGCTCACCAATACGCCGGGCGTGCTCGACAAGGAAGGCAATCTGCTGACCGGCATCACGCCGCGCGACGTCGACGCCATGATCGCCGACGGCACGCTGTCCGGCGGCATGCTGCCGAAGATCGGCTCGGCGCTGGATGCAGCCCGCAGCGGCGTGAAGAGCGTGCACATCATCGACGGTCGCGTGCCGAACGCGCTGCTGCTCGAAGTGCTGACCGACGACGGCGTCGGCACGCTGATCAAGAGCAAGTGAACCCGCCCCCTGGGCCGGGCGTCGCCCGGCCCGTCCCCCGGAAGGCGTAAGACATCAGCCCTGACCCGATTCACGCGCGACGCCTGGACGCCGGCAGGCAGCCGGTCTGGATCTTCGATCTGGACAACACGCTGCACGACGCCAATCCGCACGTCTTTCCGCACCTGAACCGGGCGATGACCGCCTGGCTGATGACGGAGCTGGGGCTGGAGCATGCCGAGGCAGACTGCCTGCGCGTGCACTACTGGCACCGCTACGGCGCCACGCTGCTCGGCCTGATGCGTCATCACGGCACCCGCCCCGCACACTTCCTGCACGGTACGCACGACGTCGAGGCGCTGCGGCCCGGCATCATGTTCGACCGCGCGCTGCTGCACGTGCTGCGCCGCCTGCCTGGCCGCAAGATCGTGTTCACCAACGGTCCGCTGCACTACGCCGAGGCGGTGCTCGACGTGATGGGCATGAGCGCGTTGTTCGACGGCATCCACGCGATCGAGCACTCGCGCTACGCGCCCAAACCGCGGCTGGCCGGCTTCCTGCACCTGCTGCGCGACTACCGGCTCACCGCTTCACGCTGCATCATGGTCGAAGACACGGCGACCAATCTGCGCACCGCCAAGCAGCTGGGCATGCGCACGGTGTGGATCAGCCGCGATGCTGCCCATCACGGCTACGTCGATCTGCGGCTGAGTTCGGCGCTGCAGCTGCGCCGCGCGCTCAGGCTTCTTTGAGCCAGCGCGCCGCATCCAGCGCGTAATAGGTGAGGATGCCGTCGGCGCCGGCGCGCTTGAAGGCAAGCAAGGCCTCCATCGCGGTGGCGCGTTCGTCCAGCCAGCCGTTGGCGACCGCCGCCTTCAGCATCGCGTACTCGCCGCTGACCTGGTAGGCGTAGGTCGGCACCCCCAGTTCGGCCTTCACCCGACGCACGATGTCAAGATAGGGCATACCTGGCTTCACCATCACCATGTCGGCCCCCTCGGCGATGTCGAGCGTCACTTCGCGGATCGCCTCGTCGCTGTTCGCCGGGTCCATCTGGTAGGTGTACTTGTTGCCCTTGCCAAGGTTGCCGGCCGAACCGACGGCGTCGCGGAAGGGGCCGTAGAAGGCCGACGCGTACTTCGCCGAATAGGCGAGGATGCGGGTGTGAATCAACCGGTGCGCGTCCAGTTCGAAGCGGATGCGGCCGACCCGGCCGTCCATCATGTCGGACGGCGCCACCACGTCGGCGCCGGCCTGAGCGTGGCACAGCGCCTGTCTGGCCAGCGCCTCCAGCGTTTCGTCGTTCATGACATAGCCGGAGGCGTCGATCAGGCCGTCCTGGCCATGTGAGGTGTAGGGGTCGAGCGCAACGTCGGTGATCACGCCCAGTTCGGGAAAGCGCTGCTTCAGCGCACGCACGGTGCGCGGCACCAGACCTTCCGGGTTCCACGCTTCGGCCGCATCGTCGGTCTTCAGACCGGCGTCGATGACCGGGAACAGCGCCAGCGCCGGCACGCCCAGCGCCACCGCCTGCTCGGCCACGCCGAGGAGCAGATCGATACTGACCCGGTTGACGCCCGGCATCGACGCCACCGCTTCGCTGCGGCTCGGGCCGTCGAGTACGAACACCGGATAGATGAGGTCGTCGGCGCTGAGGCGGTTCTCGCGCATCAGGCGGCGCGAAAAGTCGTCGCGGCGCATGCGGCGCATGCGGGTCGAGGGGAAGTGGCTGGCGGAAGAGGACATCGTCTGGACCTGCGAAAACGGAAGCCGCGATGATAGTACGCGGCACCCTCCCGCTCGATCCGCAGCCGACTCAATTCGCGCACGAAGCGAGCGGAACTTTGAAAAAGAGGCCCCGGTCAGAGCGTGCGACGGTGCGAGCCGTCACCCGCTTCACCTCCCTGAGCGGGTGCCTTGCGTGCGAGGCGTTTCGAGCCCACGGCTTCATCCCCTTTAGCCGTGGGCTTTTTCTTTTTTCAGGCGGCGGACGTGTCCGGCGGTGGCAGCGCCGCGCTCAGCCACGGCGCGACTGCTTTCTCGACCTCGTCGACGCCGGTCTTCTTCAGGCTGGAGAACAGTTGCACCGTCACCTGCTCACCCATGCCCGAAAGCTGGCGACGCACGTCGGCCAGCGTGGCCGCCTGTGCGCTGCGCGTGAGCTTGTCGGCCTTGGTCAGCAGCACGTGCATCGGCTTTCCGCTCTGCGAGAACCACTGGATCATGTTCCAGTCGAGTTCGGTCAGCGGGTGACGGGAATCCATGATGAGCACCAGCCCGACCAGGCTCTCGCGCTCCTTCAGGTAACGCTCGATCAGCCCCGCCCAGGCGCGGCGCACCTCGACCGGTACCTGGGCGAAGCCGTAGCCCGGCAGATCGACCAGGAAGCCACCCTTGACCAGCTTGAAATAATTGATCAGCTGAGTGCGGCCCGGCGTCTTGCTGACGAAGGCCAGCCGCGTGTGACCGACCAGCGTGTTGATGGCGCTGGACTTGCCGGCGTTCGAACGCCCGGCGAAAGCGATCTCCGGGCCGATGGGCGCTGGCAGGCCCGAGGGCTTGGCAACGGAGATATGGAAGGAGGCGCCGCGGAAGAGAGAGGACAAATCAGAATCGCGCAATGCGCGCCCGGGAAAACACGGTAAAATGAGGAGTTTAGCGTATCACCGAAATTTTCCCGGACCTTTGCCCGGCATCACCGCTCAAGGAAAGTCATGCGCCACCTCACCGCTCTTGGTTTCGCCCTGTCCCTGACCCTCGTTTCGGCCAGCGCGCTGGCCTCCGAAGAAAAAGCAGCCCCGAAGGCCGACGCAGCCGCGGGCAAGACCATCGCCACCCAGGTGTGTGCGGCCTGTCATGGCGCCGATGGCAACAGTGCCATCCCGGCCAATCCTAAGCTCGCCGGCCAGCACCCCGAATACCTGTACAAGCAGCTGATGAACTTCAAGGCCAAGGACGGCAAGCCGGCCGAGCGCGTCAACGGCGTGATGGCTGGCATGGTGGCCGGTCTGTCCGAACAGGACATGCGCAACCTCGCTGCCTACTACGCCGGCCAGAAGCCGAGCGGTGGCGAAGCCAAGGGCTCGCGTGAAAGCATCGAACTGGGTCAGAAGCTGTGGCGCGGTGGCGACCAGAGCAAGGGTCTGCCCGCCTGTGCCGGCTGTCACGGCCCGGCCGGCGCCGGCCTGCCGGCTCAGTACCCGCGCATCGCCGGTCAGCACGCCGACTACACCGAAGCGCAGCTGAAGACCTTCCGCGTCGGCGAACGCGCCAACGACCCGGCCAAGATGATGCGCATGATCGCGGTGAAGATGACCGACGCCGAAATCAAGGCGGTGGCCGACTACGCAGCCGGCCTGCGCTGATTCGCCAGCGTTTCGATCTCGCTCTCCGAAAAGCCCGCCGCCAGGCGGGCTTTTTCGTTGACTGGCGGCTGCAGCCGCGGCGCATCGAACTCGTTGAACAAGCGCAGGAAGGTCGCTTCCGGCGCCAGTCCGCGCTGCGCGCACAGATGACGGAACCAGCGGTCACCGACCGCCACGTGGGTGATTTCGTCGCTCAGCACGATGTCCAGGATATCCAGCGCCGCCTGATCGCCGATCGCGCGCAGCTTGGCCATGATGGGCGGCGTGGCATCCAGCCCGCGCGCTTCGAGCACGCGCGGCACCAGCGCCATGCGCACCAGTGCATCGTGCGCGGTGCGGCGCGCCATGTCCCACAGACCGGCGTGCGCCGGAAAGTCGCCATAGTCGTAGCCCAGCGTGCGCAAGTGGGTACGCAGCAGACCGAAGTGGCGCGCCTCGTCGGCGGCGACACGCAGCCAGTCGCCCAGATAGTCGTCCGGCAGTTCACGGAAGCGCCAGGCAGCGTCGAGCGCCAGATTGATGGCGGTGAATTCGATGTGGCAGATGGCATGGATCATCGCGCCGTGGCCTTCGCGACTGCCGATGCGGCGCGAACGCAGTGCCGACGGTTCGACCAGTTCGGGCCGGGTCGGCCGGCCAGCGTCGTCGACGGCGTGCGGCGGGGCTGCCGCCCGGTCGAACACGGCGCCGGCCTGCCAGTCGCGCCACAGGCTCGCCACCTGCGCACATTTGTCGTCGGGGTCGGCACACATCAGCGCATCGTGCAGTGCGTCGAAAATCTTTCTGCTCATTTGCGGTCTTCGGTAAGGTCTGGCGACCTGACACGGTCTGCACAGACATGAAGCCAGGAGTGTACCCATGCTGATCAAACGCCAGACGGACATCGTGCCGTCCGAAATCACCCCGCGTGCGCTGTTCGACAGCCGCCGCGACTTCATCCGCGCCGCCGGTCTCGGCGTCGGCGCCGCGCTGCTCGGTACCGGCCTGTCGGGCGAGGCGCGCGCCGCCGGCTACGGCGGTCAGTCGCTGGGTCCGCTGCTGAAAAGCCCGCTGTCGACCGACGAGAAGCTGAACGACTACAAGGACATCACCAGCTACTGCAATTTCTACGAATTCGGCACCGACAAGAGCGACCCGTCGCGCAACGCGCACCGCATGTCGACCCGGCCGTGGACGGTGAGCATCGAAGGCATGGTGCAGAAGCCGAAGACGCTGGCGATCGAGGACGTGCTGAAGCTGGCGCCGCTGGAAGAGCGCATCTACCGGCTGCGCTGCGTCGAGGCGTGGTCCATGGTCGTGCCCTGGGTCGGCCTGCCGCTGTCGGCGCTGCTGAAGCAGGTCGAGCCGCTCGGTGGCGCGAAGTACGTCGAATTCACCACGCTGGCCGATCCGAAAACCATGCCCGGTGTGCGCAGCGCCGTGCTCGACTGGCCCTATGTCGAAGGGCTGCGCATCGACGAGGCCATGCACCCGCTGACGCTGCTGGCGGTCGGCCTGTACGGCGAAGTGCTGCCGAACCAGAACGGCGCACCGATGCGCCTTGTGGTGCCGTGGAAGTACGGCTTCAAGAGCGCGAAATCGATCGTGAAGATCCGCTTCACCGACAAGGAACCGGTCAGTTCCTGGACCCGCGCCGCCGCCCGCGAATACGGCTTCTATTCGAACGTGAATCCGGAAGTCGATCACCCGCGCTGGAGTCAGGCACGCGAGCGGCGCATCGGCGAATTCACCAAGCGCAAGACGCTCATGTTCAACGGCTACGGCGAGCAGGTCGCGTCGCTGTACGCCGGCATGGATCTGAAGAAGCAGTTCTGACGATGCGCGAGCGCGCCTTCAGCCCCGACCGCGTGCAGTTTGCCTGGATCTGGCGCGCGGTCTGGGCGGCCTGCCTGCTGCCGCTGATGCTGCTGGTCGCGGGCGGTCTGCGTGATGCACTGGGCGCCAATCCTATCGAGCACATCACGCGCGCCACCGGCGACTGGACGCTGCGCCTGTTGCTGCTGACGCTGGCGGTGACGCCGCTGCGCCAGCTCACCGGCTGGCACTGGCTGGTGCGGCTGCGCCGCACGCTGGGCCTGTACGCCTTCTTCTACGGCAGCCTGCACCTCGCCACCTATGTCTGGCTCGACCAGTTCTTCGACTGGCCAGGCATCGTCGCGGACATCGTCAAGCGCCCCTTCGTCACGCTCGGGTTCGCCGCCTTCGTGCTCATGCTGCCGCTGGCGATCACCTCGACCAACGGCATGATCCGTCGCCTCGGCGGCCGCAGCTGGCAGCGCCTGCACCGCGCCGTCTACGCGGTCGGCGTGCTCGGTGTCGCGCATTACTGGTGGCTGGTGAAGAAGGACCTGACCGAACCCATCGCATACGCCTTCGTGCTGGCCACGCTGTTCGCGCTGCGCCTGTGGCACGGCCGCCGCATGCGGCGCACGCTCGAAGCGCAGGCCGCCTGAGGCGGATGCACACCGGTCGCCCGTCGGGCGCCGGTATCATGGCGCCCGATCCTTACACGGAATGTCCGGGTGAACATCTTCTCTCCGCTGTACACACGCGCCATGCAGTGGGCGCGCCACCGTCGCGCACCCTGGTTTCTGGGTGCCATGAGCTTCGCCGAGTCGTCCTTCTTTCCGATCCCGCCCGACGTGATGCTGGCGCCGATGAGCATGGCCGCGCCGCGGCGCGCGATGTTCTACGCGCTGATCACCACGCTCACCTCGGTGGCCGGCGGCCTGTTCGGCTACCTGATAGGCGCCTTCGCCTTCGACCTGATCGAGCCCTGGCTGCGCGACAGCCGCTACTGGGCCAGCTACGAGACCGCGCAGCAGTGGTTCGGCGACTGGGGCTTCTGGGCCATTTTCGTCGCCGGCTTCTCGCCGATTCCGTACAAGGTATTCACCATCGCCGCCGGCGCCATCTCGATGGCGCTGCTGCCTTTCACGCTGGCCTCCATCATCGGCCGCGGCGCGCGCTTCTTCCTGGTGGCCGGGTTGATGGCGTGGGGTGGGGAAAAGATGGAGGCGACGCTGCACCGTTACATTGATCGCCTGGGCTGGGCCACCGTGCTGCTGGTGGTGATCGGTGCAGCGGCCTGGAAGATGACGCGCGGCGCCTGAGCGCTCAGATGCGACGGCGGGCGCTGGCGACGATGACGCCGAGGCCGCCGAGCAGCAGCGCCCAGCCCGACGGCTCGGGTACCGGCGTGACGCTCAGGTTGTCGATCGCCAACGCACTGGTCGCCGAGTAGTCGCCGACGTCGACGATGCCGAAACCGAGGCGGACCGCGCCGGACTGCGTGAACACGTACTCGAAGGTCGACCGATTGCTCTCGCGACGGAAGGGCGTAGTCGGCGGAAACGGCGCGTCCGACTCGTCGGCGATGCGGATGACCTGATCGCCGATCAGCAGGAAGGCGTAGTCCGGCAGCGGATCGACATAGGGCTCGGACGTGGCGAACAGCCAGTCGAAGCGCAGCGTATCGCCAGCGCTCACCGTCAGTTCGCGCCACATCGCCGAACCTTCGTAGGCGAAGCCGTCGGCCGTATCGAGCGCGCCGGGCGTCAGGCCGATGCGGCTCTCCAGCCCGTCGGCGACGCCAACCTCGACCGCGGTGACGCCGGAGAAGTTGAACACGCCGGCCGGCAGCGGATCGTCGTCCACCTCGGTCAGCGAGGCGGTGGTGAGCGCGATGTAGCCCCCCGGGTTGGACACGTCACCAGCGGTGAACCAGCCGTTCAGGCCGCTTTCAAAATTGTCCGCGAAGGCGGCGGCGCTGGCGGCGCCGCTCGCCAGCACGAGGCCGGCCGTCATCAGGCAACGCACGAGGGCGTGGGTTTTCATGGTGTATCTCCTGCGAGTATTCGGGATAGGGCTCAGTAGGCGAAGTTCTGGCCGCTCAGCTGTCCGGGCTGCACACCGCTCAGCGTGACCAACGTGCGCGGCGCAGCGGCGCCGGCAAAGCCGTCGCTGTCGATCTGCACCAGCGTGCCGGCCGCGTTCGCAACGAGGCGCAGGTGGCCGGACTGCTGCGGATCGCCGACGATGCCCAGACCGGCCAGCAGGGCGCGCAGGTCGAGCACGTCCTGCGCCGGCGCGAAGTCGGTGATGAGGTCGGCCGCGTCGCGCATCGACTGATAGACGAAGGTGTCTGCACCGGCACCACCGGTCAGCGTGTCCGCGCCGGCGCCACCGGTGATCACGTCGTCACCGGCGCTGCCGTTCAGGCGGTCACGACCGGCCGTGCCGGCAATCTTCTTCTGCAGCGACAAACCGATCACCACCGGGTCGTGATCCGACGACCGGTAGGCGTGCGGCGCGTACAGGTCCTGCGGCTTGAACTCGGTGTTGTAGTCGATGACGAAGGGCTCGTCGGTATTGATGTGCCAGTGCGCGATGCCGCTGGTCTTTGCCGCCAGCGCAGGCGTGGCCAGCGCGTGGTCGAGCGCACCGCTCTCGCCGTCGAAGGTGTAGCTGTAGGCCAGATCGATGCCGGCGGCCAGATTCACCATGCCGGCCGCGGTCAGCGCATTGACCGGGTCCTCCTTGGAGTAGGCGTTCAGATCGCCGATCACCAGCACGTCGGCGGCGCCGCTGCCCGTCGTCAGCTGCTGCACGAAGGCGTTCAGCGCGGCGGCCTGCTGCACGCGCAGCGGGTTCCAGCAGCCCTGGTCGTCGCCCTGGTCGGCCTCGACACCGGCCGCGTCGCCGCAGGACTTCGACTTGAAGTGATTGACGACGACGCTGAAGCGCTCGCCGTTGGTGGCTGCGAAGGTCTGTGCCAGCGGCGGACGGTTGTGGATGGCGGCCGTGTCGCTGATCGCCGCGCCCACCGTCGACACGCGCGCCGGCTTGTAGATCATGGCCTGGCGAATGGCATCGCCGCCGCTGCCGCCGACCGGCATGCCGACCGCGGCGTACACATTGGCGCCGTAGGCCGCGTTCAGCGCCGACACCAGATTGTTCACCGCGGTCTGACCGTTGTTCTCGATCTCGATCAGGCCCACCACGTCAGCATCGATGGCGCGCAGCGCGGCGACGATCTTGGCCTGCTGACGCGAGAATTCGAGCGCGCTGTCGGCGCCGCGGCAGTCGCTGCGCGTACCCGACGGGAAGCACGACGCACCGCTCTGATCGACCGTCGTGAAATAGTTCAGCACGTTGAAGCTCGCCACCTTCACATTGCCGCCGACCGGTGCCGGCGCTGCGGTGCGCGGATGCGTGCGCTCGAACACCGGGGCGACGGTCGGGTGGATCTTGTAGTCGCGCGGGCCGTCGCTGGCGGCAGTGATCAGGCCGTGGTCGATCACGCCGGTCAGCGTCTGCACCGTATCGCCGGCGCGCAGCGTGTCGTCGGCACCGATGAAGGGGATGGGATTCGGATTCTGCGCAGTCGAACCGTCGTCGAGCACGATGCGGCGGCGCGCATTGTCGTCGCGCAGCGCGAGCGCTTCGGCAGTGCCCGCGGCATGGCGGTTGGTCGGGATTTCCAGACGCCCGTCGGCGGACAGCGTGAGCTGGCCGTAGCGCCCCTGGAAGTAGTTCTGCGACACGGTGAGCGGCGACACGATGCGCACCAGCATGCCTTCGTAGCGCTCCAGCTCGCCCTCGAACGCCTCCGGCAGCGCGACGTCGGTCGGCTGCACGCTCACGCCGCTGCCCAGCACCTGGACGGCGGTCGGCGACACCAGTTCGGTCACCGTATTGAACTCGGTCACGCCAGCACTCAGGCGCAGACGCTGACCGACCTGAGCGGTATTGCCCGGCGCGTAGACGAAGATGCCGTCCGAGGTGGCGACGTCGCCATCGCCCGCTTCGTCCTGCAGGTAGTAGCCGGACAGGCCGGGGAACACCGCGGTGACGATGCCCTCCGTGGTGACCGTCTGGCCGTTCAGCGGACTGGCGCTGCCGCTGCCCTGGATGGCCGGAATCGGTGTGATCGCCGCCGCCGTGGCGACGGTGATGTCGACCGTGCAGTCAGCGCTCTGCGCGTCGTCGTTGGCGAAGCGCAGTCCGATGGCATAGCTGCCAGCAGAGGTACCCGCAGCGACCGTGACGCTGGCCGACGCGCTGGCGCCGTCGCCGGCCGCGGGCGTCAGCGCACCCAGCGTGACGCCGGCCGGCAGGCTGCCGGTCAGGCTCAGTGCATTGACCGTGCTGTCCGCGTCGCTGGCCGACACATTCACGCTGCCACCCTCGCCTGCCTGCAGGCTGAGCGCCGGGCAGCTGGTGACGATGGGCTGATTCACGCCGCCGCCATTGCTGCCATCGACCACGATGTTGTCGATGCCCACCCATTCGTCGTTACCGACGGCGTTCGTCGTGATGATGCGCAACTGCAGCAGCGGCTGGTTTTCCGCCGCCGCCGGCAGCGTTACCGACACCGGCGTCACCTTGCCGGCCAGCGACGGACCTTCGGTCGCATCGGCGACGAAGGCGGCCGGCACGTTGATGAAGTCGCCGCTGTTGCCGACGCGGTACTGCAACGCCACCGGCTGGGCCGCGTTGTCGGTCGAGCCATCGAGATCGCGCAGGTCGTAACGCACGACGATGCCGCTGCGGCCACGGGTATCCAGCGACAGCAGCAGGAAAGGCGCGTCGGCGGTGCCGGAACCGGTCAGCGCGACCACCGGATCGGCCAGATGGAATTCGGTCACACCGCCGGTGGTGAAGGTGTCCGGATTCGTCTGGTTGGCATTGACGTCCACCGGCGTGCCGTTGCCATCGGCGACGATGGTCTGCGGATCGGCAGCGGTGGCGCCGGTCAGGCTGTCACCGCGATAGCCGGTGATGCCCGGCACGGCGGACCAGTCGTCGTTGCCGACGATGAGGCCGATGTTCGACCAGTCCTGACCAAAGGGCAGCGTTTGCGGCGTGCTGTCGGCGAGTACCGGCTGACTGAGCAGACCGGCGGCGGCGAGCGCGAGAACGAGGGTGCGCGGCAGCACCGGGCGAACGATTTTCGATGACATGTGGAAGTCCGGTCGAGATGTCTAGCGTAGCCCATGGACCCGCGGCATGCGGGCCCTGGACGCCGAAAGACATCAGACTAGATCGCCAGCATGACCGTCGCGTGGCTGCATGAGCCCGCATCGATGGTCCGAAGGAACTATGCCGCCCGCCGCCCGAACATCGCCCACAGCAGGCAGCCGGCGCCCAGCGTGCCGAAACCGAACATCCACGCCAGCGGGACGGTCGTGCCACCGGCGAGGTCGAGTGCGGCACCGAACACCAGCGGCGCGACGAAGCCGGCGCCGAAGCCGCCGAGCGAGTACAGCGCCATCGCCGCGCCGCGCTGCGCCACCGGCGCGGCGTGCACCAGGCCGGCGGTGAGAGAGGCCGAATCGGCCATCACGGTCACGTTGTACAGCGACAGCAGGATCAGCAGCAGCCACCACGGCCCGCCGGCCGCAGCCCCCGCCACCCAGCACATGAGGCCCGATGCGATCATCATCCAGACGATCCAGCGCTGGCGACCGACGCGGCTGGCAGCCTCGTTGCCCAGTATGCTGGCCGGCTGGCCCAGCAGCATGACCAGGGCGGCCGCTTCGGTCGGCGTGAGCCAGGGCGTGCTCGCCGACAGTGTCCAGCCGAAAGCGATGAAGGCGACCAGCCATGAACGCAGGCCGAACAGCTCCCAGCAGTGCACGGCGTAGCCGCTGACCAGGCTGCGCACGCGCGGATGCGCCAGCACCGGGCCGAAGCGCGGCAACCAGCGCGCTTCGTGCGCAGCCGGCGGCGCGACGTGGCCAACGCGCAGCCAGACCAGCGCGGCCGCCAGCAGCGGGCCGATGGCCATCAGCGCCACCGCGACATGCCAGTCGACGTGGCGACCGAGCGCACCGGCCAGCAGCAGCGCGCCACTGGTGCCGATGCCGAAGCTCGACGTGTAGAAGGCGATGTGACGGGTGCCGGCGTCATGCGGCACGCGGTCGGCCAGCACGCGCAGGCCGGGCATGTAGCAGCCGGCCAGCCCGGCGCCGCTGAGCGCCTGGAAGAAGGCGGCACTCCACAGCCCGTGCGCGGCGAAGGCGAAACCCACCATGCCGAGCGCCATCAGCAGATTGGACAGCACGAACACGAGACGGGCATCGACGCGGTCGGTGGCGCCGGACAGGAAGGGCACGGCGACCATGTAGCCGAAGAAGAAGGCGCCGCCGATGAAGCCCGCCTCGGCGCCGCTGAGCGACCACAGCGCCGACAGCTCGGTCAGGAAGGACGGGTAGGCGGCGAGGCTGGTCATGCCCAGCACCTCGGCCGCGCACATCAGCAGCGTCAGGCGCGCGGTGCTGCCGTTGTGCACGCTCACTCGTCGCGCGACTTCAGCCAGGCCGCCTTCTGGCGGGCTCGGCCGGCCTTCTTGTCGCTGCGCGCGTGCTCACCGCCCTTGCGCATCAGCGCCGCCGTGGCCAGCGGGTTGCGCGGCTTCAAGGTGCGCCGCTTGCTGCTCAGCCGGGCAGCCGACTTCTCGTTCATCGCCGGCCTCCGCGCTCGAACTTGATGATGGCGCGACCGTCTTCGGTCTGCTTCGGCTCGCCGCGCCAGGCATGTCCGTAGATGATCTCCATCGTAGCCGGCAGACGGCCATCGTCGAGCCGGCGCAGCAACGCGTCGTCCAGCCGGCGCCGCGCGCGCGGCGTCAGCAAGCCGCGCGGACGCGCCGCCAGCGCGCCGAAACTGCCGGTGTCGGCGAGGTCGCGATAGAGGTCGGCCGGCGACGCGAAGGTGAGCGTGATGTGCTCCATGTCCATCACCGGCTCGGCGAAGCCGGCTTCGACCAGCATGTCGCCCACGTCGTGCATGTCGATGAAGCGGTGCACGCGGCCGTGCAGGCCGGCTTCGACCAGCGCCGCGCGCAGTTCCTGCAGCGTGTCCGGACCCAGCATCGAAAACATGAACAGGCCGCCGACCCGCAGCGTGCGCTGCACCTCGCGCAACGCGCCCGGCAGATCGGGCAGCCAGTGCAGCGCCATGTTGGACCAGACCATGTCATGGCTGCGCGGAGCGATCGGCAGCCGCGCGATGTCGGCCTGCACGACTGCGGTCTGGCTGCCGCCCAGCACGCCGGGCAGCCAGCGACGCCAGCGCGGCGTGCGCACGGCCGCCTGCGCCAGCATCGCCGCCGAACGGTCGAGACCGGTCATCAGTGCATCGGGATAGCGCGCGCGCAGCGGCTGCAGGTCGGCGCCGCTGCCGCAGCCGAGATCGAGCAGGCGATGCGGCTTCAGCGTGACCAGGTCGAGCCGCTCAGCCATGCGGCGGGCGACTTCCCGGTGCAGCACCGCGGCGCTGTCGAAACGACCGGCGGCACGCTCGAAGCCGCGTGCGACCGCACGGGCGTCGAGCGCAAAGTCTGGCGGGACTGAAGAGGTCATCGCCACCCCCTGCGGCATCAGACGACCCTCCTGTCGCTGCGCGACACCTCCCCGAGGGAGGGCTGAGCGACTTCGGGCGGCCGAGCGGCGCTCACGTCGAACGGATACCCAGCCGCTCGAACAGACGGCGATCGTTCTCGGCCTGCGGATTGCCGGTGGTGAGCAGCTTGTCGCCGTAGAAGATCGAATTGGCGCCGGCGAGGAAGCACATCGCCTGCATTTCGTCGCTCATCAGCTCGCGGCCGGCCGACAGGCGCACGTAGCTCTTCGGCATCGTGATGCGGGCAGCGGCAATCGTGCGCACGAACTCGAACGGATCGAGGTCGGGCGTATCGGCCAGCGGCGTGCCTTCGACCTTGACCAGATTGTTGATCGGCACCGATTCCGGCGGCGTGTCCATCGACGCCAGCGTGGCGATCAGGCCGGCGCGCGCGCGGCGCGATTCGCCCATGCCGACGATGCCGCCGCAGCACACATTCATGCCGGCCTCGCGCACCGCTTCCAGCGTGTCGAAGCGGTCTTCCTGAGTGCGCGTGCCGATCACCTCGCCGTAGTAGTCGGGCGCGGTGTCGATATTGTGGTTGTAGTAGTCGAGGCCGGCCTGCTTCAGCTTTTCCGCCTGGCCCTCGCGCAGCAGGCCCAGCGTGGCGCAAGTCTGCAGGCCGAGGCCCTTCACCGCCGAAATCATTTCGGCCACCTTCTCGACGTCGCGGTCCTTCGGGCCGCGCCAGGCCGCGCCCATACAGAAGCGGGTGGCGCCGGCGTCCTTGGCCGCGCGGGCCGCTTCGAGCACTTCGTCGATCGGCATCAGGTCCTGGCTGGTGACGCCGGTGTCGTAACGCACCGACTGCGGGCAATAGCCGCAGTCTTCCGGACAGCCGCCAGTCTTGATCGACAGCAGCGTCGACCGCTGGATGGCATTGGCATCGAAGTTCTCGCGATGTACCGTCTGGGCGCGGAACATCAGATCGGCAAACGGCAGTTCGTACAGCGCCTCGACCTGTTCGGTGGTCCAGCGCTGGGGCGCTTGCGAACGGGAGGACGGCGGCAGATGGATGACCTGGGTGTGCATGAGTACAAGACGGGCGCACGCGAATGCGCCGGAACGGCGAAGCCGCCATTTTCTTCGAAAACAGGCACTTCATGTTGCAGCGCGTGATCGACGGCACGGCGCGCCGGATACTTGACCTGCTGCTGCCGCAGGACTGCCGGCTGTGCGGACTGCCTGCCGGCCAGGCGCTGCTGTGTGCCGGCTGCCAAGACGATCTGCCCCGGCTGCCGGCTGCACACTGCCCGGTGTGCGCGCTGCCGGTGCCGACCGCGCAGGTGTGCGGCCGCTGTCTGAGACACCCGCCGGCCTTCGACGCGACGCTGGCCGTATGGGCCTATGCCGAGCCGGCGGACGGGCTGATCCACGCGCTGAAGTTCCGCGCCCAGCTGCCGCTGGCCGGGTTGTTCGCCGATGCGCTGCTGGCGCTGGGCCTGCCGCCCGCCGACCTGCTGCTGGCAATGCCGCTGCATCCGCGGCGGCTGGCCGAGCGCGGCTTCAACCAGTCGGTCGAGATCGGCCGCCTGCTGGCCCGGAACGCAGGGCTGCGCTTCGACGCCTTCGGCCTTGAGCGCATGCACGACACGCCGCCGCAGCGCGATCTCGCGTGGTCGCAGCGCCGGCGGAATGTGCGTGGCGCCTTCGCGTTGCGCGCCGAGGTCGCCGGGCTGCATGTCGCGGTGATCGACGACGTGCTTACCACCGGCGCCAGCCTGCACGAGGTCGCCCGCGTGTTGAAAGCCGGCGGCGCACTGACGGTGACCAATCTGGTGCTGGCGCGCACGCCGAAGCTGCGCGGTCGCTAGTGCAGCGCTTGAGGCGGCCCTAGCGCGCCTCGTTCGCCTGCTGGAAGTAGTCGATGAAGGCGCGCAGGCGTTCCGGCATCTGCGCGCGGCTCGGGAAATACAGGTGTATCGCCGACATCGGCATCGCGACCTCGCTCAGCACCGCGCACAGCGTGCCGCGCGCGAGATCGTCGGCCACCAGCGAATCCAGCGTCTGCACCATGCCCAGGCCGCGTCGCGCCAGATCGATTTCGGCGTCGGCGTCGTTGACGATGTAGCGGCCATCGACCTCGACCTCCAGCGGCCGGCCGTCGCGCTGGAATATCCAGCGCATCGTGCGACCGCTCGACGCGTAACGGTAGCGTACGCATTCGTGGCGGCCGAGATCGTCCACCGACTGCGGCGGCGGCCGCTGCGCCAGATAGTCGGGCGCGGCGACGGTGATCATGCGGTTGGGCCCGCCGATGCGCACCGCCACCATGTCGGCCTCTATCGTGTCGGTCATGCGCATGCCGGCGTCGAAGCGCTCGGCAACGATGTCGGCCAGGCCGTCGTCCAGCGCCAGTTCCAGCTGCACGTCCGGATGACGCACCGCGAATCCGGCCAGATGCGGCGCGATCAGCACGCGGTAGGCCGGGCGCGGCATATTGATGCGCAGCGTGCCGGTGACCCGTCCCTGCGACTGGGCCAGGCTGTCCAGCGCCGCGCCCAGTTCGTCCAGCCCGACGCGCACGCCATCGTAGAAGCGCTCGCCTTCATCGGTCAGCGACACGCTGCGCGTCGTGCGGGTGAGTAGACGCACGCCCAACCGCTGTTCAAGCGTGCGCACGCTCTGCGACAGCGCAGACGCCGACACGCCCAACTCGGCCGCTGCGCGGGTAAAGCTCGCATGCCGTGCCACGCACTCGAAAGCGCTCAGCGCCGGCAGCATGGCCGGCTCCAGTTTGAAGTTCTGCTTCATATGGCTTGAAAGATTACCCAGTCGATCTAAAAAAACAAAGCGACTATGTTTCGTATCGTGTCGTGCGCAAAGCAAGCGTACGCCCTGCCCCGGCGAACGAGCGCAACGATGCCTCGCCGCATTCGCCCACTGACTTCCGTTGCACGGAGGATCCCGATGAACATGACTGCCTTTGGCGCCGGCCTGAGCCGGCGCAGCTTCCTGAAGCTGGGCGCCGCCGTCGGTGGCGGCCTGCTGATCGAACTGAGCCTGCCGGGCGCACGCGCGCTGGCCGCTGACGGCGCGCGCTTCGAGCCCAATGCCTTCATCCGCATCGGTCGCGACGGCGTCGTCACGCTGGTGATGCACAAGGTCGAAATGGGCCAGGGCACCTACACCGCCATCCCGCAACTGATCGCCGAAGAGCTGGACGTGCCACTGGACGCGGTGAAGCTGGAACACGCGCCGCCGGACCCGAAGTACGCCGACCCCATCATCGGCGCCCAGGTCACCGGCGGCTCGACCTCGATACGCGGCGCCTGGAAACCGATGCGCGAAGCGGGCGCGACCGCACGCACGCTGCTGGTCCAGGCGGCGGCGAAGAAGTGGGATACCGACGCCGCCACGCTCACCACGCGTGACGGTGCGGTGATCGACGCCGTCGGCGGTCGCCGCGCGAGCTACGGCGAGCTGGTGGACATCGCCGCCACGCTGCCGGTGCCGGCCGCGGTGGCGCTGAAGGACCCGAAGGACTTCCGTCTGGTCGGCAAGCCGGTGCGCCGCATCGACGCCGCCGGCAAGGTCAATGGCAGCGCGCACTTCGGCATCGACGTCGTACTGCCCGGCATGAAGGTGGCCACCGTCGCCGCATCGCCGGTGTTCGGCGGCACGCTGGCCGGCGTCAACGACGCGGCCGCGATGAAGGTGAAAGGCGTGCGTCAGGTAGTGAAACTGGACAACGCGGTGGCCGTCGTGGCCGACCACATGTGGGCCGCGAAACAGGGGCTGGCCGCCTGTACGCCGCGCTGGAACGACGGCGCGCACGCCAAGCTCGACACCGCGCAGATCTTCGCTCACCTCGAAAAGTCGTCCGAAGGTCCGGGCGCCGTCGCGCACAAGGTCGGCGACGCGGCCGCCGCGATGAAGAGCGGCGTGCGCCGCATCGACGCCATCTATCGCCAGCCCATGCTGGCGCACGCGACGATGGAGCCGATCAACTGCACGGTGGACCTGAAGGCCGATGGTCTGGACGTCTGGGTCGGCACCCAGGTGCCGGGCATCGCGCAGGCGGTGGCCGCACAGACCGCCGGCCTGAAGCCGGAACAGGTACGCATCCACAACCATCTGCTGGGCGGCGGTTTCGGCCGCCGGCTCGAGGTCGATTTCATCGCCCAGGCGGTGGCCATAGGCAAGCAGGTGCGCGGACCGGTCAAGGTCGTCTGGACGCGCGAGGAAGACATCCAGCACGACATGTACCGCCCACCCTATCTCGATCGCATCAGCGCAGCGGTGGATGCGAAAGGCATGCCGGTGGCGTGGACGCACCGCGTCGCCGGCTCGTCCATCATGGCCCGCTTCTTCCCGCCGGCATTCAAGGACGGCATCGATCCGGACGCGGTCGACGGTGCGGTCGAACTGCCGTACGTCATTCCGGCGATGCAGGTCGAGTACCAGCGGGTCGAGCCGCCGGCGGTGCCGACCGCCTTCTGGCGCGGCGTCGGACCGACCCGCAACGGCTTCGTGGTCGAGGGCTTCATCGATGAGCTCGCTGCGGCCGCCGGACAGGACCCGGTGGCCTACCGCCGCGCGCTGGTCAAGGACGCCCGCACGCGCGCCGTGCTCGATCTGGCGGCGGAGAAGTCCGGCTGGGGCACGCCGCTGAAGGCCGCAGCCGGTACGCGCGCCGGCCGTGGCATTGCTCTGATGCACGTGTTCGGCAGCCGTGTCGCCCAGGTGGCCGAGGTCGAGGTGAACGCGGACAACGAGGTGCGCGTGCGCCGTGTCACCTGTGTCATCGACTGCGGCTTCGCGGTCAATCCGCTCACCGTCGCCGCACAGATGGAAGGCGGCATCATGTTCGGCCTCACCGCTGCGCTGTGGAACGAGATCACGCTGGCTGACGGCCGCGTGCAGCAGAGCAATTTCCACGACGTGCGCATGATGCGGATGAACGAAGCGCCGCGGATCGACGTCCACATCGTGCCCAGCGCCGAAGCGCCGGGTGGCGTCGGCGAACCCGGCACCTCGGTGGCGATTCCGGCCGTGGTGAACGCGGTGTTCGCCGCCACCGGCCAGCGCGTGCGCACGCTGCCCATCGCCGGGCAGTTGAAGACGACCTGATTTCCATTTGAACTGCGGGCACCGCCCGCGCATTCCAACCACCACCGGCGGCCCGACCGCCATCGATGAGGGCTCAACCATGGCAACAATCAACCTGAATGGCCGCGACGTCGCGGTCGACCTGCCCGACGACACCCCGCTGCTGTGGGCGCTGCGCGACGGCCTGAACATGACTGGCACCAAGTTCGGCTGCGGCATCGCCATGTGCGGCGCCTGTACGGTGCATGTCGACGGCCAGGCCACGCGCTCCTGCGTGACGCCGATCTCGGCCGTCGCCGGCAAGAAAATCACCACCATCGAATCGGTCGGCGAAGCCAAGGTCGGCGCCGCCGTGCAGGCCGCCTGGCAGAAGCTGGACGTGGTGCAGTGCGGCTACTGCCAGTCCGGCCAGATCATGTCGGCCACCGCGCTGCTCGCTTCGAATCCGAAGCCGACCGACGCCGACATCGACGCCGCGATGAGCGGCAACGTGTGCCGCTGCGCCACCTATGTCCGCATCCGCGCGGCCATCCACGAAGCCGCCAAATCACTGGCCTGAGGAGCGCACAGATGAATTTCCGCATCGAGAATGCATTCCAGACCACCCGCCGCGGCTTCCTCAAGGGCGGCGCCGGGCTGGCACTCGCCATCGTCGCGCCGACCGTTGCACTGGCCGAGGTCGGTGGCCCCGGTCACGCCGGCAGCGCGATGGTGGACGGCGAGTTCTCGCCGAACGCCTTCCTGCGCATCGGCACCGACGGCACGGTCACCGTGGTGTCGAAGCACCTCGAAATGGGTCAGGGCGTGTACACCGGCCTGGCCACGCTGGTGGCTGAGGAGCTGGATGCCGACTGGTCGCGCGTGACGGTCGAGGGCGCACCCGCCGACGCCAAGCGTTACAGCAACCTGTTCTGGAAGGCGCAGGGCACAGGCGGCAGCACGGCCATCGCCAACTCCTACGAACAGATGCGCCGCGCCGGCGCCACCGCACGTGCCATGCTGGTTTCGGCCGCGGCACAGCAGTGGAAGGTGCCGGCGTCGCAGATCACGGTGAAGAACGGCGTCGTGTCGCACGCCGCCAGCGGCCGCAAGGCCGGCTTCGGCGAACTGGCCGAGGCAGCGGCGCAACTGCCGGTGCCGGCCGACGTGAAGCTGAAGAATCCGAAGGACTTCACGCTGATCGGTCGCAGCGCACCGCGCGTGGACAGCGTCGCCAAGACCACCGGCCGCGCCACCTTCACCCAGGACGTGAAGCTGCCGGGCATGCTGGTCGCCGTGGTCGCCCACCCGCCGCGCTTCGGCGGCCGGGTGAAGTCGGTCGACGACAAGGCGGCCCGCGCGATCAAGGGCGTAAGCGACGTCGTCGTTATCCCGAACGGTGTGGCGGTGCTCGCATCCGACTACTGGACCGCGAAGAAGGGCCGCGACGCGCTGAAGGTCGAATGGGACGAGGCGCAGGCCTACCGCGGCAGCAGCGACGCCATCGTCGCCGACTACCGCGAACGCGCGAAGACGCCCGGGCTGAACGCACGCAACGACGGCAACGCCGAGGCCGCGCTGGCCAAGGCGGGCAAGGTGATCGAGGCGGAATACGTGTTCCCCTACCTGGCGCACGCGTCGATGGAGCCGCTGAACTGCGTCATGAAGCTGGAGAACGGCGAATGCGAGGTGTGGAACGGCGAACAGCTGCACACGGTCGATCAGTTCTCGCTCGCCAAGACGCTGGGCATCGAAGCCGACCGCGTGAAGCTGAACATGGTGTATGCCGGCGGCAGCTTCGGCCGACGCGCCAACCCGCAGTCGGACTACCTGCTCGAAACCGCGCAGATCGTGAAGGCGATCAATGGCCGCGCACCGGTCAAGCTGGTGTGGAGCCGCGAGGACGACATGCGCGGCGGCTTCTATCGCCCGATCTACCTGCACCGCGTGCGCGCCGCGCTCGACGCCAAGGGCATGCCGGTCGCCTGGCAGCAGCGCATCGTCGGCCAGTCCATCATCGCCGGCTCGCCGTTCGAACCGATGCTGGTCAAGGACGGCGTCGACATCACCTCGGTCGAGGGCGCGTCCACGCTGCCCTACGCCATTCCCAATCTGAACGTGGATCTGCACACCACCAACGCCGACGTGAAGGTGCCGGTGCAGTGGTGGCGTTCGGTCGGCTCGACCCATACCGCCTACGCGACCGAACTGTTCATCGACGAGCTGGCGCTGAACGCCGGCAAGGACCCGGTCGCCTACCGCATGGCGCTGCTGAAGAAGCACCCGCGCCACGCCGGCGTGCTCAAGCTGGCCGCCGACAAGGCCGGCTGGAACAAGCCGCTGGCGCCGGCCGCCGATGGTGCTACGCGTGGCCGCGGCGTCGCGGTGCATGAGTCGTTCAACAGCTTCGTCGCCGAAGTGGTCGAGGTGACGGTGCAGAAGGACGGCAGCTTCAAGGTCGACCGCGTGGTCTGCGCCGTCGATTGCGGCGTGGTCGTTAACCCGGACGTGGTGAAGGCGCAGATGGAAGGCGGCATCGGCTACGCGCTGGCCGCCGCGCTGACCGGCTCGATCACGCTGAAGGACGGCGTGGTCGAACAGTCCAACTTCAACGACTACCCGGTGCTGCGCATCAACGAAATGCCCAAGGTCGAGGTGCATATCGTGAAGTCGGCCGCCGCGCCCACCGGCGTCGGCGAACCGGGCGTGCCGCCGCTGGCCCCGGCACTGGCGAGTGCGCTGCGTGCGGCCACCGGCAAGGTGATCCACACGCTGCCGATCGGCGAACAGCTGCAGGCCTGACCGGCGCATCGCCCCCGCGGGCGGCCGCTCACGCGTGCCGCCCGCGTCATGAAGGAATGGAATATGGACAGCCTTGATCTCGAAGTACTGACCCGCGCCCGCGACTGGTTGCGCGACGGCCACCGCGTCATGCTGGCGACCGTGGTGCGCACCTGGGGCTCGTCGCCGCGCCCGCCCGGCGCGCTGCTGGCGCTGCGCGACGACGGCCGCGCGGTCGGCTCGGTGTCCGGCGGCTGCATCGAGGACGATCTGATCTACCGGCTGCGCCGCGACGGCCTGCCGACCGAAGCGCACTCGGTCAGCTACGGCGTCACCGCCGACGAGGCACGGCGCTTCGGCCTGCCCTGCGGCGGCACGCTGCAACTGGTGCTGGAACCGCTGGCCGATGCCAGTGCGCTGGACGATCTGCTGACGCGACTGGGTCGCGGCGAACTGCTCACCCGCCGCCTCGATCTGGCCAGCGGGCGCGCCACACTGCACGCCGGCCACGCCGACCAGGCGCTGCATTTCGACGGCCACACGCTGATCAGCGTGTTCGGCCCGCGCTACCGGCTGCTGCTGATCGGCGCCGGCCAGCTGTCGAGCAGCCTCGCGCGCATCGCCAGTTCGCTCGATTTCGCGGTCACCGTGTGCGACCCGCGCGAGGAATACAGCGAAGAATGGGCGGTGCCCGGCACCACGCTGACGCGCGACATGCCGGACGACGTGGTGATCGCGATGCAGCCGGACGCGCGCACCGCGGTGATCGCGCTGACGCACGACCCGAAGCTGGACGACCTGGCGCTGATGGAGGCGCTGAAATCGCCCGCCTTCTACGTCGCCGCGCTCGGCTCGCGCCGCAATAACGACGTAAGGCGCGAACGGCTGAAGGAATTCGACCTCAGCGAGGCGCAGATCGACCGCCTGCGTGGTCCGGCCGGGCTGTACATCGGCAGCCGCACGCCAGCCGAGATCGCGGTGTCTATCGCCGCCGAACTGGTGGCGATGAAGAACGGCGCCGCCGCCGACAGCCTGCTGAACGTGCGCGACGCCAAGGCCGCGCTGGACATCGCGGCCGACACGCTGTCGTCGTGCACGCTCGGTCCGAACTGAATCTCGCGCCCGCCACGGCGGGCGTGACCACGAACGGCGTACGGCCGCCGGGCAGACGACACCCCCCTCCGTCGTCGGTCCGGCGCGCCGGCACGCCGTACCCTCCGACCGGCTGATCGGCACATGATCCAGGGCATCCTGCTCGCGGCCGGTTACGGCCGGCGCTTCGACCCCAGCGGCCGCAGCAGCAAGCTGCTGGCCGCCCTGCCCGACGGCCGCAGCGTCGCCTGGCATGCGGCGCGCGCGCTGTGCGCCGCGCTGCCGGACAGCCTGGCCGTGGTCCGGCCGGGTCAGGACGCACTGACCACCGCGCTGCGCGACGCCGGCTGCCGCATCCTCGAAAGCCGCGACGCCGAGGCCGGCATGGGCAGCGCGCTCGCCCACGCGGTGCGCGCCACCGCCGATGCCGACGGCTGGCTGGTCGCGCTGGCCGACATGCCCTGGCTGCCGGTCGACGCCATCCGCGCGGTCGCTGCCGCCGTCGACCGACCGGAGCGCATTGCCGCCGCCGCCTTCGCCGGCCAGCGCGGACACCCGGTCGGCTTCGGCGCCGCACACGGTCCGGCACTGGCTACACTGCGCGGCGACAGCGGTGCGCGCGAACTGCTGCGCGCTCATCCGGTACAGCTGGTCGAAGCCGGTGACGACGGCGTGCTGCGCGACATCGACCTGCCCGCGCAATTGCAGCGGTAACGCTGACACAATTGTTTCACCACCTCCCTGCATGACAGATGCACAGCGCACGGTGTAGGCTGCGCACGTCCACGCGCACACGACGCGCCGCGGACTCAGACGACGAACGAGAACGCGGCGCCACGGCCACCGCGCATTCCGGAGCATGGCCATGAACGACACGGTTTCATTTGAAACCCTAGACGACGACAGCGGTGGATCGCTGACCGCCCAGATGCAGTGGTTGCACGCACGCGTGCGTCAGCACCACCCGCAGGTACACCGCATCGCCATTACGCTGTACGACGCGCGCCACGACGTGCTGAAGACCTATATAAACAGCAGCGACGTGGCCGATCCGCTGTCGCTGTACGAGCGACCTCTGGCACAGGTGCCGTCGCTGCTGGAACTGGCCGGCAAGCGCGAATCGCGCGTCATCCACGATTTCACCCAGCTGCCGCTGCCGCACGGCGAACACACCGCCTGGCTGCTGGCGCACGGCTATCGCAGCAGCTACACGGTGCCGCTCTATCAGTCGGGCACGCTGCTCGGCTTCCTGTTCTTCGACTCGCGCAAGCCCGGCGCCTTCGACGGCCGGCTGCCGGACGAACTGCAGATCTACGTGCAGCTGTGCCGGCTGTCGGTGCTGAACGTGTTCAGCCTGTCGCACGCGGTCGAAGGCATGGTGAAGGTGGCGCGCGGGCTGGCGCATCTGCGCGACATCGAGACCGGTCGCCATCTCGACCGCATGTCCAGCTACAGCCGGCTGATCGCGCAGCGCGTCGCCGCGCACTTCGGTGTCGGCGACGAATTCATCGAGCATGTGTACCTGTTTTCACCACTGCACGACATCGGCAAGGTGGGCATTCCGGACAGCGTGCTGCTGAAACCCGGCCGCCTGACCCCGAACGAGCGGCTGACAATGCAGGGCCACGTCGAGCTGGGCGTGCAGCTGATCGACGAGGTGATGCAGGAAGCCGGTCTGGCCGAAACGCCCTATCTGTCCATCCTGCGCAACATCGTCAGCCACCACCACGAGTGGCTGGATGGCAGCGGTTACCCGCGCGGCCTGCGCGGCGCGGAGATACCGCTCGAAGCGCGCATCGTCGCGGTTGCCGACATCCTCGACGCGCTGACCTCGGAACGCCCTTACAAGAAGCCGTGGAGCAACGAGGACGCGCTGGCCGAACTGCGCCGCATGGCCGACGACGGCAAACTCGATCCGGTCTGCGTCGATGCGCTGGCGCAGTCGGCCGAGGAATTGCGTGCAATCCAGGCCCTGTTCGGGCTGGACGAATGACGGCGACGCGGCAGCAGCGTCACCGGGCCGGCATAGAATCCGGCCACACATTCAGGGACCTGACCGGATGAAGACCTCTACGCCGCATCGCCGCTCGGTCGCACAACGACTGTTGCGCGCCCTGGTCGCCGGCATCGTGGCAGCCATCACCCTGCTGGTGCTGCTGATCGCGATCGCCTGGCTGCTGCCGGACGCCACGCGCAGTGCGCCGGCACAGACCCTGCTCGATGCGCCACCCGCCATCGACGAAACCGGCAACGGCGCGCTGCTGCTCGAAGGCCTGCGCGCGCCGGCCGGCAGCGACAGCGCGGCCTTAGGTCGTGCGCGGCTTGCGCACGCGCGCGAGCACTTCGCCCGCGCCGACGCCGGCCCGTATCAGCCGCCCGAACTGCCGGCCGACGCCTTGCCGCTGCCCGACACGCAGGCGCTGTGCGATCCGGCGCACGGCGCCTGCGTCGAGCGCTGGCTGGCGCAGGCAGCGCAGATCGTCGCGCTGTCCGACGCGCACCGCGCCGCACTCGACCGGCTCGACACCCTCATCGCGCAGCCGCGCTTCCAGGCGCAGATGCTGGCGCACCCGGACGCCCCGCTCACCGCCTACGGTCCGCTGGCCGGTCTGCTGCGCCTGAGGCTGGCGGAAGCAACGGTGGCGATGGAGAACGACGACAGCGCACGCGCGCTCGACATCCTGGCCGCACAGACCGGCTTCCTGCGCCGCCTGCTGGCCGCCCCCGACGCGTCGCTGATCCAGAAGATGGTCGGCACCAGCCACCTGCGCGTGCATCTGACGGTGCTGGGCGAATGGCTGCATCGCTGGCCGGACACGGTGACGAACGCACCGCAGCTCACGCCGCTGCTGGCCGACGCCAGCGACGCCGAACTCGATCTGCGCGGCGCCATCCGGCAGGAAGCGAGCTGGATGGCCGCCACGATGAACGCCCTGCGCAGCGGCCGGGCGAACGCCGTGTTCGCCGACGGCAAATCGCCGTCGCTGCTCGAACAGCTGCTGCTGCCCGCCTTCTACAAGCGCGACGCGACACTCAACGATTGGGCGACGCACACGGCAGCGCTCGACGCTGCGCTGGCCGGTCCGCACGACGCACGACTGGCGGCGCTGCAGGCGCAGAACCGCGCCTTCCTGCAGGACGCGGCGGACTACGGCGACCTGTCGCGCGCGCTGTACAACCCGGCGGGCCGGCTGCTGCTGACGCTGGCCACCACCGACTACGGCGACTACCTGCTGCGCCTGTACGACACGCAGGCGGTCGGCCGCATGGTGGCGCTGCAGGCCGCGCTGATCCGCGACGGCGTAGGTGCCGACGATATCGCCGGACGTCTCGTTGTAGGCACACCCGCTTCGCCGCAGCGCATCGGTTACGACGCGAAGGCGCACGCACTGACCTGGGCGCCGCTGGGCAGCCAGGGCATCGTGCAGAAGCTGGATGGCGGCCTCTACGTGGCGCAGCTCCCGCGCTGATCAGCGCGGCACGCCACCGGCGCGCGCCAACGCCTGCTCCAGCGTATCGCGCGCCTCCGGCGCGTCCGGCTCGCGCGCCAGCCACAGCTGCGCGTGCTGCGCCAGCGCGTCCCAGCGACCTTCGTGTTCGTACTGCACCGCCTGCAGGAAGGGCAGACGCGTGTCGGTGGCGTCGGCCCAGAACGGGCGCGCGTCTGCCGTCTTCGGTTGCACGCCGCGCGCCAGCACCTCCGGCACCCAGTCGGCCGGAATGGCAAAGAACATGCTCTTGTCGCTGCTCAGCTTGTAGAAGGTGAGGATGCCGACCAGCCGTCCTTCGGCGTCGAACAGGCCGCCGCCCGAGGCGCCGGCGGCGAAGGCCGCGCTGCCGCGCAGCACGCGGCTGCCGTCCATCGTGTACAGCTGGCGTACTTCGCCCAGGTCGTAGGCGAAGCGGCCGCCGGTGAAGCCGAGGCTGAACACGACGTCCTTCTTGCGCACCTGGCTGGCCGGAATCAGCGGCGCCGCGCGCGTGCTGATGATGTCCGACTTCAGGATGCACAGGTCGCGCCGCCAGTCGGCAGCGACCAGCGCCACCTGCAGCGCCTCGCCGGTCTGCACCACGACTGCGTGCGTCGCGTCGTTCAGCACGTGGCAGCTGGTGGCCAGCAGACCAGGGCCAACCATCACCGCCGAACCGCTGGCAGTGCCGCGCTCGCTCTTCGCGTACAGCTGAAACACGGTGCGCGCCGCCACCGGCACGCGGTCGAGCAGGCCGGGCGGTGCGTCGTCGCTGGCCGCAACCGGCGTGGCACCGAGAAGCAGCAGCGCCAGCAGTGGCGCGCACAGTCTGCAGACAGGGTTCGGGCGGGTCATCGAAGCTCCTTGCAATCGGCGTAGGCTTTGGCGTCGGCGTTCGGCACACGTCGTGCTTTGTGTCGGCAAAGCGGTGGCCGGTTCCGGCCGTGCCGCGATTTTTGACACGTCCTCATGCACACCCCGACACCAGACGCCGGCAGCGACGCCGGCTGGCAGGCCCGCATCGCGCTCGGCTACCGCGCACTCGACGGACGCACCGTGCTGGCGCGGCGCGAACACAGCGGCCCGCTGCGCGTGCAGAAGCCGCTCTATCCGGAAGGCGACGCGGTCTGCCATACGCTGCTGCTGCACCCGCCGGGCGGCATCGCCGGCGGCGACGCACTGCAGGTCGAGCTCGACGCCGGCCCCGGCACGCACGCGCTGATCACGACGCCGGGCGCGACCAAGTGGTACCGCAGCGCCGGACCACAGGCGCGCTCGGACCTGCATCTGCGCGTCGGCGCGGGCGCCGTCGTCGAATGGCTGCCGCAGGACGCCATCGTGTTCGACGGCGCGCGGGCGCAGGCGCGCAATCACATCGATCTGACGAGCGACGGCCGCTTCATCGGCATGGACCTGTGGTGCCTGGGCCGCACCGCCAGCGGCGAGCGCTTCGAACGCGGCGAACTGACGCTGGACACCCGCATCACCCGCGACGGCCGCATGCTGTGGCTGGAACAGGCGCGGCTGGCCGCTGGCGCGCCGCTGCTCGCGTCAGCGGCGGGACTGGCTGGCGCGCCGGTGTTCGGCACGCTGGTCGCCGCCGGCATCGACGCCGACGCCACACTGCTCGCCGCCTGTCGCGCGGTGCCGGCCCCGTCCGGACACTCCGGCGTCACCCGCCTGCCCGGTCTGCTGCTGGCCCGCTACCGCGGCGACTGCACGCAGGCGGCGCGGGCATGGTTCGTGCATCTGTGGGCGCTGATACGTCCGGCCATGACCGGGCGACCGGCGCAGACGCCGCGCATCTGGAACACCTGACGGGCACACAGAAGAAAAATGGAACTGACACCGCGCGAGAAGGACAAGCTGCTCATCTTCACCGCCGCCCTGCTGGCCGAGCGTCGCCGGGCGCGCGGGCTCAGGCTCAACTACCCGGAAGCGGTCGCCTACATCACCGCCGCCATCATGGAAGGCGCGCGCGACGGCCGCAGCGTGGCCGAACTGATGAGCTACGGCACGACGCTGCTCGGCCGTGACGACGTCATGGAAGGCGTGGCGGAAATGATTCCGGACATACAGGTGGAAGCCACTTTCCCGGATGGCACCAAGCTGGTCACCGTCCATCATCCGATACCGTGAGAGCCGCCCGTGAGTGACGACGACATGGAACTGGCACGCCGCCTCGCGCGCTTCAAGCTGGGCGTGCGGCGCAGCCTCGGCGAATCGGTGAACCTCGACGCGCTGCGCACCGATCTCGATTACCGCACGCGCACGCTGGCCGATATCGAGGAGCGGGCGGACGACGAGGACCTGCTGGTCAGCCTGCTGCTCGTGCGCGAAATGCTCGATCGCCGCAGCGACAGCGACGTGACCAGCGATGGCACCAAGCCCGGGCGCGATTACCGTTTTGGTGCGCGTTCGGGCTGACCGGCGCGGGAAGGAACACGATGATTCCAGGACAGATGCAGGTCGCCGATGGCGACATCGAACTGAATGCAGGGCGCGCCACGGTGACGCTGGACGTGCGCAACAGCGGCGACCGGCCGGTGCAGGTCGGTTCGCACTACCACTTCGCCGAAACGAATGACGCGCTGCTGTTCGACCGCGCCGCGGCGCGCGGCTTCCGCCTCGACATCGCGGCCGGTACCGCGGTGCGCTTCGAACCGGGCCAGATGCGCACAGTGACGCTGGTCGCGCTGGCCGGAGAACGCAGGGTTTTCGGATTCAAGGGACGGGTACAGGGCCCGCTCGACACACAGGGAGAACAGCAATGATGCAGGCACTGATGACTTTGGCACTGGCGTGGAGCAGCGTCGCGTGGGCCCACCCGGGCGAGCACCACGGCAACGTCGGCGACGCGCTGCTGCACCTGATGAGCGAACCGGATCACGTGGCGCTGCTGATAGCGGCAGCCGTCATCGGCGGCCTCGGCGGGCTGATGATGCGCCGGCGCGCGAAGGCCGCGCGTCGCATGTTCAAGGACTGATCGACGCATGAGCACGCGCATCAGCCGGCAGGCCTATGCGGAAATGTTCGGCCCGACCACCGGCGACCGCGTGCGGCTGGCCGACACCGAACTGTGGATCGAGGTCGAGCGCGACTACACGGTCTACGGCGAGGAAGTGAAGTTCGGCGGCGGCAAGGTGATCCGCGACGGCATGGGCCAGAGCCAGCGCTGCGCAGCGGAGGTGATGGACACTGTCATCACCAATGCGCTCATCGTCGACCACTGGGGCATCGTCAAGGCCGACATCGGCCTGAAGAACGGCTTCATCGCCGGCATCGGCAAGGCCGGCAATCCGGACATCCAGCCGGCGGTCACGCTGGTCATCGGGCCGGGCACTGAAATCATCGCTGGCGAAGGCATGATCGTCACCGCCGGCGGCATCGACAGCCACATCCACTTCATCTGCCCGCAGCAGATCGAGGAGGCGCTGATGTCGGGCGTCACGACGATGCTGGGCGGCGGTACCGGACCGGCCACCGGCACCTATGCCACCACCTGCACGCCGGGACCGTGGCACATCCACTCGATGCTGGCCGCGGCCGACGCCTTTCCGATGAATCTCGGCTTTCTCGGCAAGGGCAACGCATCGCAGCCGGCACCGCTGCGCGAGCAGATCGAGGCCGGCGTGATCGGCCTGAAGCTGCACGAGGACTGGGGCACCACGCCGGCGGCCATCGACACCTGCCTGTCGGTGGCCGAAGAGATGGACATACAGGTCGCCATCCACACCGATACGCTGAACGAGTCGGGCTTCGTCGAAACGACGATGGACGCGTTCAAGGGCCGCACCATCCACACCTTCCACACCGAAGGTGCGGGCGGTGGTCATGCACCGGACATCCTGCGCGCGGCCGGCCTGCCCAACGTGCTGCCCTCGTCGACCAATCCGACCATGCCGTACACGGTGAACACCATAGACGAGCACCTCGACATGCTCATGGTGTGCCACCACCTCGACGCCGCCATCGCCGAGGACGTGGCCTTTGCCGAAAGCCGCATCCGCCGCGAGACGATTGCGGCAGAGGACATCCTGCACGACCTCGGCGCCTTCTCGATGATGTCGTCCGACTCGCAGGCCATGGGCCGCGTCGGCGAAGTGATCATCCGCACCTGGCAGGCGGCGCACAAGATGAAGATCCAGCGCGGCGCGCTGAGCGATCCCGAAGGGCGTTCGCCGGCCGCCGACAATTTCCGCGTGCGCCGCTACATCGCGAAGTACACGATCAACCCGGCGATCACGCACGGCATCGGCCACATCGTCGGCTCGGTCGAGCCGGGCAAGCTGGCCGACCTGGTGCTGTGGCGCCCGGCCTTCTTCGGCGTCAAGCCCAGCCTGATACTCAAGGGCGGCATGATCGCCGCCGCCGCGATGGGCGACCCCAACGCGTCGATCCCGACGCCGCAACCGGTGCACTACCGGCCGATGTTCGGCAGCTACGCCGGCGGCCTGAAAACCTCGCTCACCTTCGTGTCGCAGGCGGCGCTGAACAACCCCGCCGTGCGCGACCTGGGCCTCGCCAAGCGACTTGAGCCGGTGCGCAACACACGCGCCATCCGCAAGTCCGACATGGTGCTGAACGGCTGGCAGCCGCAGATCGACGTCGATCCGGAAACCTACGAAGTGCGCGCCGACGGTGAGCGGCTGGTGTGCGAACCGGCCGACGTGCTGCCGATGGCGCAGCGCTATTTCCTGTTCTGAATGCCGCCGGCAAGCCCTTCGCGCTACCATCCCGGCCGGGATTCGGGATAGCGCGGGGGCTTCATGACGCCGGAAGGCAAGGCGCGGCAGCGAATAGACGAAAAGCTTGAGCAGGCGGGCTGGGTCGTTCAGGACCTGAACCAGCTCGATCTGGGTGCCGCCCGTGGCGTCGCCATCCGCGAATACCCCACCGACACCGGCCCGGCCGACTACGTACTGTTCGTCGACCGCGAGCCGGTGGGCGTCATCGAAGCGAAGGCCGACGCAACCATACTGACCTTCGTCGAGGAGCAGACCGCCCGCTATGCCGCCAGCGCGTTGAAGTGGCGCGTCAAGGCGGCACCACTGCCCTTCCTGTTCGAAAGCACCGGCCAGATCGTCCGCTTCACCGACCTGCGCGACCCGGCACCGCGCTCGCGCGAAATCTTCCATTTCTTCGCCCCCTCCGCGCTCGCCGAATGGCTGCGCCAGCCCGACACGCTGCGCGCCCGCCTGACGGCAAGCATGCCCGCGCTGCCGATGCGCAATCTGCGCGATTGCCAAATCGCCGCCGTCACCGGGCTGGAAAAGTCGCTTGCGCAGAACAAGCCGCGCGCACTGGTGCACATGGCGACCGGTGCCGGCAAAACCTTCACCGCCATCACCGCGGTGTATCGCCTGCTCAAGTTCGGCGGCGCCAAGCGCGTGCTCTTTCTGGTCGACACGCGCAACCTCGGCAAGCAGGCGCACCAGGAATTCATGGCCTACACACCGCCGGACGACGGCCGTACTTTCACCGAGCTGTACAACGTCCAGCGTCTGGCAGGCCCGCGCGTCGACCCGCATGCCCAAGTGGTGATCTCGACCATACAGCGCATGTATTCGGTGCTGTCCGGCGAAGCAATCGACGACAGCGCAGACGACATTTCGCTGCATGAATTGCAGCCCGACCGGCAGCCGGGCAAGCAACCCCGGCTGGTGCGCTACAACCCCGCCCTCCCGGTCGACACTTTCGATTTCGTCATCATCGACGAGTGCCACCGCTCCATCTACAACCTCTGGAAGCAGGTACTCGACTACTTCGACGCCTTCCTGATCGGCCTCACCGCCACGCCCGACAAACGCACTTTCGGCTTCTTCAACGAGAACATCGTCGCCGAGTACACCTACGAACAGTCGGTCGCCGACGGCGTGAACGTCGGCTACGAGGTGTACGAGATCGAAACCGAAATCACGAAGAAGGGTGGCGAGCTGAAGGCGCGCGAATTCATCGACCATCGCGACCGGCTCACGCGCCGGAAGCGCTGGGCGCAGACCGAAGAGGACGAGGCCTACACCGGCCGCGACCTCGACCGCTCGGTGGTGAACCCGAGCCAGATCCGCCGCGTGATCGAAACCATGAAGCACGCGGTGGAAACGCAGATCTTCCCGACCCGGCGTGAAACACCCAAAACGCTCATCTTCGCCAAGACCGACAGCCACGCCGACGACATCATCCAGATCGTGCGCGAGGTGTACGGGCAGGGCAACGCCTTCTGCAAGAAAGTCACCTACCGCACCGACGAAGACCCGGACAGCCTGCTCGCCAGCTTCCGCAACGACTACCACCCGCGCATCGCGGTCACGGTCGACATGATCGCCACCGGCACCGACGTGAAGCCGCTCGAAGTACTGCTTTTCATGCGCGACGTGCGTTCGCGCGGCTACTACGAACAGATGAAGGGTCGCGGCGTGCGCAGCCTCGGCTTCGACGACCTGAGACGGGTGAGCAACAGCGCCGACAGCGCCAAGACGCGCTTCGTGCTGATCGACGCGGTCGGCGTCGAGAAATCGCTGAAGACCGATAGCCGCCCGCTCGAAAAGAAGCCGGGCGTGGCGCTGAAGGATCTGCTGCAAGGCATCGCCATCGGCCAGCGCGACGACGACACCGTGCTGTCGCTGGCCAACCGTCTGGTGCGGCTCGCAAAACAGCTCGACGACAAGGCGCAGGCACGCATCGAAAAGGCATCCGGTGGCGTACCGGTCGGCGAACTCGGCCGCGCGCTGATCAACGCGCTGAACCCGGACGGCATCGTCGACACCGCGCTCGCCACCGCCCGCGCGAAAGACATCGCGCGCAGCGACGACACGCTCACCGAAGCGGAACTGGCGGCCGCTCGCGCACAGCGCCTGGCCGCCGCCTGCGCGCCCTTCGACCGGCCCGAGCTGCGCGAACAGATAGAATCCGCCCGCCGCGAACGCGAGCAACTGATCGACCACATCAACCTCGACACCGTCACCTTCGCCGGCTACAGCGCGCAGGCGGAAAGCGAGGCGCAGGCGGTGATCGCCCGCTTCGCCGACTACATCGCCGCGCACCGCGAAGACATCGATGCATTGAACTTCTTCTACCAGCAGCCTTACCAGCGCCGCGCGCTCACCTTCGACATGATCGAAGACCTGCATGAAACCCTGTCCCGCCCGCCGCTGCTGCTCACCAACGAAAGACTGTGGGCCGCCTACGCCCGCGTGCAGGGCACCCGCGTCAGCGGCGGCAACACCCGCCGCCAGCTCACCGACCTGATCGCGCTGGTGCGCTTCGCCCTCGGGCTGGACGACGAACTGAAACCTTTCGCCGAACAGGTGGACCGCCGCTTCCAAGAATGGATATTCCGCCACAACGCGCAGCGCACCACCGCCTTCACGCCGGAACAGACCGAATGGCTGCGCCTGATCAAGGACCACATCGCCAGCAGCTGCCGCATCGAACGCGACGATTTCGACTACGCCGCCTTCGCCGCACGCGGTGGCCTGCAGAAGGCGTGGTCGCTGTTCGGCGAACAACTGGATGGGGTGATGACGGAAATGAATGAGGAGTTGGTGGCTTGAGCACTCTCCCCCTCGCATGGGAAACGGCGAGTCTTAGCGAGGTATGCACTCGCATCGTAGATGGATCGCATAACCCGCCAAAGGCGTCGAATTCTGGCTTGCCCATGTTGAGCGCCAGAAACATCAACGACTTTCAAATCGTTTTCGACGAGTACCGTTTAATCAGTGAATCCGATTTTGCGGCTGAGCACCTACGTACCAATGTCGCTTCTGGGGATGTCTTGTTGACTATCGTCGGCACTATCGGACGAACAGCCGTCGTACCCGTCGGCTCTCGGCCGTTTGTCCTGCAGCGCAGTGTGGCCGTACTGAAGCCGCGTGGAATTGATGCTCGCTATATTGCCTATGCATTGCAGTCGCCCAGTTGTCAGCAATGGCTTACCGATAACGCAAAGGGCACCGCACAAAAAGGCATCTATCTTAAATCGCTCGGGACAACGGCTATCCCAATCGCACCGCGCCCCGAACAAACCCGCATCGTCGAAAAACTCGAAGAACTGCTCTCCGACCTCGAAGCCGGCGTGGCCGAACTGAAGGCGGCGCAGAAGAAGCTGGCGCTGTACCGGCAGTCTTTGCTGAAAGCCGCCGTCGAAGGCGCCCTCACCGCCGACTGGCGCGCCCGACGCGCCGCGCGCGGCGAACCTCTGGAAACCGGCGCCGACCTGCTCGCCCGCATCCTCACCGAACGCCGCGCCCGCTGGGAGGCGCGACAACTGGCGAAATTCAAGGAACAGGGCAAGACGCCGCCGAAGGGGTGGCAGGCGAAGTATCCGGAAATCACGCCGCCCGATACCCAACTCTGGCCGGAACTCCCTCCGGAATGGACATGGACCCGTGTGTCTGTCGCCGGGCGCGTACAACTGGGCAGACAACGCTCCCCACAGTTCCACAGCGGCGAGAACATGGTTCCCTACCTGCGCGTCGCCAACGTCTTTGAAGAACGGATCGACGTATCCGACGTCATGGCGATGCACTTCTCCAAGGCGGACGAATCAACCTACCGGCTGGAACCGAAGGACATTCTTCTGAACGAAGGGCAGAGCCTTGAGCTCGTAGGACGTCCGGCGATGTACCGCGGCGAACTCGAACGCGCCTGTTTCACGAACACACTGGTGCGTTTTCAAGCGGCATCCGGTGTCGTTTCCGAGTTTGCTCTGCTTGTCTTTCTTCATTACATGCACTCCGGAAGATTCCGGAAGATCGCAAAGATCACGACGAATATCGCGCATCTCGGCGCGGAGCGATTTTCAGACTTGCCTTTTCCTCTACCGCCCATTGATGAGCAGATGCAGATCGTAAGTTCATACGCCTCAATCATCGAGAATGTGGAGGCGCAGCGACGCGAGATCGAACTCTCTCTCAAACGAGCCTCCGCCCAACGCAAAAACCTCCTCAAAGCCGCCTTCTCCGGCCAACTCGTGCCGCAGGACCCGAACGACGAGCCGGCCAGCGCCCTGCTCGCCCGCATCCGTGCCGAGCGCGAAACACGAGTCTCAGGCAGCACAACCCGACGCCCGCGGAGAACCCTCCATGCGTAAAGTCATTCAGGAGGCAAACAGTCAAGCGCTGATCAAGTTGATGCTGGGATTACCGGAAACCCAGCGCTTCGAATGCAAGCGCGTGTCCGGAAAAATGGTGGGCAAGGCGCTCGAAACGATCTGCGCGATGGCGAATACCGAGGGTGGCTCGCTGCTGCTGGGCATGGAAGACCCCGCCAAGGCGAAGGGCAACGACCGGCTGTACGGCATCGGCGAAAACCCGGAAGCCGTGGACGAACTGCAACGCAAGCTGGTGACCCATCTGCAACCGGCGGTAGAGAAGCTAACGCAGCATCGCCTGCCTTGCATCTTGCGTGATGGGACAGAGGGCGTCCTGCTGCGCATCATCGTGCCCCGCAGCGACAAGGTGCACTCGATACTCGATGGCGGCACCTGGATGCGCGGCGAGGCGAGCAACCGGGTGATGAACGCAACCGAAATCACCGAGCTCTCTTACCGGCGCGGCGTGCGCAGTGCGGAATCGGAGCCGGTTGATGTCGACTTCGACTTGCTCGATACCGATGCCTGGCGCCTGTTCCGGCAGGCGCGCGGGTTGTCGGGCAGCGATCTGCCGGAACAGTTGTTCCGCATCGGTCTGGCGAAGAAGGTCGGCAACGAGCTGAAACCACTGCGTGCCGCCGTGCTGCTGTTCGCCGACGAGCCGGGTGCGCTGCTGGCAGCGTCGGGCACGCGGGCGGACATCCGGGTGTTCCATTACCGCGGCAACAAGATCGAAGAAGGCGAAGTTCCGAACCTGAAGAAAACGCCGAAAACGATCTCCGGCCCGCTGTACCAGCAGATCGCGCGGGCTCACGCCTACCTGATGGATGAACTGGCCGAGGGACTGACGCTGGCCGCCTCCGGCTTCCGCACGATGCACCGCTACCCGGATCGGGTAATCAAGGAAGCCATCACCAACGCGGTGATCCACCGCGACTACCACCTGAACCGCGACATCCGGATCCGCATCTTCGACAACCGCATCGAGATCGAAAGCCCCGGCCTGTTCGCCGGCAAGATCAGCGCCGCCACCATACAGCGCGCCGGCTCGTTCTCGCGCAACCCCTTGCTGGCGCGCAACCTGCGCGAATTTCCCGACCCGCCCAATGTCGATGCCGGGGAGGGCGTGCGCATGATGTTCAGCGTAATGAAGGCCAGCAAGCTGTACCCGCCGTTCTATGCGGAACTGAAGGAACAGGCGCAGGAGGCCATCATGGTCACGCTGCTGAACGAAGAACGCCCGCCGGTCTGGGAGCAGGTGAGCGACTGGATGGATCGTAACGGCGCAATCGGCAACGCCGATCTGTGCAGGATCACCGGCCTCGACACGCTGAAGGCATCGAAGCAGCTGAAGCGCTGGGTCGATCAGGGTGTGCTGGTGGCCGACCCGACTAAAGCCAAGCGCAACATGGTCTATTACAAACCGCTGCAGGACGGCATCACTCAGGATGACTTGCTGCCCGACGAACTGAAGGATGACCAGAGCCTGGAGTGATCCAGCCTGACCGGGAAGAAGGATTTGTTATCCGAGCAGCAGGATAACAACGACGGAATGGGGAAAACCCATTTTTAAACATAAACTTGCTGGCAAGTCATTATCCTCTGGCCGGCAAGCAACCGATTGCAGCTTGCATGCAGACATCCGGATCGCCAGCTAACAGCTTGGGGAAGCTGGATGAAGCAAGGTTCGGCTAATGCCCACTACCGGGAACCGTGGTGATTGTTATCAGAACCTCCAGCTAACAAAACAAACCCCTTAACGCTATTAAGGGTCTGTCACAGTCAGGGGTGGTTGTTATCAGCACCTCCGGATAACAAACCTTGTAGAACAAACATAACCCACAAAAACAGCAGCTTGCAGACACTTTCTTTATCCCGACTGCTGCATTCTCAGTTGGTAGCATGCTAACAACTGCCGCCCGATACGCTGTACCGGCTCGGCCATCGTGCGGGCGCAGAATTCTGCGATGACTGGATTCTCATCCGTAGCGACCTTGCCACAGAAACATGTAAGCCCCGGATTGAGCTGTTTGTTATCTGATTACGTAGATAACAAACTCACTTAAAATATTTTCTCCATAAAAAACAGACGGTTGAGTTGGCGTTTGTTATCTCGACGTCTGTCTCCCCTCTGCACTCATGAACGCATCGACCCTTGTCCAGAAGGTCTGGAATTTCTGCCACACGCTGCGCGACGACGGCGTGGGCTACGGTGACTACCTTGAACAGCTCACCTATCTGCTGTTCCTGAAGCTGGCACACGAATACTCCGAACCGCCGTACAACCGGAACACCCACATCCCGAAAAGCTGCGATTGGACGACGCTGCGCAGCCGTACCGGCGAACCGCTGGAGGCGCATTACCTGAGCGTGCTGCACAAGCTGGGGCAGGAGCCGGGCATGCTGGGCGCCATCTTCTTCAAGGCGCAGAACAAGATCCAGGACCCGGCCAAGCTGGCGCGGCTGGTGCAGATGATCGACGCCGAGCGCTGGATCAGCCTAGACACCGACACCAAGGGCGACCTGTACGAAGGCCTGCTGCAGAAGAACGCTGAAGACACCAAGAGCGGTGCCGGCCAGTACTTCACGCCGCGCGCGCTGATCGAGGCGATGGTGGCCTGCGTGCAGCCGGCGCCGATGAAAACCATCGCCGATCCGGCTTGCGGCACAGGCGGTTTCTTTCTCGGTGCCTACAACTGGTTGAACAGGGCGGGCACCAACCTGAATAGGCGGCAAAAGGAATTCCTGCGCGACCAGACCTTCCACGGCAACGAAATCGTGCCGGGCACGCGCCGCATGTGCCTGATGAACCTGTTCCTGCACAACATCGGCGAGCTCGATGGCGAACCGCTGGTGGAACGCACCGACGCACTGATCGCCGACCCGGGCCGACGCTACGACTACGTGCTGGCCAATCCGCCCTTCGGCAAGAAGAGCAGCATGACCATCACCAACGAGGACGGCGAAGAAGACCGTGACGCACTGACCTACCAGCGGCAGGACTTCTGGGAAACCACGTCGAACAAGCAGCTCAACTTCCTGCAGCACATCGTCACCATCCTGAAGGACACCGGTCAGGCGGCCGTGGTGCTACCCGACAACGTGCTTTTCGAAGGCGGAGCGGGTGAAAGGATACGGCGCAAGCTGCTGGAAACCTGCGACGTGCACACGTTGCTGCGTCTGCCCACCGGCATCTTCTACGCGCAAGGCGTGAAGGCGAACGTGCTGTTCTTCGACGCGCGCCCAAAAGACGGGCGCGTGCACACAAAAGGGGTGTGGATCTACGACCTGCGCACCAACATGCACTTCACGCTGAAGACGCGGCAGCTGAAGCTTGCCGATCTGCAGGATTTCGTCACCTGCTATCGCCCGGACAACCGGCACGAGCGGGTGGAAACCGAGCGCTTCCGTCATTTCAGTTATGAAACGCTGGTGGCGCGCGACAAGGCCAGTCTGGACATCTTCTGGCTGAAGGACGACAGCCTAGACAAGCTGAACGATCTGCCGCCGCCGGACGTGCTACAGCAGGAAATCATCGAACACCTGGAAGCGGCGCTGCAGTCCTTCCGCGATGTGGCGGCCGGGCTGGCGCGATAACTGCTTTTACGCAGTCGGGCACTCACTTTCCACCCGACATGCTGCTGATCGAAACCTTCGCGCCGGCCGACGCCGTGCCGGCCGATACGCTGACGCTGAGCTTCGAACTTCGCGCCAAGTGCAGGCTGCGCACGCGCCTGGATTCGGGCGAGGAGGTCGGACTCTTCCTGCCGCGCGGCACGATACTGCGCGGCGACGATCTGCTGGCCGGCAAGGACGGGCGCGTCGTTGCCGTGCGCTCGGCGCCGGAGCGGGTGATCGAGGCACGCAGCGCAGACGCGCTGCTGATCGCGCGCGCCGCCTACCACCTCGGCAACCGCCACGTCGCGGTCGAGGTGCAGCCCGGTCTGCTGCGGCTGGCGGCCGACCACGTGCTGGCGCAGATGCTGGTCGGCCTGGGCCTCGACGTGCGCGAGACGCAGGCGCCGTTCGAGCCGGAAGCCGGTGCCTACGGCGGTCACCCGGCCCACCACACGCACGCCCACGCCGAGGAGACCGGCGCCCGGCTGCACCTTTTCGCGGGCGGCGCATGAATCCGCTCGCGCTGGTCCGCCTGCTGCAGCTGGCCAGCCCGACGCTGCCGGTTGGCGCCTTCAGCTATTCGCAGGGGCTGGAATGGCAGGTCGATTGCGGCGCCATCCGGACCGAGGCGGACGCCGGCGACTGGATCGCTGCGGTGTTCGACGCCGGCATCGCCTCGTTCGAACTGCCCCTGCTGGCCGCGCAGATGCGCGCCTGGGCGGCCGACGACATCGTGGCGGTGCTCGACCTGAACGACGACTACCTGGCCAGCCGCGAAGCGGCCGAGCTGCGCGCAGAGACGGTGCAGATGGGCTACTCCTGCCTCCAGCTGCTGAACGCGCTGCCCGAATGCAGCGAGGTCGCGGCACGACTCGTGGACAGCGGCGACGTCGCCTTCCCGACAGCCTGGTCGGGCGCCGCGGTGGCGCTCGGTGTGCCGATCGAGCCGGCGCTGACCGCCTGGGCCTGGGCCTGGGCCGAAAACCAGGTGATGGCAGCGATCAAGGCGGTGCCGCTGGGCCAGACCGCCGGCCAGCGCCTGCTGATGACGCTGGGCGCAGCCATACCGCCGCGCGTGTCGGCCGCCCTCGACCTGCCGCGCATGGACTGGAGCAATTTCGCGCCCGGGCTGGCCATCGCCAGCTCCCGGCACGAAACGCAGTATTCGAGGCTGTTCAGATCATGACCACCGCCAGACCACACGCCAGGTGCCGCTGCAGATTCCCGTGGGAGCGGCGCCCCCGCCGCGATGCGGAGGTGGATCGAGCGCCGGCGCGTGACCGAGGCCGCATCGCGACGAGGCGTCGCTCCCACAATCCGGGCACGACCGCAGAGCCGGCGATCCTGATCTGCATTATCGATGAAAGGCTGACAACATGACCCCACCCACTCCCCGCCCGCCGCTGCGCGTGGGCATCGGCGGCCCGGTCGGTTCGGGCAAGACGGCGCTGACGCTGGCGCTGTGCCGCGCGCTGCGCGACCGCCACAACATCGCCGCGGTCACCAACGACATCTATACCGAAGAGGACGCGCAGTTCCTGGTGCGCAACGAGGCGCTGCCGCCGGAGCGCATCATCGGCGTCGAAACCGGCGGCTGCCCGCACACCGCGATCCGCGAGGACGCGTCGATCAACCTGGAGGCGGTGGCGCGGTTGAGCGCACGCTTTTCCGGGCTGGAGGTGATCCTGATCGAATCCGGCGGCGACAACCTGGCCGCCACCTTCTCGCCCGAGCTGTCCGACCTCACGCTGTACGTGATCGACGTCGCCGCCGGCGACAAGATTCCGCGCAAGGGCGGCCCCGGCATCTGCAAGTCGGATCTGCTCATCATCAACAAGATCGACCTGGCACCGATGGTCGGCGCCTCGCTCGAGGTGATGGAACGCGACGCGAAGAAGATGCGCGGCGAGCGGCCCTTCCTGTTCTCGAACATGAAGACCGGTCACAACCTCGACGCCATCATCGCCTTCATCGAGCGCGAAGGCATGCTGGGCGCTGGCTGACGCAGATCGTGTTGCGCCGCCGCACTTGACGCTACACTTCCGCGACTTTCCACAGCGGGCAGGCGCGTGAAGATCATCATTCTCGGGGCCGGACAGGTCGGTTCCTCGGTGGCGGAAAACCTGGTGTCGGAGGCCAACGACATCACCGTGGTCGATACCGACGTCCCGCGCCTGCAGGCGCTGCAGGACCGTCTCGACCTGCGCGTGGTGGCCGGCAACGGCGCGAGCCCCGCGGTGATGCGTCAGGCCGGCGCCGACGACGCCGATCTGCTGATCGCGGTCACCGCGTCCGACCAGACCAATCTGTGCGCCTGTCGCATCGCGCAGACGCTGTTCAACCTGCCGACCCGCATCGCCCGGCTGCGCTCGATCGATTACGCCGACTACCCGCAGCTGCTGGACGACAACAATTTCGCCGTCGACTTCTCGATCTGCCCGGAACAGGAGGTCACCGACTACCTGAAGCGGCTGATCGCCTTCCCTGAAGCGCTGCAGGTGATCGAGTTCGCGCAGGGCCGGGTGTCCATGGTCGCCGTGCGCGCGGTCGGTGGCGGCCCGCTGGTCGGCCGCCAGATCAAGGCACTGCGCGAGCACCTGCCGAACATCGAGGCGCGCATTGCCGCCATCTACCGGCGCGACACCGCCATCATTCCGGACGGCGACACAGTGATCGAACCGGGCGACGAGGTGTTCTGCCTGGCCGCAACCGAGGACATCCGCGCGGTGACCGCCGAACTGCGCAAGCTGGACAAGCCGATGCGCCGCATCATGATCGCTGGCGGCGGCAATATCGGTTACCGGCTGGCCACCTCGCTGGAGAACCGCTACGAGCTGAAGCTGATCGAGCACTCGCGGCCGCGCGCGGAGTTCCTGTCCAGCAATCTGCACAAGACCCTGGTACTGGCCGGCGACACGACGGACGAAATGCTGCTGGAGGCGGAAAACGTCGACGATATGGACCTGTATCTCGCGCTGACCAACGACGACGAGAACAACATCATGTCCTCGCTGATGGCCAAGCGCATGGGCGCCCGGCGCGTCGTGGCACTGATCAACCGCCGCGCCTACGTCGATCTGGTGCAGGCAGGCACGATAGACATCGCCATCTCGCCAGCCCAGGTGTCGATCGGCTCGCTGCTCGCCCACGTGCGTCGCGGCGACGTGGTGGCGGTGCACAGCCTGCGCCGCGGTGCAGCCGAGGCACTGGAACTCGTGGTCCATGGCGACCGCAAGACCTCCCGCGTGGTGGGGCGTCGCATCGAGGAGATCGGACTGCCGCAGGGCGCGATGATCGGCGCCATCGTCCGCCAGACCGGCAAGCCCATACAGGTCGAGGTAACCGACCTCGCGGTACGCGATACCCACCAGCAGGTGATCATGCCGCACCACGACACGGTGATCGAACCGGAAGACCACGTGATCGTGTTCTGCTCGAACCGCCGGCTGGTGGCGCGCGTCGAGCGGCTGTTTCAGGTCGACTTCGGGTATCTCTGATGCTGCACGTCGTCAACGTGCTGGGCCGCCTGCTGGCGGTGTTCAGCCTCACCTACCTGGCGCCGATCGCCTGCTCGCTCATCTTCCACGACGGCATGCTGTGGCACTTCATCGACGGCATGGCGATCAGCGCGGCCGGCGGGATACTGCTGTATGTCGGCACCCGCCGCCATTACCGCGAACTGAAGCCGCGTGATGGCTTCCTGCTGGTCACGCTGTCGTGGATGCTGATGTCGGCCATCGCCGCCGTGCCGCTCATGCTGTCCTACGACAGCATGAGTTTCACCGACGCATTCTTTGAAACGATGTCGGGCCTGACCACGACGGGCGCCACCGTGATGACCGGGCTGGACCACGCCCCGCAATCGATCAACCTGTGGCGTCACCTGCTCAACTGGATAGGCGGCATGGGCATCATCGTTTTCGCCGTCGCCATCCTGCCGCTGCTCGGCGTCGGCGGCATGCAGTTGTACAAGGCCGAGGCGCCGGGGCCGATGAAGGACGGCAAGCTCACCGCGCGCATCGCCGACACTGCTAAGGCGCTCTACCTGGTCTATTTCGGCATCACGGTCATCTGCGTGCTGTCGCTGCGCGTCGCCGGCATGGACTGGTTCGACGCGCTCTGTCACGCCTTCGCCGCGATGGGTCTGGGCGGGCTGTCCACGCGCGACGCCAGCGTCGGCGCCTTCGATTCGCCCTGGATCGAGGGCGTCCTGAGCTTCTTCATGCTGGTCGCGGCGATGAACTTCGCCACCCACTTTCTGGCCTTCCGCGGCCGCTCGTTGCGCGTTTATGCGCAGGATTTCGAGGCCCGCGGCGTGCTGATCGCCTGTATTGGCAGCAGCGTGCTGCTGGCGGCCTATCTGGTCGAACAGGGCACGTATGCCAGCTACTGGACGGCCCTGCGACACGTGAGCTTCAATCTCATCTCGATTGCAACCGACTGTGGTTTCGTCAGCACCGACTACGCGCAATGGCCGTTGTTCGTGCCCCTGTGGATGCTCTTCCTGTCCAGCATCACGGCCAGTTCGGGATCGACCGGCGGCGGCATCAAGATGGTGCGCACACTGATCCTGATCGGCCAGGCGCGGCGCGACATGCTCAAGCTCATTCATCCGAACGCCGTACGGCCGCTCAAGGTCGGCACAACGTGCGTGTCGGACACGGTCGCCCAGTCGGTGCTTGGCTTCATCTTCCTGTACTTCATGAGCATCGTGCTGCTCACGTTCGTACTGCTGCTGTCCGGGCTGGACTTCATGTCCTCGTTCACCGCGATCATCGCGATGATCAACAATGCCGGCCCCGGTCTCGGCGTGGTTGGCCCGGCTGGCAACTATCAGGGGCTGTCCGACTTCCAGACCTGGGTGTGCAGCTTTGCCATGCTGCTCGGCCGCCTGGAGGTGATGTCCATCCTCATCATCTTCACCCCGGGTTTCTGGCGCAAATAGGTCCGATCGTCGCCTTACCGGGCAGGCAGGCGGGCGCATCGGCTATCCTTGCGCCCTGCACTTCAAGGATTTCCCATGTCCGCACTCCGCAACGACACCTTCCTGCGCGCGCTGCTGCGCCAGCCCACCGACTACACGCCGATCTGGCTGATGCGCCAGGCCGGCCGCTACCTGCCCGAGTACTGCGCCACCCGCCGTCGCGCCGGCAGCTTCCTGCAGTTGTGCAAGTCGCCGGCCATGGCCTGCGAAGTGACGCTGCAGCCGCTGGAGCGCTTTCCGCTCGACGCCGCCATCCTGTTTTCGGACATCCTGACGGTGCCGGACGCGATGGGTCTGGGCCTGTATTTCGCCGAAGGCGAAGGCCCGAAGTTCGAGCGCCCGCTGCGTTCGGAAGACGCGATCCGCGCGCTGGCCGCGCCCGACCCGACCGCCGAACTGGGCTACGTCATTGACGCCGTGAGTGAAATCCGCCGCGCGCTGGACGGCCGGGTACCGCTGATCGGCTTCTCCGGCAGCCCGTGGACGCTGGCCTGCTACATGGTCGAAGGCGGCGCCTCGGACGACTACCGGCACCTGAAGACGCTGATGCTCGACCGCCCGGAACTGCTGCACCACATGCTGTCGGTGACGTCGAAGGCGGTGACCGACTACCTGAATGCGCAGATCGAAGCCGGTGCGCAGGCGGTGATGATTTTCGACTCCTGGGGCGGCGCGCTGTCGGCGCACGGCTATCGCGAATTCTCGCTCGCCTACATGCAGCGCATCATCGCCGGCCTGAAGCGGGAAAAGGACGGCCAGCGCGTGCCGGTCATCATGTTTACCAAGGGCGGCGGTCAGTGGCTGGAGGCACAGGCCGAAGCAGGCGCCGACGCGCTGGGCCTGGACTGGACCACCGATATCGGACAGGCCCGCCAGCGGGTCGGCGACAAGGTGGCGCTGCAGGGCAATTTCGACCCGACCGCCCTGTTCGCGCACCCGGAGGGCATCCGCGGCGAGGCGCGCCGCATCCTCGACAGCTACGGCAATCACCCGGGCCACGTGTTCAACCTCGGCCACGGCATTTCGCAGCACACGCCGCCGGAGCACGTAGCCGCGCTGGTGGAGGAAGTTCATCGCCACAGCCGGGCCGTGCGGGCAGGCTGAACGGGGCAGCCGGCAGGTTCGGCCGGCTTATTCCGCACAGTTCGGCCACCGCAAGGGGTTGACTTATGCACAGTCGGCCGCTCAGGCCGACTACAAGCCGAAGGGCCGGTCCACTACAAGAGCCCTCCGCGCAAGTCACTGATAAGAAAGGAAGTATTTTTTTCTTGACGCCTGGCGGAAAATTTGGTGGCCGTTGATGTCCGGTTCGTGACGGACGGACACGAAGTTTCCCACAAAGTTATCCACAGCTTTTGTGGCACTCAAAACCTTGCCGGATGAGTGCGTTGCGGACACAAGCACCCAGTCTTGTTGAACGACATGCCGCAAGTCACTGAATCCATTAAAAGCCCGCATCAGCGCTTGGAAAGCACCGCAGCAATTCTGCCGTCGCATCTGTTGCAGGTCGCGCTTTCGCGACCGATTCCCACGCTGTTCGACTATGACGCCTCGGCCTTTCCCGATGCCGAACCGGGACAGCGTGTGCGCGTGCCCTTCGGCCGCAGCGAACTGTGGGGCATCGCCTGGGGCTGGCGCGAAGCGGGCGAGGTCGACGCAGCGCGCATCAAGCCGCTGCTCGACATCGACCGCGGCAGCCCGCCGCTGCCCGTCAGCTGGCGAGCGCTGGTCGAGTTCGTCGCCCACTACTATCAGCAACCGATAGGCGAAGTGGCAGCGATGGCGGCACCGCCGGCCATCAGCGCGACCCGTGCCGAGCGGGCCAACCGGCGTTTCCGTGCCACCCCGGCCGGCACCGCCGCGCTCGACGCGCTGCCGGCGCGCGACGTCCGTCGCAAGCTGATCACCGCGCTGACCGAGGCCGGCGACCTGAACGAGGCGGAACTGCGCGCTCTGTCATCGCGCGCCGCCGTGGCCCTCGAACGCCTGCTGGCCGACGGGCTGATAGAGCCGGCCCTGCCGCAGGCGCCAGCCGAGGCCGCACATGTACTGAGCGCCGACCAGGCGGCGGCCCTGGCCGCACTGCAATCGACCGCCGGCTACGCTGCCAGCCTGCTGCACGGCGTGACCGGCAGCGGCAAGACCGAGGTTTATCTGCGACTGATCGAGGATCAGATCGCCGCCGGCCGGCAGTGCCTGCTGCTGGTGCCGGAAATCGCGCTGACACCGCAGTTGCAGGCGCGGGTGGCCGCCCGCTTCCCGCGCGCCTGCCTGCACGTGATGCACAGCGAAATGAGCGACGGCGCCCGCGCGATGGCGTGGGCGGCGGCGCAGTCCGGCGAGGCGGACATCCTGCTCGGCACCCGGCTGGCAGTGTTCGCGCCGCTGCCGCGACTGGGCTGCATCGTGCTCGACGAAGAACACGACCCCTCCTTCCGCCAGACCGAGGGCGTGCGCTATTCGGCGCGCGATGTCGCCATCTGGCGCGCGCGCAACGAAGACGTACCCATCGTGCTGGGCAGCGCCACGCCGTCGCTGGAAACGCTGCGCCACGCAATCGACGGCCGCTACCGCTGGCTCAGGCTGACCACGCGCGCCGGCAGCGCCCGCCTGCCAGAGGTGCATCTGGTCGACACGCGGGTGTTCCGCGCCACCGACGGCCTGAGCCAGCCCATGCTGCGCGCCATCGAAAGCCGGCTCGGGCGCGGCGAACAGACACTGCTGTTCATCAACCGCCGCGGCTACGCACCGGTGCTGAGCTGCCCGGCCTGCGGCTGGGCCGCCGGCTGCACGCAGTGCACCGCCAACCTGGTGCTGCACGCCGCCGACCGCCGGCTGCGCTGCCACCACTGCGGCGCCGAAGGCCCGGTGCCGCACGCCTGCCCGAAATGCGGCAACCAGGACATCCAGGGTTATGGCCGCGGCACGCAGCGGCTGGAAGAAACGCTGGCGAGCCGCTTCCCGACCGCACGCCTGCTGCGCATAGACCGCGACAACGTACGCGGCCGCGAGCACTGGCAGGAACAGCTGGACCTGATCCGCCGCGGCGAGGTCGATCTGGTGGTCGGCACCCAGTTGCTGGCCAAGGGTCACGACTTTCCCGGCATCACGCTGGTCGGCGTGATCGGCGCCGACGCCTCGCTGCACGCCGCCGATTTCCGCGCGCAGGAGCGGCTGTTCGCCCAGCTGATGCAGGTCGGTGGTCGGGCCGGTCGGGCCGACACCGCCGGCGAGGTGCTTATCCAGACCGCGCAGCCCGAACACCCCTTGTTCGCCGCACTGAAGGCCCACGATTTCGACGGCTTCGCGCGCAGCCAGCTGGCGGAACGCGCCGCGCTCGGCCTGCCGCCGCATGGCTTCCAGCTCATGCTGAGCGCCGACGCGCCGGAACTGCAGGCCGCACTCGACTTTCTCGAAGCGGCGCGCCGCGCCGCGCTGGCGCTGGCTGTCGATGGCGTGCAGATCTACGACGTCGTGCCGATGCGCATGGTGCGCCGCGCCAACCGCGAACGCGCCCAGCTGGTGGTCGAATCGCGCAGCCGTCCGGCCCTGCGTACGCTACTGCTGCCCTGGGTCGCCAACCTCTACCGCCTGCGCGTCGCCCGCGGCCTGCGCTGGCATATCGACGTGGATCCAGTCGAGGTGTGACCGGGCGGTGACGTGTGGACCGCTGGCTTCGATCAAGGCCGCAATCGCGAGCAAGCTCGCTCCCACGGCGCCCCATCTGACGCCGCGCACTGCCCTCCGACGCCGTCGGGGTCAGAAGACCCCTCCCACAAAATCCTGGCTCCGACCCCGGATCGGGTGCGGCCCCTGTGGGAGCGGCCTTGGCCGCGACGCAGCCGTCGTGGGCCGCTGGCTTCGATCCACGCCCCAATCGCAAGCAAGCTCGCCCCCACAGTGCCCCATCGAGCGCCACGCGCCACTCTCCGCAGCTGTCGGGGTCAGAAGCCCCCTCCCACAAAACCCCGGCTCCGACAAAATGCCGCGCCGAGCTTGCAGCGACCGCCGTTCTCGGTTCTCATCCGCGCTCCGCCCCTGCCGAACACCCATGAGAGCCGACCAGACCCTCGTTGCCCGCAGCCTCGCCCGTTCCCGCACCGTTGCCCAGGCACTGATCGCGGCCGGGCGGGTTCGCGTCGCTGTCGGTGCCGGCTGGACGGTAGTGACCAAGCCGGCCCAGGACATCCCTGACGGTGCCGAGCTGCAGGTCGAGCTGTCGGACGACGACCGCTATGTGTCGCGTGGCGGGCTGAAGCTGGCCGGCGCACTGGACCGGGCCGGGCTGGACGTCGCCGGCCTGACCTGCCTCGACGTCGGCCAGAGCACAGGCGGCTTCACCGACTGCCTGATCCAGCGCGGTGCCGCGCGTGTGGTCGGGGTCGAGGTCGGCCACGGCCAGCTCGACCCGCGGCTGCGCGGCGACCCCCGCATCGTCTGCATCGAACACCTGAATGCGCGCACGCTGGACGCCGCCGCGCTCGGTATACATATGGCGGCCGGTGGCTTCGACCTGCTGGTGTGCGACGCCAGCTTCATTTCGCTGACGCTGCTGCTGCCGCAGTGGCCAGCGCTGCTGGCGCCCGGCGGACGCGTGCTCACGCTGGTGAAGCCGCAGTTCGAACTGGGCCCGGATGCACTGGGGAAAGGCGGCATCGTGCGCGATGCGGCACAATACCCGGCCCTGGAGGTGCGCATGCGGACGTTTGCCGAAGCAAACGGTCTCAGCGCACTGGATTACTTCGACAGCCCGATCAAGGGCGGCGACGGCAACCGCGAGTTCTTCCTGTACGCGGCCCGACGCGACGCGACCGACCACCATGACTGACAACCCCACGCGCATCTGCAGCGTCGAATTCTTCCCGCCGGCCACCGAAGAGGGTGCGGAAAAGCTGCGCGCCACGCGCCGTCAGCTGCGCCAGCTCAACCCTTCCTTCTTCTCGGTCACCTACGGCGCCGGCGGCACCACGCGCGACCGCACGCTCGACACCGTGCTCGAAATGAAGGCCGAAGGCCTGAACGCGGCGCCGCATCTGTCGTGCATCGGTTCGACCCGCGACAACCTGCGGCAGACGCTGGAGCGCTACAAGGAAGAAGGCATCCACCACATGGTGGCGCTGCGCGGCGACCTGCCCTCCGGCGTGGTCGATCCGGGCGATTTCCGTTACGCCAACGAACTGGTCGAATTCGTGCGCGCCGAAACCGGCGACTGGTTCCACATCGAAGTGGCCGCCTACCCGGAAGTGCATCCGCAGGCGCGCAGCGCGGCCAAGGACCTGCAGAACTTCGTGCGCAAGATGAAGGCCGGCGCCGACTCGGCCATCACCCAGTACTTCTACAACACCGACGCCTACTTCGCCTTCGTCGATGACGCGCGCGCGATGGGCGTCGAGGCGCCGATCTACCCGGGCATCATGCCGATCGCCAACTTCTCGAAGATCGCGCGCTTCTCGGAAGCCTGCGGTGCCGAAATCCCGCGCTGGATGCAGCGCAAGTTCGAAGGCTTCGGCGACGACGCCGCCTCGGTCAGGGCCTATGGCCTGGATGTCGTGACCACGCTGTGCGAACGGCTGCTGGCCGGCGGCGCACCGGGCCTGCACTTCTACACGCTGAACCAGGCGGGGCTCACCTCGACCATCTGGCAGCGGCTCGGCCTGTAATTTCACCCGCGACCCTTCCCGGAGAACGGCATGCGCATCTTTTCCGTCCTCGCCCTGCTGCTGGCGCTGTTCGGTGGCTACACCTGGCTGGTGCTGAACTGGAGCTATTCCACTGGCGAACGTGCCGGCTACGTGCAGAAATTCAGCAACAAGGGCTGGTTCTGCAAGACCTGGGAAGGCGAACTGGCGATGGTCACCATGCCCGGCACGCTGACCGAGAAGTTTGAGTTCTCGGTGCGTGACGAGAAGGTGGCGCAGAAACTGAACGAAAGCATGGGGCAGCGCGTGTCGCTGCACTACGCGCAGCACATCGGCGTGCCCACCTCCTGCTTCGGCGAGACGCAGTACTACGTCAGCGACGTGCGCGTGGTGGAGATGCCGGACGCCGAACGCCGCGCCTTCGAAGCACTGCCAGCCGTACCGGCTGCCGCGCCGCCAGCGGCCGCCCCAGCCCAGTGAGTCGTTCGCCGCGCAGCCTGGCCTTCCTGCTGGCGGGCCTGTCCGCGATCGGTCCGTTCGCGATCGACACCTATCTGCCGGCTTTTCCGGCGATCGGTGCCGATCTGGGCGCGACCAAGCTCGAAGTGCAGCAATCGCTGACCATCTATCTCGGCTTCTTCGCGCTGATGACGCTGTGGCATGGCGCCGTCGCCGACGCGCTGGGCCGGCGGCGCGTCGTACTGTGGTCGCTGGTCATGTTCTTCCTGACTTCGGTCGGCTGCGCGCTGGCCACGCAGATCGAGCACCTGTGGATCGCCCGTGCGCTGCAGGGCATGTGCGCCGGCGCCGGCATGGTGGTCGGCCGCGCCGTCGTGCGCGACCTGTTCGAGGGCGCCGAGGCGCAGCGCCTGATGAGCACGATACAGCTGCTGTTCGCGCTGGCGCCGGCGGCCGCGCCCATCATCGGCGGCTGGGTGTTCGGCCTGTTCGGCTGGCGAGCGGTGTTCTGGTTCCTTGCCGCCTACTCGGCGCTGATGTGGCTGCTCTGCCTGCTGCGTCTGCCGGAAACGCTGGATCCGGATCACCGGCGCAGCCTGCATCCGGTCAAGCTGGCACGTGATTACGCCCACATGTTCGCCCGCCCGACCCTGCTGGCGCTGGTGATCGCGGTGTCGATGAACTTCGCCGGCTTCTTCCTCTACGTGATGTCGGCGCCGGTGTTCCTGATGGAGCACCTGGGCGTATCGCCGCAGGGCTTCGCCTGGCTGTTCGGACCGACCGTCGCCGGCATGATGACCGGCTCCTGGCTGGGTCGCCGGCTGGCCGGCAAGATGGCGCCGCAACTGCAGCTCAAGATGGCCTACACCATCATGCTGGTAGCCGCCTTCGGCAACGTGCTGCTGAACGTGCTCACGCCGGCCAGCCTGCCGTGGGCGGTGTTGCCGATCGCGCTGTACAACATCGGCCAGGCGCTGGCCATGCCGATACTGTCGCTGCTGGCGCTGGAGCTGTTCCCGCGGGCGCGCGGCATGGTTTCGTCCTGCCAGGGCTTCGCACAGTCGCTGACGAATGCGATGGCCGCCGGTCTGGTGGTGCCGGTGCTGTGGGGCGAACCGCTGCATCTGGCTGCCGGCATGGCCGCTTTCGTCTTCGTCGGCTGGCTGGCCTGGCTGCGCTACCGGAGCATGCACGCATGAGCGACAAGCGCTATCAGGTACGCAGCCGCAGCGAACATAACTTCTGGCTGCACGAGGTGTTCGACAGCACGACCGGCCTGGCGGTGCTGGAACCGAACACCGACCTGTCCTGGTGTTTCGACGGTGCCGCGCTGCTCGAATCCGGACTGAGCATCGACGAGACGCTGGAACTGCTGGCAGTGCGCCCGGTGATCCGCCAGTGCGGCTGCTGAACCGCCGGCCCGCCACGCCTACCCACTAGGGATTACTCCCTCCTGAGAATTGCCGCTCGCCACGGCCGCCCAGAATAATGCTCAGGCCGGCGCACCGACGTGCGTCACCTATCGGGAGAGAGCAATGAAAGTGGTGGTGGCCTACGACGGCTCGAAACACGCGCACAAGGCGATCGATCAGCTGCAGATACTGAACGGTCCGCTCGATGCGGTCATCGTGTCGGTGGTGCGCGGCCCCGCGCTGGGCATACGCGGCACGGCGGTGGAAGTGGACCAGGCCGAGATCGACCACGCGCGCGCGGCACTCGACAAGGTGGCGGCCGAACTGGCGGCCCGCGGCGTCACCGCACGCACCCGGCTGGCGATGGGCGAACCGGCCGACGTCCTGGTCGATATCGCGGAAGAGGAGAAGGCCGAACTGATCATCCTCGGCACGCGTGGCCTGAGCCTGGCCAAGCGCATCGTGATGGGATCGGTCAGCAGCAACGTGCTGCACCACGCACCGTGTGCGGTGCTGGTGGTGCGCTGAACGGGCAAGCGACCAGCTGTCGTGGTCGCGGTCTTCCGACCGCGACCACCTGACCCAGCCGACGCCTGCTCAGACCAGATCCAGCCCCGACGTCACGTTCAGGTTGCGGTCCTGCGCTTCCTTGCTGTTCAGCTTGATCTGCAGGCGCAGGTCGTTGACCGAGTCGGCGTTGCGCAGCGCGTCCTCGTAATTGATACGGCCGGCCTCGTAGAGGTCGAACAGCGCCTGGTCGAAGGTCTGCATGCCCAGCTCGCGCGAGCGCTTCATCACGTCCTTGATCTCGCCGACATTGCCCTTGAAGATGTGATCGGCGATCAGCGGCGAATTCAGCATCACCTCGATCGCCGCCGCCCGGCCCTTGCCTTCCTTCAGCGGCACCAGACGCTGCGAAATCATCGCCCGCAGGTTCAGCGACAGGTCCATCAGCAGCTGCTCCCGCTTGTTTTCCGGGAAGAAGTTGATGATGCGGTCGATCGCCTGGTTGGAGCTGTTCGCGTGCAGCGTGGCCAGGCACAGGTGGCCAGTTTCGGCGAACTGGATCGCGTGCTCCATCGTTTCGCGGTCGCGGATTTCGCCCATCAGGATGACGTCCGGCGCCTGTCGCAGCGTGTTCTTCAGTGCGATTTCCCAGTCAGCGGTATCGAGCCCGACCTCGCGCTGCGTCACCACGCAGTTCTTGTGGTCGTGCACGTACTCGATCGGGTCCTCGATCGTGATGATGTGGCCGTAGCTGTTGGTGTTGCGCCAGTCGACGAGCGCAGCCAGCGAGGTGGTCTTGCCGGTGCCGGTACCGCCGACGAAGATGACCAGGCCGCGCTTGGTCATCGCGACGTCCTTCAGCACCGGCGGCAGGCCCAGTTCGTCCAGCGTCGGAATCTTGGCGTTGATGGTGCGCAGCACGCAGCCTATCTTGCCCTGCTGCACGAAGGCATTGACGCGGAAGCGGCCGATGCCGGCCGGCGAGATCGCGAAATTGCACTCCTTGGTCGCCTCGAATTCAGCCGCCTGCCGGTCGTTCATGATGGCGCGCGCCAGTTCGGCCGTGTGCTGCGGCGTCAGCGACTGGTTGGACTGCGGCACGATGCGGCCATCCACCTTGATCGCCGGCGGAAAACCGGCGGTCACGAACAGGTCGGAACCGCGCTTGGTCACCATCAGGCGCAGCAGGTCGTACATGAATTTGAGGGCCTGATCTCTTTCCATCTGCGCTCTCCGCGGCGGTTGTCGTTGTCAGTGTAGCGGCAGGCGCGGCACTCAGCCGGCGAACATGTCCTTGTTTTGCGCACGGGTGCGCGCTTCGGCCGGCGAAATGACGTTGCGGCGCACCAGTTCCTGCAGGTTCTGGTCCAGCGTCTGCATGCCCAGGCTCTGACCGGTCTGGATGGCCGAATACATCTGCGCGATCTTGTTCTCGCGGATCAGGTTGCGGATGGCCGGCGAGCCGACCATGATTTCGTGCGCGGCGACCCGGCCGGTGCCGTCCTTGGTTTTCAGCAGCGTCTGCGAAATGACCGCGCGCAGCGACTCGGAAAGCATGGCCCGCACCATTTCCTTTTCCTCGGCCGGGAACACGTCGACGATACGGTCTATGGTTTTCGCGGCACTGGAGGTGTGCAGCGTGCCGAACACCAGGTGGCCGGTTTCGGCGGCGGTCAGCGCCAGCCGTATCGTTTCGAGGTCGCGCATTTCACCGACCAGGATCACGTCCGGATCCTCCCGCAGCGCCGAACGCAGCGCATTCGAGAAGCTCAGCGTGTGCGGGCCGACTTCGCGCTGGTTGATCAGGCAGCGCTTCGACTCGTGCACGAACTCGATCGGGTCCTCGACGGTCAGGATGTGGCCGTACTCGTTTTCGTTGATGTAATCGACCATGGCCGCCAGCGTGGTCGACTTGCCGGAGCCGGTCGGGCCGGTCACCAGCACGATGCCGCGCGGCGTGTTGGCGATGTCCTGGAAAATCTTCGGCGCCTTCAGGTCTTCCAGCGTCAGCACCTTGGACGGAATGGTCCGGAACACCGCGCCGGCGCCACGGTTCTGCACGAAGGCATTGACCCGGAAACGCGCCAGATTGGGCACCGCGAACGAGAAGTCGGCTTCAAGGTGCTCTTCATACACCTTGCGCTGAGTGTCGTTCATGATGTCGTAGATCATTCCGTGCACATCCTTGTGCTCCATCGGCGGCAGATTGATCCGGCGCACGTCGCCATGCACGCGGATCATCGGCGGCAGACCGGCCGAGAGATGCAGGTCGGACGCCTTGTTCTTGACGGAAAACGCGAGCAGTTCGGTGATGTCCATGACAGGCCTCGGGCAATGAATGGGGTGTTGTGCCGAATATAATTCGAAGAAATTCAGGGCATTATGATGAGCATTTCAGACAACCTGCAAGCAATTCGCCACCGTATCGCCGACGCCGCCCGCGCCTGCGGTCGCGACCCGGCAGACATTCTTCTGCTGGCGGTGAGCAAGACCAAGCCGGATGCGGACATCATCGCCGCGCATGCCGCCGGTCAGACCGCCTTTGGCGAGAACTACGTGCAGGAAGGCTGCGACAAGGCGCAGCGCCTCGAAGAAGCCGGCCTCGCGCTCGACTGGCATTTCATCGGACCGCTGCAGAGCAACAAGACGCGCCAGGTCGCGACCTGGTTCGACTGGGTGCATTCGGTGGACCGCGAGAAGATCGCCGCGCGACTGTCCGAACAGCGCGACCCGCATCGGCCGCCGCTGAACCTGTGCATACAGGTCAACGTCAGCGGCGAAGCCTCGAAGAGCGGTGTCGCTCCGGACGAGGTCGCCGCGCTGGCCGGCGCCATCGCGGCGCTGCCGCGACTCGCACTGCGCGGCCTGATGGCCATTCCCGAACCGACCGATGATGTCGCCCTCCAGCGTCGCCGTTTTGCCCATTTACGGCAGCTGAAAGACGATCTGAACGCGCGCGGACACCGTCTCGACACACTTTCGATGGGCATGTCACAGGATCTCGAAGCGGCGATCGCCGAGGGTGCGACCATCGTGCGCATCGGCACGGCGCTGTTCGGGGCGCGGGGCTGACATCGCATTCCCGGCACGTCATGTAACTTTCGTGGCGCCTTGGCATCATGCCGCCTGATCGCTTCAACCACCGCCTCTCTCGCCATGCTCCGAGCCGCCCGAATCGTCGCGCTGATCCTTCCCACCGTCGCGCTGGTCCCGGCGACGCACGCCGCTCGGCCGATGGTGACCGACGATGCGCGCATCGTCGATCCGCGCAGCTGCCAGCTCGAAACCTGGACACAGCGGACTTCGAGCGCAGCTGAGTACTGGGCGTTGCCGTCGTGCGCCATCGGCAGCAATTTCGAGCTGATCTTGGGCGGCGCCCGAACGGGTGGTGACGGCGCAGCGCATGCGACGACGGACCGCGTCCTGCAGGGAAAAACCTTGCTACGCACGCTCGACAACGATGGCTGGGGGCTGGGTCTGGTGGCGGGCGGCAACCTGCGCCCTACGGGCGGAGACGACGCCTTCGCCTACGTTCCCGCGACCTTTGCGTTCGCCGACGGCACGCGTCTGCTGCATCTGAATGCCGGCTGGCTGCGCGACGGTACCAGCCGGCGCAGCCATGCCACCTGGGGCATAGGCGGGGAAGTACAGGTCAGCGACCGTCTATGGCTGATCGGCGAAAGTTACGGCGAGGGCAACAACGACCGCTACTATCAAGTCGGGCTGCGTTTGTGGCTGATACCGAATCGGGTACAACTGGATGCCACCCACGGCAATCGCTGGAACAATCCCGAGGGAGAGCGCTGGATATCGATCGGCCTGCGTCTGCTGTCGCCAGCCTTCCTGCCCTGAACCGCCCCACCCGGATGTCTGCCGATGATTCACGTTTACACGCTGCAGGACGGCCGACTCACCCGCGCCGCCGAAGCGCTGCACGACGCGGTGCCCGACCAGGACATCGTATGGATAGACGCGCTCGATCTCGACGGCGACGAGGAGCGGTGGCTGCAACGTCGCTTCCGCATCGATGTCGAGGCGCCCGATGACGATGCCGACATCGAGGCGAGCGCGCGGGTGTTCGTCGATGCACAGGGCAATCTGAACCTGCGCGCCGATTTCCTGATCGGGCGCGGCCACGAATACGTGACCGAGGCGCTGCGCTTCGTCATCGGCCCGCACATGCTGATCAGCCTGCACGATGACGAACTGCCCATCATGCGCCTGCTGCGCATGCGCAACCGCGCGCAGCCAGGCAAGCTTGCGCAGCCGACCGACATCCTGATCGAACTGTTCGCGCTGGACGTCGAACAGTCCGCCGATGCGCTGGAACACATCTACACCGAACTGGAATCGGTCAGCGCCCGCGTGCTCGGCGAGCAGCGCGGTTCGGACGACGCGGCGGCCGACAGCATCACCCGCATCGCCCGCAACGAGGACCTGAACGGCACCATACGGCGCAATCTGATGGACACGCGACGCGCCCTGTCCTGGCTGATGCGCGAGCACCGGCTCGGCAAGGCACAGACCGACAAGGTGAAGCAGATCCTGCGCGACATCGAATCGCTGGATGGCCATACCGCCTTCATTTTCGACAAGATCAACTTCCTGATGGATGCCATCATCGGCTTCATCAACCTGAACCAGAGCAAGGTGGTGAAGATCTTCTCGGTCGCGTCGGTCGCCATGCTGCCGCCGACGCTGATCGCCAGCGTCTATGGCATGAACTTCGCGCACATGCCCGAACTGGGCTGGCGCTGGGGTTACCCGTTCTCGCTCGGACTGATGGCACTGAGCGTGGCCCTGCCTTTCTGGTACTTCAGGCGGAAGGGCTGGCTGAAATAGCCGCGTGCCGGGAAACGAACGCATCCGCCCGGCAAAGTTAAACTGTCGGGCCGCACAGCCACCTCTCCTCTCACGTGCCCATCCACGACTACCTGATCCACCCGACCATTTCCCCGATCGCCTTCGAGATCGGCCCGCTGGCCGTGCGCTGGTACGGGCTCATGTATCTGCTCGCCTTCGTCGCCTTCATGCTGCTCGGCCGCGTGCATGCAAAACGGCTGGCCGCGGCCGGTGCGCCCTCACTCGACGCGAAGCAGATCGACGACCTGCTGTTCTATGGCGTGCTGGGCGTGGTGCTGGGCGGGCGGCTGGGCTATGTGCTGTTCTACAAGCCGGCCTACTACCTTGAACACTGGACCGAAATCCCGGCCATCTGGTCGGGCGGCATGAGCTTTCATGGCGGCTTTCTCGGCGTGCTGGTGGCCGTCGCGCTGTTTGCGCGGCGTGCCGACTGGCGCTTCTTCCAGCTCACCGACTTCATCGCGCCGCTGGTGCCGCTGGGCCTGGCGGCCGGACGCATCGGCAACTTCCTGAATGCCGAACTGGTGGGCCGCGTCACCGACGTGCCGTGGGCGATGATCTTCCCGACCGTGGACATGCTGCCGCGCCACCCATCGCAGCTCTATCAGTTCGCTGGCGAGGGCCTGGGGCTGTTCGTGCTGCTGTGGTGGTTCTCGCGCCGTCCGCGACCGATGGCCGCGGTCAGCGCGATGTTCCTGATCGGCTATGGCGGCTTCCGCTTCCTCGCCGAATTCGGCCGCGAACCGGACGACTTTCTCGGCCTGCTGGCCGGTGGACTGTCGATGGGCCAGTGGCTGAGCCTGCCGATGATCATCGCCGGCATCGCGATGATGATCTGGTCCTACCGACGCAACACAGGAGTGAACACATGAGCCGTCCCTTCCGCATCCTCGGCCTGCAGCAGATCGCCATCGGCGGCCCCGACCGCATGAAGCTGCGCTGCCTGTGGATAGATCTGTTCGGCCTCGGCCTCGAAGGTGACTTCACCTCGGAACGGGAGAACGTGGTCGAGGACATCGCGGTGCTGGGCAGCGGCCCGCACCGGGTCGAGGTCGACCTGATGCAGCCGCTCGATCCTTCGAAAAAGCCGCGCGTGGACGAGCCGCCGCTGAACCATATCGGCCTGTGGGTGGACGACCTGCCGACCGCGGTCGAATGGCTCACCGCGCAGGGCATGCGCTTCACGCCGGGCGGCATCCGTCGCGGCGCCGCCGGTCACGACATCGTGTTCATCCACCCCAAGGGCAACGAGGATTTTCCGCTGTGCGGCGAGGGTGTGCTGATCGAACTGGTGCAGGCGCCGCCGGAGGTGATTGCGGCGCTGGGGTGATCGACGCACGCCGTCCGCAGCGGTGTGCGTCGCGGCGGCCGCAGCCGGCCCTTACTCCAGCAGCGCGTTGACCGCCTCGATTTCCGGCTCGGCCAGCTGGCCGGCGGCGGCTTTCAGGCGGAGCTGGGCGAGCAGCGTGTCATAGCGTGCCTTGGCGAGGTCACGGCGGGTGACGTAGAGCTGCTGCTGCGCGTTCAGCACGTCGATGTTGATGCGCACGCCGACCTCGTAGCCGAGCTTGTTGGCGTCGAGCGAGGACTGTGACGACACCTGCGCGGCACGCAGCGCGGCGGTCTGGGCGATGCCGTTGGCCACGCCCAGCCAGGCCTGGCGCGCCTGCTGCGCGGCGTTGCGCCGTGCGAAATCGACTTCGGCGCGCGCGCGGTCGAGCAGGTGGGCCGATTCACGCACGCGCGATTCCTGCCCCAGGCCCTGGAACAGCGGCACCGACACCTGCACGCCGACGGTGCCGGTCGTGCTCTCGTTGTTCAGCGGTGCACCGGCGAAGGTGATCACCGTCTTGTTCTGACCGTAGGTCGCGACCAGATCGACCGTCGGGTAGTGGCCAGCGCGCTGACGCTCGATTTCGCGGTTGGCGATTTCCTGGTTCGCCAGCTGCGCCAGCACCGTCAGGCTTTCGGTCTGCGCGCGATCGACCCATTCCTCCATGCGCGCCGGTTCGGGCAGCGTGAACGCGACTTCGCTGCGCAGGCCACGCAGCGCCTCCGGCGCACGGCCGGTGATCACGGCCAGCGCATGCCGCTTCACCTCGATGTCGCTGCGCGCGGCGATTTCCTGCGCGGTGGCCAGGTCGTAGCGCGACTGCGCCTCGTGTACGTCGGTGATGGTGACGGTGCCGACCTCGAAGCTCTTGCGCGCCAGTTCGAGCTGCTCCGAGGCGGCCGTCTTCTGCGCGACGATGGAGGTGAGCACGTCCTGCGCGTACAGCAGATCGAAATAGGCCTGCGCCGCGCGCAGTAAAGTGTCCTGCCGTGCCTGCGCGAGCTGGGCGTCGGCGGCGGCGACCTGCAGCTTGCCCTGCTCGAACTGTACCCAGTTGGCCCAGCGGAACAGCGGCTGGGTCAGCTGGAAGCCGAAGTTGTGCGAGTTGTACTGCGTGCTGCGATCGACCGGCTTGCTGATCTCGACGTCGTTCCACTGCGTCGTGCCGTTCAGCGTCAGGCTGGGCAGCAGGCCGGCGCGCGCCTGCGGCAGCTTTTCCGAAGTCGCCTCGCGCTGCGCACGCGCCGACTGGAACTGGGCATCGTTGGCCAGCGCCGCTCGCGCAACAGCCAACAGATCTTCAGCCGCCAGCGTGCCGGTCGATGCCAGCAGGCCGGCAATCAGTGCAGCCGTCCGCGAGAGGCGCATTGCTCAGTACCGTGCCATCGTGCTGTCGACCTGCAGCGCCCAGGCGTCTACGCCGCCGCTGAGGTTGAACACGTTCGAAAAACCGTTGCGTTCGAGGAAGATAGCGACCTGCATCGAACGGCCGCCGTGGTGGCAGACGCATACCAGCGGCCGCTCCGGGTCGAGCTCCTGCAGCTGCGCCGGCACCGTGTTCATCGGCATCAGCTGACTGCCCTCGATGCGGCAGATGGCCCATTCGTGCTTCTCGCGCACGTCCAGCAGCTGCGGTTTGGGACGGCTTTCGTCGGCCAGCCAGGCGGAGAGGTCGGTCACGCTCAGTTGCTGCATCGCGCCCGCCTCAGAATACGAAGCGCTGCGCGCCGCGCGCGTTGCGCAGCGTCGGCACCACGGTTTCGAACAGCACTTCCTGCGACTGCGTGCCGTCGGCGTTCAGCCTGACCAGCACGCAGTTCATCAGCGGCTCTTCGCCGATGAAGGCGATCAGGCGACCGCCCGGACGCAGCTGGGCCACCAGCTCCTGCGGCAGCACCGGCAGGCCGCCGGACACCACGATCACGTCGTAGGGCGCGTGCGTGGCCCAGCCCTGGGCGGCATCGCCGACTTCGACACGCACGTTCAGCGCGCCAGCGGCGGTCAGGTTCTCGCGGGCGCGCTCGGCCAGTGCCGGTTCGATCTCGACGGTCGTCACCTGACTTGCGCGGGCGCCGAGCAATGCGGCCATGTAACCCGAGCCGGTACCGATCTCGAGCACGGTGTCGGTGCTTTTCAGCTTCAGTTCCTGCAGCACCCGCGCCTCGATCTTCGGCTCCAGCATCGCTGCGCCGTGACCCAGCGGAATCGCGGTGTCGGCGAAGGCGAGCTGGCGCAGCGGCGCCGGGACGAAGGTTTCGCGCTTGACGACGAACAGCAGGTCGAGGATGTCCTGGTCCAGCACGTCCCACGGCCGGATCTGCTGTTCCACCATATTGAAGCGCGCCTGTTCGATATCCATTTTCCGGTCCCCTGAAAGAAGCGGCGATTGTACCGTGATGCAGTGCGTCAGAAACTTGAGCGAAGTCGGGTGCGTGCAGTGCGCGGGCGCATGCAGGCGATGTAGAGGGCAGGCATCACGAACAGCGTGAGCACGGTGGCGACACCGAGCCCCCAGACAATGGCGCCTGCCACCGGCCCCCACAGCAGCGAATAGCCGCCGATGCCGGCGGCCAGCGAGAACAGGCCGCCGACCGTGGTGCTGGTGGTGATGATGATGGGCACGACGCGGCGGCGGGCGGCGTAGATCGCCGCGTGCAGCACGCTCATGCCGGCGGCCAGACGCTCGTTGGCGGCGTCGATCAGCACGATGGCCGAATTGACGACGATGCCGGTCAGCGCGATCACGCCGTACAGCGTGTACAGCGACAGCGGCGAACCGCTGACCAGCAGCCCAACGGCGACGCCGGTGAAGGCCAGCGGCACGGTCACCAGGATCATCAGCGGCTGCCAGTAGCTGCGGAACTGCGCCGCGAGAATGAGATAGATCAGGCCTACACCAAGCAGGAACAGCACCTTCATCGCTTCCAGGCTTTCCTCGATGTCCTCCAGTTCGCCCGAGAAGTCGAGGTCGGTGCGCGGATAGTCCGTGCGCACCTGCTCCCACGCCGTCTTCAGTGCCTCGGTCACCTGCAGCGCATTCAGCCTGTCCTTGTCGAGATCGGCCTCGACGGTAATCGTGCGCCTGAGGTTGTAATGCTTGATCACGCCAGGACCGCGCGTGGTGTCGGCGCCGACCAGCGCGCGCAGTGTCGTGGCGCCGCCGGCAGGCAGCGCGATCGGCGCGTCGAGCACGCGCATCACGTCCGACGCGTGCTCGCCATCGCCGTGACCGGCCGCTGCCACCCGCACTTCGAGCTTGGCCCCCTGGTCGCGCGTGACGGCAACGATCTCGCCTTCGACCTGCAGACGCACCGCACGCGCGACCTGCGCCGCCGTCAGCCCGGCGTCGCGCAGGGCGTCACGGTCGAGTCTCAACGCGAGCTGCGGCCGGCCCGGAATGTCATCGTCGGTGATGTCGCGCGTGCCGTCGATGGCAGCGATGATGCGCTTTACCTCGGCGCTGGCGGCGCGCAGTTCGTTCAGGTCGTCGCCGCGTACGCGCACCTTGACCGGCTTCTGCAGCGGCGGCCCGCCGGACAGCTGGGTGAAGCTGATGGTGCCGGCGCCCGGCAGGGCGTTCAGCGACGCGCGCATGCCATCGACCATCTCGCCCACCTGACGGCCGTCCTCGGCGCGCGGCAACAGGGCCACGACGACCTGGCCGTAGGCATCGCCGAACAGTGCCTCGGCGTCGGTGAACTTGGCGCCCGCCAGCGAAGCGATGCGCCGCGCCTCGCCGTCATGCATGTTCCGCCTTACCTCGGCCTCGATCTGCTCGACCCGACCAAGCGTCGCGGAAATGGGGCTGCCGGCCGGCATGTCGATGTTCACGTAGAAGATGCGCATCGGGTCGAAAGCGAAGAACTGCACGCGTATCAATCCGGTCGCCACGGCGGCGACGGCGCCCGACACCAGGACACCGATGACGACCCACAGCGCAATCCGGTGACGCAGCGACAGCGCCAGGATCTGCGCGTAGCGACGGCGCAGCCAGCGCGTGAACTGCTCGCGCCGCATCTGCAGGCGTGACGGCCGCTCCACCTTGTCACCCATCGCCAGCACGTGCGCGGGCAGCATCCAGTAGGCCTCGATCAGGCTGATTGCCAGCGCAAGCGTGACGACGAAGGGGATGACGAACATGAACTTGCCGACGATGCCCGGCAGCAGCATCAGCGGCAGGAAGGCCGCCATCGTCGTCGCCACCGAGGCGAGCACCGGCGCCCATACCTCCTGCACGCCACCGACGACGGCGTCCAGCGTGGCGGCGCCGCGCTGCAGCCGGTAGTAGATGGCCTCGACGATGACCACCGCGTCATCGACCAGCATGCCAAGCGCGATCACCACGCCCAGCAGCACAGAAATGTTCAGCGTGTTGCCGGTCGCCTGCAGCACGGCGAAAGTGCCGGCCAGCGAGAACGGAATGCCCAGGCTCACCAGCAAGGCGATGCGCGAACCGAGAAACACCCAGCACAGCGCGAGCACGATGAGCAGGCCGTAGAAGGCGTTCGATTCCATGATGGCGATCGCCTCGCGTGTCGGCACCGTCTGGTCGTCCATCAGTTCGAGCTTGAGCCCCTGCGCCGCCAGCACCGCGTTCTTGCGCTCGACGTATTCATTGACGCGCTCGATCAGCGCCAGCGTGTTCACGCCCGGCTTCTTGGCCAGCGAGAACAGCACGCCGGGCTGGCCGTCGGACGACACCTGCTGCGTCGGCCGCGCGCGGGCGCGCACCACGGTCGCCACCTCGTCCAGCTTCACCATGCTGCCCGGTCGGGCCAATGGCGCGACGCCGACGTCGGCCAGCCAGCCGGGATCGGCGTCCTGACCGACTACGCGCACCAGCCACTCCTGCTCGCCGGCGCGCTGCCGGCCGGCGAACACGTCGCGGAACCAGGCGCCGACGCCGTCGGCGATGTCGGTCGGCAGCAGACCGCGCGCCTGTGCCGCCTGCGCCGAGTACTCGACGCGCAGTTCCGGGTCGTGCAGGCCGAGCGAGAACACACGATCGACGCCCTTCATCCGCTCCAGATCGGTCTTCATTTCACGGCCAAGCGCGCGCAGCACCTCGTCGTCGGCACGGCCGGTGAGCAGGATCTGCGCGGTCGGAAAGCCGTTCGAACTGGTGATCTCGATGATCTGCGCTTCCTTCGCCTCGACCGGCAGTTCGGCGCGCGCCTTGTTCTGGATCTCGCGCCGCAGGTCGTTCACCCGCTTGTCGAAGGTGCTGACCGGCACTTCGTCGAAGCGCACCAGGATGCCGGCCAGACCGTCGCGCGCGGCCGACGAGATGAAGCGGATGTCGGATACGTTCTGGATCGCGTCCTCCAGCGGCTGCAGCACCCGCTTCTCGACGTCCTCGGGCGAGGCGCCGGGCAGCGCCACGGTGATCTGCACCCAGTTGAAGTTGATTTCCGGGTCCTGTTCGCGCGGCAGACCGAGATAGGCCATCAGGCCGAGCAGCAGCACCACCATGAAGGTGATGTTGGCCAGCGGGTGGTTGCTGATGAAGCGCGAATAGAACTGCATGCGGCCCTTCATTTCAGCGACTGTCCGTCGACCAAGCTGTTGCGGCCGTCGACCGCGATGCGCGTGTCGGCCGGCAGATCGGTCCGCGCCGGACGGCCCTCCTGCGCGCCGTCCAGCGGCACGAAGCGGGCGCTGCCTTCGCGCACGACGAACACGCCGAGCGCCGCACCACGCCGCACCAGCAGTTCGCCCGGCACATGCGGTGCCGGGTCCTGCCACACCAGCCGCCCCTCGGCGCCCGAGGGCGCACGCTCTCCGGTGAAGACGGCGCGCACCTCGTGCGTACGGGTGGCGTCATCGATCGCCGGCGAGACGCGGGCGATGCGCAGCGGCTGGCGGCCGGCGGGCGATACGAATGCGAGTTCGCGGGCGGCGCGCAGCGCATCGAGATCGCGCGGCGCCACACGCGCCGACACTTCCACCTTCCGTGCGTCATCCAGCGTCATCAGCAGCGTGCCGACGCCGGCCAGCGAACCAGCCGAAGCATCGCGCGTGCGCACTACCGCGTCATAGGGCGCGCGCAGCACGCATTTGTCGACATTGCGCCGCGCGAGATCGACCGCGTTGGCGGCGACGGCCACGTCGGCGCGGACCACCTCGACTTCGGTCTCGCGCTGCGTCAGTGCCTCCGGCGAAACGAAGTTCTGGTCACGCAGGGCACGCGTGCGACGCAACTGCGCGTCGGCCTGCGCCAGCCGCGCCTGCGCCGCCTGCAGCTGCGCCTGCGCACGCTCCAGCGCGAGCTGGTAGTCGCGCGCATCGAGGCGAACCAGCACCTGACCCTTCTTCACGTGCTCACCCGGTTCGGCGTGCGTGGACGCGACGCGCGCGCTCAGTTCGGCGGCGAGCTGGGTGCGGTTGAGCGCCACCGCCTGCGCCGGTGCATCGCGCTGCGGATAGGTGGCGATTTCGGACAGCGGCTTGAAGCCGACGGCCGGCGGCGTCTGCGCCGCCGACGGCAGGACCGGCAGCAGCGCGGCGAAGCAGAATGCGAACAGCTTGATCATGGGAGCAGGGCCTGAATGGAAAATTCGATGCGGAAACGGATGTCGTCGGCTTCGGAAGCGCCGCAACAGGCATCGGCAATCGAACCGAAGGAATGTTTCATCAGCACGTACAGCAGCAGCGGCGCCATCACCGCATCGACGGTGCGCGCATCGCCGGGCGAGCGGAACTCGCCACGTGCGTGGCCGTAGTCGATCGCCCGCGCGACCAGCGCGCAGCCGCGCTGCATCACTTCGCGGTGGTACAGCTCGGCGATATCGGGAAAGTTGCGCGCCTCGGCAACCATCAGCTTGGGCAGGCCACCGAGCGGCGTCTCGCCGATCAGCTGCCACCAGCCGGCCAGCAGCTGGCGCATCAGCTCGGGGCCGCCACCGGTCCAGCCGGCGACCAGCGCCTCGCCCTCGGCCAGCGCCGGCACCAGGCCTTCGCGCACGACCGCGGCAAACAGCGCCTGCTTGGAATCGAAGTAGAGGTAGAGCGTGCCCTTGGACACGCCGGCCGCGTGCGCCACGTCCTCCAGCCGGGTGGCGGCGTAGCCGTGCTCGACGAACAGGTCGAGCGCGCAGCGTATCAGCGCCGCCGGATCGACCAGCGCGGGTCGCCCGCGGCGAGCTGCGACGCTCATCGTGTGCGCACCCGGAAAGCGGCGGAAAGGCGTGCTGTCACGGCGTGCAGGACATCCGGTTTTTAATGACCGAATGTTCAGTTAATAACTTTCCGTCGTCAAGGTGCAACATCGGCGTCGTCGATGCGTCGACCACTGTTGTTGCATGGCATCATGCGCGCCCTTGCCCGCCCACCCGGCGAGCTGGACTCGAGCCATGCGCAGGTCACCCTCCGACCGCACGGCAGGAAAGGATCCAACGATGGACACCCCGAACACCGCGGCGCTGCGCCGCACACCGTTTCATCCGCTGCACCTGGCCGCGGGCGCGAAGATGGTCGCCTTCGCCGGCTGGGACATGCCCATCCAGTACGCCCCGGGCATCCTGCAGGAACACCTCCATACGCGCGCCCACGCCGGCCTGTTCGACGTGTCCCACATGGGGCAGATCGAGGTCAGCGGCCCCGGCGCCTGCGCCTGGCTGGAATCGCTGACCACCGCCGACCTCGTCGCGCTGCCGGACGGCCGCCAGACCTACTCGCTGCTGCCCAATACCGCCGGCGGGCTGATCGACGACCTGATGATCCAGCGCATGGGCGACACCTTTCACGTGGTCTGCAACGCGTCGCGCCTCGACGACGTGCTCGCGCACTTTGATGCGCATCCGCCCGGCAACGACTGCAGCTGGCGCCTGCGCGACGACCGCGTGCTGCTCGCGCTGCAGGGCCCGGAAGCCGAAGCGGTGCTGCAGCCCTACGGCGACCTGACCGGCATGCGCTTCCTCGACGTGCGCGAATTCAACGACGGCGCGCGCGTCAGCCGCAGCGGCTACACCGGCGAGGACGGCTTCGAGATTTCGCTGCCGGCCGAAACCGGTCCCGTCTTCGCCGAACGCCTGCTCGACCATCCGCACGTGCGCTGGATAGGCCTCGGCGCGCGCGACACGCTGCGACTGGAAGCCGGCATGTGCCTCTACGGCAACGACATCGACGCAACGACGACGCCGGTATCGGCGGCGATAGGCTGGGCGGTCGCACCGGCCCGCCGGGCCGGTGGCGTGCGCGCCGGCGGCTTCCCGGGGGCAGCGGTCATCCTCGGCGAATTCGCGGCGCCGCCGGCGCGGGTACGCGTCGGCCTGCTGCCGGAAGGCCGCGCGCCGCAGCGCGCCGGCGCCGCGGTGGTTGACGCCGACGGCCGCCAGATCGGCGTCGTCAGCAGTGGCAACCACAGCCCGACGCTGGGCCGGCCGATCGCGATGGCCTACATCGAGCGCGCGGCGAAACTGGCCGGCACACCGCTGTTCATCGAATCCCGCGGGCAGAAGGTGCCGGCCGCGCTCGCGCCGATGCCCTTCGTGCCGAACCGCTACAGGCGCTGAATCCCGACCGCAAAAAGCGACGCTTCTTTTTTCTGCTGAACCTCGACTCCGGTCAGACGTCGACATGACGCGAGACCGGTACCTTCACCAAAGGACCGCCAGAAGCGGCCCGGAAAGGACTGTTGAACCATGGACAAGCGTCCCTCCCTCGAAGCGCTGGAAGACCGCGGCGACTTCATCCGCCGCCACATCGGGCCCGACGAACGCGACCTCGCCGTCATGCTGGCCGCGCTCGACGTGGCCAGCCTGGACGAACTGATCGCCCAGACCATACCCGCCGACATCCAGCTCGACGCGCCGCTGAACCTGCCGGCGCCGCGCTCCGAGCGCGTGGTCGATGACGCTCTGCGCCGCATGTTCGCGCGCAACGAACTGCACACCAGCCTGATCGGCATGGGCTATTACGACACCATCACGCCCAACGTCATCAAGCGCAACGTGCTGGAGAACCCGGGCTGGTACACCGCCTACACGCCCTACCAGGCCGAGATTTCGCAAGGACGTCTTGAAGCGCTGCTGAACTTCCAGCAGATGATGATCGACCTGACCGGCCTGCCGGTCGCCAACGCCTCGCTGCTCGACGAAGCCACCGCCGCTGCCGAGGCGATGACGATGGCGCACCGCATTTCGAAGGTGAAGTCGCCGCGCTTCATCGTCGATGCCGACACCCACCCGCAGACGCTGGCCGTGGTGCGCACGCGCGCCGAGCCGCTGGGCATCGAGGTGGTGGAGTGCGATCCGTGGGCCGGCATAGCCGGCGAGTACTTCGGCGTGCTGCTGAGCTATCCGGGTTCCAGCGGCCGCCTGCGCGACCCGTCGCCGGTGCTCGCCGCGGCACGCGCCGCCGGTGCGCTGTCGGCGGTCGCGGCCGACCCGCTGGCGCTGGTGCTGCTGAAGGAACCGGGCGCGATGGGGCAGGACGGCTCCGGCGCCGACATCGTGTTCGGCAGCGCACAGCGCTTCGGCGTGCCGATGGGCTACGGCGGCCCGCACGCCGCCTTCTTCGCCTGCCGCGACGAACACAAGCGGCAGATGCCGGGCCGCATCATCGGCGTATCGACTGATGCACAGGGCAAGCCGGCGCTGCGCATGGCGCTGCAGACGCGCGAACAGCACATCCGCCGCGAGAAGGCGAACAGCAATATCTGCACCGCGCAGGTGCTGCTGGCGGTGATCGCCTCGTTCTACGCTGTCTATCACGGCCCCAAGGGCCTGCGCACGATTGCCGAGCGCGTGCACCGGATGGCGGTGCTGTTCGCGCAGGGCCTGCGCGAACTGGGCTTCGACGTCGTGCATGAGCGCTTCTTCGACACCGTGCAGGTGCGCGTGCCGGGCATCGCCCGCCGCATCGCCGCCCGCGCGCGCGAAGCCGGCTTCAACCTGCACGTCATCGACGCCGATCACCTGTCGGCCGCCTTCGACGAAACTTCGCGCCGCAGCGAACTGAAACGCCTGCTCGCCACCTTCGCCACCCGCGCCGACAGCGTGCTCGACCTGGCCGAGATGGACGGCCGCGTCGCCGACTGCATCCCGGCCGACCTGCGCCGCGAGTCGGCCATCCTGACCCACCCGGTATTCCAGCGCTATCACTCGGAAACCGAAATGATGCGCTACATGCGCCGGCTGGCCACGCGCGACATCGCGCTCGACCGGGCGATGATTCCGCTCGGCTCGTGCACGATGAAGCTGAACTCGACCACCGAAATGACGCCGGTCACCTACCGGCTGTTCGCGGCACTGCACCCCTTCGTGCCGCTTGAACAGGCGCAGGGCTACCAGCAGCTGTTCGAGGAACTGGAAGAGCGGCTGTGCGAGATCACCGGCTTCGCCGCGATGTCCTTCCAGCCGAATGCCGGCTCGCAGGGCGAGTACGCCGGCCTGCTGGTGATACGCAAGTACCACCAGACGCGCGGACAGGGCCACCGCAACGTATGCCTGATCCCCGCTTCTGCGCACGGCACCAACCCGGCCAGCGCGGTACTGGCCGGCATGGAAGTCGTCGTCGTTGCCTGCGATACGCTGGGCAATGTCGACTTCGCCGACCTGAAGGCCAAGGCGGAACAGCATGCCGACCGGCTGGCCGCGCTGATGATGACCTACCCGTCCACGCACGGCGTGTTCGAGGAAGGCGTGCGCGACATCTGCGCACTGATCCACGCGCACGGCGGCCAGGTCTACATGGATGGCGCCAACATGAACGCGATGGTGGGCCTGGTGCGACCGGGCGACATCGGCTTCGACGTGTGCCACCTGAACCTGCACAAGACCTTCTGCATTCCGCACGGCGGTGGCGGCCCCGGCATGGGTCCGATCGGCGTGGCGCCCCACCTCGCGCCCTTCCTGCCGGATCACCCGGTGGTGCAGGGCGTGAACCCGGTGGCCGGTCCGGCCGGCACCATAGGCGCGGTGTCCGCCGCGCCGTGGGGCTCGGCCAGCATCCTGCCCATCGTCTGGGCCTATATCGCACTGATGGGCGCGACCGGCCTGAAGCGCGCGACCCAGGTGGCGATACTGAACGCCAACTACATCGCGCAGAAGCTGGCGCCGCACTACCCGGTGCTCTATACCGGCAAGCATGGCCGCGTCGCGCACGAGTGCATCGTCGATCTGCGTCCGCTGAAGGAAACGAGCGGCGTCACCGTCGAGGACGTGGCCAAGCGGCTGATGGACTACGGCTTCCACGCGCCCACCGTGTCCTTCCCGGTGCCGGGCACGCTGATGATAGAACCGACCGAGAGCGAGAACCGCGCCGAGATCGACCGCTTCTGCGACGCGATGATCCAGATTCGCGCCGAGATTGCCGACATCGAAGCCGGCCGCGCCGACCGCGAGGACAACCTGCTCAAACACGCGCCGCACACGCACGAACTGCTGATCGCCGACGAATGGACACGGCCCTACAGCCGTCGTGCCGCCTTCTTCCCGACCGAATCGGTGGACCGCGACAAGTACTGGCCGCCGGTCGCGCGCGTCGATAACGTCGCTGGCGACCGCAACCTGGTGTGCACCTGCCCGCCGCTGTCGGAGTACCGCTAGGCCTCGCCCGCGACGTGGCCGTCGATCGGGTGCCCCCTGCCTGCAGGGCGGCACCCGATTGCAAAACTGTGTCATGTCATCGCGGCGTAACCTTGCCGAAACATCCTGTTGTTGTGATTGCGCGTCCGCGAGACGCGTTTCGCCCAACAACAACAGGAGTTCGTCATGGTCAGAAAAATCACCGCCGCGGCCATTGCCGCGCTGTTCGTTCCGGTCGTCCACGCAGCCGATGCCGTCAGCTGGGAAAAGCTGTGGACCTTCACCCACGGCGCCGGTACCAGCGTCGCCGGGCAGACCTCGGAAATCGTCGCCTTCGACAGCCTGAACAACGAACTGTGGGTGGCGGGCCTGAAGGGCATCGACATCCTGAGCGCATCGACGGGCAGCTTCGTGCAGCACATCGACACCACGGCCTGGGGTGAGCTGAACAGCGTCGCCGTCCGCAACGGCGTGGCCGCCTTCGCCATCGCGGCACCGGTCAAGACCGCCGCCGGCACCGTGCTCACCTTCGACACGACCAGCCGCAGCATGCTGAACAGCTACTCGGTCGGCGCCCTGCCGGACATGGTCACCTTCACGCCGGACGGTCGCATCATGACCGCCAACGAAGGCGAACCGCTGGCGCTGACCGCCTCCACCACGCAGGACGCACGCGGCTCGATCAGCATCATCGACACTACGCGCGATACGGTCACGACGCTGGGCTTCAGCGCCTACGACAGCAGCAGCGGTCTGGGCCGCATCGTCACGCCGGGCAGCAAGCCATCGCTCGACTGGGAACCCGAGTACATCGCGGTGGCGAAGGACGGCAAGAGCGCCATGGTGACGCTGCAGGAAGCGAACGCGGTGGCGATGATCGATCTGACGACGAACTCGATCACCAGCGTGAAGTCGCTCGGCCTGAAGGACTTCAGCCTGCCGCAGAACGCGATCGACACCTCGGACCGCGACGGCCCGGGCAATACGGCGCTGACCGGCAATTACCGCACGGTGCCGGTCAAGGGCATGTACATGCCGGATGCCATCGCCGCCTACAGCAGCGGCGGCAAGACCTACTACGTCACCGCCAACGAAGGCGACTCGCGCAACCTCGACGACGCGATCCCCGGCGCCTTCAACGAGGAGATCCGCGTCGGCTCCGGCAGCTACGTGCTCGACCCGACCGTGTTTCCGAACGCGACCGACCTGAAGAAGAATGCCAACCTGGGCCGCCTGACGGTCACGACCTCCGGCGGCGACCTCGACGGCGACGGCGACTACGACGAAATCCACACCTTCGGCGGGCGCTCCTTCTCCATCCTGGACGAAAACGGCAACATGGTATTCGACAGCGGCAACCAGCTCGAAGCGCTGTTGCTGGCGCAGTTCCCGGCGCTGATCGACGACGGCCGCAGCGACAACAAGGGCGTCGAGCCGGAAGGCGTGACGCTGCTCGAAGTGGGCGACCGCACGCTGGCCTTCATCGGCTTCGAACGTTCGCTGCAGAGCGTGATCGCGATCTACGACGTGACCAACCCGACCGCCGCCACCTTCCTCGACTTCATCGTCGACGCCGACTCGCTGTCGCCGGAGGGCCTGAGCGCCTTCGAATACGACGGCAAGCTCTTCCTCGCAGTGGCCAACGAAGTGTCCGGCACGACCTCGATGTTCTCGATCAGCGCCGTACCGGAACCGGAAACCTACGCCATGCTGCTGGCCGGCCTCGGCATGATCGGCCTGGCCGCGAAGCGTCGCATGCGCTGAGCGCACAGCGCCCCGAGTCGCAGCTTCGGCCGCGACTCGGGGCGCGGCAATCTGCCGGCTTCGATGCAGGCTGCTGTCGGGGTCAAGACCCCTCCCACAAAACCCCGGCCCCGGCCGCGGATTGGGCGCGATCCCTGTGGGAGCAGCCTCGGCCGCGACGCGAGCGCCGTGATCGGGTGACCGGCTTGACCTTGCTCAAGCCGGCACCCGGTACGGCCGGCTATGGTGTCGCCCACACTCCGCCGGTCCGTACACCATGATGCTTTCCCCTTCCGAAGTCTCCGCCGTCACGTCGGCGGTCAGTCCGCACGCCGAGCAATTTGCGCGCAGCGGCCTGCAGCCGCTGAAACTGGGCGGACGCACGCTGCTGCCCATCGTGCAGGGCGGCATGGGCGTCGGCGTGTCGGCACACCGGCTGGCCGGCACCGTGGCACAGCAGGGGGGTGTCGGCACCATTTCGTCGGTGGACCTGCGCCGTCATCACCCGGACCTGATGGAACGCACCCGCGGCCTGCGCGGCGACGAGGCCAAACACCAGATCAACGCCGCCAACGTCGAAGCCCTGCAGCGCGAGATCGCGGCAGCGAAGGAAATTTCTGGCGGTCGCGGCATGCTGGCGGTCAACGTGATGCGTGCCGTCAGCGCCTACGCCGAACACGTGAAGACCGCGCTGCAGGCCGGCATTGACGCCATCGTCGTCGGCGCCGGTCTGCCGCTGGATCTGCCCGAGCTGGCGCGCGAACACCCGAAGGCGGCGCTCATCCCCATCCTGTCCGACGCCCGCGGCGTGCAGCTCATCGTGCGCAAGTGGGAACGCAAGCAACGCGCGCCTGACGCCGTGGTGCTCGAACATCCGGGCTGGGCGGCCGGCCACCTCGGCGCGGCCAAGGTCGAAGACACCAGCGACCCGCGCTTCGATTTCGAACGCGTGGTGCCGGAAACGCTGGAAGTGCTGCACAAGGCCGGCCTCGACGGGCAGGTGCCGGTCATCGTCGCCGGCGGTCTGCGCACGCACGAAGACATCCGTCGCATGCAGGCGCTCGGTGCCTCGGCGGTGCAGTTCGGCACTTCGTTCGCGGTGACCGAGGAATGTGACGCCGACGACGCCTTCAAGCACGTGCTGGCCGAGGCGCGCGACGAGGATCTGGTCGAATTCACCAGCGTGGCCGGCCTGCCGGCGCGCGCGGTCCGCACGCCCTGGCTGCAGAAATACCTGTCGCTGATCGACCGAACGCAGGCGGTGGCGCACGCCAAGTCGCGCTGCGCCAAGAGTTTCGACTGCCTCGCCCAGTGCGGGCTGCGCGACGGCCTGATCGGCTGGGGCCAGTTCTGCATCGATCACCAGCTGGCCGCCGCGCTGAAGGGTGACCTGAAGACCGGCCTCTTCTTCCGCGGCCGCGGCGCCCTGCCCTTCGGCAACCAGATCCGCAGCGTGCGCGCGCTGTTCGACTACCTGCTCACGCCCGTGGCCGCGTAAGCCAGGCGTGGATCGCCATGCCGGCGATCATTGCCAGCACGAACACCACGGCCGGCGCCGAACCCGTACCCAGCGACACCAGCGCCGGGCCCGGGCAGTAGCCGGCCAGCCCCCATCCGACACCGAAGGTCAGACTTCCCAGCACCAGCGGCGCATCGATCTGCGTGGCGCTGGGCAGCGCCAGCGCGCAACCCGCCCAGGCGGTGCTGCGCTTTCTGGCCATCGTGAAGGCGGGCAATGCGGCGCCGATGGCCCCGGCCATGACCAGCGCCAGCGACGGATCCCAGCTGCCGGCCAGATCCAGAAAGCCGACCACCTTGGTCGGGTTGGCCATGCCGGACAGCAGCAGGCCGATGCCGAACAACAGCCCGGCGACGAGTGCGATCAGCGCTTGCATGTTCAGGCTCCCAGCAGGTGACGGACGACGTAGACGGTGACGAAACCGGCGCCCATGAAAGCCAGCGTGGCCACCAGCGAGCGCGGCGACAGGCGCGACAGGCCGCACACACCGTGGCCGCTGGTGCAGCCCGAGCCGTAGCGCGTGCCAATGCCGACCAGCAGTCCGGCGACGACCAGCAGTCCTCCGCCGGCCACCGGCTGCGCCTCTGGCAGCGCGGCAAACAGCCGCCACAGCAGGGGCGCGGACAGCAATCCACCGAGGAAGGCCAGACGCCAGGTCGTATCCGCGCCACCCGGCTTGAGCAGACCGCCGACGATGCCGCTGATGCCGGCCACCCGCCCGCTGCCCAGTATCAGCAAAGCGGCCGACAGGCCGATCAGCACGCCGCCGGCCAGTGAACTCCAGGGCGTGAAGGCGTCCCAGGCGATGTTCATCGTGTGTCTCCGTCAGGGTGGGCGCAGAAGCGCGCGTGCAGCGTCTGCATGAGCGCCAGCGCGTCGTCGCTGGCGATGCGGTAGTGGATGTACTTGCCGTCGCGCCGCGTATCGACCACACCTTCGCGCCGCAGCACACCGAGCTGCTGCGACAGCGTCGGCTGAACGATGCCCAGCGCCTGCTCCAGCTCGCCCACCGTGTGTTCGCGTTCGGCCAGCCGGCACAGCAGCACCAGCCGGTCTTCGTGCGCCAGCACGCGCAGCAGCGCGCAGGCGCGCGAAGCGGAGCTGCGCAGATCGTCGAGCGTCGGTGTGTCCATGGCTAACAATATATCTGTCGATATATTGTTTTTCAATAGAGTGTCGGGCTCGGTCCTGCGTCGGTACTCAGCCGCCGGGCAGGTTGCGCTCGATCTGCTCGCGCAGCCGGTCTTCCTGCGCGCGCAGTTCGGGCGTCATCGCGTCGCCGAAATCGTCAGCTTCGAAAATCTGCCGGATCTCGATTTCCGACTCGCCCGGCATCGGGTTGGGACAGCGCTTCACCCAGTCGATGGCCTCCTGCAGCGATGCGCACCGCCAGATCCAGAAGCCGGCGATCAGCTCCTTGGTCTCCGCGAAGGGGCCATCGATGACGGTTCTTGCCGCTCCCGAGAAGCGCACGCGCGCCCCGCGCGAACTCGGGTGCAGCCCTTCACCGCCCAGCATGACGCCGGCTTTTACCAGTTCCTCGTTGAAGCGCCCCATCTCGGTCAGCAGCGCCTCGTCCGGCATTACGCCCGCCTCGCTGTTCGCGTCGGCCTTGATCAGCACCATGAATCGCATGTCGGTCTCTCCTTCAAGTGAGTGAGGGGTGTGGGCGGACGACGAAGCAGACGCGCAGGAATCGACAACGCCGACGCATCCGGTGAACGACTTATTGCCGGCGTCGGCCCGCGCCCCGAGCATCCGCTCATTCCTCACTTCCCAGGGCGCCGCCATGATCACGCTCCGTCAGCTCTACCGTTACCCCGTAAAGGGCCTTTCCGCAGAACCGCTCGCCCGCGTCGAGCTGCGCGCTGGCGAAGGCATGCCGCTGGACCGCCTGTACGCGCTCACCAACGGCAGCTGGGACTTCGATGCCGGCAGCTACCAGCCACGCCCGAAGACTGACTTCATCGCACTGATGGACCACCCGGCACTGGCCGCCCTGACCACCCATCTCGACGACGACGCGCGTCGCCTCACCATGCGCACGCCGGACGGTCGGACGCTGCAGGTCGACCTCGACGACAGCGCCGCCTGCGCCCGCTTCGCCGATTTCGTCGCCCGCCACCTCGTCGCCCGCTTCGAAGGCCCGCCCACTCTCGTCGCCGGCGAGGGCTTCCGCTTCACCGACGTGAGCGTGCTGTCGCACGGCATGATGAACGCGGTGTCGTTGATCAACCTCGCCACGGTGCGCCGCATCGGCGAGGAATGGGGCGTGGACATCGACCCCATCCGCTTTCGCGCAAACCTCTACATCGACGGCGCGGAGCCGTGGGCGGAAGCAGGCTGGCTGGACCGCGAGCTGACCATCGGCAGCGTGCGCCTGAAGGCCGTCATGCGCACCCCGCGCTGCGCCGCCACCGGCGTGAATCCGCTCACCGCGGTGCGCGACATGACCATTCCGGCGACCATGATGGAGCGCTACGGACACCGCGACCTCGGCATCTATCTGGAGGTGGTGGCAGGCGGAACGATAGGTCCTGGCGCAGAGGTGGAGGTGCTCTAGCCGGTCCGGCGCGTAGGACTCTGCCGACAGCCGCCGGACCGTCCCGCCGCCTACCATCCACCCATCCCAAAGGGGAGTAGCTCCATCCGCCGTGTCGTCATTACGGTCCGCCCGACTGCGAGGCGGGCCCGGCACGCCGGGCGGACGTTCGCGCGATGCGATCGTCCGCGAGCAAGACCTTTGCCGCGATGGCAAAGGTCGTTCCGTTCCGCCGGACCGTCCGCGCCAGCGCGTGGATGGCGCGTCGCACTCGCGGCGCAGGGCGAAACGACACAGGAACTCCCTTTTCATGGAAACAATCGGCACCTGGTGGATGTGGGCGGGCTTTTTCGGCATCGTCCTGGTCATGCTGGCGATCGACCTCTTCGTGGTCGGCGGCGGCAAGCGGCATCGCGTGAGCGTAAAGGAAGCGGCCGTCTGGTCGGGCATCTGGGTCATCGTATCGATGACCTTCGCGGCCCTGCTGTGGGCCTACCTCACCGGCACCGCAGGACGCGAAGTAGCGGACGAGAAGGCGCTGGAGTACATCACCGGCTACCTGATCGAAAAATCCCTGGCCATCGACAACGTGTTCGTATGGCTGATGCTGTTCAGCTTCTTCCACATCCCGCTGGAGCTGCAGAAGCGCGTGCTGGTTTACGGCGTTCTCGGCGCCATCGTCATGCGTACCGGCATGATCTTCGCCGGGGTGTGGCTGATCAACCAGTTCCACTGGCTGCTCTATGTGTTCGGTGCCTTCCTGCTGGTCACCGGCGTGAAGATGTGGTTCATGGCCGAACACTCGCCGGATCTGGAACGGAATCCGGTGATCCGCTGGATACGCGGTCACATGAAGGTGACCGACCAGCTGCACGGCGAGCGCTTCTTCGTCATGAAGGAGGACGGCGGCCGCCTGGTGCGCTACGTCACGCCGCTGTTCCTCGTGCTGGTGCTGGTCGAGCTGACCGACCTCATCTTCGCGGTGGACTCGATTCCGGCGATATTCGCCATCACCACCGACCCTTTCATCGTGCTCACGTCCAATGTGTTCGCCATCCTCGGCCTGCGCTCGATGTACTTCCTGCTGGCCGACATGGCCGACCGGTTCTCGCTGCTGAAGTACGGCCTGGCGCTGGTGCTGGTGTTCGTCGGCACGAAGATGCTGCTGATCGACCTGGTGAAGATCCCGGTCCTGCTGTCGCTCGGCGTGGTGGCGGTCATCATCGGCGGCTCGGTGGTGCTGTCGCTGCGGCGCAATGCGCGACGCGAGGGAAGCGCTGGCTAAGCGCGCTCGTCTCGGCCGGCATCGCGTCCGGCCGTCTCGCGTACCACTGTGACCGTGCAGTCCGACTCGGCGACGACGCGCGCCGACACGCTGCCGAGGAAGCGCCGCATGACCGAGCTGCTGCGCGCCCCCATGACAATGTGATCGACCGCGTTGCGCCGCGCGAAATCGACGATGGCATGGGCCGGGTCGGGCGCCTCCAGCACCTGGTAGGTGATGCCCGCGCCTCGCGCGGGATCTTCGAGCTTCTGCGCCAGCACAAGCGGGCGCGCCCAATGCTTCAGCTGCACCAGCCGCTTCACGTGAATGCTTTCGCCGTCCTTGTCGGTCAGTTCGTCCATGCCGACGCGTCGCGTCTTCATGACGGTGACACAGGCCAGGCGCACCGAGCGTTCCGTCTGCAGCATGCGCTCCAGCGTGTGGCGCATGCTCTGCATCAGGCCGGGCGAGGCGCCGGCGACGTCGACGGCGACCATGATGATGCCGTGTCGCGCGACGTGCGAACCGGCGCTGCCACGCTCCTTCGGCTCATTGCCGACGGCGGCGAACCAGCGCTTCAGCGTGTCGATGCGGCCACCGGTCGAGTTGCGTTCCGCCCGCGCGGTCAGCGCGACCTGGTGCGGATGACTGAGATCGAAGGCCAGCAGCGCGGCAGTCTGGTGGCGATTGGCCGGATCGACTTCGAGGCAGCGCAGGATGATTTCCTGCAGCCAGGGCGGGCAGTCGGGCCGCAGCACGCGCGGCGGCACCGGCTCGCGGTACAGCCGCTCGCGCAGGCCGCGCACGGTGTGAGGCTTGCCGAACGGACGCTCGCCGGTCAGCAGGTGGTAGAGCATGACGCCGAGCGCGAACAGGTCGCTGCGCGGCTCGTCGCGCACGAACTGCACCTGCTCCGGCGACATGTAGGGGCCGGTGCCCATGGGCAGCGTGAATTCCTCGTCCAGCAGATCCGGCAGGTGATCGTGGCGGGAAAGACCGAAGTCGACCAGCACCACCGTGCCGTCCGGGCGGAACATGATGTTGCTCGGCTTCACGTCGAGATGGATCACATGCTGCAGGTGCAGGTCGTGCAGCGCGGCGGCGACGCGGGCGCCGATGCTGGCGACCTCGTCCGCCGGCAGTGGCGCGTGGTCAAGCCGCGGACGCAGCGAATCGCCGGAGATGTGTTCCATCACGATGTAGGGCTGCATCGTGAAATCGCCCTTGGCGATGAACTGCGGCACGTGCACGCCACGCAGCATCGGCAGGATCATCTGCTCGACCTCGAAGCCAACGATGGTGGCCGGGTCCTCGCCGCCCATGATGCGCGGGATCTTCATGATCATCGGCATCACGTGATCCGGATGCGTCACCCGCCAGAGATTGGCCATGCCGCCACGGTGCAGGTGTTCCTCAAGACGGAAGCCATCGATCACCTGTCCGACTTCGAGCGGCACGCGCGATGCCGGCGCGTCCTGCGGCGCGTCATCCTGCTGCACTAGCTGCCCTCCATCAGACGTTCGCCCAGGCGGGCCGGCAGGCCGGCGGCCGCGATCTTGCGCGCCGCTTCCTCGTGGTGATACGGCACACGATGAAAGGTGAGCTCGGCGCGCAGCGAATCGAACATCGCCCAGCAGGCGGCCGGGTTGCCGTCGCGCGGCTGACCGGCGGAACCGGGGAGCACGAACCACTGGCGATGTGGAGGTACCGGAATGGCCACCCCGGGCGTCGGTGTGAAATCGGCGATCTTGCCCAGGCCGGACAGGTTGAACAGCTGCGGGTCGTGCACGTGACCGGCGAAGGTATAGCGGGCGTGGGTCGAATTCAGGCTGCGCACCGCTTCGGAACGACCGGTGACGTACTCCCACTCCTTCGGCGCGTAGGCGTTGGCGTGCACGAACAGGCAGCCGTTGCGCTCGACCGTGTAGGGCAGGCGGGCGAGGAACTCGATCTGCGCGGCGTCCAGCCGTGTGCGCGTCCATTCGATGGCGCGCCGCGCATCGTTGTTCATCGAGTCACGCGGGCCGTCGACCACGGCCTTGTCGTGATTGCCCATGACGGCAATCGCGCCGGCCGCCACCAGCTCGCGCGCCCGATCCACCACCCAGGCGGGGTCGGCGCCATAGCCGACGAAATCGCCGAGCAGCGCATAGGTTTCCGCGCCCTGCCGCTCGGCGTCGTCCAGGCAGGCTTCGAAGGCCTCGCGGTTGGCGTGGATATCGGTAATCAGTGCCAGTTTCATCTGCAGGGTGCTCCGTCGTCGATGCGGCCGGACCGGACGATGCGGCCGCTCGCTGTGCTGAAGATTCCGGCGGCCTGCAAGACAGCATGCGACGGTCGCGCGGCAGAAGGTTTGCGCCGGGTCAAATGTGCCCGCACGCGGCCATACTCAGTAGGCAATGCGGGCATGGTAGGTGTTCCGCGACGCGGCCAGCGCATCGCCAAGCGTATGGATGCCGCGCGCGGCCAGCAGCGGCAGCAGCTTCTGGAATATTTCGGCGGTGACCAGCGCATCACCGAGCGCGGTATGGCGACCGCTGACAGCAATGCCGAAGCGCCCAGCGATGTCCTCCAGCCGGTGCGACGCCTGACCCGGATGCACCAGCGCCGACAGCAGCAGCGTGTCGAGCACCGGCTGTTCGAAGCGCACGCCGGTACGCGCCTGCTGGAGTTCGAGGAAGCGCATGTCGAAGGCGGCGTTGTGCGCCACCAGCACGGTGTCGCGCGCAAAGGCGTGAAAGGCCGGCAGCACCGCGTCGATCAGCGGCTGGCCGCGCAGGTCTTCGGCGCGCAGGCCATGCACCGCCGTGCTGGCAGCCGGCACCGGGCGCTGAGGATCCACGCATTGCTCGAAACTTTCGCTGCGCAACAGCCGGCCATTGACGATGCGGGTGGCACCGATCTGGATGATTTCGTCGCCGCCCGAGGGGTCCAGCCCTGTCGTTTCGGTGTCGAACACGGTGTAGGCCAGTTCAGCCAGCGGGCGCTCGGCCAGCGCGCGTGCCGGGTCGCCGGTACGGAACAGGTCGAAGTCGTAGAACTCCGGCCGACCGGTGACACGGCTCGCGGCGGGCGTCTGTGCCGGCGCCCCGGCCAGCGGCAGCAGGAAGCGGAAACGCGTGCGATGGCTGGCCCGCTCGCGCTCGACGCCGAACTGCCCGCCGTGCCGCTCGACCACGTCGCGGATCGACATCGGCGTGCGGCCGTCACCGCTGTTCATCGCCTCCATCTGCCAGCTCATGACGGTGTCGGTGCTCATGCTGCGTCCCTGCCAGATCAGGTCGAGGCTCGCCTGCGCGCCGCCCGGCTCCGCCTGCAGCGACAGCGCCAGCACGCGCACCTCGTATTCGTCGGCCAGCCGCCGCGCGAGCCACTCCACCGCCTGCAGCAGCGCGAAGCTGTCGACGCGCAGCCACAGCGCGGCATCCACCTGCTCCGGCTGCATACGCGGCACGGCGACACGACGGACGGCGGCGGCAACGAGGTCGGCGCCGCGCATGTCCTCCAGCGGCCAGCGCGTCTTCACGCTGCGCAGTGCGGTGTCGGACAGCGCACGCAGCCGGCCGTCGAGCGCCGCGATGCCGTCGCGGACGAGTGCGACCTGCCGCCCCCTGGCGGACATGTCGTCGCCCGCGCGGACGAGCTGGTCGAGCGCGCCCTGCATGCCCGCCAGTGTGGCGCGGCAGGTTTCGTCGAAATCGAGCAGCTGACGGTCGCGCGCGCTGTCTTCCTCGTATTCGCGTGTGATGTTGTCAAACACCAGCACGAAGCCGACGAAGTCCGCCTGCGGGCTGTCGTCCACCGCCGGCACTGGCGCGATCTGCACGCGCAGCAGCTGACCGCCGCGTGTCGCCGTGACGAACTGAGCGCCCGGCTGCTCGTCGCCTTCACGCATGCGAGTGCGCACGGTGTCGAGTGCATGTTCGACCAGCGGGCGGTCGAGCACCGGGTAGATGGAGCGCCCGAGCCCCAGCAGCTCGCTGCCGCCAAGGCCGTCAGGCGCATCCGACAGGGCGCGGAACTGCAGCCGGGCACGCCGGTTGTACAGCAGGATGCAGCCATCGAGATTGCAGACGACCACGCTCTGCGCCAGCTCCGACATCAGTGCGGCGAGACGCCTGCGCTCATGTTCGAGCCGGCGACTGCCGGCGCGCACCTGTTCGTCGATGCCAGCGCGCAGGCTGTCGCGCTGCAGTGCCAGGTCGGCGATCACGCGTGCGAGCTCACGGGTTTCCGCACTGCCCCGGTCGGTCGCCAGAGGCGCTGCACCGGCGGCGATCACCGTGCGCCCCGCTTCCGCCAGACGCGCCGGCGCGCCGAACAGCCAGCCATGCAGCGCGCGCAGGGGCGGCACGGCCAGTGCCAGCACGAGCGCCCACACCATGAACACGAGTGGAAGACGGTCGCCGACCAGCGCACGCAGCTGCGCGCGCTGTGCCGGGTCGAGCGAGGCGGCGACGAGCCCGCCGGCGGCGCACAGCGTCAGCGCCAGCAGACCGCCGAGCAGCGCGAGCGCAACAAGGAAGCGCCGGTCCGGCTTCATGCGAACCGCGCCACGGAAGAGCGGGATGCGAAACGGGAAACAGCGACCGCCGCGTGGCCATCGTCGGCGGTCAGGGTCGGATGGCACAAGGCCGGACTCCTCCTTCTGGGTGCCTGCCGGCGCGCCGCATTCTGACGAGGGCTGCGCCATGAGCGCGCATAGTGCCGCAGCGCGTCATCGAGCGCAGCAGCCAGCGCGAAAAAAATTTCGTCACGCGACACACCTGCCGCATCGCAACATCCAGCGAGCACCAAGGTGCAACAACCTTCGCCCGCCCTTTCGTGACAAGCCCTGGCGGAATATTGCAACGCAATATCCAGCACATTCTCCGGGTACCCCGTGCAGGTGCGGCCCTCGCACTGGGAGGCAAGTAAGCGAGAAGTAAGTTTTCCTGCGCATCCTCCGGCCCGCATAGTGTCTGCAGACGCTATACACATACCGATCATAAACAGAGGAGGTGGTGTCAAGTGACCACAGCAAACATTGCAGCGGGCGCCGACAAGGCTCGCCCCATGACTGGCGAGGAGAAGAAGGTCATCTTCGCTTCTTCGCTCGGCACGGTCTTCGAGTGGTATGACTTTTACCTGTACGGTTCGCTGGCAGCGATCATCGCCAAGCAGTTCTTCTCCGGCCTTGATCCGCAGGCGGCGTTCATCTTCGCGCTGCTCGCCTTTGCCGCCGGCTTCATCGTGCGTCCGTTCGGTGCGCTGGTGTTCGGTCGCCTCGGCGACATGATCGGCCGCAAGTACACCTTCCTCGTCACCATCCTGATCATGGGCCTGTCGACCTTCATCGTCGGCGTGCTGCCCAATTACGCGTCGATCGGCGTGGCCGCTCCGGTCATCCTGATCGCTCTGCGCATGCTGCAGGGTCTGGCGCTCGGCGGCGAGTACGGCGGTGCCGCCACCTACGTGGCGGAACACGCCCCGCACGGCAAGCGCGGCGCCTACACGGCATGGATCCAGACCACGGCAACGCTGGGCCTGTTCCTGTCGCTGATGGTGATTCTCGGCACCCGCACCCTGATCGGTGAAGAAGCGTTCGCCGACTGGGGCTGGCGCGTGCCGTTCATCGTGTCCATCCTGCTGCTGGCGATTTCGGTGTGGATCCGGCTGACGATGAACGAATCGCCTGCCTTCAAGAAGATGAAGGAAGAAGGCAAGACCTCGAAGGCACCGCTGACCGAGTCCTTCGGCCAGTGGAAGAACCTGAAGATCGTCATCCTGGCGCTGGTCGGCATGGTCGCCGGTCAGGCCGTGGTGTGGTACTCGGGTCAGTTCTACGCGCTGTTCTTCCTGGCCAATGTGCTGAAGGTGGACGGCCCGACCGCCAACATTCTGGTGGCCGTATCGCTGATCATCGGCACGCCCTTCTTCGTGGTGTTCGGTACGCTGTCCGACAAGGTCGGCCGCAAGCCCATCATCATGGCGGGTCTGGCGCTGGCCATCGTGACCTACTTCCCGCTGTTCAAGGCGCTGACCGAAGCCGCCAACCCGGCTCTGGCCGCCGCCCAGGCATCGGCCAAGATCACCGTCACGGTCGATCCGAAGCAGTGCTCCTTCCAGGGCAGCCCGATCTCGCGCGACGTCGACTTCACGACCAGCTGCGACATCGCCAAGCGTGCGCTGGCGCAGGCATCGGCCAGCTATGAAACGATCGAAGCACCGGCGGGCACCAACGCCAAGGTGCAGATCGGCGAAACCGTCATCGACGTGCCGACCGCCACGCTGATGGCCGGCGGTCACAAGTTCGACGAAGCATCTGTTAAGGCCATTGCGGACTTCAAGAAGGGCGTTGCCGACGCAATGAAGGCAGCCGGCTACCCGGCCAAGGCTGACCCGATCAAGCCGCTGTCGGCCAACTGGTGGAAGATCGTCGCCATCCTGACCGTCCTCGTGATCTACGTGACGATGGTATATGGCCCGATCGCGGCGGCGCTGGTCGAAATGTTCCCGACCCGCATCCGCTACACTTCGATGAGTCTGCCGTATCACATCGGCAATGGCTGGTTCGGTGGCCTGATGCCCACGATCGCATTCGCGATGGTGGCGCAGAACGGCAACATCTACTACGGCCTCTGGTACCCGATCACGATCGCTGCCATCACCCTGGTGATCGGCATGCTGTTCGTGAAGGAAACCAAGGACGTGGATATTTTTGCGAAGGATTGAGAATCATGTGGAAGATAGCTGTTGGCTTCATCGCGTTCGCTGCACTGGCGCTGTACATCCTGTCCCAGGGTGGAGACATCGACATGTCGGGTGAGAAACACGGCGTCGAGTCGCACTCCGAACCGGCTGCGAAGCCCGAGTCAAAGTGAGCCGATGGTGAGCCGATCGCTGCTTCCACAGCGTTCCCTCGCCATGCAGCGAGCGACCTGAGCCCACAAGGCCCAGGTCGCTCCGGAAAAAGCCCCGCAGATGCGGGGCTTTTTTTCGCCCGTACCGCGGCGCTGCGGCCGCGGCGAAGGTGCACTCTGTGCGGTAACGCGCATCAACATTAAGTTGCGTTGCAACAACTTCCGGTCATCGAAGGGCGCATAGAATCGGCAGGTCGCGTTGTCCAGAGCCTGTCGTCATGTCCGCATTCCTCCCTCCGCTGTCCGGCAAGAAAGGCCTCGTGGTCGGTCTTGCCAACGATCGCAGCATCGCCTGGGGCTGCGCGCAGGCGGCCCGTGCCCAGGGCGCCGATCTGGTGCTGTCCTGCCTCAACGACAAGGCGGCGCATTACGTTGCGCCGCTGGCTGATCAGCTCGCCTCGCCACTGTTCACCTGCGACGTGGAGAAGGACGGCGACCTGGAAACACTGGTCGCCGCCGCGATCGCCCATCTGGGCCGGCTCGATTTCGTCATCCACTCGATCGCCTGGGCGCCGCTGGAGGATCTGCACGGCCGCGTGATCGACAGTTCGAGCGCGGGCTTCGCGCGCGCGATGGACATTTCCTGCCACAGCTTCGCCGCGCTGGCCCGCCTGTGTGCGCCGCATATGAGCGCCGGCGGCAGCCTGGTCACGATGTCCTATCTCGGCGCCGACGAGGCGGTGCCGAACTACGGCCTGATGGGGCCGGTCAAGGCCGCGCTGGAATCGATGGTGCGCTACATGGCGATGGAACTCGGCCCCGCCGGCATCCGCGTGCATGCCGTATCGCCCGGCCCGATCCTGACGCGCGCCGCCTCGGGCATCGCGTCCTTCGACGAACTGATGGACAGCGCCATACGCAAGTCGCCGCTGGGGCGTCTGGTCACGCTGGAGGAAATTGCCGGGCTGACCACCTTCCTGTGCTCGGACGCCGCCTCCGGCATGACCGGGCAGACCCTCTACGTCGATGCCGGCTATCACGCCGTCGACTGAACAGCCTTCCGACAGGGCCCACGCATGGACACCGCACAGCACGACACGACGACTCCCGAGTGGATCGAGAACATCACCTACGACGAACTGACGATAGGCCAGAGCGCCCGCCTGCTGCGCACGCTGACGCTGGCCGACATCCAGGCCTTCGCCGCGGTGTCCGGCGATACCAACCCGGCCCACATGAACCCGGCATACGCCGAGGAAACGCTGTTCCACGGCGTGATTGCGCATGGCATGTGGGGCGGCGCGCTGATCTCGGCGCTGCTGGGCACGCAGTTCCCGGGCCCCGGCACCATCTACCTCGAACAGGTGCTGCATTTCACCAAGCCGGTGCGCATCGGCGACACGCTCGCGGTGACCGCCACCGTCACCGGCAAGGACGACGCGAAGAAGCGGGTCGAACTGGATTGCCAGGTGGTGAACCAGAAAGGCGACCGTGTGCTGCACGGCACCGCGCGCGTGCTGGCGCCGACGCAGAAGGTACGGCTGGAGCATGTGCGCGCACCGCAGATCCGGCTGTTCGATCCGGAAGCGCGCTTCCGCGAACTGCTGGCGCTCGGCGACGGCATTCCGCCGGTGCGCTGCGGCGTGGTGCACCCGTGTGACGTCGAGTCGCTGAGCGGCGCGATGGACTCCGCCCGCCACGGCCTGATCATTCCGGTGCTGATCGGGCCGGAAGCGCGCATCCGCCACCTCGCCGCCGAAGCAGGGATCGACCTCAATGCCGCCGAGATCGTCGGCGTACCGCACAGCCATGCGGCAGCAGACAAGGCTGCCGACATGGCGGCCGCCGGCGAGGTCGACATCCTGATGAAGGGCAGCCTGCACACCGACGAGATGATTCACGCGGTACTGGCGCGCCCGGCGCTGCGCACCGGCCGCCGCATGTCGCACGTGTTCCGCTTCGACGTGCCGCTGTACAGCAAGCCGCTGCTGATCACCGACGCCGCGCTGAACATCCGGCCGTCGCTGATCGAGAAGGTCGACATCGTGCAGAACGCGATCGACTTCGCGCGCATCCTCGGCGTGAAGCAGCCCAAGGTCGCCGTGCTGTCGGCAGTCGAAACGGTCAATCCGAACATCCCGTCGACGCTGGACGCGGCCGCGCTGTGCAAGATGGCCGACCGCGGCCAGATCACCGGCGGCCTGCTCGACGGTCCGCTCGCTTTCGACAACGCCATCTCCGCGCGCGCGGCACAGGTGAAGCATATCCAGTCGCCGGTCGCCGGCGACGCCGACATCCTCGCGGTGCCGGATCTGGAAAGCGGCAACATGCTGGCCAAGCAGCTGGAATACCTCGGTGGCGCTAGCGGTTCGGGTCTGGTACTCGGCGCCCGTGTGCCGATCGCGCTGACCAGCCGCGCCGACGGACCAATGACCCGCGTCGCCTCGGCGCTGCTGGCACTGCTGGCCGCCCACAACGCACGCCGCGACCACCCGCGCGAAGCGTGGTCTCAGCACTGAGCCGGACCCACACCGATGGCCATCCTGTCCGTCAACGCCGGCTCGTCCACGCTGAAGTTCTCCATTCACCCGCTGCGCGACGGCGAGGTGCAGGCCAGCCTGCTGACCGGCAGCATCCAGGGTCTGGAGCCCGGCGGCACGCCGGACATGGGCTGGACACTGAACGGTCGTCGCGGCCGGCGTTCGCTTGAAGCCAGTGCCGCGCCCTTCGCCGCCGCGCTGGCAGGGCTGCGCGAACTGCTGGACAGCGAAACCGGCATCCCGGCCATCGACGCGGTGTCGCACCGCGTCGTCCATGGCGGCCGCGGCTTCCGCGACAGCGTCATCGTCACCGACGACATCCTCGCGCGCCTGAGCCGGCTCGACTCCCTGGCGCCGCTGCACCAGCCGCACAATGTCGCGGGCATCCGCGCCTTCCGCGAAGCCTTCCCGACGCTGCCGCAGATCGCCTGCTTCGACACCGCCTTCCACGCCGACCTGCCGGAGGTCGCGAGCCGCTTCGCGCTGCCGCGCGCGATGCACGACGATGGCGTGCGCCGCTACGGCTTTCACGGCCTGTCCTACCAGTACATCATGGGCACGCTGCAGCGGCACTCGCCGCGCGCGAGCGGCCGCGTACTGATGGCCCACCTCGGCAACGGCGCCAGCCTGTGCGCCGCCGTCGACGGCCGCAGCCAGGCCACCACCATGGGCTTCTCCGCGCTGGACGGCCTGATGATGGGCACACGCAGCGGCACGCTCGACGCCGGCGTACTGCTCTATCTGATGGAACAGGGCTGGGACCACGACCGGCTGCAGTCACTGCTGTACCGGCAGAGCGGCCTGCTCGGCGTATCCGGCATCTCGGCCGACATGCGCCGGCTGCGTGCCGACGCCGGCGCAGCGGCGCGCGAGGCGGTCGAGCTGTTCACCTACCGCATCGTGCGGGAGGCCGGCGCAATGGCCGCCTGCATCGGCGGCCTCGACCTGATCGCCTTCAGTGGCGGCATCGGCGAACACGACGCGACGCTGCGTGCCGACGTGTGCGCCGCGCTCGGCTGGATGGGCGTGCGGGTGGACGGTGCGCGCAACGCCGCCGCCACCGGCGACGCGGTACAGCGCATCGACAGCGACGACAGCGGCATCGAGGTGTGGGTCGTGCCGACCGACGAAGGCCGCGTCGCCGCACAGGCGGCCGCCGCGCTGATCGCGGCGCGCTGACTCAAGAAAACGCTGGGCCGCTCCCGAGTTTTCTTGCCCCCCTCGGGGGGCCTGACGCGAAGCGGCAGGTCTGGGGGCGCTCAGCCGCGCTGGCGGAAGGTGACGTAGTAGACGCCGGCCACCAGGATGCTGCCGCCGACGATATTGCCCAGCGTCGCGGCCAGCAGGTTGGACAGCATGCCCGCCAGGTTCAGGCCCGACAGATCGACGCCCGCCGGCACAACGCCGCCGGCATGCAGCAGCATCCCCATCGGGATGAAATACATATTGGCGATGCAGTGCTCGAAACCGGCGGCGACGAAGGCCGACACCGGGAAGATGATGGCCAGCACCTTGTCGGTCACGCTGCGCCCGGCGGTGGCCAGCCACACGGCGAGGCAGACCAGCGCATTGCACAGGACGCCCTTCATGAACACGGTGGTGAAGGAACTGGCGGTCTTGCCGGCCGCCACCTTCACATAGGCTTCGGCCACCGCGCCGCCATTCATGTCGGTATGGTGCGACAGCATCACCAGCGCCACCATGCCCAGCGCGCCGACCGCGTTCGTCACATAGACGATGGCCCAGTTGCGCGCGAGCAGGCTGAACGGAATGCGCCCCTCGGCCCAGGCCATGACCAGGAAGTTGTTGCCGGTGAACAGTTCGGCACCGGCCACCGCCACCAGTATCAGACCGAGCGAGAACGCCAGCCCGCCGAGCACCCGGGTCAGCGCGAAGCCGAGCGACGCATCGCTGGCGACCAGCGTGAAATAGAGCGCGCCGAAGCTGATGAAGGCGCCGGCCAGGATGCCCAGCATGGCCATCGTGCGCAGCGGCAGATTGGCCTTCACGACGCCGATGTTCTCGACCTTTTCCGCGATCTCCTTCGGCGAGTACAGATCGATACCCAGATTGCTGGCCATGCGGATGCTCCTCTCTGTTGTTCTCTGTGCGTTCTGACCCGTCTCCTGCGGGCAGCCGACAGTGTAGGATGTGGTCCTTGCTGCCGGTAGAGCCGGCAGTCGCGGACAGCCCGTCTGTACCGCGAGCGGAACACCCTCCAGCCGAATCAGCCTGACGCACAGTGCGCGCGAACAACCTTCCGCGCCTGCGCCCCGCCGGACCACCCGTCACGGCCAAGCGTCGCCGGGGAATCGCAGTACCGCGTGCGCACGCACCGGGATTCCTCGTCAGCCCAAGAACCTGACGGAGACAACCGAATGAAGAGCCGCCTCACCCTCACGCTCGACGACGCGAAGCAGATCGCTGCCGCCGCCGAGGCCGAAGCACTGAAACGCAACTGGCCGGTCACCATTGCCATCGTCGACGATGGCGGCAACCTGATGTGGCTGCAGCGCCTCGACGGCGCGCCGCCGATGAGCACCCAGATCGCCCCCGAGAAGGCCCGCACCTGCGCGCTGGCGCGCAAGCCGAGCAAGGCGATCGAGGACGTCGTGAATAGCGGCCGTCTGGCGGCGCTGCGCATGCCGGTACTGCCGCTGGAAGGCGGCGAAATGATCATCGTCAATGGCGAATGCGTCGGCGGCGTCGGCGTATCCGGCGTCAAGTCGAGCGAGGACGCCATCGTCGCCCGAGCGGGCATCGCCGCCATCGGCGCCAGTTGGGAAATTCCGCTCTGAACGCCGCGCGCTGACCGGCTGGCCCCGCGGCCGGGGGTCAGCGCCCGAGCAGCCCTTTCAGCTTGTCGCCGACCTGCTGCTCGACCTTCTCCTTCGCCTTCTCCTGCAGCTTCTGCGTCTGTTCCTCGACCTTGGCGCGCGCGGCGTCCTTGACCAGGTCGCCGAACTCGATCTTGTAGTCCAGGCTGGCGAACGGTCCGTACAGGCGCACCGGCACGGTGACGCCCCTGAGCTCGGCCGCCGCCTTGCCGTCCTGGCCCTTGCTGGTCGCCGCAAGCGTCACCTTCGCAAGGTAGTCGAGACTGGACTTCGGCAGGTCGACGGTGCCGGCACCGGCCAGACGCAGGAAGGGCGAGCTGGCCGTCAGGTCGTCGTTGCGTGCGATGCCGTCCTTGATGCGGAAGCTGGCGCTCATTTCCGAGAAATCGGTCTTTTCGGTCGCGTTCGCCTTCTGCGCCGCCGCCGCGCCACCGCCCAGCGCCGCCTTCGCCTCGCGCAGGCTTTTCGCCAGATTGATGCCGCGGATCGCGCCGTCGCGCAGCTTCAGCGAGGCGCTGCCGTCGAGCGCCTTCTTCAGCGCACCGACCGTGCCACCGGCCGTCACCAGGTCGAGCGACACGTTGCCGCGACCTTCCAGCAGATCCTTGTCCGCCGCGTCCTTCAACAGCGGATGGATGTCGATATCGGCCAGGGTCTGCTTCAGCGCAATGCGATTGCCCTCCGCGTTCAGGCTCAGCGCGCCGCTGGCCGTGCCGCGGTAGAGCGCCGCCGACAGCGGTGCGACATCGACCTTGCCATTGGCCGCCTTCACGGTCAGCCGCACATTCGTCATCCGCACGCCGGACATCTGCAGTTCGCCCACCTTGACGCTGCCGCTGGCGTTGAGGCCGCGCAGCGCCGACAGGTCGACCGGCGTGTCGTCCGCATTGCCGGCCGGCTTTGCATCCGCCTTCGCTGGCGGCAGGTAGCGGTCGACATTGAGACGGTCGATGTCGACATCGAAATTCAGCGCCAGCGGGTCGAGCCGTGTGGCGCCAAGCTTCAGCTTGATCTGGCTGTCGTCGAGCCGGGTGGCGAGGTCGAGCGCCGCGGTCTGCTTGCCGACGTCGGCCTGCAGCGCACCCTTGACCGGCAGCTTCACCGTCTTCATCGGCAACGCCGGGTGAGCGACATCGACGGTGCCGTCCAGCGCCGGCAGATCGATGGCCGGGCCATCGATACGCACGTTCAGCGGCGTCTGCAGCGAGGCCTTGACGGTGGCGTCGTTCATCCGCGCATCAACATTCAGCACCAGACCGCTGGCCTTGACCTCCTCCGCGCTGCCCTCCAGCCCCTTGAACTGCAGCGCCAGATCCGCGGCGCGCGCCTTCGATTCGAGCCGCGCGCTGACGCTGACGTCGCCGCCGCGCAATGCGCCGTCCGCCAGCTGGACTGCCGGCGCCGACAGCTTGGCGCTCAGCGCCTCGCCATCGCGGGTCGCCACGGCATCGAGCTGCAGCTTCTGCAGCTCCAGCTGTCCTTCGCCCGCCAGCGCAATGCGGGACGCACCCAGCGTCGCCTTCAGCGCCTGCAGATCGAGCGCCTCGCCATCGACTCTCACGCTCAGATCGTCGAGCGCGTAACGCTGCGCCGGCAGGTCGTAGTCGTAGGTGGCGGCCAGCACGATGCGGCTGTCGATCGCCGGCTGCGTGGACTTGAGGTGCGCCGCCAGATCGAGTTTGCCGCGCGCTGCATTGGCCAGCTTGCCGAGCGACAGTTCGATCTCTTCCAGCTGGTGCGCGGCGCCCGAGGCCTCGTCGCGGAAGGCCAGCGCCGAGCGCGACAGCTTCAGTCCGGCGACGTCGAACCTGACCGGCGAACTGTCGTCGCTGTCGTCGGACAGCAGGTCGCTGAAGTTGAAGCTGCCGTCCTTGTGCCGCGTGATCTGGATGTAGGCACCTTCGATGCGGATCTCGTCCACCACCAGTGAGCCCGACAGCAGCGGCATCACTGCGACCGACACGCGCGCCGCGTCGACCTGTGCGAAACGTTCGGCACTGCTGTGCTCGGACAGCGTGGTGCGACCCAGACGGAGACCGAGATTGGGGTAGAAGGACAGATCGACGTCGCCTTCGATGTCCAGCGTGCGCTGCTTCTGCTCCTGCACGACACGCTTCAGTTCGTCCTTGAGCTTCGCCGCATCGAAGGTGATCGCGACGTAGAGCACGACGGCGGCCAGCAGCGCTGCAATACCGCCCAGCGCGAATGCTGCGTATTTCAGTACTTTCATGCCTTCTCCATGCGAAACAGGCGGACCGGGCTCGCCGACCTCCGGCACGTCGCGGCGCCCGCCGCCGGGCGGGCACTCGCAAGGACATGGCAGACGAATCAGGTAACGGCGAACCGCGGCCGCAGTGGCGACCGTTCAGGATGACAGCGCCCGACCGGACACTCGATGAGCACGATGGTCCGCGAGCGTAACAGAGAAGCCTGCGCGCCGGCCTGGGCGCAGCGCACACAGTCGCCTGTGCTATCTTCGCGCTGGCTGCATACGTCAGACATCCCCACCGAAAGAGGAGAACCGCATGAGCTTCATGTCCGAATTCAAAGCCTTCGCCATGAAGGGCAATGTGGTCGACCTGGCGGTCGGCGTCATCATCGGCGCAGCCTTCGGCAAGATCGTCGACTCCGTCGTCGGCGACCTGATCATGCCCATCGTCGGTGCGCTGTTCGGCGGCCTCGATTTCAGCCAGTTCTTCATCGTGCTGAAGGACATCCCGCCGGGCGTGCCGGAAACGCTGGCCGACCTGAAGAAGGCTGGCGTGCCGGTGTTCGCCTGGGGAAGCTTCCTCACCGTCGCGCTGAATTTCGTCATCCTTGCCTTCATCATCTTCATCATGGTGAAGCAGATCAACCGGCTGAAGCGCGAAGAGCCTGCCGCACCTGCGGCGCCGGCCGAGCCGCCGGAAGAGGTCGTGCTGCTGCGCCAGATCCGCGATTCGCTGCAGAAGTAAGCGGCGGCGGCGGAAAAGAAAAAAGGAGCCGTGAGGCTCCTTTTTCATTGGTGGGCCGACATCTCAGGCAGCCGGCTGTTCTTCCGCCCGCTTGCCGTCGTCGGCCACGCGCTCAAGCCGGTAACCATAGTTGTAGGTGGAGGCGAGGCGGTAGCCATTTTCCGGCCGCAGCGCGAGCTTAGAGCGCACGCGCGACATGTGGGTATCGACGGTGCGCGTCGGCACGTCGCCCTTGCGGCCCCACAGCGATTCGAGCAGATGACCCCGCGATACCAGGCGGCCGACGTTGCGGAACAGGAAGACGGCCAGTTCGAACTCGCGCTCGGTCAGGTCTATCACCTCGCCGTTGAGGCGGGCGGTGTGCGAATTCATGTCGAACTGGTAGGGCGCGGCATCGATCACCGGCTGGTCGGCCGGCGGGCGGCTGCGCCGCAGCACGGCTTCGATCCGGGTGAGCAGCTCCATGCGTCGCGCCGGCTTGACGATGTAGTCGTCGGCGCCCGCTGCCAGCGCAGTCACGATGTCGTTCTCGTCCTGCCGGGCGGTGACGAAGATGACCGGAGTCGTCAGCCCGCGCTCGTTGCGCAGCCAGCGCAACACGTCGGCGCCCGGCAGATCGGGCAGTTCCCAGTCGATCAGCAGCAGGTCGTAACTTTCCCGCACGGCTTCGCGCATCAGGTCGCGCGAGCGCATGAAGGTGTGAATGTCATGGCCGGCGGCACGCAGCCAGCTGCCAAGGATCTCGACCTGTACCGGGTCGTCTTCGAGCAATGCTATTCGGGCGGTCTGCACGGCGATTCTGTATCCGTAGGAAATAACCGGTTCAGAAAGCGTTCACGGCACGCGCAACGCGGACTGAAGGGTGACTGTGTAATTTCGTGACCTCCGGCCTGTAAGGCAGTATGCCCCAGTGTGCGGGTCAGCGCATCCGTTCGCCATCGAACAGACCGAGCATCCAGTCCAGCCAGCGCCGCGCCGGCTCACCATCGGCCGGCGCCCAGGACGCGAATTCGGCCTCGGTCAGCGCGCGGTAGGGTCCGGCTTTCGCCTCGAACATGACAGAACCGGGTTCGAGTGCCACCAGACTGTGAAACTGACCGTGCGCGATATCGACGCCGAAGCGCTCGCCATCGGGCGCCAGCACGCAGGTTTCCTGCACCGCGCCGCTGTCGTCGAAAAGGATGCAGCCCAATCGACCCTTCACGCAGAGGATGGTTTCATCCTTCAGCGGATCGAGATGTCGGTGGGGTCTGACATAGCTGCCGGGTTCGATGGCATTGAGCAGACGGTGCGCCGGGTGATCGTCGTGTGGATGGAAGTTGCGGTTCATCCGCCGGCGCGGACTGCGCTGCGCCTGGGCAACCACGGTGTCGAGCAGTGCCCGGTCCAGCCAGCGCGCGCTCATGCCACGACCCTCCGGTCACTGCGTGACCACCTCCCCGAGGGACGACAGGCGCCCTCTTCGGGCGGCCGGGCGAGGGCGCTCATGCCACGACCCTCCGGTCACTGCGCGACCACCTCTCCGAGGGAGGACGAGCGCCCTCTTCGGGCGGCCGGGCGAGGGCGCTCATGCGTACGCCACCGATACCGCGTCGGCCGGCAGCCAGTCGCGCAGACCGTCGAACAGCGCGTCGTCTAGCCTGACCCGCCACGGATCACCGAAATCGAGCGGCGCGACGGCGTCGTTGCTGCGGTAGTGCAGGCGGACCGCGCAGCCGCTTTCGGTACGGAAGGGTTCGAGCAGGCTGCGCAGCCGGGCGCAGGCGGCGTGCGCGCCGAGCGTCGCCACTTCGCCGTTCAGCTTCAGTTCGAGCCGGCGCGCGAAGCGGGCGCGTGCCTCGCCGGCGCTGAGCAGGCTGTCGGCGACGACGCGCATCGAGTTCGAGTACTCGTCGAACTGCGCCCGGCCCTCGACCACCAGCACCTCGTCCTCGCGCAGCTTGTTGCGCGACGCTTCGTACAGCTCGTTGAATACCGACACCTCGATCTGCGCCGTACCGTCGTCGAGCGCGACGAAGGCCATCTTGCCGCGACGCGTCATCTGCACGCGCGAGCTGACGACCAGCCCCGCCACCACGGTCGGGTCGCGCGAAGACTCAAGCTGCGCCAGCTTGCGCCGGGCGAAGCGCGAGAACTCCTGCGCATAGCTGTTGTAGGGGTGGCCGGACAGGTAGAAGCCGAGCGCCTGCTTCTCGTTGGCCAGCTTTTCCCGCTCGCTCCACGGCTTGACCTGCACATACTCCGGCGCGCGCGCGCCGGTGCCGCTCGGGGCGTCGTCGAACAGGCCACCCTGGTGCGCGTTGGCCGCCGCCTGTTCGGCCGCCTCCATCGCCAGCGCGACGCTGCTCATCAGCGTGTTGCGGTCGTGCGGCGTGCCGGCGATGGTCGCGTCGAAAGCACCGGCGCGGATCAACGCCTCGATGGTGCGACGGTTCACCATGCGGCGGTCGACGCGCAGGCAGAAGTCGAAAATGTCCTTGAACGGCCCGCCCGACTTGCGGGCTTCGAGGATGCAGTTCACCGCCTGTTCGCCGGTGCCCTTGACCGCGCCCAAGCCGTAGCGGATTTCGCTGCGCGACACCGGCACGAAGCGGTATTCGGACTGGTTCACGTCCGGCGGCAGGATGGTGAGACGGTTCTTCTTCGCGTCCAGGTAGAAAATGTTCACCGTGTCGGTGTTGTCCATGTCGGACGACAGCGACGCGGCCATGAAGGCGGCGCAGTGGTGGGCCTTCAGCCAGGCGGTGTGATAGGTGACGACGGCATAGGCGGCAGTGTGCGACTTGTTGAAGCCGTACTCCGCGAACTTGGTCATCAGGTCGAACAGCTGTTCGGCCAGTGCCGGGTCGTAGCCCTTCTCCTTCGCACCGGCGGCGATGGTCTCCCGGTGCTTGGCCATTTCCTCGGGCTTCTTCTTGCCCATGGCCCGGCGCAGCATGTCCGCACCACCGAGCGTATAGCCGCCGATGATCTGCGAAATCTGCATCACCTGTTCCTGGTACACGATGACGCCGTAGGTCGGCGACAGGCAGGCTTCCAGGTCCGGGTGGAAATAGTCGATCGCCTGCTGGCCCTTCTTGCGCAGGATGAAGTCATCCACCATGCCTGAACCGAGCGGGCCCGGGCGGTACAGCGCCAGCACGGCGATGATGTCTTCGAAGCGGTCCGGCGCGAGCTTGCCGAGCAGCTTCTTCATGCCCTCGGATTCAAGCTGGAAGATGGCGGTGGTGTTCGCGTCCTTCAGTATCTGATAGGCGGCCGGGTCGGTGAAGGGCAGGCTCAGCAGGTCCGGCCTCTCCCCGGTCATGCGCTCGATGTAATCGACCGCCAGTTCGATAATCGTCAGGTTGCGCAGGCCGAGAAAGTCGAACTTCACCAGACCGATGGCTTCGACGTCGTCCTTGTCGAACTGGCTCACCGGCGAGGCGTCGTCGCCGTCCTGCTGGTAGAGCGGGCAGAAGTCGGTCAGCTTGCCCGGCGCGATCAGCACGCCGCCGGCGTGCATGCCGACGCCGCGGGTCAGGCCTTCCAGCGGTTCGGCCAGGCGCAGCAGTTCGCGCACCTCCTCTTCCGCCTGTTCGCGCTCGGCCAGCTGCGGCGCCTGTTCGCGCGCCTCGGCCAGCGACAGCGGCTTGTTCTGCACCACCGGAATCAGCTTCGACAGCTGGTCGCAGAAGTTGTAGCCCATGTCGAGCACGCGGCCGACGTCGCGGATGACCGCGCGCGACGCCATCGTGCCGTAGGTGGCGATCTGGCTCACCGCGTCGGCGCCATACTTCTGGCGCACGTACTCGATCACCTTCCAGCGGTTGTCCTGGCAGAAGTCCACGTCGAAGTCGGGCATGGACACCCGCTCCGGGTTGAGGAATCGCTCGAACAGCAGCGCGTAGGCAAGCGGATCGAGGTCGGTGATGCCGAGCGAGTAGGCAACCAGCGAACCGGCGCCGGAGCCGCGGCCCGGACCGACCGGCACGCCGTTCTTTTTCGCCCAGTTGATGAAGTCGGCCACGATCAGGAAGTAGCCCGGGAAACCCATCTGGATGATGGTGTCGCACTCGAACTTGAGCCGCGCCTCGTATTCCGGCCGCTTCTGTTCGCGCACCGTCTCGTCCGGATAGAGCTGGGCCAGACGTTTCTCCAGGCCTTCCTTTGCCTCGGCGATCATGAAGTCGTCGATGGTCATGCCGGGCGGCGTCGGGAACTGCGGCAGGTAGTTCTTGCCCAGCGTCAGCGTCAGGTTGCAGCGTCGCGCCAGCTCGACCGCGTTGTGCAGCGCCTCCGGAATGTCGGCGAACAGCTCGGCCATTTCGGCCGAGGTCTTGAAGTACTGCTGCTCGGTGAAATCACGCGGCCGGCGCTTGTCGCTCAGCACATAACCCTGGGCGATGCAGACGCGCGCCTCGTGCGCCTTGAAGTCGTCCGGCGACATGAACTGCACCGGGTGCGTCGCCACCACCGGAATGTCCATTTCGGACGCCAGCGCGCAGGCGTCGGCGATATAGGTTTCGGTGTTCGGGTGGCCGGCGCGCTGCAGCTCGATATGGAAGTCGCCGTCGAACAGCCGCAGCCATTCGGCCGCCGCGCGGCGAGCCGAATCCATATTGCCGGCCAGCAGCGCCATGCCGACGTCGCCCAGCATGCCGCCCGACAGCGCGATCAGACCGGCCGTGCCTTCGCCGTCGCGCTCCAGCCACTCGCGGCGCAGTTCGGCGCGGCCGCGGTACTTGTTCTCCAGATAGGCGCGGGTGAGCAGCCGGCACAGCGTGCCGTAGCCCTCGCGGTTGCGCGCCAGCAGCAGCAGGCGATGCGGCTTGTCGCGCTCGGCGTCGTTGCTGACATAGACATCGACCGCGCAGATCGGCTTCACGCCCTTGCCGCGCGCCGCCTTGTACAGCTTGACCAGGCCGAACACGTTGGCGAGATCGGAAATGGCGATGGCCGGCATGCCGTCCTTCGCGGCGGCCTTGACCGCAGCGTCAACGGTGACGATGCCGTCGACCACCGAGTACTCGCTGTGGATGCGCAGGTGGACGAAAGGTGGGGGGGCCTCGGCGGCCGGGGAGAGGGTGGTGCTGTCGGAGCTCATCCGGCGATTTTACTCGGCCACGCCGAACGTAACGACCGCGGGTGCGACTGCGCTAGCATCGTCGCTTTCCGTCACCGCCGGACACCATGCGCCGCCACCTCCTGCCCATCGCGCTGCTCGCGCTCGCCCTGCCCGCCGCCGCACAGAAGGACCGCGACTGGCCCACCTTCGGCCTGGACCACGCCAACACGCGGCTGGCCGACCTGCCGGCGATCACGCCAAAGACGGTGAAAAAGCTGGTGCCGAAGTGGATCTACCAGAGCGGTGTCGCGGCAACCTTCCAGGCGACGCCCATTGTCACCGGCGGCCGCATGTACGTGTCGCTGCCCGGTTCGCACGTGGTGGCGCTGGATGCGCGCAGCGGCGCCGAGCTGTGGCGCTACACGCACAGGAAGCGGACCGAGAAGCTGTGCTGCGGCCCGGCCAACCGCGGTGTCGCGGTGGATGACGGCCGCGTGTTCGTCGCCACCGTCGATGCGCGCCTGGTCGCGCTCGACGCCGCCACCGGCAAACCGGCCTGGGACATCGAACTGGCGCGGCCGGACAGCGCGCTGACCGAAAGCGGCGAAGGCATCAAGGGCGAGGTCGGCGGCGGCTCGGGGGTGGGCGCGGCAGCGGCGCCGCTGGTGGTGGACGGCAAGGTGATCGTTGGCATCAATGGCGTGGGCTACGGCCTGCACATCGACGCGCAGGGCCGCGCCGGCCAGCTGGCCGCAGTGGTGGGCATCGCCGGCAAGTACGGCGGCATCGGCTTTCTCGCCGCCTTCGACGCGAAGACCGGCAAGCGCGTGTGGCAGTTCGACACCGTGCGCAAACCGCAGGACGGCGGCTGGGAAGGCGATTTCGTCGAGCGCACCGCCGACGGCCTGCCGCTGAACCGCGACATCGCCGCAGAGCGCGCCAATGCCGGCAAGTACGCCGACGCCTGGGAGTACGGCGGCGGCTCAGTGTGGAACGCCCCGGCCTACGACGCGAAGAGCGGTCTGCTCTACTTCGGCACCGGCAACCCGAGCCCGCAGATCAATGACAGCACCCGCCCGGGCGACAACCTGTACACCGCCTCGCTGGTCGCCATCGACGCCCGCACTGGCCGCCACGCCTGGCACTTCCAGCAGATCCCGCACGACAAGTGGGGCTACGACGTCGCCAGCCCGCCGCTGCTGTTCGACCATCGCGAGCCGGACGGCCGGGTCGTTCCGGTGGTCGGCCAGGCGTCCAAGCTGGGCTGGTTCTACGTGCACGACCGCGCCACCGGCGCCCTGCTCTACAAGTCCGACGCCTTCGTGCCGCAGGACAATCTTTTCGCCGCCGCCAGCCGCGAAGGCACGCGCATCACGCCGGGCGTAGCCGGCGGCGTGAACTGGTCTCCGGCGGCCGTGGACACGCAGCGAGGGCTGGCCTTCGTCGCCGCGATGCACATGCCCATGCGCTACTGGATCAAGGAAAGTGCGGCCACCGCCGACAAACCGGCGCAGCGCTACGACAGCATGGAACCGGCGGACGAGGCGCAATGGGGCGTGCTGGCGGCGATCGACCTGAAGCAGCGCGGCAGGCTGAAGTGGACGGTGAAGACCGATCAGCCGCTGATCGGCGGCGTGCTGGCACTGAAATCCGGCGTCGTGTTCACCGGCGAGGGCGACGGCCATCTGTCGGCCTTCGACAGCCTCTCGGGCAAGCGGCTGTGGCGCTTCCAGACCGGGGCCGGCGTCAATGCGCCGCCGATCGCCTACGTGCTCGACGGCAAGCCCTATGTCGCGGTGGCCGCCGGCGGCAGCGCGATCTGGGGCTACCGCCAGGGCGACGCGGTCGTCGTGTTCGGTCTGCCCGACTAAAGGTCGTCTACGGCCTTCAGCAGGCGGCGCAGCGCCGGCGGATCGAGCCGCATCACGTATTCCAGCCCATCGACCTCGTCGATGAAGGAGGCGATGCGGCGGAAGCCGGTGCTGGCGAGCAGTGAGCACGAGGCGAGATTGTCCGGCCGCACCGAGGCGATGAAGCGCGGTACGCCCTGATCGAGGTGCGCCCAACGCAGCAGCGCGATCAACGCTTCTCGCCCGAGGCCGCGGCGGCGGTGGGCCGGGTAGATGGTGTAGCCGGTCTCGACGCCGTCCGGCGCGTAGGGCAGCAGATATTCCGGTGCCGGCCGCGTGTGAAAGCCGGCGTGGCCGACCATTTCACCGCTGTCGCGCAGGGCGATGGCGCGCACCGACCACGGCGCATAGTCCGGGTCAGACCTCAGGTCGGCCAGTCGCAGTGCCGCCAGATCAGCTTCGGCGAGCCAGTCCTCGGCGACCGTCAGACCGATCAGCCCGGACAGATCCCGCACACCGCAACCCTCGGCCGACGCCTGCAGGAAGTCGGCGCTCATCGGTCGCAGCAACAGACGAGGGGTCAGGATATCCACGGTCGGGCAGCATCGGACATTACGGGGCGAAGAAGATAGCCGGTCTGGCGCCGCCCTTCCAGCCCGGCAGGAAATGGTGCATTGCGTTCACAAATTTTTCCCCTAAAGAAACTTTCTTGATCGTCGTCAACCCCTTCTCACTCAAGAACGAGGTCGATCATGAATCTGCACGCCCTGAGTCTGCGCACCAAGCTGCTGGCATCCACAGTCATCACCGTCCTGCTCTGCTTCTCGGTCACGCTGGGGGTGCTCGCCTGGCGCAGCCATCAGGCGGTGCTGGAACAGGGTCTGGCACGGGCCGAGAGCGTGGCCGCCTCGGTCGCGCACGACGTCGGCGCCAACCTCGACGAAGCGATGGCCGTGTCGTCCACGCTGGCACTGTCGCTCGAAGGCCTGCACGCGAAGGGCTCGCCCGACCGCGACGCGGTCAGCCGCCTGCTGCGCCGCACGCTGGAAGGCCGCCCGGCACTGCTGGGCGTCTACACCGGCTGGGAAGCCAACGCCTTCGACGGTCGCGATGCCGACTTCGCCGGCAGCACCGGTCATGACGCCAGCGGCCGCTTCGTGCCCTACTGGAGCCGCAGCGGCGACAAGCTGTCGGTCGAACCGCTGGTCGATTACGACAAGCCGGGCGCCGGTGACTATTACCAGCAGCCGAAGAAGACCGGCCGCGCCTATCTCGCCGAGCCTTATGAATACGTGGTCGGCGGCCGGAAGATGCTGATCACCTCGCTGGTCAAGCCGCTGGCCGTCAATGGCCGCTTTGCCGGCATCGCCGGCGTCGATATGGCGCTCGACCGGCTGGCCGACGACCTCGGCCGCATCAAGCCCTTCGACGTCGGCACCGTTGCGCTGTACGCGCCGTCCGGCCTCGTCGTCGCGCACACCGACGCCGCCCGCATCGGCAAGCCGGCCGCCGATCTGCCGGCCGACGCACTGGCCGCGCTGCGCGAAGGTCGCAGCCTGCAGTGGCGCGATGCCGCCGGCGTGCGCCACTTCCTGCAGCGCGTGTCGCTGAGCGACGGCGACGCCTGGTGGGGCAGCGTGGTGTCGGTGCCGGAAGACGTGATCACCGCGTCGGCCAACGCGCTGCGCAACACCGCCATCGTCATGGGCATCGTCAGCGTGCTGCTGACCGCCGGCGTGCTGTTCGCACTGCTCGGTGCGATGACCCGGCCGCTGGAAACCCTGGCCGACGCGATGCAGGCGCTGGCCAGCGGTGAAGGCGACCTGACGCGCCGCCTGCCGGAAACCCGCAGCAGGGACGAGCTGGGTCGCGTCGCCACCTCGGTGAACGCCTTCCTCGGCAGCCTGCAGCGCATGTTCATCGAAGTGCGCGATCAGAGCCACACGCTGGTCGGCGGCATCCGCGAAGTGTCGGACGCCACCAGCCACATCGCCGGCAGTTCGCGCTCGCTGGCCGGCACCACCGGTGACAACGCGGCGACCATCGAGGAAATCACGGTGTCGATCGGCCACATCGCCAGTCACGCCAACGACGCCAATGGCGTCATGCTGGACACGCACACCGCATCGCAGCGCAGTGGCGAGGCGGTGCGCGGCATGCAGACGCATATGCGCGACATCGCCGGCAGCATGGAAACGCTGGCCGGTTCGCTGACCGGCCTGGCCGAACGTTCGGTGCAGATCAACGGCATCGTGCAGGTGATCCGTGAAATCGCCGACCAGACCAATCTGCTCGCGCTCAATGCGGCGATCGAAGCCGCCCGCGCTGGCGAACAGGGCCGCGGCTTCGCCGTCGTCGCCGACGAGGTGCGCAAGCTGGCCGAACGCACCAGCAATGCCACCACCGAAATCCGCGACATGATCGCCGCGATGCACAGCGAAACCGACCGCGCGGTAGAAAGCATGAACAGCACGCGCGAAGCGGTCGAGTCGGGCGTCGAACGCGCCGCCCGCGTGGCCGAGGAGATCGGCGGCATCGAGGCCGGCATGCAGCGCGCCGCCGAACGGGTACGTGAGATCGCCGAAGCGACACAGGAGCAGTCGGCCGCCACCACCGCGCTGGCACAGTCGGCGGAACAGGCGTCCGAAGTGGTGCAGAACACCGACGAAGCGATCCAGCGCACCTCGGCCACGCTGTCACAGATCGGTCGCGCCTCCGATCACCTGGGCGAACTGGTCGGACGCTTCAAGCTGTAAAAGCGGTGCGGGCGGGAGAACATCCCGCCCGGGTCGGCGCAGGACTACGCTGTCCTACGCCGGACACCCACAGCCCTCATGGCAGCGCACACCTAGGATGAGGACTCGGCGGCAAGTCGCCGCACTCCACTCATTACCGAGGAGACGTCATGAGCAATCGCACTGTCATCGAAGTCCTGAATACCCTGATCGAGACCTGCAAGGACGGCGAATACGGCTTCAACGAATGCGCCGAACACGCCCAGGCCGGACAGCTCAAGGCGCTGTTCAACAACCGCGCGCTGGAATGCCGCGCGGCCGCACTCGAACTTCAGCAGATCGTTGCCGCGTCCGGCGGCGAACCCGATACCAGCGGCACCGTGAGCGGCGCCCTGCACCGTGGCTGGGTGTCACTGCGGAGCGCACTGCCGGGTGACGACAACGTGGCCATGCTGAACGAGGCCGAGCGCGGTGAGGACAAGGCGCTGCAGCGCTACCGCGAAGCGCTGTTCCAGCCGCTGCCGTCCGACGTGCGCATCGTGGTGCAGCGCCAGCTGGCCGGTGTGCAGCGCAACCATGACCAGATCCGCATGCTGCGCGATCAGTATCGCGCCGTGGCCTGACCGGCCTGGCACCCGCAACGGGGACCGCCTGCGGGCGGTCCCGCACGCTGCTTCTCCCGCTTCATCCTGAAGCGCTCAACGCGACAGCATGGTCGCCAGCGCGATGACGACGAACACCAGCAGCCCGGTCCCGGCGATGGTGATCACGCGGACGCGCAACCTGAGCGCCCCGATCTCTCCCACCAGCTGCGCGTTCTGTTCGGCCAGCGTGCGGATGAGCTGGGACGACGCGAGCGCCTCCTTCTGCAACTCAGTCACCGCCTGTTCCAGCGCAGCGATGCGCACGTCGTCGCTGGCGCCAGGCGGTGCGACCACCGACGGCTCCTCACCCTTCTTCCGCTTCTTCGCGACACGCTCCCACAGCGCGTTGGCGCCCTGCACGACAGACGGTGCGGCGGCGATGACGTCGCCCCAGGGGACTGCCTTGACGGCGCCGAGCAGACTGATGGACATGGATGGACCTCGACGGAGAGCTGGAACGTCAGCCTACGTTCACCACTTCGCCAGATCAATGCCGAAGGTGAACATGACGCCGGCGGTGCCCAGCAGCGCCACCTGCGCGCTGTAGCGGTCCACCTGGTAGCCGAGCGCCGGAATGACGGCGAAGGCCACACCATTGTGGTTGAACGGAATCTTGTCCTCGTAGCGACCGGTGTAGCCGAGCAGCGCACCGGCAGTCACCTTCACGTACAGATTGGAACTGATCGAGTCCAGATCCCAGCGCTTGCCGGCGTAGTAGTACTCGGTCGGCTGGTCGAAGGAGTTGCGCAGGAAGGATGCGCCGGCCAGCCATTGCGACGGCGCCATGTATTCGAGGCCGATCAGGCCGGGCGTGTTCTTGTGGTCCGGGTCGTGGTCCCAGTGGTGGACGTAGGGGCCCAGCTGCAGACTCAGCACATGGCTGCCCTCATTGGCGACAGCCGGTGCGGCGACGATGACACAGGCGCTGGCGAGCAGCGCATACAGGGTATTTTTGTTCGAATGCACGATGCCTTGCCCTGGATGGAATATGAATGGGGCAGGCATGGTGCCGGTCATGTTCCCGCAAACGATGAACGCAGTGTTGCCGGATGTTTCACCGCGTCGCGCGCCAGCGGCCCAGCCAGTGATCGACGGACAGCATGCCGGGCCCGAAAGCGAGCACGACCAGCAGGCCGGCGCCCCACCACAGGTGCGACTGCACGGCGGCCGGGCACTCGAAGGCCCACAGCGCAGGATAGGCGAGCAGCGCCATCGCATTGACGACGGTCAGTCCGAACGCGGCGAAACGACCGGCCAGGCCGACGGCGAGCAGCGGCGGTAGCAGCAGTTCGCCGGCAGTGCCGAGCAGCGCGGCCAGCGCCGGCGGCAGCAGCGGCACTGAGTATTCCTCGGTGAACAGGAAAAGCGTGGTGTCCCAGTCCTCGATCTTGGTCAGGCCGGCCTTGAAGAAGACCGACGCGATGAACAGGCGCAGCGCGAGCAGCAGCAGCGGGCGGCCGAGATCGGCCACACGGGCAAAGGGTGTGGCAAGGTCGTAAAGACGGAGGACTGCGTTCATGTCGGTTCTCCCAATGTTTCAGGCAGGTGCAGCCAGCCGCCAGCGAGTGCCTGCGTGACGGCGGCTGCAAGATCGAAATGCGGGTCGGTCGCGCTGGCTGCAGCCCACGCTTCGCCCATCGGCGCGCCATCGACCAGCGCCCGCCAGAGGGCATGCGTTGCCGGTTGCAGCGCATCGACGCGCACCCGGTGGCCTTCGCGCCAGACGACGGCCTGTTGCGGCAGATCGAGGTCGATGGTGAGCTTGAGCTGATGCGCCCCATCGGCCTCCGGCTGGTGTTGCAGCCAGATGTCGACCACCGGCCAGCGGCTGGCGTGCAGTGCGAAACCGGGCGTCATCTGCAGGCGCAAGTCCGCCAGCGCCTCGGGCGCCAGTCCGGCGAACAGCTCGCCGCCGGCCGGCTGCGCGTCAGCTGCCGTCATCGCCACATGCACCGACCATTCGAGACGGGCGACGTCCGGCAGATAGGGCAGCGCGCGCACCGGCTCGAAATCGTCGAGGAAGGCGGCGAAGCGCTCGCCGTAACGGTTCAGGTCGCCGTCGCTCGACGGACAGGCCGCGCGATAGCGGCGCGCCAGCGCATCGAAGTAGTCGTCGCCGGTGATCAGACGGCAGACCGGGTAGGCCAGCCGCAGCGCCGCCGTCGCGTTGGTGATCGAGGTGGCGCGGTAGATCGACAGCAGCGCGCGGTTGCGAACGTCGTCGCCCGCCAGCAGCGGCAGCGCGTCGTCCTCGCCGTCGGCTGACGACAGCGCGGCGCCAAAGCGGCGCTGCACCTCACGCAGCGCGGGCATGGTCGAGCTCCCGATCAAGGCCGCCGATGCGGTCGGCCTGCGCCGCCTCGGCCAGCAGCAGGTCGAGATCGGGCAGGTCGGTGTCCCACTCGATCAGCGCCGGGGCGCCGACACCGCGCAGCCGCACATCGCGCAGCAGCGCCCATACGTCGTCGCAGACGCGGCTGCCGTGGGTGTCGATCAGGCCGTATTCGGTTACCGCGTGACCGGCCAGGTGGATTTCGCCGACCGCGTGCATGGGCAGGCGGTCGAGCGCGTCCAGCGGGTCGCCGCCGAAGTTGCGCGCGTTCACGTACAGATTGTTCAGATCGAGCAGCAGACCGCAGCCGGTCAGGCAGACCAGTTCGGCCAGGAAGTCGGCTTCGCTCATTTCCCTGTCGCGGAACTGCACGTAGGCCGACAGGTTTTCGAGCAGCACCGGCCGCTTCAGCCTGTCCTGCAGCGCGGACACCCGGCCGGCGACCAGCGCCAGCGCCTCACTGGTGTAGGGGAAGGGCAGCAGGTCGTTGTAATGACGATCGCCGATGCGACCCCAGCAAAGATGTTCCGACACCAGCGCCGGCTCGAAGCGATCGACCAGCGCGGCCAGCCGGTCGACGTGCGCGTCGCCGCCGCCGTCGGCCGATGCCAGTGCCAGACCGACGCCGTGCAGACTCAGCGGATAGCGCTCGCGCGCACGCTGCAGCACCTGCAGCGCAGCGCCGCCGTCGTGGAAGAAATTCTCGCTGTGCACTTCGACGAAGCCCAGCGGCGGGCGCTCTTCGAGCACACGTGCATAGTGCGGCTGGCGCAGGCCGATGCCGGTTGGAGATGCGGTTTTCATGTCGGGTGGCCGGCGCGACGAGCGCGCCGGCTGCGCTCCGATTACTTGCCCGGCGCCATCGTCTTGCCACCCATCTTCTCGCAGGTGCCGGCGGCGACGAACTTCCATTCGTTCGGGTCGTTGTCCATCTTGGCCTGACCGGCGCAGCTGTGGCTGCCGTTGGCAGACGCGCAGTCGTTGGCGCCCTTCTTGGCGACGCCGTAACACTTCTCCTTGCCCTTGTCATCAGCGGCGAAAGCGGGATTGGCGACCACGCCGAGCGCGAGGACGGAAGCGAGTGCGGCATGCAGTGCAACGGATTTGCTCATTGATGTACTCCTCTGAAGTGACAGGCTGTAAGCCGCCTGAATGGCTTTGCACGGCAGTAGACCCGCGGCCGGCGACAACCTTACCGCCACCGTCGTGAAATATTTCGCGGCGCGCTCACCACAGCCAGGCGGCACCGCGCACGCCGGACGAATCGCCGTGCAGCGGCGGACACAGCCGGGTGACGATGCGGTCGGAAAACACATGGGGCGCCCACAGCTGCGGTACCCGCTGGTACAGCCGTCCGATCGAGGACAGACCGCCGCCGAGCACGATCACGTCCGGATCGAGCAGATTGATGACGCCGGCCAGCGCCCTCGCCAGCCGCGCCTCGTAGCGTCGCAGAGTCGCCTCGCAGGCGGCGTCGCCGTCCGCGGCGCGGGCGACGATGCGCTCCGGCGCTGCCGTCTCGCCGCTCGTCCGCAGGTGGTCGGCCGCCAGCGCCGGGCCGGACAGCCAGGTTTCGACGCAGCCGTGGCGGCCGCAGTAGCAGGCCGGTGCATGACCGCCGGTGTCGTCGCCCGGCGGCAGCGGGTTATGCCCCCACTCGCCGGCAACGCCATTGGCGCCCTGCAGCACGCGACCATGGACCACGACGCCGCCACCGACGCCGGTACCGAGGATGACGCCGAACACGACGTCGGCACCACGGCCGGCACCATCGACCGCCTCGGACAGCGCAAAGCAGTTGGCGTCGTTGGCCAGCCGCACGGTGCGACCGAGCGCCGCTTCGACATCCTGCTTGAGCGGCAGGCCGTTGAGACAGGTCGAGTTGGCATTGCGCATGCGTCCATCGACCGGCGACTGCGAACCCGGTGTGCCAATGCCGACGCTGGCGCGCACGCCCAGTTCGCGCTCGGCCTGCGTCACCATGCCGGCGATCAGCGCCACCGTCGCCGCGTAGTCGCCGGCCGGTGTCGGCGCGCGTCGACGCAGGCGCACGGACCCGTCGTCGTCGATGGCGATCAGTTCGGTCTTGGTACCGCCCAGATCGACGCCTATGCGCATGGCGCCGCCACCGCTTTCCGCGCGACAATCGCGTTTGGTTTCAACAGGATTCCCGCTCTCATGATCATCACCTTCAAATCACGTGCAACCGCCGACACCATCATGTTCGGCGACAACGCCAGACAGCTGCTGTCGCTGATGGGCAAGTCCTTCGACGCGAAGGGCATTATCACGCTGGAGCAGCTGCCCGCCGCGATCGACGCACTGAAGCAGGCGATCGTCGCCAGCCGGGAAGCGGAACGCGCACAGCCGCAGGACGACGACAACCCCGAGGACCGACCGCCGGCCATGCTGATGCCGGTGTCGCTGGCCCAGCGTGCCGCACCGCTGATCGAACAGCTCGAACGTTCGCTGAAGGCGAAACAGCCGGTGATCTGGGAAAGCTGAGGACGCTCAAGGCGCGGCGGCGCCGGTCGTTGATGTGTGCGACACCGACTGTTTACCCGACGACACCGTCCGCGCAACATGCCGACCACCACCGCACCTCCGATACTCGACGACGCACGACTGGCCGAATTGCAGGACATGCTCGGACCGGTCATCGATGAAGTGCTGCGTACCTGGTTGCAGGACGCGCCGCGCACGCTGCAGACCGTGCGCCGGGCACTGCGCGACGGCGAGCTCGGTGCCGCCATCTGCGCGGCACATGCACTGAAGGGCAGTTGCAGCAATGTGGGCGCGGCCAGCCTGTCGGCGAGCGCCCAGGCGCTGGAATGCGCGCTGCGGGAGGGTGGCGCTGATTGCAGCGCAGCAACGATCGCACTGGCGCAGCTCGATGGCGAGTACGACAATGCGGCCCGTCTCATCACCGCCCGTTTCCGCCTATGACCGAAATGCTGTCGGCCGCATCGCTCGACGAGGATGTCGCCCCCGTTCCGCCCACCATGCCGATGGACTCCGAGTGCTGCGAATCCGGTTGCGAGCGCTGCGTATGGACCGTCTATCAGGAAGAGAAGCTGGAGTACGAACGCCGCTACGCTGCCTGGCTGCAGCGGCATCCGGAAGAACGCCCGCGCCTGTGACCGGCGCGGGCGCAGGGTGGATCAGCCCTGCGGCGACCCGATGGTGGTCTTGTTGATGAATACCGCCCGGTCGATCGGCACCACCCAGACCAGACCGTCACCGGTCTGGCCGGTGCAGGCAACGCTGATGATGCGGCGCACGATGTCGTCGACCTTTTCGTCGGGCGCGACGATTTCGATGCGCACCTTGGCGGAGTAATCGGTCAGCTCCTCCTTGATGTTGTGCGGTGTGTGCTCGCTCGGCGCACCGAAGCCCTCCACCTTGCTCACCGTCATGCCCGGGAAGCCCGGCATTTCACGCAATACGGTGCGCAGTTTCGGCAGCTTGTTCGGCCTGATGATGGCGCGAATTTCCTTCATGTCGTCTCTCCGTCTTCGATGTTCGCTCAAGCTTCAAACGGCTTGTCGTCGAACCAGGTGTACAGCGCCGGTACCACCACCAGCGTGAGCAGCGTGCAGGTGATCAGACCGCCGATCACCACAATGGCCAGCGGACGCTGGACTTCGGAGCCGGGACCGGTGGCGAACAGGAAAGGCACCAGACCGAGCAGTGCAACGGTGGCCGTCATCATGACGGGCCGGAAGCGCATCTTGGCGCCCTGCACCACTGCCTGCATCAGTTCCATGCCCTCGTTGCGCAGGCCGCGGATGTAGGACACCAGCACCACGCCGTTCAGCGTCGCGATACCCCACAGCGCGATGAAACCCACCGACGCCGGCACCGACAGGTACTCGCCGCTGACGAACAGCCCGATCACGCCACCGATCGACGCGAAGGGCAGCACGGTAATGATGAGCGTGGCGAAACGCAGCGACCCGAACAGCAGGAAGAGCAGGAAGAAGATGGCCGCCACCGTGATCGGCACGATGACCGACAGGTGGCCGAGCGCGCGCTCCATGTTCTGGAACTGGCCGCCCCACTCGAAGTAATAGGCCTCCGGCAACTGCACCTGGTCCTTCACCTTCTGCTGCAGTTCGGCGACGAAACCACCGAGGTCGCGGTTCGCCACGTTGATGCCGATGACGATGCGGCGCTTGCCGGTTTCGCGCGAAATCTGCGCCGGGCCGTCGCGCACGTCGATGGTGGCCAGGCTGGACAGCGGGATGGCTGCGCCCTCCGGCGTCGGTACCAGCATGTTGCGGATCGCCTCGATGTTGTCGCGGAAGCGCTCCGGCAGACGCACCACCGCAGCGAAGCGCCGTTCGCCCTCGAACACGTCGGTCACGTGACGGCCGCCGATGGCCGCTTCGATCAGGTCGTTCACGTCGCCCACGTTGAGGCCGTAGCGGGCGATGGTCGGCCGGTCGATCTCGATGGTGAGGTACTGCTGGCCGGTCACGCGTTCGATCTTGATTTCGCTCGCGCCCTGCACGCCACGCGCAACGCGCGCGATCTCGTCGGCCTTGGCCTTCAGCAGGTCGAGGTCGTCGCCGAAGATCTTCACCGCGACGTCGGCGCGCACACCGGTCACCATCTCGTCGACGCGGTCGGAAATCGGCTGCGCCATGATGATGTTCACGCCGGGCAGCGCCTTCAGCTTCTCGCGGATCTGCTCCTGGATGGTTTCCTGCGTCCAGCCTTCCGGCCATTCGTCACGCGGCTTCAGCGACACGATGGGCGTGGACTCGTTCTGCGACTGCGGATCGGCCGGCGACTCGCCGCGGCCGACACCGGACACGGCGGACTTCACGCCCGGCACCTCCATCACCAGGCGCATCGCTTCGCGTTCCATGCGCAGCGATTCCTGCAGCGATATGTTGGGTACACGGTCCATCGCCGGCACCACCGAACCTTCCTTCATTTCCGGAATGAAGGCGGTGCCGAGGAAGGGCAGCAGCAGGATGGCGCCGATGAAGGCCGCCACCGCCAGCGACACCGTCTTCTTGCTGTTGGCGACCGCCCACTCGAGCATCGGCACATACGGCTTCTTCAGCATGCGGATCAGCCAGGTGTCATGCTCGGCACCCCCCTTGAGCAGATAGCTCGACAGCACCGGCGTCAGCGTCAGCGACAGCACCAGCGACACGAACAGCGCAATGGCGATGGTGTAGGCCAGCGGCGCGAACATCTTGCCTTCCATGCCTTGCAGCGTCATCAGCGGCAGGAACACCAGAATGATGATGCCGATGCCGAAGATGACCGGTGTCGCCACCTCCATCACCGCCGACAGGATGACGCGGATGCGGCTTTCGCCTTCCTCCTTCGCATGGCCGAGGCGCTCGAAGGCGTTCTCGACCACCACCACCGAACCGTCCACCATCAGACCGATGGCGATGGCCAGACCGCCCAGCGACATCAGGTTGGCCGACAGCCCCAGCTGGTTCATCGCCATGAAGGTGACCAGCGGCGTCACCACCAGCGTGGCGATCACGATGACCGACGAACGCAGATCGCCGAGGAAGAGGTAGAGCACGATGACGACGAAGATGACGCCCTCGATCAGCACCTTGATCACGGTGGCCAGCGCCGCATCGACCAGTTCCGAGCGGTCATAGTAGGGCTCGATCTTCAGGCCGCCGGGCAACATGTTGTTGTCGTTGATGTCGGCCACCTTCTTCTTGATGTCCGACACCACGGCCTTGGCGTTGCCGCCAGCCATCATCATGACGACGCCGCCGACCGCCTCGGTGCTGCCGTTCTTGACCACCGCACCGACGCGTACCGCGTGACCGAAGACCACCTCGGCGACGTCGCGGATGAACACCGGCGTACCGTTGATCTCCTTGACGACGATGAGGCGGATGTCGTCCAGATCCTTCACCAGACCGACGCCGCGGATCAGGTACTGCTCGGCGTTCTGCGGCAGCACGCCGCCACCGGCATTGGCGTTGTTGCGCGCCAGCGCCTCGTACACATCCTTGACGGTGAGCTGGTAGTGACGCAGACGGTCCGGATTGACCAGCACCTTGTACTGCTTCTGGTAGCCGCCCTGCGAGTTGATTTCGGCCACGCCGCGGGTCGAGCGCAGCAGCGGACGCACCACCCAGTCCTGGATGGTGCGGCGCTCGGTCAGTTCCGCCTGCGTCAGTTCGCGGTCGCCGTCGTCCGGGCGCACCAGCGTGTACTGATACACCTCGCCCAGACCGGTGGACACCGGGCCGAGCACCGGCACCACGCCGGCCGGCATGCGGTCACGCACTTCGAGCAGCCGTTCCATCACCAGCTGGCGCGCGAAATAGACGTCGGTCTTGTCGGTGAACACCAGCGTGATCAGCGACAGGCCCGGCTTGTTCAGCGAGCGCATTTCGGTCAGACCGGGCAGACCGGTCATGCCGATCTCGATCGGCACGGTGATGAAGCGCTCGACCTCCTCCGGCGACCGGCCGGTGGCGTCGGTGGCGATCTGCACCTGAACGTTGGTCACGTCGGGGAAGGCATCCACCGACAGCTTGCGCGCCGCGTCGAGGCCGAAGGCCAGCAGACACAGCGCGACGACGACGATGACGAGGCGCTGTTTGAGCGCCCCGCGCACGAGGGATTCAATCATGGCGTCTCCAGTTCATCCGTTCAGCGTTGGCGCGAAGTCGTGCGGTTCTCATTCGAGTTCCTTGCGCTTGCGCTCGTTGTTCAGATGAAAGGCGCCCTCGGTCACCACCTTCGTGCCTTCGGCCACACCGCCCAGCACCGGCCGCATGGTGCCGATGGCCGGGCCGAGCGCGACTTCGGTCAGCTTGAACTGCTGCGGGCCGACCTCGACGAACAGGTAGTCCTTGTTGTTCTCGCGCACGATGGCGGTGTCGGGCACGACCAGACGCGCGGTCGGCCGCCCCTGGATCAGCACCGTCGCCAGCATTGCCGGCTTGAGCGAACGGTCGCTGTTGTCCAGTTCGCTGCGCACCATGATGGTCCGCGTCATCGGATTGACGGTGTCGGCAATGAAGATGAGCTTGGCCGTCAGCTGCTGGCCGAGCGCCGGGATTTCGACCTGGATGGTCTGGCCCGGCCGCACCGCGGCAGCCTGCTGTTCCGGCACTTCGGCCTCGACCCAGACGCGCGACAGGTCGGCCACCGTGAACATGACCTCGCTCGGCTGCACCACTTGCCCCTGGGCGACCAGACGCTCGACCACGGTGCCGGCCATCGTCGCCACCACCGGCGACACCGAATTGATGGCCCCGGTCGACGTGAGCTTCTCCAGCGACTTCGACGACACGCCGAGGACGCGCAGCTGGTCGGCGGCGGCGCGCATTTCGGCGCGCGAAATCGACAGTTCGCTCTCGCGGCGCTGCAGTTCGGCGCTGCCGATCACGTCGGCTGCGAACAGCTGCTGCGCGCGCTCGACATTGCGTTCGTTCAACTGCGCCTGCGCGCGCGCCTTCATGTAGGCGAGCTGGGCGGCACCCAACTCGGTACTGTTGAGCACCGCCAGCGTGTCGCCCACCTTCACCTGCTGGCCCAGCATGGCGGTCAGTTCGGTCACGCGGCCGGTCACCGTGGCGCCGATGCGGGTCACCCGCTGTTCGTCGAAATCGACCTGACCGGCCACGCGCAGCGTGTCCGACAGCTCCATGCGGCTGACCGTGCCGAGCTTGATGATGTTGCCGAGGTTGTCACCGGCCTGGACCAGATTGGGGTCGACCGGCGCCGCAGCGGCCGTCGGTGCCGCGGTATCGGATTCTTCCGAGCAGGCGCCGAGCAGAAGGGAAGCGCCGAGCAGTCCGGCGCACAGCAGGGGGCGTTGAATAAGTTTCATAGCGGATCGGAATGTGGATGAATTCGTTGTGCGTGAGCCGGATCAGCGCAGGGCGCCAAGGCGTTCGATTTCGGCGACGGCATTGATCAGTTCGTAGCGGGCGCTGATCAGCTCGTTGCGGACGGCGCGGAAGGTGCGCTGCGCATCCAGCACTTCGAGGATGCCGCGCTCACCGAACTTGTAAGCCGCCTCGGCCACCTTCAGCGCCGCTTCGGCCTGGCGCACGATGCCGCTCTCCAGCGCCGACACCTGGGTGCGCGACAGGTCGTACTGCCGGTAGGCGGCATCGAGCTGCTGCTGCAGTTCGAACATGCGCCCTTCGAGCGCCATGCGATTGCGTTCGCCGATCGCGCTGGCCTGCGCGATCTGGCCCTGGCGGCGGTCGAACAGCGGAATGCTCACGGCGACGCCGATACGGTTGGCTTCGTACTCCGGATCCTGGTCGCGGCCGAGCTTGAACGACAGTTCCGGCATGCGGCGCAGCTTTTCCAGTTCGATCTGCTCCTTCGCGCGCTCGATCTCGGCGCGCAGGCGGGCGATCTCCGGATTGCGCGTCAGCATGTCCTCGCGCAGCTTTTCCAGCGGCGGCAGCTCGACGTCGTTCACCAGATCGCCCTGCAGTTCGTAGTCGATCGGCAGCACGCCGCCAACCAGTCCGCGCAGTCGCGCCTTGGACTGCGCAATGCGCAGCTCGGCCGCGTCGGCGTTCTTCTGCGCGCTCAGCAGCTCGGTATCGGCGCGGATCAGTTCGTAGCGCGGTGCTTCCCCGGTATTGACCCGCACCTCGACACGGTTGCGGATGGCCCTGGCCAGTTCGAGGTCCTCGCGTGCGGCGCCCAGCTCGCGCTCGTGGCGGATGACGGCGTAGAAGCTCTGCTTGAGGCGGGTCAGCAGATCCACCTCGTATGCCTGGGCGCCGGACATGGCGGACGTGATGCCCGCTTCGGCCACGCGCAGGCGGGCGTCGCGCTGCGACGGGTAGTCGAAGCGCTGCGACAGCGTGATCGAACCGAGCGAACCCGGCGCCAGATTGGGACCGCGCGAATTGCGGTCGCCGCCCATCACTTCGAGTTCCGGATTCGGATAGGCGCGGGCGGTCAAGGTGTCGGCGCGGCTGACATCGACGTCGGCACGTGCGGCGCCGAGCGATGCGTTGGACTGCAGGGCCAGCGTCTGCAGCTGGCCCAGTGTGTAGCGCTCGGCGGCCCCTGCCGCGTGCGCACACAGGCCGAGGGCGGCCAGAAGGGCGATGGCTTTTGTTTTCATGAGTCTGATGCCCTGACGGGAACGATGAAACAGGCTAACACGCCTGCGCGCACGGCATGCCGCGCAGGTCGTGAAGAAACGGATATGGACGGCGCCCGCGATGGCGGGCAGCCGCGCCTCAGCCCAGCCTGGGCGGGCGCAACGGAACCCGGTCGGGCTCGGGGTCCTGCAGGACGAGGGCGGAGGCGATCTGTTCGGGACGTGCCTGGCTGCGCGCGCGCTGCGGCACTTCGGCGACGAAAGGGTCCGGCGGATCGCCGGCCAGATCGAGACGGTGCATCAAGGCACCATAGACGTCGGTCGGCGTGGCATCGGGGAATTCGAAGGACGCACAACTCACGCACTGTTCCGGTGCATCGGCGAGCGCACGCTGTCCGGCCCACAGGGCAGACAGCGCAAACAGCAGGACACCGATCAACAGGAAGGCTTTGGCGGAACTCACGAGGCGTTCGGACGCGCGGCACGGAATTTAAGTTCCCTTTCATGAAACCACTGTTTCAACTCGCGGTGCAACACGAAACATCAAGAAGCAGCTTCCATGCCGGTGGCCGGCCCTGCTTTGGTAGACTGCGCACGCTGTTCTGACCACCGGTAACTTTCATGCTCAAGCTGTTGCGCTGCACCGCGCTTCTCGTGTCCGCCGCACTTCCGTTCGCCGCTTCCGCCGACCTGATCCCGCCACCCCAGCCCGACGCCAAAGCCTGGCTGCTGATCGACCACGAATCCGGGGCCGTGCTGGCGCAGTCGCGCCCGGACGACAAGGTCGAGCCGGCGTCGCTGACCAAGCTGATGACCGCGTACCTGACCTTCAAGTCGCTGAAAAACGGCCAGCTGAAGCCCAACCAGACGGTGCCGGTCAGCGTCGCCGCGTGGAAGACGGGCGGCTCCAAGATGTTCATCGCGCCGGACAAGCCGGTCACCGTCGATGAACTGATCCGCGGCATGATCATCCAGTCCGGCAATGACGCCTGCGTTGCGCTGGCCGAGGCGATCGCCGGTTCGGAAGCCGCCTTCGCCCAGATGATGAATGCCGAGGCGAAGCGTCTGGGCATGTCGGGCACGCAGTTCCGCAACTCGACCGGCCTGACCGAGGACGGTCACTACACGACGGCGCGCGACCTGGCCATCCTGGCGCGCGCGCTGATCCACGACTTCCCCGAGTACTACCCGCTGTACTCGACGCTGGACTACACCTACAACGGTATCAAGCAGGGCAACCGCAACCGCCTGCTGACGATGGACCGAAGCGTGGACGGTATGAAGACCGGCCACACCGATGCGGCTGGCTGGTGCCTGGTGTCGTCGGCGAAGCGCGAAGACCGCCGTGTCGTGTCGGTGCTGCTCGGCGCGCCGAACGAAAAGGGCCGCATCGAATCGTCGGCCACGCTGCTGAACTACGGCTTCAACGCCTGGGAGAACGCCCGTCTCGCCAGCGCCGAGGAAGTGCTGGCCACGCCTGCCGTCTACAAGGGCGCCGCCGCCAGCGTGCAGGTCGGCGCAGCCGAGGACGCCGTAGTCACGGTGCCGCGCGGCCAGGCCGGCAAGGTGACGCGCGAGATCGTCATCAACGCGCCGGTGATCGCGCCGATCGCCGTCGGCCAGCAGCTCGGTACGCTGAAGGTGGCGATCGACGGCAAGCCGGCCGGCGAGTATCCGCTGGTGGCCAAGGTGGCGATCGACGAAGGCGGCTTCTTCCGCCGCATCTGGGACACGATCCGGCTCTGGCTGGGTCTCTGAACGCGTTTCCGAGGACAGACCGATGGCCGATCAGCCACAGCCGTCGCGCACCGACACCCTGCTCGAGTTTCCGTGCGACTTCCCGCTCAAGATCATGGGCGAGCGCCACGACGACTTCGCCCAGGTGGTGGTCGAGGTGGTGCTGCGCCACGCGCCCGACTTCGACCCGGCGACGTTGGGCATGCGCCCGTCGTCCGGTGGCCGCTACATCGGTCTGACCGCGACGATACGGGCGACCTCGAAGGATCAGCTCGACGCGCTGTACAGCGAACTGAGCGGCCATCCCATGGTGAAAGTCGTCCTGTGACCGCCCTCGTCCGCGCGCTCGGCCGGGTGGACTACACGCCGGTGTGGCAGGACATGCAGGCCTTCACCGCAGCGCGTGCTGCCGACACGGCGGACGAGTTCTGGCAGGTCGAGCATCCGCCGGTATTCACGCTGGGTCTGGCCGGCAAGCGCGAACACCTGCTGCGCGACGTCGGCGTGCCGGTGGTCGACAGCGACCGCGGCGGCCAGGTGACCTATCACGGCCCGGGCCAGGTCGTCATCTACACCCTGATCGACCTCAAGCGCGCTGGCCTCGGCGTGCGCGAGGTGGTCAACCGCATCGAACAGGCGGTGATCGACCTGCTGGCGACGCACGGCGTCGAGGCGCAGCGACGCCCCGGCGCACCCGGCGTCTATGTCGGCTCGGGCGACGACGAAGCCAAGATTTCCGCACTGGGCCTGCGCATTCGCAACGGCCGCACCTACCACGGCGTTTCGCTGAACGTCGACATGGACCTGACACCGTTTACCGCGATCAACCCCTGCGGTTACAGTGGGCTGCGCGTCACACAGACGCGCGATCTGGGCATCGACCTCCCACCGGAGGCGATCTGCCTGCAACTGACCGGCGCGCTACAGCGCGCCCTCTATGAATAGGTAAACAGCAGCCATGAGCGACACCGCCTACGACCCGACCGAAAAACAGAAGGGGTCATCGAAAACCGCCCGCATCCCGATCAAGGTGGTGCCGGCCGAAACCCTGCGCAAGCCGGACTGGATACGCGTGCGCGCGGCGCGCCCTGACAGCCGCTTCGGCGAGATCAAGCAGATCCTGCGCGACAGCGGTCTGCACACGGTGTGCGAGGAGGCGAGCTGTCCGAACATCGGCGAGTGCTTCGGCGGCGGCACCGCCACCTTCATGATCATGGGCGACAAGTGCACCCGCCGCTGCCCCTTCTGCGACGTCGGCCATGGCCGCCCCGACCCGCTGGATGCCGGCGAGCCGGAAAAGCTGGCGAAGACCATCGCCGCGCTGAAGCTGAACTACGTGGTGATCACCAGCGTGGACCGCGACGACCTGCGCGACGGCGGCGCCCAGCACTTCGTCGACTGCATACGCGCCGTGCGCGAGCACTCGCCGCGCACACAGATCGAGGTGCTGGTGCCGGACTTCCGCGGCCGCCTCGACATCGCGCTGTCCATCCTCGACGCCGCGCCGCCGGACGTGATGAACCACAACCTGGAAACCGTGCCGCGGCTGTACAGGATGGCGCGCCCGGGCTCCGACTATGCGCATTCGCTCGACCTGCTGCGCCAGTTCCGCGCCCGCCACCCCGAAATTCCGACCAAGAGCGGACTGATGCTGGGGCTGGGCGAAACCGACGACGAAATCCTCGACGTGATGCGCGACATGCGCGCGCACGACGTGCAGATGCTGACGCTGGGTCAGTACCTGCAGCCCTCGGGCGGTCATCTGCCGGTGCTGCGCTACGTGCATCCGGACACCTTCGCGATGTTCGAGCGCGAAGCGACGGCGATGGGCTTCAGCCACGCCGCCTGCGGCCCGCTGGTGCGCTCCAGCTACCACGCCGACCGCCAGGCGCACGCTGCCGGCGTCGCCTGATCCGAGCGCACCGGCACGCACCTCTCGCTGCCGGTGCGCCCGCGCCTCAGTCGTCGCTCAGTTCGGGGTGGGCCGACACGAAGGCGCGCAGGATGGTCAGCGCCTCGGGAAACTCGAAAGCCTCGATCAGGCGGGTCAGCGGATGCACCGCCGCCTCGCCGAACTGCGCCACCAGTGCCGGCTTGAGTTCGCGCCAGACGGCGCCGGATTTCATGTCGTCGTGTTCGAGCAGCAGGCAGAGCTGGCTGACCAGACTGCGCACGCGCGCGGTCGGCAGGCCGACTGCATCCGCCTCGGCGCGGGGCAGCGCGCGTATCTCGTCGCACACCGCACCTATCTGCACCGCGCAGGCGGCGATGTCGTCGGCGATGGTCTGCACCGGGGTGCCGGCATGCAGAGCCTGTTCGAGTGCAAGCGCGCGGTCGCGCAATGCGTGCGCACCGATGGTCGCCGCCACGCCCTTCAGGGTGTGCGCAACGCGCTCGGCGAGCACCCGGTCGCCGTCCTTGATCGCCTGTCGCAGGCGATCGACGTCGCCGCTGTGGTTCGCCAGGAACATGTCCAGCACCTGGCGGTAGCCCGCGGCATCGCCACCGAGCGCGCGCACGCCGACGTCGCGATCGATGACGGCGGGCACCGTCGGCGTCAGCGGCGACGCGGCCGCATGCTCGCCCTCCGGAATCCACTGTGCCAGCGCGGCGAACATGCGCTCCGGATCGACCGGCTTGACCAGGTGACCGTTCATGCCGACCTCTTCGCAGCGGCGCCTGTCCTCCTCGAAGGCGTTGGCGGTCATCGCGAGGATGGGCAGCATGCGTCCGGCGTCGGTGGCGCGGATGCGGCGCGTCGCCTCGACGCCATCCATCACCGGCATCTGCATGTCCATCAGCACGATGTCGTAATGCGAGCGGGCCACCTTGTCGACCGCCTCCGCGCCATCGGCGGCGACATCGACCATCAGTCCGGCGCCTTCGAGCAGTTCGCGCGCCACCTCCTGGTTGATCGCGTTGTCCTCGACCAGCAGCACGTGCGCGCCAACACGCACGCGACGCTGACGGGTGATCGAATCCGGCCGCAGCGCCGCGTCGCCGCGCTGCAGGCGCACGGTGAACCAGAAAGTGCTGCCTTCGCCCGGCACACTGCTCACACCGACGTCGCCGCCCATCAGCCGTGCCAGCCGACGGCTGATCACCAGACCGAGTCCGGTGCCACCGTACTTGCGCGTCGTGGCCGCCTCGGCCTGTTCGAAGGCCTCGAACAGCTGCGCCTGCTTCTGTGGCGCGATACCGATGCCGGTGTCCTCGACCTCGAAACGCAGCATGACCGCGGTCGGCTGCTCGGCCAGCACCTGCACGCGCAAGGTGATGCTGCCGCGCTCGGTAAACTTCACCGCATTGCTCAGGTAGTTGATCAGTATCTGACCGACGCGCATCGGGTCGCCGAGCAGCGACAGGCCGGTCAGCCGCGGATCGACTTCCTCCTTCAGCAGCAGCCGCCTGGAGGCGATGCGGTCCGCCATCATGCTGCGCACTCGGTCCAGCGTCGCCAGCACGCTGAACGGCACTTCCTCCAGTTGCAGGCGGTCGGCCTCGATCTTCGACAGGTCGAGCACGTCGTTGATGAGGCCGAGCAGGTGCTTGGCCGAAGCGGTGATCTTTTCCAGCTTGTCCAGCTGTGACGGCGCCGTCAGTTCTCGCCGCAGCAGGTGGGTGAAGCCGATGATGGCGTTCATCGGCGTCCGGATTTCGTGGCTCATGTTGGCGAGGAAGGTGCTCTTCGAGCGGCTCGCCGCCTCGGCGTCGATGCGGGCGCGTTCCAGTTCGGCGGTGCGGCTGCGCACCAGTTCCTCCAGATGGTGGCGGTGCGCATCGAGCTCGGCCTCGGCCGCCCGCTTGGCCGTGATGTCGCGGGTGACACCCTGCAGGAGAGTGATCTGCCCGTCGGCGTTGGTGCGCAGCGTGGTCACCACCTCGGTCATCACGACACGCCCGTCGCGACAGGGCTGTTCGATTTCCATCGTCTGCGTGCGCATCGATTCGTCGCCCGCACGGAAGGCCGCCAGCCGCACGGCGAAGGCCTCGCTGACGCGGCGGTAGCTGTCCGGCGTCATGGTGTCCTGCATGCTCTGCCCGAGCACCTCGTCGACGGTATAGCCGCGCAGCCGCTCGATCGCCTGGCTGATGTAGACGAAGCGCTCGGCGCGCAGGTCGTACAGCCAGATCACGTCGCTCGAGTTCTCCGACAGCAGGCGGTGCCGCTCCTCGCTCTCGCGCAGACGCCGCTCGGCCTCGCGGCGGTCGGTCACGTCGCGCAGCACGACGTGCAGCAGCGCGCGCCCATCGTGCTCGATCGCGGTGGCCAGCACCTCGGTTGCCAGCGCTTCACCATCGGCCCGCGTTATCAGCCACTCGAACTGGTGCGCGCCGCCCTCGCCCAGCCTGCGCATGATCTGCTCGAAGGCCTGGGCGGAGCGCGTGCCGTCGGACTGGAACTCCGGCGCGACATCGACCGGCGAGTGCCCGACCAACTGCGTCGCATCCTCCATGCGGAGCATTTCCAGGGCGGCACGATTGACGTCGATGAAGCGCCCGTCCTCCATCAGCGCCACCGCCTCGCGCGTGTCCTCGAACAGCTTGCGGAAACGCGCCTCGCTCTCGCGCAGGCGTTCTTCCGACTGTCTGCGCTCGGTGATGTCGATATGGGTGCCACGGATCAGCAGCGGGCGCCCGTCCGGCGTGCGCTGCGTCACCCGCCCGCGGTCGGCGATCCACACCCAGTGGCCGTCGCGATGGCGCATCCGGACGTCGCACTCGTAATAGTCGGTTTCGCCGGCCAGATGCCGTTCCAGTGCTTCGTTGGCCTGCCGCAGGTCGTCCGGATGGACAAAGCGCGCCCAGGTGTCGACGGTGAAGGGCTGCAGATCGGCCAGCGCATAGCCGAACATGCCCGCCCAGCGCTCGTTGAACACCGCTTCGCCGGTCTGCAGATTCCATTCCCAGGTACCGGCGTGGGTGCCGTCGATGATGTCCTGCAGCCGCTGCCGCTCGCGGTCGAGCTGGGCCTGCACCTTGGAGCGCTCGGTCACGTCCCACCAGATGTCCGATACGTAGACCCGTCCCTGCACCTTCACCGGCTGCACGCTGACCCGAACGTCAGTAACCGAGCCGTCGCGGCGCCGGCGGCGCGTGTCGAACTGCGCGCCGCCGCGCGCAACCACGTCGCGCATCTTCGCCCGCACCGCATCGGGGTCGAGGTCGGCATTGATGTCGGCCAGCGTCAGCAACGCGAACTCCTCGCGCGTGTAGCCCAGACCGGTGCACGCCGCATCGTTGAACTCGACGAAGGCCAGCGTTTCGGCATCGATCAGCGTGATCGAATCGGAGGCCTGCGCGACGATGGCGCGGTAGATGTCCTCGCGCTGCGTCGCGCGCGCTTCGTCCTCGCGCCGGGCGATGATGCTGACGATGCGGTCGGCCAGCGCCTCCAGCAGCATGCGCTCTTCGAGCAGGAAGGGCCCCTCGTCACGCACAGGCATTTCGCTTCGGTAAGCGACGCATATCCGTCCGCGCACTTCGCCACGCAGCACCAGCCGCGCATGGATGGACTGCACCGCCCGGTCGAAGCCGGACGTGGCGACCGTTTCGCCGTCGAGCTCGATGGCGGCCTCAGCCTCGCCCACATGCATGAAGCCGCCAGGCAACAGACCCGCCACCTCGCGCAGCATGTCGGGCAGCGGCCGGCGCAGGTCCTCGGTGGCGCGGAACACCGCGTACAGGCAACGCTGTTCCTTCACCCGTTCGGCCAGCGCCTGCTCGATTTCGCGCATCAAGGTGACCTCGCGCGCCACGCCGAGTACGCCGACCAGCTGTCCGGCGCTGTCGGTGACCGCCGTCTTCGTGGTCTGGTAGAGGCCCTGCTGACCACCGACGCGGAAGGTAAGCCACTCCTCGTTGATCAGCGGTCGGCCGGCGGCGATCGCCGCGCGGTCGTGCGCACGGAAGAAGTCGGCCAGTTCGCGCTCGACGAAGTCGTAATCGGTGTGTCCGATCAGCTGCGCTTCGGGCACGCCGAGCAGCTGCTCGAAACGCGGATTGCAGAAGCGAAAAGTGCCGTCGGCATCCTTCAGCCAGACAAGATCGGGAATCGCGTTCAGCAACATGCGCAGACGGCTGCGCTCCTGCTCCAGCGCCGCAGCGTGGCGATCGGCGAGCGCCTGCGCGCGACTCAGGCGTCGGGCGTGCCGCCGCTGCGCCAGCAGCAGCGCGCACACCAGCGCCAGACTGACGCCGAGCACCAGCAACAGCACGTGGTGATCGCGCCACAGTTCGGGCAGCGAGTCGGCGGGCACGTGCTGCGCCAGAGCCGGTGTGGCGAAACTGAAGAGACAGACGGCAGCGGTGGCCGACCGCATCAGGCGAGCGGCAGCAAGGCTCGGTATGGACGTCATCATCGGCGCGACTCAGGCGGGTGCGTTCGGGGTCTGCTCGGCCAGGTCGGCGTAGCGCGCGGCGATGGCCGCGAACTCGTCGAGATGTGCGAGGTAGGCGTCGACGACATCCGGATCGAAATGCCGGCCACGCCCCTCGGTGATGATGGCGGTCGCCCGATCGAGCGGAAAGGCCGGCTTGTAGGCGCGCTTGCTGATCAGCGCGTCGAACACGTCGGCCAGCGCCATCAGGCGCGCCGGCAGCGGAATGGCCTCGCCGGCCAGACCTTCCGGGTAGCCGCTGCCGTCCCACTTCTCGTGGTGGTAGTGCGCGATGTCCATCGCGATGTAGAGGAAATCCAGCGCTTCGCGCTCCTCCTGGTCGCAGATGGCGCGCCAGATCGCATCCGATCCCTGCCGGGCGTGGGTCTTCATGATTTCCCACTCGTCGGGCGTGTGCTTGCCCGGCTTGTGCAGGATGTGATCGGGAATCGCCACCTTGCCGATGTCGTGCAGCGGCGCCGCCTTCGTGTAGGTTTCAACCCGCGCCGGCGTCAGCTCGCCAGCGTAGCGCGGCGTCGTCGCCAGCGCCCGTGCCAGCACATTCACATAGGCCTGCGTGCGCAGGATGTGATTGCCGGTCTCGTCGTCGCGCGCCTCGGCGATGCTGGCGAGCGCGCGCATGCTCACGTCCTGCACCACCTGGTTCTGCCGCATGCGGCGGGCGATCTCGGCTTCCAGCCAGGCGTTCTGGTCGCGCATGCGATCGCGCGCCTCTTTCAGTTCGAGTTGCCCGCGCACGCGGGCCAGCACGATGGCCGGACGCACCGGCTTGGTGATGTAGTCGACCGCGCCCAGCTCCAGTCCGTGTGCTTCGTCTTCGGTGCTGTCGAGCGCGGTGACAAAGATGACAGGCAGTTCGCGCGTGCGCGCATCTGCGCGCAGACGGCTGATCACCTCGTAACCGTCCATCTCCGGCATCATCACGTCGAGCAGCACCAGATCCGGCCGCGGATCGCTGGTCGCGGCCGCCAGCGCACGTGCCCCTGAACTGGCGACGCGGACACGGTAGTGAGGCATCAGGATTTCGCCGAGTACGGTCAGATTTTCCGGCGTGTCATCGACCAGAAGCAGGGTCTTCTGCGGGGTGGTCGCCGCGCCCTGGTGTGGGTTCACTGGGTGTCTCCCGTGTTGTATCCGGAGCGCAGGCACCGGTCGGACGCCCGCGCCAGTTCTGTCGATGATCTTACTCCGCCCCTATGCGGCCGACAGCAAAACAGTGTGCCGACGCGGCTTTGCGGCACATGAGACGACGAGGAAAAGACGATGAAGGCAGTACTGACCGGCCACACGCACGGACTGGGCGAGGCGCTTGCCGCCACGCTGCGCGCACGCGGCATTCCGGTGCTCGGGCTCGCACGCAGCCGGTCGCCGCAGCCCGACGACGACGGCTTCACGCAGGTCGCACTCGACCTCGCCGACGCGGCGGCGCTGGCGCGATGGCTGGCGGGCGACGCGCTGTCACGCTTCGTTGCCGCCGCCGACCGCGTGCTGCTGATCAACAACGCCGGCACGCTGGGCCCGGTGGCGCCGGCGGGGCGCCAGGGCGCGACGGCCATCGCGCAGGCGGTGGCACTCAATGTCGCCGCCCCGCTGGCGCTGACCGATGCACTGGTCGCCACCGCTGCGCACGCGAGCGAACGGCGCATCGTGCACATTTCGAGTGGCGCCGCGCACACGCCCTACGCCGGCTGGTCCATCTACTGCGCCACCAAGGCCGCGCTCGACCAGCACGCCCGCGCCGCGGCGCTCGACGCCCCGGCCGGCACGCGCATCGTCAGCCTGGCGCCGGGCGTCATCGACACTGCGATGCAGGCGCAGATCCGCGCCACCCCTTTGGCGGATTTCCCGAACCGCGCCCGCTTCGAAGCATTGCAGCGCGACGGCGCACTGCTGTCGCCGGCCGACTGCGCGCGCCGCCTGGTCGACTACCTGCTGTCCGAGCGCTTCGGCGCCGAGCCGGTGGCCGATCTGCGCACCGCTCTGCCTTGATCGCGCGTCGCCATCACCCGTCCATGCGCACCGCGCGCACGGCGTCGATGGCGAGCGCACGGCGGGCACCGATCAGCGCGGCAACGGTGGCCGCCGCCAGCATGGCCAGCACGATGCCGGCGAGCAGACCCCAGGGCACCACCCAGTCCATGCTCCAGTGGAAGGACTGCCGGTTCACCACTTCGATCAGCAGCGCACTCATCGCGAAGCCGGCAAGCAGACCGAGCAGCAGGCCGGGCACTGTCGACAGCACGCCTTCGGCGGCAAGCTGCGCGGCGATCTGCCGGCGCGTGAAGCCAACGTGGCGCAGCAGGCCGAATTCGCGCACGCGCGCCGCGGCCGACGCGGCGAAGGCGGCGGCGATGCCAGCCAGACCGATCAGCGCCGACGCTGCCTCCAGCGCGTAGGTGGCGGCGAAGGTGCGGTCGAACACGCCGAGCGACAGCCGGCGGATGTCCTCGCTCGACGTCAGCTCCAGCGCGTCACCGGCGCCAGTGGCGTCGCGCAGTGCCGCGGCGACCGCCGTCGGGTCGGCGCCGTCGGCCAGCCAGAGGCCGAAGTCGTCGGCCAGCCGGTCGCCGGTCAGCGCGCGGTAGCGTTCGAGGTCGATCACCAGCGCGCCGTGCTGCCTCGCGTAGTCGCGCCACAGACCGGCCACCTGCACGCGCAGCGCGCGCCCGGCCAGCGGCAGCTCGACTTCGCTGCCGGCACGCCAGCCATACAGATCGGCCATCGCCTCCGACGCCCACACGCGCGGCAGCACCCGTCCGGCGTCGTCCGGCAGCGCCCGCGCAATCAGCGCCACCGGCGGCAGGTCGGCGCGCAGCAGCAGCGACTGGTGACGCAGCACGTCGACGCGGGCAACGCCAGGTACGGTCGCCAGACGGCGCTCGACCTCGTCCGGCCACGGCCGGTCGCGGTCGCCGCGGATATACAGCTCGGCCGGCAGCACGTCGCCCAGCCAGCGATCGACCGACGCGCGGAAGGACGACACCATGACCGCCATCGCGACGATGAGCGCACTGGCCGCCAGCACACCGGCCGCGCTGCGCGACGCGAAACCCGGTTCGGCGCGCAGCCGCGCCGCGGCCAGCGTCAGCGGCAGGCTGGCGGCGTCGGGCAGCGTCCGCGCCAGCGCCGCCGCGAGCGGTGGCACCGCCAGCACCGCGCTCGCCAGCACGCAGCCGATTGCCAGATAGCCGCCCAGAGGCAGCCCGCCGATCGCCGGCTGTACCGCGGCAACGGCACCGAGCCCGAGCAGCGCCAGCAGGCCGACCGCCCGGCGACGATTACCCAGCAGGCGTAACGGCGGCGTGAATACCCCGCCGCGCAGTGCCTGCGCCGGCGTGATGGCCAGTGCATCGCGCGCCGGCCAGGCGGCGCCGGCCGCCGCCGACGCCACGCCGAGCAGACCGAAGCCGATGCTGGCCGACACATCGAAGCCAAGTTGCGGCGCGGCGCCCGCAATCAGGCCGGCGCCCAGGTCGCTGCCGATCAGATGGAGCGCCAGCGCCGCCAGCGCGTGACCCAGCGCGATGCCGATGGCGGCACCGGCGGCGCCAAGCAGCGCGCCTTCGCCGACCAGCAGTCGCATCAGCTGAGCACGCGTCAGTCCGGCCGCGCGCAGGAAGGCGATTTCCGCCACGCGGCGGGCGATCGCCGCCGCCTGCGTCGCCGCCACCAGAAAGCTGCCGACCGCCAGCGCGATCAGCGCCAGCAGACCGAGATTGACGCGATAGGCGCGCGACAGCCGGTCGGCCCGCTCCAGCGCCTGCGCCGGCGTCTGCAGCGTCACGTCGGCCGGCAGTGCGGCGGCGATGCGCGCGAGCGCATCGGCGCGCACCGCGCCCGCGTGCAGGCGCAGCGCGATGCGGTGGATGCGGCCGGCGCTGCCCAGCCGCCACTGCGCGTCGCCGATGTCGGTCACCGCCAGCACCGCGCCCTCGCCGGCCGCCGGCAACCAGCCGGCGACGCGGAAGGCGTGACCGCGCAGCGTCAGCGTGTCGTCCGGCTGCAGGCCGAGTGCACGACCGGCGGCATGACTCAGGTAGAGCGTGCCCGGCTGCATCAGGCGGCCGATGCCGTCGGCCGGTGGCAGCAATGTCGGCTGCACTGCGGCGGCGCGGAAGGCGTCGATGCCGATCACGCGCAGCTTCAGCGTGCGGCCGGCGCGCTCAACCTCGATTTCGCGCTCGACCAGCGGGCTGGCCGCCGCCACGTCGGGCAGCGCGGCGAGCCGCGGGTAGAGCATTTCGTCCATGCCACGCGGCGCCACCGCCTCGACATCGGCGCTGCCGGACACGCTGCGCAGGCCGGATTCGAATTCGTCGAGCGCCGCCCGGTGGATGGCCGACACGGCGACGCCGAGCGCCACGCCGAGTGCTATGGCGAGCAGCGCCAGCGTGCTCGCGCCGCGCCGGGCCGAGCGCCACAGCAGCTCAAGCATCGTGCAGGCGGCCGTCGCGCGCCAGCCGCAGCACGCGGTCAGCGCTGGCCGCCATCGCGGTCGAATGCGTCACCAGCAGGCCGCAGGCCTTGCTCGACTTCACCGCGTCGCGCAACAGCACGGCGACACGCTCGGCGTTGTCGGCGTCCAGGTTGCCGGTCGGTTCGTCGGCCAGCAGCAGGCGCGGGCGATGCACCAGCGCGCGGGCGATGGCCACCCGCTGCAGCTCGCCGCCGGACAGCCGGGTCGGGCTGTCGCCGGCGCGCTCACCCAGACCGACCGCAGCGAGCTGGGCGCGGGCGCGGGCCGCCCGTTCGTGCGCTGGCACGCCGGCCAGCGCCAGCGGCAGCGCGACGTTGTCGGCCAGGCTGAGCCAGGGCAGCACGTGGAAGGACTGGAATACGAAACCGACCTCGACCCGCCGCCACAGCGTGGCCGCGTCGTCGTCGAGCGCGGACACCGCGTGCGCGCCGAAATGGACGCTGCCAGCGTCTGGCCGGTCGAGGCCGGCGACCAGATTGAGCAGCGTCGACTTGCCGGCGCCCGATTCGCCGATCACCGCGACGTATTCGCCCGGCGCGACACTCAGGTCGACGGCGTCGAGCAGCAGGCGCGGCGGCGCACCCGGCAGGGTCTTGCGAAGTGAATGAAGGGTGAGCACGGCCGATGGACTGCGCGGCGCGCGCCGGGTTCAGCCGCGCGTGGCGAGGAAGTGGCGGAACTCGCTGGCGTCCATCGGTCGCGCGTACAGATAGCCCTGCGCGATCTCGACGCCCTGCTCGCGCAGATAGTCCGCCTGCTGCTCGGTTTCGACGCCCTCGGCCACCATGTGCAGACCGCGCGTGCGGGCGATCTCGGCAATGTGCGGCACCAGCGGCGCGTGCGGCGTTTCGGCGCCTATGGTGCCGACGAAGGCGCGGTCTATCTTCAGCGCATCGACCGGCAGGTCGTGCAGATAGGACAGGCTGGAGTAGCCGGTGCCGAAGTCGTCCAGCAGCACCTTGTGGCCGGCTTCGCGCAGCCGCGCCAGCACTTCGCCGGCCGAACCGGCCTGGATCAGGTTCCGCTCGGTCAGTTCGAGTTCGATCTGGCTGCGGCGGATACCGTTGCCGTCCAGCGCGTCGGCCAGCAGTTCGGTCAGGTCGCCGCGCTCGAGGTCGTGCGACGCGAGGTTCAGCGACACCGTCAGCTCCGGCCGGCGCTGCAGCAGATCGCCGATCTCGGATATCGCGGTGCGCAGCACGCGGGCGGTGATTTCGTGCTCGAAACCCGAATGCTCGGCCAGGTGAACCAGGTCGTCGGTGCTCATGACCGGCTCGTTCTGGTCGGGCCAGCGCACCAGCAGTTCGGCGCCGACGCAGCGGCCATCGGACAGGCGGATCTGCGGATGGTAGGCCACGCGCAGTTCGCCGCGGCGTATCGCCGACAGCAGTGCGGTGGCCGGCGAGAAGTACTGGCGCGCGAAGCGGCGCACCGCCCACATCAGCATCGTGCTCACCAGCACGCCGAGCAGCGTCATCATGACCAGCGGCTCGGTCCATGCGGCCATCAGCTGGGCGCGCGACTGCGCGCCGACGGCGACGATGGGCAGCTGCGCCGACTGCGCGACGGCATACAGACGGTCACCCTGGATGCGCTCGCGACCGGTCACCGCGGTGTCGATCATGCTCGGCAGCAGCGGCTGGTCGAGGTGGGCGAGCGGCAGCCAGTCGGTGGTGCTGAGCACCGCCAGCTGGGTGTCGCCGACCGCGCGCGCCTGGAAGTGGCTGGCGTGGATCAGCGCGATGTGGCTGCCGCGACCGATGGCTACCGACGGCCGCGCGTCGTCCAGCGTGTGGGTGACGCGGAACCAGATCTGCCGTCCCTTGCCGTCCGACCAGTCGGCCGCCGGCAGCACGCGATGCGCGTCGCTGCCCATGCTGCTGCAGGCGATCTGGCCGTTCTCGACATAGGCGATCTCGCGCACGAAGGGCGTGCAGTAGGCGATCTGCCGCAGTCGCTCGACATGGGCCGGCGAACAGGCCGGCTGCGGAAAACTCTGCAGGCCGCCCAGTTCGGACTGCGCGTCGTCGAACACCTGTTCGGCGCGCGCCAGCGCCTGCTGCGCCAGCGCATCGAGATGCTGGGTTTCCACCCGCAGCGTGTACGCCCAGGAGAAATAGAGCGCAGCCGCCACCGGCAGCAGCCCGGCAAGCAGGGCGGCCACGGTCAACAGCGTGGTCAATGCGCGACGTCGCATCGGAGGCGTTCTTCGATTATGGCGGCCGCTTGGGCGGCCTTGTTCTTGATGTGCACAGAGCCGGAAGTTTAAGCGCTTGCGACCCCGTCGCAGCGCGCCCACGGCGCAATCTTCGTGCTTTTTTGTGAATGCCAGGCGTCAGCGCAGGCTGAGCATCAGTTCGATGCGCGCCTGCACCGGCGTCAACGCGCCGGCCGAAGGCAGAGCCGGCGCGGTCGTTTCGACGATGCAGCCACGGCCGATGCGGGTCGCGCGCAGCACCGCGACACCCGCCGCCTGCGCGCGCAGCAGCGCACTTTCGAGCGCGGCGGACAGCGTGCCGTTGCCGGTGCAGGCGGCAACGATGCCGCGTGCGCCGAGCGCCACCAGCGCGTCGACCAGCACGCCGTCGACACCGGCCGCGCTGACGACGATGTCGACGCGCGGCCAGTCCTCGCGCTGCGTGCAGGCCAGGCCGAGCGCCTCGCCCGCGGGCCAGTCGCGCAGCTGCCGCAGATGCCCCTCCTCGATATAGCCGAGCGCACCGGCGTCACCGGAATCGAAGGCGTCGATGCGGAAGGGGTGCACCTTGCGCACATCGCAACCGGCGTGCACCGCACCGGCGATGCAGGCGAGCACGCCACGCGCGCCGGCCAGCGCGGCGACCCGCACCGCGTCGAGCAGGTTCTGCGGGCCGTCCGGTGCCAGCGCGTTGGCCGGGCGCATCGCCGCGGTCAGCACCACCGGCTTGGCCGGTGCCAGCACGCGATGCAGGAAGTAGGCGGTCTCCTCCAGCGTGTCGGTGCCGTGCGTGATGACGATGCCCGCCACCTCGTCGCGTGCGAGGTGATGCGCGGTGCGTGCGGCCAGCGCCCGCCAGATGGCGAAGGACATGTCCTTGCTGTCGACCTGCGCCACCTGTTCCGCTTCCAGCGCGAAGCCGGCCAGCGCCGGAATCGCCGCCAGCAGGTCGCCGACGGCGATCTGCGCGGCGGTATAGCCGACGTTGTCGCCGGCCTGCCGGGCCTGACCGGCGATGGTGCCGCCGGTGCCGAGGATGACGATGCGTTTCATCGTGTCGGTTCGCGAGTGAAGTTGCCGCATTCTCGCGGAGCGCTCGCGGCACGCGCAAGCGCGCGCGTGGTCGAAGCCGGCGATGCGGCTTCACAGGTCGCCGCCGCTTCGGACACAATGCAGGCCGCCGGGCACCCGCGGCGGCTTGCCCGCCGTCGGCGCTGCGCCACCTCTCACTGGATCTCATTCATGCGCGTACTGTTCTTCTTCGCCGCCCTCGGCTTCGCCATCGTCGGCATGTCCGGGGTGACGCTGAGCCTGCTCAACCTGATCGACGAAAGCCAGACCGGTGGCTGGCCGCTGTGGCAGTCGCTGATCATGACCGCGGTCGGCGTCGCCGGCTTCCTGTTCTGCCTGATCAAGGTGATACGCGGCGTGCGCGAGGAAACACCGCCCGCGCCGCCGAAGCAGGTCGACTGATCCAGCGCCCGCACGGCGGAGGACGACGGCATGCCCCTGGACGTGATGGCGGTCGTACTGTTCGCGGCACTGCTGCATGCCGGCTGGAATGCGCTGGTGCGCAGTTCGCAGGACACCTTCGCCGACACCGCCTTCATGGTCGGCGGCGCTGCGCTGTGGGCGGCCTGCCTGCTGCCGCTGCTACCCATGCCGGCGCCGGCCAGCTGGCCCTGGCTGGGCGCGTCGGTGGTGATCCACGTCGTCTACTTCTCGCTGGTGGCGCTCGCCTACCGCGGCGGCGAACTGGGCCTGGCCTATCCGCTGATGCGTGGTTCGGCACCGCTGCTGACCGCGCTCGCGGCGACGCAGCTGCTCGGCGAACGGCTGTCGCCAGGCGCCTGGACCGGCATCGTGCTGATCGGCGGCGGCATCCTGCTGCTGGCTGGCGACGCCCGGCGCCGCGGCCACCTGCACCTGGGCTCGGCCGCGCTGGCGCTGGCCAATGGCGCAGTGATCGCCTGCTACACGCTGATCGACGGCCGCGGTGCGCGCCTGTCCGGCAGTGCCTTCGGCTATACGGCGTGGATGCTGCTGCTGAGCGGTCTGTTGATGCTCCTGCTTTTCTGCCTGCGACGTGGCCGACCCGAGCTGGCGCGGCTGCGCGGCAGCGGCCGACGGGCAATGATCGGCGGCGCCGGCACGCTGGCGTCCTACACGCTGGTGCTGTGGGCGATGACGCGCGCGCCGATCGCGCTGGTGGCTGCGCTGCGCGAAACATCGGTGGTATTCGCGCTGCTGATCGCCGCTGGCGTACTGAAGGAAACGGTCAGCCGGCTGCGCCTCGCCGCCATCGTCGTGGTCGGCGCCGGTGCGATCGCTCTGCGGCTGCTGCAGTGAGCGGTGCGTCCTAGCCGCGCGCGGCGCGCAGCTTGGCCGGTGTCGTGCCGAGCCGTGCACGCAGCACGCGGGTCATGTGCGCCTGATCGGAAAAACCGCAGCTGGCGGCCACCTCCTTGACCGCCAGATCGCCGGCGGCGAGCAGCTGGCGCGCGCGCTCGACGCGACGGTCGATCACGAAGGCGTGCGGCGCCCGGCCCTGCGTCTCGCGGAAGCGGCGGTGGAAGGTGCATACGCCGAGACCCGCCGCCTCGGCCATGTCTTCCAGCGTCAGCGCTTCGTGCAGGCGGCTGTCGATCAGGTCGAGCACGCGGCGCATCTGCGCCGGCGACAGACGGCCGCCCGGCAGGTCGTGACGGAAGGTGACCTGAGCATACCTGCGCAGCAGGTGCACCGCCAGCTGGGTGCCCAGCGTCTCCGCATACAGCGGACCGCCCATTTCGGGCTGCACCGCCTCCTGGGTGATGGCGTCGGTGATGGCGAGCAGCGTCGGGTCGCGCGCGCACAGCACGTCGTGCAGCCGCACCTCGGCCACCGGCCTGTCCATCACCTCGCCGGCCACGCGCGACATCAGGCTGTTGGACAGATAGACGTGCGATACGTCGATCTGCTGTGTCCAGTGCCAGTGCGAGGCCTCCGACATGGTGAGCAGCGAGGCGTCACCGGGACGGCAGTCGGCACGCGACCAGCGCTGGTCGAAACAGCGGTCCATCGGCGTCTGGCCGGCGGCGTAGCGCACGACCATGAAGTGGTCCAGCGGCGGAATCGGTACGTCGAGGCCGGCGTATCGGTAAGAACGATGACCGACGCCCTTCCAGCCGAGGTTGTCGCTCGACGAAAGCACCTCGCCGGGCACCCACTGGGGCAGTTCTTTCGGCGTGATGATGTTCGGCATGTCGTTCTCCCCCGACGAGAAGGCCGGACGCGGTCCGCTGCGCCGCCGGTCGCGCCTGCCGGCACACGCCGGCAGGCAGGGGCAGCTTAGCAGAGCGTCCGGCGCGCCGAGGTTGCAGCGCAGCGAAGCAGCCGCCTGTTCAGCCGGCCGGCGTGGCGAGCAGTTCCGCCAGGTGGCCGTCTACCTGCGCCACCATCGCCGGGTCGGTGCCGAGCAACGCGAAGTGACCGTCGATGCTGTCCAGCACACGCAGTTCGCTGCCGGCCACCAGGCGCTGTTCGCGGCGGCAGTCCTCGGGCGGGAAGAACATGTCGTGGCTGATCGGCATCACGTACATCTTCGCGCGCACGCGGGCGAGCGCGGCCGCGAGATCACCGCCGGCATGGCGGCTGACGTCGCCGCGCTGCCACTTCCACGCCATGCACAGCAGGTCGTTGGCGTCCATCGGCCCGAAGTAGCCGACCATGAAGCGCTCGACGAAATCGGCGACCGAGTCGAAGCCGAGCACGCGGTGCCGCCCTTCGCGGAAGAAATCCACGCTCCAGCCCATCACCGTCCACAGCTTGGCGTGACGGCGCAGACCGTCGATCACGTCGTACGAGGCGGCGTAGCGGCCACCCTTGAAGTTCGGGTCGGTGACGATGGCTTCGATCAGCGTTTCGGCGAACAGGTAGTCGTGTTCGCTGTTCTTCGCGGTGCCGGCAATCGGCGCCGCGCGCAGCACGCGGTCGGGAAAGCGCACCGCCCACTCCCAAGTCTGCTGCGCGCCCATCGAGCCGCCGACCACCAGCGCCAGCTTCTCGATGCCGAAGTGCTGCGACAGCAGACGCTGCTGCGCGCGCACGTCGTCACCGATGCGCACGCGCGGAAAGCGCTCCATCGCGATGGCGCCGTCGCTGTTGTGCGGTGAGCTCGACAGGCCACTGCCGATCTGGTTGATCTGCACGATGAAATACTTGTCCGGGTCGAGCGCGTGGCCCTTGCCGATGTAGACCTGCGCGATGATCTTGCTGGTGCCCGAGTACCAGGTGGGCACCAGGATGGCGTTGTCCTTGCGGGCGTTCAGCGTGCCGTGCGTAACCACGGCCAGCCGGCAGTCGGGAATCGTGCCGCCCTCTTCCAGCTCGAGCGCGCCGATGCTGATGAGCTCGTAGGGGCCGTGCATGTCCTGGCTGTAATAGTCGTTCTGGATCATCTTCCTGCTCCTCCGTCGTCGCCGTCACCGGGCGGTGCGGCGCTGTGTCCGGGCCCGGCCGGCGATGCCGACCGGGTGCATCGCCGATCAGGCGAAGGTGAAGCCGCGATAGCCGCTGGCCGCGACCTCGTCGCACTTCTGGCGGTAGGTGCCGACGCCGCCGATGTAGGACAGCAGGCGGCGCGGCTTGCCGGCGACGTTGGTGCCCATGTACCAGGAGTCGGTCTTCACCACGAGCGTCCTGTTCGCCGTCTCGTCGTGGTGGGCGACCCACTGGTCCTGCAGCGCCTGCGACGGCTCGATCACCTGCTGGCCCTTGTCGCGCATCGAGCGTATGCAGGCGGTGATCCAGTCGACCTGCTGCTGCAGGCAGGTGGTCATGTTGCACAGCGCGGCCGACGGCGCCAGCGGCGCGCCGGTGGTGAACATATTGGGATAGCCGTGCACCTGCAGGCCCATCGTGGTGCGGATTTCCTGGCCCCACTCCTCCTTCAGCGAACGGCCCTCGCGGCCGCGGATGTCGATGCGGGTGAGCGCGCCGGAGCCGGCGTCGAAGCCGGTGGCGAGCACCAGGATGTCGAGCTCATGCACGGTGCCGTCGGCGGTCATGACGCCCTCGGGCACGATGCGCTCGATCGGCGCCTGCTTGACGTCGACGATGTCGACATTGGGCTGGTGGAACACCTCCAGGTAATTGCTCTCCAGCGGCACGCGGTGGGTGCCGAAGCCGTAGCTGGTCGGGATGAGCTTTTCGCACAGCGCCGGGTCCTTGATGCGCGCGCGCATCTTGTCGCGCACGAATTCGGACACCACGTCGTTCACCTTCTCGTCGAAGAACATTTCGGCGAAGGAGGCCAGCCACAGCGACAGCGAGCCGTCGGCCCACAGCCGCTCCAGCACCTCGGTGCGCTGCGCCGTCGTGAGGTCGGCCCAGGCGCCGTTCTCGAAGTCGTATTCGAAGCCGGAGAAGGTGCGCGCCACGCGGTCGCGGATCTGCGCGAAGCGCTCGCCCTGCTTCGCCCAGTCGGCCGGGCTGTACTTCGGGTTGCGCATCGGTATCACGTACTGCGGCGTGCGCAGGAACACCTTCAGGTGGCCGACCTGCGGCGCGATGGTCTGGATCACCTGGATGCCGGTGGCACCGGTGCCGACCACGCCGACCCGCTTGCCGACGAATTCGACGCGTTCCTTCGGCCAGCGTGCCGTGTGGTGGATTTCGCCGCGGAAGCTGTCCTGCCCCGGGAACACCGACGTCAGCGGCGCCGACAGCATGCCGGTGCAGCAGATCAGGAAGCGCGCCGTCACCGTGTCGCCGGCGTCGGTGGTGATCGCCCACTGCCGCCGCGCTTCGTCGTAGCGCGCCGCGGTGACGCGGGTGTCGAAGCGGAAGTGCTTGCGCAGGTCAGCGCGATCGGCGACGTAGTTCAGCCAGCGCTCGGTTTCCGGCTGCGCCGGGAAGCGTTCGCTCGGCTGCCAGTTCTTGAACATGGCTTCGTCGAACCAGTACTGGTAGATCTCCGCCTCGGAGTCGAAACGCGCGCCCGGATAGCGGTTCCAGTACCAGGTGCCGCCGACGCCGGACCCGGCCTCGAAGCCCTGCACCGACATGCCCATCTCGCGCAGCCGATAGACCTGGTACAGCCCGGCCACGCCGGCGCCGATCACCACCGCGTCGAAGGTGCTTGCACCTTCGGTCGCTCCCACCGCTTTTGCGGCCACAGTTGCTTCGCCCATCTTCCCCTCCGTCATTTTGACTATGTGCAGAACCCGGAATGCCCCCGCGCGGGGCGGGACCATCTGGCGCTGACTGTAGGGATGGGCGGATGGACGGGCTTGAACAATCCCGGCAAATCTTTGAACGATCCGGGAGGTGCTGTACCCAGGGCGGGGGCGCTGCTCAGGCACTTGCCCGATTCAATGCCTCGATTGACCACGCAACTTCTCGCGCTGTCGCCAGCAAGAGCATATGCTGAGCGGGTCGAGCGCCAGCTGCCGGCAGCAGCCCTCTGAAACGTTGTCCTGCGGGAGACACACCATGACCGACGTATCTGCACTCCCAGTCAGGCTCTGCCAATTCCGCTTCCGATGTGGTGCCAAGTGGGGCGATTTGGCATTGACCGAGGTAGATACCATCCGCTTCTGCCACGAATGTGGAAAGGAGGTCGTCCTGTGCGCAACCGGGACGGAGCTCGTGGCAGCGATGGAGCAACGACGATGCGTTGCGATCGATATCGCGCCTGTCGATTTGGGAAAGCTGGAGCTGGTGCCAGCCCCTCCGGACCAGCCGATTGAGCTGATGACGCGACTGATCGGGGAAGTAGGCTAGATCCAGACCACACGCACGTTGCGACGCCGCAAAAAGAAAAAGGCCAGTTCCGGAGAACTGGCCTTTTGCTTCTGCATCTGGTGGGTTGTGAGTGGCTCGAACACTCGACCTACGGATTAAGAGTCCGCTGCTCTACCAACTGAGCTAACAACCCGGAAACCTGCTTCGCGTACTGCTTCGGCCCACCGAGTGGTGGGTCGGGCGAGACTCGAACTCGCGACCAACGGATTAAAAGTCCGCTGCTCTACCGACTGAGCTACCGACCCTCGCCTTGCGAAGACCGCGGACTATAGGCGAGAGGAAAGGCCCTGTCAACCCGGAATTTGCCGCCGGAAGCAGCTCGCGACTCAGTCGCGCATCAGCCACCACATGGTCGCCTTCATGGTCAGCGCCGAGCCGGCGATGATGGCGAGCAGTGCCATAGCCGAACCCAGCGCGAGCGTCGACACACCGGTAATGCCCTGGCCGACGCTGCAGCCGGAGGCGAGCACGCCGCCGATGGCCATCAGCGCGCCGCCAATGCCGTGACGCACGACGTCGGCGGTGCCGCGGAACCACTCGACGCGGAATTTTCCGCTCGCAATGGCATGAATGAAGGCGCCGACGACGACGCCGGCCAGCGCCATCAGGCCGAAGTTCAGCAGTGCGGCATTGGTCGGGTCGAGCAGCCAGCGCGCGCCGTCGGCCATCGGGCCGACAAAGGTGTAGGACTGCGCCTCGACCCGGCTCGGCACGACGTCGGCGAATTCGGCCCATTCCTTCCACGCCGCGGCGCGCGGGCCGGCGGTCAGCCACCAGCCGGCAAGCACCGCCAGACCGAAGCCGATGCCGCCGGCCACGTGGTCGATGTTGCGGCGGAAATCGGCCGAGGCGAAGGCCCACACGGCCAGTGCGGCGGCGATGATCCAGGCCAGTGCACGATTCAGCGTGGCGGCGTCACCGCCGACCGCACCGGCAACGACGGAACCGAGCGCCTGCGAATCGATGCCGCGCGCATCGAGCGACAGCGTCCAGTCGTTCATCCAGCCGAAGGCGCTGGCGTAGAAATCGGTGAAGATCATCAGATAGGCGAACACAGCGCCGACCGCCAGCACGAACAGCGACTTCAGGTTGCCGCCGCCGATGCGCACCAGCGTCTTGTTGCCGCAGCCGCTGGCCAGCGTCATGCCGACGCCGAACATGAGGCCGCCGACGATGTAGCGCAGCCAGGCGAGCTGCGGCGTGCGGTAGGGCGGATAGGTGGTGCTGAGGTCGACCACGCCAGCCGATTCGAGCCCGACCAGGCCGGCCATGGCGGTGGCGATCGCCAGCATCCACGAGCGCATGCGGCCGAGGTCGCCGATATTGATCCAGTCGGACACCGCACCCATGGTGCAGAAGCCGGTGCGCGAGGTGAGCGCGCCCAGCGCGACAGACAGCGCGAACACGGCTGCCAGTGTTTCGGTGTGGATGTTCAGTTCCATCGTCGTTCCGGAGCGGTAACGCCGCCCCGGAATGCGGGACGACGGTTCAGCGGTAGCGCGTCGGGTCCGCCACCCCGGCTGCCGCGAATCCCTCGCGCCGCAGGCGGCAGGAGTCGCACACACCGCAGGCGCGGCCTTCATCGTCGGCCTGGTAGCAGGACACGGTCAGCGCGTAATCGACGCCGAGCTGCGCGCCGGCACGGATGATACCCGCCTTGGTGAGGTCGATCAGCGGCGCGTGCACGGTGAGCCGCGCGCCCTCGACCGCTGCCTTGGTCGCCAGGTTGGCCATCGCCTCGAAAGCCTTGATGTACTCCGGGCGGCAATCGGGATAGCCAGAGTAGTCCACCGCATTGACGCCGCAGAAGATGTCCTGAGCGCCGAGCACTTCGGCCCAGGCGAGCGCCAGCGACAGCATGATGGTGTTGCGCGCCGGCACGTAGGTGACCGGGATGCCCGGCGCCACGCCACCGGTCGGCACGTCGATCGCGCTGTCGGTCAGCGCCGAGCCGCCGAAGGCGCGCAGATCGAGCGCAATGGTGCGGTGGCCGGCCGCACCGAGCGCCCTTGCAACGCGCTCGGCAGCGACCAGCTCCGCCCGGTGCCGCTGGCCGTAGTCGAGTGACAGGCAGTGGCAGTCCAGCCCCTGCGCACGCGCCATCGCAAGCACGGTGGCCGAATCGAGGCCGCCGGACAGCAGTACGACCGCGGCCCTGCCGCCCCTGCCCTGCCCGCTCACTTCTTCTGCGCCGCCTGCTTGATGCGCTGGCGCGCGACGTCGGCCGAAGGCGTGCCCGGATACTGGGCGATCACCATGTCCAGCGTCTTCTTCGCACCCTTGGCATCGCCCTGGATCTGCTGCGTGTTGGCCAGACCGATCAGCGCTTCCGGCGCCCGCACGTCGGCCGGCCACTGCGCATGCACCTGCTGGTACAGCTCGGCGGCCCGCGAGTAGGCCTTGGTCTGGAAGGCAGCGCTGGCGGCCCAGTAATGGGCAGCCGGCTGGAAGCTGCTCTTCGGCCAGCTCTTGATGAATGCTTCGAAGGCCAGCTGCGCCTCGGCGTACTTGCCGCCCTTGAGCAGGTTCAGCGCCGCCTCGTAGTCGCGCGGCTCGGCGGCCGGATCGACCTCGGGCTCTGCTGCGGCGACCGGCTTCGTCTCCAGTGCACGCAGGCGGGTGTCGAGATCGAGGTAGAAGTCCTTCTGCCGCTTGGTGGACGCCTCCAGCTCGTAGGTGAGCACCTCGACCTGGCCGCGCAGCTTGGCGATTTCGCCGCGCAGCGCCTCGATCTGGTTGTTCAGATCGAGCTGCGTGCGCTGCGACTGTTCGAGCTGCCCCTCGAGCTTGCCGATGCGCGCCTTGGTGTCGGCGCGCAGGTCCTCGATGCGCTGGCGCGCGACCTCGTCATCGAACAGCGCTGCCCGCGCCGGAGCCGCGACGATGAACAGCGCGGCGAGCGCCGCCGCGACCCCGTTGCGGGCCTGCATCAGAACTCACCCGAGTAGAGCATTTCCGAACGGCGGTTCTCGGCGTACGACGCTTCGTCGCTGCCCACCATGCGCGGCTTCTCTTCGCCCAGGCTGACCGACTCCAGCTGCGCTTCCTGCACGCCCAGCAGCATCAGCGCGCGCTTGACCGCCTCGGCACGCTTCTGGCCCAGCGCCAGGTTGTACTCGCGCGAACCGCGCTCGTCGGTGTTGCCCTGGATGAGCATCTTGAACTTCGGGTTGGCGGTCAGGAACTTGGCGTGCGCCGAAATCAGGCTGGCGTAGCTGTCCTTGATCACGTAGCTGTCGTAGTCGAAGTAGATGATGCGCTTGGACAGCGGGCTGTTCGGGTCCTTCAGCTGGGCGAGCAGCGCCTCTTCGGCCGTCATCTTCTTGCCGTCGACCGACGGCGGCGTGACCGGCGAAACGGAGGGACCGGTCGGTGCGGCCGGGGACTTGTCCTCGGTCGGCGCGGCGGGTTGCTCCGGACCGGTGGACGAGCAGCCGGCCAGCACGGCCAGTGTCAGGGCTGCGATGGAAAGCTTGGTATGGGTGCGCATGGTGTTGGCCTCTCTGGTTTCGCTACTGCGTGGGGTTGTGACGGTATTTACGGTTTGTTGAACGGGCCCCAGGCCGGCTCGCGGACATCGCCGCCAGCCTGCCCGGACAGTTTCTGCTTGACGCGGCCGTCGGCCGACACTGCCGACAGCACGCCGCGTCCGCCGATCTCGGAGGCGTACAGGATCATCCGGCTGTTCGGTGCGAAGGACGGCGATTCGTCGCGCGACGAGTCGGTCAGGATCTGCGTCTGCCGCGTCGCCAGATCCATTGCCGTGATCTGGAAACGGCCGCCATTGCGCGACACATAGGCCAGCGTCTTGCCGTCCGGCGACAGGCGCGGCGTCACGTTGTAGCTGCCTTCGAAGGTGACGCGTTCGGCGTTGCCGCCACTGGCCGGCACGCGGTAGATCTGCGGGCTGCCGCCGCGGTCCGACGTGAAGTAGATGTACTGGCCGTCCGGCGAGAACTGCGGTTCGGTGTCGATGGAACTGGAGCTGGCGATGCGGGTGAGACCGCTGCCGTCAGCGTTGATCGTGTAGATCTGCGACGAGCCGTCCTTGGTCAGCACGATGGCCAGACGCTTGCCGTCCGGCGCCCAGGCCGGCGCGGAGTTCGATCCCTTGAAGTTGGCCACCACCGAGCGCGAGGTCGAGGTCAGCGAATGCACGTAGATGATGGGCTTCTTCGCCTCGAAGGACACATAGGCGAGGCGCGTGCCGTCCGGCGACCAGGTCGGCGAGATGATGGGATCGGCCGAGCGCAGCGCGATGCGCGGGTTCTGCCCGTCGGCGTCGTCGATGGTCAGTTCGAAACGCGTGCCCTTCTTCACCACGTAGGCGATTTGCGTATTGAACACGCCACGCTCGCCGGTCATCTTTTCGTAGATGAAGTCGGCGATGCGATGACCGGTTTCCCGCACGGTGGCCGGCGCGAACACGAAAATCATGCCGTCCGGCTTGCCCTGGCGCGCGATGTCGTACAGGCGCATGCGCACTTCGTAGCGACCGCCCGGCACCGGCAGGATGCTGGCCAGCGCCAGCGCATCGGCGCCGCGTTCCTTCCACTGGTTGAGGTCCACGGCAGCGTCCTGATGGACCGGAGTGCTGCCCGGGTCGACCAGCTTGAACAGACCGCTGCGCTCCAGGTCGGCGCGCACGACGCCGACCAGCGCCTGCGGCAGCAGGCCCTCGCCGGCGAAATTGGCGATGGCGATCGGAATGCGGTTGGCACCGGAGCCGGTAATTTCGACCGTGAGCTGGGCGTGGGCGAACTGCGCGGCGAACAGCAGCGCGGCGGCCATCAGTCTGAAGAGCTTGATCATCGGATCCTTTCCGTAAAGTGTCTGCAGGCGCCGGTCACTCGGCCAGCGGCCGGAATTTCAGTTCCAGGTTGCGCTCGAACACGGCCGGGTCTTCCGGCTTGGGCAGCGGCGACGACTTCACGATGGCGCGCAGTATCGCCGCATCCAGCGCCGCATTGCCGGTCGACTGTCTCAATCTGGGCTCGCCGACCACCGAACCGTCAGGCAGCAGCGAAATCGCCACCACCGCTTCCGGATTTCCGGACGCGCCGGGCGGCACCACCACGTTGGGCTTCACCTTGGCGCTGATGCGGCCGGCCCAGGTTTCGCGCGCCTTGCTGCGCGCGCCATCGGCCGCCAGCTTGGCCATCAGATCCGCTTCCTGCGCGGCCTGGCGGCGCATCTGGTCGGCGCTTTCGCGGGCCAGCGATTCCTTCAGCAGCTTGTCCTGCAGTTCCTGCTCCAGCCGATTGTCCGGCTTGGGCGGCACCTTGGGCTCCGGCTTCTTCTCGACCTTCGGTTCCGGCTTGGGTTCCGGTTTCTTCTCCACCGGCTTGGGCGGCTCGGGTTTCGGCTCTACCTTGGGCGGCGTCTTCGGCTTCGGCGGCTCCTTCAGCGCGATGTCCGGCTTGGGCGGCGGAGGCGGCGGCGGTTCCACCACCGGCTCCGGTTGCCTCTCGACCACCGGTTCCCGCGGCGGCGGCGGACGCACCGGTGCCTCGATTGGCGGCAGGCTGCCCACCAGTTCGACCTGCACCGCGGCCGGCTGGCTGGTCTGCCAGCGCACGCTGTAGAACAGGAACAGACCGAGCAGCAGGTGCATGCCGGCGGCCAGTGCGGCCGACTGCCACTTGCCGGGCTGCGGCCGTTTGAACGCGAAATCGTGCGTCTGTGCGTGCATCAGCGGGCCGGCTTGCCGTTCTGACCGGTCTGCTCGACCAGCAGACCAATACGGGTGAATCCATTGTTCTGCAGCGCACCGACCACCTTGGTGATCTCTTCGTAGCGCACCGCCTTGTCACCGGCGACCACCAGCGGACGGCTGGCGTCGCCGCCCTGCATTTCGCGCAAGGTACTGACCATGGTGTCGCGGGTAACCGGTGTTTCCTTCGGACTGGCGGCATCCCGATCGCGCAAGGCCAGCTTGCCGTCGGCCTTCACGATCACCTCGATCGGCTGCGCTGGCGTCTGCGAGGCCTGACCGACGCTGGGCAGTTCGATGCTGCCGGTCGGCGTGGCCTGCGGCGCGACCATGAAAATGACGAGCAGCACCAGCATCACGTCGATGTAAGGCACGACGTTGATCTGGTTCATCATGCGGCGCTGTCTTCTCATCGCCGCTTACCGGGCCTGGCGTTGCAGGATGTTGGAGAACTCTTCCATAAAGCTCTCCCAGCGGATGGAAATGCGGTCGATGTCGTGCGCGAAGCGGTTGTAGGCGACCACCGCGGGAATCGCCGCAAACAGGCCGATCGCGGTGGCGACCAGCGCCTCGGCGATGCCCGGCGCCACCTGAGCCAGCGTCGCCTGGCCGACGTTGGACAGACCGCGGAAGGCGTTCATGATCCCCCACACGGTACCGAACAGACCGATATAGGGGCTGACCGAGCCGGTCGAGGCGAGGAATGCGGTGTGCGATTCCAGCTCGTCCAGTTCGCGCTGGTAGGTCGCCCGCATCGCGCGGCGTGCACCGTCGACCGCGGTCGCCGTGTCGATGTTCTGCCGCCCGCGCAGCTTGGTGAACTCGCGGTAACCCGCTTCGAAGATGCGCTCCATGCCGCCGGCGTTGTGGCGGTCGTTGGCCGCGCTCTGGAACAGCGCGTTGAGGTCGCCGCCGGACCAGAACTCCAGCTCGAACTTGTCGGAACTGAGGCGCGCCGCGCGGATGGCGAAGGACTTGCGGAAGATCCAGTACCAGCTCATGAAGGAAATGCCGACCAGCAGCGCCATCACCAGCTTGACCAGCAGACTGGCGTGCATCACGAGCGAAATGATCGAGAGGTCTTCGGAAAGATTCATGTGAGGGTGGAAACGGAAGGCTGGATGGAAGGAAGCAGGCGCTCACGCAGCGCTGCGGGCAGCGATACCGGACGGTTCTTCGCCATGTCGATCGACACCACACGGACCACGCCGTCGAACAGCAGTTCGTCGCCGCGGTACAGGCGCTGCACGAAATCGACCGCGGCGCGCGTGGTCGAGGCAATGTGGCTGCGCACTTCGAGGGCGTCGTTGAAGCGGGCCGGTTTCAGGTATTCGCCCTGCACCGACCGCACGACGAAGCCGACGCCCTGCGCCGCCATCTCGACCTGGTCGAAGCCGAGCGCGCGCAACCATTCTGTGCGCGCACGTTCGAGAAAGCGGAAGTAGTTCGCGTAGTACACCACGCCGAAGCTGTCGGTATCTTCGTAGTAGACGCGTACCGGCCACGAAAAGCCGGCAACGTGCTGCGCTGGTGAAGTCATGGCGCGGGATTTTACCCGACCCGCGCCCCGGGCTTTGCGCAGAGCAGCAAATTCGCTTGGAAAGGGGATGTAACAACCGGCCGGGGGGGGACCGCACCCCGAGGCGGGCGCCGGGCGCGGATCGGGCGCGATCCCCGTGGGAGCGGCCTTGGCCGCGACAAGGCTGTTGCGGGCCGCCGGCTTCGATAGCGGCCGCTGTCGGGGTCAGAAGATCCCTCCCACAGAACCCTGGACCGGGCCCCGGCCGCTCATGGTGCGCATCCCTGCGCCTCCTGGCAGGGACCGACCAGCCCTCGCTTACAGATCGTCGAGGCCATCCAGCATCTGCCTCGCCCGCTCGCTGATCGCCGTCCGCTCGGCCGGTGCGAGCTTCTGCAGATTCTTCGCCATCAATGCGGTGCGCGGATTGGCGGCGAATTCCGCCTCGTGGCGGTCGAGGAAATGCCAGTACAGCACGGTCACCGGGCAGGCCGCCTCGCCGCTGCGCGCCGACGGGCTGTAGCGACAGCCGTCGCAGTAATTGCTCATGCGCTGGATGTAGGCACCGCTGGCGACGTAGGGCTTGCTGGTGAAACGGCCGCCGTCGGCGTACAGCGCCATGCCCGCCACATTGGGCAGTTCCACCCATTCCACCGCGTCGACATAGACCGCCAGATACCAGTCCTCGACCTGCTGCGGCGCGATCTCCGCCAGCAGCGCGAACTGCCCGGTCACCATCAGGCGCTGGATGTGGTGGGCGTAGCCGTGGCGCAGCGTCTGGCCGATGGCGGCGCGCATGCAGTTCATGCCGGTGTCGCCGGTCCAGTACCAGCGTGGCAGCGCGCGGGCGTGGCCGTAGTGATTGGCGTCGCGCATCCGTGGCATGTCCAGCCAGTACATGCCGCGGATGAATTCGCGCCAGCCTATCACCTGGCGCACGAAGCCCTCGACCGACTGCAGCGGCAGGCCCCGCTCACGCCAGGCGGACACCGCGGCGGCGACCACTTCGCGTGGCGACAGCAGCTTCAGGTTCATCGCCGCGCTGAGCCGTGCGTGCCAGAGCCAGGGCTGACCGGTCCACATCGCGTCCTGGTGATGGCCAAACAGTTCGAGCCGGTGCTCGACGAAGTCCGCAAGCGCCGCCAGCGCCTGCTCGCGCGTGACCGGCCAGTCGAAGTCGGCGGTCGAGCCCGGGTGGTCGGCGAAGCGCACCTCGACTTCGGCAATGACCTCGCGGGTGATCGCGTCCGGCTCGAAGCGCAGTGGCGGCGGCACCAGGCCGGGCCCCTTGCGGCCGAAGCCGCTGCGGTTGTCGGCGTCGAAGTTCCAGCGGCCGCCGGCCGGTTCGTCGCCATCCATCAGCACACCGTGCCGTTCGCGCATCATGCGGTAGAAGAATTCCATGCGCGGCTGCCGGTACTTCTTCGCCCAGTCGGCAAAGCCGGTGCGCGAAATCATGAAGTGAAGGTCGTCGCGCAGGTCGAGCGCCACCCGCTCACGCTCGCACAGCGCCCGGATCGCCTGTTCCAGGCGCCACTCGCCCGGCTCGACCAGCACCATCTTGCGGGGCACGTGATCGCGCAGCCGCGCGGCGAGGATGTCGACCAGGTCTTCGCTGTCACCGTCGCCCAGCGCGCGGTAATCGACCGTCCAGCCGCGGCCGCGCAGCGCGTCGGCGAAATGGCGCATGGCAGACAGGAAAAGCGCCGTGCGCGCCTTGTGGCTCCAGACATGGGTCGATTCACCCGCCGCCTCGATCATCAGCACGCGGTCACGGCCCGGATCGAAACAGTCGAAGGCGGCCGACGCGTGATCGAGCTGGTCGCCGAGCAACAGCACCAGATGACGGACCTCAGACATGTTGACCGCCCTTGCGGCGGCAGGCCTCGGAACAGTACTTCACCGCCTCCCAGTTGTTGCGCCAGGCGCGCCGCCAGGTCATGTCCCGGCCGCAGACCGCGCACGGTTTGCTTGGCAGGAAGGTCTTGTTGCCCTTGTGTCGGGATTTCATCGCTGTATTCGTGGTCAGGTGCAGTGCCTCTGGACAGGTTGCGCGGCCGCCGGTTTCATTGCCGTGTCGACATGCCCGAATCCACTCAAGCGAGCAGCCCGGTCACCCGATAATGAAATGATGAAGATTGCTCCGCTCCCCGAAGACGAGGCGCAGCGCCTGCAGGCCTTGCGCGATCTGTGCGTGCTCGACACGCCGCCGGAACCGGCCTTCGATGCGCTGACCGCGCTGGCCGCCCAGCTGTTCGACGTGCCGGTTGCGCTGGTGAGCCTGATCGACGAATCGCGCCAGTGGTTCAAGTCTGCGCACGGACTGCACTTGCGGGAAACCCGGCGTGACGTCGCACTGTGCACGCACACCATCATTGCGCCGCAGGGACGCATGGTTGTCGAGGACACGCTGAACGACGCTCGCTTCGCCGACAACCCGCTGGTGGTCGGTACGCCCGGCATCCGCTTCTACGCCGGCGTGGCCCTGCTCAATCCGGACGGTCTGCCACTGGGCACCTTCTGCCTGATCGACTTCAAGCCGCGCAGCCTGGATGCCCGCCAGCTGAGCCAGTTGCGCGCGCTGGCGGCGCAGGCCGAGGCGCAGCTGCATCTGCGCATGCGCGTGCAGCAGCTGCATGCGCTGACGCGGGAAATGCGCCAGCAGCACGAGCTGCTCGAGCGCCAGCGTCAGGCGCTGCAGGCACGCTGCGAGGAGCTGGCCACCGAAGTCCATGTCGACGTGCTGACCGGCAGCGGCAACCGTCGCGCCGGCGAGGCGCGGCTGGGCGAGGAATTCGCGCTCGCCAGCCGGCTGCAGCTGCCGCTGTCCGTCTGCCTGATCGACGTCGATCACTTCAAGGACGTGAACGACAGCTACGGCCACCCGCACGGCGACGAGGTGCTGCGTCGCGTGGCCCGGCTGATCGGCGAGGCGCTGCGCGCCAGTGACTACGTCGCGCGCTTCGGCGGCGAGGAGTTCCTGGTCGTGCTGCCCGGTGCCGAACCGGCGACCGCGCGCGCCGTCGCCGAACGCATCCGCACGCACGTCGCAGACGCGCACTGGGAGCGCCCGCCTGTGCTCACCATCAGCGCCGGCGTTGCCAGCCGCAGTTCGACCACCACCTCGCCCGAACACCTGCTGCAGCAGGCGGACAAGGCGCTCTACCGCGCCAAGGCCGGCGGCCGCAACCGGGTCGAATCCGGCGCCGTACCGGCGGGCACGCACGGCGACTGACGCTCAGCGCGCCGGTGCGTCCGTGCGCTGCGTCATCTCCGCCGTCATGTCCACCGAACCGTCGGCGTCCACGCGCAGCGCCATCGTCACGCCCATGCGTTCCGCCAGAGCCCGCCAGCCGTCGCGACCGACGATGAACAGCGGCTTGCTGTCGGCGTCGGAACGGGCGCCGGCGTGCGGACCCGCCGGCATCAGCACGGTCAGCGACTGGGTATGGCGCACCGGCTCGCCGCTGCGCGGGTCGATCAGGTGGCACAGGCGCTCGCCGTCCAGCTCGAAATAGCGCTGGTAGTCACCCGAGGTGCCGATCGCCTCGCCGTCGTGCAGTTCGACCGTGGCCAGCGCCTCCGGCTTGCGCGGATGCTGGATGCCGATGCGCCACGGCGTGCCGGCCTTGCTGCCGAGCGCCATCACGTTGCCGCCGATGTTGACCAGCGCGCAGCAGACGCCGCGCGCGCGCAGGATGGCGGCGGCGCGGTCCAGCGCATAGCCCTTGCCGTAGCCGCCGAGGTCGAGCTGCACCGCCGGGTTGCGACTGGACACCGTGGCGCCGCCGTCGGCGCGCCGCGTGATCACCAGATCGGCCATGCGCGGCTTCGCCGCGACCAGCGCGTCGCGCCGGGCGGCTTCGGGCCGCCGCGGCATGAATTCGTCGGCGTGAAAGCCCCAGGCCTCGACCAGTGCGCCGGCGGCCGGATTGAACAGGTCCTCGCCGCGCGCGGCGGCGGCCTGTACCTCGACCAGCAGCGCGGCGGTCTCGGCATCGACGTCGGCCGTCTGCCCGGCCGCGAAGGCGGTGTTCAGTCGCGTCAGCTCGGACGGCTGCCAGGCGTGCAGTTTGCGGTGCAGGCGGTCGAACTCGCGCAGCACCTCACCCAGCGCGTCGCGCGCCTGCGCGCGGTCGAGGCCGTACACGACCACTTCGACGCGGGTACCGAAAACGAAGGATTCCTGCCGCTCGACCTGCTCCTTCGTACCGCAGCCGGCGAGCAGCGCAAGCAGCAGTGCGGCGGCGAAACGCTTAGCGCGTTGTCGCACGTTCGAGCGCGTCGACGAACATGGCGGCCACGTCGAAGCCGGTCTGTTCGGTGATTTCGACGAAGCAGGTCGGACTGGTGACGTTGATTTCGGTCAGCCGGTCGCCGATCACGTCCAGCCCGACCAGCAGCAGCCCGCGCGCCGCGAGTACGGGCCCGAGCTTGCGCGCGATCGCCAGATCGGATTCCGAGAGAGGCTGGGCGACGCCGCGACCGCCTGCGGCCAGGTTGCCACGCGTTTCGCCCGCCTTCGGGATGCGCGCCAGACAGTAGGGCACCGGCTCGCCGTCGATCAGCAGCACACGCTTGTCGCCCTGCGCGATCTCCGGGATGAAGCGCTGCGCCATCAGCGTGCGTGCGCCGTCCTCGGTCAGCGTTTCGATGATGACGTTGCGGTTGGCGTCGTCGGCACGCACGCGGAAGATGCGCGAACCACCCATGCCGTCGAGCGGCTTCAGGATGCAGTCGGCGTGCGTATCGATGAAAGCATTGATGGCGGCGACGTCGCGGCTGACCAGCGTTGGCGTGATCAGGTCCGGGAATTCGCAGATCGACACCTTCTCCGAATGATCGCGGATCGCACGCGGATGGTTGAACACGCGCACACCGGCGGCGGCCGCGCGCTCCAGCATCCAGGTCGCGGTGATGTACTCGAAGTCGAACGGCGGGTCCTGCCGCATCAGCACGGCGTCGAATTCGCGCAGCGCGCGCGGCTGCGTGTCCAGCGCAACGTACCAGGACGCATCGCTGCGCTGCGGCTGGATGCGGGTGGCGGTCACCATCACTTCGTCGCCGTGCAGGCTCATGCTCTGCCGCTGGATGGTCCAGATCTCATGACCGCGGCGCGCTGCCTCGCGCATCATCGCGATGCTCGAATCCTTGGCCGGCTTGAGCTTGTCGAGCGGATCGACGATGAAGGCGAGGCGCAGGTTCATGTCGGTCTCAACCCCGCAGTTCGGCTTCGAGCGCCTCTTCCGCCGGCGTCATCGGCAGACCCCGCTCCAGTTCCAGGCTGGCCGCGACCAGCGCAAGACGAGCGACGACGCCGTAGGCGTAGAAGCGGTTGGGCGGCGCGTCCGGCGCGCAGCCCGGGTCCGGCATCGAGCAGCAGGATTCGAAAGCCAGCGGCTTGAAGTGCATGCCCGGCGCGTTCAGGTTCTCGTCGATGCCACGCTCGCCGTGCACGCGGTAGAAGCCGCCGACGACGTAACGATCCATCATGTAGACCACCGGTTCGGCCGCACCGCCATCGACGCTCTCGAAGGTGGGCACGCCTTCCTGGATCAGCACCGAGCTGACTTCCAGCCCCTCCTTCACCACCGCCATCTTGTTGCGCTGCTTGCGGTTCAGGCCGACCACCTCGGACGGATCGCGTACCGTCATGATGCCCATGCCGTAGGTACCGGCATCAGCCTTGACGATGACGAAGGGCTCGTGGTCGACGCCGTGCTGCGCGTACTTCTCGCGGATGCGTGCGAGCAGCGCACCGACGCGCGTGGCCAGACATTCCTCGCCGCTGCGTTCCTGGAAGTTGATGTCGCCGCACACGTCGTACAGCGGGTCGATCAGCCACGGATCGATGTCCATGACCGACGCGAAACTGCGTGCGACTTCGCTGTAGGCGTCGAAGTGCTGCGATTTGCGGCGCGTGGTCCAGCCGGCGTGCAGCGGCGGAATGAAGGTCTGCTCATTGACGTTCTGCAGCAGCTCCGGCACGCCGGCCGACAGGTCGTTGTTGAGCAGGATGGCGCAGGGATCGAAACCGGCGACGCCGATGCGCCGGCCGCCCGGCAGGCGGATCAGCGGTTCGATGGTCAGCGTCTGACCGTCACCGAGGTCGAGCGGCGTTGGGCCGGCGAGGTCGGGAATCAGGCTGCCGATGCGCACGTTCAGACCGGCCAGCTTCAGGATCTGCGCCAGCCGGGCGACATTGCGCAGATAGAACAGGTTGCGCGTGTGGTTTTCCGGCACCAGCAGCAGGTTGCGTGCCTCCGGGCACAGCTTCTCGACGGCCGTCATGGTGGCCTGCACGCACAGCGGCAGGAATTCGGCGTTCAGGTTGTTGAAGCCGCCCGGAAACAGGTTGGTATCGACTGGCGCCAGCTTGAAGCCGGCGTTGCGCAGATCGACCGAGGCATAGAAGGGCGGGCTGTGCTCCAGCCACTGCGAACGGAACCACTGTTCGATGTCGGTCTGGCGTTCGAGGAATCGGCTCTCCAGCGCGAGCAGCGGGCCGGTGAGCGCGGTGGTCAGGTGAGGCACCATGGGCGTGAGCGGGCGCGATCCGCAATGAGGTTCAGGCGCGCGGATTCTACACCCGCAGCCGGGGTCACCTCCCCGGTCCGGTACAATCCGGGCTTCTTGCGCATCCGCGCATGCCACACCCTAGTGAATCCCATGCTGTCCGCTTCCAACATCACCATGCAGTTCGGCGCCAAGCCGCTTTTCGACAACGTCAGCATCAAGTTCGGCGACGGTTACCGTTACGGCCTGATCGGCGCCAACGGTGCCGGCAAGTCCACCTTCATGAAGATCCTCGCCGGCGTGCTCGAACCGACCGCCGGCAACGTGGCGATCGACGCGCACGAGCGCATGGCCTTCCTGCGCCAGGACCAGTTCGCGTTCGAGGACCAGCGCGTGCTCGACGTGGTCATGATGGGCCACGCCGAAATGTGGACCTGCATGAAGGAAAAGGACGCCATCTACGCCAACCCGGACGCGACCGAAGAGGACTACATGCGCGCCGCCGAACTGGAAGGCCAGTTCGCCGAATACGACGGCTACACCGCCGAGGCGCGCGCCGGCGAACTGCTGCTCGGCGTCGGCATCCCGACCGAACAGCACAATGGCCCGATGAGCCAGGTCGCGCCGGGCTGGAAGCTGCGCGTGCTGCTGTGCCAGGCGCTGTTCGCCAACCCGGACATCCTGCTGCTCGACGAACCGACCAACAACCTGGACATCAACACCATCCGCTGGCTCGAACACACGCTGAACGAGCGCAACAGCACGATGGTGATCATCAGCCACGACCGCCACTTCCTGAACCAGGTATGCACCCACATGGCCGACCTGGACTACGCGACGATCCGCCTCTACCCGGGCACCTGGGACGACTACATCGAAGCCTCGACGCAAGCGCGTGAACGCGCGTCGGCGGCCAATGCGAAGGCGAAGGAACGGGTGGCCGAACTGCAGAGCTTCGTGCGCCGCTTCTCTGCCAACAAGTCCAAGTCCAAGCAGGCCACCTCGCGTCTGAAGATGATCGACAAGATCAAGATCGAGGAATTCAAGCCCAGTTCGCGCCAGTATCCGTGGATACGCTTTGACTACGACCCGAAGGAGAAGCTGCACCGGCAGGCGGTCGAGCTGGACAACGTGGTGTTCGGCTACGACGGCGGCCCGCAGATCCTGAAGGGCTTCACCGCCACCTTCGACGGCGGCGACCGCGTCGCCATCATCGGCGAGAACGGGGTCGGCAAGACCACCTTCCTGAAGCTGCTGGTCGGCGAACTGACGCCGCAGCACGGCTCGATCAAGTGGGCGGAAAAGGCCCGCCTTGGCTATTTCGCGCAGGACCACTCGGCCGATTTCGACAGCGACGCCAACCTGACCGACTGGATCAGCGGCTATGTGCGCGAGGGTGGCTATGAGGGCGACGACGCGATCACGCTGATCCGCGGCACGCTCGGCCGCCTGCTGTTCGGTGGCGACGACGTGAAGAAGGCGGTGCGCGTGCTGTCCGGCGGCGAACAGGGTCGCATGATGTTCGGTCGACTCATGCTGCAGCGGAACAACGTGCTGCTGCTCGACGAACCGACCAATCACATGGACATGGAATCGATCGAGTCGCTGAACGCCGGCCTCGACGCCTTCGACGGCACGCTGTTCTTCGTGTCGCACGACCGCGAGTTCGTGTCGACGCTGGCCACCCGTGTGCTCGAAATCCGCGGCGACGGCCAGATCGTCGACTACCGCGGCGGCTACGAGGACTACCTCGCCAGCCAAGGCATCGACGACTGAGATGAAGCCCCCACGCTCACTGCGTTCGCAGAGGGCCGGCTTTGCACAGCCGGCCCGTTCGGCAGGCGCGGCGCATGCGCCGCGAAACCCCTTGGTACGAGGACCGGCTTTGCACAGCCGATCCGTTCAGCCGGCGCGGCGCATGCGCCACGAATTCCCGGCTTCACCCCCCGCCGAGGGGGCTGCGCTCATCCACGGTCGGCTTTGCACAGCCGACCGGTTGCGCGGGCGGCGAGCGGTGCTCGCCGAAACCCCCGCTACACCCCTTGGGGCGGCCCTGCGGGCGGCGCGGCTTCCGTCGCCGTTTGCGCAATGCCTGCCGGAGTGACCGAGATGTCCGACGCCTGTCCCGTCTGCGACGACGCCCCCGGCCATCACTGGCTGTGGCGCGACGACCGGTTGCGCGTGATCGACGCGCGCGACGCTGACCATCCGGCCTTCCTGCGGGTGATCTGGAACGGTCACGTGCGCGAGATGACCGATCTGGCCGACGCCGACCGCGATCACCTGATGCACGTGGTGTGGCAGGTCGAGCGCTGCGTGCGCGAAATCGCGCAGCCGGAAAAGATCAACCTCGGCAGCCTCGGCAATATGGTGCCGCACCTGCACTGGCACGTGGTCGCGCGCTGGCAGGACGACGCCCATTTCCCGGGTTCGGTGTGGAGCGCGAAGCAGCGCGACGGCGCACCGCGGCCTCGCGTACCGGCCGCGCTGTGGCGCGCCACGCTGCTGGCCCGTCTCGGCCTGCCGACGGTGGCCGTCAGCGACGCGCTGACCGGCGCCTACGAAGGTACCGACTACATCGTTGCGCTGCCCGACGGCGAAACGACACTGCACGTCGGTGCACCGTCACCGGCGCTGGACCGCTGGCTGGCGACGCAGAACGCAGCACAGTGGGCGCTGCTGGCGGCCGCCAATCCGTGGTCGGCACGCTGCGACGACGACGCCAACCGCGCCGCCCACACGGCACTGCGCGCATTGCTGACGCAGCGCGGCCTGCCGCTGCTCGACGCCGAGAACCGCACGGCCGAAGCCGGCTGGACCGAGCCCTCGCTGCTGTGCGCCGGCCTGACGGCCGAAGAGGCGCTGCGCATCGGCGCCGCCTTCGGCCAGAACGCGGTGCTGACTGGCGAAGCCGGCGGCACGGCCCAGCTGCGCTGGTGCGTGCGCCGGCAGACCGACTGACTCAGCGAAGCTTCATGCGCCGGCGCGCCACCGCGCCGACCGCCGCCAGCCCGGCCAGCAGCATGGCCGCGCTGGCCGGCTCCGGCACCGCTGCCGTGATGCCCAGCCGGTAGCTCGCGTCGGCCAGCGTGTTATCCACGCCATCGACGGTCACCAGGAATTCGGTGCCCGTGGCGAACGGAAAGGTGCTGCCACCGCCGGTGAAAGGTCCCCACGCGAAGGTGAGATTGCGGCCGAAGGTGCCGACGATTTCGTTGCCGTTCAGAAACACCGACAGCGAGGCGCGTGAGCCCAGTCCGAGGTTGGAGAAGTCGAGCGTGAAATCGACCGGCTCGCCGACGGTGAAGCTGAAGCTGTCGGCGAAGCTGCCGAGCTGCTGCTCGAAGCTGAAGGACTGGCCGGCGACCAGAGTGCCCAGATCGACGCTGGCTGCGCTGGCGTGTGCGGCGGGCAGGACGGTCAGCGCGGCGATCAGTGCGGTGCGGATGAAAGTGTTCATGACGGACTCCGTAGGATGAATGAAGGATGAAAGCGTCTGCTTTCATTCGTCATCTACGAAGCCGGACACGCAACGGAGACAGGCAGGTGACGACGGACTTGCCGGCAGCGTGACGGATGTCACCGTTGCCGCCCGAGACCGCGATCAGATCACCACAGCTTCACGCAATGACCGCGCAGCAGGAAGCCGCCGGACGGCTGCGCCGCGGCCGCGCCGACCGGCTCGATCGACACCGCCAGCTCACCCACCGTCGCCAGCAGCGCTTCCGACGTGCCGGCCATCGTGATCACCTGTTTGGCGTCGGCGCGCAGCACGCCGAGCCGGAAGGGCGCGCCGTCCTTCGGCAGTGCCCACAGCACCGCCTCGGCACCATCGGGCACCAGCAGCGGCTGCAGCAGCTTCACGCTCAGTTCCACCCCGTGCCGGCGCGACGACGCCAGTGCGGCGGGCTTGCCGGCGGCGTCCAGCAGCAGACCGACATAGCTGGCCGGCAGCACCGCGTGCTCAGGCAGGTCGGACGGCAGCACCCACTGCGGCTGCTCGCGTACCACGCCGACAGCCACCAGCAGGCCGAAGGCGAAGCCGAGCGCTGGGCGCAGCCAGTCGCGCCAGCGCCGCTGCGCCACCGGCCGGGGGCGCGGTGCAGCGCCGGTGCGCCGCTCGACCTCCGCCCACACCGCGGGCGAGGGCTGCACCGGCGGCACGGCCGCCGCCAGCGCGGCGCCATGCATTTCCCAAGTGCGCAGCGCGCGCGCCGCCGCCTCGTTCGACCGCACCAACCGCTCGAAGCGGCGGCGCGGCAGCCGGCCCAGCGTGCCGAACACGTAGGCGGCCGCGAGGCGGTCGAGCAGTTCCGGGTGGTCGTATTTCATGCCAGCCGCTCCATGCAGCGGCGCAGCTTGTCCAGGCCCCGGCGCAGCCACACCTTGACGCTGCCGATCGGCGAGCCGAGGTGTTCCGCCAGTTCCGAATGCGACAGGCCGTGGTAGTAGGCCAGCGCCAGGCACTGGCGCTGCGGCCCGTCGATGTCGTCTATGCAGCGGCGCAGATGCAGCGCGTCGGCCGCCTGTTCGAGCAGGCCGAGCGGACTGGGCCGGTCGTCGCCCAGCGCGGCGACACCGCCCTGCCCGTCATCGTCGTCGTCCAGCGATTCGGCCCGCCGCAGCGATTCCGCACGCAGCAGGTCGAGCGCCCGGTTGCGCACGACCGAGGTGAGCCAGGTCATCGGCTGGCTGGCGTCGGCACGGTAGCTGTCGGCGCGGTGCCACACGCTGGTGAACGCATCCTGCAGCACGTCTTCAGCCAGATCGCGCCGACGCAACAGACGCAGCGCGACCCCGAGCAGCTGCGGCGCGCAGGCATCGTAGAGCTGACGGAAGGCCTGCCGGTCGCGCAGTGCGACGCGCGCCAGCAGCCTCTCAAGCTGGACCGGATCGAGCATGCCTGCATGATGCCATGCTCATCGATCGCCCGCGGACCATCAGTAGTCCCGCGGCCGGTAACTGCCGGCCTCGGCCGGCGCCTTGTCGCTGTCGCGCACGACGTGCCAGACGCCGCCACGCCCGTCGCCGGTGGTCTGTCCGGCCTCGTTGTCGCCCACGTAGTAATAGAGCGGCTTGCCGCGGACCGCCCATTGCCGGCTGCCGTCGCTGCGCGTGACCAGCGTGTGGTCGCCGGTCGCGCGCGCATCGGCGGCCGCGACGAAGGGCGGCCACAGCGCGGCACACTGGTCGTAGCAGGCACTTTTCCCGGTGCTGTCCTTGTCGAAGGTGTACAGCACACGGCCGGCAGCGTCGGTCAGCAGTCCTGCCGTGCCGACCACGGACTGGGCATGGACTGTGCTGCAGACGGCTCCCAGCAGTGCGGCGTAGAGGGCATTCCTGATCATCGTGATTCTCCTTCCTTGCAGAGGTTCGACACCCGGAAATCGCGTGTCCGGATCGATATACGGACGGATGAACACATCGGAGACAGGAGCGGCGGAAATTTGCTGTCAAAAAGAATGTCCGCCGTGCCGGCCTCCCGCGCGCAAACTGCGGCGTACACATAGAATTGGTTACATTGGCTTACATCGCCCCCCGATTTCATGCACGCCTTCGCTCTGCCCGCCATCAGCCACAGCACGCACCTGCCGGAGTTCTCCGACGCGCGGGCTGCGCGTGACTGGCTGCAGGGCGTGGACAGCAACCAGCCGCTCGCCACCCAGGCCCGTCTGCTCGGTCAGCTCAACCTGCTGAACCGCTGCAGCATCAGCGCCGGCGAGCGGCTGCGCATCGCCGAGGAGCTGCGCGACACGGTGCTGGAAGTGCAGGCCGCCACCGCCAACCGCTTCGTCGGCCGCCCACTGCCGCTGTCCGCCGGCGAACGAGCGGCCTTCGATGCCAATCAGGGCATGTGGGACACACTGGTCACCGCCTATCTGCACTGCCTGTCTGCCGCGCTCGACGGCGACGGCGCAGTGGTGGGCCAGACCGGCCTGATCGCGCATCGCGCGCTGAGTGCGCTGGCACTGATGCAGCTCGACGCGCTGCGCACCGCCCATCTGCCGCCGCCCGGTTACTGGCGACGCGTACACGCCTGCTACGACGCGGCCGCCCGGCTTGGCGCGGCGGAGCGCAAGATCCGCGACGACGCCATCCATGACGAACGCCCGACCAGCGTGCGTGCCGCCTACGTGCTGTGCGTGCTGCTGCACACCTCCAGCCCTTTCGGTCTGACCCACCGCCAGCTGCGCGTACTGCACCGCTGGCTGGGCAAGTGGGCGGGCAAGGTGGCGCTGTTCGACACACCGGTACCGCACAGCGCCCTGCCTCCTCTGATGCTGGACCTCAGCACCGACGAACCGGTGGCCCGCACACCGCAGCCGGACAGCCGCCTGCGCTGGCTGGTGCTGGACGAGTTTTCGCACAGCGTGCGCAAGCGCATGGCGCTGCTGGCGCAGGGCGAAACACCGCTGGCGCTGCGCCTCGGCGACGAACTGAGTCCGGCCCAGGCCGACCGCCTTCTGCGCCATCTGCATGCGCACTGCTGCCGCGGCGGCCTGACCCGCGCCGAGGCGCGCCGGCCGCTGCAGCAGAACGCGTCGGTGGTGATCGGCATGGGTGCGGTACAGCAGTTCCTCGGCAGCGGCGAGTGCGCCATCGGCGACTCCGGCAACCGGCCGGAAACGGTGGCGACCGGCTATCTGGTCGAGGACTGGCGCATCCTCGACGACAGCCCGACCGGCCTGCGCCTTGGCCGCCGCGCCAGCGGCGACGGCGCGCGCATTGGCAACGGCATGTTGCTGGCGGTGCGGCCCGACAACAGCCCGCACTTCATGCTCGCCCACGTGTGCTGGATCATGGCGGTCGAAGGTGAGTTGCAGATGGGCATCAGCATGCTGGCCGGCGCGCCGCGTCTGGTCGATCTCGCGCGTACCCCCGACGGCAGCGGCGAACACGAGGCGCGCGGCGTGCTGATGCCGGAAGTGCCGCGCATCGGTCAGCCCGAATGCGTTGCGCTGCCCAGCGGCTGGTACCGCAAGTCGCGCGACATCCTGCTCACTGCAGACGACAGCAAGCGGCGCGTGCGGCTGGTCGAATCCATCGAACGCGGGGCCGACTTCGACCTCGCCCGCATCGAGCCGTCAGCATGAACGCGCCCGCACCGACGCCGGGCATGCTGAACTACCGCGACGCGCAGCAGTGCCGCGCGCTGATCGCCGAGCTGCCGCTGACCAACGTTCCGCGCGTGCGCGACACTCTGACGCGCATGCTCTACGGGCTGCGCCAGACACCGCCGCGCAGCGCCGACTACCTCGACGTGCTGGAAGCGATGCGCGCGCCGCTGCACTTCCTGCAGGAAAGCCTGGGCAAGCGCTACAGCAGCCGGCCGGTCGCGCCGGGCAGCACCGAGGACGGCGTGCTGCGCCAGGTGGTCGCACTGTGGATGGCGATGGCGCAGGCGTACGCGCAGGCTGCCGAGAAGGCTGACCTGCACCCGCTCACCGACGCCCAGCTGGCGCTGGTATGCCAGCGCTGCGTGCTGTACGCCAGCCGCGCGGTGATCGAGTATTTCCGCGCCCGACGCACGCTGCCGCGCGGCCTCTGGCTGGAACTGCACGGCTACTACAGCACGGCCGAGGAATGGGGCTTTGCCACCCAGCCGGTGGCCGACAGCCTGAAGGAAGGCGGCTACCCGCAGAGCGCGGCCGAGTCCTACTGCAGCGTGCTGCTGGTCGACCTGGCCAACCCCTACGGCCGCAGCCCACGCGAATTCGAGTGGGTGTGCCGCTGGGCCGACCAGTACGCCGGCCTGACCGAAATCATGCCGGTGTTCGGTGGCACCGATGCCCGCACCTACGCGATCGACCTGAACCTCGACAGCGGCGCCAAGCCGCTCGAAGTGTTCGCCCGCACGCCCAACCTGCGCCGGCTCGGTTCGGCGCGGCTGGCCAGCGAGATCGAGCGCGTGGTGGCGGGCTTGAAGCAGGGGCTGTCACCGGAAACGCTGGGTCTGGGCGCCGACTGTCACCCGCTGTCGGCTGGCCGCCTGCTGCTGCAGCTGTACAAGCCCTGGTGTCATGCGGCCAACCCGCGCCGCTTCCAGCGCCGCAGTGGCGACGGCGAGATAGATATCGCGATCAGCCAGGAGGCGATGCATTACCTGATCGCCGGCGAAGAGTTCGTGCAGCCGCCGCCGGCGCGCATCTACAGCCACAGCGATTTCGTCGACATCGCCACCTTCGGCGAACGGGCGACCGACGGCGCCGGCCTGGCCGTGCGTCAGGCCAGCGCCCGCGCGCAGTACCCGACCCAGCACTGGGCGGTGCTCGACCACAGCGTGATGGGCTATCGCCTGCGCGCGCCGCGCGAGACCGGCGTAATCGAGTATTCGCAGATGCTGGCGGTGTTCGGTCCGGACTCGGAACACTGGCGCCTGGCGCGCGTGTCCTGGCTCATGTACGAACATGACGGCCATCTGCTGACCGGCCTGCACGTGCTGCCGGGTACGCCGCGTGCGCTGTCGGTGCGTCCGCTGGCCGACGAAGGCATGCCGGCCGAGCGCTTCAGCCGCGCCTTCCTGCTGCCGGCGGTGCAGGTGATGGGCGAAGAGGCGTCGCTGGTGCTGCCGCGCGGCTGGTTCCAGGCGGAACGCAAGCTCGAAATCTTCCTGAATGGCACGCTGCGCGCGGTGCGGCTGGCCCGCCTGCTCGCTTTCGGCGTCAATTACGAACGCGCCGCCTTCAGCGAGGACGCGCCCGCAAACGGCGTCTGAGCAACGCCGCTCAGAGTGCGGGCAGCGTGCGGCGGGCCGGAAAGCGGACGGTGAAGCGGCTGCCCTGACCGGGCTGGCTGTCGATCTGCAGCGTCGCCTGATGCCGTTCGAGCACGTGCTTGACGATGGCCAGGCCGAGGCCGGTGCCGCCGGTCTCGCGCGAGCGGCCGCGGTCTACGCGGTAGAAGCGTTCGGTCAGCCGCGGAATGTGCTGGGCGTCGATGCCGATGCCGTTGTCGGTCACCGAATACTCGCCGCAGCCATCGACCACGCGCCAGGCGAGTTTCACGCTGCCGCCGTCCGGCGTGTAGCGCACCGCATTGCTGGCGAGGTTGCCAAGCGCGCTGCGCAGGTCGCGCGCGCAGCCGAGCAGCGCACCGGGCGCAGCGTCGACGTCCAGCGTCACCGTGTGCCGGCCGGACGACAGCGCCCGCGTCTCGACCAGCACGATGTCCAGCAGGTTGCGCATGTCCACCGGCTCTTCCGGTGTCGGCGTGTCGGTCTCCAGTGCCGACAGCGTCAGCAGGTCATCGACCAGGCGCTGCAGGCGCACCGACTGCTGCTGCGCCATGCGGATGAAGGACAGCGCCTGCTCCTGCGGCAGTTCCGGCAGCGCGTCCTCCAGCGTTTCGAGGAAGCCGTGGATCACCGTCAGCGGCGTCTTCATTTCGTGCGACACGTTGGCGACGAAGTCGCGCCGCATCGTTTCGAGCTTTTCGAGCTGGGTGATGTCGCGCGTCAGCAGCAGCTTCTGGTCGTCGCCGAAAGCCACCACCCGCAGCTGCAGCGTGCGGCCGGGCTGGCGTGGCGAGGGCATCGACAGCGGCTCGCCGTAGTCGCCGGACTGCAGGTACTCGGCGAACTCGGGCTGGCGCACCAGGTTGAGAATGGGCATCGCGATGTCGCGCCGGCCGTCCAGCCCGAGGTGTTCCTCTGCCATCGGGTTCAGCCACTCGATCAGTTCGTCGCGCGACATGATGAGCGTGCCGTCGGGCATCGCGCGGCTGGCTTCGCGCATGCGCTCGAGCCGGCTGCGCAGGTCCTCGCGCTGCTGGCGGGCGTTGCGCTCGCGCCGCGCCAGCTTGGCGAACAGGAATTCCCACTGACCGGCGCCGTCCGGCAGTTCAGCGTCGCTGGTCGAGTTGAGCCAGCGGTCGAAACGGCCGATCTCGTACTGGTCGCGCAGGCTGCCGGCGAGCAGCAGCGCGCAGGCCAGCGCCAGCGCCGGCGCCAGCGAGTCGGCCGCCAGCCCGATCAGCACGCAGACGAGGATGAGCGCGACGCGCAGGGCGGCGCGGAACCAGAATTCACGCATGTGGAGCGTATTGAGCAGTCACGGCGCCGGATTATGGGCGCTCACGCGCAAAACGGCTCACTCCTTCTGGCAGGACAGGCGATAGCCGCTGCCGCGCACGGTCTGGATCAGCGCGTCGTGTCCACTCGCTTCCAGCGCGCCGCGCAGGCGGCGGATGTGCACATCCACCGTGCGCTCCTCGACGAACACGTGATCGCCCCACACGCTGTCGAGCAGCTGCGCGCGCGAATGCACGCGCTCGGCGTGGGTCATGAAGAAGTGCAGCAGGCGGAACTCGGTCGGGCCGAGCACCACGGCCTGGCCGCGGGCGGTGACGCGATGCGTGGCCGGATCGAGGCGCAGGCCGTCGATCTCGACCGGGTCTTCGGTCGCCTGCGGCTTCTGCCGGCGCAGCACGGCCTTGATGCGGGCTGCCAGTTCGCGCGGCGAGAAGGGCTTGGTGACGTAGTCGTCGGCGCCGGTTTCGAGACCGGTCACCTTGGACTGTTCGTCGCCGCGCGCCGTCAGCATGATGATGGGCACGCCACGCGTGCGCTCGTCGGCGCGCAGACGGCGCGCCAGATCGATGCCGCTCTGGCCGGGCAGCATCCAGTCGAGCAGCACCAGATCGGGCAGTTCGGCCTGCAGCAGGCGCAGCGCGGTTTCGGCGTCCGCCGCGCGCATCGGATCGTGGCCGGTGCGGGTGAGCGTGACGCTGATCAGTTCCTGGATGGACGGTTCGTCCTCGACGACGAGTATGCGGGCCATGACGGTATGCGAGCGTGGGATGACGGGAACGCGACGCAGTCTATTTCAGTATGGTGACGGTTTAGTGACAGGGTCTTCGGTCTGTCTGCAGGGCCATCCTGACGGGCGCGGGGTATCATTCCCGACTCTTTGCAGCGGACACGGAACATCATGGCAGGACTGGACAAGGACACCCCCATCCCCACCGAGATCAAGGTGCAGCAGAAGTCGAAGGTGATGGAAGTCAGCTTCGACAACGGCCGCAGCTTCAGCTTCAGTTTCGAGTTCCTGCGCGTGTGCTCGCCCTCGGCAGAGGTGCGCGGCCACGGGCCGGGGCAGGAAACGCTGCAGATCGGCAAGCGCGACGTCGACATCACGCGGGTCGAACCGGTCGGCGCCTACGCGATCAAGCCGGTGTTTTCCGACGGCCACGACAGCGGCATCTACTCGTGGGATTACATCTATCTGCTGGGTGAGAATCAGGAAGCGCTGTGGGCCGACTACCTCGCCCGGCTGGACGCCGCCGGCGCCAGCCGCGACCCGGCCCTGGTGCCGCCGCCGGCCGCCAAGGGCGGTTGCGGCAGCGGCGGTTGCGGCCATCACCACTGAGCCTGCGATGAGCGACAACTCCACCGATTTCGGCTTCGAGCGCGTACCCGAGGCGGCCAAGGCGCGCCGCGTGGCAAGCGTTTTCTCGTCGGTTGCGCGTCGTTACGACATCATGAATGACCTGATGTCGGCCGGCCTGCATCGCGCCTGGAAAGCCTTCGCGATCGAAATGGCCGGTGTGCGCCCGGGCCAGCGCGTACTCGACGTCGCCGCCGGCACCGGTGACCTGACCGTCGCGCACGCGAAGCGCGCCGGCGCCAGTGGCGAGGTGTGGCACACCGACATCAATCCGGACATGCTGCGCGAAGGCCGCGACCGCCTGCGCGACGCCGGCTTCGTGCTGCCCAGCCTGCTGTGCGACGCCGAGAAGCTGCCCTTCCCGGACAATTACTTCGACTGCGTCACCGTCGCCTTCGGCCTGCGCAACATGACGCACAAGGACCGCGCGCTGGCCGAGTTCCGCCGCGTGCTGAAGCCGGGCGGCCGCGCACTGGTGCTCGAGTTCTCGCGCGTCGCCAAGCCGCTCGAAAAGGCCTACGACCTGTATTCGTTCAAGGTGCTGCCCTGGCTGGGCAAGCGCGTCGCCAACGACGAGGCGAGCTACCGCTACCTCGCCGAATCGATCCGCATGCATCCGGACCAGGAAACGCTGGCCGGCATGATGCGCGAGGTCGGCCTCGGCCGCGTCGAGTACTTCAACATGAGCGCCGGCGTGGTGGCGCTGCATCGCGGTTTCAAGCTCTGAAATCCGACAGGTGAGGCGAACGATCCGCGCATTTTGCGGTCAATTCGTGTGCTAAGTTTCGCTCTCGCGTTTTCGCCCCACCTTTGATGGAGACATATCGATGAAGAATTTCCTGTGCGCGCTGTGCGTGGCCGTCGTCGGCCTCGGCGGCGCCATGCATGACGCCGAAGCCGCCAAACGCATGGGTGGCGGCAAGTCCTTCGGTTCGCAGCGTGATTCGACCACGATGCAGCGCGACGCCACGCCCACCTCGCCGACGCAGAACGCCACCACCGCCCAGCGCCAGGCGCAGCCTGCAGCGCCCGCTGCCGCACAGCCGGCCAAGCGCTCGTGGATGGGCCCGCTGGCCGGTCTGGCCGCCGGCATCGGTCTGGCTGCACTGGCGTCCCACCTCGGTTTCGGCGAGGAAATGGCGTCCTTCATGATGATTGCGCTGCTGGTCGTGGTCGCCCTCTTCGTCTGGCGCATGTTCGCCGCACGCCGCAACGCGCCGCAGCAGCCGGGCATGCAGTACGCCGGCGCGACCGCCGGCCCGGGCACCGCCCCGCAGCGCTTCGAAGCGGTGGCCCCGGTCGCCGCCTCGGCGCCGGCAGCCGCCGCCAGTGCAGGCAACATTCCGGCGGATTTCGACGTCGAAGGCTTCCTGCGTCAGGCCAAGCTGAATTTCGTGCGCCTGCAGGCGGCGAACGACAAGGGTGACGTCGAGGACATCCGTCAGTTCACCTCGCCCGAGGTGTTCGCCGAAATCCGCATGCAGTTGCAGGAGCGCGGTGGCGAAACCCAGCACATCGACATCGTGCAGCTCGATGCTGCACTGCTCGATCTGGTCACCGAGAACGACCAGTACATCGCCAGCGTCCGTTTCAGCGGCCTGCTGCGCGAAGAAGTCACCGCCGCACCGGCACCGTTCGACGAGGTCTGGCATCTGGCCAAGCCGGTATCCGGCAACCGCGGCTGGGTGATCGCCGGTATCCAGCAACTGCAGTAATCATGCTCGCGACAGCCGCGCTCCCGGTACTGAACCACCTGCTCGATCAGGCGCCGGGCGCGCACGCCCGGCTGGCCCGGCATGCGGGCGCGCAGGCAAGGCTGGAACTGGGCGCGCTCGGCGTCGCCTTCAGGGTCGGCGAAGACGGCCGGCTGGCTGCGGCCTCCGATGAGCCCTTGGCGGTCACGCTACGGCTGCCGGCGGATGCTGCGCTGCGGCTGGTGCACGAGGGCGACGCGGTGCTGCGCGATGCGCGCATCGAAGGCGACGCGGCACTGGCCGAGACCCTCGGCCAGGTGCTGCGCGGCCTGCGCTGGGACGCGGCGGAAGACCTGAGCCGGCTGATCGGCGACGCGGCCGCCGAACGTGTAGTAGGTGGCGCGCGAGCGGCATGGGCCGGCGGTCGCGACCTCGGTGCGCGGCTCGCCGCGTCGGCCAGCGAATACGCGGCGGACGAGGCGCAATTGCTGGTGCGTCCGGCCGCAACAGCCGCCTTTGCGGACGAAGTCGATACGCTGCGCGACGATCTGGCACGCCTGCAGAAGCGCCTCGAATTGCTCGAACGCAAAGCTCAGCCGATACGCTGATCGACCCACCAGCGCGCGAAGGTGTCGCGCTGCGCAGCACTCATCCCGACCCCGCATTTCGTCCGCCGCCACAGCACGTCGTCGGCGTTGTACGCCCATTCGTACCGTGCGCACCAGCGCGCTTCCGCCTCGTACAGCCCGCCCCCGAAGTCGCGTCCGGGTCCGCCTGCACGCGCCGCCTGTTCAAGCAGCCGCGACGTCTCGCTGCCGTGACGTCCGACCAGTGCGGCGATCCATCCTGACGACAGTGCGGGATGGCGCTGCGCCAGCGTGCGCGCGAGTTCGGAACGCTGTGTCGGCCCGGCGGCCTCGGCGCCCGGCAGCAGACGGTCGGCGGTTACGCTGCGTGCATTCGATCCGAGGAATGAGGCCAGTCGATCGACCGCCCGTTCGGCCAGGCTTCGGTGCGTGGTGAGCTTGCCGCCCTGTATCGACATCCAGCCACGGCCGCCGCGCCCGCCCTCCATCGTCATCCGGTATTCGCGGCTGGCGGTGCGCGCGCTGCCTCCGCCGCCGTCGATCAGCGGTCGCATGCCGCTGAATTCCCAGCGGATGTCGTGCTCGGCGGGTGCGCGCCCAAAGGCGCGCTGCAGCGCATCGAGCAGGTAGCGACGCTCTGCCGCCGTGGCGCCAAGCGCCTCCGGTGACGGCAGGTCGGTTTCAGTGGTGCCGACCAGATGGAAATCGTCGGCGAAGGGGATGACGAACACGATGCGCCGGTCCGGCTGCTGCAGCAGCCAGGCGTCGTCGCCCGCGTGCAGGCGGGGGACGACGATGTGCGTGCCCTGCACCAGGCGCACCGGCGGCGCCACCGCGCCGCGCAGCGTCTCGACCGCGTTCATCCACGGGCCGGCGACATTGACGACACAGCGGGCAAGCACCGTTCTATCGCTCACCGTGCAGCGCCAGTGCGCGCCCTCGGCGGTCACTGCGCTCAGTGCGCTCTGCGGCAGCACGCGTGCGCCGTGCGCCTGCGCGTCGAGCAAGGTGCACAGCGTCAGCCGCGCATCGTCCACCCACAAGTCGTAGTAGGCGTGCGCCGCGCTCACCAGCGGCTGCGTCTGCTGCAGCAACGGAAAGTCGGCGCGCAGACGTCGCGATCGCGGCAGTGTGCTGCGACCGGCCAGCAGGTCATACAGCAGCAGACCGGTGGCCAGCATCCAGGCCGGCCGCTCGCCCGTGTGCGGCACGATGAAGCGCTGCGGACGCACCAGATGGGCGGCGATGCGCGCAAGCGTTTCGCGCTCCTGCAGGGATTCCCTGACCAGTCCGAATGCACCCTGTTCGAGGTAGCGCAGGCCACCGTGGATGAGCTTGGTAGAAGCGGACGAGGTTGCGCCGGCGATGTCGCCGCGCTCGCAAATGATGACGTCCAGACCGCGCAGCGCAGCGTCGCGAGCGATCCCGGCGCCGTTGATGCCGGCCCCGACGATGAGCAGGTCGCAGGATTCCCGGTGCATGGGCCAATTCTGCGCCGGACGCGCCAAAAACAAAAAGGCACGCCGAGGCGTGCCTTTCCGGACCTGCTTGAAACCGCGCTCAGTGACGCTTGCGCAGCTTCTGGATTGCCGCCAGCTGGGCGATGGCCGAAGCCAGTTCCGCCTGTGCTGCAGCGTAGTCGACACCTGCCTGACGGTTGGCCAGTGCTTCTTCGGCCAGACGCTTGGCTTCGTTCGCCTTCGCTTCGTCCAGGTCGGTACCGCGGATGGCGGTATCCGCCAGCACGGTCACCAGACCCGGTTGCACTTCCAGCAGGCCGCCGGCCACGAAGATCAGCTCGTCGGCAGCCTGATTCGGCACCTTGATGCGGACTTCGCCCGGACGGATGCGGGTGATCAGCGGAGTGTGGCCGGGCAGGATGCCCAGCTCGCCGCTCTCGCCCGGCAGCGCGACGAATTCTGCGAGCCCGGAGAAGATTTTCTCTTCCGCGCTGACAACGTCGACATGTACGGTCATAGCCATGATTACTCCGTGAATGCTGCCCGCGAGCCGCGCCGGACCGGAGTCCGTCACGGCTCACGCTTGCCGCGTCACTGCAGCGTCTTCGCCTTTTCGAACGCTTCCTCGATGCCGCCGACCATGTAGAAGGCCTGTTCCGGCAGGTGGTCGCATTCGCCATTGACGATCATGTTGAAGCCCTTGATCGTGTCCGCCAGCGGAACGATCTTGCCCGGCGAACCAGTGAAGACTTCAGCCACGTTGAACGGCTGCGACAGGAAACGCTGGATCTTGCGGGCGCGAGCCACGGCCAGCTTGTCTTCCGGCGACAGTTCGTCCATGCCCAGAATCGCGATGATGTCGCGCAGTTCCTTGTAGCGCTGCAGCGTCGATTGCACCTTGCGGGCGACCGCGTAGTGCTCTTCGCCGACGATCAGCGGATCCAGCTGACGCGAGGTCGAGTCGAGCGGATCGACCGCCGGGTAGATGCCCAGCGAAGCGATGTCACGCGACAGCACGACGGTTGCATCCAAGTGCTGGAAGGTCGTGGCGGGCGACGGGTCGGTCAAGTCATCCGCAGGCACATACACGGCCTGGATCGACGTGATCGAGCCGACCTTGGTCGAGGTGATGCGCTCCTGCAGGCGGCCCATTTCCTCGGCCAGCGTCGGCTGGTAGCCCACGGCGGAAGGCATGCGGCCCAGCAGGGCGGACACTTCGGTACCGGCCAGCGTGTAGCGGTAGATGTTGTCCACGAAGAACAGGATGTCGCGGCCTTCGTCGCGGAACTTCTCGGCCATGGTCAGGCCGGTCAGCGCCACGCGCAGACGGTTGCCCGGCGGCTCGTTCATCTGGCCGAACACCATCGCCACCTTGTCGAGAACCTTCGACTCTTCCATCTCGTGGTAGAAGTCGTTGCCCTCACGGGTGCGCTCACCGACACCGGCGAACACGGAGTAACCACCGTAGCTCTTCGCGATGTTGTTGATGAGTTCCATCATGTTCACGGTCTTGCCCACACCGGCACCGCCGAACAGACCGATCTTGCCGCCCTTGGCGAACGGGCAGATCAGGTCGATCACCTTGATGCCGGTGGGCAGCAGGTCAACCGACGGGCTCAGTTCGTCGAACTTCGGTGCCTTCTGGTGAATGGCACGACGTTCTTCGGTGGCGATGTCGCCCGCTTCGTCGATCGGACGGCCAAGCACGTCCATGATGCGACCCAGCGTGGCGGTGCCGACCGGCACGCTGATCGCGGCGCCGGTACCCTTCACCTTCATGCCGCGGCGCAGACCGTCGCTGGAACCCAGCGCAATCGTACGCACCACGCCGTCGCCCAGCTGCTGCTGGACTTCGAACGTCAGACCCGCTTCGGCCGTGTGCGAACCATCGGCTTCGTCGAGCTGCAGCGCTTCAAACACTTTCGGCATCGAGTCGCGCGGGAACTGGATATCCACCACGGCGCCGATACACTGAACGATGTTTCCGGTATTCATCGTCTATCCCCAATACAAAAATTCGTTTGCGCGATCAGACTGCCGCGGCGCCGCCGACGATCTCGGACAGTTCCTTGGTAATCGCCGCCTGGCGGGTCTTGTTGTAGACCAGCTGCAGTTCGCCGATGACATTGCCTGCGTTGTCGGACGCGGCCTTCATCGCCACCATACGTGCGCTCTGTTCGGACGCCATGTTTTCGGCGACCGACTGATACACCAGCGCTTCAACGTAACGAACGAGCAGCTCGTCGATCACCACCTGCGGGTCCGGCTCGTACAGGTAATCCCAGGTGCCTTCCGGCGTGCCCAGACGATCGCCCGTGAGCGGCAGCAGTTGCTCAAGCACCGGCTCCTGCTTCATCGTGTTGATGAAGCGGGTGAAGGACAGATAGACCGCGTCGAGCTCGCCGGCCTGGAAAGCGTCGATCATGACCTTGACCGGTCCGATCAGCTTTTCCAGATGCGGCGTGTCGCCCAGCTGCGTCACCTGTGACACCACCTTGGCGCCCATGCGCTGCATGAAGCCCAGACCCTTGTTGCCGATGGCGGCAACGCGGATTTCGGTGGCGCCCTTGCCTTCCCACTCCTTCATCGTGTTCAGCGCCAGACGCAGCACGTTGGTGTTCATGCCGCCGCACAGACCCTTGTCCGTGGTGACGACGATGATGCCGACGCGCTTGATCTGACCGACGGTCGCGAGGAACGGGTGCTTGTAGTCGCTGATCGTGGCGGCAGACAGGTTGGCAGCAAGACGGCGGATCGTGTCGGCGTAGGGCCGGGCGGCCCGCATCCTGTCCTGCGCCTTGCGCATCTTGGATGCAGCCACCATCTCCATCGCCTTGGTGATCTTCTTCGTGTTTTGCACGCTCTTGATCTTGGAACGGATCTCTTTTCCGCTGGCCATGGTTATCTCCTGTCCGCGCGCTTACGCCCAGCTCTTCTTGAACTCGGCCACCGCGGCAGCAAGCGTCTTTTCCGATTCACCGTCGAGGTCCTTGGAGGACTCGATCTTGTTCATCAGATCGGAATGCTTCTGCTGCAGGAACTGGTGCAGGGCCGATTCAAAAGCGAGCACGCGGGACACTTCGACGTCGTCGAAGTAGCCGTTGTTGGCGGCGTACAGCGAAACACCCATCTGGGCGACCGACAGCGGCGAGTACTGCGGCTGCTTCATCAGTTCGGTCACGCGGCGGCCACGCTCGAGCTGCTTGCGGGTCGCTTCGTCCAGGTCGGAGGCGAACTGCGCGAACGCAGCCAGCTCACGGTACTGGGCCAGCGCCAGACGGACACCGCCGCCCAGCTTCTTGATGATCTTGGTCTGGGCCGCACCACCGACGCGGGACACCGACACACCGGCGTTGATAGCCGGGCGGATGCCTGCGTTGAACAGGTCGGTTTCCAGGAAGATCTGGCCGTCGGTAATCGAGATCACGTTGGTCGGAACGAAGGCGGACACGTCGCCGGCCTGCGTTTCGATGATCGGGAGCGCGGTCAGCGAACCGGTCTTGCCCTTGACTTCACCGTTGGTGAACTTCTCGACGTAGTCGGGATTCACGCGAGCGGCGCGCTCGAGCAGACGGCTGTGCAGGTAGAACACGTCGCCCGGGTAGGCTTCGCGGCCCGGCGGACGGCGCAGCAGCAGCGAAATCTGACGGTAGGCAACGGCCTGCTTCGACAGATCGTCATAGACGATCAGCGCGTCTTCGCCGCGGTCGCGGAAGTATTCGCCCATCGTGCAGCCGGCGTACGGTGCCAGGAACTGCATGGCGGCCGAGTCGGAGGCGGTGGCGGCGACGACGATGGTGTATTCCATCGCGCCGTACTCTTCCAGCTTGCGCACCACGTTGGCGATGGTCGAGGCCTTCTGGCCCACCGCAACGTAGATGCAGGTCATGTTCTGACCCTTCTGGTTGATGATGGCGTCGACGGCGACCGCGGTCTTGCCGGTCTGACGGTCACCGATGATCAGCTCGCGCTGACCACGGCCGACCGGCACCATCGAGTCGATCGACTTCAGGCCGGTCTGCACCGGCTGCGAAACCGACTGACGTGCGATCACGCCCGGAGCGACCTTTTCAACCTTGTCGGTCAGCTTGGCGTTGATCGGGCCCTTGCCGTCGATCGGCTGGCCGAGCGAGTTCACGACGCGACCGATCAGCTCGGGGCCGACCGGCACTTCGAGAATGCGGCCGGTGCACTTGACGGTCTGGCCTTCGGAAATGTGTTCGTAGTCACCCAGAACCACGGCGCCGACGGAGTCGCGCTCGAGGTTCAGCGCCAGACCGAACGTGTTGCCTTCGAATTCCAGCATTTCGCCCTGCTGGACATCGTCCAGGCCGTGCACGCGCACGATGCCGTCGGTCACCGAAACCACGGTGCCCTCGGTGCGCGCCTGCGACGACAACTGCAGGTTCTGGATCCGGCTCTTGATCAGGTCGCTGATTTCAGACGGATTGAGGTTCATCAAAAAACTCCTAGTTCTGTAGCGCAGTGGCCATGGCGGCAAGCTTGCCGCGGACCGAGGCATCGATCACTTCGTCACCGACCGCAACCTTCACACCGCCGATCAGTTCGGGATCGAGCGTGACCCGGGCTTCCAGGCGACGGCCGAAACGCGGCTCGAGGTCGGCCAGCAGGCGCGACACGGTGGCGTCGTCCATCGGGAAGGCGGAACTGATGTGGGCGACGGCGCAGCGCTCGTGCTCGTTCTTCAGCTCGGTGAAGAGCTCCGCGATTTCGGGCAGCACGGCCAGACGGCCGTTCTGCGCCAGCACGCGTGCGAAGCTGCGATGCGCGTCGGCGAGTTCGCCGGGCACTGCGGTGAGGAAGAGGAAACCACGGTCGGTCGAGGTGCGGGTCGGATCGGCCAGCAGCTTCTTGACCTGCGGCTCGGCGGCAGCAGCGGCCATCAGGCCGAGGGCGTCAGCCCAGGCTGCCAGCGAGTTGCCTTCCTTGGCCAGCTGGAACGCGGCTTCGGCGTAGGGTCGCGCGATGGTGACGTTCTCTGCCATGGTGTCAGCTCAGTTCCTGCTTCAGGTTGGTGAGCAGATCGGCGTGGACTTGGGCGTTGATCTCGCGACGCAGGATGCGTTCTGCACCCGCGACCGCCAGCGTGGCGACCTGGTCGCGCAGGGCGTCCTTCGCCTTCTGCGCTGCAGCCGCAGCTTCGGTGGTCGCTGCTTCGCGGGCCGCCGCGACGATGCGATTCGCTTCCGCGCGCGCATCCTCGACCAGCTTGGCCGCCTGCTTCTCTGCACCCGAACGGAGCTCGGCCGCGGACTCGCGCGCTGCGCGCAGTTCCTCGATCGACTTCTTCTCCGCATTGGCCAGATCTGCCTTTGCCTTGTCCGCAGCCGCCAGCCCGTCAGCGATCTTCTTCGCGCGTTCGTCGAGAGCCTTGACGATCGGCGGCCACACGAAGCTCTTCGTGAACCACACAAAAGTCAGGAACACGACGATCTGGATGATGAGCGTTGCGTTCAGATTCACGGCAACTTTCCCTTCAATAAATCGGTGTTGGGGCGGATGCCGTTCTTACTTCAGGAAGGTCGAAGTGGCGAACCAGAGGGCGATACCGGTACCGATAATGAAGGCGGCGTCGATCAGGCCGGCCAGCAGGAACATCTTGACCTGCAGCGCGTTCATCAGCTCCGGCTGGCGGGCCGAGGCTTCGAGGTACTTACCGCCCATCAGCGCGATACCGATACAAGCACCAATTGCACCCAGACCGATGATCAGACCGCAGGCGAGGGCGACGAGACCGAACACTTGTTCCATAACAGCTCCTTAGATTTAAAAGAAAAACGAAAACAACAAACCGGACTGCAACTGCAAACTCAGTGACCTTCGTGTGCCTGACCGATGTACACCAGCGTCAGCATCATGAAGATGAATGCCTGGAGCGCGACCACGAGGATGTGGAACACCGCCCATGCGAAACCTGCAACGATGTGACCGAAGGCGAGCAGGAAGCTCGGCGCGTTGGCACCCGTCCAGGCGGCACCCATCAGCGCGATCAGCATGAAGATGAGTTCGCCGGCAAACATGTTGCCGAACAGACGCATGCCGTGCGACACGGTCTTGGCAAGGAATTCGATGACGTTCATCGCGAAGTTGAACGGCGCCAGGATGAGCTTGTCGCCGAACGGCGCCGAGATCAGTTCGTGCGCCCAGCCGCCGGCGCCCTTGATCTTGACGTTGTAGTACAGACACACGAGCAGAACGGCGATCGACATGCCCATGGTCGCGTTGATGTCGGCGGTCGGCACGACGCGCATGTAGGCGTGGTGCGGATCGTGACCTGCGGAGGCGTAGATGCCTTCCCAGATGCGCGGCAGCAGATCGAGCGGCAGGAAGTCCATCGCGTTCATCAGGAAGATCCAGACGAAGACGATGAGGGCGAGCGGTGCCACGGTACGGCGCGATTCTTCGCTGTGGATCAGGCCCTTGGCCTGGTCGGCAACCATCTCGACCAGGATTTCGACCGCAGCCTGGAAGCGACCCGGCACGCCGGACGTCGACTTCGCCGCGGCGCGGTAAAGCACGAACAGCGCAAGAACGCCGAGCAGCACGGAGTAGAAAACGGTATCGAGGTTGACCAGATTCCAGTTGATCAACTCGACCTGCTTCTCGCCGGTGTTGTTCAGGAAGGTCAGATGGTGGGCGATGTATTCGCCGGGGGTCGGGCCGTGGGCCACTTCAGTCGCCAGTTCGGTTCCAGATGCCATGTCAGTGTTTGAACAAGAAAGCAAAAAAACCTGCCTGCAGCGCCGCGCCCAGACCTCCCAAGAACCAGCCCCACGACAATCCGGGCACGAGGTAGTGGCACAGCAACAGCAGCCCAATCGTCGAGACGACCTTGATCGCCTCGCCGAGGAAGAATTCAAGCGGGTACGACACCGCGGCCTGCGCCCCTGGGCGCGCCAGACGACCGAGACGTATCGCGAACAGGAGACTCGGCACCGCATAACTCAGGCCACCGAGCAGGGCGGACAGTCCAGCCATCCAGCCCCCGACGAACAGCGCGATGCCCACCATGACGAGCACCAGCGAAAGCTGCAGCATGATCGCTTTCAACATGCAGCAGGCCTTCCACGCATCCGCACCACCCAAAGTCCGCGAACCCCGAATCTTCTATAAGACACAAGTGTTCGCACTGCGACGAGCCGAACCAGCACAGCTTCGCGCGCAAAGCCCTTGACGATACATACGCTTACAGCCGCCGTCAAGAAGTTCCCGGATTTTGCCCCGGAACAGTGCGTGTGCATCGGATCGAGCAAAAAGAAAACATTTCGCACGCTCCGCTCGCCGGCGACGCTTGACCTCGATCTGAAAATAGTCGATATTTTTCGACATGAGAAACGACTACGCCCAGACCATTCCTGCCGACTGGCAGGACTACTCCCGTCTGTTCGCCGCGCTCGGTGACCCGGAGCGGCAGCGCATCCTGCTCACCTTCGAGCCAGGCGAAAGCCTCAACGTGACCGAACTGACCCGCGCCTCCTCTCTGAGCCGGCCGACCGTGTCGCATCACCTGAAACTGCTGTGCGAGGCCGGCGTGCTCGAACGGACCCGGCAGGGCCGAGAAATCCACTTCCGGCTGCAGGCCGACACGCTGATACAGCGGCTGCAGACCGTCATCGACTACCTGGACGCGCACCGGTGAGCAGGTCGGCTCCCGGACTCGCGGCAGACAGACTGTCGGCCCTGGCGCAGCGCGCCGGTTGCACCCCTTTCTATGCCGTCGACAGCGCGGCCGTGTTCGCTCGCATCGACGCCTTGCGCGCCGCCCTGCCCGCCACCTTGCAGCTGTGCTACGCGGTGAAGGCCAATCCCTTGCCAGCGCTGCTGCAGTGCATCAGCACACGGCTCGACGGCGCCGACGTCAGTTCGGGCGGGGAACTGGAGCGCGCGCTCGACGCCGGCTTTTCCGCCACGCACATCGGCTTCACCGGTCCGGGCAAGCGTGACACCGAACTCGCGGCGGCGATCGAAGCCGGCGTGCGCATCTGCGCCGAATCGGTCGGCGAGATCGAACGCATCGCGCACATCGCCAGGCAGCTGGGACGCCAGGCACGCGTCGCGCTGCGCGCCAATCCGGACTTCGCGATCGCCGGCTCACGGGTACGCATGAGTGGCGACAGCTTCTTCGGCATCGACAGCGCGCAACTGGGCAGCGCTATCGCAGCCGTGCGCCGGCACGAACTCGAATTCGGCGGCCTGCATTATTACTGTGCCTCGCGCATGCTGGACGCGGCGGAGATCGTCGCGCTGCACGCCCGCTGTTTTGCCGAAGCCATGCAGATCGCCGACGCGGCCGACCTTGCGCTGCCCTGGCTGAATCTGGGAGGCGGCTTCGGCGTTGCCATCGCCGACGATGAACGGCCACTCGACTTCGCGCCAGTGGCTGCCCATCTGCACGCGCTGGACGAGACGCTGCGGGCGCGTCACCCGCAGGCCCGGCTCGCGCTCGAACCGGGCCGCTACCTGGTGGCCGAGGCCGGCATCTACGTCTGCAGCGTGATCGACCGCAAGACGGTGCGTGGACGTACCTGGCTCATCGTCGATGGCGGCGCGCACCAGCACCTGCACGCGACGCTGCAGCCGGATCGCTTACAGCCGGCGAACTTCCCGATGACGCTGCATCCGCAGGCGCCGACCGATGCGATCGAACGGGTGAGCGTCGCCGGTCCGCTGTGCGCGCCCTTCGACGTGCTGGCGCGCGACATCGACCTGCCGCGCGCGCAGCCCGGCGATCTGCTGGTCGTGCATTGCTCCGGCGCCTATGGCGCCAGCGCCAGTCCGCTCGACTTCCTCGGCCATCCGCATCCGGCCGAACTTCTTTTCTGAACCCGCGGAGCATTCATGCTGCGTAGCCTTGTCCGTCCCCTGCTCACCTTCGTCTGCCGACTGCTGTTCCGCATCACGCCACCGGCATCGCCGCCGGAACGGCAGGAACGCCTGCTGGTGGTCGCCAACCACGAATCCTTCCTCGACGGCCTGCTGCTCGGCCTCTTCCTGCCGATGGATCCGGTGTTCGTCGTGCACACCGGTGTCGCGCGCAATCCTTTCTTCCGGCTCCTGCTGTCCCTGGTCGAGTACCTCGCGGTCGATCCGACCAGCCCGATGGCGATGAAGAAGGTGATACGCCTGCTCGAATCCGGTCGCCCGGTGGTCATCTTCCCGGAGGGACGCATCACCACGACGGGCAGCCTGATGAAGGTGTACGACGGCCCCGCCTTCGTCGCCGCAAAGACCGGTGCCACCGTGCTGCCGGTGCGACTCGACGGCGCGTCGCGCAGCTATTTCTCACGCGTGTCCGGCCGCTACCCGAAATCGCTGTTCCCGCGCATCGCGATCACCGTGCTGCCGGCCACGAAGATCGCGATGCCGGAGGCAGGCAGCGCGAAGGAGCGCCGCCGCCGCGCAGGCGAAGCGATGCGCCGGCTGATGCAGGAAATGATCTTCGCCTCGCGTCCGCAGCAGACGCTGTTCGGCGCGCTGTGCGACGCCGCCGAGATCCACGGCCGCAGCCGCCGGCTGGTCGAGGACATGAAGCAGATCGAGTATTCATATGGCGATCTGCTGAAGATGGCATTCGCGCTCGGCCGCATCGTCGCCCGCATCACGCGGCCGGACGAACGCGTCGGCGTGCTGCTGCCCAATCTAGCGCCGACGCTGGGCCTGGTGTTCGGCCTGAACGCGCACCGCCGGGTACCGGCGATGCTGAACTACACCGCCGGCGTCGACGGCATGCAGGCCGCGTGCACCGCCGCCGAACTGCGCATCATCGTCACCTCGCGCGCCTTCGTCGAACAGGCCAAACTCGGCGACAAGCTGGCGGCGCTGCAGGGTGTCAAGCTGCACTACCTGGAGGACCTGCGCGAGCGCATCACGCTGGCCGACAAGCTGTGGCTCATGCTGTGGGCGATGCGGGCACCGCGGCTGGCGGCCGAGAAGCTGTCGCCCGAAGCGCCGGCGGTGGTGCTGTTCACCTCGGGCTCGGAAGGCAAACCCAAGGGCGTCGTGCTGTCGCATCGCGCGCTGCTCGCCAACATCGCGCAGATCCGCGCGGTGATCGACTTCTCGGTCGACGACAAGATCCTGAACGCGCTGCCGCTGTTCCACTCCTTCGGCCTCACCGCCGGCGGCCTGCTGCCGCTGCTGACCGGCGCCAACGTGTTCCTCTATCCGTCGCCGCTGCACTACCGCGTCATTCCGGAACTCGCTTACGACCGCAACTGCACCGTGCTGCTCGGCACCAGTACCTTCCTTGGCAACTACGCGAAGTTCGCCCATCCGTACGACTTCTACCGGCTGCGCTACGTCATCGCCGGCGCCGAGAAGCTGTCGGAATCGGTGCGCAGCGCGTGGTTCGAGAAGTTCGGTCTGCGCATCTTCGAAGGGTATGGCGCAACCGAGACCGCGCCAGTGCTGGCCGTCAATACGCCGATGGCCTACCGCTCCGGCACTGTCGGTCAGCTGCTGCCCGGCCTGCACGCGAAACTGATGCCGGTCGCCGGCATCGACCGCGGCGGCGTGCTGCACGTCAGCGGGCCCAACCTGATGAGCGGCTACCTGAAATGGGACAGGCCGGGCGTGCTGCAGACGCCGTCTTCGGAAGCCGGCGACGGCTGGTACGACACCGGCGACGTGATCGAATTCGACGACGACGGCTTCGTGCGCATCGTCGGTCGGGTCAAGCGCTTCGCCAAGGTGGCCGGCGAAATGATTTCGCTGGAAACGGTGGAGAAGCTCGCCACCGCCGCCAGCCCGGCCGCGCAGCACGCGGCCTCGACCCAGCCCGACCCCGTGCGCGGAGAGACCATCGTGCTGTTCACCACCGATACCGCACTCGGCCGCGACGGGTTGCAGGCGGCCGCCCGCGAGCGTGGCGCGCCGGAAATCGCGGTACCGCGCAAGATCGTCGTCGTCGACGCGCTGCCGCTGCTCGGCACCGGCAAGACCGACTACGTGACGCTGAAGCAGATGGCGGAAGCCTCCTGAGACCATGGACCCTCGCCGTCGACACTTGCTGAAATCGGGATTGCTGATCGGCGGCGCCGTGGCTGGTGGCTGGGCGCTGAGCACGGTGGCGCGCAGCCAGCTGATGAATCCCTGCCTGGCCGCGCTGCCGCCCGAACTGGCTGGCCACGAGCTGATGACGCAGGTGTTCGACGATCTTGACCCGACGCTGCTGCGCGACGTTCATGTGCACCTCGCCGGCACCGGCGACTCCGGCCGCGGCATCGAAATGACGCCGCGCATGCTGAGCCCGCTGCACCCGGCCGAATACGTGCAGCGCCTGTTCTACCTGAACGCCGGCTGCGCGCACGAAGACCCGGGCCGCGTCGACGCCAGCTATGTCGACCGCCTGCACAATCTGGTCGAAGCGCTGCCGGCCGGCTTCAAGCTCATGCTGTTCGCGTTCGAGCGCGCTTACGACGAGGCCGGCCGTCACCTGCCCGAGCACACCGCCTTCCACGTGCCCGACGCCTACGCGCGCGACGTCGCCCGCGGCAACCCGGACCACTTCGAATGGGTGTGCTCGGTCCACCCCTACCGCGAAGATGCGGTGGACGCGCTCGAAGCGGCGGCGCGCGACGGCGCGCGCGCGATCAAGTGGCTGCCGCCGGCAATGGGTATCGACCCGGCCTCCGGACGCTGCGACCGCTTCTACGCGGCCGCCGCCCGGCTCGGCCTGCCGCTGATCAGCCACGCCGGCGAGGAGAAGGCGGTACACGGCGCGGGCGGGCAGGAACTGGGCAACCCGCTGCGGTTGCGCCGCGCGCTCGATCACGGCGTCACCGTCATCGTCGCGCACTGTGCAACGATGGGCCAGGACGTCGACCTCGACGCCGGCCGCGGCGCGCCGCTGCGCAGCAGCTTCGACCTGTTCGCACGACTGATGGGCGAACGCCGCAGAGGTCGTCTTTATGGCGACATTTCAGCGATCACGCTGCGCAACCGCGAGGTCGAAGTGGTGCGCGCCCTGCTGCGCCGCGAGGACTGGCACGACCGCCTGCTCTACGGCTCCGACTATCCGCTGCCGGGCATCCTGCCGCTGATGTCGCCGGCTTCACTGGCGCGCGCCGGCCTGCTCGACGCGACCGCCGCACCAGTGCTCGAACAGGTGCGCGACCACAATCCGCTGCTGTTCGACTTCATGCTCAAGCGCCTGCTGCGCGACGGCCGGCACCGCTTCGCCAACCGTGTGTTCGAAGCCGCGCGCGCCTTCCCGAACGCCTGACCCTACATCCGACAGACTCCACAACGCATGCGCATTCCCGCCGCCCTCCTTACACTGGCACTCATGACGAGTGCCCCTTCCACGCCCGCCGCACCGCGCGACGCGCTGGCCGACAGCCGCATCGGCCTGTACGCCGGCCGGGACTTCCGCCTCGCGACCGGTCGCTGCACCGACTGCGCGACGCCACCACAGGCGCTGTGGTACTTCGCGGACGACACCATCGCCGTGCCGCTGGCCGACGCCGCAGGCTTCGTCGCCACGCTGCCGGCGCAGGACGACGTGCGGCAGTGGGCATACGCGAACGAATGGCAGCCGGACGCGCAGAAGCCCGCGCTGACCTGGCTCGGCTCACCGCTCGTCGCACACGACGCGCAGCTCGACGCCGACGGCCGCATGCTCAGCTTCGCCGACAGCACGCGCGCCAGCTTCACGCTGGTGCCGCAGCTGCCATCCAACGTGTCCTGGTTCAACGCCGACAGCACCGCCTGGCTGCAGGGCCAGCGGCTCTCTCTGCGCGGCGCGCGATCGGGCGACAGCTTCACCGCGCGCACGATCTGGCCGTCGTCCTTCGACATCGACCTCGCCGCACTGACGCCGTCGCCACTGCAGGACGGCGAAACGCTGGCCACGCTGGTGCGCGCCGACGACGGCGGCGCACGCATACCGGCGTCGACGCGTCTGCTGTGGGAGCGCACGGCGGGTGCAGCGCGCGCAGCGGCCGGCAAGCCGGTGCTGGCCATCATGCTCAACGGCGCGCAGGGCGACGACGACGAGGCACACGGCGGTCACTTCGCGATCGCCACCGGCGTCATGGGCGCGCGCGGCGAGTGGAAGGACTGGCTGGTCGCCAACTTCTACAACCTCGACGCGTACAGCGAAAAGGGCATCGTCGCCTCGATGCTGACGATGGACGCCTACCTGACCGACCTCAACGGCGGCCAGAGCTGGTACCGCCCGTCCTACATGCTGGTCGCCGTGCTGCGCGACGACCGCGCGGCGCGCCTGTACGACCAGGGCATCGCGCGCGTGTTCAACCACTTCTACCGGCACGATTTCAGCTACCGGCACGCCAGCGCGAACTGCGCCGGCCTCAGTCTGGACACGCTGCGCTCGCTCGGCTGGAGCATCCCGACCCTGGGCCCGACCTCGAAAGCCAAGGCGTGGCTCGGACTGCCGTACATGGCGATCAAGGACATGAGCGTGAGCAGCGGCCTGCAGGCCTTCGACTACATGATGGCCGAGCGCAGCGGGCTGTTTCCTTTCGTCGCCTTCAACGTCGCCGGCAGCGACCTGCTCGGCAGGCTGACCCAGGGCAAGGTGATGGACCAGGGGCTGGAACGCCTGCTGGCCGACGACGTCGAGGCGGTCCTGTTCGTGCGCGTGCCGCAGATTCCGTCCTCACGCGCCTTCGGCAGCGCACCGGTCGCCAGCTACGAGGAATACATGGCGCGCGTGCCGGCCGACCGCAGCCAGTGGGTGGTGCGGCCAGCGCCGCCACGCGCCTTCCCGGACGAGTTGCGCGACCCGCAGGCACCGAAGGAGCCGCTGCCGGCGTCGCGTCGCGCGCTGATCGTTTGGCTGGTCGGCGCCGCCGCGGTGATCGCCTTCGTCGCGTACCGGCTGCTGCGGAGAACGTCATGAGCTCGCAATTTCATCTGCTGAAGGAAACGCGTTTCCGCCCCTTCTTCCTGACCCAGTTGCTGGGCGCGCTGAACGACAACGTGTTCAAGACCGCGCTGATCACGCTGCTCACCTTCCGCGCCGGCAGCATCACCGACGTGTCGCCGGCGCTGCTGGCCACCGTGCTGCCCGGCGTGTTCATCCTGCCCTTCTTCCTGTTTTCGGCCACCTGCGGCCAGATCGCCGACAAGTACGACCGCGCGATGCTGGCGCGGCTGTCCAAGGTGATCGAGATCGCGGTGATGGGCCTGGGCGCCATCGGTTTCGTCGCCGCCAGCCTGCCGGCACTGGTGCTGGCGCTGTTCCTGATGGGCACGCAATCGACGCTGTTCGGACCGGTCAAGTACGCCTACCTGCCGCAGCACCTGCACGACGGCGAACTGGTCGGCGGCAACGGACTGGTCGAATCGGCCACCTTCGTCGCCATCCTGCTAGGCCAGATACTCGGCGCCTGGCTGGTCGGCGTGACCGACGCCTGGGGCCTGTCGGCCGCCGTGCTGCTGCTGGCGCTCGCCGGCTGGTGGACCAGCCGCGGCATTCCGCGCTCGCCAGCACCCGACCCGGCCATGCGCATAGACTGGAACCCGGCCAGCTCGACCCGCGACAACCTGCGCTTCGCCGTCGGCAACCGCACGGTGTGGCTGTCGCTGCTCGGCATATCGTGGTTCTGGTTCTACGGCGCTACGCTGCTGGCGCAGTTCCCGGTCTACGCGTCCGACGTGCTGGGTGGCGGCGAGAACGTGTTCATCCTGCTGCTGGCGGTGTTCTCGGTCGGCGTCGGCACCGGTTCGCTGCTGTGCGAAAAGCTGTCCGGCGGCCGCATCGAGATCGGCCTGGTGCCCTTCGGCGCGATCGGCCTCACGCTGTTCGGCGTCGATCTGTTCTTCGCCACGCCGTCGGCACCGCTGCCGGGCGACGGTAGCGTGAGCGCATTCCTGCAGCACGCGGCGCACTGGCGCATGCTGATCGACATCGCGCTGCTCGGCGCCGCCGGCGGCCTCTACATCGTGCCGCTGTATGCGCTGATCCAGACCCGTTGCGAAAAAAGCCATGCGGCACGCGTGATCGCCGCCAACAACATCCTGAATGCCGGTTTCATGGTCGCGTCCGCCGGCGTCAGCCTGCTGCTGTTCGAGGCGGGGCTGAACATTCCGCAGCTCTTCCTGGTGGCCGCGCTGTTCAACGCGGCGGTGGCGGTGTTCATCTACACGCTGGTGCCGGAATTCCTGATGCGCTTCATCGTGTGGCTGCTGGTGCACACGGTGTACCGGCTCGACAAGAAGGGACTGGAGAACATTCCCGCCGACGGCCCGGCGGTCATCGTGTGCAACCACGTGAGCTTCGTCGACGCGCTGGTGATCACCGCCGCCTGCCCGCGGCCGATACGCTTCGTCATGCACCACGCCATCTTCCGCCTGCCGGTGCTGCGCTTCGTGTTCCGCACCAACCGCTGCATCCCGATCGCGTCGGCCAAGGAAGACCCGAAGCTGCTGGATCGCGCCTACGACGACATCGCCGCCGCGCTGGAAGCGGGCGAACTCGTAGGCATCTTCCCGGAAGGACTGATCACCGACACCGGCGACATCTACCCCTTCAAACCGGGCATCACGCGCATCGTCGCGCGCACGCCGGTACCGGTGGTGCCGCTGGCGCTGCGCGGCCTGTGGGGCAGCTTCTTTTCGCGCAAGGGCGGCCCGGCGATGACCAAACCTTTGCGCCGCGGCCTGTTCAACCGCATCGAACTGGTCGGCGCGCCGGCAGTGGCGCCGGAGGCTGCGACACCGGACGCACTGCAGGCCATCGTCGCTGGCCTGCGCGGCGATCGGCGATGACCATCCTCGATCTCGACGGAGCGCGCCGATGCTGACCGCCATTCTCTGCATTCTCGGTCTGATCGCCGGCGCCGCGCACGGCGAGGTCGAAGCCTTCTTGGGCGCCCTCGCCGGCCTCGTTGCCGGCCTGTGGGTGTCGGCGCGCACCGCCGCGCGCGAACGCGCAGTGCAGGATCGCCTGCGCGAACTCGACGACAAGACGCGCTGGCTGTACGAAGCGCTGAAGGCGCGGCCGGCGGCGACAGCCGGCCCGGAAGCCACGAGCACGGTGCCGGACGAAGCGGCGACAACGGCCGGTACCGAAGCAGCGCCGGCCGTCGCCGCGGCCGCGGTCGAGCCGGCTTCGGTCAGCACACAGGCCGCACCGCTCGACACGCTGCACGCGGAGGGCGTACGCGTCTCCGCGCGCCCGCTGCCGCCGGCAGCCGACGCTGCCGAACGCGACGACCTCGCCCGTCCGCTCGCCGCACTGTGGTCGCGCCTGATGGGCAGCAACCCGCTGGCGCGCATCGGCGTCATCGTGCTGTTCTTCGGCGTCGCGTCGGCGCTGCGCCTGGCCGCCCAGGCCGGCTGGCTGCCGCCCGAGCTGCGGCTGGCCGCCGCCGTCGCCACCGGCGTGGCGATGATCGGGTTCGGCCTGCGTCTGCCCGGTGACGGACCGCGCCGCATGTTCGCGCTGGCGATCCAGGGCGGCGGTTTCGCGCTGCTCTACCTGGCGGTCTATTTCGCGCTGGCGCGCTATGGCTTCGTCGGGCCGGCGCCCGCCTTCCTGCTCTTTGCCGCGCTCGGCGTCGCCTGCGCGGTCTGCGCCGCGCGGCAGAGCTCGCAGGTGCTGGCGCTGCTTGGCCTGTCCGGCGCCTTCGTCGCGCCGATGCTGGCGTCCAGCGGACAGGGTCAGTACGTCGTGCTGTTCAGCTACTACCTGCTGCTCGACGCCTTCATCATCGCGCTGAGCTGGCGGCGCGCCTGGCGCGCGCTCATCTTCGCCGGCTTCCTGTTCACCTTCGCCGTCGGCGCCGGCTGGGGCCTGCGCAGCTATGTGGCGGACGACTACCTGGTGGTGCAGGGCTTCCTGATCGCCTTCTTCGTGCTGTTCACGGCCACCCACGTCGCCCAGACCGTACTGCGCGCGCCGGGCGCCGCCGGCTGGCAGTCCGGCAGCCTGCTGTTCGGCCCGCCGCTGGCCGCCGGCGTACTGCAGGCGGCACTGGTCCAGCCCTATGAGTACGGCGCGGCAATCAGTGCCGCGCTGGCCGGGCTGTACTACCTCGGACTGGCCGGCCTGCTGCGCAGCCGCGCGCCGGACGAAACACTCACCTTCCGCGCCCACGCCGGCATCGGCGCCGCGCTGCTGACGCTGGCTGTGCCGCTGGCGTTCGACCTGCAGATGACCGCCGCCATCTACGCGGTCGAAGGTGCGGCGGCGCTGTGGTACGGCTGCGCCCGCGCGTCGCGGCTGACGCTGTGGGCCGGTGCCGCACTGCAGGGCGCCGCCGGCTTCTGGCTGGCCGCCTCGCTCGACACGCTGACCGTCGCCTGGCCGCTGCTCAACGGCCGCACGCTGGGCTGCCTGCTGCTGGCCGGCGCCGCGCTGTCCTCGGTGCGCGTGCTGCGCCAGACCGGCGCCGGCGCCGACTGGCTGCCGAAGGCGCTCACGCTGTGGCTGGCCGGCTGGTGGCTGTTCGGTGGCCTGGCCGACATCGACGACTTCGTGCCGCACGACCTGCAGCCGGCCATCGCGCTGCTGTTCGGCGTCGCCAGCGCCGCCTTCGCCGAGCAGCAGGGCCGCGCACGCGACTTCATCACCGCCCGCGCGCTGGCAGCGCTGACGCTGCCCGTCCTGTGGGCCGGCAGCCTGCTCGGCTGGGACCAGCACGGGCACCTGCTGTACGGTGCGATGGCGCTCGCGTTGCCGCTGGCCTGGGCCACCCATCTGTGGGTGCTGCGCCGACAGGACGAAGACGGTGCAGCGCTGCTGAACACCCCGCGCCACATCACCACCACGTGGACGCTGCTGCTGTCGGTCGGCATCGAAGCCGGCGGCTGGCTGGCCGACTGGCTGCCGGGGCAGGACCTGTGGGGCTGGCTGGCGTGGATCCTCGTCTGGCTCATTGCCGGCCGCACACTCCACGCCGCGCTGCACGACGAGGAGCAGACGGACGCCTGGCCCTGGGCCGCCGCCCCCGAGGCCTATGCGCGCGCCGTGCTGTGGCCGGTCGCCGGCCTTCTGCTGCTGACGGTCGTCGCGCTGCAGTTCGGCCACGACGGCGGCTCCGCCCTGCCCTATCTGCCGCTGGCGTCGGCGCTCGACCTGGCCAGCGTCGCCGCGCTGCTGTGGCTGGCGCGCAGCGGCCTGCTACCGGTGCCGCTGGTCGGCGCCGCCGGCCTGCTGTGGGTGTCGGCACTGGCGGCCCGCAGCGTGCATCACCTCGCCGGGGTGGCGTGGTCGGCCACCGCCATGTTCCAATCCACCCATCTGCAGGCGACGCTGTCGCTGACCTGGGCGCTGAGCGCGCTGGCGCTGATGGTGTACGCGACACGACGCGGTACGCGCACGCTGTGGTTCGCCGGCTTCGCGCTGCTGGCCGCCGTCGGCGCCAAGATGCTGATGATCGACCTGGCCAGCGCCGGTACGGTCGAATGGACCGGTTCGCTGCTGGGCATCGGCGCGCTCATCCTGATTGCCAGTTACGTCGCACCGGTGCCGCCCGGCACGCTTCCAGATGGAGAGGACACCCGATGAAAAGACTGCTCGTTCCTGCCGCACTCGCGCTGGCCGCACTCGGCCCGGCGCACGCCGCCGACATCAAGCCCGGCCTGTGGGAATTCAAGTCAGCGATGAGCATGCCGGGCATGCCCGACATGTCGGCGCAGATGGCGCGCATGCAGGAAGAAATGAAGAAGATGCCGCCGGAAGCGCGCAAGATGATGGAACAGCAGATGGCCGCGCAGGGCGTGGCCATGGGCAGCGGCGGCGCGGTCCGCGTCTGCATCACGCCGGACGACGCCAAGCGCAGCGACATCTACTCCGGCAAGAACGATGGCAGCTGCACCTACAGCAACGTCACGAACACCGCGAAATCGGTCAAGGGCAAGATCAGCTGCACCAATCCGAAAGCCAGCGGCGACTTCGAGGCGGTGATCGACAGTCCGACCCATTTCACGTCGAAAATGAACATGCAGTCGGCTGAGGGGTCGATGAAGGCTGACACCGACGCGCGCTGGATCGCCGCCGATTGCGGCGCGGTCAAACCGACCGCCCGCTGACCCGCCGACTGTCCGACCCAACGCTTCACCCGATTGCAGACCCAACGCTGAACAGGAATGAAGGACTCACTGCTGCGGACGCCACTGGCGGACGCGACCGGACAGCCCGCCCGTCCGCAGCCGCCTGAACAGCCCATGCACGCCGCACACCCCGAACACCCGCGCAACCGCCGGCGGGCCGACAGCCTCGCACCGTTCTCGCTGAGCGTCGAGACCAGTCCGCTCGGCGACACCAGCCTGCATTTCCGCGTCCGCCCCAGCGGGTTGATTGCCCTCGTGCTGGCACTGCTGATCCACGCGCTCGCGCTGTGGTGGGTGATGCGGCCGAAGGCGGAACCGGAGCAGCCGCTCGGCGCGAACCAGCCGATCAGCGTGCGCATGATCACGCCGGAGGAACCGCGCAAGGCGGCGTCGGCGCCCCCTCCGGCCGCCGCACCGACGCCGCCGGCACCGCAGCCGAAGAAGCAGCCGCCGCAGAAGAAGCGCGAAAAGGCCCGCAAGGCGCCGCCAGCGCCGACCGAACCGCCGGTCGCCCGCGTGCCGGTGCCCGAACCCGCCCCTGCCCCGCCGCCGCCCAAACCCGCCGTTGAACCGGACGCGCCGACCGATATGGCGTCCTTCGTCGCCGCCCAGCGCGAAAAACGCCGACTTGCCGAAGAGGCCGCCGCCGGCGAGAACGCCGCTGCGCGCGCCCGCGAACGCGGCCCGTCGGCCGACGACATCGCCGCCGCCAACATCAAGCGCAATCTGCAGCAGCCGGGCACCAACGGCGTGTTCCAGATCACCCGCAAGAGCGTGCGCACCGCCGCCTTCGTGTTCCGCGGCTGGACCACCGACGCCGGCAATGCGCGGCGCGAATTCATCGAGGTGGACGCCGGCCTGAACGGCGACATCGAGCGCGCCGTCGTGCAACGCATGATCGAACTGATACGCCGCTACTACAGCGGCAACTTCAACTGGGAATCGCTGCGCCTGGGCCGCACCGTCGTGCTGTCGGCACGACCGGAACATCAGAAGGAACTGGAGGACTTCCTGATCAAGGAGTTCTTCCGGGTCGGCGCGCAATACCCGCCGTAGTCGGGCCGAGCGCCCGCCGTGCCGCAGCGCAGCTTGGTGACGGCATGGCGGACGATCGATAATCCGGGCGCACACGGAGGATTTCACGATGCCGCGCCACCCCGCACTGCCGGACGACGACGAGAACGGAATGACGGACGCCGAACCTTTCCGCGGTCTCGCCCGCTACGAACGGCAGATGCCCATCCATCAGATTTCCTACTATCTGTGCGGCGAGATCCGCGAACCGCACCACTACACCGATCTGTTCTATACGCTGCGCACCGCGGCCGAGACCGATCTGATCTATCTGCACCTGAATTCGCCGGGCGGCGAATTCGACACCGGTCTGCAGATCATCAACAACATCCGCGCCTCCGAGGCGCACGTGGTCACGGTGCTCGAAGCGCGCGCTTTCTCGATGGCCGCCTTCATCTTCCTCAGCGGCGACGAACTGGTGGTGCACGACAACTGCCAGCTCATGTTCCACACCTACACCGGCAGCCTCGATGGTCGCGGCAGCGAGCAGCAGGCGCAGGTGGCCGCGGTCAGCAGCTGGTTCGAGAAGATGACGACCCGGCTCTGCTCGCCCTTCCTCAGCGACAGCGAAATCAGCCGCATCCTGAAGGGCAGCGACGTGTGGATGGATTCCGACGGCGTGCGCCAGCGGCTGATGCGGATGCAGCGCGCTCAGGCGCAGGCTGTCCGGCGCAGCGTGGCGAAGAAGGGTTGAGAAGCGTCCCGAGCATAAAATCGTCCGTGAATAGAAGTAGATGGAGCGACTGCTATGATTCAGCGCATAGCGCAGCGCCAAAGGAGTTCTCACGTGAAGCCCTCCACCCTTGAAACCATTGAGGCGACCTTGATGCAGTTGCCGCAGGCGGACCGAGTCCATCTCGCCGAACGTCTGCTGGCCAGCCTCGATGAAGAGGATGAAACCCTCACCGAGTGGATTGCAGAGGCCGAGCGTCGCGCTGATGCGCATGACCGCGGTGAAATCGGTGCAATCAGCCTTGAAGATGCCCTGACCCGCTTGCGAGCTGGCCTTCCCGGCCAAGCCGCCGGATGAAGGTCATCCTGCTTGAACCCGCACTGGACGAACTGACTGAGGCGCGTAATTACTACCTGAAGCAGGCCAGCGCACGCATTGCGGCCGCCTTCGTGGAACAGTTCAACAACACGGCCTCCATGATTCTGGCGCACCCCGAGCTTGGCAAGCCGGTTTCCCCGCGCATGCGCGCTCTGCCGATCAAGCGTTTCCCATACTCGGTCATCTACCGCATCACGTCCGACGCAATCATCGTGCAGGCGATCGCCCACCAGCGCCGCCGCCCGGCGTATTGGGCGCAGCGACGCTGATCCACGATTTCACCCGCGGCCGAACACCCTCTCCAGCGACGGCTGCAGCATCGCGCCGTCGTCGCCCAGCCAGATCTGTCCCTCCTGCACGATGCACTGCAGGTCGGCGCCGCGCTGGGCCAGGCTGGCCAGCGCCTGGCTGTCGGCGGTGGACAGGCGGTAGACGGTGAGGTTGGACAGCTTGGCCAGCGTGGCCTTCGACTGTTCCCACCACTGGTTGGCGGTGCGGCCGTAGTTCAGCACCACCACCTGGTCGGCGCGGGCGGCCGCCTTGCGCACCAGGCGCTCGTCCGGCAGGCCAACGTCTATCCACAGCCGGATGGCGCCGGTCAGGTCCTGGGCGTAGAGGTCTGCCTCGTCTTCGGTGCTCAGGCCGCGGCCGAAACGCAGGTCCTCGTCGGCGTGCAGCGCGAAGGCCAGCACGCGCACCATCATGCGTTCGTCGCTCTCCGACGGGTGGCGGGCGACGGTCAGCGCGTACTCGCCGTAATGCGGCCGGTCCATGTCGGACACGTTCAATTTGATCTTGTAGATGGTGGATTTCAGAGCCATGGCCGACAATGTGCGCGATTCGAAAGACCGCACAGGATACCGACGTGAAGAAAACCGATCTGTACAAGAACGAAAGACTGAAGGTGGTGGCGCAGATGAAGCACGCCGCCGGGGCAAAAAGCGCGCTGGGCGCAGCACCGGTCGTGGACCGCAAGGAACAGCGTCGGCTCGATGCCGAGCGCGGTCTGGTGCCGTTCGCGGTGAAGATACCGGCCGAACTGGCGGCGCGCCTGCGCGACCTCGCAACCGAGCGCCAGGTGTCGCTGAACGATCTGGTCGACGAACTGCTGCGCAAGGCGCTCGACTGAGGCCGCCGTGCTGCGCGCCATCTTCGTCCTCAATCTGGTGACGGTCGGGCTGTTCTACCTGCCTGGCTGGCTCACGCTGCGCGTGCTGACGCTGGGGCGCTATCCGCCGCCGCGCGGCGAGCCGCACAGCGAAGAGGCGGTGGCGTTGTTCGGCTTCTTCGTCACGCTGGCGCTGCTGCTGTGGTGGCTGATGTGAGCATGGCGCCGGCCATCTGGGTCGATGCCGACGCCTGCCCGGCACCGGTCAAGGACATCCTGTTCCGCGCCGCCACGCGCACCGGCCTGCAGCTGACGCTGGTCGCCAACAAGCTGCTGCGCGTGCCGCCGTCGCCGCACATCCGCGCCGTACAGGTGGCGCACGGCTTCGACGCGGCCGACCGCTACATCGAAGAGGCGGTGGGCAGCGGCGATCTGGTGATCACCGCCGACATTCCGCTGGCGGCGGCGGTGCTGGCGCGCGGCGAGTGGTTCGCGCCGGGCACCATCCACGAGCGGCTGCAGATGCGCGCGCTGATGAACGACCTGCGCGACAGCGGCGTCATGAGCGGCGGGCCGTCGGCGTTCTCCACCGCCGACAGCCGAAGTTTCGCCGCCGCGCTGGATGGCTTCCTGGCCAGACGCACAGGCCGCTGAGCGCCATTTTTCGCGCCGCTGGCTTCGATACCGGCTGCTGTCGGGGCCAAGACCCCTCCCACAGAGCCCCGGCTCGAGCTCAGGCCGTGGGTCGCGCGCATCCCCTGTGGGAGCGGCCTTGGCCGCGACAGGCCGGGCTTCGATCCCGGCCGCAATCGCGAGCAAGCTCGCTCCCATAGAACCCCGGCTCAATCCGGCAGATCGACCTCGACCATGCCGTCGACGACGCGCATCGGGTATTCGGTCATTTCGCAGCCGGTGGGTGACAGGCCGGCGCCATTGCGGCCGTCGAACACCCAGCCGTGGGCGATGCAGATCAGCGTGCGCCCGTTGAACACGCCGCGCGCCAGCGACACGTCCTCGTGCGGACAGGCGGCGTCGAAGGCGCGCGGCTGACCGCCGTCCGGCCACATGATGAGCAGTTCACGACCATCGGCCCGACAGGGCACGAGTTCGCCCTCGTACAGGATTTTCTGCTTGCACACCGGTGTGTAGCCCATATTCGGTTCCTTCGCGACGGATGCGACACGGCGACGTGTGCTTCCCGACGGAAAGCGCGCAGAGCCGGCCTTGTCCGCACACCCAGCAAGTTGCGCACCCACTGGCACAGTCGATGTGTTGATCTGGCGCAAGAAACATCGTCGCGACGCTGCGTAGTCTGCGCATCGACCCGTGACGCCAGCGACGGGTCACCCCAACCACTCTTGAGGAGAAACAGACATGGTTCGTGAGTTCCTCTATCGGGGCGACCGTTACCGCGCAACGGTGCATGGCCGGCCCGGCAAGGAAGAAATCTTCATCGTGCAGATGCTGGAAGACGACGAGGAAGGCCCGGAAATTTCGATCGACCGCTTCGAGGACGCATCGAACGACCCGCAGGCCAGCCTCGAAGCCGCGATCGCCACGCTGGTCGACCGCATGCATGCCGAACAGGGCCTGCAGGCGAGCGAGCCGTCGGCGCCGTTCGCCTGGTCCGACGGCAAGGTGCTGGCCCGGGTGCACAACGGCGTGCAGATGGCGCACTGATCGCCTGAGTTTCACACACGGTTCTTTTTCCCGGACCTGCCGGGCCGTGAGCGCAGCACCCCGCAGCACACGCATCATCCCGCCCTGATCTCCGGGTCATAAGAAGACCTCCGCCAGCGCACTCCGTGCCGGCATCTCCCGGGTTCAGGCTTCTCCGCCGCGCGGTCGGCCATAAGTCCGACGCTATCCCTGCTGCAAAAAAACCAATTTTTCGTCGCCTCCCGCACTTCCTACAGTGATTCAGCATCCGTGTCCGCGGATGTCGAAACCGGGGGAGATCGGCATGACAACAAAGAGCTGGGCAGGCATCGCGGCAGTCGCCGCATCGACATTCATGTTCGCAGGCGGCGTGCAGGCCGCCGACGGTGACTGGCTGGTACGCGTGCGCGCGCTGCACATGGACCCGTCGAACGACAACTCGACCACCGCCGTGGTACCGGCGCTCGGCGAGGTGAAGGCGGAAGACAAGCTGTTCCCGGAAGTCGATATCAGCTACTTCTTCACGCCGAACATCGCCGCCGAACTGATCCTGACGGTGCCGCAGAAGCATGACGTCGAACTGGGCGGAGTGGACATCGGCTCGGTCAAGCACCTGCCGCCGACGCTGACGCTGCAGTATCACTTCAACCCGACCGGCACGGTGCGCCCGTACGCTGGCGTCGGCCTGAACTACACGCGCTTTTCCGGCGTGAAGCTGGACGCCGGCACCGTGCTCGGCGGCAGCGTGCCGCTGAAGGTGGACCGCAGCAGCGTCGGCTGGGCGGCGCAGATCGGCGTCGACATCCAGCTCGCGCCACAGTGGTTCCTGAACCTCGACGCCAAGTACGTGAAGATAGACACGGACATATCGGTCAAGGGCGCCGGCATTCCGGTCACCAGGCTGGACATCGACCCGGTTCTGCTGTCGGTCGGTCTGGGTTATCGCTTCTGATCGGCGACGGCCGCGTCGAGGCAGGCCTCGAGCGCGGCCAGGCCATCGGTCAGCGCGGCGATGCCCGGCGCCAGTATCAGCGGCGACTTGATCTCGTACAGCCGGTCGTGGGCGACGGCCGGCACCTCAGCCCAGCCCGGCCGCGCACGCACGTGCTCGGGCTGGAATTTCTTGCCGCACCACGAACCGATGATGATGTCCGGCGCGCGGGCGACCACCGTCAGCGGGTCCTCGATGCGCCGCTCCTTCGCGCTGTGGCGGGTGGCGAAATCGGCGAACACGTCCTCGCCCCCAGCGAGCGTGATCAGCTCGGATACCCAGCGGATGCCGGAAATGAGTGGCTCGTCCCACTCCTCGAAATAGACGCGCAGCCGCCGGCCATGGCGGGCGATGCGCGCCTCGCCGCGAACACGTGCGTCATCGAGCCCACGCCGCAGGTCGTCCACCAGCGTCTGCGCCTCGGTTGCGCGGCCGACCAGCGCGCCGGTCGTCACGATCATGCGCAGGATGCCGGCTATCGAACGCTGGTTGAACACATGCACCTCGACGCCGGCGCGCACCAGATCGCGGCACATGTCGGCCTGCAGATCGGAGAAGGCCAGTACCAGATCCGGTTCGACCGCGAGGATGCGTTCCAGCTTGCCGGACGAGAAGCCGCTGATCTTCGGCTTGTCACGGCGCGCTTCGGGCGGCCGAACGGTGAAGCCGGAAATGCCGGCGATGCGGTCCGCTTCGCCCAGCGCGTACAGCACCTCGACCGCCTCGGTACACAGGCAGGCGATGCGCCTGGGATACGGATCTCCGCGCAGATAGCCGCCGCTCATTTGCGGCCCGCCTTCTGGCGCGCCTGCTCCAGCTGTTCGCACAGCTTCTGCGCGCCGTCGAGGATGCGCGGCGTGTGCCGCTGCAGGATTTCCGGCGGAATGAAATACAGGTTGTCGCCCTTCACCGCCGGCAGCGCGCTCCAGCGCCGCCAGGCATCCAGCCACTCCGGCCGCGACTCGCCCATGCCGCTGGCGACGATGACTTCGGGCGCCGCCGCCAGCACCGCCTCCTCGGTCACCGTCGGCGCCAGGATGGGCAGGCCGGCGAACACGTTGCGCCCGCCGCACAGTGCCATCACGTCGGAAATCAGGTGCTGGCCGTTGATGGTCATCAGCGGCTTGTTCCAGATCTGGTAGAACACCGCGACCGGCGGCCGTGCCGCGTATTGCTTCGCCAGCGCGTCACGCCGCGCGCGGAAGGCACGCGCCGACTCGTCGGCCTCGCGCGGCGTGGCGGCGATGCGGCCGAAGGTTTCGATCGCGCGCGCCACGTCGTCCAGACTGCGCGGCTCGTTCACGAACACCGGTATGCCGAGCTTTTCCAGCTTGTCGTACTGCTGGTTGCGGTTTCCGCTCTTCCAAACGATCACCAGATCCGGCTTCAGCGCCACCACCGCTTCCATGTCCACCGAGGTGTAGCCGCCGACGCGCGGAATCGTCTTCGCCGCCTCCGGGTAGTCGCTGTACTGGGTCGCACCGACCACCTTGCCGCCGGCGCCGGCGGCGAACAGCAGTTCGGTCACGTGCGGCGCAAGACTGACGATGCGCTGCGCCGGCGCGGCCAGCACGACGGTGCGGCCGGCGTCGTCGGTCAGCCTCAGTTCGGCCGCGGCCGGCAAGGCCAGCGCGGCGAACAGCAGAAACAATCCCTTCTTCATCCCTTCATTCCTCGAATATCGCGCAGGCGCGGTCGCGGTCGGAAGACCGCTCCTACTGGACGGCTGTCCGTATGTCGTCGATCGCCTGTTCCAGCCGCTGCCATTGCGCCTCGTCCGCCGGCAAGCCGAAACGCAGGGCAGCCGGGGCGTCGAAATGGCGCAGCAGGATGCCGCGCCGGCAGAAGGCGTCGTTCAGCGCCGCGGCGTCGGCGGTCAGCACGCGCTGGAACAGTACGCAGCCGCTCACCTCGCCCCAGCCGGTCGCACGCAATAGCGCTTCCAGCCGCGCACCTTCGACCGCCAGCCGCGCGCGCTGCTGCGCCTGCCAGTCGCGGTCGGCCAGCGCGCGCTGCGCCACCCAGCGCGACGGGCCGGCCACCGGCCACGGTCCGAGCCGCACCGCCAGCGCGTCGCGCAGCGACTGTTCGGCGAACATGAAGCCAACGCGCGCACCAGCCAGGCCGAAGAACTTGCCGAGCGAGCGCAGCACGATCAGGCCCGGCCGGCCGGCGTGACGCACCACGCTGGCGTCGGGCGTGGCGTCGATGAAGGCTTCATCGACGATGAGCGTGCCGCCGCGCGCGGCCAGCCGCGCCTGCCAGTCCATCACCTGGTCCGGCGGAAACAGCGTGCCGCAGGGGTTGTTCGGCTGCACCAGCAGCAGCACGTCGGTGTGGTCCACGGCCGCCTCGACCTCGGCCGGGGCGACCGCACGCACCGCGTGTCCGGCCTGGGTCCAGCCGTGCGGGTGCTCGTTATAGGTCGGCGAAAGTATCGCCACCCGGCTGTGCGGGAACAGCGCCGGCAGCAGCTGTATCGCCGCCTGCGAGCCGGCCAGGGGCAGCAACGCGTCGCAACCGAAATAGGCCGCCGCTGCCGCCTCCAGACCGTCGTCCTCCTCCGGCAGACGCTGCCATACCGATTGCGGCACCGGCGGCACCGGCCAGGGCTGCGGATTGATGCCGGTCGACAGGTCCATCCAGTCCTGCGGTGCGATGCCATAGCGATCGGCGGCGACCAGCAGGCGGCCGCCGTGCAGCGGACGGGCGGTTGTCATGACAGATGCACTCCGAGGGCGAGCAGCAGCGCCACGGTGAGCCACAGGCGCAACGCGCTGGCCACCAGCGTGACGGCGCGGTCGATGTCGGCAGCGCCCGGCGCCGCCCCTTCGCCCAGCGGCGGGCGCTGTTCGACCGCGCCGTGATAGACCGCCGCGCCACCGAGCGACAGATGCAGCGCGCCTGCGCCGGCCGCCATGACCGGGCCGGCGTTCGGGCTGTCCCATGCCGGCGCCTGGGCACGCCAGCAGGCGAGCGCGCTGCGCGTGGCGCCGCACAGCGCATAGCTCAGCGCGGTCAGCCGCGCCGGGACGAAATTGAGCACGTCATCGATGCGCGCCGCCGCCCAGCCGAAGTAGCGCAGGCGCGGCGTGCGGTAGCCCCACATCGCGTCCAGCGTGTTGGCCAGCCGGAACAGCAGCGCGCCGGGCCCGCCTAGCAGCAGGAACCAGAACAGCGCCCCGAACACCGCGTCGTTGCCGTTCTCCAGCACCGATTCGGTGGCGGCGCGCGCAACGCCGGCTTCGTCCAGCTGCGAGGTGTCGCGGCTCACCATCCAGCCGACGCGCCGCCGCGCCTCGACCAGGTCGCCGGCCGCCAGCGGGCGCGATACGGCGTGTGCGTGCTCGCCCAGGCTGCGCGCGCCAAGCGCGAAATAGAGCAGCAGCAGGTCGGTCGCCAGCTGCCAGGGCAGGCCCAGGCCGCGCAGCCACACGGCCAGCGACAGCAGCGGCAGCACCGCCAGCGCCCACGCCAGCAGACCGGTCAGCCGGGTCGGCGGGCGGCTCTGCCACGCGACCACATTCATGCGCGCCTGCAGCCAGCCGGCCAGGTGGCCGAAGCCGACCAGCGGATGCAGGTGGCGCAGTTCGCCGAAACGGCGGTCGAGCATGACGCCGGCGCAAGCGCACAGCGCCAGCACGACGAAGGGGTGAAGCGTATTCACGGCGCGCGCTCCGGCCACACGTTGTCGCCGATCAGCAGATCTTCGGGCAACCGGCTGGCCCAGCCTTCGAGTTCGAGCATCGGCGCTTCGTAGAACGCATCGACGTGGCCGATGCACAGCACGGCCAGCGGTCGCGCGCCGTCGGGCATCTGCAGCAGTGCCGCCAGCTTCAGCGGATCGAAGATGGACACCCAGCCCATGCCCAGCCCTTCGGCACGCGCCGCCAGCCACATGTTCTGAATCGCGCAGGCGCAGGAAGCGACGTCCATGTCGGGCATCGTGCGACGGCCGAACACGTGCTGCTCGCGTCCGCCGCACAGCGCGACCACCAGCAGTTCGCCGCTGTCGAGCACGCCTTCGACCTTGAGCCGCATGAATTCGTCCTCGCGCTCGCCAAGCGCGCGCGCGGTGGCCAGCCGCTCCTCCTCGACCAGCCCGTGAATGGAGCGGCGCAGCGCCGGGTCGGTGACGCGCACGAAGCGCCAGGGCTGCATGTAGCCGACGCTGGGCGCGTGATGGGCCGCCCACAGCAGGCGACGCAGCACTGCCGGATCGACCGGGTCGGGCCGGAAATGGCGCATGTCGCGCCGCTCCGCGATGGCGCGGTAGAGCGCGTCGCGGGCGTCGTCGGGGTAACGGTGGGCGTCGTTCGTTGCAGTCATGGTTCAGCGTCCGAACAGCGCGGCGACCGCGGCCGGAGCGGACGGGAAATAGAGGTGCAGATAGCTCGCGGTGAGCCGGCCCCGACGATACACCGCCTCGCCCTCGCGGTCGTCCGGCGTCCGCGCACGCGCCAGCGGCGACAGCGACGTATCGGCGGTCGAGTAGTGGAAGGTGTGGCCACGCAGCCGGCCTTCGGGCAGGTCGACCTGCTGCAGACCGAGCGCGGCCAGCCGCGTCTGCATGCGCACTGCACCGGGCAGCAGGCCGGCGCCGTTGTGGCTGACGCCGGCCTTGTCAGTCAGCGTGTCGAACAGGCTCATCATGCCGCCGCATTCGGCCAGCAGCGGCCGGCCGGCGTCGACGTGGGCGCGCAGCGCGGCGTGCATCGCGGTATTGGCGGCCCAGCGTGCGGCGTGCAGCTCCGGGTAGCCGCCGGGCAGCCACACGGCGTCGCAGGCGGGCAGCGCGGCATCATTGAGCGGTGAGAACTCGACCAGTTCGGCGCCGAGCGCGCGCAGGCAGTCGAGGTTGGCCGGGTAGATGAAGCAGAAGGCGTCGTCGCGCGCCAGCGCGACGCGCACGCCGTCGAGCAGGCGTGGCGGCGCCGCGCGTTCGACCGGTGCGAACGCGACCGCCGGCGGCAGGTCGGCCGCGGTCGAGGCGCCGAGCAGTTGTGCGGCGATGTCGAGCTGGGCGTCCAGCCCTTCGATCTCGGCCGCCGGCAGCAGGCCGAGGTGTCGCTCCGGCAGCGCGATGCGCTCGTCGCGCGGCAGGCCGCCGTACCAGGCGATATCGGCCGGCAGGCTGTCGCGCAGCATGTCGATGTGGCGGGCCGAGCCAACCCGGTTGGCGATCACCGCCGTCAGGTTCACACCGTCGCGGTAGTGCTTCAGGCCGTGCGCCAGCGCGCCGAAGGTCTGCGCCATCGCGCGCGCGTCGATCACCGCGAGCACTGGCAGATTGAAGCGGCGCGCGATGTCGGCACTGGACGGGCTGCCGTCGTGCAGACCCATGACCGATTCGACCAGTATCAGGTCGGCTTCGCCGGCCGCGTCATACAGCCGCGCGGCGATGTCGGCTTCGCCGGTCATCCACAGGTCGACATTGCACACCGGCGCGCCACTGGCCAGCGCGTGGATCTGCGGGTCGAGGAAGTCAGGCCCGCACTTGAACACGCGCACGCGGCGGCCACGCGAACGGTGCAGCCGCGCCAGTGCGGCGACCACCGTGGTCTTACCCTGGCCTGATGCGGGCGCGGCCACCATCAGTGCCGGGCAGTGCCGGACTGCGGACGGCACGCTCACCACTCCAGCCCCGGCATCGCCTTCACGCCGGCCTTGAAGGCGTGCTTCACCATGGCCATGTCGGTCACCGTGTCGGCAGCCTCGACCAGTTCCGGCGGCGCCGCGCGGCCGGTCACGATGACGTGCTGCATGGCGGGCCGCGCCTGCAGGTCGGCGATGACGTTGGCGACGTCGAGGTAGTGGTACTTCAGCGCGATATTCAATTCGTCCAGCACGACCAGGCCGATGGCCGGATCGCGCAGGAAGGCGCGCGCCTGTTCCCAGGCCGCTTCGGCGGTGGCGACGTCGCGCGCGCGGTTCTGCGTTTCCCAGGTGAAGCCCTCACCCGACACGTGCCACTGCACGTCCGGCTGGCGACGATAGAAGGCTTCCTCGCCGGTGTCGGAACGCCCCTTGATGAACTGCACCACGCCCACCTTCATGCCGTGGCCGAGCGCGCGCGCGACCACGCCGAAGGCGGCACTGGACTTGCCCTTGCCGGTGCCGGTATTGACCACCAGCACGCCGCGCTCGACCTGCGCCGCGGCGATGGCCTGGTCCACCACATCCTTCTTGCGCTTCATGCGCGCTTCATGGCGTTCGTCAAGATCGCTCATCACATCCTCCACTCATTCTGTCCTCACGCCGGCACGAAATAGCGCCGGCCGTCGTCGCGCAATTCCTTCAGCGGATGGCAGAAGGCGCGCGACAGCACCTCCGCCTGCAGCACCGCGTCGACCGGCCCGCATACCCATTCGCCGCCGCCGGTCAGCAGCAGCGCGCGATCGGCGAAGCGCAGCACCTGATTGAGATCGTGCAGCACCGCCACGACTGCCCGGCCTTCGTCGCGAGCAAGGCGCGCGAACAGCTCCAGCGTCTCGATCTGGTAATCGAGGTCGAGGTGGGTGACCGGCTCGTCGAGCAGGCACAGCGGCGCCTGCTGTGCCAGCAGCGCGGCGATCGCGACCCGCTGCCGCTCGCCACCGGACAGCGTGCGCACCTCGCGCAGTTCGAAGCCGCGCAGCGATACGGCCGCCAGCGCGGCCAGCGCAATGTCGACATCGGCGTCGCTCTCGTCGGCCCAGCGGCCGATGTGCGGATGGCGACCGACCAGCACGGTGTCGAGCACGGTGGAGGCGAAGTGGTCCTCCTGCGACTGCGCCAGCAGTGCCCGCCGTTTCGCCAGATCGCGTGCCGGCCAGTCGGCGAGCGCGCGGCCTTCCAGTGTCAGCGTGCCGGCGGCAGGCACGCGCAGCCCGGCCAGCGTGGTGAGCAGCGTGGATTTGCCGATGCCATTGCGGCCGACGATGGCCAGCAGTTCGCCCGGCCGCAGGTCGAGGTCGAGGCCGGTGCACAGCGCGCGCCCCGCGACCGACACGTCGAGGCCGCGTGCGAGCAGGGTCGGGACGGCGCTCATCGGTGACGGTTCAGCAGGAACAGGAACACCGGCACGCCGAGCAGCGCGGTCAGCACGCCGACCGGCAGCTGGGCCGGGGCGATGACGGTGCGCGCCGCGGTGTCGGCCAGCAGCAGCAGCGTGGCACCTGCCAGTGCGCTGGCCGGCAGCAGCAGGCGCTGGTCGTTGCCGAAGGCGAGCCGGATCAGATGCGGCACGACCAGGCCGACGAAGCCGACCGACCCGACGGTGGTGACCGCGATCGCGGTCAATGCCGACGCCAGCAGATAGACGACCAGACGCAGGCGAACCACCGGTACGCCCAGCACCTGGGCCGTGCCATCGCCGCGCGCCAGCAGGTTGAGGTCGCGCGCCAGTGGCGCGCAGGCGATCAGCCCGGCGGCCAGCACCGCCACCGCCACACCCGGACGGCTGGCCGTGCTGGCGTCGCCCATCAGCCAGAACAGCATGCCGCGCAGCGACTGTTCGCTCGCCACCGCGAGGATGAAGGACACCGCCGCGCCGCAGCCGGCGGACACGATGACGCCGGTCAGCAGCAGGCGTGTCGGCGTGCGGCTGCCCTCGCCGTGCGCCAGCCCGAACACCAGCGCCATCGCGGCCAGCGCACCGGCGAAGGCCGAAAGCTCCAGCAGCAGGCCGGCCGCACCGACCAGCATGGCCAGCAAGGCGCCGACCGCGGCGCCACCAGAAATGCCGAGCACATAGGGATCGGCCAGCGGATTGCGCAGCAGCACCTGCATCAGCGCACCGGCCAGCGCCAGCAGGCCACCGCAGGCCGCCGCCGCCAAAGCGCGCGGCAGACGCAGCGAGCGCACGATGTCGCCCGCCATGCCGGCGTCGCCGCCGGTCGCGATCTGCCACAGCTCGGCTGCACTGACCGCCACGCTGCCCACCGCCAGCGCCAGCGCGAAGGCCGCGCCCAGCGCCAGCAGCAGCGCCGGCAGCACCCATACGCGGCGCCGCTGCGCGCGCAGTACGGCTGGCGACGGCAGGGTGGTAGCGGGCGGGTGGCTGCTCATCGCGTGAGTTTACCGGTCAGCTCGGCCGCGTTCAGAACTGCGGCGTGTAGCGCACGCCGATGAACAGCGTTGCGCCGAGGGTCGCGTAGCCATAGGCCGTGCTGTAGTCCTTGTCGGTCAGGTTGTTCAGCCGGCCTTCCAGCGCAAGCTCCGGTGTCACCTTCCAGGCCCCGAACAGATTGATCAGCGAATAGCCGCCGAGCCGGTCCCGCTCGCGGGCGGAGGAATAGGTATCACCTGAGAACATGACTTCAATGCCGATACGACCGCGCCTCATGTGCTGCTGGACCGTCAACGTTCCGCTCTGAACCGCGCGCCGCCGCAACCTGAACCCGGTGTCGTCATCCATCGCGTGCAGCAGGTCGTAGCTGGCTGAAAGCTCCGTGTGTCCGACATACGTCGACGCCTCCACCGTTGCGCCGCGCAATGTGGCGTGCGCGACGTTCTGCACCGGACGGTTCGTAGCTGGCTGCTGGATCAGTCCATCGACCTGATTGTCGTAGGCGGTGAGCGACACGCGCGATGAACGGCGCTGCCAGACCACGCCAGCTTCTTTGTTACGAGAAGATTCGGGGCCAACATCCGGATTGCCGAAGTTCGACGTCGGGCTATACAGCTCGTTGAACGACGGCAGACGGAAAGCAGTACCGTAACCAGCATGCACGCGCCATTCATCGGTCAGGTGGTAGCCGTATGTGACGTTACCCGTGCTCTTGTTCCGGTTACCGGAGAAGCTGTCATGGCGGCCGTTCAACTGCACGGAATGCGCACCGTAGCGGGCGGACCATCCCATTTGCAGCGAATCGATGTCGCGCCGACGGTCAATCACGCCGGCATCGACGTCCTGGCTCCGATGCTCGGCCGCGGCAAACAGGGTGCCCACGCCGAGTTTCAGCCGTGCGTCCAGGGTTACGCTGTCCTCGACGGTGCGGAAGCTCGACACGACATTGGTGATGCTGTCGTAGGAATCCACAGCGCGCGCCACCCTCAGAGTGGTACTGAACTCCTCGGTCCAGGACTGACGGATGTAGGCGCTGCCGCTGTAGTTCTCGAATTCGTTCCTGTCGTCGGTGGTCAGGCGGCTGTCGAAGCGGTTGCGGCCACTGGAGTGCAGGAACTGGGTTCCCAGTTCGGTGCCCCGAACCGGCGTGAAACTGACGCTGCCGGAGTAGCTGCGATTGATATAGCCATCCAGATCCGGATTGCGTGCCGATGCCGCCCGGAAACGGTTGGATGCATTGATGCCGTCGGTACGCTGGACGGAGGCGCCAAGCGAAAGCTTCCAGCGCTCGTCGCCTCCGCGCAGGAATGCGCTGGCTTCATTCGTGTCGTGTGTGCCCGCACCGGCGAACACGTCGAGCGCCACGCCTTCATCGCTGCCGCGGCGGGTGAATATCTGGATCACGCCACCGACGGCGTCGGCTCCGTATACCGCCGAAGCGGGTCCCCGCACGATTTCAATGCGTTCAATCTGGGACAGCGGCAGATACTGAAGCGACGCAGCACCTGAAGTGGCCGATCCCACCCTCACACCGTCGATCAGCACCACGTTCTGCTTCGACTCGGCGCCACGTATGAAGAATTCGCTGTTGGCCCCCGCGCCGCCATTGCTGACCGTACGCACACCCGGCTGGCGCGCCAGCAGTTCGGTCAGCGTCGACTGGCCGGCCGCCTCGATCTGTTCACGATCGATGACACTGACGTCGGACAAGGTGTCCGACACGCGCTGCTCGACGCGGGTAGCGGTGACGACGACAGGCTCCAGCACATGCGTCTGGGCATACAGCGGAGAGGAAAGAAGGCCGGCGCCGGCAAGCAGCGCGGCGACCGAGGTAAGGCTGTGCATTGTTATGTACTCCCTGCAGCCGTCGCCCGTCCCCGAACGACGGCAGACTCATGAAGTCATGGCACAGGGGACAACAACGCAGGCAGCCGGCAGCAGGCCGCATCCGTCGCGATGCCGCACCCCGGGCATGACCGCTCGTGCATCCGGGGCCGGTATCCGGGCTCGCAGCTGCGACGACGGGCGGTGTGCCGCGTGTCGCGATGCACGGCCTTCCCAGGCACAGGGCCCAGTGGCATGAACGTGCATCGAATCTGCTTACCGTTGCGGGGGCAGCGCAGGCCTTGCGAGCAGAGCTCGCTCACCTGCTTCCCGTTTAACCCTGTGCCGCGGCACAGGGCACCTCGAATGCGGTACCGCCGCAGCGGCACCGGCGCGCACGATACCACCGGGCGGCGGAAGGCCCAAACCGGCGGGCCGGGTGGGTGCCTCGCGCCGAGGTCCGCCGCGGGTTTCCTCCACGACCCGGGGGACGTCGGAGCGAGGTTTCTCGCGATCCGACCATCGCCGAAGTCCTGTCGGTGCAGCGGCTGAGATCGCGACCAGTGGTCGCTCCCACGGGACGGCGCGGGTTCAGTGGGAGCGAGCTTGCTCGCGATGCGGCGCGAAAAATCCTGCAGCGCTGGGCAGCCGCCCGATCGCGAGCAAGCTCGCTCCCCGAAGAATCCCGCGCGCCACAACTGAGGAGAGGGTTTCCCGACCTTCGCAGTGGTCAGCGGAAACCGCACATCCGGTCGATGTCGATCTCCGCTTCGATGCAGTCGGCCAGCCGGTCGAGGCTGGCTTCACGCAGCGCGTGCAGGTCGAGCGGCTGCGCCGCTTCGAGGCCGGCCCAGGCGAGCAGTGCGGCACAGGCTTGGGGCGTGTCGAACAGGCCGTGCAGATAGGTCGCCATCAGCTGTCCGTCCGCCGAGCGCGCGCCGTCCGGGCCGTGCTCCAGTTCGACTGCCGGACGCGCCAGCGCCGGGCCGCTGCTGACGCCCATATGGATTTCGTATCCACGCACCGCCTCGCCGCCCGGCTGCAGGCGGCCGGCGACCACCCGCAGCTGCTTTTCCGCTTCCAGCGTGGTGTCGTAGTCGAACAGGCCGAGGCCGGCCACGCTGCCCGGCGCGCCCTCCAGTCCCTGCGGATCGTGCAGTGCACGGCCCATCATCTGCATGCCGCCGCAGATGCCGAGCAGGCGACCGCCGTAACGCAGGTGACGGGCGATCTGCGCGTCCCAGCCGTGCGCGCGCAGTGCCGCCAGGTCGCCCTGCACGCTCTTGCTGCCGGGCAGGATGACGAGGTCGCAAGCCGGCAGCGGCCGATCGAGCGGCACGAACATCAGGTCGACCTGGGGATGGGCACGCAGCGCGTCGAAGTCCGTGTGATTGCTGATGCGCGGAAACACCGGCACCGCCACGCGCAGCCGCGCGGCCTCACCCGCAGCGGTCTGCTGTGTCTGAATTGCGTCCTCGGCGTCGAGGTGCAGACCTTTCAGCATCGGCAGCACGCCGCACACCGGCAGGCCGGTGCGCCGCTCAAGCCACTCTTCGCCCGAACGCAGCAGCGCGCGGTCGCCGCGGAAGCGGTTGATGACGAAGCCGCGTACCAGCGCGCGTTCGTCACCGGACAGGCAGTCCAGCGTGCCGACCAGATGGGCGAACACGCCACCGCGGTCGATGTCGGCGACGATGACGACAGGGCAGCGGTTGGGCAGCGCGAAGCCCATGTTGGCGATGTCACGGTCGCGCAGATTGATTTCCGCCGGGCTGCCGGCGCCTTCGACGACGACGAAGTCGTACTGCGCGGTGAGCCGCCGCCAGGACTGCATCACCGCGTCCATCGCGACCCGCTTGTAGTCGTGGTAGGCGCGCGCTTCCATATTGGCCAGTGCGCGGCCATGCACGATGACCTGCGCGCCAGTGTCGGAATTGGGCTTGAGCAGCACCGGGTTCATGTCGGTGTGCGGCGCCAGCCCGCAGGCGTGCGCCTGCAGCGCCTGGGCGCGGCCGATCTCGCCGCCATCGGCGGTGACCGCGCTGTTCAGCGCCATGTTCTGCGGCTTGAACGGCGCCACGCGCACGCCGCGCCGGTGCAGGCTGCGGCACAGGCCGGCTGCGACCGTGCTCTTGCCGGCGTCCGACGTGGTGCCCTGGATCATCAGCGCGTTCGCTGTCATCGCGCTCACGGATGCGCCGCCAGCTTTTCGCGCAGCTGAGCGGCAGCGCGTTCGCTCGCCACCAGCACCAGCTTCATCATGGCGCGCGTGGCGCCGACGAAGAGCTTGCGCAGCGTGCGTTCGTCCAGCGTTTCGAAATCGATTTCGGCGAGGATGACCGCCGGCGCCGACTGTCCCTTGAAGCGGTACACCGATTCGATCAGCACCTCACCGCCGGAATACTCCGGCTGGCCGAGCAGGTCGTACTGACCGGTGAAGCTGCGCAGCGCATTGGCGCCGAGCCGGTCGTGGCGCAGCAGTTCCGACTGTTCGCGGCCGCGCCAGCTGATGATGGCGACGTCCTGCGCATGGAAGCCGGCGGCGAAGCACAGCCGTATCGCTTCCTTGACCCGCGTGGTCAGCGGATGGGCCGCGTCGTAGCTGAGCAGTTCGACCTCGTCCGCCTCGAACGGCGACGCCGCCTCGATGTGCTCGGCGGCCGGCAGCAGCGCCTGCAGCATGCGCACCACCGGCCGCGGGCTGCGGAAATTGCTGTGCGCGCGCAGCGTCACCCAGCCCGGCAGCTCGATCGGCGGCCGCGCGTACAGGTTCTGCATCGGGTCTTCGAGCCAGATGCGGCGCGCGTCGTCGTCGGCGTGGCGCCACAGCTGCTGCGCCCAGTCGGCGGAAAAGTCCTGCCCCTCGTCGACGATGATGGAATCGAAACGCAGGTCGTCCGGCACCTCAAGCTCGCCGGCACGCGCGATCAGCGCGTCGAAGGCGTCCGGCTTGGCGTAGTCCGGCCGCTCGCCGTGCGCGGCGAGCACGCGTTCGCACAGGTGGTGGAAGGTGCAGGCCATGCCGCCTTCCGGCGCGATGTGCGCGAGGTGGTCGGCGAGCGGGCGGTTGAAGCAGACGTAGAGCGGGCGACGGCCGGCGGCGATGGCCGCGCTGTACTCGGCCAGCGCGAGCTGGGTCTTGCCGGAACCGGCGGTACCGACCACGCGCAGCCGGTAGGGATCGAAGTCGAGCGCGCGCGCCCACTGCGACAGGCCGCCGGCGACGCGCGTGATGCGCTCGCGCGCGATGCCCAGCCGCGCGGCGACGTCCGGCTCCAGCTTGATCTCGTCGCGCAGAAAGCGGTGCACCTCGGGCGCGTGCCCGCTGTGTTCGCCCGGCGGCAGGATGGCGCGGATGCGCGGTATCAGCTGGTCGCGCACCGCGGCGTCGACGATGCGCTCAGGCTCGATGCCGGCGGTATGCGCCTGACGCACGAAGTAGTCCGGGCAGTACAGCAGGTACTCGATGCGCGGTGCCGGCCCGCCGAGCCGCGCGGCCAGCCGGGCCTGCAGCGCGGTGCGCGAGCGCGCGATGCCGACCGCGACATTGCGGTCGCGACCACGCCGGCGCGAACTGAGGCCGTGCGGCCCCTCTTCGAGGAAACCGCTGCGCTGTTCGATGGCCAGCAGTTCGCCGGCGGCATTCACCACGACGAAGTCGATGTCGCCGTAGATCGAGAAGCCGCCCTCGTCGAGCCGCGTCCAGTGCACGCCGTGATAGACGGTATAGGCGGCCGGCAGGCCGCGCTCGAGCAGCGCCAGCGTCGCCAGTTCGCGCTCGGCCGCGCCGCCGGCCTCGCCCGCCGCGAGTTCTCGCCAGCCGTCGGGAATGACTTTCGCCACTGCAGGATCCTGGATCGGAAAGCCGCGAGCTTACACGGCCGGCGCGCCGTTCTTATCCACAACATCTGTGGACAAGATGCATCGCGTCGTCACGACAGCCGCGCCGGCTGAGGGTGTCAATAGGGTTGCCTCATTTTTGGGCAGGTGCGCCGAAGCCGGGGGATTCACCTCCGTCCGCGACGCGTACCGATGACCGCGACATCGTTCGAGGCATGCCGCGGTGCGTCATCCACAGCATCTGTGGACAAACTTGTTAGCGAAAGATGTATAGACGCCGCAATCGCCCGGCGGGGGCCGGTGTCAACGGTGTTGCCTGTTTTTTGGGCAACGGTGACGAAATAGTTTTTCGCGCGCTGCGTGGATATCAGTCCGGGCCGCGCGCACCGAGCAGTTCGTCGTGGTTCTCGGCCACCATTTCCTCGTAGCCGGTGAGCGGGTCAATCTCGCGGCGGATTTCCCAACCGCTGGCGATGCCGAGCACCAGTTCCACCGTCGTGCGCACGATGCTGCCGGCAAGAAGATGACCGCCGGTCACCTGTCCGTGCGCGTCGGCCACCGACAGGTGCAGATGCACGCCGTGCGCGCTGATCGTGCCGGACAGCGTCAGCAGTTCGCTGTCGCCGTCGATCACCGTCGGCGTATCCCGCCCGGCCAGCCGCAGCATGGCCGGCGACAGGCTGCCGACGGCCGACAGCACGAAGGCGGCGCCGAGGTCCTGCCGCTTGGCCCATTGTTCGAGGCTGCGCCGCAGGTCGTCGCCCGGGCGCAGGCGCTCGATGTGCACGGTCATCATTCCCGCTCTCCTCAGCCGAAGGGCCGCACGCCGATCAGCAGGCCGTGCAGCCAGAACGCGAACACGGCCCAGCCGGCGACGCCGGCCAGCACCACCTTCAGATCGCCGGCCGCGGAGCCCGGCGGCACCGGCAGATGCGCCTCGCGCCGACGCAGCAGCGTAAAGGACAGCACCGCCCACGCGAGGAAACTGCCGAACATGAGCAGGTCGGCCAGCGTGCCATTGGCCAGCAGGTGGGCGAACGCCCATATCTTCACCGACGCGGCCAGCGGCTGGCGCAGCCGGGCGGCAATGCGCGAACCCGGCAGCAGCGAAGCCGCCAGCAGCACGAATGAGGGCAGCATCAACAGCGCGGCGGCGTGACGCGACCACACCGGCGGTATCCACAGCCACAGCGGCTCCGCCCGCGCCTCGCCGTAGCCCCAGATCAGCAGCACCAGGCCGACGAGCGACGCGCCCGAATGCAGCAGGCGCCAGCGCATCGCGCCGTGCCGCGCAATAACCTGCTCGCGCAGGCCGGGTGAAACCAGCCTCAATGAATGCACACCGATCACCAGCACCAGTCCTGCAATCAACCAGATCATGTCCGCCCTCCTCGACCAGACGCGAGGGTAACCGAAGCGCGCCTGCCGGATTTGTCCTACACGCACCCACCGCGACGGATGACAGGCGCACACGCACCTGCTGCCCATACTGGGCTCGTGTGATGCAGACGGAGATTCCCATCGTGACTGGACGCATGCTGATGTCGGCACTGGCCGGCGCGCTGACCGTGATCGCCCTGCTCGCCGCCTATGAACTGGGTCGCACCGGACGCATCGACGCGTCGCCGTCGGGCGCCGCCGTCGCGCTGTCGTCGCTGGACGGCCGCGAAGTGTTCGACACCGAAGGCGCGACCGTGGGCGTGGTGGAGCAGACCATTTCGGCCCGTCACGGCGAACGCTCCGCCCGTTACGCCATGGTGCGCATCTCGCGCGGCAGTGACGCAGGGCTGCGTCTGGCGGTACCGGATTACCGGCTGCAGCCGGTCGAGGACGGACTGATGCTGACGCTGGATGTCGATGAAGAGGGCGACTTCCAGCCGACGGTTGCACAGCTGCGCAACCGCACCTGAACCCCACACAGAACGACAGGAGACGACGATGAACAGATTGATCACCCTGATGCTGATGTGCGCCGGCCTCGCGCTGGCGGGCTGCAACACGATCGCTGGCGCCGGCAAGGACATCGAAGCCGGTGGCGAGAAGGTTCAGGACACCGCCCGCGACGTCCAGCAAAAGATGTAGTCCTGCTGTTGATGCTGTTGAAGTAGCTGCTCCGTTTCACTCCTCCTTGCGCTCGCCCGGTCCGCTCGCGGAACCGGGCGTTTTTTTGTCCACGCAGTCAGCGGAGGAGACGGGTTGCGGTCGGTGCGACGCCGGACTCCTGGTATTCGACGTCGCCGTCTCTCGCCCATACCCAGTGCGGCACGCCGGCCGGCGCTTCGTAGATGGCGCCCGCCGGCACCGCCACCACGGCGGTCTCATCGACGCGCTCGCCGAAACCGACGTACAGCGTGCCGCTGAGCACCGTCGTGTAGCGGGTGTCGGGATGGGTATGCGGCGGAAAGCGACCGCCCGCCGCCAGACGCACGCGCAGCAGGTAAGGGCCGGCCGCCTGTTCGGAACCGACCAGCCAGGCGGCCTTCAGCGCCGGAACCGCCGGCGGGCTGAACCAGCTGGCCTGCTCCGGCAACAACGGCTGCGGCTGGACCTGTGCCACGACGACGCCACTCAGCACGGCGGCGGTCAGCGCGATCATCGAAGTACGCATCGGCGCGCGTCTCATTGCTGCGCTTGATCGGTACGCAGCGGCGTATGACCGTCGTGCCGCGCGCGCTCTTTCTCGGCCGCATCGAGTGCGGCGGCCGCAAGCTGGCGGCCGTAGTCGATCAGCGACGCCGCCAGATGGAATTCATGGAACTGGCAGGTGTTCTTCGGCACGCTGATGACGACATCCGGCCAGAACACCGCGAGGTGCTGGCGGGTGATCGCTGCCTGCATGGTTTCGAGCGAACGCATGAGCACGTCGGACATCGCCAGACCGGTCTCGACCGGCTTGGCGTCGCCATTGCCCCCCGGCAGATAGCCACGCAGGCGCGCCAGCAATCCGGGGGATACCTCGGCGGGCAGCTTCTGCAGCGGTGGCGGCTCGACCGATTCGCCATTCAGGTCAACCACGACGGTGAGGTCGGTCAGCGTGCGCTGGGTCGGCGCCACCGGCACCGGATTGAGCAGGCCGCCATCGACCAGCATGCGGCCGCGGTAGGCGTGCGGTGTGAAGATGGACGGCACGGCCATCGAGGCGCGCATCGCTTCGAACAGCGGACCGTCGGTGAACCACACCTCGCGCCCGCGCTCGATGTCGACCGCCACCGCGGTGAAGTCCAGCGGCAGGGTTTCGATGTCGCAGTCGCCGATCAGATCGCGCAGCCGCGTCATCAGCAGCGTGCCGCGGATCAGGCCGCCGCCGGAGAAGGTCCAGTCGAGCAGGCGGAACACGTCGGACTGGGCGAGGCCGGTCACCCACTGCTCGTAGGCGTCGAGCCCGCCGGCAGCGTGAATGCCGCCCACCACGGCGCCCATCGACGAACCGGAGATCGCGCGGATGTCGTAGCCGCGCGCCAGCAGTTCGCGGATGACGCCGATGTGCGCGAGGCCGCGGGCGCCACCGGAACCGAGCACGAGGGATACGGTTTTCTTCAGTTCGCTCATCGGCCGCAGTGTAGCGCCGCGCGGGTCACCGGCTACGCGGACTTGCCTGCGAGATCGAGACAGGTCAGGTGCAGCCGCAGGTCGAACTCGTACTGGTGATAGCGCGGTTCCATGTGCTCGCACAGCGCATAGAAACTCTTGTCGTGCTCACGCACCTTCAGATGAGCCAGCTCATGCACGACGATCATCTTCAGGAATTCCGGCGCGCAGTCGCGGAACAGCGTGGCGACGCGGATTTCCCGCTTGCTCTTGAGCTTTGCACCCTGCACGCGCGAAATCGTGGTCTGCGTGCCGAGCGCCTTCGCCACCAGTCCAAGGCCGCTGTCGTACGCCACCTTGGCGACCGGCGGTGCGGTGCGCAGGTGGCGGTTCTTCAGTTCGAGCACGTAGTCGTACAGCGCGGAATCGCTGCGGATGTCGTGACGCTCGGGGTAGCGCACGCGCAGGGTTTCGGCCAGCCTGTCCTGCTCGATCAGCGTGCGCACCTGGTCCTGGATATGGGCCGGATAGGCCGACAGGTACTTCAGCGTCGTCATCAGGCGACCTGGTTGGCCGCGGTACGCCGGCGTTCGGCCGCCAGCACGCGCTCGGCGTCGAGCGACGAAATGGCGATGCGGGTGTCGGCCGGTATCGCGCCGGCCAGTTGCAGCGCCATGTAACGGCCGCAGCAGACGCGCAGGAAGGAGGTGAAGTTGGCCGGCAGCAGATGGGCGCCGTCACCGCCGCCCGCCTCGGCCAGTTCGTCGTACAGCTTGGAAATGAGGCGCGGCAGCGTCAGCCCGTCGCGCGCGCCGATCTCCTCCAGCACGTCCCAGAACTGGTTTTCCAGCCGGATGCTGGTGGCGACGCCGCGCAGCCGCAGCGAACGGCTGCGCATCACATAAAGTTCGGGGTCGGCGCGGATGAAGATCTGGCACATGGGTGACACCTCCTGCGCCTATTGTAGACAGCGCAGCGGAACGCACGCGCCCCGCTGCGCTGTTCGCTTACTCGATACGTGTGCCGAGCACTGCGAGGAACTGAGAAATCCACGCCGGGTGCGCCGGCCAGGCCGGTGCGGTGACGAGGTTGCGATCGGTCACCGCGCCGTCGATGGCGATGTCGGCGTAGCGGCCACCCGCCAGTTCGACCTCGGCGCGGCAGGCCGGGTAGGCCGAGCACAGGCGGCCTTCGAGCACCTTGGCACCGGCCAGCAGCTGGGCACCGTGGCAGATCGCGGCGATCGGCTTGTCGGCCAGCGCGAAGTGACGGACGATGGCCAGCACCTTGTCGTCCATGCGCAGGTATTCAGGCGCACGACCGCCCGGAATGACCAGCGCGTCGTAGTCCTCTGCCTTCACGGTGTCGAACGTGGCGTTCAGCGTGAAGTTGTGGCCGCGCTTTTCGGAATAGGTCTGCTGACCTTCGAAATCGTGAATGGCGGTGGCGATCTGGTCGCCCGCCTTCTTGTCCGGACACACCGCGTGCACGGTGTGACCCACGGCCAGCAGCGCCTGGAAAGGCACCATGATTTCGTAGTCCTCTACGAAATCGCCGGCCAGCAACAGGATTTTCTTCGCCTTCATGTCCGTCCTCCTCGCGTGAAGCGCGCGACGCGCGCAGGTCGCTAACGTGCTACGGACGGAAGGGCTCCGGGTGGTATTCGGTTAACACATGAGGCGCATGCGGCCGTAGCTGATCGACGGCCGCTGTCGGGGTCAGAAGACCCCTCCCACAGGTTCGGCTAGCGGCTCGGGCGCACGCGCCGTGGGAGCGGCCTTGGCCGCGACACGGCAGCGGCGCTCTTGCGCCGCCTCAGTCCTTGAACGCCTCGACCGGGATATTGATCACCACCGTGTCGCCGATGCCCGGCAGGTACTTGGTCATGCCGAAGTCCGAACGCTTGATGGTGGTCGAAATGTCTGCACCGCACAGCGCCTTCTTGTTGATCGGGTGGGTGCCGCAGGCGAAGCCCTTGACGTCGAGGCGCACCGGCTGGGTCACGCCAAGCAGCGTGAAATCGCCTTCCGCGCCGACCAGCTTGTCACCTTCGAATATCAGCTTGGTCGACTTGAAGGTCATGCTCGGAAACTTCTCGACGTTGAAGAAATCCTCGCCGCGCATGTGCTTGTCCCAGGCTTCGAGGCCCATGTCGACCGAAGCGCTGTCGATGGTGACTTCGATACTGCCGCTCTTCTGCGCCGGCACCAGCATGATCTTGCCGGTCACGTTGTTGAAGCGGCCGCGCTGGGTCGAGAAACCGAGGTGGTTCACCTCGAACACCGGAAAGGTGTGGCGGCTGTCGATGGTGAAGCTGTCGGCGGCCATCGCGCCGGCGGTCATGGACAGGCCGGCGAATGCGCCGAACAGGGCAACAGCGATCTTCTTCATGCAGGAACTCCTTCTTATTGATGTACCGGCGCGCCGCGGGCGGGCGGGCCCGGGGGATTACTTGCCGGCGACGGCCAGCCGGAAGCGGATCTGCACCTCGTCGGCGACCACCGAGGTGTCACCCCAGGCGCCGGTGCCGACCCCGTAATCGAGGCGCTTGAGCGGGAAACTGCCTTCGAGCACCGCACCGGCGCCTTCCGGTTTCAGCGTGAAGGGGGCCGCCACCTCACGCGTCTTGCCCTTGATGCTCATCTGGCCACGCACTTCGTACTTGTTGTTACCCAGCGGCTTGACCGAGGTGGACACGAAGCGCGCGGTCGGAAACTGCTTCACGTCGAACCAGTTCTTGCCCTTCACCTCGTCATTGGCATCCGGGCCACCAGCATCGATCGACGCCAGTTCAATGTCCAGCGTGGCCTTGCCGGCCTCGGGCTTCGCCGGGTCGAAGTCCAGTGTCGCGGCAAACTTGCGGAAGCTGCCATCGACCGATACACCCATCTGCTGCGACACGAAGGCCAGCGAACTTTTCTCGGGCAGCACGCGGCTGTAGGTGCCGGCCGCCAGCGCCGGCAAAGCCAGCGCCAGACCCGCAGCGATCACGGTCGACCGGCACACGGCCGTGAAATTCGGGAAGGTCATGAGCTCTCCATATAAGTCGCACACCGTTGTTGATGCGCGATGACGGGAAAAATTCCGTGGCGGCTGTCAGCCCTCGCGTGCGGCAAGCCTGCTTTCAAGCTCGGCGACGCGCGCCTCCAGCGCTTCGAGCTGGGCGCGGGTGCGTGCCAGCACCTCTTTCTGCACATCGAATTCCTCGCGCGTGACCAGATCGAGCCGGGAAAACATGGCGCTGGCCATCGCCTTGGCGTTCTTTTCCAGATCGCGGGCCGGGCTGGCGGCAATCAGTTCGGAAAAACGGCTGGACAGCTCCTCGAGCATCTTGGGATTGAGCATGGCGACCTCCTGCAGTTAGGGATTCAACGCGTCACCCCGGCACGACGCCGACGCGACGAACGTTCGCCGCGCATTGTGCCGGCAAGCGGCAGCCGGCGCGACCATCGCGGCGGCGTCATTCATGACATCGCGGTGCATTTCCGGGCATGCGGGCACCGAATTCGCGCATGGAATGTAAGGCCATGTATTCACGCACCGACTTGGTGCGAGTCGGATTTGTCGCGCGTGAACTTGGGGCAAGGCCGTTGCATGGATCACGGCGCCGCTGTGGGACATGATCACAAACCATTGAAATAATTGATGTTTGCTTGCTGGCACGGTCCGTGCAATGGAGGCTGAGCAGTTTTCCCTAACATCAAGGAGTGAACACTCATGCAAAAGACTCTGATCGCCGCCGCCCTCGCCAGCGCGCTGGCCGTGCCCGCCTTCTCCGTCCACGCCGAAGAGCCGGCCAGCCCGCACACCTTCACCGGCAACGTCGGTCTGTTCAGCCAGTACGTGTTCCGCGGCATCAGCCAGACCAATGAAGACATCGCACTGCAGGGCGGCTTCGATTACTCGCACGCCAGCGGCTTCTACATTGGCACCTGGGCTTCGAACATTTCGTGGCTCAAGGATGCGCCGGCTGGTGTGGATCCGGCCTACTCCAGCTCCAGCATGGAAATCGACGTCTACGGCGGCTACAAGTTCGCGGTGACCGAAGACATCGGCATGGACGTGGGTATCCTGCAGTACATCTATCCGGGCGATCGCAACCCCGGCATAACCAAGGCCGACACGACCGAAGTCTATGTTGCCGCCAGCTGGAAGTTCCTGTCGG